>BNJS01003827.1_pt1 | contig 210158 bp, 311 predicted proteins | sample 8540461 | NCBI WGS metagenome assembly BNJS01 (sample SAMD00202454, study PRJDB9452) | human saliva metagenome | isolation source: human saliva | place: Japan
TTTGTTCAGGCAGGTTAACGTACTTGCTAACAGTCGGCGTGAGGTCTTCGCCGTCACGCCTTCCAGGTCAACAACGGGCCTTTCTGCTCCTTTTCTTATCCACCAACACAATGGGCGGAACGCCCGCCTGTACGAGACCACAAGCGCATCGTCGGCACCGAAGTTCGGTGCGATGTGCATGTGCCGCAGCACATCTTCGGTGGTGCATAATCGCCCAATATAACGCGGAGACGCGCCATCTTCGTGGCGAAATAAGTGGCGGCAGCTGATGATAAGCAATAGTCACCAAGTTCAGTTCCCTTGTAGTTGGCTATCACTTTCAAGGTATAAACGCTATCGCCTTTCTTATAAGTAGAAAGCTCCACGTCTTTACCTGCCTCGTTGAAATAAGCGTTAAGGCGCCTCTGCCAACACAACAGTGATGGGTTCTGCCCGTGTGAGATTAAAGCTTTGCACAGCAGCGCGAGTCAATCGGGCCATACTTTACAGGTGCAGAGTTGGCGGCTAGCGTCAAGGAGTGGTTGTCCATGCCATGAAATATGCCTTTCCCCATTGTTCCCATTCGGGTTTGGGGTTCTTTATCTCAAACTGAGCGGTAACGGTAGTGTCTCTAACGTCGCGATAACAGCCCGGAAGGTTCAGCTCGTGCGAGCTAAGTCCTGTGCCTGCTGCTGGCGAATGAGGGCTGTATAGTGCAGCCGCCACTGCAGCATATCCTTGGTGTACAGCTGTTTCAGAGAGCCTCAAGGGTTTCGATATACTTGTTATCGTAGGTGATGTTGGGTTGTCGAGGTCGACAAAATGTGCCCCATTTTCTCGGTAAGTTCGCGCCATTCGGCCCGTGTGCATCATCACATTCTCACGGCATTTCATTGTTGCCAGTCAGCAACGGAGAGTGTATCAGCTGACTCTTTGTTGTCGATGTCTGCCTTGTGCACTGCCCAATTCTTTCTCCACTCCAAGCTCCCCAGGCAAGCCATGCGTGTCCCCATCCAGCCTTTCGTTTCACTTGGGAAACCCTCTCATCGTCTTATATCTGTTGAATGTATCTTTGATGCTTCTACTTGAGTACATGGTGGAATGCAGGATGCCCGTTGGCCCTGACGGAGGCCCTTCGTAAAAGACGAGATTGTGGGCATCCTTCTTTTCTCGTCTATCGTTTTTATGGAAAATATCGTTCTTCCCACTCAGCCAACACGTCTTTTGTTGGTCTGCGCTAAATGTAAGATCCTTTGTACTCAGCAATTTGTGGCCATATTCTCTGCCTTATTTTTATACGTCTTTGTTTACAAAGCGCAAAGTGAGTTATTATACCCAGTATGTATGGGTGCGAAAACATGCATAGCCAGCGGTGTGCAAATTGGTGGTGCCCTAATGTAAGCGCAGATGCGGACAAAAGCTGGATTAATGGGGTGTAACACCCACAACTGATATTTTCAGCACTTCTCTTGCCCAATAAGGCATTTTTAGTAGTTGCACTACACATTATTATATAAGGACATGGAAGATAGAAAAGAGACAAATTGTTCGTGTGTTTGGGTAACTGTTGCAGGTCGCCTGCTGCCGAAGGCGTGATGAAACAAGTGTTGCTCAAACAAGGGAATGAGCGACTTGTTCGAAGTAGATTCGGCTGGGATTGGCGGTTGGCACGTGGGCGAACTGCTTGATAGCAGAGATGCGCAAGTGCGGGTGCGGCCGAGGCTACAACTTTAACAGTGAGGCGAGACAGTTCGATACCGACGATTTCAGAAGGTTCGATTACATGCTTCGTGATGGATAACGACAAAAAAGATGCTGTCGCAAAAGACAAACAACGCGTGCGAACTAGCCAAGGTGAAAATGTTGGTGGACTATCGGCCAATCATCCCAGGGCGACTTATACCCGACCCATATGTATGGCGATGAAAAGGACTTCGATTATGCGCTCGACCTCATCGAAGATGCCGCAACTTACGCTATGGATGGGATGGCCAAAGGCGGCGGTGCTCACCAGATTAAGCGACGACATTACTGCATATGCAGCGGCCCATATTGAGGAGCGCCATGCAAACGTGCTATTACTAACACTATTGGCACGCCTATTAGAAAGTGTGTTGCAAACGAGCAGTGAGAACATCTTAGTCTCTGCGATGCGCTCCAACGCATCTAAACACGACAGATTTATAGCCGACGAGGCGTGGGCAGAGACGAGCTGGCCTGGCGGTTTGTGAAGAGACGCGGGCGCAAACGCATATTCGCCACGGGCAAGGCTGGAACAGGAGAGAACAACCTTTTCTGCGTACGCCAAGACAAACTTCCCTAAGCGAGATGGTGGTGGTTGCGCCTGCAGGCATCGCCGCTCATCAATGCCGATGGCGTGACCATTCATCGTTTTCCAAGCTTCCCTTTGCGCCGCCAGCGGCACAATTCAACAACGCCTAAAGCTAGAAAGAGCGTTTCGAGGTTAGCAAGGAGAAACTGGCGCATATTGCGCGCGCACGCTCGGCTTGCTGGTGAGTTGACGCTCAGAAATAAAAGTATGAGTGAAGCTGGTGCTCGGCTCCGCGTGAACGTGGTTTTGCTGCTGAGGTGTCGCGACAGGGCAAAGCCTTTTGGTGGCGCGCAGCTCTTGCCAATGGGCGACTTGCAACGACTTCCGCCCGTGGTTAGAGACGAAGAGTGGACCATTGCGAGCAGATGTTACGACTCGCCTTGCTGTCGAGCTTGCACTCGACATGGGCTACATAGCCATTGAGTTGAAAACATGTTTATCGACAAAACGACCTAAGATTTTTCTTTCTCTGCTGAACAAAATACGCGACAACAAAAGGCCGACCAAGACACGTTTAGCAAACTCAGCCATAGCAGATGTATCAACTTTGTTTCCACCTGCTGGCACTGTCACATTCGCCTTGCCAACGCACGATCACCAGGCGCGGAGACATCAGACGAAAAGCAAATTGGCCGTGCGCTGGCACCAAGCAGGCGTTCTGAGGCTAGCTTGTCACGGGCAATTTCCTGAACAATGGTGTCCCCACCGAGGTTTGTGTTGGAAGGCTGAAGAGGGATGCCCAAGTGATGTTCGTTAAGAACGACAGCACTGTGCAAAGGCCGTCCCTGACGGCATGTTGGGTAAAGTGGTGTCAGCAGCAGCCCAATGAGGCGTAACCGTAAAGAGCAACGAAACAGGGAACTGGTGAGACCTATTGCGCGAAGAATGGACGAAACCTTAGTACGTGACACAGACAACGCACGATTGAAGAAGAAGAGATAAGAAATGCTACTCAAGCAGTTTCGCTGGCACGGTTAGCGCGTAACCATGCACCAAAGCGAGGACCGACCTTCGAGGCGTGTACCATCATCGACGCGCAACACTCGTTTGCCCACGGACAGCGTACGTTACGCGTGAGCCGTTGCCAGACATTGGAGGGCCCTAACGGTGCTGGGTTCGCCGCTCTACTACGGAGGTGCAGTGCATCACCCGACGAGAGAGTGCGTCAGTTCAACATCGACGCCTCTGCGCGCCAACCCAACGGCGGAGGGTCGCGGTGCGGCGCGCATACGAGGTGAACTTGAGTTGACGGGCGTGTTTCGATTTCCACGCCCGGTGGCATCGCGTTCAGAACGCATTACACGCTTTATCGACGAACATTTCGCTCGCAGTACCCACGCTTTGCTGCAAGAATATGTAAAGCAAAACAAGGGCATTTACGACGAGGTTGTATCTGTGGCGGCTAGGTTCCAGGTGCAATACACACAGATGTTGGCCACACAACAAGGGCAAGCAGCGCGACAGTGTTGCAACGCATCCGTTCGGGTGCCAGAATGCGCGCACGGGCGCGCTTTGCTCGTGGAGATGCGACCGAAGACAAAATTAGAATGACCGGCAACAAATGTGCCTTGAAAACGCTCGAGAGCGATGTGTCCGATAATGCAGGAGGCCTTGAGACTTTCGAGTGGAACCTGCTGAAATACGCGAGTAGAGAGGATGCTTTCGTTCAGCGTGAGCGATGTCTTTCGGCAAAAGCCGAGCTGTTGTCGTGCAATGGTTGGCGATCAGCTAACGCAAAACTGTCTAGATAAAAAGAGGTAAAGCCGAAAGTAGATACAAAGTTGTACGTGACCTCCTATCGTTTGGGCATGCGCATGAACGAGATTGCGCAAACGACGCGCAGACTGACAACCAGGACCATTCTTTTTGACATTTTGGTGCATTATGGGGAGGGAGGACGACTGTCTGCATCGAGTTTGTGGACAGTAGAAACGGCGAAGTTGCGTTTCCTTAGTCAAAACATCACGAAGAGAAAGTAAACACGCCGAGATAAAGGAAGAGTGAGGCGCAGATATAACCTACGAAGACATCAATTTGCTGATGGCTGAGTGGCCTCGAAGGGAAGAATTCGTGGATTGAGTTGACGAACGGGTGGCGTTTGGTTTAATAAAGTTGGTAGAGCAGCCCTATATTCTCATTATCTGGATTTCTTGCTGTTCTTACTAAAGGATTTCTAGCTCTTCTAGGTTCACTAGGTTTTCCTAGATACTAGCCCAGCTTGCAACTTATCCATCCAGTAGGCGCAGCCGTCCCACCTTTTCGCCTGCACCTGTCACCTTTTGCACCCTGTCACCCGCTTGACCTTTATTACCTTTTCACGCCTCCGTTTCATCTGCGGTACGATGTGCGCAATCAATGGTGTAATGGCATTAATGGGACTAATGCTGCCATTGGGCTGCGAATGCCACAACAAACGAGCAAAGACAGACCCTGGCACAGCTAAAAGAATGGTTGCGAGGCAACAGCGTGCGATGGTCTTCGGTGTGCCAGTTAACGTGGGCTAGATGCAGAACAGCCAGCCAATGAAGGCAGCCCGGCACCGCAGAATGCTGTGATCTGCGGCCGTGACACTACGCGTATTGACCAGTAACACAAAAGCGCGTTCGGGCCACGTTTACGCAAGACTTTGGGCATATTGCGCTCGCCCATGGTAGGGCGTCATTAAGTGGCTTGCAAAACAAAAGGAACATACGAGCCCGCAAACCATCTGACCACAGAAAAGGGAGATGTTACCTAACAGCACACTGCAGCTGCGCTTCTTATAGGATATGGATTTTACGCAACTTGGTCGGTACGTCAAAGTTGAGTAACAGAAATGACCAAGAAGATGCCGATAGCCGATAATCATGATGCCGATAATAAGCAACGAGTACATTGTTGCGAACACGCGTTGAGAAGGCCAGAATAATGAAGGTTACAGCCGATTGCACCAGCAAACGACGCGATAAGATGGCACGTAAAACCGCTTCCAGTGCACGGTTTCTATCGACACACTACAAGAAACAGCATCACCACGGCCACAGCCGAAAGCCAGCGCCGCTGTTGGCGCCAAAGAAAGATGCCTGGCCCAGCTGAAGGGATTGCGACGAAGGCTGTTTGGAGCATTAATCCACCAGCCGACAACGCACACCGCAACATAGTGCGGGTGAAGTGCTTTGCGGAAGTCGGTTCTCGATAACGATCGTAATTCAGAAGTTCGTTTCTCGGTTTTGACCACCGATAATACCCATTACGTGCTCAAGGCACGTCAGCAGAGCCAGTCAAGGTTCGCGAACATTATCGAGGACCGGCACCAAAACCAAAGAGATTTTAACGATGCCGGGCGCGTGGAAGGAATTCAGTTTTAAAGGGTGGCCGCCGCCGCGCCATTCGGACGACAAGGCGGGCCGAAGGGTGGAGCAATGCAAATAAGTTCTCGTAAAGGCCATCGGGACGGAAGGGCGCCTCATCAAATAGTTTAGTGCGCTGGCATTGCGTCCGTAGATGTTCCGTGCGGTAAAGGCCTATCGCCATGGCATAACCATGTGTTTCGGCTTGTAATCGCGCGTAGGTAGTGGCGAGGGCGCATTAGGCGGCCTCGTTATCAGCCAAATGTCTGCGTGCGCGCCACCAGCTACTCCAGTGGCGGAAGCCACACTTCACTCAATCCATTGTCGGCAAGGGATGATGTAGCGTGCTCGCCATCGGCAGTCCATCTTTGCCATGGTGCTATGCAGGCGCATACCACACGTACCCGTGGGGTTTTCGGTTAATAATATCGTGGGTCCGTTCGCGTTCTGGCGGCGGTTCTGGAAAGCTCCTTACAGTTCTTTTCAGCAAGGGCAAACAGCGAATCTGCCCTTTGATTCTGCGACCAAACAACAAAGCATAAAACGCATCCGCACTCAGCTCTGCCAAGTGGCGGTTTTCCCATATAGTCGGCACACTCTGTGGTGGCGATGCCCGTTTTTGTCCTAGCTTGCCGCGCTGTTTTCAAAGGAGCGAGTACCAACGCAAGGTCGGCTCGTGTTTCCATCATTTTCTCGATGTCCCGGGGTTCATGCTCGCCACAATCGGCTATTTTTCTTCGTCTTATGCGCAGCAGCATGCGCGAGGCGAAATCATGTATTTCAAGTCACGCCACACCACCTGCAGATTGCTGTTCGGCGCAAAGCATTTCGAGACGGGGCTACATGTGTAGACGGGCGCACGATGGCCCCTATGTTTTACCTGAGGGATAACAGTTCGTGGGCTTTCAATCAGCCACCTTGCTTGGCGAAAAGCTTGTGTCGTTGGAGCGGGTCATCGCGCGGTGCAGCAAAGCATCTTTTTCCATGGGTTTTAATTTTCGCTTAACGTAACAGCACGCTCTTTGTAGCAATCCGCAATGTTTTGCGCATGCTTAAAGTGGAGCGTGTCGCGCTCCTCTGTTCCTTGGCTTGTTTTGCCACCACTGGCAACAATAAGTATTGCACGCAGCAAAGCAATAGTAAAGATTACCTTCTTCGCCATAGGCCCTCGAAGTTACCGATTTTAGTTTGTTATTCGGCAAAACCGGGTGAAGGCGAATTTGGCGTGATTAGCAACGCTTGAAAGCTTGGCCGAGAGGCTGCGACCGTCAGCTGAGACCGCTTATAAACTCGCCAACGGGCAGCTGTCCATTTTCGGTTAAATTTTTAACATTATGGTGCCCGTTCCGCTCGCAATCGCCCACCTTGCCGCAAAAGATCGATTCTCGCGAAAGATTGGTTTAGTGCAAAAGGAACTAACCTGCAGATGTAACAAAATGTATTTTTATTTAAAAGAGGCCATCGATTTGCACCAGTACTCGGGTCAATTGCAGCTAAATACGTGTGAGTGCAATATGTGCCTAATTGCAAGATGTGATACTTGCTAAACGCAGTGCGTTTTGCCGCTTCAAATGCAATGCGTTTGCGCGGTGCAAAACACAGTGTGAAAATGCAGCATAGTGGAAGGCAAAAAGCATAAAAATACGCTGCTAATGGTATAAAGCAAAACCTTTTAGAGCCACTAAAAACAAGACTAGGGCAAAATAGCCGTTAAAAAGTAGGGTTTCGGCGTCTAAAAGTGTGTGGTGGAGCATGAAAAATTACGAGCAGACGGCCAAACTAGAAAGGCTAAATGGTGCATGCTGGATTATGTCTATTCTCAAAACGGACACCTTAGAAGACGTGAAACAGCAAGAAATAGTATTGAGTTTACCTGCTGCAACAATATTTTCGCTAGAACCAGAGTGAAAATCAGAACAATATTGTAAAATAAAAGATAATAATTTAAGACTGTCGGAGTTGAGGAGATTGTGGGTTAGTGACTGTGAGTTGATGAGTTTGCAAAGTTGATTGGAGGTTGGTTGGTTGGTGAGTTGGTTGGTGTGTTGGTGGACTTGTAAATTCATGAGATTGATCGAGTTTATGAGTTTTAGTTTGTGGTTTGCATGCGAACTTGAGACCTTACCAACGTTCACTTGTCTACTAGTAGCCCTGTCCCTTGCTAACCTACCCTTTTACCATTACTCGCCATGGGTGTAATTGTCGAACCAATAGTGTTGCCGTAAACACTGCAGAAGGGGCGTTGATGCGTTCAGGTGATTGCGATTGTATGTTGTTCTCTAAAGTCTTGAAAATCCCTGATAATCGGTTTCCATCAAGTTGTTGCTGTAAAACACAACAACAGGGTGATACGTCGCGCTATAAGGTGAGTGCCTCGCTTGATAATGCTTGGGCAATTCGTTGTTGTTGGGGTAGCCAGCGAGAAACACATTGTGCGCAAAAGCATCTATGCGACGAGTCTGGCGCAGGTAGCCGCAAAGCAGATAGTCAGCCCTATGCGGTTTGGTGAGCTTATGTTCTTCCGCCCACTTTTTCAAGTCCGCTCAGGTGTGATGTATTCGTCGTGTGACGTGGGCGCAACAGAGAAGAAGAGCGTATCGAGGGTTTTTCGCATTTAGGTAAAGCCACTTTACCGACTTTCCATTGGCATCATCGCAATGCCGTGCCCTGTGAGGATATTCAAAGGGTGGTCGCCAAGAGATCCTTCGTTAGCCATTAGGCAGCACGCGCAATGAAGTTGGTATACCGAATCCGGTGTCTGTATCACGCTTACCCACCTCCAAAACGCTTTTCGCGCTATGCGCTTTTCAATCGGCGTTTCCATTTTCAAGCCGCTGGTGTAGCTTGGCGAACTTTGCACCGCCGTAATGCTGCGGCAAAGCATCAGTCAAGGCCGCAAACCACTTCTGCGACTGGGGGAGGAATGACGATCGGATTATCTTCTGTTTCCGGTGCCTATGCTGCGCTTTTTGCCATGTAAATCAAGCCGTTGCCAACGCGCAGGTGCCAGCGACACGATGAGTTTTGGCAGAAAGCCGTGGCCGCTATGCCCGTATGAGGGAAGAAAGAGAACATAAGTACCAAAAAGAAGGTACAAAAGACCAGAACATGCGGCTCGCCCACTACCTGCCGCCATGAGCATAACAAGCTTGCAGCAACAACCAACAACGCCGTGAGTACAGCCAACAACCCAGCGGTTAAGGTGAGCTGCCACGCCATCAGTTAAAGACGAGGGTGTATCATCCATACCAACTCTTTCGGCTTGAGTAGAAACAGGTGAAATGCACAAAGGCTATAAAGAGGCAAAGATGGATGCACAGTGCTGCGACAGCGCAGCTCCATTCTTTTGAAATGAAATGTTCATCTAATCTTGAAAACAACCGCCGAACGAGCAGAGTATGTACAGTTTGCAGCACTCCTTACGCTCAGCAACATACAGAGGGTCGTAGTTGGTGATGTGCGCAGTAACAGTGTCGTCAGCGAGGTTGTTGCCATAAACTCTTGCTGGCATCGAGTGTTCAAAAACCATTATATGCGTAGGAACAAAAACCATAATCGGTGAACGGTGGTGGGGTTGAAATTAAGACGAATATCAAGTCGCCACTGCGGCGAGGATCTGGTCGCCGTCGTTATGCAAATCTCTTGCAGGCGTTTTGATAAAGTCTTTTTCGCTCTTGATAACTTTCAGCATTTCTCTGTCAAAAGTCGCCCAGATAATGGTAGTCGAGTTCTTTATTGTCTACCAAATTCCATTGACGACGTGCGTATTTGTAGCTCCATCCATTGCCTTCGCGTGGGAAGTCAATCCATTCAGGATGCCCAAACTCGTTGCCCATGAAGTTGAGATAGCCTCCATTGATAGCAGCGGCAGTGCGCAAGCCTTATCATCTTATGCGGGAGTGATGCCGCGGTGGGCAACGTCGTCTCTCGTCGCCTTTCTTAAAGTGCCAATACATGTCGGCATCGATAAGGCGGAATATGATGGTTTTATCGCCCACCAAAGCTTGGTCGTGACTTTCGCAATACGAGATGGTTCGTTCGTCCGAACGTCGGTTCTTCACTTCCCAGAAGATTGAACTGGGTTCCAATTCTCGTCTGAGAGTTCCTTAATGAGTCTTTATCAAAAGTCGAGAATGTTCATCGCCATACGATAATCAAACCCATATCCGCCATCGTCGATGCGTGCAGCAAGACCTGGCATGCCACTAACCTCTTCGGCAATGGTAATGGCTTGGGGATTAACTTCGTGTATCAGCTTGTTGGCCAACGTGAGATAGCAATTGGCGTTGTCGTCTTGATGACCGTTAAAATAATCGCCATAGTTGCAGAAAGCCTCGCCCAATCCGCGACTGTAATAGGCATTGATGTTACGCCATCGAAACGGAAAACCATCGAAATGAAACTCTTCAAGCCAATATTTACAATTGGAAAAGGAAATGAATGACTTCGTCTTTGCCATAATCGAAACAAAGCGAATCCCAAGCTGGGTGTTCATGTCGCTCGCCGGGATAGAAGAATTGGTTGGGATCGCCTGCAAGGTTGCCCAATCCCTCCACTTCGTTCTTCACTGCATGCAGTGGACGATGTCCATAATAACGGCAACGCCATGCTTGTGGGCCTCATCGATGAGCGACTTCAGTTCTTCGGGCGTTCCAAAACGTGAAGAGGCCGCAAAGAAGGAGCTGACATGATAGCCGAAACTGCCATAATAGGGATGTTCTTGTATGGCCATTATCTGTATGCAATTGTATCCGTCTTCGATAATGCGTGGCAAAACAAGTTCTTTAAATTCGGTGTACGACCCAACCTTTTCGGCATCTTGCCCCATACCAATATGGCACTCGTAGATGAGCAAGGGCGAAGTGGTGGGTTTAAATTTCTTCTTAGACCACTCGTAAGCTTGTTCGGGTTGCCAAACCTGCGCCGAGAAGATGATGCGTCTGTTCGTCTTGAACGCACGACGCACCCAAGCGGTGTCGTTCTCCGTCTCCGCCGTTCAATACGTGCATCTTGTAGAGAGGTCGCCGCAGAAATGGCCTTTTCAGATAGGCGCTCCCAGTTACCTGTTCCTTCGATGCGCTTGGCGCGGTAACGTTCTGTCTCTTTCCAATCGTTAAAGTCGCCCACGAGATATATCTCGGTGGCGTTTGGTGCCCATTCTCTGAACACCCACCCTTTCGACAACTTATGTAGGCCGTAATATTGGTGGCCGTTGGCAAAGTCGTTTAGCGTTTTTCGCCCATTGCCTGGCAATTGATTTAATTTCCACAGGTAATGTTCGTGCCTGCCACCTCGTATTGCATCCTCGTGGGGTTCGGTGGGCATCGTTCTTATCAGGCCCATGCGGTAACGTTCGCGGTGGGCACTGCTGTCTTCTTCGAAGGCTTTTCACTTTCTTTGTGGGGTTAGCGTCTTTTTGCTGACATAGTTGTGCATTTATGTGTACAGTGCCGAGGGTCAGCAGGCTGTGACTTGTTTGCATGCTACGCATTGTTGGCAACGCGGCTTCATGATGTTGGTTTAACTCTTGGTTCTTCTAGTTTGAGTAGGTTTGTTTTTGCTAGTCTTAGAAATATTCTCCCGCGATATTTAGCTTCGGTGCAAGCAAAGCTAGCGCAATGATATTAGCTAACGGTAAAACAAAGCCGTAGTGACCGCCGCTACAGCAACGAACCTTGAAAATGGCCTTCAAAGTTTGCATTTTGGGAGATACAAGGTGCATGTGCGTCTTGTGGGAAGAAATATCACCGAAAGCCTCCACGAGGACATGTAACATAATTCTGCACAGGGCAATTGGGATAGAACAGAAATGTCTTTTTCGGCAGAGATAGTCTGCGGCTGGCAGTGAAGTGAGCAGCCACGCGGAGGTTTCTTCTTGTTGAAGTGGTATTTGGATGTCTATCATTTTGGCGATGACTTTCCAAAATGGCCTCGGCAGGATTCTTTCCATAGCCTGCTCTATTTTTCAACACCGTCGTCACCTTCATATGTTACTATGTGCCGAGCGCAAGTTCTTCAGTTGATCTGGGTACGCACGCATAGAGCGTCCACCAAAAGAAAGTACGGGGTTCAACGCCGCGCCTTTTCAAAATTGTCTAACACGTCTAATACCGCGGATCTCGCCTGCATCGTGGTTCTTCCAACATATCTGGCGGTGAGGCGTTGCAATTGCTGGTAATCAGTCGTTGAAACGCTTACCATTTTCGTAATAGCCTGAGCTTCTGTACCTGTCCGTTTCTGTCTTTCTACTCAACAAATTGGGCCGTCACGAATTCCTTTAACGTATGTTCCTTCAAACCTGTTTCCGTTCTTATCTTCCTCATCGCCTTTTCCGTTTCGCTTACCGTCTTTATGAGTTCCTTACAAAACGCTTGACCCGTCAACGCCGAGTGTATTACGCTTCGCCGCTCAACCGTCCGTTCTGTCGAAAGTTGCCTTCAAACACATCGCCGCTCTTCTTCGATCAACTTTCCGTGCCGCACGTTCTGTCGGTCTTTCTTCGAGTCGCCAACGTATGTGTCGTTAGCCCAGACGAAAGGCCGCCTTTACCGTCCCTTGTCCCCTTCGAGAAAGCGTCCCGTGCTGAGCGATCGGCCGTTGGCGACATGCTGAGATCACCTTGCGCGAGTGCGGTCGCCCTGAACGCATAATCGCCCTCGTAAACATCTCCGTTTTGGAACATAAATACCTTTTCCGTTCTGAATGGCGAGTGGTCCAATTCGCATACACGTCGCCATCGGCATAGCGGTTAGTGCTTGCCCCGAGCGTTGGTTGTCCAGCCCACGTGCCGTTGTAGTTGGAACCATCGCAATCGAAGGAAGCGGGCCCGATGTCGTCGTTCCAGTTCCCATCGTAAAATGCCGTAGAGAAGGTGCTTGTCTGCAACTGCGCTGGCGCTTGTCGTGCCAAGCCCAATTGCCTTCATGACTATCACCCATTATAATAATGCACATCACGCCAGACGCTTGTTGATGCCCACGAGACCAAAGGCCCACGTATTTATTGTTGTTGGCGAAATAGCGAGAAGTGCTGCGTTGCCGTGTTGTTGGTCCCTGGAACCATTGCCCGGCTGCAACGTTTTCCATCATGCAAAGGTTCGAACGCCACTTGGCCGAGCGGCGCGCTTTAAAATGTTATTCGCCTCGTATGTATTTCACCATTCGCCGCCTGACATATTGCCCTTACTGAGGGCTTTCCGCCAGCCATTTCGCCCTTGTAGAGGGCCTCCGTCCATCGTGTTACACGAGCCTATGGTTATCTTTTTGTTGGAAGTGCCTGGCGGTAAGAAATATTAACAGCGTTAGATGTGATATTTTCACTTTTCAAGTTTTATTGATTGTTCAATTTCCAAAGATTAAGTATCAATCCGGAACCACAAATGGTTTAGTAAAATTAAGGTAAAATACGCAAACAACGCGAAATGGAGAACAAAACGTGATACCACTGCAAAGCCGAAAAGGACAAAAGCAAATCCGGAGAAAGTACAATAAAACAAACAAAACTAGCCGAAAATATAGATTTCAGTTTTAGCGTATCTTTGCATCATATAATAAAGATGACACTGTGCAAAGTTAGAATCTGTCATAACGTCCCAGGAGCAAACAGAGGTGAGATGTTTGCGGGACATGCTAAGGCTGCTGCCCTCATTTTGAAACATTGCAAACAGCTGCGCGCATGAGATTATTCCTGCGCGCGCCTGCTCGACTCACCAACAGGCGCACAAACATGAGTGTTGTCCCGCCAGTCGTTAAACATAAAAGCGTATAAGAAAGGAATCGTACGCGCAGGTTCAGGTACCGGCTCTACCACGACACACAGGCGTTGGTAAACGGCTGATGCCCATGTTTTTGGCGAGCGCGATTTTACTATCCCGACGGCTTTGATGCTACGCTTGGGCATCAAAGAGATGATTGATTATATCCACCCACACGACCTTCCGGGTTTCGAACGCCTATTGGGCGACCGGGAAAGACTTGGGCATGCGGGGTTTAGGGCCGCGCGACAGCAACCCTGATGGACTGGCGCGAGCGTTCATCATCGGCGAGAAAGTTGTAGTAACGACTCGGTTTGCCTCGTGCTTGGCGACAACATCTTTTACGGTGCGGGGTTCACGGGCGCTGCTCAAACAGGAGTGTAGAGCTGGCGAACAGCAGCAAAAGCAACGGTATTCAGCTATTGACGTGACGACGAACGCTATAGCGTAGGCGGGTTCGACGACAAGGCAGCTGCGCCGAGTATCGAAAAGCCCAAACAACCAAAAGCGACTATGCGTGGTGGGGTTATGGCATTTCTATCCTAACGCGCCGTTGTTGAAGTAGCCAGTTTCATCAAGCCCAGCGCATGAGGCGGGTGGAAATAACAACCGTTAACCGAGAATTTCGCTCGAGAGCGTTAAAAGGCGCAAACACTGCAAAAGAGGTTTCGCCTGGTTGGAGCCACGGGCACCCGACAGCCTTGCCAAACGAGTACCTTTATCAAGTAGTGAGAAAAAGACAAAGGCCGAGGTGGCTTGCCTCGAAGAAGTTGCGATGGACAACCGATGGATTGACAAGAACAAGTGAAGGCGTTGGCCAGCCATGATAGCGAGTACGGAGCAGCCCGCCCTCATGCGCATTGCCCGAGATGGCAGTAAAAGTGCTGAAACATCTCAAACAATACGTATTAAAGCGAAAAAGAGAGATAGAGACAAGAAACAACAGATTGTATGGAAGAGAAATATACCGCCACCCTGGATAACGAACAAGCCCAAGCAGGCAAAATCGCTATGTCAATTTCCAAACCGTTTACATGACCCTCTATTTCTGAGTGGAAATGGTTTTGTATTGTCACGTTAATCATTTTGTCTGGGGTTGGCCAGCATTTTGCTTGCACGACCACGCCATCGGTTTATCAGACTTACGCTAGACTGCTCATCAAAGGAAGAGAGTACGCAGCAGGGGACGCGGCAGTTTGCAATACTCCACCGACAACAGGTGGTTTCCAATTCAACTTGGTATTGATAATGACAGTGGATACTCGAGTCGAGTTCTATTGCCATTCAGGCTGTGGGGAGACCCTGAGACTATGCACCCGCGCTGTCTGAGTGCGGGTAAAATGATAACCAATGGGTTGCTGTACCAAACTCAACCTGTAACGAGTGAACATCGACACACACTTACCCTCGACATGTTGAACCACTCAATCTCCCTAACGTCACTCGTGAAGGAAACGAACTACCATGTTGAGGGCACTTATTATTCCACCAATCCCGAAGCGCAGGAAAGGCCTATGCCATCGATAAAACTCTTTACGGCTCCGCCCCGCGGCTCTTCAGGAGACCTGGCTGAGTTATCATTGCACCTTTGTGCCGCTCCACCACTCCCATGAAAAGGTGTGAGAGAAAATGTTGGTGCAGAATTAAGCCACCACAAAGGCCATGTAGCGCAGGAGGTATGCCTCAGGGCTTAAAACGCCATGGCTCAGTCGTCGAGAAGTACCTCTGTCGCCGGCCTATCCATCAACGACCAAAGTCGCGCGCGCGCGCCATCGACTGCGCAAACAACACTTGCTATCTGCCTGTAGCAGGCAAAACATAACGCAAGATAAGAATAAGGGTGGCGCGACCGAAGGTTCATTAACGGAAGATTGGAGATGCACACGAGGCTGGGAAGTTACCGAAAGCCAACTGGAAAGCTGCAAAGCCAACAAGATGGCGAGGTGCGCAGATGAGCGCAAAGCAAAGCGCTTGCTGTCGAATAGCGACCAGTACGACCAGAAACTTGCCGAAGGCCAACACGCAGTGCGTTTGATGCCAGCATCGACGACTACATGGGCCAGCAACTTCGAACAAATACGAGGCATTGCCTGCAACATCGGCATTAGCGACCAATCGGCCGTTTCGCTTATCCAACAAAGTCTGGCGAGAATTGTGCTCAGGGCGAAACAGATTGCTTAGAAGTGCATCGGAAAACAGCCCCACGGTTACACCGCTTGCTTCGCAGCTGAGACGACCTTTCCGGGCAGCATACGCCGCGCGCAATGGCACAGGCCAAACGCAGCATGCCGTCGAAAGAGGTGCCGTGGCTCGCAGTATGGCAAATACAACAGCATGATACAACAAACACCCGAGCAAGAGAAGCAGTGAAAACACATTGGTCGAATTCGACGGCGAGAGCAGGACTGTACCGCTGCCAGTGTTGCTACAAAAGCGCGAAGAAACTCCCATTTCTCTTGCGCAGCGGCTGATAAAGGAAAACTAATCGAAAGCGACCCCACGGTCGTTGGTAAGGAGGTAACACCACGCTCTTCGACCATCTACGCCCGCGCCTCGCTGCTGGCCTGGCGCCACCAAGTGTGGTGGCCACTCCTTCTCAGTTTCTTTAGCGTATATAGATTGGAAGGACACGACGATGTGGCACGCCTTAACTTCTCTGCCCATCATTGCCGATTGCTGGCTGTGTCTTGTTTCCCGCCGAAAACCAAGACGCGACATTGTCGTTCATGAGAGTCAGCGTGATGGAAGAAAGCTATTCACTTCGATGCGTACCAGCAGTGCAATTCGTAGCTTAAAAGAGAGAACGAGGTTATTTCCGTTCATCAGGCATATCGAGCGCAGGCAAAACTTTCGTTGCAGCGACACCTTGCCGTGTCGTTCGCTTTGCGTGGTAAGAGGTTGTCTTGGATTTGGTCTCTGACATCCGTGAGCCGCGATTGGCGGAAAGCTTTTCGAGATTGACGACCACCGACGCGGTGTTACCAACTTGCTAACAAAAGGCGTAGTAACAGCTGCCGACATACAGGCGCGAGATGTTTGCCATCCAGGCGTTAACGTACTTGGAATTGCTGATGGCGGACCATGTGCGCCAAACCACTGCCGAGGTTGCTCACAGGAGAGACCTCGCTGAGACGACTGCTCGCGGACTTGCTCAAACGCACCTACGATTACATCGTATCGACTCAGCTTCATGTGCGGATGCGGCCTGCGATACTTTGCAGTGGGCGGGGTTTCTAACCTCACCGGTGTACGTTTGTCGCGCCGATTACACGCCGAAGAAATTTCGAGCTCATCAACACCTTCACTCAGAAAACAAGTTGCCCAGCATTTGCGATTGTGGTTAACGCGTCGACCTCTCGAAGAAGATTGCGGCTACTACTATGGCTATGGCAAAGTGCGGCGGATGCACGCCAGTATGGCAAACTGTTATGGCAAACACAGTAGGAGTATGATTCGCTATAACTTAACTATGGCAACTGTAAAGCTATGGTGCGGTAACAGCCATTGCAGCTGGCGAGGAACGATGCTTCGGTGAAACAATACGCAGCTTCCTTAACCGCGGGTTTCATCCGTACATATATACCGATGAGGCTTCCGCTTTAAACACACATATCAGAGGTAGCTGCTGCGAAGTTGATTTCAGGCGAGAACTGTGGGAGACCGTTGCAGAAATAGGAAGAAATGCCAGCACCGCCACCGAAGTACGCTGAAAATGCTCATCAAAGACAGACGGGCGACTTATCTTGTGGAGCGTAAGAGGGGCGGGTGCTGGACGAGGCCGTGGAATGGGTGCAGGCAACGCGGCGTGGAGGTTCTATGCTGACAAGCCGGAGTTATCCAGAAGAGAAAAGAAGAACAACCATCTAGAAAGCTCAAAGCCGACCTCTTTATCGACGACCGTAACATTTGGCCGGACTTCCCGACACGTGAGAATTTATCGCATGGTAACGAGGGAACGTTACTTACAAAACAAATCTGTTGAGGAACGCTATCAGGGCTGCATAACAATCCCAGAAACTACAAGAGAAAGCATTGGTGGCAATTCGACAGATGATCAAAAGCAACTATGCCCTTACCCTTTTTCCCACCTTTTCTCCAACAAACTACTTGCATTTTACAATGACCGTACGCTTCATCACATTAATCGGCAGGTAGCGAGCTTGGTTGCTTTATCGAAACACGGGTTCCTTCTACCACTTTCAGAAATTCGCCTACGAGTTTCGATGAGTATAACTCCTCCTGGTGAAGAAGGATGAGAGATGAGCGAAACATGCCGGTTGAGCAGCCTGTTTCAACACATGAGAACGCGTTGCTTATTATTTCCACACGGGTACTCATGTGAGACGTAACCGCGTTTCGCCACAGGCAAAAGGGCAGGATTTCGCATTTATCGCAGCTGTTCGATTACTTCGCGCACATAAGAGGCGCGTTTGATCTGGGTTTAGAAGCACACAAGATATTACGACTCACCACTCTCAATTTCTAAAACATAGCCATACGCTACTTTGTGCGTTTCGATAATACGGTCACCGTTTGCGAGTGCGACAGCATACCATGCAACCACTCGTGCTGCGACGGTCGCGGCATACGCGCATTATATGTTTCCATTGGTCATGCGCAGGCATGTGGTTCAATCGCTTGTTTGTCTTATTTTCGGTACATATTTTAACGTGCCGAGTGCCAATTTCACTGTCCACCAATCGCATATCTTGCCGCGAAAAATCGATTCTCGCGAAGGCGGTTTGGACGATACCTAAAGGAGGTAGTTGTAAATGCTGGCAAAATGAATATTTGTTACAATGAAACAGCCAGTTTGCACCCATTTGGGGCTGTCGCTGCTCATCGCTGAGTGCAATATGCTGCTGAACACGCAGTGCGTTTTGCCGCTGCATCCCAGTGCATTTTTGAGTGCTAAACGCAAAGGTAAATCTTTCGCTAAATGCGGTGCAAAATGCTGCTGCCACTAAATACAAGGCAGCATATATATCACTGCAGTGGTATAAACAGCCTTTTCAAAGTCATGATAAACGAGGGTTCAATAGGACAAAATAGCCATTAAAAAGTAGGTGGGGGCTAGAAAAGTGGAGTAATTGGGCCTGAAAAAGGTGCGAGTCAGCAACCAATCTAGAAAGGCTAAATGGTGCAAAATGCAGGTTCTGTTCCCAGCGAGACAAGTTGAAGACGTGCAAGACCAGAAATAGCAACCAATTTACCATTTTATAGTAATTTTCGCTAGAACGGAAGTGAAATTCAGTGCAGATTTGTAAAATAAAATTTAAGATTTAAGTTTTTAGTTGACGGGTTTGTAAGTTGTTGAGTTAGATGTGTGTTCGTAGGTTGATGTGTTTGGAGCCACAAGTTTCCGCCTTGTAGCTCACAAGTAGCGGAGTTAACAAGCTAGCCATAGACCAATTAAAAAGCTAACAGTTAACAAATTAGTACAGGCAGCCTACTTCTTAGCTAACTTTATCACTCATTCACCTTGTAAAACAAAAATACGTCTACACAACCAGTTCTTCGGGCGTTCGGATAAGCGTAGTAGCTCCCGAACGAAGTGAAAGTCCTTATCGCGAAATCCCCAAAGCGCACGAGTACAAGGCAGCATTGCAGTTTCTGGCCGTTGCTATATCCACATCGACTGTCGCAATACGCACTGCGTTTCTCGGCCGATGTCGCCCAACTGCTGCAAGAGCTTCCAGCACCGTATCGGGCGCAGGTTTCTTTGCTATTGCCTTCGCGTTCACCGATGGCCGCCTCCACGTCGCGATCGAAAAAGTGCTAACACACAACTCTTGCATGTAGCCTTATAAAACTTAGCCACTCACTGCGGCGGTAACTGCTCACGCCGTTTCGGATTCGGCAACATCTTGCGAGCGCCGGGAGGATAAGGCGATGTGTGGTCTAGTCCGTGAAATCTGAATAATGTTGGCTTGGCGACGTTGAAGTACGCTTCGTCAAACTTGCATTAGCCAAACCATCGAAGATGGCCGCTTTCATCAGTTTCTTCACGCATTCCCCACAAACTGGCACTTTGCTCTCGTCGATGGTACGTGGGGCACATGCCATGTTGTTGTATGACATAGTTAGCTAGTGAGCCGAAATCGGTTAACGTATCCTAGCAGCGTACCGTCAAATCAAATATATAAGTATCGTATTCCTGTCTCATTTGTGTTTTGCCTTTCAGTTTTATTATCCTTTGAAAAGAACCGTTCACGAGATATGCAGGTGCAAAAGCAACTGGCGAGCTTGCACATCTAACTGCCGGAAGCAAGAACAGCAAGTGCAAAGGTTATAAATATGCATCACCCTCCACAGAGATGTTGTTTTCAAAATTACTAACTGCATTGAAAATAAAAGCAGAATCAACAATGAAACGGCGGCGAAAGTACCTCATCCCCGCGGGCATTTTGCTTGCTCGTAATATTGGGTATATTGTCTGCACTAACTTTCTTTTCGGCCGTGCTCGCGGCCAGTGCCACCGAGATGCGTAATACGCATGAGCAACGACGACAATATCGACTCGGTGTATGCCAAACTCACTCCCACTGCGCACCACATGCGCTCAGTGGGTTTAAACCTTAACCCGGCACAGCTACGTGCGCATGAAGCGTGGGAATCGGACGCTGCGCCATAAAAGCCTGGGCAAAGGGAGCCTTTGTGGTGTTCCGGGCACCTGAAAACGTTGTACAGAGCCCGTAAACCCTATGCATCCCTGAGTGTGAGAACGGCTCGACGGGCTATCGGCGAAAGCAGTGCAAACGCGTCATGATGAACGACGCGCGCAGTTGCTGGAGTACGTGCGCGACCCGAATTTGCGCGCACTGTGGCCGATGCGGCTGCCATACAATGTATGTTCATCAACACCCTATGATGTTTGTGGAACATATCGGCTGAAAACTGCTCGACCGCATGCAGAAAGAAAAGTAAGAACTTTTGGAATGTGGACCGAACTGCTGAGGCTAACGAGCTGAAAACTAACGCGCACAGGCGATTTACACTGGCAAGCATCGTTGACGAAAGCGTGCCAGCATGTGCAGAGCCCTATGGTGGCGTAGGGATGTGCCTGCAACCGACTGATGTCGCGCAATGCGAGATACGGCGGCATGCCTACCCACAGACCGACCCAACCGGTAAGTAGCACGTGGAGACAGTGTTTTGGACTGAAACGCAATCTGTGACCAGTTAACTCAGCGTTGGTAGCCCTATAACACTTATCGCAACATGCCGGTTTGCCTCCTGGTCCGATACGCATCGCAGTATCCAGAAGGAATTGAGACCGTGCTTAATCTTAAAAGCACGATGACCTATACATGTGTGCAAAAGAAGATAGCGGTACGCACAACTTTGCCTAGGACTTATGCAGAGCATCTGTCCAATGCTGCAGGAAAGCCACCAAGGGCCCTAAATCAAAGGGGGTATTAAATAATTAAATGCACGGGTATGTTACACACCAGTAAAGCCCTGCAAAAGGAAGAATATTACCCATTTGCATTGAGAGTTTGGATAGCTGAAAGACGCTGCTATGACCTGCCTACCACAGCGTTACCTTGAGAAATGAAGTCAACGCATTAGGCAGGTGCATTGCTAGTCTCACTCGACAGCGATATAAAAGATACTGTTTCATTTGAAATGTGTGCGTTGTGTGTCCAGAAAGAAAGAGCGTCAAGGGATATGTAATGCCACAGCAAAGAAAAAGCTTGCGGTGACAGACTATTCGCAACTAACTTCGTCGATCGTATATCGTCTAAAAGAGGCAGCTTGAACAATAACGGTAAAGCACTGGCCCGTAAGCCAAATAGTGCTTTAAAGCGAAAAGAAATATCCGATTCCGTTATGATGATATTTGTTATAAAACACGCGTGCTAACACAGGCGTATTATTAGTACCATGTACATATCGACTTACGGAACGGAATTATAGCGATAACTTAACTAAAATACAAATGCCGCTTCACGCTACGGTACGGCTGCATCTAATCTCAATAGGTATTAGCTTTTTAAAGGCAAAAGATTGTATTCAGGATAACGAGTGCAAAGTTACGACATGAAATTTCATTTACGCAAACTTTTTATTATAGTTAGAAAACATATTTTTGACACATCATGTTAAAAATGGAGATTTAAAGCTAATGCGAATTTTGATATTATGCTGCTTTATCGTACCTTTGCACTAATATAACAATGTCACAATGACAGAAAGATAGAAAACTCAAACGAGGAGAAAACCTGAGTTTTGTAGACAAATCATTGAGCAAGACCTGGCCGAAGGGAAAGAATGGCGGGCGCCTACAAAACGCGTTTTCCCCAGAACCAAACGGATACCTGCATCAGCCATGCCAAGCTATCTGCATGGACTTCGGGCAGCAGAAAATTTAACGGAACATGCAACCTGCGCTTTCGATGATACCAACCCCAGCAAGGAAAAGAGACAGAGTATGTTGAAAACATACTGAGCGACATAAAGTGGCTAGGAGTTTTAAATGGGAAAACATCTATTACGCCTCGAATATTTCCAAAAGCTATGAGATCTGGCCGTATGGATGATAAAAAGAGCCACGCTTACATCGACGAACAGACAAGCGAACAGATTGCCGAGCAGAAAGGAACGCCCCTACAAAGGCAGTGAACTGCATCGCCATTGAGGACTAGACCTGTTGAAGAAAGCCTCGCTTTTGTTCGAGAAAATGAACCATCCCGACACGCCAGAAGGTTCTATGGTGCTGCGTGCAAAAGCTGAATATAGCCAGCAACATGCACTTTCCGCGACCCAATCATGTATCGCATCATCCATCACGCCACACCATCGCACGGGACACGGATGGATACGCCTACCCCATGCCTGCGACTTCGCACACGCCAAAGCGACTACTTCGAGGGCGTAACGCACTCCATCTGCACGTTGGGTTTGTTCCTCACCGTCCATTGTACGACAAGTTCATCGACTTCCTTAAAGAGATGAACGGCGAAATGGATAACATCAACGATTTTCCGCCCACGCCAGATAGAGGTTCAACCAGGCTGAACCTCACCACCACGGTGATGAGTAAACGCAGAGCTGCGCACACTGGTAGACGAGGGCTTGGTGGCTGGTTGGGACGACCACGACATGCCTACACTATGCGGTATGCGCCGCAGAGGTTACTCGCCTGAGAGCATTCGCATGTTCATAGACTCTATCGGCTACACCAAGTTCGGCGCTCTTGACGACATGGCTCTTGCTTGAAGCTATCGGTACGCAGAGACCTCAACAAGCGTGCGCGTCGTCACGCGCGGTGGTTAATCCTGTATAAAGTTGGTGATTTCAAACTATCCCTGAAGGCAAACCGAAAATAGAAACAGTGAACAATCCGAAAATGCTGCCGACGGAACGCATACCACCACTTCTCGAGAAATCTGTGGATGGAACGCGAAGACTTTATGGAAGACGCACCTGAAGTTCTTTTAGAATGACGCTGGCCAAGAAGTACGTCTGAAAAAGTGCCTACATCGTGAAGTGTACAGGTTGCACCAAAGACGCTCGATAGGCAACATCGTGGAGGTGCAAGCCGAATACGACCCTCAGAGTAAGAGCGGAATGGTGGGTGCAAAAACCGCAAGGTTAAGGCACGCTTCACTGGCTTTCGCCGACCACTGCACCCAAGCCGAGGTGCGCGTTTACGACAGATTTGTTCGACGTAGAGAACCCATCGGCAGACAGAAAGGGATTTTAGGAACTGCTTAATAAAAGGATTCGAAGAAGGTGTTTACCAACTGCTTTGTGGAAAAGCACGCCGCAAACAAAAAGCCAGGCGAGTATCTACAATTCCAACGTATTGGCTATTTCGATGGCCGACGCCGACTCTTCTGCCGAACATCCCTGTAGTTCAACAAGACCGTAGGTTTGAAAGACGCGTGGGCAAAACAGAACAAGATAAGCACGCCTAGAACGAGCGATACGTGCACAGCCGACTCATCTAACATACGAGCAAGGGCTATCAGAAACAAAACATGTATAGGGCTCTTTGCGCATATACCACTAACACGAGGGACAGACACCGTTCGCCCTCTCGATTGTTTAAAAAGCAATGACAAACGACAGCTATTTCAAGCAGCGAAAGTTTCGGCAAACACTCCATAGCTACGAGGAAGCCGAACAAGAGGGGCGCACTGCCTGCTTCGACTCGGACACGCTGGCCCGTGTGCCGAATATTACTACACGCAGATGGGCGAACGAACGACGCACTGAACGCCGCCCTAAAAGGTGTGAGACATGTTCCCTGGGGCAATGCCGCCATTGGTGTTCATGGGCAGATACGAACTGTTAAAGCAAAACAATCCCCAAAAGGCAGAATGGTATTTAGAGCAAGTTGACGACCAATCGGAACTCGAATGCGTGTACTTGCGCGCTGAAATTATGCTCGTTGAAACAAAACAAGAGCGAAGGCCGACGAGTTTTTACGCCAGCAATTGGAATGGCAAGACGATGCGGAAAAGAAACACTATTCTGGATGTGGCCGATATTTACTTGGATTACGACCTGATAGACCATGCGCAAGAATGGTTGTCGATGGTAGAAGACACGCAATCGACAGACTATCAAGAAGTGCTAGGACGCATTGCATTGGGCAAAGGCGAGTATCAACAGGGCGAAGAGATATTTAAGAAACTTGTGGAAGATAACGCTTTTGCCTCACCCTACTGGAACCAACTGGCCTCATCTCAGTTTCTTAGCAATCGCATTAAAGACTCCATCGAGGCAGCGAATATTCTATCGCCATCAATCCTAACGATGAAGAGGCGCTACTTAACAAGGCCAACGGCATGTTCAGCCTAGACGAATACGAAGAGGCGCTTACTTATTACACCCGATTTAACAACCTTCATAAGGATGATGAAACGGGAGAAATATTCATTGGCATCACCCTCATCAACCTAGATCGGCCTGCGGAGGCTCTGCAACATTTGCAAAAGGCCGAAGAAATGGCCGTGTCGAGGTCGGTTAACTTGGTAGAGATTTATCAAGAAACGGCTTTCGCCCTGTCTAGACTAGGCAAAGTGGACGATGCTTTGGCATACGTAGACAAGGCCACAGCCACAGGTAACGGCAACGAAGACGAGTTAACGGTGTTCAAAGGGCACATCCAACTAGAAAACGGAAACCCCTTGGCTGCCCAAAACTATTTCTTAGAGGCCGTCAGGCACTCAAAGTCGGCTCCCAATGTGTATTTCCGTATCGCCATATCAGTATACGACAACGGCTATATGCAATTGGCTTACAGAATGCTTCACACGCTCTTTCAATCAGTTCCTGCCGATTGGAAAGACGGCTATTCGCACATGTCGCTCTGCTGTAAGCATCTTAATAAGGAGTCGGAGTTCCTATATTTCCTGCGCAAAGCCTGCGAACTAAATCCCATGGAGGCCAAAACCATCCTTGGCGAGTACTTTCCCAAAGACCTCGACCCAGAGAGTTATTACAATTACATCACAAAACAAAAGTAAAAAGAAGAAATGAGCTGGTTATTACCCCTGCTAAACAACCTCAATTGTTGGACGAGTGTTACTCTGATGTTCATCGAAGGCTCCGTCATTCCCGCCCCATCAGAACTCATTGTGCCACCTGCCGCCTATCGTGCAGCAGCTGGCGAGCTGAATATCGTACTCGTTGTGGTTGTCGCAACCATAGGGGCTGTACTGGGTTCTTCGGCCAACTACGCTGCGGCCTATTACCTCGGCCGCCCCGTTATATACCGCTTTGCCAACAGCAAGCTGGGACATCTCTGCCTGTTGAACCAAGAGAAGATTGAAAAAGGCGAGAAATACTTCTACGACCACGGCGTTATTGCCACGCTTACAGGCCGACTTCTGCCAGGCATACGCCAGATAATATCCATCCCAGCAGGTCTTTCCAAGATGAAGTTTTGGAAGTTTATCCTCTATACCACCATCGGCGCAGGCCTTTGGAACACCGTTTTGGCCACCCTCGGATGGTATCTGCATTCGTTCGTACCCAAGGAAGAACTTTACAACAAGATTGAAGAGTACAACAGCCAGATACAACTCGTTGTCATCGCTGCCCTAGGCATGGCGGCTATCATCGGCATTATATGGTGGCAAATGCAAAAAGAAAAAGCGTAAGGCAAACGCATCGCACGTAACAGAAGGCACAACCCCTGACGAAGGCAATTAATATAGACGACATAACGAAAGGAAATCGAATAGTGAGAATTGACATTATCACCGTGTTGCCTGAGATGATTGAGGGATTCGTGCACGAATCTATCTTGGCACGCGCACAAAAAAAAGAGCTAGCAGAAATACATCTGCATAACCTTCGCGACTATTCTACCGATAAATGGAGGCGTGTTGACGACTATCCATACGGTGGATTTGCAGGAATGGTGATGCAATGCGAACCCATAGACCGCTGCATTTCTGCCCTTAAAGCCCAACGAGAATACGACGAAGTGGTATTCACATCGCCCGACGGACAGCAATTCGACCAGCATGTTGCCAATGAATTGTCGCTAAAAGGCAACATCATCATACTTTGCGGACACTATAAGGGCGTTGACCAACGCGTCCGCGACCACCTCATCACACGTGAAATATCCATCGGCGACTATGTACTCACAGGGGGCGAACTAGCTGCCGCCGTGATGGCCGACGCCATTGTGCGACTCATCCCTGGCGTTATCAGCGACGAACAGAGCGCTTTCTCCGATTGTTTTCAAGATGATTTGCTCTCCGCGCCCATCTATACGCGCCCCGCAAACTACAAAGGTTGGGAAGTTCCACCCATACTTCTCAGCGGCAACGAGGCCAAAATAAAAACATGGGAGATGGAACAAGCCTTGGAAAGAACAAGACAACTGCGCCCCGACTTACTAGAACGGAAGGGAGAATAAGAACATTGGCCCAACAGAGAACTTTGTGGACAACCTGTCGTTTATAGGCTTAACATCAACAAAAAGCAATAAAAAGAAGTAAAACAAAACGCAAAACGTAGAAAAAATAGCTATCTTTGCAAGTAAAAACAGTTATAATGAAACACGTTTTAATTACCCTTATATTATCAACCCTTGCCGTTGTAACGCTTCATGCGCAACAAACGCGCCCCACGAACCGCACCGACAGAGCCGACAACACCACTGCTCTGCTAAAAAGTTATGAGGATTCGCTGGCCCTCTTATATAATAAAGTGTTTCGCCAAAACGATAAGAGCGCGCTTCCAAACAACTTTGTAGAGAGCGTGGTTCCTTACCAAAGTTTCAGGCTTTTCTCGCCACTTACGTTCTATGGGGGTATTGCCAAAGACTTCTTCGACCTCTCTGACGAGGTTACCACGAGCAAAGCCCAAAACCAAAGGGCAGATTACCTAGGACCGAAGTTTACCGATACAGCCCTGTTGGGCATCTACCTTAAACGGCCCGACCTGGTGTTAAACCGCGAAACGGTGCTGCAAAATGTGGCCCCCGAAGCTAAAACAACACCTGTTGTCATCAAGTCGGATGCGGGATTAGCCGAAAAACAGCCGCAAGTACCTACCGACCCCGAAAGCGGACCAATCAACGTGGTTGTTACCAAGCCCAACTTCTGGACCGTCAAGGGCGACTATTACCTGCAATTCCCTGCAAAACTACGTGTCGGGCAGCTGGTATAAGGGTGGCGAAAAGCAACTATTCGATGGTAAGTGCCGTTACGCAGGTGCAATTACAACAACAAGCAGAAAGTTAAATTTCGACAATAAACTCGAACTAAAAACTGGGTTTCATCACTTCGCCTAGCGACACTTTGCATAGCCTAAAAACATCAGAAGACCTCATTAGATTTACCAGCAAGCTGGGACTTCAAGCCTCTAAGCGGTGGTATTACACCCTACAACTTGTGGCTTACACCCAATTCTTACGCGGATATAAAAACAACAGCGGTGAACGGCATCCGATTTCATGTCGCCTTTCAACACAAACATATCGCTTGGTATGGACTACAACGTTGATTGGTTTAAGGGAAGACTTAAAGGTTCGATACATCTCGCACCCTTAGCCTATAACTTCCGCTATGTAGACAGGCTTGCGTTAGGCCCTCGCTATGGCCTAAAACCAGATAGCCATACGCTTCACGACTTTGGTTCTGAATTTACCGTTGACCTGATGTGGGAAGATTGCCGAACCCATCAGCTGGCAAACACGCCTCTACGGATATACAACTTACAGCAGGGCAGAAGTGGAATGGGAAAACACCTTCACCTTCCAATTCAACAAATTCATTAGCTCAAAGCTCTTCGTTTATCCTCGTTTCGACGATGGAGGAACACGCGACGAGAAACACGGCTACCTGCAAATGCGCGAGTTTGTATCAATAGGTTTCTCCTATTCGTTCTAACACAGGCGTGATATGACACGTCCCAATGGCGTCATCCAACTCTACCCGTTGGTGCGCATCGCACTGATGCTCATCTTTGGGATAGTGTTGGCCGACGCCATTCCTTTTTTCTCCAACCCCACAACCAGCGTTTCGCTGCTGCTTGGCGCAGCAGCCATTGCTGTTCTTGCCATCCGTCACGCGCACTTGTCTAGCATGGCCATCCTCGTTTCCACTGTTTTTCTTGGCACATGGCTCATGTCTTTGCAAAATAAACGATAGGCAATCAATACCCCTCAACCAAGCCATTACATACAAAGCCATCGTTACCGACACCCCCACAGCCCACGGAAAGGTGTTAAAATGCAACCTCTTGGTGATAAACCTAGCAGAAAAAACCGATGGTCATACGCCCTTTCTCGTTCGTGCATCCATCCTAAAAAGACACAGCTTACCAATCGTTGGCAGAGCCTTACCACTGGTTCAACAATCGCCGTTCAATCGGTTTTCAACAACGAATCTGACCTCTTTTCATCCTCAAAGTTCAACTTTGCGCGCTGGATGCAAAGCCCAGCAAAATCTACGCAGCAACCTTTGTTTACTTTTGCCGATTGGCAGAACACGCAACTAACCAACGACGAAATACACAAAATTTCCGCAGTAGATAAATACGTTTGCGCTTATTAAAAAGTGCGCCAAAAGCCTGCTCGACAGCGCATGGCAACAAAGGTTAGCACCGACAACCAAGCTTTGGTAGCCTCCATTGCCCTCGGCGACCAGTCGAACCTCACCCCCACAAAGCGCAGAATCATACAATAAGGCGGGCGTTTCGCATATACTGGCACTGTCTGGCCTGCATCTCGGCATCATTTACAGCGTGCTTTCGGCGCTCTTTCACCACCATTCTCTATCGCGTGGTGCGCCGCGATTGGGCCGAGTTCATCGCCCAAACCACCATCACCATCACCCTTTGGGGCTATGTTTTCCTAGTAGGATTGCCACCCGGAGCCGTCCGTTCTGCCCTCATGCTCACCCTCTACGCCTTCGTTTCGTTGCTCCATCGCGACCGCTTTTTCTGCCAATTCGCTGGCTTTTGCCTGCATCGTGATGCTCATTGCCAACCTTCCACGCTTTGGGATGTCAGTTTCAGCTATCATTCATAGCCGTGTTGTCCATCATTGTCCTTTATCCACCGCTATTCTCACTCTACCAACCCACAACGCGTTGGGCCAATTTGCTCCGCCCCGTTTGGGCTATCGTCTGCGTTTCTGTGGCAGCACAAGTGGGCACAATGCCCATTATAGCCTATTATTTTGGGCGTTTCTCATGCTATTTCCTACTTTCCAACCTGCTTATACTTCCACTCATAACCCTCTTTGCTTTATGCCACCCCTTGCCTCTTTCCTTGTTCAAGGCGCGCCATTACTCCATAATTTAGTGTTAGATGCCATGCAATGGCTAGCCACAGCTGTGCAAACCTTGGTCAATGGCATATCCGCGCTCCCCACTCCACGCTCGACAGACTTCAATTCAACCTCATCCAAACCTATTTGGCCTACATTTTCATCGCATCCCTCTACGCCTTAGCCCTTTGCGCGCAAATGGTTCCGAATTAGGGCGACTTATACAACAGCTATAACCATTATATTTTGTACCTTTTGTAAGGATGAAACAAAGATACTTCATATACTTTTCGTACGACGGAACAGCCTATCATGGCTGGCAAATTCAGCCTAATGCCAATTCAGTTCAAGCGGAAATGCAGCGTGCCATGTCGCTCCTGCTCAGACATCCCGTTGAACTTGTTGGTGCAGGACGTACCGATACAGGTGTTCATGCACGCACCATGGTTGCACATTTCGATGTAGACAACCCCATAGATGCGGTGCAACTCGCCTACAAACTCAACCGTGTACTGCCCTTCGACATCACCATTAACGCCATAAAAAGCCGTAGATGCCGACATGCACGCACGGTTCAGTGCACCAAACGCACCTATCATTATTACATACATCTAGACCGCGACCCTTTCTGCCGCGCCTACTCGTATGCCTTACACCAAGCACCCGACTTCCAATTGATGAACGAGGCCGCCGAAATACTATTGTCGCACAAAGATTTTGGAGCTTTTTGCAAGAGCCATTCGGATGCAAAAACTACGCTCTGCGAGGTCTACGAGGCCCGTTGGATAAAGCTTTCCGACACCAAATGGCATTTACGTATATCGGCAAACAGGTTTCTCCGCAACATGGTTCGCGCCATTGTTGGAACTCTTTTAGACGTGGGTTGGCATAGAATCACCCTCGAACAGTTCGTTGATATACTACATTCTAAGTCGCGACAACAAGCAGGTGAGTCGGTTCCTGGCCATGCCCTCTTTCTCGAAGACGTGCAATATTAATTTAAGTTTTTGAGTTCGTGAGTTTATAAGTCTATAAGGTATTAGATGCACGGCTTGTTTGTTCATGAGTTTATAAGTCCATAAGTTATTCAACTCACGGCTTATTTGTTCGTGAGTTTATAAACTCGTGAAAACAACTGGTTCATCAGTTCGCCAACCCCTAAGACATTAAAAACAACGAGTCCAGAAACCCAATAACCCCTTCACAACATAACAAATCCACATGCTTTGGTTACTCTTTAGCCTTCCTTTCGGCCAGTCTTCTAGGTTTCTACGATGTCTTTAAGAAACTGTCGTTAAAAGGCAACGCCATTATCCCCGTGTTGTTTCTCAACACCTTCTTCTCATCGCTCATCTTCATTCCCTTCATCGTGGGCAGTCGTTTCGGCTGGCTTTCACCTGTCAACATGTTCTACGTGTCGGCCACCAACTTGTCTACACATGGCTACATCTTCTTCAAAAAGCATGCTGGTGCTGTCTTCGTGGATATTTGGATACGTGGGCATGAAACACCTTCCGCTAACAATTGTTGGTCCGATAAATGCCACACGCCCCATACTGGTACTCGTTGGGGCAATGCTTGTTTATGGCGAGCAACTCAACCTGCTGCAATGGTTGGGCGTTGCACTGGCCATTTGCTCGTTTTTCCTTTTTAAGTAGGAGCGGAAAAAGAGAAGGTATCGACTTCAAACACAACAAGTGGATATACGCCATTGCACTGGCCGCCATACTAGGTGCATGCAGCGGACTATACGATAAATACCTGATGACTCCAACAGCACAAGGCGGATTGGGGCTAGACAAGATGGTTGTGCAAAGCTGGTACAACCTGTACCAATGCGGTATGATGGGCATTGTGTTGCTCGTTCTATGGTACCCCAAGCGCAAAACAACCCAACCTTTTCAATGGGTGGGCTATCATGCTGATAAGTCTATTTCTCTGTGCAGCGGATTTTTGCTTACTATTACGCCTTAGCCAGCCACAAGCTATGATTTCCATCGTGTCGATGGTAAGAAGAGAGCAGCGTTTTTGGTATCGTTTATGTTTGGTGCACTCGTCTTTCAAGAGAAAAAAACCTCAAACGCAAAGCATTTGATTTGTTGCTTGTTCTGTTAGGCATGCTTTGCCCTGTACTTCGGTTCTAAAACTTAGTTGTTTGTCTGGCTGTTTTCCATACCCCACGTAAGAGGAAGGTAATATTAACCATTGAATTTGCCAAAATTAAGCAGACAACATCAAAGGCGTTAACATTTGGTATATCCAAAAAATATCTATACCTTTGCAATCGATTTTCCAGAAATGAGGTCAAACATGGTGGCTATAGTTCAGCAGGTTAGAGCGTCAGATCGTGGGTTCTGAATGTCGTCGGTTCGAACTGACTGAAGCCACCTAACTCTAGAAAAACGTTCCTTTCTATCACAGAAAGGAACGTTTTTTATTAGTCTTCCCCCATCTTGCTTTGCTACATCAACCCCAAAAATATATAATAAGGCCGTCTTCACTTTTAATGTCTCTATTATCTGGGTGTTGTTTGTTTTCTTTGTGATGCCAAAACCAAGATAAACACTCCGCTCATGTACGAAGTACAGAACAAACCAACTCAATGGCTTTTAAACAAACAAAAAACAAACACACCCGTATATGTAAACTCATCAAACTATCAACTCAACAACCTACCAACTTATAAACTCACCAACTTATAAATTCAACAATTCATCAACTTATAAACCATCACTATTTACTCCACAAAAACAAAAGCACAGTTGCTTTCTATTTTTAGACTCACTCTAATCTTCACCTGTTCTAGCGAAGAAATAAGCTAAAAAGGCAAATCGTCATCCTATCTAGCTTTTTACGTCTCATATTTTGTCCAGTTTTAGTACAGAACCAGCATTTTGTACCCTTTAGCCTTTTCTAGTTTGCTTGCAAGCTCGTATTTTCTCAACCCCAAAATACACACTTTTAGCCCCTAAAACCTACTTTTTAATGGCAATTTTGCCCTTTTCGGCCATGTGTTTACTGGTTAAAACAGCCTGTGTTTATACCATTGCAGTGTATATTTATGCTTTATCGCCTTGCATTTGTGACACCATTTTGCACTGCGTTTTGCACCAAAACACCTTTGCGTTAGCACCAAAACGCACTGCATTTAGCACCAAAACGCACTGCATTTTGCTGCAAAATGCACTCTATTTTGCTACAAATAACCTCGAAACAGGTGCAAATAGCCCTGAAACAGGTGCAAATAGCAGCCTTTTCTAATAAATTCATCCTGCCGCATGCACATGCCAACCCTATTTTGCATCAATGCAAACCTTCGCGAGAATCGATTTTTTGCGGCAAGATTGGCGGTTGGGCACAAAAAGGCACTAAAAATGTTAATTCCAGTACTAAAAATTAGAAAAAACGATTTTTAACCTTTAGCAGGTGCAGATGGGCAACAGCACGAATGTGTGCCGAGATAATACTAATTTCATGAGAAACAATACTGCCTTGTACTAGAAAAAACATGCAAAAAACTCGCAAGCGCGTTGGCACTTGCGAGTCCTGATGTCTGTTGCGCGCATCTGCTACTTAACGAACAATGCCGCGTTTTGAACTTTCAACAAAGTCGATGATGTATTGTATCTCCTTTTGTTACTTGCAGGTTGTTACGTATTTCTTGTATGCCTTCGGCCATCAAAGCCTTTTCGAATAAAGCAGGCGGTAGGCATTATCGGATAAGGTCAATCAGTTCAGTTAGAGAAACCACGCCCACGCAAGCCCACCAGGTTGATGCCAGCAAAGCGCACTGGGTCTTTACTGCAATGACATCAAGGAGGAATGTCTTGACTGAAACGGCTTCCGCTCCTGTACCATCACGCAACCACCGATGCGACAGAACTGATGGCACAACACTGCTGCACTAACAATGGCGAAAATCGTCGACAGTCACCTCGCCAGCAAACTTAGTGGAGTTGCCGATAATGACGTTGAACCGATAACACAGTCGTGGGCGATGTGCATGTTCTCCATCAGCAAGTTGTTGCTACCAACTATCGTTACGCCCTTAGAGGCCGTACCGCGCGAAGTGGTAACGTTCTCACGAATACTATTGTTGTCGCCTATCTCGCATAGCGTGTCTTCACCAACAAATTTCAAATCTTGTGGTTTGGTAGAAATGCTTGCGCCAGCCAATATTTCGTTTCCATTGCCAATGCGAGCACCATAATTGATGGTCACACTGTTCTGCAAGTTGTTTCCGTCGCCAATAACCGTGTTACGGTCTATGTAACAAAATGGGCCGATAATGTTGTCTTTCCCAAGTTTTGCCTCGAGGATGCACATAAGGCCAAAAGGACTTATTTGGTTCATAGCTCAGTGCGTGTCCTTTTTACTGTTTTTAACGTTGTGCGGTGAATGTAGCCTCCGAAACCACTTGGTCGCCCACAAACATGTAACCTTTCATCGAACTGACACCATGCCTTACGGGGTGGAGCAGTTCCACACGGAACAACAATGTGTCTCCGGAACAACCTTCTGGCGGAATTTCACCTCGTCGATTTTCATGAAATAGGTAGACCAGCGTTCGGGTTCTTCTAGTTGGTTAAGTACCAAAAGGCCGCCACACTGCGCCATAGCCTCCACTTGCAACACGCCAGGCATTACAGGTTCTTGGGGGAAATGGCCCACAAAGAAAGGCTCGTTGCTCGTTACGTTCTTCACGCCAACGATGCTTGCTGGGCCTAGCGATATGATTTTGTCTATCAACTGCATGGGATAGCGGTGAGGTAGCAATTCGCGTATGCGCTTATTGTCCATCACAGGCTCTTCGTTGGGGTCGTAAATGGGTGCTTGCACCTCGTGCTTGCGAATGTCTTTACGCAGATGGCGTGCAAACATGTTGTTGATGGTGTGGCCTGGACGGGTGGCAATGATGCGGCCCTTGATGGGTTTACCCAGTAGAGCCATGTCGCCAATGATGTCGAGCAGCTTGTGGCGCGTGCACTCGTTCTCCCAAACCAAGGGCTTATGCTGTATATATCCCTGCTTGCTGGCATCCAAACGAGGAACTTTCAGCAAGTCGGCAAGTTGGTCTAGTTGCTCTTGGTCGATTATTTTTTCGTAAATAACGATGGCGTTGTCCATGTCGCCACCCTTGATGAGGTTGGCTTTAAGCAGCGGTTCGATGTCGCGCACAAACACAAATGTGCGTGCAGGTGCTATCTCGGTTTCAAAATTGTCGAGCGAATCGAGGGTAGCGAACTGGCTATTGATGAACTTCGAATCGAAAGAACACATCGCCGTTATGCTAAATTGGTCGTCGGGAAGGATGGTGATGCACGAACCCGTAGCCTCGTCTTTCACCTCAATCTTATGTCGAATGATGTAGTAATCTTTGGGAACGCTTTGTTCTTCGATGCCCACACGCTTAATTTGTTCCACATACATGATGGCCGAACCATCGAGAATGGGGAATTCAGGACCGTTAACCTGTATGAGACAGTTGTCGATACCCATAGCGTAGAGTGCCGAAAGGCCATGTTCTACGGTGGAAACGCGTACATCGCCATTGGCAAGTACAGTGCCGCGTTGCGTGTCTACCACCTCGTTCGGCCAACGCATCGATGATGGGCTGGCCTTCCAAATCAATTCGTTGTATCTTGTAGCCTGTGTTTTCGGGTGCAGGATTGAAGGTTACCGTGAGGCTCAATCCGATGCAAGCCTCTGCCATACAAAGGAAAAAGCTGCTGCTTTCAATGCTGTCTGTTTTAACATTGCGTTATGGTTTTATTTGCTTTTTTAATTCGTCAATTTCCTTTTGTAGCTCATTCAGCTGTTTATACATGTCGGGCAAACGCTTGAAAATGGCGTGCGACTTGAAGTAAGGCTTGAGCTCCATAGGCGGCGTTCCAATAAGTTGCTGTGCCATCTTTTGAGGTTTCTGGCACGCCCGATTGCGCCCCCTAAGGACACTTTGTTGCCGATTTTGATATGGCCGAAACGCCAACCTGCCCGCCAAACATGCACCATTGGCCCACCTTGGTGGAACCAGCCACGCCCACTTGGGCAGACATAACGGTGTTTTCGCCGATGTCGGTGTTGTGTGCAATTTGCACAAGGTTGTCTAGTTTCACACCTTTACGTATGTAAGTGCGCCCAATTAGAGCGGTCTACACAGGTGTTGGCACCTATTTTCACGTCGTCTTCAATTGTTACTGTACCAATTTGGGGTATCTTGTCACCCATTGGCGATGGGGCGAACCCAAAACACGGACCGCCGATAACACTGGCGAATGCAGGATTACCCTATTGCCCACCACTACATCTGGTAAAGGCACACGGGGGTAAAGCATGCAATCGCTGCCCACTCGCACGTTGTCGCAGAGTGTGGCATGGGGATATGCTGTGTGCCGTGCTCACCACAACGCCACAGCCGACATAGGCAAAAGGGACCCATATAGAGTTCTCGCCAACTGTGGCGTCGGGCGAGCGAAAGCCAAGGGTCGATACCGTTTTTCTTTGGCTTGGCAGCCCTGCACATCTGTGGTAATAGCGGCCACACTCATCCGTAGGCGTTATCCACCTCGATGAGCGTGGTTTTAATAGGTTTCTCCAGCTTGGCGTGTCTTGTTTACAGCCACCACGCCAGCCTCTGTCTCATATATATGATGTGTATATTTTCGGGTTTGAAAAATGAAGATATGCCTGGCTGTCCCCTCCTCTATCTTCGCAAAGAGGAGTGAACGGCGTTCTCATCTCCAACGATTTTCACCATCGACTACTTGTGCAATTTGTTTTGCTGTAAAATTCCATTGGTTTCTTAGTACTGTTGAATTACGGCAAATATAGCAATTATTCTGCACTCTTTGATAACAAAGGTAATATTTGCTGTCATGGAAAGGCGGGTCACATCGAAAGAGTTCAGAGGCTCGCAAGTAGATGTCTTTACAGGTTCCATCTTTACACTTGACGGTGATATGGTCGTCTTCCATGTTATACATGTTTTGTTCACCGTGTCTGCGCTCATCAGGCAGGCCGCCGCACCGTCTGTAGAAAGCCCAGTGTGAGTGCAGATGGCAGCCAATCGCTCTTCGATAACACCTTCGCGAATGGGTTCGTCGAACACCTCTACTTTGAAGAGTTTTCTGTTTACGAGGTTGTTTGCCAAGATGGACAACACTGGATCGGCATCATTCATCCACACCTTTACGCTGCTCCAAATGTCATTGTCGTCTAGCGAACAATAGTTTTTGCCAAGGCCTCGGCATGCGTTGTGAAAAGTCGCGTCAACATCGTTAGCCGTAGCTAGGCCACAAGGCAGGCGTAGCAAACAGCGAATGGCCATTACGAACTAGATGCTTGGCGCGTTTAAGGAGGTTAACCAAAATGGCCTCACACCCTACTGCCGTTTTATGCAGGTACACTTGCCAATACATCAGCCTACGCGAAACAAGATAGTTCTCGATGGAATAGATGCGCTTTATGGTCTACCACCAGTGCATCGTTCTCCACATCGAGCATCTTGATGATGCGTGCCGAACCGATATTGCCTTCTGTTACACCCGTAAAAAAGCTGTCGCGACGAAGATAGTCGAGCCTATCCATGTCTAGCTGACTGCTGATGAGCTGATGAAGAAAACGCTTGGAGTATTCGTTCTTGAAGATTTTGATGGCCAGCGTGAGGGCTCCTCCCATCTCACGGTTCATCTTTTCCATCATCTGTAACGAAATGTCTTCGTGCGAAATGCCCGATATAAGCGAGTTTTCGAGCACATGCGAGAATGGGCCATGCCCATTATCATGAAGAAGAATGGCTATCTGTACGGCCTCAACCTCGCTGTCGAAGATGAATACACCCTTTTGTTGAGCGACAAAACGGCCTCGCTAACCGAAAATCGGAACGCCCGCAATGGAATGCAAAACGCGTGTGTTGCGCACCTGGATAACCACAGAGGCCATACTGGCTGTGATGAATACGCGTAAGACGCGCTGCATCAAGGGATGGCAACAACGAGGATTAATCCGGCGCGGTATCTGATGAACCCAAAAACGGGTCGTTGATGATCTTTTATTTCACTCATTTACTACTGTTCGGTGGGCGATGCGATTTAGAACGTGGGCAAGATGGCCTTCAATTCGCGTGCCATCTCTTCTTGAACCTCGCGTGCTTTCTCGGCAGCCACTTGTGCAAAGTCGGCTCCGTTGCTTGCATAGATAATGCCGCGCGAACTGTTTACCAACAAACCGCAATCCTTGTTCATACCATATTGGCACACATCGTGAAGACTTCCACCTTATGCGCCGATGCCAGGAACGAGCAGGAAATGGTTTGGCGCGTGGCGACGAATGTCCTTAAAGGCCTCGCCTTGTGTTGCGCCTACCACGTACATCATGTTATCTGCGTTGCCCCACGCTTGCGACTTGGTAAGCACATGTTCGAAAAGGCGCACGCCTTGGGCATCTCGCCGCGAGTTGGAAGTCGCGAACCCTTGTTGCTGGTGGAGTGCCAACACACCCACTCTGCCTTCTGTAGGCCAAGAAGGGCGTCACACTGCCTCGCCCATGTATGCAGAGCAACAGTAAAGTGCATCGAGATTGTAGGTTTCGAAGAAGGCGGTACATCTGCGAGGTGTTGCCAATATCACCGCGCTTACGCATCGGCAATGGCAAACTGTTCGATAGTTCTCGTTGAGATAGGCACGGTACGTCTCGGAGCCAGCAACCCGCTTTTCGCTAACGATTCGTAAAAGCGCAGGTTGGGACGCATAGGCCACGCAATAGGGCGCAGTGGCATCGATAATGGCCTTTGCTGAAACCCGAAGATGGGGTCGTCTGCGCTGCAACAGCGTTGCGGTATCTTTTTGATGTCGGTGTCTAGACCCACACAAAGGAAACGACTGCTTGCGGTCTGTTAATTAATTCTTCTCTGTCATAAGAAAATGGCATGTGAATGGGTGGTTACACCGGCCTCTTCATTTCGCTCCAGTGTTCTCGGCAACCGACAAGGCATCTATCATGAGCCTGAATATCTCCGCAATAAAACCTGCTGGCGTCGTGCGTGGTAGCCGTATCGATGGTCGAGTTACGCGGCCTTGGGGATAATTATAGGTTCTGATTTTTGCCGAACGGTCGCCCGTGAGACACCAAGCTCTTGCGGCGATTAGCAATATCGTCGACATACTTTTGGTGTTCGCGGTCGATATAAAGGCGAAACGTAGTCGCGACAGGGCACGTTCTTTTGTTCTTGGGTTTGATCGCGCGTTTCGGGTACACTCGATGAGTATTTCTTCGGTCTCGCCCGTAATGGGTTCTTCCAGGGATAGCGCAAACGCACGCCCGATTCCACTTTGTTAACGTTCTGTCCACCTGCACCCGAACTTCTGAACGTATCCCACTTGATGTCGCCTTCGTTGATGTTCACCTCGAACTTATCGGCTTCTGGCAACACGGCTACCGTTGCGACCGACGTGTGCATACGGCCTTGCGTTTCGGTGGCAGGTACGCCACGCGATGTACACCTGATTCGTATTTCAATACGCCATACACATTGTCGCCACTCACGGCAAAGTCTATCTCCTTAAAGCCGCCAACCGCTCCTTCGCTCGATGCGGTAACAGAGAGGTTCCACCCTTTGGAGTCGCAAAAGCGTTTGTACATGCCAAAGAGGTCGCCCTGCGAAAAGTGCGGCCTCATCGCCGCTCGTGCCAGTCCCTTATCTCCATTTGGACGTTCTTGGCGTCTTCTGGATCTTTGGGTACAAGCAGTAACTTAATCTCCTCTTCCAACTTCGGGCGCTCCGTTTCGTTGGCAGACAGTTCTTCGCGCGCCATCTCTTTCATCTCGGCATCGCTTTCGTTGGCCAAAATGTCTTTGGCTTCGGCAATGGAATTAAGGCAAGCCACATAGCGCTTGCGTGCATTCATAATGTCGCCAAGGTCTTTATATTCCCTTGTCAACTTCACATAACGTTCTTGGTCGGCGATAACGGCAGGGTCGGTAATCAGCGTTGACACCTCCTCGTAACGGCTTTCCAATCCGTCTAACTTTGTTAATATGCTGTTTTGTTCTGACATAATCTCATTATAGTTAAGCCTTTTAAGTTCGTGAGTTATTGAGTTTATTTGTTTTTATCGCATGCTGCCTCAAACAAAAGCGAACGAACATCCCAATTGCAGAAAGTTCTAAGACAGGAAAACACGCAAACCGAATAAGCCGCAAGCTAAAAAAATTTGTCTCATTATATATAGGAATGTTAGTCGTAGAGGTATTCGCCATACTCCGAACGGATGGTAAGCGACTTCTTTCCTTCTTCGACTCGTCCCACTACTTGCGCCTCGATATTGAAACTCTTGCTAATGGCAATGATGCGTTCGGCATGTTCGGGGCGCACATATATCTCCATTCGGTGTCCCATATTGAACACCTTATACATTTCTTTCCAATCTGTTCCGCTTTCCGACTGAATGAGTTTGAACAACGGCGGCACGTCAAACATGTTGTCTTTTATCACTCGGCAATCGTCGCTAACGAAGTGCAGCACCTTTGTTTGTGCGCCACCCGTGCAATGCACCATGCCATGAACATGGCTGCGCATTTCATCTAGCACCTTGCGAATTACGGGAGCATAGGTTCGGGTGGGCGACAACACCAGCTGACCTGCATCAACACCCAAACCTTCAATAGCATCCGTCAATCGCTTTGTGCCACTATAAACAAGCTCGTTGGGCACAGCATGGTCGAAGGTTTCTGGATATTTCTCGGCCAAGTACTTGGCAAACACGTCGTGGCGTGCGCTTGTCAGCCCGTTACTTCCCATTCCGCCATTGTACGTTTTCTCGTATGTGGCCTGTCCGCACGAAGATAATCCCACAATTACATCGCCAGGTCGAATGTTGGCATTGTCGATAACGTCGCCCGTTTCATTCGGCAGGTAACGGTAGAGTCAACAATGATGGTGCGCACAGGTCGCCCACGTCACCGTTTCGCCACCCGGCATAAATCCCCGCACACCCATTTCAGTTCGGCCAACAATTCGTCGGTGCCGCTGATGATGCCGAAATCAGCGCGAATCAAGCATCTTGTTACGCCCGATGGTGCTCGACACCAGATGTTGGTCAACCGCCTCACGCATAGCAAGTCGTCGGTGTTCATCACCACCGCATCTTGGGCAATGCCTCGCCAAACGTTTAGGCGTCCGTCTCTTTCCAGTAAGCGTAGGCCAACGACGACTTCATGCGACCGTCGGCGTGCATGATGTTACAATACGCATCGTCGCCACCTAATATGTCGGGAATGATTTTGCAGAAGGCTTGCGGAAAACGCCCTTATCGATGTTCTTACCGGCGCGCATGCACATTCTTTTGCGGCACTAACGCCACGCATCATGTAACGGTTGTTCATCTGTTTGAGCTTATTTGGTGAAAAGTGTTGTTAAATAAAAGGGGATGACTTGCGTTCGGCCCTGTGTTCGCGTGTAGTAACACCACGCAGCCTTTTGCGCTATTCTCTTCCGTGCCAAAACTCCCAGCTGGCGAAAAGGCTTGAGCAACAGCATTTCAAGTCCGTTCTTGTAATTGCGCCTGTTCCATACCCTTTTTCATAAACAGGGTTTCGTCGTTACTATATTAGTCGCAGTAGCGCGTGTTGGTCCATTGCATCGTATGCGCGCTGGGGGTATCCGTCGGTTCGCGGCTACATGCCCAGCGGCGTACAGTTAACGATAACGTTGTACTCGGCAATCACTTGGGGCGTTACATCGTCATAAGTGATGGTGTTGCCCTTGCGTGTGGTCCTGCTAACGAAACGCGTTTCCAAGCCCAGGCTTTTCAATCCGTAGTCGATGGCCTTGGCCGCACCGCCAGTTCCGAGGATGAGTGCCTTGATGACCAGGTTCGAGTATCGACTCTATGCTGCGCGTAAAGCCGATAACGTCGCTGTTAAAAGCCTTTTAGGTAAGGTTTAGAGTCCCTATGACTCACCCTAATGACATTTACCGCACCGATGGAACGTGCCTCTGGCGATAAGTCGTCAAGGTATTTTATCACCTCTTCCTTATAAGGTATGGTGACATTCAGCCCACGCAAGTTGGGCGTTGTGTCGAGTATTTCGGCCAAGCTGTCTATGCTTGCAATTTCATAATTCTCGTATTCGGCGTCAATACCCTCGTTGTGGAATTTCTCATTGAAGTAGCTTATCGAGAAGCTATGCCCCAAGTGGAAACCCAATCAGCCCGTATTTGTCCATAATGTTCCTGAATATTCGTATTCAACTTGCCTTTACTAATATTGCCTTATACCTGAAAAACAGGAAAGTATAGTGGAAAACATTTGGTTCTATAAACGCGGTTAACGGCAGTTTGCTTACAACGTATCAGCCCAATGCAGCATGTTGTATGCCTACAAGCACCTTTGTAGTGTCAGCAAGCACCTTGTAGTGCCAGTACAAGCACCTTGTAGCGTCAGTACAAGCACCTTGTAGCGTCAGTACAAGCACCTTGTAGCGTTAGTACAAGCATCTTGTAGTGGTGCTATTCTTTGCTCTTAAACTGTTATTTACAGAACAATCTATTTTACTACCATTCCAAAAACCATTTTGTTTGTAACTATTAGGCCTTTTCTAAAAAGCCTCTCTTCGTTACTTGGTTGCCAGGTACATGGTGCAGATTCCGAATGTTAGCCGCTTAAACTTAACTTCTTCGAAACCTGCTTTCTTGAGAATTCCGACCATCGTTTCGCCTTGCGGAAAGGCCTCGACGGTGCTGATGAGATAGCGATAGGCACCCTTATCTTTGGATACGAGGCGCGCATAAAGTGTCAGTACGGTGTGCGAATATATCTTAAAGAGCCACGACATGGGGAAACGTTTGGGAGCTGAAAGCTCCACGATGCTTAAATGTCCACCCTTACGCAACACGCGATGCAATTCGCCCAGACACTTGTCAAGGTCTTTAAAGTTGCGGATGCCGAACGCGGCGGTCACTGCATCAAACCGTTCAGCAGGGAACGAGAGGTTCATGCAGTCTTCTTTCATAAACGATACCACGCCTCCAAGCTCTGCCTTCTCCACCTTCTTGCGCCCAATCTCCATCATTCCTTCCGAGATGTCGGCCCCTATAAGACTGCTGGGCTTGAGCATCTTTGCGGCCAATATAGCGAAATCGCCCGTACCTGTGGCTATGTCGAGCATCTGTTTTGGCTTGAACGGCACTAGTTGCCCGATGGCCTTACGTCGCCAACGCTTGTCTATGTCCCACGAAAGACGGTGGTTCAACACATCGTATGTTGGGGCAATGTTGTCGAACATCTTTTTCAACCAACTCGCCCTTATCGCCTTGTTCGCCGTAGGGTTTTATCTCTTCTTGCTTATACATGGAGGATATGTGCCATTAAATAGGGGTTATAGATAACGCGAAAGGCAACTTTGTTGGGACTTCGCCCACAGTCGACCTGCAGTTATCCTGTTTTTTAACGTGTATTCAGCCCAAAGGCATGAACGAGAAAAGCGAAACTGCGCTTTCATGCCACCCTTTTACTCGCCATAAAGACAACTGGGGCTGACATGAAAACCAGTTACCGCTTGCCGTTCTATTTGCCTTGCGCCAAATATTCCGTTACGTTCTTCTCGATACGAGGCGGCCAAATCAGCCTCATCAGCTGCCTTATTAAATGTCTCGCTGATGATATGCTCGTATAGTTCGATATAGCGATTGCTCACCTCTTCTGCGTATTCGTCGGTTATTTCGGGCATGGTTTGGCCTGGCTCGTTCATGAAATTGTGTTCAATGAGCCACTGGCGCAAAAATTCCTTCGACAATTGGCGTTGCGGTTCGCCCTTAGCCAATTTCTTCGTAAACCTTCGGCGTAGAAATAGCGGCTCGAATCGGGCGTATGTATTTCGTCGATAAGGTACACCTTGCCGTCGCGCTTGCCAAATTCGTACTTCGTATCAACGAGAATAAGGCCATGTTTGGCAGCGATTTTCCTGACCACGACGGAAGAGTTTCTTAGTGTAGTCTTCCATCACGGCATAGTCTTCGGCACTAACAAGACCTTTGTGCAATGATTTCTTCTTTCGAGATATTGAGGTCGTGACCTTCGTCGGCCTTCGTCGTTGGCGTTACGATGGGTTCGGGAAAACGCTCGTTTTCTTTCATGCCGTCGGGCAATTTCACACCGCACAGTTCCCTACATCCGTTCTTATATTCACGCCAAGCCGAGCCTGTAAGTATTGAACGAATGATCATCTCCACACGGAAACCTTCGCATTTTAAGGCCGACGGTCACCATTGGGTCGGGCGTGGCCAACTCAATTGGGGCAGATGTCGGCCGCAAGGTCAAGAAACTTAGCCGCTATTTGGTTCAAGACCTGCCCTTTAAAAGGAATGCCTTTGGGCAAGATAACGTCGAAAGCCGATATTCTGTCGGTTGCAACCATCACGATTTTGTCGCCGTCGATGTCGTACACATCTCTAACTTTACCGTGATACACTCTCTTTGTCCAGCGAAGTGGAAATTGGTTTGTGTCAATGCTTTCATCTCTATCGTTGTTTTATTGATGTATCCTATTCTTTCTCTTTATTTCTTTCTGTTTCGTAATATGCCTCGTAGGCGTTTACGATGCGTGTAACAAGCTTGTGACGCACAATGTCCTTTTGGTCGAACTGCACAGTTGCAATGCCCTTTACATTGCGCAAGATGTCTAATGCCACCCTCAAACCGCTCTTTTGTTCCCTGGCAGGTCTATTTGGGTTAGGTCGCCCGTCACAATCATCTTGGTGTTTGTGCCCATACGTGTTAGAAACATCTTTATCTGGGCCATCGTGGTGTTCCCTGCGCCTCGTCTAAAATAACGATGGCATCAGTGAGCGTTCTACCGCGCATAAAGCGCCAACGGAGTCGATCTGTATCACATGCTTCTCCATCATGTCTTGCAGCTTTACGGCAGGAATCATGTCTTCCAGCGCATCGTACAGCGGTTGCAGATAGGGGTCTATCTTATCTTTCATGTCGCCAGGTAGAAATCCCAGTTTCTCGCCAGCCTCTACTGCTGGCCTACTAAGGATTATCTTCTTGGCCGTTTTCTCCTTCAAGGCCTTCACTGCCAAGGTGATGCTCAGGTAGGTTTTGACCGTTCCTGCTGGTCCAACGGCAAATACCAAGTCGTGGCGTTCGTATGCGTCTACCAGTCGCTGTTGGTTTTCGCTCCTGCTCTTTATGGGTTTGCCCGTGATGTTGTACACAATAACATCTTTAATGGCATCTGCCTTGGTGCGTTTACCTTTAATGATGTCGAGAATGTCTTCTTCGTTGATGGCGTTGTATTTAAGGATATGTTTCCTTATGCCTTCGGTCTTCTCTTCGAAAACAGCCATCTCTTCCTCATCACCCAACACGCGGATGACATTATCGCGAGCTACGATGCGCAATTTGGGGAACAGCGACTTAATCATTTGCAGATGCCCGTTGTTCACCCCATAAAACATTACGGGGTCAATGTCTTCAAGTACAATATGCTTCTCTACCAATGTCGTAATTCCTAAATATAATATTAGTGCAAAATTACAAAAAGCTTTCCATAACCCAACACTTTTTCTATCTTTGTGGCACATTAAACGTTTTTCAATGAGATTGACAAAGAACCAGTTTTTAAAGGCTTTCGCCGCGGTGGTTGTTTTGTTGGCCGTGGTGCGGGTGGTTTTCCCTTCCATCGCCAAACCTGCCGATGCAAAGAAGAAGACAGAAACCAAGGGACAAGACATCAGCGAAGATGCCGAAAGAAATGCGCATGCCGCAGCACAACCCGTAGATGGAAAGCTAACCAAACTGAAATTTTTCAAGCCCTGACGGCACACCCGTGAAGAACCGCATAATGAGTGTTCCTAACTTTTCGAAAGCCTTCGACCTTAACGACGTGCAGTTGGAGATGGCACAGAAGTATGGCGTTAAGCCCGTGGCCGACCGAAAGGAGGCGGAAAACCGAAAAGCAGGAGTTGGTATATATAGAGCAGTCCCTACTACCATGTAGACAAGCTGAACAATAGCGTGCCTTACCTGGTGCCAAGCGCGGCCGTACTGCTGAACGACATTGGCCGAAACTTCTTCGATAGCCTGCAAATAAAAGGTATTCCCCTGCATAAGTTCATCGTCACGAGTGTTCTTCGCAGTGAGGCCGATGTGAAAAAGCTACGCGGACACAACGGCAATGCCTCAGAAAACAGCTGCCACAGGTTTGGAACAACATTCGACATTGCCTACAACCGATACAAAACAGTGGAATCACCCGACGGACCTGCGCGCCGAAAGGTAAGAAACGATACGTTGAAATGGGTAATGAGCGAGGTTTTGAACGACTTGCGACGAAACGAACGCTGCTATATTAAATACGAAGTGAAACAAGGTTGTTTCCATGTCACGGTGAGATAATTGTTTCAAACAACTCTCTCACCGTCCTCCTATATATAATAAGGTGTAATATGAAAACCCTCATCGTTGTTCTTGGACCTACGGGTGTTGGTAAAACAGCACTCTGCCTGCATCTTGCCAAGCGTTATGCCGCGCACATCATCAGCGCCGACTCGCGGCAGATGTTTGCCCAACTGCCCATTGGCACTGCTGCCGCTACTCCCGAAGAGCAACAACAGGCCATCCACCACTTCGTTGGCCATCTTAAACTCGACGAGTATTATAGCGCGTCGTGCTTTGAAACCGACACCCTTTGCCCTTTGCTCGACCAGCTTTTCGCCAACGGCGACGTGGCCTTGATGACGGGCGGCAGCATGATGTACATTGACGCCGTTTGCTATGGAATAGACGACATTCCAACCGTAGACGACAACACACGGAAACACGTAAAGCAACTTCTGGAACAACAGGGACTGCCCGCCCTTGTAGAGATGCTTAAACAATTAGACCCCGAACACTACGATTTCGTTGACAAACAAAACCCCAGAAGGGTGTGCCACGCCCTTGAAATATGCCTAATGACGGGCAACACATACACCTCGTACCGAAAAAGAGCGCAAACAACGTCCGTTCAACATCATTAAGATTGGCCTAAACCGTCCACGCGAAGAGATGTACAACCGCATCAACCAACGGGTGTTGCAGATGATGGCCAATGGATTAGAAGAAGAGGCGCGCCGCGTTTATCCCCTGCGAGGGTTAAATTCGCTCAATACCGTGGGATATAAGGAGCTGTTCGCCCATTTCGATGGCATCATCCCCTTGGAAGAGGCCGTAAGACAACATCAATCCAACACGCGCAGATACATGCGCAAGCAACTAACATGGTTTAAGAAAGACCCTGAAATAGAAGTGGTTTTATCCGACAACACAGAAGAAATTACAAATTATATCGACAGTTTTGTCGGGATAACAGATTAAATACGTAAATTTGCAACAGGCAAACCACGCGTTGCACCTGCATCATGAGCATGTGAACAGCGGCGCGGCTTATGCCAAACAATAAGAAGAACACAGGCCCGATGCGCCTCCGAAAAACAATCGACAGGACAAAGGCGTTGTCTTCTCAACCAACCAACAACCGATTATGCGAAAGAAAAATCGTACAAGGCGCGCAATGGTGCGTCGCCACTAAGTTAAAGGCATTTTTGAAATGGTACAAAGGCCTATACAAAGGCCGCAAATGGTATTTCAAAACGGGTGTGGTCGTTGCATCGGCGTTTGTTGCCTTCTTTGTCTATCTGGGTATGGTAGACATCAACTTCCTTTGGCTCTTTGGCAAGTCGCCGGGATGGTCCACCATCAACAACCCCTATAACTGCGCAAGCCTCTGAAATATACAGTGCCGACGGAAAACTCATCGGCAAATATTTCAACGAAAACCGCACGCCTGTAACCTACGGCGACGTTAACCCCGTGTTTTGGAATACGCTTATCGACACCGAAGACGAGCGTTTTTACAGCCATTGGGGGTAGACCCCATCGGAATGTTCGCTGCCGCCAAGGATGCCGTTACCAAAGGCGATGGCCGCGGTGCGTCTACCATCACCCAACAGCTGGCCAAAAACCTGTTTAGGGTGCGCACCGAGTATTCTACGGGCTTGCTTGGCAAGATTCCTGGCATACGTATGCTCATCATGAAAACCAAAGAATGGATTATCGCCACCAAGTTGGAGCTGAGCTGCGACAAGAACACCATCCTCGGTATGTATGCCAACACGGTGGATTTTTGGTTCGTCGGCATACGGCGATTAAGACGGCTTGCAAAACCTATTTTCCAACATCACGCCCAAAGATTTGACGGCCGCACAGTCGGCTACACTTGTGGGCATGCTCAAAGCCACAACCACATACAACCCCATAACGCATCCCGAAAACAGCCTGAAAAGGCGCAACACCGTATTAGCCAACATGGTTAGGCGAGGCCATCTAAGCCAAGCTGTGTACGATTCGCTCTCGCAAACGCCTCTTAGCCTTAAATACAACGTTGAAACTAATTACGACGGACAGGCCAATTATTTTAGGGAGGCAGTGGCCGACTACCTCAAAGACTGGTGCGAAGCCAATGGTTACGACCTTTACACCAGTGGCTTGAAGATTTATACCACCCTCGACACACGTATGCAAAAATACGCAGAGGATGCCGCCACCAAACAAATGCGGCAGGTTCAGCAAAACTTCAAGAACCATTGGGGAAAGAACGACCCGTGGATTGACGAGCGCGGAAGGGTGATACCCGACTTCATCGAGGGCATCGCACGCAAACAACCCGTGTATAATTGGCTGTTGGAGAAATTCCCCAGCCAGCCCGACTCCATCACGTATTATCTCAACAAGCCACATAAGGTTAAGCTTTTCGACTATGCCAAGGGCTCTATCGAGATGAATATCTCTACGATGGATTCCATCCGCTATATGGTTCGTTTCATGCACTGCGCGTTTGTGGCAATGGAACCACAAACGGGAGCTGTGAAAAGCACGGGTGGGCGACATCAACTTCGATGCGTGGAAGTACGATAAGGTAAAGGCCATGCGCCAGCCTGGTTCCACCTTTAAACTCTTTGTTTATACCGAGGCCATGAACCAAGGCCTTACGCCTTGCGACAAACGCCGCGACGAATACATCACGATGCAGGTGTACGACAAGAAGAAACACGAGGTGGTTACCTGGACTCCCTCTAACGCCAATGGTTCGTTCTCTGGCGACTCAATGCCGTTAAAGTCGGCTTTTGCCAAGAGTATCAACTCGGTGGCCGTGCGTCTTGGCCAAGAAATGGGCATCAAACGCATTATCGAGACAGCCGAGAAGATGGGCATTAAGAGTCCGTTAGAAGATGCGCCCTCGCTAGCACTTGGTTCGAGCGACGTCAACCTGCTCGAACTAACCAACGCCTACTGCACCATTGCTAACGACGGTATGCACCACGAACCCGTACTTGTTACCCGAATAGAAGACAAAGACGGCAAAGAAGTGTTCCTTGGCCCAGCCACATCAGAACAAGCCGTGCCTTACAAAACAGCCTTCCTTGTACAACAGCTGCTGATGGGCGGCATGCGCGAGCCTGGCGGAACCCTCTCAAAGCCTTTTGGGGATATGTGGGCGACTATCGCGATACCGACTTTGGAGGAAAGACGGGTACATCCAACAACCACTCCGACGCCTGGTTCATGGGCGTTAGTCCTAAACTGGTGGTTGGCGCTTGGGTTGGCGGCGAATACCGAAGCATACACTTCCGCACCGGTGCACTAGGACAAGGGAGCCGAACGGCCCCTGCCCATCTGTGGATATTTCTTACAGTCGGTGTTCAGCGATCCAGCTTTTTAAACAATATCATGGCAAAGTTCGGTAAGCCACGAGATGCAGACATAACGCGCGACATGTACCTGTGTGACAGTTATTATCCGCGAGCGAAAAAGACACGACAGAAACCGATAGCACGGGGAGAAGGTATCATCATTCTCGACGGCAATGGAAATCCCATCAGGAAATTTCACCAGGCGACCTTCTCCCTCCGAGCAAGGTCAAGAGAAAAGCGTTCTCGCCCCACCGAGCAGCCGCTAAATCTTGATGAGCTATAACACGCCACGATATATTGCACGCCATTGCACACCTCATCCAGTAAAGTCAACGCGCGGCGGATTTTCGCCAACAGGCATCCGCCACATTACAATTTTCTATTCTGATTGCCGTGTCAAACGCGTTTAGTACCAAATTAGTACACATATACGGTGAAAGACAAGTCAACACAGACCGACTTTGATTAAGCCATCCTAAAACAGATTTGACAGAACAACGTGAACAACGATACGCCCAACCAAAATAGACTTAGAGAATGAGGAGATGCAAAAGGCTCTCCAAATCATACAGTTTACCCGTCGCTCGCTCTTCCTAACGGGAAAGGCGGGCACGGGTAAATCAACGTTTATGCGCCACATCGCGGCCACCATCAAGAAAAACACATCATCCTAGCACCAACGGGTATCGCTGCCATCAACGCAGGCGGAAGTACCTTGCACAGCTTTTTCAAACTGCCTTTCCATCCCTTGCTGCCCACCGACAAACGCTATTCCACGCGCAACATCCGCAACACGCTTAAATATAATGGCGAAAAAACAAAACTCTTACGCGAGGTAGAACTCATCATTATCGACGAGATATCGATGGTTAGGGCAGACATCATCGACTTTATCGATAAAGTACTGCGCATCTACAACCGCAACATGCGCGAGCCTTTCGGTGGAAAACAGCTTCTCTTGGTAGGCGACATTTATCAGCTCGAACCTGTAATAAAAGAAGACGAACGCCAATTACTTCGTCCGTTCTACCCCTCTTGTTTTTTCTTCGATGCCCATGTGTTCAGAGAAATGCAACTCATTGCAGTAGAACTGAGGAAAGTTTACAGGCAAAGGGATGCACAATTCATTTCCCTACTGACCACATACGCACCTCGCACGTTTCTGATAGCGACCTGCGACTATTTAATGCACAAGTTAACGCCGAGATAGGAACAGAAGAGGGGCGCTTATCCATCACGCTATCGGGACGTAGAGATACCGTCGACTACATCAACGAGAAACAACTCAACACCCTACCCGACGAACCAACAATATTCTATGGCCACATTGAAGGCGAGTTCCCAGAGAGCAGTTTGCCCACGCCAATAGAATTAGAAGTGAAAAACCGGCGCACAGGTACTCGTTCATCAAGAACGACAAAGAGCGTAGGGTGGGTGAACGGGCACGCTAGGACTATCATTGGGTTTGGCGACGAACAAGACGGCATCATATGCGTTCGAACCGAAGACGGACGCGACTTCGATGTGGAAAGAGAAATTTGGTCGAACGTGCGATATACTTTTAACGAGAAAGAACAAAAGATTGAAGAAGAGGAAATTGGCAGCTATCGGCAGTTTTCCTATCCGCTCAGCATGGGCCATCACCGTACACAAGAGCCAAGGCCTCAAACCTTTAACAACGTAAAGATAGACTTCACTGGCGGCGTATTCGCTGGCGGACAAACCTATGTTGCCCTATCGCGTTGCACCTCTTTTGCAAGGCATTAGTCTGCAAGAACCCATCCGCCGAGAAAACATTTTCGTACGAACAGAGGTCACCAACTTCGCGCGCAGTTAACAATCTCAACATCATCAACTCGGCTTTGCAAGAAAGTAAAGCCGACAAGCAGTATAACGATGCCATCACCGCTTTCGACAAGGGCGACATGCAAGCGGCCATCGACAACTTCTTTCTAGCCATCCACAGCCGATACGACATTGAGAAACCCGCCGCCAAAAAGGCTTATCCGCAAAAAGCTGAACATAATCAACCTGCTAAAACAGCAGCTGGAAGAGGCGCGCGCTATGGAAATGCAACGTGCAGAACAACTGGAAACGCTTAGCCGCCGAATACACATTACTAGGCAAGGAGTCGGAAAAGGAGGGTATGCCCCAAGCTGCCATCAGAAATTACGAAAAGGCATTGGAACTATGGCCCGACATACCCGAGGCCAAACGCAAGTTGAAGAAATTGAAAAAATCGGGAGATTAAGTCCCTTGATATATTTTTGAAGGAGATTTCTTATACAAACTTGCAATAAACCAATAATCTTTTTAAGACGAAGTACAGATGACATCAAAAGTATGTAAATCATTATTCGTACTAGCGATTGGCTTTACCCTTGTGGCAGCCTGTTCTTCTCATAATGGCAGAAGTCTTGAATGCTTTGAAGTAACAAACAGACAGTTAAAAGGCCATTGTTAATACCATGATGCAACAGTTTTTTCACGGAAAAATACGGAAGATAAGGTTGCTGTACTTGACATTGTACAAGAGGACTCGATAACTAAATTTGTCTTTTCATTTCAAAATAAGCACCGCTTACGAGACAAATACATTGGGTATAAAGGCAAGCGCATAGTGGGATATATCAGCCAAAAACCATCGTGATTTGATTGTGCTAACCAACATCCACTTTATCACTGAATTGCAAGAAACCCTTGAGCCACTGATGAAACCCACAGACAAAATTAAGAATTTTGACTTTCTATACACAGACAACCAATTGTACTACGATGCAGAAACAAAAGGATGGAGGAGTTTCGAAACGATATACGAGCCTGTCTTGGTTGAGTATCAACTAAAAGATGGACACTTTTCACAGCCAATAATGAAAAGATAACAGCACAACCATCCTCTCTTACATAAAAAACAGATGAAGTTTCTTACAGCAATAATTACAACGATAATAGGCTCTGCTTTGGTTAGCTGCAACCATAAAATTAAGCATGGTGGACTTTTCGTTCCCAAACAAATACAATGGGACACCTTGAAAGGTGGATTTGAAGATGATACCGATTTGTATCATAAAGCCTTCTTTGTGCTATATGTGAGTAATGACACCCTCTATAAGATAAAGACTGAAAATGAATTGATAAACGATAGCATCCTTACTGTCACATCTGCATCTTGTGCAGAAGCCTTTGAAATAAAAGAAACAACCCCCGAAATGCTTATAGTTGAGAGGGAAAATAAGAAGGACACCATCTTTCTTGCACAATACACATACCACAAAGTGCGTAAGCAAAGTATAAATAGAGTTAAGCAATGGATCTATGGTAAATACCCAGCACCTGAGATTGTCATACCCTAATTGATTGTATCTGAACCTATCAGATGCCATCTCCACAATAAGAACATCAAATGAAACTTATCTTCAACCTATTGCTTGCTGTATGTCTCTCGGCATGCGCTTTATCACCAAACACCCCACAAAAAGACCTAATAAAGGATGTGCAGAAGAGAAAAAGCACCATCGTAATTGACGGTGAACTTAAATTGCAATACCATACGAAAGGCGAATACTATGTAATGGACTTTCTATAACCATTGGTGAAAACTATATCACATTCAATAAAAGGGCATCTGAACTGATTACCATTCATATTAGATATGCAGGTGAAGAAGGGGCCATTATTGGAAGAGATTATCACTTCGACGACGATACGCACAAGCTATCGCATTTCTATTCGCTAAAGAATAATCAGCTTCATGGTTTTACCGTATTCTATAATGATACGAGAAAGGTTGAAAGATACGAGTACTTCAATGAGGGAGAAAGTGAGCATCCACAATTGAGGAATGCCAATACTGTTGGTAAAGTCCACCAAGAAGTATTTTCGGACAACCTCTTCAACACACTGTTCACAAGACGAGGGTATGGAGATTTATACAAGAATAATTCTATAGAGTATCACAAAATTCGGGATAAACGCATCTTGCTTATAGGCTCATTATGTTTTGTCATTAAGAAAGAGGGTACTCTGGAAGCAATCTTTACGCACTGTTATAGATACAACAATAGGTTGTTCAGAGGTGGAGAAGGTTAGTTCTTTGACCCACACAGCCATTACTTAACAGCTTTATGCCGTTATAAACATAACACACTAAATGGAAAAAGCCATTATATTGATAATAACGGATGGTAATACAACACAAATGGACAACCTTAACAAAAGGTGTAAATGGCTCTACATGATTTGAGTATGAAAAATGGATAAACAATTTAAAAGTAAACTTCATCTCTTATCCATACCTCTTACCACACTCTTTCGAATGAAGTCGTCTTAAAGTTTAGTTTTTCTACAAATTGAGAGGAGTTTTCATGTCTTGTGCTGTAAAACCAAGATAAACACCCCGACCATGTACGACGTGCCAAAACAAAGATACGAAGAAATATGAAATTCGCCCCATTTGTCTGTGGCAAAACGCGGTCAGATGTCAAAAAGTGCTAGGGGTGGAAGTTATTCCATGCGGTTTCCACAAACTGAAAACCGCGTGTCGATGGCAGATTAGCTTTCACGTTTTCATGATGCTGTTCCATAGTCCGTGGGCAACATGCCTCTGACGAACGCTCGCGCTGGCCGTCACAAGCGCACATGCCATAGCGCGTTCACACTCGCGCGTGTTTATCGCATACTATTTTTGTATAATTTTCAGCAAGAAATTTAACATTATGAGTACCCTTTTCGTGCACCAACCGCTCACCTTGTCGCAAAAAATCGATTCTCGCGAAGGTTTGTTTTGATGCAAAATAGGGCTAGCATGTACATGCGGCAGAATGAATAATTATTAAAATAGACTGCCATTTGCACCTGTTTCAAGGCTATTTGCAGCAAAATAGAGTGCGTTTTGCAGCAAAATGCAGTGCGTTTTGGTGCTAAATGCAGTGCGTTTTGGTGCTAAACGCAAGGCATTTTGGTGCTAAATGCAGTGCAATTTGCAGCTAAATGCGAGGCAACCAAGCATAAAAATACATCGAAATGGTATAAACAAAACCCTTTCGAGCGATGAAACACATGGCTCAAAAGGGTAAAATAGGCATTAAAAAGTAGGTTTTAGGGGGCTAAAAGAGATGGGTAATTGGGTTGAGAAAATATGGGTTGGCAGCAAACTAGAAGGTAAAATGGTGCAAAAAGTCGCAGGCGCTATGTCTAAAAATAGACAAACCTCAAGGCGTAAAAAGCGAGAAAAAGCGACCTTTTGCCTACTTTTCGGCCAACATTTTCGCTAAAACGAAGTGAAAATCAGGACGAGATTGTAAAAATAAAGAATAAGGTTTTAGTTTTTGAGTTGAGGGGTTGTCAACAGTGTGTTGTGGAATGGCTGCATCTAGAAGTTATTAGGTTTTCGTTTAAATTATAAGCAGCTAGTTAATGCTAGCACGGCATTGCGTACACGAGAAGTGTTTTTCTTGGTTTACAGCACAAGGCGAAAAACACTTCTCGATATTATAGAAATAATTTAAGTCAGGATGGCTTCCTTGTATAAAGTTGCTCATTACATAGAGTTAAGAATGATTTTTAATGACAATTGCCCATTTGTGTTGCATTTTGTTACCTTTCTATCCTTATTTCAAACAAATTGTTGTTCATTAAAATTTCTTTTGGCATCAGGTAGCATTTATTCATGCCTTTGCAGGATAAATTAGAGGTCTTGAAGGTAAATAGATGAGACGAGGCGAACATTTTTGTATGAAAGAAAATATCCGATGGGTTGTCATGCCATTGCCATCCCTATTGTGCTTTTTCTATCTTAGTGGTTCTGCTTTACTGCCCACCAGTGCAAAACTGGGCTGTTAAGCGGGTTGCGAGCTATGCTTCGCAAAAGATGGGCATGGAGATAACAGTGGATAGGGTGAGACTTGTGTTTCCACTCGACCTTGGTGTTGAGGGTGTAAGGGTGCTGCAAGCCAACGACTCGATAGCGGGACAAACCGACTACCATCGCCAGTATGGGAAGATTGTGGCCAATGTGCAATTGATTCCCTTTACTAAGCAATAAGGTGGAAGTAGACGAACTGTCGTTGCACAATGATGCGGATGAATACGGCCAACCTTGTGCAGAGGCGCGAATAAAAAGGAAAAGTGGGCTTGTTGCTTGTGCAGAGCAGGGGTGTCGACCTCAACTCGAAGACCATCAGGGTGAACCAAGCCCAACTGAAAGATGCCAACATCAGCGTGGAGTTGAGCGACACCGTTCCGCCCGACACCACTAAAACTCCCATTTATTGGAAAATAAAGGTGGACAAATTGCAGATTGAGCACTCAAAAGCTCTGCTGCGAACAGCATGAGACAACATGACCGTATTGGTTGATCTGCCCAAACTGGATGCTAAGAATCGGCTATTTCGACCTGTATAAAATCTCTATCGGCTTGAAACGCTCAATTGGCAGAACGGAAGTCTGAATTACGACCAAACCTACAAGACCCGAACAGACGGCCTAGACCCTAAATCACATACGCCCATCTCACTGAACTGCATCTGGGCATCGACTCGTTTTTATTTCTGTCAGCCAGAGTTGAAAAATGAGATCTCCGTGTATGCCGCCTTTAAGGAGAAAAAGCGGTGTTCGTGTAAATCATCTTAGCGGTCATGTTGGGCTCGGATTCCACGCATTGCCCTGCCAAACCTCGACTGCGTACTCCCGAATCCTCGCTTACGGCCAAGTTCAACATGGATATGAACGCCTTCGATGAGGTTAATCGAGGTAAATTATATGTTGCCTTGCACGCCTCGTTGGGTAAAGGCCGACTTGCCTGCGCGCTATGGGCGGCATGCCCGAAGGCTTCAGAAAGGCGTTTTCCCAATTACCCTTGCGTATCGATGGCGTGGCGAGGGCAAACAAAGAACGTATCGCTTTCTCGGGACTTAATGTGGTTTTGCCCACCGCCTTTAAAGCTACAAACCACGGGTTATGTGAGAGAAACCTATGGATGCGCGTAGGCAAGAGGAGAGATTTTCTTGAAAGCCAACACCTATAACCCTGAACTTTGCTAAGGTGTTTGCTCGACAAGAAACTGCAAAACGGCAAGTCGAATATCCCCGTCGGTATCTGCGCTCAACGCTCGCGCCAAGATGCTAGGGCGAAGCATATCAAGCAGACGCTACGATGCGAGAAGGCGCGGCAGTGTGCAGTTGAAAGGGCGTTTTGATGCACAAAGATGGCTCTATAATGCTAACATTAAGCTGAAAGTCTGGCTTTTGTAGCATTTCTTACCCAACCAAGGCTTACATCCCCTGTACGGGCGAAGTGGAGGCACGAGTGCGGAACCGACTATGTCGACCAAAGACCCAGCTGTTTGCCAATGTGCGCATAGATCGTTTCCACTTTGGCGGTTACGATTTAGACAAGGTTGCAGGTAAGGCGCAGATGACATAACGGGCCTTATCACAGCCTCGCTGCAAAGCAACAACCCCTTGTTGAAGGGTTCGATAAACCTCAATGGGCGCAATAGCGGTAAGCTGATTAAAGGCGCACATCAACACCGACCTTTCCAAACTAGACCTTTATAACCCTGCATTTGCTGGACCAAAAAGGTGGTGGCCCTCATTTCCGCAGCTGACCTCACTTTGGAAACCAACGGCAAGGATTATTATAAACTCGAAGGCAATGTTGCCGACATCATGAGTTAACGATACGGCCAAAGGATTATCGCCTGGCGCAATGGCCGTAAACCTCTTTACCAATCGTGACACCACCCACGCCAACCTCGTTTGTGGCGACTTTGCCTCTGCGAATGAGCAGCAAGGGCGGCTATGCCTACATCTTAAATCGTGGCATGGGCTTTTTGGACAGAACTCGCAACGCAACTCGCCACAAAAGCACTAAACGAGATACGCCTGCGCGAACGCTCTGCCGTCGCAACGTAACCTGCAAAGCTGGCCGCGAAAACATCTTTATGCGCGTGTTGCGGAAGATGGCTATGCTGTTGGAGAATGTCTGCCGAGCCTCACTCGTCGCCCCTGTACACGGGCTAAACAGTTACTCTCAGTATCAACCAATTGGTGGCCGACAGCGTGCTTGCATCGACACGGTGCGATTTGGCTTGAAGTCTGATGCCGACCAAATGCCTATTCGGTGCAGGTGTGCAACAACAAGAAAAATCCTCAATACGTGTTTAATGCCCTCTAAACAGGGGCCTTGGAAGAACGCGGAACATACATCAAAGGCGCAGATTGACGAAGCCAATACAAGTGGGCATCGGTCAGGCGTACGCTGCCACGATGGAAGACAAAGGGCATACAGCCTTAGTTTGATGGACCGTGAGGCCGTTTTGGGCTATAAACGGTTCACCGTGAACGACAGCAACTGCGTGTTCTATGGCGACGACCGCGCGTTCGCGCCGACTGTGCGCTGAGAATCTACGGACGGAACACGGCATCCTAACTGGCCACCAACAACGAGAACGAAGAGGCTTTACAAGACATTACGCTCTCGCTAAACCGCTACAATCTTGAGAAAGCTATTCTCCGTTTTGCTCTACATGCCCGAAGTGTCGGGTACGCTTTAACGGCGACTTCCACGCAATACAAACCAAAGAATGCGTTGTCTATCTCGTCGGCCGTGTCGGTTACCGACTTAGTTTATCAGCATAGTCCGATGGGAAATCTCAGCTCCGAGATTTGTTTATATGCGAAGTCCGACGAGCGGATCACTACATTGATGGTACACTAAGTCAGAACGACATACAGGTTGGTCAGCTGTCGGGTACGTACAATTCGGCTCGTGGTGGGCAGCTTGATGCCACCTTAAAACTCGAACGGCTGCCCCTTACCATCGTAAACGGATTTATACCCCAGCGCATGTTCGGACTTAATGGTTACGCCGAAGGCGAGTTAGCCATCAAAGGGTCCGTTGTCGAAAGCCCATGATTAACGGGTGAGTATCTTGATTCAGCTCACGTTTTCAGCGACCCGTATGGTGTAACGCTACGCTTTTGCCAACGACCCTGTGCGCATTGTGAACAGTCATCTGCTGTTCGAGAACTTCGAAGTGTTTGCTCACAACGACAGTCCGCTGAACATTTCGGGCGAATTCGACTTCTCAAATCCCGACCGTATGCGGATGGACATGCGCATGCGTGCCAACAAATACGAGATTATCAACTCCAAGGAGAACTATCGTTCCGAAGTGTTTGGCAAAGGTGTTCGTTAATTTCTCTGGCCGAATGTCGGGTCGAAGTGAGCAACTTGAACCTGCGCGGTAAGCTCGATGGCTTGATGTCACCGACATGACTTACGTTCTGCGCGACTCACCGCTTTCACCGACAATCAGATGGACGACTTAGTGTCGTTTACCAACTTTGCCGAAAACAAAGTCGAAATTATCAATCGCCCCGCATTGAGCGGGCTTTTAACATGGACCTGAGCATGAACATCGACCCCAATGCGCACATTCTTTGTGCGCTCAATGCCGATAAAGTCTAACTCATATCGACTTGATGGGCGGTGGCAACTTGCGCATGCAATACCCCCGGGTTAACGGACTACGCTTACAGGACGTTACACCCTTAACAACGGCGAGATGAAGTACTCGCTCCCCGTTATTCCACTTAAGACCTTTACCATTAAGAATGGAAGTTACATTGAATTTACGGGAGATGCAATGAACCCGCGCCTAAACATCACCGCAACCGAGATAACAGAGGCCTCTGTAACCACAAACGGCAGGGGATGGGCGTATCGTTGAGTTCGAATGTGGGCGTGGTGGTAACCAAGACTTTCAGAATATGGGATTGAATTTACCATCGACGCGCCACAAGACATGACCGTTAGCAACCAACTTAAAAACGATGGGTAGTGACGAGCGCGGAAAAACTAGCCGTTACGATGCTCACCACAGGCATGTATCTGGCAGACGGCAACACCAGCAGTTTTCTATGAACAATGCTTTTAAGTGCATTCTTGCAAAGTCAGATAAACAACATCACGGGCAACGCCCGCGAACACTCGACCTGAGTATTGGTCTCGACAACGTAACGGATGCAGTGGCAACATGCACACCGACTATTCGTTTAAGTTTGCCAAACGATTGTGGAGCAACAGACTTCGTATTATCGTTGGTGGTAAAGTCTCGTCTGGTTCCGATGTTGGGCGAAACGACAACATCTTTCTTTAATAACGTATCGCTAGAGTATCGCCTAAATCAAGGCTCTACACGATACATGCAAATGTTTCTACAATCGCGATAGCTACGATTGGCTGGAAGGCGACATCGGAAAGTATGGCGTTTGGTTTTATTTGGCGAAGAAAGCTGCGCCACTTCCGCGATATATTCCGACTTTAAAGTTCCCGAAGAGGTGGTGCTGCCCAGCAACGCCCGACTCACTAAATAAAGAAAAGAAAGATGGCGAATAACCCCAAACACGTTTTCTGGCATTGTTGGCTTTGTGTCGCAACGATTGTCGCTATTCCCTTGTTCCACCACGAAGGGCGTTCCTGAAGGCGACCAACTGTACGTTGGCCTTACGAAAATAAAATACTCGAACTACGAAGACAACTCGCATTTCTCCTCAACACAAGAAGAAATGAGGCTGCTTTGGGATTCGCACCCAACGGTGCATTCATGGCAGCAGCTATTATCGCACTTCTCCCCATCAGCCTCTGGTATGGAACGCCTTTTTCGAGTCGACATCGCGCAGGCAAAAGTGGATAAGCAAAACCTTTGGTAAGCCTCCCTGTGTTGATGAGTTGGGTAAACCCAGCCTTGCGTGCGCATCGGTTGCGCAAAACACATTGAAAATCATGCGCTACTTTCAAGGTCGTGAAGTACGGCGCTGACACTGAAAAGAACCCCTAGAAAGCGAAAGATTGGCTATTCTGTCAACGTTGGCCCACTTTACACGCTCGACTCGGTGGCTTACCTCACTTCGCCCCGAAATAACGCAGCTCATTGCCTCGCGCGCCTCTATCTCGAAGCTGCAGAAGGGCAGTGCGTTTCTCCGTGTCATCGCTCGATACAGAACGCAACCGAATAAGCAACTTGTTACGTGATAACGGCTATTACTATTACCAGCCGGGCTACTCCTCGTTCCTTGCCGACACCATACAGGTTCCGCTAAAGGTACAATTGAAGATGTTGCCCACGGCCACCATGCCCGAAACGGCCAAACGTAGATGGTATGTTGGTAAAATAGACTTCTACCTCCGTAAGCAAATGGGCGAAACACTTACCGACTCCGTAAAGCGCAAAAGACTTACCGTGTATTACAACGGCAACCGTCCGCCCATACGTTCGCGTATCTTGATGCGTAACATCATGTTACGGCCAGAACACATGTATCGCTATCGCGACGAGAACCTTACTTCAACCAAACTGATGGACATGGGACTTTTCAGCATGACCGACTTTAAGTTTACTCCGCGAGATACCACGTCGTTGTCCGACACGCTCGACCTTTCGATAACGGGCCTGCTCGATAAGCCCTACGACTTTTACGTTGAAACCAACTACACAGGCAAGACCAACGGGCGCATGGGGCCTGCACTCATTGTGGGTCTCACTAGGCGCAACGCCTTTCGTGGTGCCGAAAAGTTAGACATTAACGTATACGGTTCGTACGAATGGCAAACAGGTCACTAGTGTTAATAGGGGTCTGCTGCGCAGATGCAGTCGTACGAATACGGAGCGTCGGCCTCGTTAGAGTTCCCACGTCTTTTTACTCCTTTTTGGCAGTCGCGCCGCTTTTACAACACACCTTCTTCGCTTATCAAGGTGGCATCTAGCGTTATCAGCAGGGGAAGCTACTTCAAAAGGCACATCGTTTCGGGCGAACTCACCTACAACGTGCAGACCTCCGAGCGTTCGATGCACCAGTTTTCGCCCATCTCATTGCAATATAACTACATGACGAGCCACACGGCCGCGTTTGATCTCCATCCTCAACGCCAACCCATATTTGAAGGTGACGATGAAGAGATGTGTTCATTCCTAAGATGCGTTACAGCTACATCTTCAACAGTCCGTCGCGCTATCGTCATCCCATTTGCGGCAAACCACTGTTTAGCGAAGCCTCCAACCTCTTTGTCGTTGGCTTATATGGCGGCTGGCAAGAAATGGGACGAGAAAGGACAAACGCTGTTTAAGAAACCCCTTTGCACATTTCTTTAAGCTAGAGACCGAGTGGCGTAAAGACGTGGAAAACTAAAACCCTCATTCGCAGCTTGTTGCCCATGCCTCGGCTGGCGCGATATGGAGTTATGGCACGCAACTGACCCTGCATAGCGAACAGTTCTATGTTGGCGGTGCCAATAGCATCAGAGCATTTCACGGCTCGCAGTATCGTCAGGCTTATTATCCACGGCAAGCACAAACTCGTTACCTTGACCAAACGGGCGACATCAAGTTATTGTTCAATCTCGAATATCGTCCGCGACTCATCGGTAGCCTTTATGGCGCGGTTTTCATCGATGCGGGCAACGTTTGGGCGATGACACTCATCACGAGCGCCCAAACGCCACGTTCAATGTAAAGAATCATAGCTAAGGAAATGGCTCTTGGCACAGGCATCGGTCTGCGTTACGACCTCGACTTTCTTTGTAATACGTGTAGACTGGGGCATTGGTATCCATGTGCCCCTACAAGAGTGGTTTTCTACAATATGGGCGCTTTAAGAAATAGTCAAAGCTACATTTGGCCATTGGTTACCCATTCTACAGAGAAGTTGTTCTTCTTGGCTATGGGATAGCTTTTATTGTCACATCTAGCATGGATCTGTTCCTGGGCCCTATGCTGTATAGTATTTCCAAGTTTCTCATTAGTTTAGTCCTTTTTCTGGAACTTATCCATGCAAAAGAAGGTTACAGGAAAACTAGCTAGCCCTTTTACTACCCTACTTGGGTCAAGGAACATTGCATCCTTCTTGATAGCCACGTTGGATAAAAGCCGCTTTCAATAACAAAGACATAACAAATCTTCATAGATATTACGAAACAGCAATAATTATAGTTCTTTGTTATTTTGGATAAATATTCTTATCTTTGTAATCTAATTTAATATTAGATTTATGGGTGTATTAGCTACACTTATATATTGGAGCCATCGCCGGATGGCTGGGAGGAACTATCTGCAAAAGGCAGTGGATTAGGACCTATCAGCCAAACATCATTGTTGGTGTTCTTGGAAGTGGCGTGGGCTCGTGGCTTTTAGAAGCGTGTTTCACATCTCGCTTGGAGAAGGATGGATTGGGTCTATCTTAACAGGAGCTATCGGAGCTATTGTTATTTTATTCTTGATAAATTTGATATTCAAAAAGAAGAAATAAGAAAAGATGCAGATAATCTCTGCTATTATTTAAATTCACCTAATAACGAAAAGCCCCGAGGTATGAATACTCTCGAGCTGTCTGAAGGCTGAACTATCTCGTTGCAATAGCAGTCCATGCTCTTACATCTTGTTTGTACACAATACTTAATCTAGAAGCAGTGATATTAATTGCTTTTTATCCCATCCTTAAAATCGATGTTCACCAAAGTGTGATCTCCTTGTTTTTGAATTTAACATCTTTAATGTCTGGGATTCCATCTGAAAATGCAAAAATTGTAACTGTTTCTATTTTAATAACAGTTACGGTACCATTATCAACGATTTTCGGTTTATGGTCAACGGTATAAGATATTGTACGTGGTACTTCCTACAAATCAAATCATTATCAGAGGGAGTCGTCGCTCTTGCTACGCGAAATAGAAACAGCAGCCACTACGACTAAACAAATTAAAAGTAACTACTCGTGAAACCTCATGATTTATAAAATTTAAATGTAAGCAATACACAAGTTTAACCCTATCCGTTTCTTTTGCTTCTTTTCAAAGCTAATTTCTTCTCAGTAATTCAATCAGTTCTTCTGACTACAACCTGATTCCTGACAAGAGGTAAATCATGCTCTTCTAAAGTCCCTTTTCAATTTCGTTGATGACTTTTCATTGAACATTTTGGTAAAACGTTCTAGTTGTTCTTCAGGTCATCCACTTTTATCACTATAGAACCTTTAATTCTTTACGAGTGTTTTCTCCCTTGTCATGGGCAAAAGAATACCCAGTCCTACACCAACAGCTGCTCCTGCAGCTATACCTAATAATGTTTTTGTTATTTTCGACATAGCTATATCTGTCTGAGGGACATTCGTTACAAAAGTTATTTTCGGCCGCAATGTATAAAATAATAACTGACAAAAACAAATTTCATACAGATAAAATAACGTATAAGGTGTTGCTCATCAGCGCATCTTTTATATTAACAATAGGCACAAAAGAGCAGATGGTAGGACAAGAATCCCTAACTACATTATAATGTTTAGCAATCAATCAATAATCTTTTTCTTATCAACCTTACTGGTTCGTTATGATTATGCGGCATGCTTTTTATTTGTAAATTAAATGTTCAACGATACTACAATCAAAAAGAGAATTGGTTTTGGAATTAATTGTACTATGAGTAAACGAGCACATATCAGCACAAAACATCAGTACAAGCCGTTTTGTACTGAAGACTACAAGGTGCTTGTATCTGAGACTACAAGGTGCTTAGTACTGACACTACAAGGTGCTATGCTGGCATCTAAGGTGCTTGTACTGGCACTACAAGGTACTTGTACTGATACTACAAAGTGTCTTGTACGGACACTACAAGGCACTTGTAGTCGTACACAAAGCTTCTTATACCATTGCAAATGCTACTGGGCTGATACGTTGATGGCAAAGTGAAGTATACAAACAACTTTCTAAAATATGGCCAGTACGAAGTGTTTTGAAACAAATCATCCGGAACTGAATAAAGAAATACTCAACACAAGATGGCGTTGGACACTCGATAATGAAGCAAAAGGCATGTTATAAACATTCTCCGTAAAGGTTCAATCACTGTTCCTTGACATTGCTCTTCATGTCTGTTTTATCTGGCATCTGGCTTACGCTTTCAGAAAGCATAGTGCGCTATGCTCCTTCAAGAAATAAGCAAAACCTGCTCTGCTAAAAGCTAAAAATACAGCAAAGGTTATTTTTAAGACCTGCCTCAAATAATCCCTAAATGTTGCATGGCGTGCATGATGCCATCTTCGTCTATATATGTGTTGTAAGAAGTTGGCAGCTTTGTTTTACGTCGTCGCCGGCGTTGCCCATTGCCACGCCTCGCCTGCTGCGCCATATCATACTGATGTCGTTTCCACCATCGCCAAAGGCGGCGCAGGCATCAATGGGTATGCCGAGGTGTTGGGCAATGGCGGCAAGTCCCCTACCCTTGTCGGCCATTCGCGAGGTGATGTCCATAAATTCAGGATGCCAACGCCCAGAAACACAGTCGGGGATGCGTGGCATTAGCTGCTGTTCTTGTTCAACCGTGGCGAATGGAGTTAACTGCAAAATATCGTATTGCATCACCTTCTCGATTGGTAAGTGATAATCAATGCCGTGGATGTCAAGCGTACGCCTAAAAATTCGGTCGATATTGTCCTTATAATTGTAGGTGGTGATGTCTTTTTCGCCCATCACCACACACGAATAGTCTTGCTCGGTGGCATCGTTAAGTATCAATTCAACATCGCGCTTGGGGAGGGGATGGTGATAAACCACTTCGCTCCCTACGATGCAGTGCGCACCATTGACGGTAAGATAGCCGTCTATAAAGGGGAGAATGGAGTCGATGTTATTGATGATGGCGTAGGGCCTGCCCGTGGCAATAAACACTTTCACACCTTTACGCTTGGCTTTAAAGTGCATTAGACTCAACTGCCGGAAGTGGGGATGGTATGCGTTTTCACGCTTACCAGCGTACCATCGATGTCGAAGAACAATGCTTTAATCATATCCTGAAAAATTTAATACAAAGGTAGTCTTTTATATTGGAATACGAAAACACCGCATAACGAATGTTGTTGCCATTCGCCATGCGGTGCATTATTGAACTACTAAAATTACTGCGGTTGTATTACAACATGCGTTTATCCAAAGTCATCGAACATGATGCTCTGGCGGTCAACGCCAATACTATCGAGCATACCTTGTACAGCTTTGCTCATCGGACCCGGACCGCACATGTAGAACTCGATGTCTTCGGGCGCCTCGTGGTCTTTAAGATAGGTGTTGTACATCACTTCATGCACAAAACCGGCCACGTATGGCACACCTGCCTCATCGGCTTTGGGGTCGGGGCGGTCGAGTGCAAGGTGGAAATGGAAGTTGGGATATTCCTTTTCCAACTCGTGAAAGTCGTCCAAGAAGAACGCCTCGCTAAGACTACGCGCGCCATAGAAATAGTGCATCTCGCGGTCGCGAGTGTGAAGTGTTTTGAGCATGTGCATAATCTGACTGCGAAGAGGAGCTATACCTGCACCGCCACCAACCCAAATCATCTCCTTTTCCGAGTCGAATATCGGGTGAAGTCGCCAAACGGACCGCTCATCACCACCTTATCACCTGGCTTGCGCGAGAAGATGTAGCTGGATGCAATACCCGTGGGCACATTTTGAAATCCTACTTCGGGGCGCGGCTTAAACGGCGTAGTGGCAATACGCACGGTTAGGCGGATGCGGTCGCCCTCTGCGGGGTAGTTGGCCCGCAGAGTATGGGCGCGATATTTCTTCGGATTGTGAGCTTTGAGGTCGAAAGACGCCGAACCTTTCCTCATACCGCCGCGCACTCTCTCTGCCAATATCTCCTTCTTTGTCGAAATCCTTGTTATAGTCGATGGTTTCGTATGCAGGTATCTTAATTTGAGCGTAACTCCCTGGTACGAAGTCCATGTGTTTGCCTGGTGGCAACTCAACGATGAACTCCTTAATAAAGCTCGACACGTTTCTTGTTACTGACAACCGTGCACTCCCCCACTCTTTCACACACCAACACGCTTTCGGGCACTTTTCAACCTTCAAATCGTTTTTAACTCGCATTGCCTGTGTAGCCAATGCTCTTCTGCAGCTCTTTTCGCGAGAAGTGCGAGCGTTCGAGTCGAGTATTTCGCCGCCTCCTTCCAGCACTCTGCAGCTGTGCATTGTCCGCAGCTGGCCTTTCCGCCACAAGCCGACGGCAAGAAAATGCCGTTCTCGTTGAGGGTGGCCATCACGTTGTTGCTTGCTCTACGGTAAGTTCCTTATCTCCGTTAACGTGATAACCACCTTACCACTGGGCGACAGGTGTATCTTTTGGCCACCAGCAACATGACCACCAGCAGCAAGATGATGAGCAGAAAAGCGGCTATACTTATTAATATAAACTGTAACATATATCCTTATCCTTATAGATTTAAGCCCGAAAAACACATCATGCGCCATAGCCATCAGTCCTACGGTGATGAATGTTATGCCCAGTCCTTGCAGGGTTTGGGCACGTCGCTATTGCGATTTTTCTCTAATGGCACCCATCGACACGATGGCCAACGTCCAACTGATGCCGTACTAACTGCATACGAAATGGAATCCCAGCAGAACCGATGTATTGCGTGCTGGATGTCCGTCGTTATGCGTTGTTGCATAAGAGCGAGGCACCCATGATGGCGCAGTTAACGGCAATAAGGGGCGACATACCCAATGCTGAATAAAGCGAGGGGCTATATTTCTCGACAGCCATTTCTACATTGCGACACCTCGCAAACTAACGGCGATGAAAAGGATGAAAACTGAGGTAGAAAGGTTCACACCTCTATCAAACAATCAGGGCTAGCACCTTGGTCAGCAAATAGTCGACTGGGACAGTAATGCAAACACGAAGGTTACGGCCAACCCAGTCCCAAAGACGTCTTCCGCGTTCTAGAAACGGCCAAGTAAGAGCACATTCCCAAGAAGAAGGCGAATATCATGTTGTCCACAAAGATGGACCTAAAGAATAAACTGATTAAATGTTCCATAACGTTTTCTTTAATCTCCCTGAGAAATATGCTCATGCAGCCAAAACCCACACAGCCCAGCAGTATCAATGCCATGCAGGCATGGTCATCATGCCGTTGTTCAGATAGCCTGCGTGGTATGCACCTCAGGAATTAGCTGGAAACCAAGTAGCGACCCACGGCCAAAAAGTTCGCGAATGCAAACCAACAAGCACCAAGATGAAGGCATAGCCCAAGCCATTGCCGATGCTGTCGAGAAACTTGGCAAGGCTTATTCATCATGGCGAAAGCTTCGAGGCGACCCATGAGGATGCAATTGGTGATAATCAAACCCACATATGCCAGACAGTTCTACGCCGACATCATCACAAAGGCTTTGAGAACTTGGCTAACGATGGTAAACCAAGGCTGCCACCACCACCAATTGAACGATGATTCGGATGCGCGAAGGGATGGTATTGCGTATCAAGGAGATGATAACGTTAGAGAAAGCCGTAATGATGGTAACGGCAAGTCCCATCACGATAGCCGGTTTTAGCTGCGAGGTAACGGCCAACGCCGAACAGATGCCCAGCACCTGAACCATGATGGGATGGTCGAGATTTAGTGGATTGACAAAGACTTCTTGTTTTCCTTTGAAAATAACTTACTCCATAACTGCTGCGTTCGATTATTTACTGAGTTAACACAAGATACTCGACAAGCCCCTCGATAAAGCATGTCGCTCACGCCATTACTTGTTAACGTGGCGCCTGTTACCGCATCTACCCGCGTAGAGGGGTCGTCTACCTTCTTTACAACGGAGATTAGCCACTTTCCCGGTGCCCTGTGAACACCTTCTTTTCCCTCTTAAACAGGTTCTGCCACTTCACGTTATCTTTTATCTCCGCACCCAACCGCCGTTTCTCCTTCGTGATTGAAGTACGCTCCGTAAACAGTATTCTTGTCTGCATCCAGTGCGATGAAGCTATTGATAGGTCCCCAAAGTCCCATATCGTAAACGGGCACGATGTACTTTGTTTGTCGTTCACTTTGAACTGAACAATGCCAACCGCCTCGCCTTGTAATCGGCACTGTTGAGCAAGAAACCGGCCTCTCGCCGCCTTAGTTTCGCCTTGGTGGTAAAGTCGCCTTTTGGTGTCTATTATCTCATCGGCCAGTCACCACTTCCCTTATACTTCTGTGCCGCCTCTTCATCGCTTATGTCGCGAATGTTAAGCGCATAGAGCAATTGTTTCTTCTTATCAGGGCCACGTTGATGTCTTGCTGAGGTTTCAACGCCTGCAAGACGAAAGCCAACAAGCAACGCAACGACATCGGGTCGGAGGAGTATATCAGCGCTATAGCCGTTGGAATGTTTTAACTTTTTCTTCACTTCGCCATGATGTCGCTTGATGTTTTGGTTAAACGTTTCATGCGCTTACTTATGTTTGCTCGAACCATAATAGTCGATAAAGGGGCGCAAACACATGTTATAAACAGTATGGCCAGCATCATTCCTTCGATAACCGGGTTCATCACGCGTATGATACGGCCATTGCGCCGATAAGGAATCCGTAAATCCATTGTCCGGTGTGAGTCGGGCCGACGTAACGGGGTCAGCTGCCGCGAATACGGCACCGAAAAGCAGAAATCCGCCCAGCACGATATGTTCGTACCAGTCGATGCTGGTCATGCCCAAAATGTTTAAACAACAAAGGCCATCAAGATGCCTCCACCAAAACACTTCCCCGGTACGCCAGCTGGCAATGCCCGTCCAAAGCAGAATAATGGCACCAATACCAATGGCGACTCACGCGTGTTTCGCCTATACCGCCGATCAGCTCGTTATCATGTCGTTAAGGCTATACGAACGTTGGCTCCAAATCGCCAATCTCTCCCACAGGGAGTGGCTGCCGCAAAAGCCGTCGGGCAGGTCGTAACCAAAGCCAAGGATGGAGTTGGAAGCGCAAACGGTGTCGCCCGTCATCTTCGAGGGGTAAGAGAAGAAGAGGAACGCACGCGCGCAGAGCGCAACGTTGAGATGTTCATACCCGTTCCGCCGAAAATCTCTTTTGCAAATAACCACCGCGAAGGCCACGGTGAGCACCAAAATCCAAAAGTGGACAGCTCACTGGGAATAATCAATGGGATGAGAATACCCGTCACCAAGAATCCTTCTTGTATCCCTTCGTGTTTCCATTGCGCCCAAGCAAACTCTATTCCAAGTCTCACGGCGTAGCTAACAACCACCTTTTGGCAACACGGCTAGGAAGCCGAAGAAGAACAGATCAAAGAAACTGGCATCGGCCATGGCCTGCTGCCGCGTAGTTTTGGTAGCCCAGGTTGTGCATTCGAAGAGCAAAAGCCGGCAGCGGCACAACCACCATGCTCGATGCGTTTTCGAGTCGATGGAATCGTGGATGTGCGTTCCACTTTTCGAAGTGGTGTTCGGCACATGAGGAAGGTTTCAATCCGTCGAAAACGCTTTGAAGGCGTGGAGCTGCCTCCTGGCTCGAATTTTCGGCTTTATTTTATCTAAAATATTGTCTTAATGCTTCATACTGCTTTTATGCATTTTCTTTTACGTAACATGTTCAGCCCCTGGCGAACGATGCGTTGTAGTTCGAGCTTTAGAACGTCAACGAACTCTGCCAGTGCGAAATCTTCGGGCGAAACCTCATAGATGCCCAGCTGTTCCATCTTGTCGATGTCGCCAACGATGATGGCTTTGATGAGGAACTCGCCATAAATGTCCATTGGCAACACACTATCGTATTCGCCACTCATGATAATATGGCGTTCGCCACCCTTCACACGTGCATCCAAATCGTACGCTTTCTTGCCCATAAGCCAAGAGAAATAGCTGCGCGATGTGGAAAATTGGTTGGTGCGCGGCATTATCCAGACTAAAACATTTCGTTAGTGTCCGGCACCTTCAGACCAGCGGTTGTCTCGGATGTTTTTACGCCAACGCTGTCTTCCAAGCACGATTTCGTACCCGTTAAGGGGTTGCCGTTGATAAGGCGAAGGTCTTCTTGGCGCGTCAAAGCGTCTTTCAAAATCACCGAGAAAGGCGTTCCTATCAACGCATCAACGTACATCGGCGATGCCATAGCACTGCCCCCGAGGGCTATTGTGCGCAGAAGATTAACCTTACCTGTATTGAACAACCTTCCGAAGAAAATCACAAAGGTGGGGTCGACCGTCCAAACCACTTCGCCCTTATTCAATCGGGCGAGATGTGGTTTACCTGCACGCCCACATTTCTGCGGGCATGGACCATCGTAAACCGTCACTTCATCGTCCTTTGCGTTCACCAACACGTCGGCTTTGTGCCCTTTCCCTATCCCCCAAATAGGTGGTTGCCATCTTTGAGAGGGCAGTCAATCCCGTTTTGAAATCGCGTTCGTTGCCCTGCAACTCGTATTCAAAAGTCGTTGGTTAGAGGGCATGTCGCGCAGGTGCGGAAACAAAGATGCCCTTCGGCATTGTCTGCGGATTGCTGGACACGGCGTAAGAGCAATTGGTATATATAGCCAAACAAACCAGCCTCTAACAAGGCGTTCTTCACATCGTCAGCAGAGAGCGACGACACATCGCGACGGCCGAAATCGTGATACTTCTGCACCTCGTCGGCCTGCAACCTGATGCCAAGTATCTTTCGTCTTTCGCCTCGTTCAACGGCCTCAACTGTTCCGCTCACGGGCGACGCGAACCTCACCTCAGGAAAGTTCTTATCTACAAACAAGGCATCACCCACGTCTACACGGTCTCCTTCAGTCACAACGAGTTTAGGAACAACGCCTTCGAAGGTGTCGGACGCACCACATATTCTGCGCATGCACGCCTACAACACGTTTCGTTTGGGCTGCTGTTCCTTTCAGGTGAATGTTTAAGCCTTTACGTAACTTAATGACATTTGCCATGATAAACTATAACATATCTGATTTTAATGATTAATCTCTTGTCCGATCTTTTTGCCTTGGCAGTCACTTTGCGCCCATGAAGAGAGCAACGAACGCTTGCATCAAATGGTGCTCGCCGTCAAAAGCAAAACACCGAAAGCGATGGATAGGAACGCCACCCACCGCTTTTATCGTTGCAAATATAATCAAAATAAAACATAATAAAAGAAAAACTGGTGGGTATATTTGCATTAAGTGATGTAATTTTGCCAACCAAACACAAAGCAATTGAGAAAAGTTGAGACACATAATAAATATTATTTCTTTATGGGCTGTGGTTGGCCTGTACTTCGTTTTTGTGGTTTTGCTGCATGTTCCCTTTATTCAGGCTTTTGTTGGGGAACACTATCGAGCGATACCCTTTCGGAGAAAGTTGGCACCCGCGTGTCAGTGGGTAAGGTGGATTTCAGGGTTTCTTAACCGCATTATCATCGACGATCTCGTTATCAACGACCAGCAAAACTCAGCGCATAGTTAGAAGCCAGACGGCTCTCGGCAAAAAGCTAGATTACGCGGCAGCCTTGCAGCAGGAAAAATCCACATTTCGTCTGTCAGTTGTTCGGTTAAAAAGTCAACCTTATAAGAAAATCGGCGCAAAGCCAGCCCACTTTCAATTGCGCTCGATTCATTTGGCATCCAAAGACACCACTTCTAACACTCCTCTCGACCTCCGATATCAACACGCTATCATCCGAAGGGGCAGTGTTAGCTACAATCAGCTCTGACGCTTCCAAGACCAACACGTTCTCCCCAAACCACATTTTCAGCAACCGACATCAGCGCGCACATTGCGCTCGACGCCTCTACCAACGACAGTGTGAACCTCAATATTAAGGACTTGTCGTTCAAAACGAGCAGTCGGTCTGCACGTTAAAGCCAGCAGGCGAGCTTACGGCCAGCAGGCAACGGGCAAAAGTCGCTGCATTTAACCTGCGCTGCCCCTCCAGCCCAGCATCGTTTCGGACAATCACAGCCACATACACCTTCAACGGCACAATTTCCCAGTCGCCTGCTCTCAGTTCAGTGGCAGTTTGCAGCGTCAAAACTCACCTGGCCGACCAGCATGCTTTTCTTTACCCGAACTGAAAAACGCTCTACTAAGCCCCAGCCTTTCTGCAAGCCGACGTGTCGGGCACAAGCACTTCTGTACGTGCGAAAACGCCTGAAATGTCGTCGCGCGCGAAATAAATTTTCGCCCAAGCCAACGGCTCTATCAGCAATTGACATCCAAATTGCGCTGGGCCCCAACTATCAGGCGACTTCGCGTGAGTGCCGAGGGCGTGCAATTTCTTTCAGACAACTTCGCCAACCGCATTTCAAAGTGCCTCGCCGTTATCGGCCGTTTGGGCAACATCGACTATATTGGCGAGGCTGGCGGCTATGGCCAAGACGTGGCTACCGAAGGGCATCATACGCACCGATGCTGGCACCGCAACCGTGGCTTTTTGGCGGCATAACGACAATTTTTCGGGCAGAGTGAAACCAACGCCCTGAGATCTCGGCAAGATTTTGGCCGACAAACGCTTTGGAAACATATTCACCCAAATAGACGTCGACGGCAACCGCCCACTCGCGGCTCGGTGTGTATGTAAAGGCAAAAGGCGATGTTAAGGAGTTTTTCTACAACGCATACAGCTACAAGAACATCGCCGTAGACGGCGAATGGAACAACGGCACCTTCGACGGAAAGCTAAATGTCAAAGACCCCAACGTTAATCTCGACCTGCAAGGACAGTTCAACCTGACATCGAAACAGCCCTTTGCCATGCTAAAAGCCGAAGTAACAAACTTCAATCCTGCCCTAAGCCTCACAAAGCAAATGGCCCAACACGCAATTTAGCTTTGCCGTAATGGCCGACATCAAGGGAAACTCGCTCAATACGGCCAACGGAAGGGTGCAGCTAGACCGCTTTGCGATGGTTTCAGATACGAAAAGCTATAAGCTTAACGCCATATCCGTAGACGTAAGCAATAACAACCAACTGCATTCGCTAGCAGTGAACAGCGATTTTGGCAACATTCTGCTAACGGGCAAGTACAATTACAACACGCTGGCACAAAGCCTTAACCAACCCCAATCGGCAGCAAAGTGCCCACCATTGCGCCGCCTTCCGCAAGGTTACAGACGCGCAAACCAACAACTTCACCATCATCAGCGCCAACGTAGACAACACCGACTGGCTGCAACACTACTCTTTCAATGTTCCGCTGAGCATCGAACAGCCCGTTAACCTCGCCGCAAGCACGAACGATGCGCAAAACGCTCAACGTCAGCCTTAAAGCGCCCTGTTTCACCTACGAGACGGCACCACATTGACGGCGGCGAAATGACTGTCAGCACGCTCGAACGACACGTTAAGATTCTGCTGCAAAGGCTACTAGCGTGGCCGAAAACGGCAAAGATTTGGTGCAGCGTGCAGCCAAGGCGAAGCCGACAACAAGATTTCGTCTACTGCCTTCGCTCGACAACCTTCGCAAGCCCTTACTAAAAGGCGAGCCAGCGGCAAACCACATTCTTTAAGAACGATGCAGGGTGAGGCTACCGCCCAAGCATCGTTCCAACATCGGGCATAACGGTGGGCGATGCCATTTGGGAAGTGAAACCTTCGCAGGTCACATACAGCAAAAATCGCGTGCAGTTCGACAAGTTCGCCGTTGCGCGCGGCAAGCAACTTATCGTCACATAGACGGAACGGCAACCAACAATGCGCACGACTCATTGATGGTAGACCTTAAAGATGTAGACGTTAGCTACATTCTCAACCTGGTTAATTTCCATGCCGTAGAGTTTGGTCGGCGCGCCACAGGTACGGCCATTGTGAAGACACCTTTCACCAATCCCGATGCCTATGCCAACCTGCGTGGAGAACGATTTCACCTTCGAAGAGGGCGACATGGGCACGCTGGTTGCTGGGGTAAAGTTCAACAACGAGAAAAGAAACGTGAAATAGATGCCATTGCCAGCGATGGACTGAACGCCAGAACCTTTATCAACGGTTATGTTTCGCCCAAGCACAACAACATCGACCTAGCCATCAAGGCCAACAACACCAACATTGCCTTTATGGAAACCTCTTGCAAGAGTTTCATGCACGGCGTTAAGGCCTACGCCAACGGCGAGGTGCGCTTGTCGGGACCATTAAGCCACATCAATCTTACTGGGCGGTTGGTGGCCAACGGCTGCACTCAGGACCCCCATTGAACACCGTTTACACGCGACAAACGACACGGTGCGCTTTGTACCCAACAGAATAGACCTCAACGCCTGCCGCTTTACCGACCGAAACGGAAATGTTGGCACACTAAGCGGCGAAATTAGGCACGACCACCTTACCGACCTAAGCTACAACCTCAGCGTACAAGCCAACAATTTACTGGCATCACGACACCGAGACCTTTATGAAAACATCTTCTACGGAACGGTGTTCGCTACGGGAACTTGTAACATCAGAGGGCGAAGCGGTGAAGTAAACATCGACATCGATGCCACCCCAACCGCAATTCGGTACTGGTTTACAATGCGGCCAGCCCGGAAGCCGTAAGCAACAACTCGTTCATTCATTGGGGTTCTGATGCGCTGCTCACTGCCGAAGAGCAGAAAGCGCAGGAAGACAACACCGAAAAACGCCAAGACAAAGACAACACGGCCGACATACCCACCGACTTGCACCTCAACTTCTTGGTGAACTGCAGCCTCGATGCCACCATACGCCTCATCATGGACAAGCAAAGCGGCGACTACGATATCGCTAAAACGGATATGGCGTGCTAAGGCCACCGCATTATAAAGTAGCGCATTCGACATGTTTTGGCAACTCTCGCCATCGACCACGGCGGTAAGGCTCAATATCCAAAACGTAATTAAGAAAGACTTCTCTTCGAACGGGCAGCACCATCGCTCTTTAATGGCGACCCGTGATGCAGCTGCTCAACATGAAGGCCATCTACACGCCAACGGCGTGAGCCTTCCGACCTCAACCTTGCGCAAGAGCTTGGCAACAACTATTTCGCGTTAACTGCCTGATGAACATCACAGGCACCCCAGCCGCGCCCAGTGTCGTTCGACCTCGACTTGCCCACCGTCAATTCTAACGCCAAACAAATGATATATAGCCTTATCAACGGCGAAGAAGAAATGAATCAGCAGGTGCTTTTACCTTCTGGCCGTGGGTCGTTTCTGTACGCAGGGCCGCAACAATGCCGACTTGGGCAACAGCAGCACACAAAGCACAACATCGTTGGCATTATGCAAAGTTTGCTTAGCAGCACACTTAGTCAGCAGCTTAACAACGTGCTTTGGAACGGTTGTAAACAACACCAACTGGAACTTCGGGGCAAACATTGCCACAGGCGACGATGGTTGGGGGCAATGCCGAATACGAAGGATTGCTCAGCGGTAGGTTGCTCAACAACCGCCTGCTGATTAATGGTCAGTTTGGTTATCGCGACAACGTGAACACCACCAAGAGTTTCATTGACGACTTCGACATCCGCTATCTGCTGTTCCCAAGCGGCAACATGGCCATCAAGATGTACAACCAAACCAACGACCGCTACTTTACGCGCAACAGCTTGAATACGCAAGGCATTGGCTTGATACTGAAAAAGACTTCAATGGTTGGAAAGACCTCTTTGGAATAACAAGCCGAAAGAAGAAGAAACCCAAGGTCGAAAAAGAAATAGCTGTATTGCCTACGCATTGAACATGCTTAATGGATGTCTCGGCGCGGCAAAAACCGCCACTCTGCCTACCCCCTTATGCCCCCTTCATATATCAGCTTGTCTACTCATCAACTGGTTAACTTGTCAACCCGACAACAAGTTAACTGGTTAACTTATCTACTTATTAACTTGTCAATTCGTCTACTGGTTAACTTGTCTACTCGTCTACTGGTTAACTTGTCTCACTTGTTAATTTGTCAACTCATCAACTGGTTATCCAATCCAACTCACCATCCCCTTTTTGTCATCTTCTCAGCACAAACTCCAATACAAAAAGTGGCACTAAAATCATCCAGCCTGCCACTCGGCCGCAAAAAATGGAGTATTGCAAGGGGTTACTAAGGTAAAATTGGGTACTGCACACAACGGTGTGCAAGCCATTTTAATACTGCATAAATACACAAACAATGTAAAAACAATTGCGTTTTTGCACCAAAAAGCAAGGCAAATGCAGCAAAAACGCAGTGCAAAGTGCCGCAAAACGCTAGTGCAAAACGCTGCAAAACGCAAGGTAAAATGCAGCAAAACGCAAGGTAAAATGCTACACACACGCAGGGTAAAATGTCACAAATGCAAGCCAAAGGTGAAAAATAGCAGTTCTCCAGAGGTGATATTATGTTTATACGGCATAAATATACAGGCAGCAAATGCAAAACTGCTGCACCAAAAACATGGTAAATTCGATGCAAAATGCCCATTTTGAGGTGATAAAATTGGCGAGTCACGGAGCAAAGAGAAAAGCAAAGTGATACAAAAACGCACATAAGATGCGCAAATTTGGACAGAACAAAAACGGCTATGAAAGCTAATATGGTCCTAAACGCATGGTTTTAGGCCCCGATTTGCGCTAGAATGGAGCGGCGAAAAAGAGCATTTTGTAAAATATATCTACCCTCTTAGGCTATTCAAAAACCTACAACTTTCTCCTTGCCGCCCTACTTCTTACTCCTTACTACCCAACTACTTACTACCCTACTACCTACTCCCTCAACAACATGTACCATTCTTTTTCGACACCCAACCGCGTTTTGCCACCCACAAATGGGGCATAAATCCAAAAATATTATTGTAACTTTGCCCTGTACTTTGGTACACGAGAGGAGTGTTTATCTTGGTTTTGCATCACAAAGATACCACACTCCTCTAAATTTTAGGCCGGTTCCACACATTGCCTTTGGGGCTCTTACAAAGCAAAAAGGCAAATCTTTGTCAAGGTGATTTTGCGGCCAGTAGTTCATAATTAGTTAAGCAGACATGGAAGAAAACAAGATAATCATCTACACCGATGAAAGCGGCTTGACCAAATTGGACGTAAGGCTCGAAGACGAGACGTTGTGGCTTACGCAGGCACAGATGTGCGAGCTGTATCAAACCAGCAAGTCGAATGTTAGTGAGCATATCAAGCACATATTTGAAGAAGGCGAATTGCAGGAAGATACAGTTGTTCGGAAATTCCGAACCACTGCTGCGGACGGAAAGGCGTATCTTACTTCATTCTACAACCTCGATATGATTATCGCCCTTGGCTATCGGGTACGCAGCATCATTGCCACGCGCTTTCGCCAATGGGCAACTCAGCGGCTTAGAGAATACATTGTTAAGGGCTTTACGCTAGACGACGACCGACTGAAACAACTGGGTGGCGGTGGGTATTGGAAAGAACTGCTGGCACGCATACGCGACATACGCGCAACGGAGAAAGTGTTGTATCGCCAAGTGCTGGAAATATATGCCACAAGCATCGACTACGACCCGCGCGCAACGGTATCGCAGTTGTTTTTCCAAAAAGTTCAAAACAAAATTCACTATGCCATCCATGGCCATACGGCTGCTGAACTGATTGTAGAGCGTGCCGATGCCGAGAAAGATTTCATGGGCTTGCTTACGTTTAAAGGCAACCAACCCACACTAACGGAAGCACGCACCGCCAAGAACTACCTCAACGAAAAAGAACTACGCGCATTGGGACAACTGGTTTCGGGCTATTTAGACTTCGCGGAACGACAGGCAGAGCGAGAGCAACCGATGACCATGAACGACTGGGCCAACTATCTGGACCGAATACTCACTATGACTGGCGAACAACTACTGCAAGATGCAGGCAAGGTGACGCACGATGAGGCCATGAAACACGCCACAAACGAATATCGCCGCTACAAGCAACGCACCATCAGCGACGCCGAACGCGATTATCTGGAAGCCATCAAACGCTTAGGAAACATCAACAAGAAGGGAAACGAGCATGAGAATTAAAACCCAAATCGGTCATTGCACGATGAGGCCTGGCGGATGACAGTTCAGTCAATTGAGTACAACAGAAACTTTGAAATCCCCTCGGACGGAAACCCTGCTCTGGGGATTATCCGTTGCAAAAAGCTTCTAGAGCAAAAGGTATCGGCGAGGGGATGCCCTACGTTGGTTTGCAGAATTGATATCGCACTCTCCATTAATCATACGGGGTGCGTGCTACAACACACCGCTTTTCCTGCGACAATGCAAGCGAACAGTTGGTTATTAATGAGTTAATAGGCGGAACACACATTATATATATAAATCCGACAAAAGGCTGCACGAGACGCTTCGGCAGCTAAATTAGCGGCCCAAATCGAGGCGGAAATAATTTGCAGGTTCGAAAAACATAGTACCTTTGCAGCGCATTTAGAGAAATGCCTTAGTAAAAACAAAGCTGCGGGAATAGCTCAGTTGGTAGAGCACAACCTTGCCAAGGTTGGGGTCGCGAGTTCGAGTCTCGTTTTTCCGCTCAACATTCTGAATAACACAAAGTTGCTGCCCAGGTGGCGGAATTGGTAGACGCGCACGTTTCAGGTGCGTGTGTTTAACAGCGTGCAGGTTCGAGTCCTGTTCTGGGCACATTTATTCAGAATGACTTATCTTAATGATGGAGAGGTGGCGGAATTGGTAGACGCGCTACTTTGAGGGTAGTGAAAAGTGCTTCGTGGGAGTTCGAGTCTCCTCCTCTTCACATTTGTATTTTTATTTATTGACGCGGGAATAGCTCAGTTGGTAGAGCACAACCTTGCCAAGGTTGGGGTCGCGAGTTCGAGTCTCGTTTTCCGCTCTTTCAGAAGAACATATTTATCAATGAATTTATACTTAAGATATTTTTGATAAGGAAACGTTAGTTGATAATGTAGAAAAAGCACTTGACTTTCTCCAATCTATCCCGAAATAGGCATGAACATCGACTGGAAAACGATATCCGTGACTATGTGGCTAGTGATGTGTATTATCCTAAACGTTATAAAGTTCGCCCACGAGTTTATTTTATCATCATCAAGACTGTTGCCGCTACGATGCTCGACTTTAAGCAAAAAGAAGGCCGTACAGCAATTGCCCGTTAGTAACGGATACGACAGACGTGACCTGGCTGCAACTGCTGGCATGACCCGCCTGACCGAGCGAGCGACGGGATGGTATGAAGGCGAACTAGACTTCAAACGCGTGGTGCTTGTTCCATCTACGGGCAAATACGAGTATCGCGACACCCATTTTGTGGTTCACTGCAAAGCCATGTCGGGACAAGACTGCTACGACCGCATGATAGACAACCTAAGCGAGCGCGTGGACAGACGTTCGCAATTCCCCTCACCCAAAGGAAAAGAATTTCAGGTTTAGGGTACTTGGGCAGATGGAAGTAAACTTAATGGCCGAGCTATATGAATAAGGTGATGCTGATAGGGAACGTAGGGAAAGACCCCGAAGTTCATTATTACGAGGCCGATACGGCTGTGGCACAGATTTCATTGGCCACAACCGAACGAGGCTATACGCTGCAAAACGGCACGAAAGTGCCCGACAGAACAGACTGGCACACTGGTGGTGTTTTTGGAAAAAGCTTAGCCAAGACAGTTGAAAAATACGTGCATAAGGGCGATAAACTGTATGTTGAAGGCAAGGTAAGATACAGAAGTTACGACGACAAACAAGGTAAACGCCAATATGTAACCGAGATTTGGGCAGACAGTTTGGAAATGCTAACGCCCAAAAACCTAAGCAGGCAGGAGCCGCAAGCCCACGAGCCAAGCACCCGAGCGGAACAGTCGGAAGAGCATAAAGACAATCAATTACCATTTTAACTTTGTTCGTAGATTTTGGATACCTCCTTTTTCTATAATGCGTTCGCAGACATATACGTACAACATCCAACGATGGGTGTTGTATTTGCGTTTGTCTTGGCAATAGTTTTGCTTGGCGTTTCGGGCTTTGCCAGTGGTGCGGAGATTGCGTTTTTCAGCCTTTCGCCATCCGACATTTCGGAGCTAGACTTGGAAAAAGAGCCTTAAAAGACAAAAACATTAACATGTTGCGCAGACTCGGAACGTACGTTGGCAACCATTCTCATCACAAAACAACTTTGTGAATGTTACCATCATCATGTTGTTTAACTACGTGTTTGCCACCGTGGTACACTTTGGACCGCGAGCCTATTGGCTGCAATTCCTTATCATAACCATCCTACTTACATTCCTTTTGTTGCTCTTTGGCGAAATCATGCCCAAGGTTTTGAGCCGACAAGCCCCCTTGTTGTTCTGCCGCAGGAGTGTTGCGGGCGTGCTGTTTCTCCGAAAACTCTTTTGGCCACTCGAAACTGTGCTCCTTAAAACGGGCATGGTGGCCGAAAAAGATGATGGGAAAAGAAAGTGTTACGCTAAGTGTTGACGACTTGGAACAGGCCTTGGAACTGACAAACAAAGAAGAACTGAAAGACGAAGAGAAACTGTTGCAAGGCATCATACGTTTTGGCGACGAAACGGCTAAAGAGATAATGACCAGCCGAAAGGACATTGTGGACATCGATATCAAGTGTAATTTCAGCGAGGTACTGGAAAGTATAAAGGAAAACAATTACAGCCGCATACCTATTTATCAAGACAACACAGACAATATAAAAGGAGTGCTGTATGTAAAAGACCTCTTGCCGCACCTAACGAAACCGCACACGTTTAGGTGGCAGAGCCTGATTAGGCCGCCATATTTCGTTCCCGAAACGAAAAAAATTGACGATTTGTTGCGCGATTTCCAAGAGAACAAAATACATATTGCCATTGTTGTAGACGAATTTGGCGGAACGAGCGGACTTGTTACGCTAGAAGACATCCTCGAAGAAATAGTTGGAGAGATTAATGACGAGTACGACGACGAGACGGAAAAAGACCTATGACAGTTGAATTACAACACGTTTATCTTCGATGGTAAAACGTTGTTGAGCGACTTGTGCAGGATACTCGAAGTGGATGACGAGGAATTTAGTGAGGTTGAAGGTGGTGCCGACACGCTGGCTGGCCTTCTTCTTGAACTTAAAGGCGACTTCCCCTCGATTGGCGAACGCCTAAATTACAAGAATTACTTATTCGAAATACTCGCCATTGAGGAACGTCGCATTAGTAGAGTGAAGGTTGTTGTTCATCCCTCAACCCCTCTCAATACGCCCTACATCAATTGTTTCTCGTCCTACATTCCCCCTATACCCCCGCGCTCTAAGAGATTTATGCACGTGCTGTGTTTCTCTTATGTCTTTTAATATCCTTTAATTCCCCATTATGCCCCTTTTGCGTATAGAGCGTTTAGGCGAAGATGCCACCCTTGGCTTGTGGACATTGACCGAAGAAGAGCGTTTCTTCTTCGATAACTATCCTTGTCTGCACAGCTTTCAAAAGGAGATAGACACCATCGGAAGTAAGCAAAGGGCGCATGGAGAAACCTGGCAACACGAGCCTTACTCGTTGAAATGACGAAGAACACAGAACTTACTATTGAACACGACGGCAACGGAAAGCCCCTAGTTAAGGGCTATCATGTGAGCATAAGCCACACCAAGGGACTTGTGGCACTGATGCTTTCTACCACTCGCGAAGTAGCAGTAGACGTAGAATACGATAGCGATAGGGTTAGCAGAATAGCCCATAAGTTTGTCAACACCAATGAAACGATGCCCACCAACGCCCATCTTTTATTGGCATGGTGTGCTAAGGAAGCCATTTTCAAGTACTTTTCAGACGACAATTTGTTGTCGTCTGACATCTATTTGAAGCCTTTCAAGGTCGAAGATAATGGCATTATCGTTGGCAGAAACTTCAAAAGAAACCTTCTTGTTTCTGCTCGCTATTCGCGTTTTAATGGTTTCACGATGGTTTACATATAGGCCAACTGCCAATATAGACTGCGAAAAAGCGCACATTCCCCCTACCCCATCAACCGAACGATGCAGGAGTGGAGCGTTCCAACAAACGCTTTTTATCCCTCATTTAAAGACAATGCGACCCTAAAATCAAGATAAATAGTGTCAATCGTTACGTAAACTTATATAAAATGCGTAACTTTGCGGTATAATCTAGACGAAAATGAAGAAAAGATATCTTATATTTACGCTCATCATGGCTTGTTTTTGCACCGCTGGTTACGCGCAAAGAAAAAAGGCGAAAGCCGCGGTTAAGCCGAAACCACAACCTGTGCAACTAAGCGCAGCCGACCTATTGTACCGCAATATGTTGGGTGCAACGGCCAAAGTGATGTTTGTTGACAGTGTTGTTGTGGAGAAATCGCTTTTTCTTTCGAGCATTCCACTGAACCCAGAGGCAGGAACACTGACCTCGTACCCCGCCTTCTTTAAGGAACATAAGTATCTGGATGGTTCTGTTTATCAGAACGAATTTAAGAACACCATCTACTATTCGGAAGGCGATTCCACGCGAAGGTCGGCCATTTACACTTCCGACCGCATCGGAACAGAATGGAGCGACCCTCAAAGACTTAGCGAAATAGGCGACGAATTTGAACAACAAAACTACCCTTTCCTCATGGCAGACGGCATAACCCTTGTTTTTTGCTGCCAAGGGAGCAAACAGTTTGGGTGGGTACGACCTCTTTATGACGCGCAAAGACGGAGAAACGGGTAAGTTCTTTCAACCCGAAAACTACGGAATGCCGTTTAACTCTACCGCCAACGACTATCTGCTGGCCATCGACGAGATGGACAACCTGGGCTGGTTGGTGAGCGATAGGTTTCAACCCGAAGGCAAAGTGTGCATCTACACGTTTGTACCAACAGCCCAACGCCTATCGTTTAAGGAGGGTGAAGTGAGCCAACAGCAACTGGAATCGTTGGCTGTTAAGCAGCATTGCCCAAACATGGTCGTTTGGCAATAGGGACCAGGCCCCTAAAAAGCATCGAATCGCTTAAAGCACGCAGTGCAAAAGACTGCAAAGACAACGGCTTTTCGTTTCCCCATCAACGATGCAAAAAGTGTACACTTCCCTATCTCAATTCAAGACAAAGCAAGGGAAGGAGCTATACATGGAGCTTACCGAGCTGTATAAAAGCAGGCCAAAGCCGTGCAAACGCTAGAAGAGAAACGCGTATCTACCACAAGGGGCGCTACAACGAGGCCGAGGCAATTAAAGCTTTTAGAGAAAACGTTGAGCAATTAGACACCAAAAATACACGCCACGGAGAAGGCCATCAGAAACTACGAGAACAAGTAGAACGACATTTATGGCAGGTTCTAAAAATTAGCTTGGCCGTTTTTAGAACCTGCCATATAATAGGGATACCACGTTCGATGTTTCGAGAAATGACAGCTCAACAGCATATAAACATCACACCAAAGCGTTCATCGACTAACGAATTCTAAAAACGCCAGCTCACTAACGCCTCAAATAAAGAGCCAACAAGCTCAACAACTTATAAAACTTGCCAACTCACGAACTAATAAACTCCATAACTTATGCCTAAATTCTTTGCAGAGTCTGAACTCATTATCAACGGAGACGGAAGTATTTTCCACCTCACGTAAAGCCCGAACAACTTGCCGACAAGGTAATCTTAGTGGGCGACCCAGGAAGAGTGTCGCTCGTTGCCTCGCATTTCGACAGTAAAGAGTGCGACATCGAGAGCCGCGAGTTCCACACTATCACAGGAACCTACCACGGAAAACGTATCTCTGTGGTTAGCACGGGTATTGGATGCGACAACATCGACATTGTGCTAAACGAACTGGATGCGCTAGCCAACATCGACTTTAAAACCCGAACGGAGAAAGAACAGCTACGCCAACTTACCTTAGTGAGGATTGGAACCTGCGGCGGACTGCAAGAATACACGCCCGTTGGCACGTTCATCGCTAGCGAAAAGAGCATTGGCTTTGATGGTTTGCTGAACTTTTACAGCGGTCGTAACGACGTTTGCGACCTGCCTTTCGAAGAAGCTTTCAAGCAGCACATGCAATGGAATCCACAATTATGCGCGCCATACGTTATCGATGCCGACAAAGAAACCCTCGAACGAATTGCCGGCGACGAGATGGTACGTGGCGTTACCATCGCCTGCGGTGGATTTTTCGGTCCCCAAGGCAGAGAGTTGCGCATACCATTGGCCGACCCTAAGCAAAACGAAAAAGGTGGAAAGCTTTTGAATACAACGGCTATCGCATCACCAATTTCGAAATGGAAAGCAGTGCATTGGCAGGTCTTGCCCGACTGATGGGACATAAAGCCGTAACCTGTTGCATGGTAATTGCCAACAGACGAGTAAAGAACGTGAATGCTAACTATAAGAACTCGATAGACGAACTAATAAAAACTGGTACTCGAAAGAATTTAAAGAAATGCAAGCCCTATTAAACGACTCGTCAAACAATATGTGCCTTAGCCACTTCTGTTGGCGGGCTTTGAGCGTGATACGCGTAGTCGGGTAACGATGCCATCGACATCGTAGACCGCGCTTTTAAAAGCTCCCAAAAAGCAAAAATTGCATGCACTACCACCGCAAACAGTGCAATACGGACACATTGTAGACGAAGGAGAGCAAACCATCGACGAAGTTCTCGTTACGTGTTTTCGCGCTCCACACTCGTACACGGGCGAAAATTCAGTGGAGATTTCGTGCCACGGCTCCGCCTCATATACTCAAAACGAAGTGCTTAAACTACTGGTGAGATTGGGATGCCGACAAGCGCAACCAGGCGAGTTTTACACAACGTGCTTTCCTTAATGGAAAGATGGATTTAAGCTGCCGAGGCCGTGGCCGACCTCATTGCAGCCACCAATAGGGCCAGTGCGCAGTTGGCTTTTGGGTCAACTGCGCGGCCATTTCTCTGGCGAACTCGCTGCACTTAGAGATAAGTTGCTGCACATCACGTCGCTGATTGAGCTGGAACTAGATTTCAGCGATCAAGACGTAACCTTTGCCGACCGCCAAGAATTGCAAGCCTTGGCCGAAGAAATTCGCACCAAAATAGCAACGCTCGCCACTTCATTTGAGACAGGAAGGGCGATAGAGGCAGAGCATATCGGTGGCCATCGTGGGCAAAAACCAACGTTGGGAAAAAGCACTTTGCTTAACCGATTGCTGAAAAGAAGAACGTGCCATCGTCAGCGATATTCATGGCACCACGCGCGACGTGATTGAAGATACCATACAGATTAACGGCATCAACTTCGCTTTATCGACACGGCTGGCATTAGAAAGACAAGCGACGAGATTGAGTCGTTGGGCATAGAACGCACTTATCAAAAAGCTAACTGAGGCTGCCATCGTGCTTTGGGTGAGATAGACAAAACACCCACATTAAGCGAAATAGAAGAGATGAACGCACACACACGAGGTAAGCGCCTCATTGTGGTTTCAAACAAAACCGACGCACAATCGTTCGCCTTCCCCACTTTTCTCGTGGACCGAACAGCCCACATCTCGTATCTGTTTCGGCCAAGTTTAACACCAACATCGAGAGCCCTAGAAACTTGCATCTACAACGCGGCAAACATCCCCAGAGATACACGAAAACGACGTGGTTGTTACCAACGTACGTCATTATGAGGCCCCTATCGCAAAGCTCTCGCAAGCATCCAACGTGTGCTTGAAGGCATCGCTCTCGACCTCAGCGGCGACCTTCTTGCCGAAGACCTACGCCAATGCCTGCACTTCTTAGCCGAGATAACAGGGGGCAGCATCACCTCTAATAGAGGTTCTGGCAACATATTTAAGCATTTTGCATCGGGAAATGATTGTAATATAATCACTTTTATCTACTAAGAACTCAATTAAAAATCAAGCAATAAACATGGTCAGCAAATTAAGGGCCACATAAAACCACATTGACAGATGAAGAAATGTATTTCTATCCTGCTGTTCTTTACCCTTTGTATTATAGCTAACGCACAAACCGATAGCACTGCAACAAGAACATTGGGTGAGGTTGTGGTGAACGCCAAAGGACAAATTGAAACTGCGGAGAAAGCGGTGCTCACGCCTACGACGCTAGAAAAAGCGGCACGCCACTAATGGTTTCGAATTGTTGAACGTGATGCAAACGCCCGAACTAGACGTGTCGCCACGAACAAACAGCATCTCCACGAAGGGTGGAGGGCAAGTGGTATTGTGCATCAATGGTATGGAAGTGCTACCCGAAGACGTGTCTACGTTGCGGGCCAGCAACATTATCAGCATCGAATACATACGAACGCCCAGCGGAAAAGTATGCCCGGCAAGACCGCTTTTGCTCAACTTCATAATCAAGCAAATGTCGTATGGCGGCAATGTTTACTTATCGGCCAGCGAAGGATTTGCCTACAAGAACGGCGACTATTTGGCCTTTACCGACTTTACGAAGAAACAGCTAACGCTCTCTGTTGCTGTTTCGGCCGACTGAAACACGACCATAGCCACATCGAAGGACACGACTTATTTCGCTTTGCAGACAACTCCACACTCGCCAACAGCTACTCAACAGACCGCTCTTTGCGCAAACAAAACAGCCAATCGGCACGTTTCCGACTATCACATATGGGCAATAAACATCAGTTTGTTTCGTACCTAAACCTCACTCGACAGGCTGAACCAAGCGTGGAAACGGTAACGAACAACCAATACACAGGGAAATACAACCTTGCCACAACGCGAACAACAACCACAAACGGCAAAAGTCTAGCCCCAACGCTATATGCCAACTACGTTGTTTGGCTCCCGCACAAACAAACCATCGACGTTTCGGGTTCGTTTGCATGGGGAAACAACAGCTATAATAGCACGAACAACGAAACGGCACAGGCCAACATCACTTCGAAAGCTGTCGAAAGAAACATCGCCGTGAACACAAGTGCACAGTATTCTAAGTCGCTTAACGGCAGTACAACGCTGTCTGCATCGCTCTGGCACAACCATAATTACTATAAAGATACCTACACGGGAACCACAGAAGGACAGCAACGGCTCACCACTAACCAAACAGGTGCCTTGGCACAACTAAGCGGATCGGGGCAGAAACACTCCTATTACATATCGGCAGGCTTATCAAATACGGCGGTTTCGCTTAACAAACCAGCACTACAATTATTGCGTGCCCATGGCCTTTTATGGAGGAAATTATGCTTTCAACGATAGACAGGCACTTTCGCTTAACGGCTATCTCACCCACACCATGTTCGACCCATCCAACAAAAACGACATGACCGTGCCCACATCTTTCTTCCAAGCGGTAAAGGGAAACCCCGATTTGGCACTCATTAAAGTGTTTGGCAACACACTAACTTTTAACGCGCAGTGGGGAAAAATCAAAGGCATCGATTTTTATAACAGCTATATTTACTTCAAAAACATTGCACACCTCTTCACCGCAGATGCCAGCACCATCTACGATATGCGTGTGAACGATGGCACGTTCTATGGAAACATGCTGGGCGTTTCCTACACTTTGAGTGCCTTTGCCGATAAGCTGCGTCTTGATGTCACTGCCCTTGAAGAGTATAACGTGATGCGAGGAGATACGTATAACATGCAGCGTAACGTGTTTCGACTAAGAACTTCGTTAGCTTACCTCGTGGGCGACTGGATGTTTAGCCTACTATACCAAAACGCCACGTACAGATTTGGATATTCGCGAGCCTTTCCTTATACGCATGCAAGCCATCTATGAAATGGCCATCAACTGGAACCACAAGGCTTGGGCGGTGGAGTTTGCGCTGTGTAACGTGTTCTCGCGGTATGCCAAACAGCGTATCACTATGGACTATGGACACTATAACCGAGATTCATGGCTCTATAACGAACCCAATGGACGCGTCATCAACTTGAAAATTACATACAGCATCGGTTACGGAAAAGACTAAGCAACGGGGCGAGATGGAATTGAATAAGAACATCAACAGTGCCATTATCAAAGGCTTTTAGTGGAGAAAGACGCGTTAACTTGTATGCTTGTAACTTCTCCGTTCGTCAACTTTCCAACTGGTCAATTAAACAACATCTCGTTAACTTGTCAACAAGACAACATCTCGTTAACTCGTTAACTTGTTAACTCGTCAACTCAAACATTTATCCTCTCTCAGTAAAATTTAGCCCTACAGGTCAATACGCAATTATTGCTGCCCACCAAACTTCAAATCGGCTCGGTTTCTCTATCCGCAATGCCCATCAATAGGCATTGCGGATTTCGTTTTCGAAAAGTAAGTCCCCCTTTCAGACTATCATTCATTCCAAAAGTTCTTCCGTGTAAGTGTTCTTTTACTGGCACAAGGATTAAATTTAACACCATCACGCAATGGTGCTGAATAACGACTATAAGATTGTAAAACATTTATACCAAAAATTTAACATTATGAGTGCCCTCGCCGCAAAATATCCAGGCATCGGTCAGATCTCCGCGCGTATTTTTAAAGTTTGTAACCGCTTGACTCATTGATGTTTACGCGAAACAAGGTGCAATAACATGCTTTTTAGCATGTATTAGGGGTACAAAACGACATTAAGTGCTCAACCAAACGCCACCAAGCTGTTTTTCATTCAAAACGTTCAAAATGCCTATAAATAACGCTTAAAATAGTGCATTTTATGGGTTTTGGCTGCATTTTGTAGCATTTAACCTCGCGTTTTGCTGCACTTTGTCTTGCGTTTTGGTGCAAAAATACACTGCGTTTTGTGCAAAATGCACTGCGTTTTGCTGCATATTGCAATGCGTTTTGATGCAAAATGCGTTGCAACATCCAGCGATTAGACCCCATTTTCTTGTCGTTACGGATGCAAATTTGGGAGAATTTTTCTTCAAAGAGAAATGCAAAAGCATAGTAAATGGCCAAAAACGGAGGGGATAAGTACACAAAAATTACCCGAAATTCATCGTTTAGGCACATTTTATATGGCTTTTTAGCGGGTATTTTTCTTCTAGAACGGTTCGGCCGAAGAACGCTTTTTGTAAAAATATATTTATCACTTTAACAAATCGTTAACAGACAATTTCGAAGATAAGAACAACAGCTATGCGCCAGCAAAAGCAATAAGGCAAAACATGATGGGAGAAATGATGCGAACTAGTTTAAGTCCTTACCGAGTTGATGATATAGGGTAACGAAACGCGCAGGGCATTCAAGCTTTACTCCTGTGTTTCGCCTTTTAACCCAATCGGCTGCAATGATACATGAACCGTTGAAACGGGCTTTTAAAGCAGACAGAAGCTAATAAATCTCTTCTAACGCTCCCGTTTCAGAATCAATGATAAACCCACGAACCACAACATATTTTGGAACTAGCGGATGAGTTTTGATGGTATCTACGGTTTTGCGCACAGAAGTGTGCGTATCTTTAAAACCTTCGAGCCAAGAGTTGAGGTCTATTCCACATTTACGGATGGTGTTTAGCGTCTCGTCTGTTATGCCACGGGCAATCATTTCTTGGTGAAAATGCTCATAGTTCATGTGGCAAGCACCGCAATGCGAGTGAGCCACCACCATGATTTCTTTCACACCCAGTTCGTAAATGGCCACAATAAGACTTCGCATGGCCGAATCGAAAGCAGAAATGACCAAGCCTCCTGCATTCTTGATAATCTTTGCATCACCATTTTTTAGGCCCAATGCGGCGGGAAGAAGTTCGGTAAGCCTTGTGTCCATGCAAGAGAGCACGGCCAATTTCTTGTCTGGATACTTATCCGTGATATACTTTTCGTAGCCTTTTTGCGCCACAAAAGTCTTGTTGTGGTTTATAATCTGGTCTATCATAACCTAGGTATTTAATGTTGAAACTTGTTTATTTCATTAAATGCTTAAAGCACTTGCAGTAAAATTACGAATGCTAATTTACAACATTTTCCCCTACCCTATGCTAAGTTGGCATAAATAACTGCCCATCTACAAAGTATTATTAACAATTCAAAGGCGATATATGGCAGAGCCTTACAGCAATTACAACGTGGTAAGAAGGTTTGTTGGTTTATCTTGAAAGGCTAATAACAGCTTAGGCTAAGGATGCGACACCAAGACAAGAACAGTTTCAGATACATCATACAAGAAGACGTATTTCAGATAAATTACTGTAACTTTGCATGAGCAAAGAACAAACTCACGTCAAAAGAACGCCTATCAACTTCGATGACGTAACGTTTTAAAAATATAATAGATAAACAATAGATTATGACTAAAGGTATTTGTAATGTCAACCTGTCCGGATTGTGTTCAGGTAAAGGCACAGCTGGCAGATAATCCTGCCTACGAATTGATAGATATTGGCGAACATGTAAGAAATTTAAAGCAATTCTTGGCACTTCGCGACAACAACCCTGCGTTTGCAGAGGTTAAGAAACATGGTAGCGTTGGCATTCCATGCTTTTTGTTAGAAGACGGAAACGTACAGTTTGCCTTAGACAACATCACGATAGAAGATGCCCCCGAAGGTGCCGCTTGCAGCCTTGACGGAAAGGGATGCTAAAAACAGACGACTTATGTTAGAACATATTGCAGAATTTACAGCATGGCCCATACCTTACGGGTTTCTTGATTGGCTACATTGCCAACCGCATCATGAGCGGCGAGGGCAAAGGTTGCTGCATGAACTTTATTGTAGGCGTTGTGGGTAGCTATGCTGGTACGCTTATCAGTAACCCTGCTGAACATCGAGTTGTTCGGCAGAGGTTATCTCACCAACTTCGTTTTCTGTGTGCTTTGGAGCTGTGACTGTGCTGTGGATATGGAAGAAAATATTTGACTAGAACGATGAAAGGCGTTACATTACCTGTCGTTCTTGTTTACCTCATCGCCGTCAACGCGTTGGGTTTAGTTCTGTTTGGCATAGACAAATGGAAGGCCAAGCATGCCAAATGGCGCATTTCCGAACCTCACGCTTTTTAGCCATTGCTGCCATTGGAGGCAGCATTGGCTCATGGATTGGCATGAAAATGTGGCACCATAAAACGCTGCACAAGAAGTTTAAGTATGGTATACCACTGATAATGATGGTTCAATTCGTTTTATTGCTGTTTGCCTTATATAAGGCAAACAGCGTGTAGCTACTAACATTCCCTCCACAGTTCGAGTACATAAAACTTACATTTCATGTTGGTATGAAGACCATCCAGAGATAATTTAAAATCAAAGATACCATCCTTTTAATGGCGTTGTTCTCATCGAAAATGGCCTTGCCACTTACTTCAAACTGCCGATACGTTTCTTCCAATCTTCCAAAGTTATTTTAGTAAAATGTTCCGTGCGAAAGTCGTTCATCAATGGAACAGGCTTGTTTTTCTTCTGTATGGCTATAAACGAACCCACATTTCTCTTGTGCTCGTTTCGATTTCTCGTTACCATCATAGTACCCACACCAAACCGTAGTTTGCTGTAAGTTCTCAAAAGCATATCGAAGTAATTCGTTTACCCTTCTGGTATTAGGCCTTGTCCCCAATAGGGTTCACCAATCCAATAACCAATCTCACACTCGTTGTCTGCTATCCTTGCGCTATGGATTTCACTTTTTGAAGTCATTATGCCAATGCTGCCAACAACCTCGCCCGTTCCTTTTAATACAACCGCATAAGTTTCTGGGGCAGACAGCACAACCTTTATAATTTCACGACTGTTCTCTACGCTGGTATGCGGTGGCCAGCCCGCAATGGGACCAACGTTAGGATTACTCGCATACTTGTAGAGCGATTCTGCATCGCTTTCCTGCCAGGGTCTTAAAATCAGGCGTTTTGTTTGTAATTCCATATCTCTTTATATTATACCTACTGTAATAACTCTGTTTGTAAAAGAATTGACTGTGATACGGACATGTGCCGCATCGTTGGTAATATAATAATTCTTCCTCTCTTTTGAAAAATGTGCATCGTCCGTACTCTGATAATTCTTGAAACAAAGCTTTCAATTTCATGGGGCGAAAGATGAAGTCCGAGTTTTCGGTTTATTCTGTCACACATAAGTTCTGTGTAGCAAAGTTTCTCTATGATCAAAATCTTCAAAGACTGTCAATGCTTTCAAAATCTTTATTTCCTGTTTTGGAGAAAGAATCTCAGAAACCTTTTCTTTTAGTTCCGTTCCACACTGCCTAATGTTTTTTCCTGCTGTATCAATGACAATGCGATTGGTTTGCCACTCTTGATACGTTCTTTCTTTCAATGTCGTCCCATGTCGGTAGTTTCATGTTCGCCACGTCTGACCTCCTTTGTTCAGCACGTTTCCTGTGTTCCACCTTATCCGAACACACAATCTCTATGTTTACAAAACGACAACCATTCTTGTTTGCAACGTCTTCCCACTCTTTCCGTGTTAGTTCAATAGGATTGCAGCAATCGGCCACAACATTGTTGTTCAAGTGTAAATTATCACTAGCCATACGGTATGCCAATCTATACCCCTCACCCTCAACGTGGATGTGGCATAAGTCTTTCAGTCCTTGCTCAATGGTGTCAATTCGTAAATAAACTGCCCCAAACTCTTTTACAATAAACTTCGCCAACGTGGATTTTCCAACAGCAGGCAGTCCCGAAAGAATAAAAAGAATGGCGTTATTCATATCACACAGTCCATATTCGTTCTTTACATCGTCTCCCTAAAAAAGTCGAGAGCCTCTTTTATCTCGTCCCTAGTAGCCGTTTGATTGATTATTGGCTTACCAATATCTTCTAAAAGCGTGAAGTTTATGCCGGCTGATGTATTTTTCTTATCGTGTTGCATCAGTTCGATAAGGCCGTCGTAATCGTTGCACGATAGCGGAAACGTACCATAATAGCTACGAATAAACTGCACCGTTTGGCGCATTTTGCTTGTGGGAAAGTTTGTTTTAAACGTCGACAGGTACAGTTCGCACACCAAACCGAAGGCCACCGCATAGCCATGCAACACCGGTTGGCCTCTATGTAGCGCCATCGACTCGAATGCGTGCCCCACAGTATGTCCAAGATTCAAGGCCTTTCTCAGCCCTTGCTCGTGGGGATCTTTTGCAACAACCTCTTCCTTCACCCTTACAGACTGTGCTACCATCTGCTGCAATCGTCCCCAATTGGGCTCTCCAAGGTCGAAATGCAACAGTTCAGCCCACATCCGTTCGTTGCTTATCAACCCATGTTTCAGCATTTCGGCATAACCCGAACACGTGTTCTTGTCGTCAAGCGTATCGAGAAACAACGTATTAAGCAAAACAAACCGGGCATTACAAAACGCGCCAATCTCGTTTTTCAGTCCGTTAAAGTTAATACCTGTTTTACCTCCCACGGCTGCATCCACCATAGCCAACAGCGTTGTTGGGATATTGATAAAGTTAATGCCCCTTTTAAAAGTGGCCGCAGCAAATCCTCCCAAGTCTGTTACCATTCCTCCGCCAAGGTTTATCAGGCACGAGCGGCGTGTTGCGTCTTGTTCGCTCAACATTTCCCACACCATCGAAAGCGTTGCGATGTTCTTATGCTCGTCTGTCGAAGGAATGGTTATCAACTTAGCTCCTTTCACGCAATCAAATCCTTCTATCGTTGGCCAACAATGTTCTCTTGTTGTCTTGTCTGTTAGTACAAACAGCTTATCGGGCGCGCAAACATCGATGGCGTGCGCCAAATCTCGCTCCAAATTGTCTGAAATAAGAACTTCTTGCATCATGTCCATGTTAGGTTTATTCTTCTCACAAAGTTAAAACAAAACTGCCAAACCAGCAAAATTTCATTGTAGAAATTTCGTTTAACCCATTAAACCCTTTTTTTCCTTTTCATCGTCACATATCGTAAAGTGGCACTCAAAATCGTGGCAGTGCTGCGCTTAACGTGGCTAGTAGCTCGTCAACTTGTCAACTAATAAAAACAAAGGGCGTAGCCAACCCGAGTGCCTTAAAAGGAATTTTTGTTTATGAATAAGTATTGTTTATTTATCTTGTTATGCTTTGTTGCGGCGGTTACAAAGGCACAAGAACGTAAGATTAGCGGCACGCTTACCGACCGCGACACGCACGACCCCGTTACACAAACTACGGTTCAATTGCTAAAATCAGACAGCACTTTTGTTGTTGGAGCAATCTCTAACGAGAAAGGCGAGTTCGCATTAAGCGCGCCCGCCGATGGCAATTACCTGCTCAAAAATATCGAGTGTGGGTTATATCTCCTATTTTAAGAAACTGCGCATCGACGGTAAAGACATGGCTTTGGGCCAAATTGTGATGAATGGCGATGCCATTATGCTTAAAGGAGCCACTGTTACAGGGCAAGCCGTGAAGGTAACGGTGCGCGAAGACACCTTTGTTTACAACTCGGCTGCATTCCGAACGCCCGAAGGTTCTACCATAGAAGAGTTGGTTAAGCGTCTACCAGGCGCGCAAATAAACGATGACGGCAAGATAACCATCAATGGTAAGGAGGTGAAAAAGATTTTGGTAGACGGCAAAGAGTTTATGACGGGCGACACCAAAACGGCTTTAAAGAACCTGCCAACGTCTATTGTAGACAAGATTAAGTCATTCGACGAGCGCAGCGACCTCGCTCGTGTCTCTGGTATCGACGATGGCGACGAGCAAACTGTACTCGATTTCGGCATTAAGAAAGGCATGAACAAGGGTGTTTTTCTAATGCCGACCTCGTCTTGGCACCGAATCGCAGGTATGCCAACCGACTTATGGGGCCTTTTCAAGGACGATTATCGTGCGATGCTTTTTCGCCAATGCCAACAATACCAACGACATGGGGTTCCCTGGTGGCGGTGGTAGGGGCAACTTTGGCCGCAATCGCAATGGGCTTAACGCCTCGAAGATGGTTGGAACAAACTTTAACTATGAAAAAGAAAAACAAGTTAAAGATTGATTGGAGCGTGCGTTGGAACCACTATGACGGCGATGTGCAAAGCAAAGTGGCAACAGAAAACTTTGTAAGTACGGCCGCCTCGTTCTCCAATAGCCTTAACCAGAGCTACACACGTGGCAACCAATGGAACGCTCGCGGGCGTTTAGAGTGGCAACCCGACACGCTAACCAACATCATGTTCCGCCCTTCGTTCAGCTATTCCACAAGCGACGGCACTTCGTCTAGCACCTTAGCCGCCTACAAAGACAACCCCTACAACTACGTATCCGACCCACTTTCCAAGTCGGCCATGGCCCAATTGGCGGCTCAAAAACTTGATGGTGAACTCCCACTCGCAAAACAATATCAGCTATACACAGAACAAAAAGGCGGGCGGAATGTTACAACTGAACCGCCGATTAAGTGCAAGCGGACGAAATGTTACCCTCCGTGCCGACGTTGATTATGAGGACACCGACACCAAGTCGCTCGCTTTAACCGACGTGCACCTTTTCCAATTGAAGAATAAGGCAGGACAAGACTCCGTTTACCAAACCAACCGCTATAACCTAACGCCCACAACAGCATGGAGTTACAGTCTACAAGCCACTTATAGCGAACCGCTTTGGCGAGGCACTTTCTTGCAATTCAGGTACAAATACGGTTACAGTCGCACCACGAGCAACCGCTCTACGTTCGATTTCAGCAACCTTGGCGAAGGCTTTTTCTCATCCTTATCGCCGCTTTATCGTGGCTGGAACAGCTACCTTTCCTTGCTTACCAACCCCTACGAGAGTTATCTGGACCAGCGATTGAGCCGCTCTTGGGCTACACCAACTATACACACGAGCTGAGAAATGATGATTCGTTTCGTGGGAAAGCGTTATAAATTCAACGCTGGCTTTATGGTTCAGCCCCAATCGTCGCACTTCACACAAACCTATTTGGGCCAAAACGCCGACACCACGCGCCACGTTTTTCAACGTTTCGCCCACACTCGAACTGCGCTATAAGTTCAGCGATGTAAGCCAATTGCGCGTCAACTACCGCGGAACTACTTTCGCAACCAGCAATGTCAGACTTGCTAGACATCGTAGACGACAGCGACCCTTTGAACATACACAGGGGAAATCCAGGCCTCAAGCCCTCGTTCACCAACTCACTTCGTTTCTTTTATAACACCTATAAGGAGCGTAGACAGCAGGCCTTCATGTCGTTTTTAGATTATAGCAACACGCGAAACGCTGTGAGCAACCGCGTAACCTACAACGAAAAAACGGGTGGAAGAACCACGCAACCCGAAAACATTAATGGCAATTGGAATGTAAATGCAGGGTTAATGTTCAACACGGCCATCGACTCGGCTGGTGTTTTCAACTTCAACACTTTCAGCAACCTGGGTTATAACAATTACGTAGGCTACGTTAGCCTTAATTCAACATCAGGTTCACAGCGTAACGTTACGCGTTCGCTAAGTGTTTCAGAACGATTAGCCACTAGTTACCGCAACAGTTGGTTAGAGTTGGAGCTGGATGGTTCGTTTACGTACGCCCATTCAAAGAACCAGCTGCAATTACAAAACAAACTCAACACTTGGCAGTTTGCATACGGCGCCACACTCAACTTCACTCTCCCGTGGGGCATGCAGCTGTCTACCGACTTACACCAAAATAGTCGTCGTGGATATGCCGACCGCGCCCTTAACACCAACGAACTGGTGTGGAATGCCCAACTTTCACAAAGTTTCCTCAAAGGCAGTCCGCTCAGCGTGAGCCTTCAATTCTACGACTTGCTACGCCAACAAAGCAACTTTTCGCGTTCCATCAACGCCTATCAGCGCACCGACACCGAGTATAACAGCATCAACAGCTACGCCATGCTGCATGTGGTTTATCGTTTAAATCTTTTTCGGTGGCAAAGAAGCTCGTCAGCAGATGCGCAATCACAGGCCCAACAACGACGGCGATAACCCTGTTGGTCCTCCACCTGGCGGCACTCCTCCTGGTGGAAGGCGTCCTCTTGGCAGCGGTCGCCCTATGGGTGGAGGGTTTTAAGCCCCCATTATCCCACCTATAACCACAATCCAACACACTCAACTGCCTCACCCCCTCCTCCCCTTTCAAGGGGAGAGGGGGCGGTTGTGTATTGCTGCAACAAACATTTTGTATATAAGTGCGCATGACTTACGATAGAAATCGGTTGAAATGTGCTTTAGACGACCTAAGTATTAAAAGGGCTTGTTCCAGTTAATGGAACAAGCCCTTTTTAATAGCAAATAATCCATTATGATTTATTGCTGTCTGCTAATCTTCAAATCGACTCGGTTTCTCTATCCACAATGCCCATCAATAGGTGTTGCGGATTTCGTTTTCGAAAGGTAAGCCCCCTTTCAAACAATCATTCATTCCAAAAGTTATTCCGTGTAGGTGCTCTTTTACTGGCACAAGGGTTAAATTCAACACAGTCACGCAATGACGCTGAATAACAGCCATAAGGTTGTAAAACATTTGTACCAAAATTTAACATTATGAGTGCCCTCGTCGTAAAATTTCCAGGCATCGGTCGGATTTTCGCGCGTATTTTTAAAGCTTGTAACCATTTGATTTATTGACGTTTACGAAAAATCAGCACAAATACATGCCTTTTAGCATGTATTAGAGGTGCAAAACAACATGAAGTGCTCAACCAAACGCCACCAAGCATTTTTCATCCCAAATGGTCAAAATGCCTATAAATAACGCTTAAAATGGTGCTTTTTATGGGTTTTGGCTGCATTTTGCTGCATTTAACCTCGCGTTTTGCTGCATTTTACCTTGCATTTTGGTGCATATTGCATTGCGTTTTTGGTGCAAAATGCACTGCGTTTTGCTGCATATTGCGATGTGTTTTGGTGCAAAATGCGTTGCAACAACTAGCGATTAGACTCCATTTTCTTGTCGTTGCAGATGCAAATTCTGGAGAATTTTTCTTCAAAGAGAAATGTAAAAGCATAGTAAATGGCCAAAAGTGGAGGGGGTAAGCACGAAAAATGCTGAAAATTTCATCGTTTGGGGCATTTTATATGGCTTTTTGGCGGTTGTTTTCTTCTAGAATGGTTTTAGCTGAGGAGCGCAGTTTGTAAAATATATTTATCATATTAACAAATCGCAAACAGACACTTTCCAAGATAAGGACAACAGCTATATATCGGCATAAGCGATAAGACTAAACATGATGGGCGCAATGATGTGAAGGGTGTTAAGTCCTTACTAAGGTAATGATATAGGGCGACGAAACGCGTATGGCGATCACGTTTCAGCCAGTTGCGCCTTTAACCCCAATCGGCTGTCCGCTATATCGCGCTTGTGAAAAACAGAAAGGGGCTTACTTTTGGTGAGAGGTGAAACCAATTTTTCTATTTGTCGGCAACCTGAATGCCGTATTTGCTGTTTCAAATCTTTTTAGCGGACTGCAATAATCATGATTTCTTTTGCATTATTTCTTAGATGTTTTATGTGCATTTTTATCTTCTTCATCGCCCAATCGTAATGGCTCGCCATTACTGAAACACAGTAAGAACCAAGTGGAGAAGTTCCTGTCCAATCCAAAGCACCTTTGGCAAAGAGTTCATCGTTGGAGTAATTTTCTATCAATACCATTACATCCTTATGGCTTTCTTTCAATTTTGCCTTTGCTTCCGTCAGCGGTGTGCTTTGGTGTTTCTTCCAAAACTCCACGTTCATTGCCGGATATGTCCTCCAATTATATGGTTCGGGAAGAAAAGGGTTTAGGTTTGCCGTTACTATTGGCTTGAACCCAATCCAGCAACAGATGATGCCACTCGTACAGATGCACAAGCACATCTCGCAGGTTCTTGTCCCTTCCCCAATGTGCCTCCTTACCTGCCACAGCCATTTCTTCGGAAAAAGTTGCCGTCTGAAGTTCCTCACTCATACTGTCAATAATCTTCCACATTTTTTCGAATTGTCCGTTGGCAGATGTTGTCAGATCCGTCTTTGTTGTTGCTCTTGTCATATATATATATATTTTTGATGATTACATAATTGTGAAAGAAAGCGTGTTAGCAGATTTGCAGACCGCACCTTGTACTGATGTTATAGTCAAGCCATGAACTTATTTTTTTAACTCAAGAACTTATAACCTCACAACCTCAACTTCCCATCATAAAGTCTTTGTCAGTCCTCCTTCGCTTGTTTTCCTTATAAAGCGAAGGAATATCGTCGGCCTGTCTGTTTCATAACCTCGACCACGCGGTCGAACGAAACGCGGTGTCTGCCGTCTGAAAAAGCTGAATATAGGTTCGAATCCAATGCCCGAGTGGCTGCGAAAGCGTTTCGTTCGATGCAAGGTATCTGCACCAAACCGCACACGGGGTCGCAAGTCATGCCCAAATGGTGTTCCAATCCCATCTCCGCTGCATACTCTATCTGTGCCGGACTGCCGCCAAACAGCTGACACGATGCCGCAGAAGCCATTGCACAAGCCACGCCCACTTCGCCTTGGCAACCCACATCGGCGCCAGAGATAGAGGCATTCTTTTTAACAACATTGCCAAAAAGGCCTGCCGTGGCCAAAAGCGTGTAGAATACGCGTATCAGAGAAGTTATGCCCCCTTGACAAATGGTAAAGAACTGCAGGGCAAAACGCCACTAGCACCACAAGTGGGCGCAGTAACGATGGTTCCGCCCGACGCATTCTCTTCGCTCACGGCTAAGGCATAGGCATAAACCAAGCCGCGTGTTTGCAATGTTTGCTTATACCCGCTGGCCTTTACATAATAGGTAGCCGCCTTACGTGGTAAGCCCAACGGACCAGGCAGCACGCCCTCGCGATTAAGTCCGCGTTCAACAGCTGCTTGCATAACAGTCCACACCTCGTGAAGATAATCCCAGATGTCGGCCGTTTCGCATTGTTCCACATATTCCCAATAACTTCTGCCGCTTTTCTCGCACCATCGCATAATGTCCGTTAGCGTATTCATGTCGTATATGTCCTTCGTGTCGAACAAGTCACCCCTCTTTCTTTCCCTCAGAGAGCGCACCTCCGCCAATACTATACACCGTCCACTCGTCAACGGGGTTTCCTTTGGCATCTTTTGCAACGAACTTCATTCCGTTAGGGATGGAAGGGCAAAAATACCGAAGGCTGCCAAACAAGTTCAACAGGCGCAGTGGGTTCAAGCGTTTCAACGATGATGGCATCAGTCATGTGGCCTTTTTCCCGTTGCAGCCAAGCTACCATAAAGGGTAACTTCAAAGCTAGCCGCTTGCGGATTGCGTTCTTTAAATATCTGTGATGCTTTTTGTGGTCCCCATCGTATGGCTGCTCGAAGGACCTTTGCCTATCCTAAACAATTCTTTTTAATGATTTCATTTCTTTTCTATAATGTTTTTGAAGGGGTAAAAGAGTAGGTTCTGTATCATTCTGATTATACTTATAAAACTGGAATGAGGAAAAGGGTAACGATTTGGTTACAGCTAAAATTCCCCGAACTCCCTTTTATTTGCTATTGTCCCTGAACAACTCTTGTTATCCATGCAAAGGTAATAAAAAGGTGCTGTCTAGCCAAAGAAAGCCCTTGCTTTTTAATTGTTGCACAGAGTTTGTACAGGCTAGTCCACTTTTAATTGTCTTGTTGAAAGGTTTATGCTTGTAAGCGTAAGCAGATTGGCGAGGTACACATTGCCGAAATGACGCTTTTTCTTATCATCACGTCCTATAATCGGCTACTATTAGAAACATTTTGGAAAAGAAATGTGCATAATCCTTACTTTTGTTGGTTTTAGTGCGGTTATTTGTTTACTTTTTATTACTTTTGCATTTAACGGATAACGTTTCTGTTAGCACATTCGGCAGAAACTGCTTGAACAGTAAAAACTGTTATTATAGAAATGAAGAAGAAAAACGCTTTTAATTGCATGTTTAGCAGTTAGTATTTCCATCCCCGCTTTATCAAGTACATTCGGATTGTACGAGCCTTCGTGGTTCTCGCGCAAGAAGAAAAAAGAAACACCAGCCCCATCAGACTATCACAAGCTCACAGGGCGCGACACTTTGGCTTTGCAAGGCGTAATGAACGTCATCAAGAAAGACAACCAGCATTATCTTGAAGTGCCGAAACAACTGCTTGGAAGGCAATTCCTAGTATCAAACAAACTGCTGCAAGTGCCAGCCGAACTAAACGAGGCGGGCGTAAACAAGGGCATAAACTACGAAAAACAAGACTATCGTTTTTGAATGGGAACGCCAACTGGGCCGATTGAACATTCGCGAACAACGTCCCACGCCCGAAGTAAAAGAGTGGCATGCGATGGCCTTATCGGTAAACGACAACTACATCAACCCACTTATTGCCAGTTTAAAGGTAGAGGGCGTGAGTAAAGACTCTGCCTCGGTAGTGGTTAAAGTCACCGACCTGTTCAATGGTAAGGACAACAGCTTGAATGACGTGTTCAACCTCATCAATCTCGGCACAAGTGCCAACAGCGAGCTATCGAACATTCTGAGCATGAAGGCCTACGAGGGAAATGTTGCGGCCACATCTGAACTTACCACCGTGGTTCACGAGGGGAAGAGCAAAACCAACATCACAGTTGTGGTGAGTTCGTCGCTCATTCTGCTGCCCCAACACCCCATGACGGGTCGCGCAGAGAGTCAGCGTGTGGGCTATTTCACCACTCCCCGACTGCAATATGGCGACTATCAGCCAGAGGTAACCACCCGAAACTACATCACGCGTTGGCGATTAGAGCCCACCGACACCGCTGCCTACCTGCGCGGCGAAATGGTAGAACCCATTAAACCCATCACCTTTTATATAGACCGCACGGTACCGCGCAACCTTCGGCCTTACATCGAACGTGGCATTTTGGATTGGAACCGCGCCTTTGAACGGGCTGGTTTTAAGGATGCCGTTCGGGTAAAAGAGTATACCGACAGCATGGCTGCCGAGGGCGACGACGTGAAATACTCGGTATTGACATACGATGCCTCCGAGAAAGCTAACGCAATGGGGCCATCGGTAATCGATCCACGCACAGGAGAAATTCTCAAAAGTCCCGATGTTATCTGGTGGCATAACGTTCGTTCGCTGCTCAAAAGAGTGGCTGATGGTGCAGACGTCTGCCTACGACCGCGCTGCGCGCCAACCCGTTATGCCCGACAGTCTCATTGGTGCAGCCGCACGTTTTGTGGCTTGCCACGAGGTTGGGCACTCGTTAGGGTTGCGACACAACATGCGTGCATCTGATGCTTACCCCACTGATTCGTTGCGTTCGCCCCACTTCACCCGTCGTATGGGCGGCACTTCTGCCTCTATTATGGATTATGCGCGTTTCAACTACGTGGCACAACCAGGCGATGGCGTGCAAGTTATCACCCCTGCCATTGGTCCTTACGACCTAATGGCCATTGAATGGGGTTATCGTTGGTTTCCCAACGAGGAAAAGGCCGAGCAACCGCTCTTTGCTTTCTTGCAAAAGCATCAGGGCAGAAGTATCGTTACAGTGAGGGCACAAAACCAACGGACTGCTATCGACCCTAGGGCACTGAGCGAAGACTTGGGAGACGATGCGATGAAGTCTGCTAGATACGGCATTGCCAACCTTAAACGCATTGTACCCAACATCGTGAAGTGGACAACGACAGGGAAACCAGGACAGACTTATGATGATGCCTCGCGTTTCTACGCGGCCATTATCTTCCAATGGAGTTTGTACGCCTATCATGTAATGGCCAACGTTGGCGGTATGTACATCGAGAATACCACCGTTGGCGACGGACAACGCACTTTTAGCTTTGTACCTCGTGAACGACAGCAGCGTGCAGTGAAGTTTCTTCTCGACGAGGTGCTTAGTCCCCAGCCTTGGCTCTTCTCCACACCCCTCACACAATACACCTACATCAACCGTCGCACCCCCGTGGGCGTGCAAGAGATGTCGCCCACTTACTCGCTTACCAATCAGCAAAGCTATGTTTTGTGGGATTTGCTAGACAACGACCGACTTGTTCGCATGCTTGAAAACGAGCGACAGAATGGTTCCAGCCGTGCTTTCACCGCCATTGAGCTTGTAGACCTGCTACATCAACACATCTTCCGTTCAACAATCGCGGGTCGTAGCCCCGACATCGCCGAGCGCAGTTTGCAGAAAAACTTTGTTGATGCGCTCATAACAGCGGCGGCCGAACAAGAAGGCGTGAAACTGAACAAGAAACTTTCCGAGCATTCACCACGGCATATCGCCCAAACAACCGAGCCGTGCACGATGGGTTGCCCTCGTGAACTGAGCAGTGCGCCACGCATTATCGAACTAACAGGCAGTCAGGCCACACGTGTAAGCGATGCCATCAGCGTTAAACGCGGCGAACTACTCCGCATTCTCAAATTGGTGCAAACGCGTAAGGGCAGTGCCAACACCGCTGCCCGCCTGCACTACGAAGATGTCATGTTGCGCCTACAAACCGCCCTTGGATTGGGTAAGTAAAGAAAGAAGGCCACCTAGCAGAAAGGAAAAAGCCTTGGCCTTTATCCCTTCATTATTTATAAAACAATAGAACGAACAATATGAAACAACTGTTTACACTTCTATTTTTGGCTCTCGCGCCGAGTCTGTGGGCGCAACGCGTCATCACCGGCGTGGTTGTTGAGGCCGACGCTAACGACGACCCGCTGCCTGGTGCCACCATATCCGTGGCCGTTCCTGGCGCAAAAGCCCAAACAGGAGCCGTGAGCGACTACGAAGGCAAGTTCACACTTGAAGTGGGCGCAAAGGTAACCCACTTCACCGTACGCTATTTAGGCTACCAAACGGAAGAAGTGGCCCTCGTTGATGGGCAGAACCACTACCGAATACAACTGAAACCCAACGCCCGAACCGTAAACGAAGTGGTGGTTACGGGTTATCAGAAGATAGACAGACGTAAACTAACCGCTGCTGTTACCAAGGTAGACATATCTACTGAGAAAGTAGGAGCGGTGAAAAAGCATCGACCAAGCTTTGTCGGGACAAATCGCCGACCTGTCAGCCGTCACCGCATCAGGTGCACCTGGCGCGCCTGTGAAAAATCAGAATACGCGGAACAGCCTCGCTAAATGGGTCGCAAGAGCCCCTTTGGGTTTTAGATGGTATGCCGCTTGAAGGAACGGACATCCCCAGCATCGCAAGACTTGAAAGACGTTGATCAACATTTATCAAACGTCGATTGCGGCATCAACCCCTCCGACATTGAGAACATTACCGTACTGAAAGATGCCGCCGCAACGGCCATTTATGGAGCACGAGCAGCTAACGGCGTGATTGTTATCACCACTAAACGAGGAAAAGACGGCCGACCAATGGTAAACTATTCGGCCAAACTCACCTTTTCGCCCCGCACAAGTCTCGACCGACTCAACATGCTTACGGCCAACGAGAAAGTGAATCTCGAACTCAGAACTGTGCGTAGCGACCATACCTATCGCGAAAGTAAAGGTGGCGTGGCTCAAATACTTTCTGCTTTGGGCGAAACTGCTCCTATAAAGCAGGCGGATGGGGCGCGCTAGTTCTACGGCGCAACAACAAATCAACGCTTTGCGCAACATCAACACCAATTGGAACGACATTCTCTTTCGTCCCGTCACCAATCAAGAGCACAACATCAGCCTATCTGGTGGCGGCGAACGTGCCGACTATTACACCTCGTTGAGCTACTACGACGAGATGGGTACCGTACGCGGCGTAAGCAACAACCGCTACAACCTAACACTCAAAACCAATTACCGCGTAAATAAGATGCTTAAACTCGGTGCATCCGTCTTTGCCAACCGCCGTAAGCAGCGCAGTTACCTCATGAACACCAACGGATTTACCAATCCCGTGTATTATTCGCGATTGGTAACCCCTCACTTCCAACCTTTCGAGGCAGACGGTAGCTACCGATACGACACCAACATACAAGGACGAGAAGACTCGTCGCTCGACTTCAACATCTTTGAAGAACGTGCCAACACTTCTAACAGCCGTATCGACAGATCGCTGATGCTTATTCTCGATGCCGAACTGAAACTCAACAGCAACTTAAAGCTTACTACACAGCTGGGTTATCAACAAGATGGCTACTCGCTAGAACGCTACGCAGGAGAAAAAGCTATGCCATGCGCAAGGAAAAGCTATTTGCAACCTACGCCTACCCCGACGGAAAGCGCACCTTTCTGCCTACTGGCGGCATGCACAAGCAAACCGAAGCGCACAGCAGTCAATGGACATGGAAGGCTATGGCCGAGTACGCCCGCCGTTTCAACACCATTCACGACCTCGAACTGATGGCCGGAACAGAGGTACGCCGTTTAAAAAGCTCTTCGCTTTACTCGGCAGCCTATGGCTACGACGCACGTACACTCACCACACAGCCTGTGATTTTCCCCACCGAAGACCTCGCACGGCAGTATCCCTTGCACCGCGAAACGTTCCAAGAGAACGCTTACGTATCGTGGTTCGCCACAGGTTCGTACACATTGTTGGCACGTTACACCTTGGGAGGAAGTATTCGTTGGGATGGTTCCGACGTGTTTGGCGTGGCCAAGAAGTATCGTTTCGTGCCTCTTTACTCTGTAAGTGGTCTGTGGCGCATCTCCAACGAGCCCTTCCTGCGCAAGAGTAGCACCGCTGCTAAGTGGATAGACAACCTTGCCCTGCGCCTCTCTTATGGTCTGCAAGGCAACGTAGACAAGAACACTTCTCCCTATCTCATCGGCACTTTCAACCGCACAACCATTTTGCCAGCAGCCATGCAGAAACGGTTATTTCAGCCGAAACCGCGCCCAACCCCAACTTGCGTTGGGAGAAAACGAGTAACATCAACCTCGGACTTGACGTGAGTTTGTTCGACAACGCCATCAACCTGAGTGCCGATTACTATTATCGCAAAAGCACCGACCTCATCGGTACGCGCATGTTGCCGCTCGAAACGGGCTTTTCGTCGACCATCATCAATTGGGCCAGCATGAAGAACGAGGACTTGAGTGGCTCTCTCCACACGCAACCTCCGCACTAAGCACTTCACTTGGCATACTAATCTGAACCTCGGTTTCAACACCAACCGCGTGTTACGCGAGACTGTGGCTCAGAACAGCACCTATCCAGGGCGCGAAGGCTATCCCGTAGGAGCCATATTTGCCTACCGAACGGCAGGACTTGATGCGGAAGGCTATCCCTTTTCCTTACCGAAGACGGACAAAAAGCTAACGGCTCAACAACTGCTCAAACTCAACTCGCATGGTGCAAGTACCCTAACAGCCGAGCAACAACGTGCCCAATACCAATATATGGGCACCACCGACCCGAAAGTTTCGGGCGGTTTTATCAACACCTTCGATTATAAAGACTGGCAGTTGGGCATCAACTTCATCTTCAATCTTGGGATGAAAGTGCGCGTACAACCCACTTATTCGCCGGCCAACTACGACCGCGGACTGAACACCAACCGCGACATTCTGCAAAGATGGAGTTCAACTAACTTCAATGGCACTTTCGCCGCGCTGATGACCAACGGCACACGCACAGCCGAATACATTCGTTATTCCGGTTCAATCTTTATAGTATGCTCGACACTTGGGTGCGCAACAACAGCTACTGCCGCCTGCAAAGCCTGCGCTTGGGCTACAGCTGCCCAAGGTTTGGCTCTCAAAGGTGGGCATTCGCACCGCCTCGCTCTCGGCAGAGGCACGCAACCTGCTCGTCATTGCCAGCAATTACAACAACTATCTCGACCCAGAGACAATGGGAAATCCATTTGCCCAACCGCTGGCCAAAAGCTTTTATCTTTTGGACTGAACGTGCAGTTCTAAACCCAATTAGAACGCACAACGACACCGAGGGACAAGTTCCTAACACCATCGGAACCTCCCTTAATCCAATCAATCCCCAACCGTCAATTATCAATTAGTATATGAAACAATTCCGATTAGCCCTTCTTCTTTGCCTGGCAACGGCAATAAGTTCGTGCGATAGCTTTCTAGACATCCGTCCAACGGGCAAAGTCATCGCCGAAACAGGCGAAGAATATCGGGCATTGCTCACCTCAGAGTACAAGAATTTCCCCGAAGATCGCGGCTTGGTTAGTTTCCGTAGCGACGAGATGACACTAGATGAGTCTGCCACAACCAGCGAAGATCTCAGTTCGTTCTTCGACATTTGGGTCTGGAACGACCTGAAACCTGCGCCCACCACCGTCTCACTGGGCTGGCGTAGGTATTATCACACCATTTATATTGCCAATACCATCATTGCCAATCGCGACAACATGACGCAGATTTCCACAGCCGACCGCCGTCAGCTAGTGGGAGAAGCCTACATGATGCGCGCCTATTGCCACTTCCTTTTGGCCAATCTCTACGCCCAACCCTACACCACGGTGAAGGCCGACACCGCGCGAGCCGTGCCCTTGATGCTGGTTGCCGATGTGAATTTGGTACCCAAAAGCAAGTCGCTGGCCGCTGTTTACGAGCAGGTTGAACGCGATGTGGACAGTGCCGCCGTGCTGATGAACAAAGAAACGTGGCCCATTGGTTTCAATTATCGTTTCAACACCACATCGGCAAAGGCACTTAAAGCCCGAATTGCCTTGTATAAAGGCGATTGGACGGGCGCATTGGCCGCCGCCCAGCAAGTAATTACGGCCCATCCAGCCCTAGAAGACCTCACCTCTTCATCCGCCAAGCTGCCTACTAGCTATCAGTCGGAAGAGAACATCGTTGCCCTCGAACAGGTAATGACGCCCACTTATACACGTGCAGGCCGCGTTTCTAACGAGCTATTGGCCTTATACAAGTCGGGCGACCGCCGTAAGACGCATTACTTTAACGAAGTTTCTCTACCACCACCCTCTTACGAAAAGGTGGAGGGGCGACCTACGCAGTACTTTCCGCACGGCCGAGTTCTATCTTATCGCCGCAGAGTCTGCCGCAGAGTTAGGAAACCTTACGAGGCACAAACTTATCTCAAAACACTGATGGCGAAACGCTACACCGAGGCGTTCTACAAACTTCACGCTGCGGGCGTAGACACCCTGTCGCAAGCCGATTTGCTGAACTACATCTACGACGAACGTGCACGCGAATTGGCCTTCGAAGGACATCGTTGGTTCGACCTGCGCCGCATTACACGCCCGCAGTTGCAGAAAACTTACAACGGCTCAAACCTACACGCTTCCGCAAAACGACAGTCGTTACACCCTTGCGATTCCCCACCGAGGCGGTTGAATCAAACCCAGGAATAGAAGAATTAGAACGCTAAATACACGAGGTTTCACAAGGTTCGTGAGTTGCTGACTTTACGATTTTTGCGTACATTCCAGGCAGAAAGCCAACAAGGCAATCGCTCGTTAAAGAGTTAAAAAGAGCTGCAAAGGCGCATAAACTCAACAACTCACAAGCCTAGAAACTTTGGTAATTACCCCTATCAGCTGCCGCATGCGTGGCATCAATTACACAACAACATTTCAGCAAACATTCCAAATTAAGGAGAAATAAAGTATGATCCTACTAAGTTTTAAGTCTTGCCTTCATGGCATGCACATTACAAGCCGCATCGTTCGGAACATTCAAGTGGACGAAGAGCGTCGAGGCCTTTTCACTGGCCGAAAAAGCCGTTCGTTCGGCTCCTGTGGCCGTATCTAGCGACGGGAATACGTACGTTGCAGGTTCTTTCAACACCGACATGCTTTTCGGAACAGCCATTCTCTCGAACGTTGCCACTAGTGCCTTCATCGGTAAATACGATGCCGAAGGCAATGCGTTGTGGGCCGTTGCCATGAAAGGTGCCGCCCGCATAACCTCCATTACCGCTGATGGCAGCGGCAATGTATATGCAGTGGGTACCTTTGCCAAAGAAGTGAAACTCACCAGCACGGGCAACAACCCCGAAGTTACCATCAACGGAAAGGAGGGTGACGACAGTCGCAGTTCGTTCTTCATGGTGAAATACGACAAGGACGGTAGCTGTTGGCGCATCAGGTGGTAGTTCCTAAGGTGAAAGACGAGATTGCCCAATCAGGTATGCTTTGGGAAGACCCTGAAAAGCCACTTTCTTCCGGTCTAACAAAGTGATGTGGGTAGACAACCGACTTTTACTTCTCTGCCGAGTACACAGGTGTAAGTTCGCTCGATGGAACGAACCTTGAGGGCAGTTACTTCTTCTACGCTGGCACAGCGTATGTGAGCATTCCTCGCATGGGTATTTACTCGGTAGATGCCTCAAACCTTGGAAATCTCAAAGAAGAACTGGCACTTACCTACGACAACGAAGGCGCAGAGAACATGACCCGCCCTGAAAGCGTTAACTTTACCGTAGCAGACGGCAAACTCTCACGCAGCCTTCGTGGCAACAGGAAAGTAAAGCTAACCTCGCCAAACAAAACAGAAACATTTACCTTTGGTGAAGGAAACGGAAAGAGGGAACACGGCTTTATCTTCTCCGAGGTTTCTGGCACAACCACATTCAGCACGCCTTTCCACTCTGCTTTCACCGATGTGGAAACCAACTACAATCTCTTGGGCGCAATGACCTTCGACAAAGACAACGTCTGTGTGGCGAACGTTCAACCAACCAGCCGTGTTCGGTGTGAACAAGACGTTTAAAGGCGGGTCGGATGCTTCGTTGCAGCCTTCAATCGCAACACTAATGGCGTGCGTTGGGTGACCACTAGCGGTTTCGACGACGGCGACAACAAGAAAAAAATCGCGAGTTTTGGTTGGCATGTCGGCCGTAAATGGCAAGATGGTTGTGGCCGCTTGTGCCGAAGAAACAACTGAGCACAAGCCCCAAACAGCCTTGGTTTACACCTTGAGTAGCAATGGAGCGCTTACCAAAAGGCAACGATTCTTTTGTGTCTATGGCCTGAGGCAACAACCACAATACGGTTGTTACTTCTTACGGTGAATGGCACTCACCATCACCTACACAGCGTTCGATGCAGACGAAACAACGGCGTACGCACAGTAGCCGACGATGACAGTTGTTACACGTCAGGGCGACGTGTTCAGTTTCTCTCGCGCACTCGATGCCCAAGTTTACAACCTGCAAGGTGCACTATTGCTCAGCCAAAGGGCACTCGCAGCCTTTCTGTTGCAACGCTACCACAAGGCGTTTATGTGCTGAAAGCAGGCGCAAACAAACAGAAGTTCGTAAAATAACAGAATATAACTAAGCTTACTAGTCGACGAGAATACCTCGTTGCCTCTTGCTAAATGCACAACAACCAGCAGGAGGTAACGGGGTATTTAACATCTGTGTGCTTATGTGCTGGGCTAGCTTGACAAGAAAGCATGTTGAATGTAAAAGCACTATTATCAAATCTCACAAGGCTTGGTTTCGGTGAAAAATGGGGGTTGCGTACCTTTAAGGTCTGCTCCTTTTTTAGTAACTTTGCACAATATATACTTATGTGGCGCGAAAACAGACAATAAAAACAAAGGGCAAGACTACGACCGCTACGACGTGGCCGAAGAAAGCATGCTGCTTGATTGACTGCTGCGCAATGTCAAAGGTAAGAGCCGAAACAAGCTGAAAGACATTCTGCGTGGACACGGCGTGTACGTAAACGGCAAGTGCATTACGCGGTTCGACTATCAGCTTGTGCCTGGCATGAAGGTAAACCGTGAGCCGAACAAAAAAGCGGCTCCGTTTAAGAGTCGCTTCATCAAGATTGTGTACGAAGACCGTTACCTCATCATTGTAGACAAAAGCGCAGGTGTTTTGTCTATGGCGGCAGGCCAATCGTCGGTAAACGTTAAGTCGATACTCGACAGCTATCTCGAAAATAGCGGTCAGAAGTGTCGCGCACATGTGGTGCACCGGCTCGACCGCGAAACAAGTGGTCTGTTGGTTTATGCTAAGGACATGGAAACCGAGCAAATATTGGAACGCAATTGGCACGACATGGTGTACGACCGCCGCTATGTGGCCGTGGTTTCTGGCGAAATCGTAGACGAAGGCGGAACAATCCAGCAGCTGGTTAAAGACAATAGTTCGTATGTTACTTACTCGTCGCCCGTGGATAATGGCGGAAAGTATGCCGTAACCCATTTCCATGGCTTAACCGCACCACAAACCTCACTCGCTTGTAGAATATAAACTGGAAACGGGTCGCAAGAACCAAATACGCGTGCACTCGGCAGACATAGGTCATCCCGTGTGTGGCGACCTTAAATATGGTAATGGCGACAATCCCATTGGCCGCTTATGCCTACACGCTTACGTGCTGTGTTCTCTATCATCCCGTAACACGCGAACGGATGGAATTTAACACACCCATACCCCAAACCTTTAAACAATTATTCAAATAAACTTATGTCGAGCTTATCTTATTTTTATCTTTGTGCTTTGTGGCCATCATCATTGGCGTGGTGGTAGTTAAAAAGAAAGTTACAGGTTGCCTGATACGTCTTGTTGTCGTATCGGTGCTGTTAGCCATCTTGGCTTACTTGTATTCTCACTTATTTTAGCGCGATAATAGCGGTGCCATTAGCGGGCACACGCTGCCTTAAGCTATACCGATATTTCGCCAGCGATGCTCTTGTGCATCAGCTTTCTCACCATTCCGTTGTCGCGATACATGCCTTGCAGAAACATCAGTTTGGCCAAAGGCAGCCTCAACAGTGCTGTCGTAACCCGTCACAACACCAGCGCTGTTTCATTGAAAAGCCGTGTCGTAACGTTCCATTTCAACACTTCCGGCAATGCATTGGCTGATGTTCACCACCACCACACCGCGGTTAGCGGCCTCTTCTTTAGCACCTTCAACCATGGATGTGAGCGGGCTTGCCACTACCATAACTTCTCATCACGATGCTACGAGTTCGAGCCTCTATCATGTGGCGAACAATGTTTTTCTTGTATGCCAGGAAAGACAGATAATATCGTGAGATTGAGTCGAGCGTGTGTGCGGCACCATCGTTGCTCGTAGTTGGGCTTTAATATTTCGTGGTGATGGTGAAAGTTGATGCCCGCGTCGCAAAGCGAGGGATAATTAAACGACTCGAAAGCGTAAACCCTTCGGCATTTTGCTTGGTCGACGCGTTTGCCGCGCAACGTTTTCCACTGAAATATATACATACCTCTGGCACCATTGGCGTGCCGTCTTCGTGGTGCGAGGCCGCCAAGTCGATGCTTGCAACAAGGTTTTTCCTTGCCGTCGGTGCGCAATTGGCCGATGGGCAATTGGCACGCCTGTTAACACAACGGGCTTGGTAAGGTTCTCTAACATAAACGAAAGAGCCGATGCCGTGTGAGGCCATCGTATCCGTTCCGTGCAAAATAACAAAGCCGTCACAACTGTCGTAGTTGTCGGCAATGATGTTCAAAAGGTGTGCCCACAGCCGCGGAGCCATGTCCGCTAGAATCGATGGGCGAGGCAAACTGATACACCTCGATGCCGTTTTAAGGTACTTAAATTCGAGTAGATTTTCTACCAAGTGGTTAAAGTCGAGAGGCTCGAGGGCTCCCGTAGCAGGATTTTTGTCCCATTCCGATAGTTCCGCCCGTGTAGATAAGCAACACCTTGTTGGTTCTTTTGATATGTAGAAACTTGCCATAACGACAATTTTTTAAACTTAATTTTTGCTGCAAATTTACGTCAAATCTTTCGTAAATCAAAAATAAAGCGTATATTTGCGTTGCGTAAACAAAAGGCTTAGAACACCTTGTTTTAGGCATTGTGTTATCGTTTGCAGCGACTAGCCTGCAAAGTGTAGCCGAAAGGCTGTTTGTGCCTGTCGGTTTTGCAGTAATCAACACAACAAAGAAACTTATCTATAATGCTAAATATAGACGAAAAATTTCTTCTTGAGACCGATTTTGCCCAAGAACTATATCGCAAACATGCGCAGCAAGTGGCGGTGATAGACTATCACAGCCACATTTCGCCGCACGATGTGGCCGAAAACCGCACCTTCCACACCATCACCCGTATATGGATGGAAAACAATCCCTATGCATGGAGGGCCATGAGAGCAAATGGCGTGGAAGAGAAATACTGCACAGGAACGGAGGCCGACGACTCGGCAACGCTTTGAAAAAGTGGGCACAAACCGTACCCCTTACCTCATGCGCAGTCCGCTACCTGTGGTCGCACTTGGCCTTGAAGTCGGTTTTCGGAGTTAACGAGCCACTGAATGCGCAGTCGGCTCGCCGCATATTCGATGCCTGCAACGAGCAGTTGCAGGGCGGAGAACTTAGCGCGAGTCGCTGTTACGCCCGCTTTCGCGCCATGCCTGCGTTTTGCACCATCGACGACCCCAATCGACACGCTTGAACACCATCGGAAACTGAAAAGTGAGGGATGTGCGCATGACATGATGTTACCCACTTGGCGACCCGATAAGGCCATGAACATCGAGAAGAAAGAGTTTTCGCGGCTACGTAAAGCAGTTGGGCGGGGTGGCAAACGATAGACATTCCTACCTTCTAACGGCCCTGTGTGGATGCCTTGCAAAAGCCGACATGACTTCTTTGCGCAAAACGGCTGTCGCGTGGCCGACCACCAACTAGAAGAGTTTTACGACGAGGAATATACCGACTCGCAAATAGAGATAATCTTTGAAAAGGCCATGCGCGGACAAGACCTTTCGCGTGGAGAAGTGCGCCAATACAAGCACTGCTTTTTAAAACATACGGCCGAAATGAACCAAAGAAAGCAATTGGACACAACTGATATCATTATGGTATTCTGCTCGACAACAATTCCGCTTTTGTACAATGCCTTGGGAGGAAGGCGTGGGTGCCGACTCGATTGGCGAACCTCTGCGGCGCATGCGCATGGCCATTTTTCCTCGACGATTTGCACACGCGCGGCAAGCTGACCCGCACCATTTTGACCTGCATGAACCCTGCCGACAACGACATGCTCTGCTCTAACGGGCAATTTTCAAGAGGCCGGCATACCAGGAAAGCTGCAATTCGGCATGGGCTGGTGGTCTAACGCACAGCCGGAAGACATCAGCGAACAGATAAACGCCCTCTCGCGTTTCGGCCTTTTGGGGCGTTCCATTGGCGTTTCCACGGGTTCGCGTTCGTTGCTCTCGCTTGTTCGGCACGAGTATTTCAGGCGTTTGCTTTGCAACCTCTTGGGCAACGATGTGGCAGGGTCTTCTTCCCGCCGACATCGACTCGTTGGGCACTACTGCGTTGAAGACTGTTGCTACAACAACGCACATCGCTTTTTCGGGTTCTAAGAGGCTTGATGGATTGAAAAGCTAGACTTGCTACGCAGGCATTTTCTGGCTTTTCAATCCTTTAAATCTGCGCCCTACTAATGTGTTTGCAGGCTGCTAACTTGCAGCTTTGGCACGAAAGAACCCAAGCAAAGAAACAAGAAAGACAAAAAAGATAGACTTGACGAGTTGTTCAACTTCTCTAATGTCTATTGCTGACATATACTTTTTAATAACTTAATTTTAAATGACTAACAACATGAACAAAACATTTAAAACACTAGTGGCGCTGCTCCTTACAGCACTTTGCTTTGTGCAATGCAGCCAAACCGACAACAAGAGCTTACGCATAAAGGGTAAGCTAGAAGGCGTAAAAGATACGTTGGTATTCTCGATTATGGCCATTGAAAAATGGCGAGACCCGTGTCACTCGACACCATTATAAGCACCAAAGGCGGTGAGTTCGATTTCACCATGCACCTAGACAGTGCGGCGGTGATGACCGTTAGCGACATGGCAAACGACAAATACGACATGCTTGCTGGGTTCTACAGCGTGGCTGTACCAGGCGAAGAGATGGTTATAGAGGGCGACATCAACAAAGGATGGCGTTATAGTGGCAGCAAGTTCTATCGCGAACTCAACGAGGTGGAACAGGCTGTGCAGCCAATCAACTTGGAGATAAGGGACTTTACTGCGGAATGGAACAAGCTGCTGGCGACTGGAAAGATAAACGATGACGTGGAGAAGAAGTTCTCGGACCGCGAAGAGGCATTGTATAAGAAACTAGAAACTGCATCTTTGGCATTTGCCAAGGCACATCCCGACATGGAGGCTGCGGTTAGTTTGCTTAACTATTTAAACGTGGAAAGTTCGGAAAAAGCTCGTTAAATTCTTAATCCCAAGGTGATTAATGGGCGCATGAAGGCTTATGTTAACCCACGAATTAACCAACCCGACATCGAACCGCTATCGGTTCCCGAATAAAAAGCCTTTTAAGTAGATAAGACAAAATATTGCGGCCCTACCCACTTGTTCTGCCTGTGGGGTGGCCGCAATCAGTCGAGCCAAGCCATATTTTGGGTATGTATATCAGGCCGTTATAAGATTGTATCAGTTAATAAATAAAGATGAGAAAAGAGTTAATGTTGTTGGTTTCTCTCGCCTTGTGTCTTGCGGCAGGGGCTCAGAAAACCGACAAGAAAGGTAATTTTCGTAACAAAGGTAAACGCAATACCCAAAAGGCTATAACTTTTGGGTTTACACACCCACCGAGTACAGAAGTGGAACACTGCCATTAGTAATATTTCTGCATGGTGCTGGCCTATGTGGCAACAACTTACAACGCGTTCGTCGCTTGGCGTTCTCGATGCAATAGACCGTGGAAAGATTATCCCTACGCTTATTGTGGCACCTCAAAACCCAGGGGGAGCATGGAGTCCGCAGAAGATTAACGACCTTTAAGTGGACCAAAGCCAACTATAAGGTAGATACCACGCGCGTTTATGTGCTGGGCATGAGCCTGGGAGGCTATGGAACGATGGACTTTGTGGCCGCTTGCCGAGAAAATTGCCGCTGCTATGGCACTTTTGTGGGGGCTGCTCGCGCAGCGACGTCAGCGGAATTGGCCGCGTTCCGATGTGGATAATGCACGGCACAGCCGACAGAGCGGTGCCAATGAAAACAATCAGGTGGTGGTAAACAAAGCTTAAAGCCGAAGGCAACGACAAACTGTTGCGCTACGATTGGATTCAAGGCGGGTCGCACGGGTTGCTCGCACGCCTGTTCTACTACAAAAACCTACGATTGGCTCTTTTCTCATTCGCTACGCGACAATCCCCACGAACGATAGACATGCACTTCGAGATAACCCGTGCAGATATTAATCAAACCTATCAGGAACTAAAAAGATTGCCTTCGTGGTATGATAACGACTGATTTTGTAGCTAAAAACCAAGGGGATTTCTTCTTTAACCAACAAACAGTAGCGCACGTATGCGCCAATACAAAGGTACTTGTAGTGGCACTACAAGCGGCTTGTGACCACACTACAAGCGGCTTGTGGCGCGACTACAAGCGACTATACCCCGCTACAAAGGCCTTTTGTGCTGGATATGTTGCTTGCAATTGGATGGCAGGAGAGTATGTCTTAAACCAATTCTTTTACTATCAAAGGCAAAAGCGTATTTTAGTGCTTTTCCACACTTATATCCCTTTAAGATATTTTCTTCACGCTTTCCCCTTAACCACATTCTTTCTTATTCTCACAAGATACTCCTTCATCCCGTCGGCATCTTTCCTGTCGATGATGTCGAGCGAGATTGTTTAGTTCGTCGCGAATAGCCCACTTATTCGGCATGTATAAGGGTTGAAAAGAATTTCGCGCAACAAAAAGTCGTCCTCACCCAATACACCGCGCGCAATGTTAAGATGGCGCTTGAAAGTTATTTCCGGGCGCATCTTGTGGTTTCATCACCGCTGCAAACACAAAAGTACTTACAAAGGGGATGCGTAAAGAATAGGCCACGGTGCGGTCGTGTTGTTCAAATGTGTACTCATGAATGTTCAATCCCAGCCTACTGTACAAGTCGCGAAAGAAGATACGCCCCATATAGTCGCCCTCGCTGATGATGATAGCGTTTTCATCGCTCAGCTGATTGAGGTTGGCGAAGGTTGGTCCGAACATTGGATGCGACGAAACAAAGGGGTGGTTACAGCCTTTGTAATACTCGTGCAGGCCAGTTTTCAACCGATGCGATGTCGCTCACGATGCACTGCTGTGGCGAAAAGGCATCACCGAATCAAACGCCGCGATGGTGTATTTCATCGTTACGGCATTGATGAGCAACTGCGGTTCAAATTGTTTCACCTCTTCCAACGAAGTGAAACGCGCGCAATTATATGTAAACCGCATTCTGCGCGGCTCTTGGTCGTAAACGGCAACCTCGTGTTCAAAGCTCAACAAGTCGGTGAAAAAGCTTCCCATCTTGCCTGCGCCCAATATTAATATCTTCATCTTTCTACTTGTTTATAATCTCTATCTGTTGCCTAACCGACTCTTCGTGCACGCTTTCGAAAACCGTTGCCACAAATTCGGGGCTCATACCACACAACGCACCTTGCGCACCACGCTTCTCTAATATCTCATTATAGCGGCTAGCCTGAAACACCGTCATGTTATGTTCCTTCTTATACTGCCCAATCTGTCTGCAAACACGCATGCGCTTGGCCAGCAGTTCCATCAATTGATTGTCCAAGTCGTCTATTTGTTGGCGCAATTGGATAATCCCTTCCTGCACTTGACTTTTGTCTCGCACGATTAGTAGCGACAGAATATAGTCAACACATCGGGCGTAACCTGCTGTTTTGGCATCGCTCCACGCCTTTGTCGGGGTTGCAATGGCTTTCCACAATCAGTCCGTCGAATCCCAGATCCATGCAGCCTGTTGGCACAGCGGAGCCACCAGTTCGCGCCTTCCGCCGATGTGACTTGGGTCGCAGATAATGGGCAACGCGGGTATTCTACGGCGCAGTTCTAGCGGTATTTGCCACATGGGCGAGTTGCGATACATCTTGTTGTCGTAGCTCGAAAAGCCGCGATGTATGGCCGCCAACCGCTTAATGCCTGCCTGATTGATGCGTTCCATGCCGCCAATCCACAGTTCCAAATCAGGGGTTCTGGGGTTTTTAACCAGCACTGGCAAATCCACTCCCACGCAAACTGTCGGCCAAAGCCTGCATCGCAAAGGGGTTGGCACACGTGCGTGCGCCAATCCAAAGGATGTCAACTCCATATTTAAGGCATAGTTCCACGTGTTCGGGTGTGGCCACTTCGGTGGCAATGAGCATGCCCGTTTCCTCCTTCACACGTGCTAGCCACGGCAAAAAGCCGCCTCGCCGTTGCCTTCAAATCCACCCGGCTTGGTGCGTGGTTTCCATGCGCCTGCCCTGAAAATATGGCAGCCTTTCTGTGCCAAAGTATTGGCAGCCTGCATTACTTGCTCTTCGGTTTCGGCCGAACAGGGGCCAGCCATCACGATGGGGCGTTCGTTATCACTAGGTAAGTTAAGGGGTAATAAGTCTAGTTCCATATCTTTTTCTATTATATCGTTGTTACTTAGGGTTAATGGGTTTATGAGTTGTTGAGTTCGCAAGTTGTTTGGCCTTTAAAGTTGTCTTGAATTTATACGCCCCTTCGACTTATCATCAATGGTTCGTGTGATAGAACTAGGAAGCTCGGAACTTAGAACTCATAGAACTCATTAACTTAAAACTCATGGAACTCATCACCTTAAAAACTCAATTTACTTGTTGCCGATAATACGCTGCAACGCCTCTTCCATTCGCTCTTCATTGGCGCACAGCGAAATGCGTATATAGCGTTTGCCGTTGCTACCAAAGACAAATCCTGGGGTAACAAACACGCCGTGGCGATGAAGTAACTGCTCGGTAAGTTGTTCGGCATCGGCCATGTTGCCAGGTATTCGACCCCATAGGAACAAGCCCGTTTGTTGTGGGTCGAAGGTACACATACAAAGGCCTTCATTATCTTCTCGGCAATGGTTCTTCGGCGCAAGTACACCTCTTTATTATATATGGTGTGCCATGCCGCGTCGTTTCCTGTCAGTGCCTCGGCAGCTGCCAGTTGGATGCCGCGAAACGTTCCGCTGTCTATGTTGCTTTTCACTTTAAGAATCCATTGCACCCATATGGCGTTGCTAACACACATTCCACGCGCCACCCGGCATGTTTGTGGCTCTTGCTAAGCGAGTTTAGTTCGATGCAGCAGTCTTTTGCGCCGTCTACTTGCATAATAGACATCGGTTCGCTGTTTAAGATAAGCGAGTAAGGGTTGTCGTTCACCACCACGATGTTGTGCTTTCGGGCGAAGTCAACCAACCTTTCGTAGGTCTTCATCATGGGTTTTCCACCAGTTGGCATGTGCGGATAGTTGGTCCATAACAGCTTAACACGACTTAAATCCATACTTTCCAGCTCGTCGAAGTCGGGTTGCCATTGGTTTTCTTCGCGCAGATTATAGTTCAGAACCTCCACGCCGAGCAGCTTGCTGAGCGAAGTATAGGTGGGATAACCGGGATTGGGCACCAACACTTGGTCGCCAACATTGGCGAAAGCCAGAGTAACATGCAATATACCCTCTTTACTGCCGATAGCGGCAACACTTCGCTTTTTGCGGATTTGCGTCCACGCCGTACCACCTACCATAATATGCAGCCATAGCTTTAAGCAATTCGGGCGTGCCCTTCGTGGGTTGGTACCCATGTGCATCTTCGCGTTGCGCCACCTCACATAGTCGGGCGATGGTATTGGCAGAAGGGGGCAAGTCGGGCGAGCCAATAGCCAAACTAATAATGTCGTTTCCCTCAGCCACCAGCTGTGTCACCTCTTTTCAGCTTACGGCTAAAATAGTATTCTTGCACCGTGTCGAGCCTTTGTGCAGGCTTTATGTCGAGCGTTTTATTGTTTCCCATCTTCGTATTCTCCTAAAATTTTAAGTCTTTTGGTAAGCGGAACAATGGCGTCTATACTTTGGTGATAACGCGTTACGTTGTCGAACGTAACGTCAACATAAAACAAATACTCCCACTCGTGACCGATAACGGGCAACGATTGTATCTTGGTGAGGTTGATGTTATAAAACGAGAGGATGGTTAGCACCTTAGACAAGCTGCCCTCTTCGTGTGGGAGCGAGAACACCAAGCTGGCTTTATTGGCATGTTCCCAAGGTCGAAGGCTGCCTGCTCGTTGCGGATGGCACACCACAAGAAAGCGCGTAAAGTTGTGTTTATTGTCTTCAATATGGTCTTCGAGCACTTTCAGTCCATACAACTTGGCTGCCGAGGCATTACAGATAGCAGCCCAACCGCGCTGTTTTGTTCGTGCAATAAGTTCGGCCGAACCCGCTGTGTCTTCCGCCTCCACTGCTTTTAAGCTTGGGATGCCGTGCCAAGAACTCCCTACTGCATCAAGGCCACGGGGTGCGAATGCACTTCGCTCAGCGAATGCCAATCGTCTTCGGGCAAACAGCAAATGGAATGCTCGATGTGCAGCTTATGTTCGCCCACAATGGTGGTGCCCGATGCGCGCAACAACTCGTGGTTATGTACGCAACGAGCCTGCAATGGTGTTCTCGATAGCCACCATCCCAATGACCGTTGGGTCGTTGGCAATCTGGTTGAACACCTCTTCGAAGGTGTTACAATATATGCCCTTGCACCTGTTCGGTGGCGAAATATTGGTGTGCGGCTATGTCGTGGAACGAGCCGGCAATACCCTGTATGGCGATTCTCTTCATATCTGTTAGAATAAAAAAAACATCCCGCCTCAATCTATTGAAGCGGGATGTGACTAGTATATCTAATTGCTTATATTCTTGATTAATGTTGGCACGCATCTTCCGCTTTACATTTTTGCCTGTAAAGTAAAAAGTAAAAAGAAGTATGCGTTAAAGCTCAACATATTGCCTTATTTCATTGTTTATTTCTGCAAAAAGTATTATTTTAATTCTTATTTACCAAGAAAAATCATCACTTTTTTTAGTGCCTCCTAGCGTTTTTATTCACCTTTAAGACTGGCTTTCACTATCATCCGTCCTCGTTGTTTGCCATGTTGCCAGATATTCTCTCCCTATTTCCTTATGCCAGAACTACTTCAGACTTCTCTTTAACAGGCTAACTGGCCAACTCACACCCCACAAGCCGATGGAATGACAAAACCCATGAACTAAAAACAGACGAGCTCACCACCTTTTGCAACAACATTTATAGCGAAATATTTTGCTGTCCTCATACCTTTGCAACCGCAAAACGCGCACATCAGGCGTGTGCGATACTGGTTCCGTAGCTCAGTTGGATTAGAGCAACAGCCTTCTAAGCTGTGGGTCTTGGGTTCGAACCCCAACGGAATCACTTACAGAGGGACACCTAAAACAGGTGTTCCTCTTTTTGTTATTAACCCAATGTATGCCTTTGCGCCCACTATTGCCGTGTTGGTGTGGGCATTGAGATTGCATAAACAATTCTTCATCCCAAAAGAGTGGCTTTTCTCGCATATTATTCGTACTTTTGCCTTAGCAACATGTTGGGTAGAACATTTTTCTTGCAAAGCAGAAACAAACCAATGCGCGAAGTGGCTAAATGCCAAGTTACTTACTTGTTGCCAAGAAGGGCATAACCTGCTTAAATTCGGTGGCTTGCACAAATGAAGCAGTCTTACTTGGAAGATTACTTGCTATGCGACATTCTGACACATTTCAGAACGATGAAGAACTAACGAAGACACTCGCACGCGAACAGACATTGCTAAGCGAGATGTTTGAAAAGCGAAAACTGTTGAAGTTTCCGCGAGGGCTGGCCATCGACCTGGTGGGAGGAAACGAAACCCGACTAAAACGTCTGGTGGACTATGGCGTGCTTGTGGAAACAGGTAACACCGTTGAAATTGAAAGCGACTACCTGAACTTCTTTGAAGAGGTGCTGAACGTGAATGAAGAAATAAGCGTGTTGAGCGTGCAAGAATGTATCAATACGCTGAAAGAGCATATCGGCTATTTTTCTGCAAGAAAACAACGTTAACCGCAAGGCCGGCTATCAAGACAGCGTGAGCAACTGTTAGAAGAAGACGGGATTTAGAACTTTGAAGAATGTGGTTGACCTGAAGCGCAACATGGATAATGCCTATAAGCGAGAGCCTACCTACAACATAAAGAAACAACGACTGAAAAACCTGGACGAAAAAAGCCACAGCATACGGGCAATGATAAAGAGTGCGAAAAGCTGATGGATACTGAACAGGCCTTCTTCATCATGGCCAACGACCCACACATGGCTAAGACGTGCAGCGACGTGAGGCACGATTTTGTTGAGGCATATCATGCAGCTTGATGGAAATAGACAGGCAGATTATTGTGTACATCAGCAAATTGACTTTGCAAAACCAGCTGTATAAGAAGATACGCAAGCTGAAATACCTGCAAGACCAACTGCTTATAAAACCGACACGAACATTGTGCAGGTGCTTGAAGACACGAACCCGCTATGGATGGAAGGTAGCAGTACAGCAAAATACGCCTTTCGCTGGAAATGCTGCGAGAGAACGAAGGGGTGGCAAAGGTGCTAAGGCGAATTGCCGAACACAATGGTGTGCAGAAAACGGCACGCACAGAGGCGGAGCCACTGACCAACGAAGACTTGCAGGAACATGTGCAACTGTTGAAGGAGGTGGACCCAACAGAAGTGTGGAACGCTTTTGCGGCATCGGGGTACAACCTGTTTGACTTCGTTCTGGCATATAACTATAAGGTAGAACGCAACATCGAAGACCACGCCACCCTATTTTGCCAACTGGTTATACTGCATGCCGACGAATGCAAGCTTACTGGCGAATATGCAACTTATCAAGACATTGAATATCCCATCGTCTATGCGAAATAATACACAACGAATATACGAACGACTGAGCCGAGGAGAATTTCTATCGGTGGACAGTACAGACAGTACGGTTAGGCATCTGTATGAAGACATAGAAGAGAACATGAACGACTATGCCGACTACTTTTAAGGAAATAGGACTAAGGCTTGAAACGGGCAACGGATATTTCTACCTGTCGCGAATGGGGGAAAACAAACAAGCCATAGAGAGCAAGCTGGAGAGTTTCGCCAAATGGCTAGACTACCTTGACTTCCTGAAATGTTATAACCAGTCGTTTACGGCCGGATATCAGTTTCGTAAGAGCAACCTGATAGAACAGATAAGTCTTGACATTGAATTGAAGGAGAAAGCCGGACACTTGTTTAAGAAATATGGTGTGGGTTCTAACTTAGAGATTGTAAACAAGCTGCTGCAAGAGATGGGAAATATGGGCTTTGCCGAATGCGTAAGCGAACAAGACGAGACGTACAAGGTTACTTCGGCATTTCGCTATGCAGAAGAACTTGTTAACATGATACAAATAGCCAACGAAGATGAAGTTCCTGAATAAAATCGTGTTTGTAAATAGCGCCAATATTCCGTATGCTGAAATTTCGGTAGACGGAAACGTTCACTTCACAGGTACGCTAGGCGTGGGCAAAAGCACCGTGTTGCGCGCGCTCTTGTTCTTCTATAACGCCGACAAACATAGGCTGGGCATTCAGCAAGGGCAGAAATCGTTTGACGAATTTTACTTCCGCCAATCTAACTCGCACATCCTTTACGAGGTGATGCGCGACAATGGCGCATACACCATCTTGGTGAGCCGTTACCAAGGGCGTGCGTCGTGGCGATTTATTGATGCGCCTTATCAGCGCGAATGGCTAGTAGGCGAAGACAAACAGGTGTTGAGCGACTGGGTGAAGATACGCGAACGCATTGACAAAAACGTTGTTGTATCGGCAAGGCTAGACTCGGGCGTGATGTTCAGAGACATCATCTTTGGAAACACGCGCGACAATAAGTACACACGCTATGCGCTAGTGGAGAGCACCCACTATCAAAATATACCCCGAAGTATACAAAACGCTTTTCTTAAACACTAAGCTTGATGCCGACTTTGTGAAGAATACCATCATACAATCGATGGCCGAAGAGGAACTGCCCATTGACTTGCAAACCTACCGCCGACTAGTAACCGACTTTGAACGCGAGTATGATGAGATTGACTGCTGGTTTAGGCAGGCACGAGACGGCAGCTACCCCGTGCGACAACAAGCATCGAAGATTGCAGAACAAGGTAGGAAGGTTGTGGCCTTAGACCAACAACTGAGGGATGTGTGGCACATGCTGAACCATGCGGTGGCCGACAACGAGCAACAGATTCCACTGTTGGAGGCAGATGCAGTAGAGACCAAGGCGGCCATAGAGAAAGAACGCAACCGCGAAAAGGAACTTACGGCCGAATATAAAAAGGAGAATGACTTGCTTAACCAGAAATTGGGCGGCAAGAGTCTAAAGTTAAATGGTGTTGCAGGCAAGAAAAAGAATTTGAGGCTATGGGCATCGAAGACAAACTGAAAACTTGCCAGTCGGGAAGACACGATAAAGAAGAGGCTGACAATAAGCAGACTTTGCTAAACGACTTGCTGAAAACTCATGCCTCGATTGAAGAGAAATACAACATTGCCAAAGCTAAATTGGAGAATGCGCAACAAGCATTTGACAACGACCAAAAAGAACGTTTCTACCAAGAACAAGACAAAATACAAGCAGAACGTAAGCGGCTGGAAGACGAACGAACAAAAAACAGAAACCAAAGGACGGACGCTTTTGCGGCATGGCGACACGAATCGGACGAACGTTTGCAGGCGTTGCAGGGCCGAACAACATAGGGCTGACGCCGCATTGAAAGAACTAAAGTTGTGGCATCCCTAGCCTACGAGATGCAAACCATAGCGGAGCAGATTAGGACACTAGACGTCAAAGGAGAAGGAAAATGCCGCGTCAGCAGGCTGTTGTTAAAAGTCAGATGGAACAACTTACGGCCGAATTTGAAAATGAAGGAGGCCGAAATGAAAAGATGCACAACGCGAACAAAGAACAGTTTGAGAATGCCGCTCATCATGTCGCGAGCAGATTGCAAAGATAGAAGGTTTTGTTGTCGCATCTGGATGGTTCGTTATACCAATGGCTGAACGAGAATGTGAGGGATGGGGGCACCATCGGCGGGGTGTGGCTGGGACGAGGAGAGAGTTCTCTATGCACAAGGTTTGGAACCACAGGTGGACACTTTGGCCGAGGGTTTTGCTCGGCGCGCATCTTTAACTTATCGGATGTAGATGCCTATGCACGCTCGGACGAATATCGAGAAAGGAAAAGAAAAGCTGAGAGAACAGCTGCAACCAGATAAAACCGCAAGCTGAACGATTTAATTACGCTTAGAAGAAGTACGGCAAAAACTTGGAAAGAAGAGTGCCACGAATGCTGAACCCCTTGCGCCAGCAACCCCATCTATGCGGGTGGAAGAACAGATACCTACAGAAACGACAAGACCTGCACCAAAACCAACAGCACAAGCTGAAAATGGACGAGCAGGAAATGATTGAACAAGGCATGAGGTACGCGAACGGGCGTTTGTCGCGGCCTTGCTTTGTGTGCGGGCAGAGTAGGATGAACGGGAGCTGACACGAAACCGCCGCCAGCAGTAAAGAGTTAAAAAGAACTGGACGTGCACCTTCAATAGACAATCGAAGGAGTTTGGATGGGCTCAGCGCATCTAAAAGGGTGCCTTGCATTCTCAAATGAGACAAAGGCCCGACAGGAAGAGTTTTGCAAACCAAAAGAAACAACTGGAAGAGCAACAAAGGCGGAACTGGCAGGGAAAGGTGTTGACGTAGACTTGCTGGGCAATATCGCCAGGCCATAGAACAACTTGCGGACTTGCTACAACAAATGAGACAACGAGCGGCCTATGGTAATTAGGGTATCGCGACGCCCAACAGAACCTCTTTGCTAAGGAACCCGAAATAAGAAAGACATAGCGACAGTTGTTGACAGCAGCTAACCAGGATGAGTAAGCGTAGACATGGAGGACAAGAAAACAAAGGGGTGGAAAAGAAACTGGCATGAACAAGATAGAACGACGTAGCGCCGCTGGTAAAAAGACCTTACTCTCGTCGCCGCGAAGGACTGAACTTATATCACCAAATGGTGGAGAGTGAACAACATCTTGTTCCTGAAACATCGCAACACGGACAGCCAAATCTGCTGCAGCTAAAGCAAGACTGCCAACAGCTGTTGAGCCTGCTAAAGAGGTTCGAGTTAATCAGAAGCGTGAAACGACTTGAAAGGCTAAAGACTTTGTGGTGACCCTCAACCGTAAACTTTAAGCCGCAAAACGCGTTCCACTTCAACACGATGCCGATTACAGACAACGAATGCCTGCAAATGGCACGCTGACTCAGAGACTATGGACACTAACAAGATTGAAGGGAGTTCTCGCAGGCGCACCAGCGAGGCATTGCTAGGACATACTCGCCCGCATCTCTACCGGGATCGGCGGTCTGCCTGCAGTCTGAAGATCGGATGTAGATGGCGTAATACCAGACATTAATCGCGACTTCGTTGAAAAGAACTCTGCAGACGTAATCAAAAGTATTGAACCGAGGCCCGGACGAATCGTCGGACGGAGGCTGATGCAGCTGCTCATGTCCTATTCCCCAGCTTCACCACACCGCAGAGATGCCTTCAGTTCGATTGCGAGGCTGAACCTCTATCGACACCGCGATAGGGTGAAACCGCAGGGTGGTACGATTACCTCACGTGCTCTCGCATCTGCTGCAGAACGAGGCCAAGTCGAACAACTGCTGGCTGGGCAGACGCATCCGCTGCAGTTTCCGCGTGCTGAAAACGACAACGACACTAATTGCTGAACGCATCAACAATGTGGGTTCTGATGGGTACAGACGCATCTCTGGTGAAGGCAATGGTGAGACATCATGCTCGTCAATGTGTTTAAGAAAAGGCTGCTCGAAAGAGCGGAGAGTTCATCGTGCACTGCATGTGATGGACGAGATTGGACACCTCGCAACCCGAACAATATTAAAGCATTCTGCAAATTTCGCGTTCTCAGCGTAACATTTATCTTATCAACAGTTCGCCAACATCGTACAGCCACTTTACGACTCATAGATATACCTACTCGCATTGAGCAAGCAGCGTAGAAACGCGAGTGGAAAAACTGTTGAAACGTACACAGCAAGATTATGGCGATAGAAGGAAAAGCGATACAAAGTCTGTTTGCAGAAACAGGTGGCAGGGTCTAAAAGTAGGTGGAAAAGCTACCTGAAGAACTGCTATCGGAGGCTTGACGCTCGTGGTTGTGCACGTGGTCTCGCGAAAGTCGTACTGCGCGCCCGCAACGTGGAAACGCTGGAAGAGATTTCACGACAGACAGGGACGAAAGCTATCGTGTGCTGAGAGTGGAGAACGCATGAAACACGTGCTGAGTCAACAAAACCGCGGTAATTCGAAGTTGGTGACAATCCGTTCGTGTCCCTGGTTTTCCTGTTAACAACTACAGATCCCATTGACAGATGTCTGCAAACGGCGGGCCGTCTGTGGATTGTAATCCGCATGAGGGTAGTTTCTTGTTCGTTACACAATGGGGAGAGTTTCAGGAAATACCCGCAGACGTTATCGCTATCGGAATAGAGAACATGGAGAATTTAGAGTTAGTCCGCAAGCAAAAGATGTTCTTTGAGAATTATCTGCGCGCACATGCACGCCAACAAAACTCTGGTGTCGCGCCACCCACAATCCAGCGACCTAAGGAGTGGTCTGGCACAACCAGCAATCGTTATCTGCATTTCCGGCGATTTCGACTTGGCAGGAATACCTATATCTTCTTTCGGCAGAGTTTGAATCGACATATTGGAACCGAACAGTACATCGTTCGCCGTCCCTTCTGAGCATTAAGCCGACCGATTGAAGTCAGGGTCTAGCCAACGATATGACGAGCAGCATGCCCTATTTAAAGACATGCAGACCGATGTGCGAGAGCTTGGACAATCAATTACGCTCATCCATCGAGAACGATAAAGGCTACATGACCAAGAAGGATACATATAAATGGGTGTTTGGCTGGTCATGCCAAGGAGGAACTATCAAAAGCAGGTTTCGCTATGCGGCGGAAATTCTTCCGAGATCCAGATACAGAAAGTTTTATACACATGACGAGTATTCAAATCATTCAGGGCGACTTCCAAAAAGGGCTGAAATCGCTCATCGCCGAAGGGGTAAAGGCGCGGGTTTCGCCTCGCCGACGACTCTACTTGGGAGTTCTGGATTTCCAATAGCGACCACATGCACCAGTCCCTGAGGCCACTTTCTATGGCAAAGTGAGAAGGAGACCTCGATGATAGAGGCTGGCATGGGCGCAACGGAGACATTGCCGTTATCGACCGCCCCATTGAGCCAAGAGAGACAGGGATGTTGTGGTGGGCTACATCAATGAAGAGTTCTACCATCAAGTATCTCGACCTTAGCCATCGCGAGGAAGGGTGTATCGAATTGCGGCCGCGTACCCAAAGCTTCCGCCTTCCATAAGGATTGATGGACGACGTCTTTTGAGGAGCAGCAGGGCGTGGTTGTGGACGATTAAAACTGGAGAAAATACTACTGGAAATGTACGGTATTGTTGATTGCGACACTGCTACGTGTCGTATGAGCGTGTATTTGAGCCCCGAGCCTGAATAGCAAAACCCGTTGTCGTGCTCAACAATAGCCAATGATGGCTGTGTGGTGGCACATGTCTGAGACGAGGGCCAAGCCGCATGGGCATCAGAAGCTGCATGCCCTACTACCAGCTTAGCGAGAGCAGTTTCCTAATCAAGACTGTCGCTGTCGTCAAATTACGAACTATATGGCGAATTGACAGGACGCGTAGTGGCAGATGAGGTAGTCAAAGCGTCGCTCGGCACCGCTACTGATATAGCATCGACGAGTGTTTCCGTTTATTTTAATGGAACAGGAGAGTTGGACTTGAAGAGGTTGGGGAGAAAAGCTACACCTCAGAGGATAAGTCCGTAGCGTTGGCATGCCACCGCATGTGGCATCGCTCCAAACAAAAGAGCGACTTGCAAAGATGGCGGGACATTGCACATCAAGGGATACCATCATTGTTGCCTAATCGACAACGACGAAGAGAGACGTGTTAAGAGCACTGAAAATCTCCCATTAGCGAGGTTTGGGGGAGTTGGACAGCGACGTTGGCGCAACACGCCTCCAAACGGTGGGCGTTAAAACGGCGTCTCGATTTCGCTGAGTGTAATCTTTCGTGCAGAGCTACATTTACATCGTGATTGAACGAACATGGCGCGAATCTGGAACGTGGTGGAGAGATTACGCATACCTAATGAGGAGCTGGCTAAGAGAAGAAATCTATTTAGCATAAGTCGCTCTTTCAATGGTATGATAACGAGACCTTGACGGCCTGCGCACCCCACGTGTCTCAACTTCGCCGCCCGATGTGCAGAAAAACTACGTCAGCAAGGAAGAGTTGCCTCTATCAAGTCTGGCGGTCTTCCTCACTGCAGCTTTCCGTGAAGACCTACCACAATATTGGAACTCTAAGAAATGCGACTCATTACGCGCCACTCACAGCTCCACTAGCCATCGCACAAAGGGCAGAAGCCAACAGTAGCCTTACGAAAAGTGTATCGACACGGATTATCACTATAAGAGCGTGGCGTTATAGTCTGCGGAATTGCGCCGACGCTCCCATCCATAGCAAGACTTCTTCGACGTCGCTGCCGAACATCGATTGAAGGCTTCGCACCGGACTGGATTGCCATATCGTCGACCATCTTAACAAAGTTAATGGCACTCGAGTTTCATCGTTCTTGGCAGTCAGCAATGTCATCTAAAAAGGCTGTGAGGAAAAGCTTGTTCCTCATACACGCCATTAAACGCGGAAGTTTAGGAGCGGAATCCAGACCACCCGCTGGAAGGATATCATAACATTGGAAATAACACGCATCCTAACTGCTAGGCTGACGAGAGGCTACATTTGTCTGGCTAAACCAAAGTTGTGATACCTATGCTGGGCTCACTGAAAATAATCCGGAGTGCGAAAATAAAATCATGCTTCATATGCAGCACATTCTACTTGTACTTTCTAAGGTTTTGTTGGCATGTGACATCTGTGTGTGTAGCATCTTCAATTTTACTTTGATGTACAAATAAGCTTTTTCCATTGGTGGTATGCGCATGTGTTTCTTTTCTGTCAATGTACTTGGCGTTTATTTGATGGGGGGCTTAAGGTTCTCAACATCACATATCCCCTTTTAAGGTTTAGAGATGTATATACAGGAAAGCTTTCCGAGAAATATGCGGGTGTGATGTATGCTTGCTTAGCAAGATAATCGAAGAAGAGGAAATTGCTCTCGTCGGTGGCTGCATTGTAAACGGCATATACACCAATATTTCCTCGCCCATCCTGCCCTGTTAGATCTCGTCAAGATCTATGGAACTGCCATCCAAACAATATACCTTTATTAGCTCTATCTTTCATCATGTCGAAACATCAAGAGAGATAAAAAAAGAGGATGTGTTATTAAAACACACCCCCTTCCTTGATAGAATATTGAGCAATTAAATTAATGTTGCCTTAAACTTTTTATCAGAACTTGTACTGAAGGCCTACATTGGAGACTGTTTACAATAGCACCCGGCTTAGTGTAAATCTGAGAACTTTGATAATGTTTCTTATCCATACGATAGATAGTATGGCTATAGAATGACGCCATCTTAGAACTGACATTTATAAGATACTATTCCACCAAGGTTCCATGCCAATCCATTTCCAGCCTTACTTAGTACGTAAGACGGACCTAGGTACAACGAAACATCATATCGTCTTGCAGGATTTATTCCTGCAATGGCGTTCAAGAGATGGAAGTTGTAATCCAAGGGAGAATAGTTTTATTCTCAAATTCTTTCTTTCTAGCATGGCTCCTGACTTCTCCCACACCTTATCTTGCATAATTTCGGCACTTGCACGTCACCGTGGTAACCACCAAACTTATAGCCCAAGAAAACCAAAGCATTTTTAAAGAATGGTGATTCTTGCCCACGGGTTCTCCATGTGTGTATAGTGGTATTCCATCCACCACCAGCAGCAACATAGAATCCATTGGCTGGGTTATAATCAATCTGCGAAGCATCCGATGAAGAAACACCTTCTTTATTAGCAAGATTTTTACCTAACAATAGTGACAAGCCAAATTTTTAAGGATAATTCATCAGTCTTGCAACGGATTGCACCTTCTCGAAACCTCTAAGTAACGAATACGTTGGTTCGATGTTAAAATCGTAAATTGTCGGCTAAACGTAACAAACCTACAGGTTCCTAAACGCCCTCGTTAAACCTACTCTCATGAGTTGTTGATTGGCCTGTTACGAACCTTATGTTACTAGTTCCTGCTCCAGCAAATAGGTTAAGACCAGCTGTCGAGTTCCAGTCATAGTTCTTTTCGAAACCGAATGGATTGAACATCAAGTCCAAGGTTCCTGCATAGAATCTCAGCAGATATCTTTGTTCACCAGAAACATCGTTCGTCAATCAGCATTACTTACATGAATACCACCACGTAGACCTAATGCAGAATTGAGCCACCAGCCAAGGTTAGCATTAGCTGTAAATCCCAGCGAACTAGCCCTAGACACCTCAAGGTTGTTAAACCAAGACGGACCGACATTATATTCGAATATTACTGGCTGATGTTTATAATCACATGCGAACGAGCCTATCCCATCTCCCAAAGAACCACTCATATTATATATGATACCAACATTTAAACTGTTGACATAAGTTCCAGGAGTACGATATACCTGTGCAGTCTTATATCGACTTTTCTCCATTCGATAAACGGTATGGCTGTAGAATACAGAGAACTCTTTTGTTAACTGATACGATAGGATTCCGTCAAAGTTCCATCCTAAATCAGTTCCCTTCTCACCCAAAGCAAGATTAGGACCCAAATATAAAGCCTCCCCATCTACGACCAGGCCTTACACCTTCAACAGCATTGAGAATATTGAATTGGTAATTGAGTGACAACATCGTATTTGTAAACTCCTGTTTCTCGTAGATGCCTGGTCCATTAAAATCATTCCAAACATAATCGTAGAGATATTCACCACTCAAACGCATTCCATGATACTCGTTAAAGTTATATCCCGCAAAAGAATAGTCCATTCTTCAGAGATCAAAGCCTTTCCTGTGTGCCGCAAGTATGGACTGTTGTGTTCCAGCAAAACCTGCTCCCAAGAAGAAGCCATATGGTGAGACGTACTACGAGCCTGGGTAGCATATCAAGTTCGATTGGTTTTATCTTATCGATTCTTTTCACCCAAGTTCATAGACACGCCAAACTTTAAGAGCCAATTCATCAACATGTGAGCAGTTCGCCCATGTTCAAAGCCACTCATTCTAGAAAAATGTTGGTTCAACGTTGAAACGAAGATCGTCAGTCATCTTCACCCACAACTATGACCCATTCTGAAATTCGTGGAACTTGGTTTCGTATGCGGTCTTTCTACTGGTCACAAAACGGATCTTTCCTAATCCAGTTCCCATGAATAGAGTTAAAACCAAACAGCATATTCAGTCGTACTTACTCCTAATTCTAGGTTGAACATCAAATCAACCGTTTCCCGACAATAGCCTAATTGGTTCTTACGTAATTCGATTTAAGATCATGGGACCAATCAGCACTTTAACGTAGACCCCGCCTCTCATTCCTGTGCTGGGTTCAGCCACAATCCTAAATTGGCATCTAGCAGTATAGCCTAGTGAACTTCCCTTCGAGATAGGAAGATTGCCATACCACGAAGGCCCTACACTGCTACTCAAACATCAAGGGCTGACGCGAGTAGTCAGTCTTAGTAAGCTGATAATACCAAGAGTACACCATCGAATAGGCTGATTGATTGTATACAAAAGTCCAACATTGAGACTATTAACATACGTACCATCATTGCCATACACTTGATTATTTTCATAACGGTTTTTGGGCATTCTGTAGACCGTATGGTTATAAAATAGAGCCAAGCTACTTGTCAGGCTGTATGTCAACATTCCACCGAAGTTGAATGCCAACTGCCTGGCATCACCTCGTGCCCAAGTAGGACCACCATACAAATAAACGTTCCACTGACGGTATGGATTATATCCTGCAAACGCATTCATAATGTTAAACTGATAGTCAAGTGAAAGCATCATATTTTGAGAGGTTCTCATTGTTCAAGCCATTGCCAAGCTCATTTTAAAGGCGTGTATTCTGTCGCCCAAATATTCAGCACTAATCCGGAAGCCATGGAATGGATCCAAATTATATCCCGCAAAGAACTCAGCGTTCTTTAATGCCAGATCGTCACCACCTGTGTATCTCCATGCTCTAACCATTGTGTTCCAGCCGAATCCCATACCAATAAAGAAACCGCGGTTAGGCGACATTCGCATTGAAGCAGGCACACTATCAACAGGAATGAGAAGTTTTTCACGATGGGCTTTGTCGCGGAAGAGCACAGCAAGTCCCAATTTAAGACCCACTTCATCAAATTGTTTACGCTCATTAACGGCGTTATACAATTCCATAAAAGAATAGGAGGTTCAACATTTCAAGCTAAGGTCGTTACACAACTTCAACCAAACTTGTGCACGGTTACGATAGCCCACATAGTTACCACTATACGAACCATAGTGCCACTCGTTTGCCAGTTTCTGTTGGCCATACTCGTAGCCAGCAAACAAATTGAAACCAACATTACTATCCCAATCATACCCACGTTTAAAACCTAGGGATTGAACAGCATGTCCAATACGACATCCCGAGAACCAATCCTTACTCCTCGTCTTTATATCACCACGTACAGGTCTGTCTGCCCAATCTGCATTTGAGACATGGAAACCTGCACGAAGACCAATAGCAGAGGATAGCCACCATCCCATATACACATTACTACTCCACCCCATCGTACTCATAAGTGACAGGTTTGTACGGTTATGGAATGCTGCTCCAATGTTATACTCAAAGAAGAATGGCTTACGCCAGGGCTTCTTCATGTACTCTTCACGGAAGAAACGTTCGTTGTCATTGAAACGTCTTAGGAAACTGCCTTTATCTCTCACTGGAAAGATTTGGCCATAAGTACCAGATATATGACATATTAATCCCATATGCCAGGTCAAGACTCTCAAATTCAGAGCCCTTCACAAGATCGTGTGTACGTGTAGCCAATCTCAGATAAGGCTCAAAAGCCAACGACGCATGGGGACTAGTCATGATCTTGAACTGCATACCAAACCGAGCATTATACGACAAAGCCGAATTTTTCAGCGTAATAAGGCACAGTATTTTTTCAGTAGCATTCAGTCTAGCTGTCTGCACTCCGAAACCAATTGTACCTAGCACGTTCAAGCGTCTATCGGGTCTGTTACCCATAAGGTAATTACTAAAGTTAAACAAGTAGTCAATTCCACCTCCCCAAGTGCTATAGGTTGTTGTAGACGAAAAACCCAGTGCGGACTTGGTAAGAAGCTTCCCATGATTTTCAGCATACAACCGAATAGCTGCTCATTAGGCTGAGTTCTTTTGCAACACCTATGTGAAGAGATTGAAAGCTATGGGAGTATAGTTAAACCTTCCATTATGAGTGAAAAATGCAGACGCACCACCACCCAAAGCGTGCATAGGTATGACTCAAAGAAACCGCTATCAACAAACTGGTCGCCAGCATTAACGGTGTCTTTTGTCTAAGACAAAACTTGAAGACCATTGTAACCTTTGGGCCCTGAGGATCGCGATTACAGTATCTTGTTTGGTTTCCAAAGACCGAGGTCGGGTAACATGTTTTTCCAAGTCTTCCAGATCACATCTTCGCGGTGTCTTGCTTTGCTATGGTATCAGGATCAGAAATATAGAAACGTTTGTTGAAAGGTTGAGAACTAACTGCGCTGGCACACAGTGGGAGTAGCCCTGCAAGCATTGCAACAAGGACTCTCTTTTTCATTGTATACTTCTTAAAATCACATTCATACTCTATCATTCAGAAGCCGTTTCTTGTGGAGCAGGCTTCACCATCATCATATTAAACTTTTCCCCATATAGGTCTTTTTACTTTCAACATACGGATATCTCTCTCGTATTTCATCCGTGATGTTACCATCAGTCTTGAAGAAGCGCTCATAGAATGAAGGATCCAAATCAAAAACAATGTTGGAAATAAAGCCAGGAACTTAGGGGTATCATTGGTTTGCATCTTTACCGCAGCCTCAGTTCCAAAATTCCTCTATAAGGTTTCATAAAAATCGTTTTCTGTTCGATGTCAGGAGTTATTCGCGGCTATCACCCCTTTGAGATACTTCTTAACCAAATTATCTGGCAAAGGAATCAACCAAAGGATTGAGTGTTTCATAACTTAAACCCAATTCAGGTGCCAGTTCCACACTTAGTATAGCTCTATTGAGCTGGTTCTCTCACAAAGTTCAAGGCATTCGATGCCCTCTGTTCCTCTTCGGAGTTTTATTCTGCTTAAAAGAATAGGGATTCCGAGATCTATAAACATCTTTAGGTCGTGGAACTTCTGCGTGTCTGGCAGTTTTATTCGCCAGGTGTGCTGAATGGCTTAATTTCCTCGACTTCAAATACATCAGGAGCCTGATTAGCTACAACTTCCTTAAAGTTCACCACGTATATCATGAACTTTCAAAGCAACAGGCCTTTTGCACCTCAACCCCAGAGGACATGTCTACAGATGGCTCTAAAACAGAAAGGTTTACAGAATCCTGCTCTAACAGTTCAATAGCAATACGGTTAGCTAAATAAGCAGCAAAAGGCACTGAACTTCGCTGTTTTCTCGACATATTCTCCTTATAGGCACGATGGGTCAACTTACGGAGTTCTACCGAGTCTGTGATCTGCGTAAAGAGGTTGTAGTAGTCACCATTAGAAAAATCCTCCTCTCCGCCTGGCCTGTATCTGGTGTCACTATAATATGCCCCAGACAGCTTCTTTTGGGTTCCATATCTTATTTCTACGCAAAGTGTAGTATACTGCGCATCAAACGTTGGTTCGCATTATCTCCTCTATAGGATTACTGGTCGTCATACGCTTTATGCCTGCATAGTCCTTCGACTTAGCATACTTACGCAATTCTTCTGGCTGAAGCCTGTCCTCTCTGCACCAATGAGTCAGCTACATCATCCCAGGTATAAACCCAAAGGTTCTTTAACTGTCAAACTAGCACTACGAATATGGCTACCAACCATTGACAGAATTTTGCGTGCCCTTTTTGCTTTGCAATTCTATGTTCAACGAAAGCCCAGCCTTCGGGAGACGCTGTACCCTGCACAGAGATATTCATCAAAGAAGTTCCATAAGAACGAAGCTCTTCAATAAGGAAATCCAATGTTTTCTGGTTTTCTTCGTCAGTGGTCAATTCATCTTTACCAACCACAAAGGTTACTTGCAAATCTCGAGGAACCTCTAATAGACGTGCCTCACCGTCTCGAAGAAACGTGGGTCTAAGTCTATATGCTTTACGATGCTCCTAAGTCAAGCATCTTCAAGGTCGTCTAACATTGTTTTGTTCCTCCTTGTTGTCATTAAAAATACACATGAGTGTAATCTTCCAAACTCAGCTTAGCTTTCCATTTTATAGGTTTTGTCTATGTCTGGTTTTAGGGTATGTTATATCCCAGCTAAAACTAAATGGGGCATTTGTCATCACATTGTCAGGAACATAATATGCGTGAAGAGAGTCGTTTCTCTCATACCAAAACTCTTACGTTTTATCTGATTCTGGTGATACTATCGCCTTCAAGACAAGCGGTTCAAGATATTGGATGGTATCCCCCGTTGCGGTATTAATCGGCAACAGGCTGAAATATCAACCTAGAATGCTTAGTGGTATACCATGCAGGTAGAAATGCCCACTGTCCAACGCATATTCTCGCCATCATCTACTGGCGGAACCTCCTTGAAGTCAACGCCTTGCTTCTTAGCAAACACATTAACGTTCTTAATGAGAATACCATCTGTCCTAGATGGTGCGAAAACAATGTCATAATTGAGTTTTCCCCAACGACATCGACCATCTTGAGCGCGCCTTCGTTTTATCAACAGCATTGCACCACCGACGGAAATGTCGGCTTCGAAATGCCCTTCGTAGTCGGGAATAACAACATCATTACTCTTAATTTTCACGATACTTCCTGACATACCATTCTGTGAATTGTACAACTGAGCCTTGCTTTCGTGCTTCAGCCTTATTGCCGAAGATATAAATCGGCACCGACAAAGGCATCTTACCAGAAACTTGCCCATTCGTTTTCTTTTCATAGATTTTGATACACTACCAGTTATATGAATAGCTTGGGCAGACATTTTCAAAGTAAACAACCCCACAGTAGCAAGATAAAAATCTTCTCTAGTTTCATCATATTTCCTCCTATTGTTTGCCAAATTGTATACGATAAGGTTATGCCTATTTTGGTAGGCAAGATGCGATACTCCCAAAAACCGTCCTTGGCCTGAGAGTTGTCGTCTAACAACACATCATCTCCATTAGCCATAAATTCTCTATGGTGGGAAAATATCGCTCCAACTCCCCCATGAAAGTCAGGTTCCATCTTTTAGACAATGAAACGACATATCAAGGTCATTTCCGCCTCCCCAAGCAGTTCCATCATACTTCCTATTACCCCATTTTATAGAATAGTCAGCCGCTAAAAGGCCTATACCCACATAATGGTGATACATTGGGCGACCACCGAAATAATACTTGAATTCAGGTTGCACCACTATTGTCCTCATATCCTTGTGGAAGTATGGCTTATTATTGCCAAAAACTACTAATCCTAGTGTAGTATGATCACCTACGGTTATCTCTGCACCCAAATTATATGTTTGCGTGGATAGCAACAAAAGGTTAGGATTGATTGCAAAGGTTTGGGCTTGCATTTGGATGAACAATCCTACAAGCAAGAACAGAAGTAGTCCTATTTTTTGTTACCATTTTCATAATTATTCCTTATTAGTCAATTTTCTGTGAGAAACCATCCCCAAAAGCATATTGAGGTTGTTTTTCTACCTGCTTAAGATACAACACTCCAATATTGGAACTGTATCAATAGAAAACCGCGTTCTCCAACATGTCTGCATCAGAGAATGTGCATGCGTTTCCAAAGCACGCCATCTTCATCGTCCAATTCTTTTGGCATCACCAACATGTCTCACTAAGCCCAGATTCGGATTTCTCTTTGTCTTTGAGTTTCTCAGAGCCATCTTCTGATTTCCCATCTCACCAGAAGGCTTAGCTCCTGGTGATTCATGGGTTTCTTTATTTTCTTTCGTTTCAGGCCCTTTTCTCCTCGGTACGTTTCTGATCCGTTAGCAGGTTTCCTGTACTCGGGCCATTATCGTCCTTTGAACCATCATCGGGACTTTCCTTTAGGTTGCCCCTCTTTCTCCTCCCAGCAGAGCTGTATCTTCTACCTTTCGCGTTTGCGAAAGCGTCTACATTTTCTTGTGGAGTGAGAAACATCAGACTTTTCTATCTGCTTCGGTCTGTTGTTTTCCATTTTTGAGCGACCTTATGTGGAGTCTGACAGCGGTAGGTTTAGCATCTGCACGTTCCATAGCCTTTCTGCCTCTTTTAGTTCACGCGCATGCTCTTGTGCAGCATACTTCAAAGGAATCTGCAGTTCGTTTTTGCATTTTCTTTTTCTCTGCTGCCTAGCTTTTCTCCGCATATTTAGCTGAATCGGCAGTAATCTTAGCATTAGCCTTATCTTCCAATGCCTTTAATTCTTGCGGCTTCTTTTCAGAGAATCTGCACGTTGTTTTGCTTCTTCACGTTCAATAGCCTGCTTTTCTTTCAAAGCCTTATTCTCCTGTCTAATAGAATCCTGCGTATAAGCTCTTTCTATTTCAAGGCGTTGCTCTTCAAATCTACGCTCATAATCAGCCTTAGCAAGCGAATCCATCTTTATACGTTTCTCCTTTGCTTGTACTGTATGTACGCTGTCTCTTCTGATCTTTTCTTTCTCAACCGCCAATCGATAATCATTGTCTATCAAGTTTCGGTTCTTATACCTGTTTGCCAGCTTTGTACCAAAGTGGTATACGAAAGAAACATGAATTGCATCTACGGAGGCAGCATAAACCCAAGGATTAAAAAGTCAGTTTGTAGCCTGTATCTTTTTGTCGTACGTGAATAGTAATACTTACCGTCTTTTATAAAGTCGCGTGTAATCATGCATGTCAGCGAAGACAACACCTGGGCTAAATCCCAATTCCAAGTCTAAGCTTGCTCCATTAGTATATCCATAAACCTGTGTGACCATTCCGAACATCAATCCGCCAACGAATGAGTTACCTTTCTTACCTATGTCGCTGAACTTAATGTCAAAAGAGTTAGCCCCTCCATATAAGCCAATGTAGTAAGCCCGTTTAGGCATTTTAGCGTGCCAATACTTACGTACTTCGGCGCGAGCTTCAAAAATGTCGTACACATAATACGATTTCGTACGAGTGTTAACATCCCAATTCGCACGTCCATAGACGCCAACAGTCCATTGGTTCCAGTTTTTGTTCCCTAAGGAAAACTCGAGGCCCAAGTTTGGCGTCAAGGTCAACCATCCAACCGCATCCGTTTTCAAATTGAATCGGTTTTGAAGTTCCATGGTATCCACCTTGTTGTAATATAGTTGATTGCCCTGACCCCAGGCTCCTGTCACTCCAACGAAGAGCTGGACTGCCAGTGCAAGTATCAGTTTATATCCTTTCATATTCATCGCAACATATAGTTGTCAACTGTGCATTGTCAAATTACTTTCCTTTTGTTGCCACCATCCGCTTAGCAAAATCATCTTCGGGGTCCAATGCCAAAAACTTTCTCTGCGTATTCAACAGAAGAATTCATTTCTTTCTCTTTATATAATAATAATAAGCGAGTTGTTTATAACATTCGATAAGATGTTCCTTTGTTGCTCCACTCTTTTCGAGTAGTTCCGCAGCCTTCGAGAAATAAGGTTTAGCCAATCCCTTTGCGTATTCCGGGTCCAGCATGGCATTTGCATTCCCGCCAATAAAATCCGAGATAGCTGTTTGGTCGTAGCGTTGCCACTTGTCCAAACAAATCAGCGGCATGTTCAATAGCCTTGGTTTGTTCCTCGGTTCTTTTCTCATTCTCTTTGACATAAGTACCCTTTCTCCAATAGAGCCTGCCCAACTGGAATATTTCGTATGCACGATTATCGGTAGTGTCTTTCAAGTTAGAAACATACTGCTCATAATACTTGATGGCATTATCATAATCATGTATTCGGCTATATGCATCAGAAATCTGCTTGTGGATTCCCGGAATATTTCCATTCTTTTGGAGTGCTACATTAAATTGCTGTATCGCTTCCTGCGTTCTTCCTAGTCCGCTCAACGCATAACCATAGTATATATAGTCTTGGTATTGAGGTTTAGTATCCTTGCTATTGTTGAACAAGTCGTTAGCATTACTGATAGCAGTATCGAAATGTTGCAGTTCGGTATTGTTGTACAGGAGCAACCTATTAAACACAGGGTCTTTTGATGCCCGTTTATGCCCCAATGTGGCAAGATCTAAGGATTGCGTGTAATCTTTCTTTATATACAAGCTTAGGGAATACTGCATTAACTCCTTATCGTTCAAAGAATCGATACCTATACTCTTATAGGCTGCAATAGCATTTGTAAGGTCGTTTGCAGTATAATACACTTCGGCCATCATCCTCTGTACATTTAGGTCAGGCCGGTTTCTTTTCAAAGCATGAAGCGTTTCTATAGACTTGTTGATTTCTTTTGCCTTCAACAACTCTGCTAACTTATAATACGCTTCCGGGTCTTTGCGGTCAAAATACATAGCCCTTCTATAATAAAATTGTGCGGAATCGGGCCTATGTTCTGCCTTTGCAATATCTCCGCCTAGATTTAAGGGCTTTTTGTTGTAATACGCCTACACCTTTGGGCTAGATAAAAATAATGGGTGGCTTCATCCACTTGTCCAGCTCTAAGGTAAAGCGTACCGAGACTAGCCAACAAGGCTCCGTCTTCTTTATGTTTACTTGCGAATTTCTCCGCGCTACTCTTAGCTGCGTCAGGACTGCTTGTAAGTAAGGTTGCAATCACCTGTAAATCGTCATTATACGAAAAATAGTCCTGCGAGAAGACAGGAAGACTAATCATAGCACAGAAAACAAACGCCAGCCACTTTTTAGTCATACTCATAATTATTTGATCACCATTAATTTAATAACAGACTGTCGACTAATGACAGGACTGTGCACATTCTATTATCAAGGCACTTCACTCCAATTCTCCTTGCAAAATTAAGCAGGAAGTTCATTATTTCGTCAGCAGCAATATTCCATACTGTCAACCCTGCCATAAGACAAGGCAAACAACAAAAGAAGAATTATAAACGTAAGATATTAGCTACATAACAAAACGAATAGTTCTTCGTCGTCATTTAGATTATTAACGTCATTTTGAAGATAGGCCAGGGCCACCTGAAAGTCACGACTCAAATGGCCCTGACGTCTCATCTCACAACTGGAAATGTTATCCTACCGTTGCGTTTTTAAAGATTTAAGACCTTTAATTTGTAGACTTTGCTTTTTCAATAGCAGCGTTAGCTGTTTCGATTGCAGCAGCAGCATCGGCACCGGCCTTAGCCAGCTCTGCCTTAGCCTTGTCAACCTCGGCCTTAGCCTTAGCAGCATCTGCTGCCACCTTGGCCGTCATTTTCCTTTGCTTTTGCAGCTTCTGTACGAGCTTTAAGCGCCGTTGCCTTACAAGCATTTGCGTTAGCAATAGCCTTTTCCGTTTCGGCCTTTGCTTGGTTGGCGGCTTCTACGGCCTTCTGGGCCTCAGCCTCAGCAGCTTCTGCATCAGCACGTGCCTGCTCCGACTCAGCCTCTAGCTTTTTCAGAGTCCATTCTCCTTTCTCTGCTTCCACTTTAGCCTTAGCTGCTATCACTTTAGCTTTTGCTGCTTCGGCTCTTTGTTTTGCTGCTTCTGCGGCTGCTCTTGCAGCGTCGCTCTTGGCCTTTTGGGCGTCGGTTACGGCTCTTTGCGCATCCGCCACTGCAGACCCTTGGTTTTTCAGACTGAGCAGAGGCACTCATAACCGAGACAAATGCTACGGCTACAATAGAACAAGATACATCTTCTCATTTTTCATATTTCCTTAATATTAAATATAAAATATAACACGATTGGCATGTCAATCATGGTAATCAAATTCAATTTAAACGAACATGCCCGTTTACTATTTCTGATGCAAAATTACAGAAAACACCCAAAAGAAAATCAAGAAAAATAATGTAAATTATTCGGTATTTCTGTTGTAAAACATGTTAAAATGAATAAGATATAAAAAGGAGATAATATAACAGATGAACAATAAAAATACTGGTTAACAAGAGAATAAATAACATACTAAGAAATAAGCCCAAGAGTGAAATGCCAACAAAGACACATATATAAAGATGTGATAAACGTAAAATATAGCCACAACGCACTAAACAACAAGGGATTATAATCGACTTGCATAAGAAAAATTGAAGCGGACAATAGCGTAAGCCACAACGGCGCGTACCTAGAAGCCACCTCAACTACTTGTAAAAAGAAAAGTTATTTGTACGGTTTCTTTTCTGCAAAAACATTATCCGCGGTCCTCACAGCTAATATGAAGATACCATCATCACCACGAAAACGCCCAATGACGTTTAGCCAATTCATACCTGACTATATAATCTTCAACAATTTCCAGCAGAAAAAGTGAACCCCAATCGGGCATTCACCGCTTAGCTTATCTTTATATAGTAAACTGTGTTGCTTTTGGGAAAATAGTTGCTCGAAGAGTGTAAAATGTGTGTAGCATGGCAAAATACACCCCGTACATAGAGGAAAGAGAGCACATTTTGTTAGTTTACGATGAACCTATAGCTTTCCAAATTCATTTCAGCTTGCCTATCAGTCGTTTCAATTGCTTCCTGTCCATCTTTCGTTTGTTTGTCGGCATCTGGCCTTTCACATCGCATGACATTGCTCGCTAGGCATTCAAGAATAAGACGGGCATTAAACCCAACAATACAAAAATTGCACAGGCTCTCATGTCCAATTTGGATTTAATGAACATTCTACTTATCAAACCAACTTCTCCTGGCTTAGACTAAGACCAGCTCATCAAAAGAATATGCCTATTCTCTGACGAACGAACAACAAATAAAACCTTAGGACATCTTTCCACCATCACAAGTTCGGATAAACAAAACAATATGGGATTACAAATCCATAGAGCCACAACTCAAAACGTAGCTTAACCCCACCATAAGCACCCCAAACACATCATCTCACAATCTTAAATTATTTATTTTTACTTTACATAACATACACTGCACGGGACTCCGTTCTAGCGAAAATCGAGGGTTAAAAGTAGGCAAATAACCACGATTCCAAGCCTTTCACCTCTTTCCATTTGTCTGTTTTTAAGAAGACAACCTGCATTTTGTACCATTTAGCCTTTCTAGTTTGGTTGCCAAGTCGATTTTTCAAGCCGAAATACCTGCTTTTTGGCCTCGAAAACTTAACTTTTTAATGGGTATTTTGCCCCTTTTAAGCCATGTTTTTAATGGTTTCGAAACGGTTTTACGATGCCTTTACAGTGTATTTTTCATGCACATCGTCTCGCGATTTAGCAGCATTTTGACTTGCATTTAGCACCAAAATGCACTGCATTTAGCACCAAAACGTGCTGCGTTTAGCACCAAAAATGCACTCCATTTTTGCGGCAAAACGCACCTTTTCTGCGGCAAATAGCCCTGAAACTGGTGCAAATTGCGGTTTTTATGCAATGTACATTCATTTTGACAGTATTCACAACTAACCCTATTTTGCGCAAAACTAACCTCGCGAGAATCGTTTTTGCGACCGGGTGGACGTTTTAGTGAGCTGCGAGGGTAGCCATAATGTTAAAGTCCCCACTGAAAAACGTGGACAAATTTTTGGAATTGACAGGTTGACGAGTTGACCCTGCTAACAAGTTAAAAAGTAGATAAGGAGACAAGTTCACAGATCTATGAGTAATCGAGTTGACTGCTATCACCCTCGTGTTTTGACATAAATACAGGTGAATTCAGACACAAAATGTAAGGGAACACCAAAGAAACTAAATGGGATTAGCCCATCACTACAACAAGCAAGCGTGAAAGATGCAGCAATCTTTTCACTACTTCAGTCTTTCACTTTCTCGCACATTCACCCTTTCATCCCTCTCTGTTTTAACCCAAATCGGTCGTTAGAGCCTGTGCAGATTTTGTGTGTTGTTGGGCATATTGTCTTCCTTATTCTTGAAGACGTAGCGGGATACGTCAAGAGAATAAGACAGGTAAGATGCCGACAAGCAAACAAAAGATGAACAGGAAGCGATGGGAACAACCTAAAACAACAGGTAAGCGGTCTAACAACCGATTGGGGTTTAATAAGTTGACCAATGGTAAATCGCATATTGAATGATGTTAATCCTATACGTTTTGCAAGAACGATGCTATTTCTATCACAAACTCACGTTTCTCCATATCGGCCAAGACTTAGAGGAAGGCAAACATTCAACCCAACAAACCAATATCACCTTCAAAGAAATAGGGTTGAACAGCACAGATTGGCCTTACCTTCCTTGCAAGGTTAAGGCATGTTATAAAAAGTTCCATGCTTATGCCTTTTTCTTCTTTTTAGTCAAACAGAAATGGATTTCGAAAACCACCATAGGTGCATCGTAAGCAAAACAAAAAGTGCTCCTTTTCCTCTGCGTAAGGATTTATTGATGCCATGCTACGCACGTCTTGCGTTCTTCTAACAACTATTTTCCAAAAAGCAATTTCTGTTTACGACTATAAGTTCATTCTTGAGTGTATTTTTAGAACCTCCCTAGTAATAAAGTTGCCTTTCGGATGGTTTCAATCCGAAAAGGCAACTTCATCAAAATGGAGTGTATAGTCTACACTTAGCGAATTATATCGCGATGTAATAATTACGGTGCACGCTTAAAAGTGCAGGTTGCACGTCTCCGACAACTGCTTGTGCATGCTGGCGGCAGCCTCTCTGCCGTCGCCCATAGCTAAAATAACCGTTGCACCTCGAACGACTGTCGCCACCAGCATAAATTTCTGGGCGACTAGATTGCACCTTCATTCACCACAATGGTATTCTTGTCCCATTCAAGTCCACGGATGGAATTAGCGCACAGCGGATTGGGCGATACCCCACTGCAACAATCACTTGGTCTACATCGAGCGTCTTCGTAACGCCTTCGATGGGTTGCGGACTACGTCTTCCGCCAGCGTCAGGCTCTCCCCAATTCCATCACTTGCAGCACAGCAGCCTTAACAGCACCCTGCTCATCGGCTAGATATTCGCGGGTTGTGCAACGTTAGGAAGTCGATGCCCTCTTCTTTGGCGTGTTTCACCTCTTCAAGTCGAGCTGGCATCTCTGCCTCCGACCGCCTGTAAACCAGCGTAACCTCTGCTCCAAGGCGTTTGGCCGTGCGACACGAGTCCATAGCAGTGTTACCACCGCCCACAACCATTACGCGTTTGCCCAGGTTAATGGGCGTATCGGTGTTGGGATTGGCGGCATCCATGAGGTTAACACGTGTAAGATATTCGCTAGACGACATGATATTGATGGCGTTTTTCGCCTGGTCATGCCCCAGTGAAATTAGGTAGTCCAGCACCCGAACCGACAAAGATACCTTTGTATCCTTGCTCTTCCAAATCGTCTACGGAGATAGTCTTTCCAACGATGCAGTCGGTGATAAACTTTCACCCCCATCTTTTAAGATTGTCTATTTCCACGTCTACAATCTTATTGGGAAGTCTAAACTCAGGTATGCCATACTTCAAAACGCCCCCCACTTCGTGTAAGGCCTCGAACACGGTAACATCATAACCGAACTTGGCCATATCGCCTGCGAAACTCAAACCAGCAGGTCCCGACCCTACTACGGCAATCTTTATACCGTTGGCTGGTGCCAATTCGGGTACGGAGATATTGCCACTTTCGCGTTCGTAATCGCAGCAAAACGTTCCAAATAGCCAATGGCCACAGCGGGTTCGTTCATTTTGAGGTGCACACAACGGCTCTCGCACTGCTTTTCTTGCGGACAAACACGACCGCAAACAGCAGGTAAGGCCGACGTATCTTTCAAAACCTTGGCCGCAGCAAGAAACTGGCCACGCTCTATGTTCTTAATAAACGAGGGTATATTGATGCTAACCGGACAACCTTCCATGCAAGTGGGCTTAGCACAGTCAAGACATCGCTTGGCTTCCACCAAAGCCAGTTCTTTTGTAAGTCCTTTATTCACCTCCTCTACACGCGAAGTGGCGCGGTAAACAGGGTCTAATTCGGGCATTTCCACACGATGAATGCCCGTTCTTTCTTTGGGCTTCATGCTTGCTCGCAACTCTTTTCGCCATTCGGCATTACGATCTGTCAGCACGTCTATACCCTCTGTGGTAGGCTCTACGTCCATGGTGATGTCCGAAATGGTTTGAACAACCCGCTCTTCCACTTGTTCAATGTGTTCGTTGAAGCGTTGCAACTCTTCGCTTTCGGCCTTCTTGAACGTGCCCATACGTTTGAACATCTCGTCCCAATCAACCAAAGCCCCATCAAATTCAGGGCCATCTATGCAAACAAACTTGGTTTTTCCGCCAATGGTGAGCCTGCATGCGCCACACATTCCCGTGCCGTCTACCATGATGGTGTTAAGCGAAACGTCTGTGGAATGTTGTATTTTTGGGTGAGAAGACAACAGAACTTCATCATGATTGCAGGCCCGATGGCGAAAGCGCGGTCAATATGTTCGGCGTTTATGAACTTTTCCATGCCCACGGTTACAACGCCTTGCTCGCCATACGAACCGTCGTCGGTCATAATAATCACTTCGTCTGAACTCTGCCTTACCTCATCTTCTAATATAATAAGGTCTTTTCGAACGTCCTGCCAATACGGACAGGACGCGGTTTCCTGCAGCTTTTAGTGCACGAATGATGGGCAACATGGGTGCCACACCCACGCCTCCGCCTGCGCAGATAACCGTTCCGAAGTTCTCGATATGTGTGGGATTGCCCAGCGGACCAACCACATCGGTAACATACTCGCCCTCGTTGAGGTTGCATAGCTTAATGAGACGAGGCCAACCTTTCACCACGAGTGTGATTGTACCTTTTCGTTGTGTCGGCATCGGCAGTAGTTGGCGGCATACGTTCGCCTTTGTCGCCTCTTACGATAACAAAGTTTCCGGCCTTTCTACTTTTGGCAATCAGTGGAGCCTCGATGTCAAAACGATACACCTTTTCGAGAACTGTTCTTTTCTAATAATCTTATTCATGGCCTTGCAATTGATGTTGATTGTTTATGTTAAATATACAAGTCGCAGGTTGTGTTTTGGTTTACCTGATGCGGTGTCCGCTCTTTAATGAGCGAACACCGCCCAGTGCATGTTTTTGCGCTTTTTGTGCGCCTTTAATGATATTGTCTTTGTTGCGTTTAAGTCCATTATTGGCATGCTAATGGCCATGGGCAAGGCAACTAAGTTCTTCGTCGTCGAGCATTTCAAACCCCACAATAGGGCACCAACACCCTCGGAACTCGGATGCCTCAGGCGTTTGATTGTTCTCGATGATGGCAGCCGATGCGTGGAAGGGCAAGAGCCGAGCATTAAGCGTGTGGCAAAGTTCTGTTTTTCTTGTCTTCGGCGCGCCTATACCCTGCATTTCAAGCGGTTGGCCTGATAGCTTTTCAAAGTTGAGCACCGACGAAACCTCCAACCAACGCTTTTGTGCTGCACTCCAAACTTCGGAAATCATAGCAGATAGAAGAAGTGAAACTCATGTCGCCTCCGCACAATAACAGGATGTGATAGGGCAGTTCAAGCTTTTTCAGCAGTCCCTCAACATGCTCCAACATCTTCTTGTGCGACTCGTGCGAGTGTTCAGGCTTGTCGATGCGTACAATCTCCACCTTGTCGAATTGGTGCAAACGGTTCAATCCGCGCACATCTTTTTCCATACGACCCAGCCTCTCTACGGAAAACAAGCCGAATAGGCACAACGCATAACGGGTAGGTCTTTTCTCATCGAGATAACATCGCGGAAGATGTTGGTAACAGGCACTTCGGCCGTGGGGATGAGGTAAAGGTCGTCTTGTTCTGCGTGGTACATCTGTCCTTCTTTGTCGGGAAGTTGTCCCGTTCCGTAACCCGACGCCTGGTTAACCACCAACGGCGGCTGCACCTGGGTATCCGCTTTTGCGTGCCTCATCAAGAAAAAAGGCCTCTAAGGCACGTTGCAAGCGAGCCATCTTACCTATATATATGGGGAAACCGGCAGCAGTGATTTTCACACCAAGGTCGAAGTCGATGAGATTATACTTCTTGCAGAGGTCCCAATGGCACAAGGCATCTTCGGGAAGTTGCGGCATAACGCCACCTTCTTTCACCACAACGTTGTCGTTAGCGTCTTTTCCTTCGGGCACTTCGTCGGCCGGTATGTTAGGAATGTTGCATAGCAAAGTCGTAAGTTCTTGATCGGCCTCGTCCATTTGCGCTTGCAGCTGCTTGTCGTTCTCTTTATATACGGCAACCTTAGCCTTCACGTCTTCTGCCTCTTGGGTTTTGCCGTCTTTCATCAGCATGCCAATTTGCCTCGACATGCTATTCGCCTCTTGTTTATTCTTGTCCAGTTTCTGTTGAGCCTCGCGTCTGCGCTTGTCGGTTTCAAGCACTTTTTCGACAGCATCTTTTGCTCCCTTAAAGTGTTTTTTCTCCAACCCCTTAATCACACGTTCAGTTTCCTCACTGATGAGTTTAAGTGTGAGCATTCTTTCTTGTTTTGTATTTAACGTTATAAATTGCTCGCAAATATACTAATTTATTTGTTTCCTGCAAAAAAAAGCCGACATTCTATCTGCTACAAGTCCATGTTTTGGGGTTGATTTAGCTGAGATTACAGGTTATTCAAAATAACACTTTGATGGCGACACCCCGTATGTTGTTAGCACGACGGCACGTAGAATAAGGCCTAAGCTTAACGCAAGATGATGAGTTTAGCCATTTTAATTCGCATCATTTTCCAAACGCAACGCGGCTTTCATTCGTAAATGCACCAAGTTTCTTGGCGGGGTAAGTTCTTCTGTGTGCACGCACAGCATCCTATCTAACAGACGGGTTCATGAACCTTCTGGTTGAACCGACATACGATAAAACCCACAAATTCAACATCTCAAAAGCTCAACGAACAAAACAAACACGCCTCTTCACAAACGCTTCTTTTTGTTTGCTTTTTCCGCCTATTGGTTCGCTAAGACATTGCCCCCTTCCCCTACTCTTTCGTCAACAAAGTTCCACGAAAAACTTAAACAAAACGCCTATTAAATTGTAACATTTCTCGCCACACATTTACTATAATCCGCAATGGCTATATTTGCAAGCTAAAAGGCAGTGGCCCGGCTCTGCCGCTGGCGATCTTAATGATGCGAGAGGAAAGTCCGGGCGACATGGGACGTCCCACTTCTGAAAATGGAAGCTGTTGGCGACAACGGGTAAAGGTAGAAGAAAATAACCGCCCCCTCACGCACCTATTTGCTGGCGTACGTGTTGGGGTAAGGTGAAAGGCGGTGTAAGAGACCACCAGCCGATGGGCGATCATCCGGTGTGTACCTTCTGGGAGCTGCAAGTTCGCGTATACCATCGTTTGAAGGTTGTCCGTCTGAAACTCGTTTACGATGGAGGTAGAATAGCTTGAGCCTTGGGGCGACGCCATGGCCTAGATAAATGGCAGGCACTTTTTGCCCCACGAGCATTAGAGTACAGAACCCGACTTATGGGGCCACTGCTTTCTTTTTTCCTTTTTGCTTTTCATTATGAAGAAGACATTAAACACCATCATCACGTTTTTTAAGGTAGAAATGTGGCAGATACGGCGCGAAGACGTGTCGCCATTGGCTTACGTGTGCCTAATGGTGTTGAAACGTTTAGTGGTTACGTGAAGTTTTTCACTACCCGTAGCGTAACCGATTTGGCCTCGGCCCTCACTTACAGACGGTTTTTAGCCATCGTGCCCCATCGTGGCATGTGGTGTTTGCATCGCTCGCGGCTTTGGCTTTTCAAAATATATCGAGGTATGGTTTAGAGATGCCTTGTCGAGCCAACCACAGGCAGCAGAAACCATTATCGGCTTTGTCAATTCGTACCTTGTACACACCAAGGGCGGCGTATTTCTCGGTATAGGTCTTGTATTTATGTTGTTCACGGTGCTGATGCTTATCAGCAACATCGAGGAAAAAGCCTTCAACAGCATTTGGCAGAGTTCAGCACCCAGCAGCCTTTTTCCGCACCATAACCGACTATTTGGCCATGTTCTTCCTTGTCCCCATCGTCATTGTGGTAACTTCAGGTGTGTCTATCGTGATGGCACCTTTTGCCCAAGACATCAACGAGTACGTTGTATTGGGCCCCATGATGCGCCTTGTCATCACCGTTATGCCCTACGTACTGATGTCGGCGGTGTTCGTTGCCCTGTTCATCTTTATGCCCCAACGCCAAGGTGAAACTTCTCTGCCGCATTCTCAGGCATCCTTTCGGGCATCGCCATGCAGCTGTTGCAGGTGTTTTACATCCATTCGCAAATCTTTACTCTCGTCGTACAACGCCATCTACGGTTCGTTTGCAGCCCTCCCATTGTTCGTATTGTGGGATTTGCAGATATCGTGGAGCATCTGCCTGTTGGTGCCGAATTGAGCTATGCAAGTCAGAATATGGAAAGTTTTTGACTTATTGGGACAAATGGACGACCTAAGCTATCGCGCTACCGAATGATGCTTAGCGCGCTGCTATTGGGCAAGATATGCAAGCGTTTTGACGAAGGAAACCTGCCTATACAGCCGTAGAATTGAAAGTGAAACCAACATACCCGTACGCATTGTGCAACAATTGCTCTTCGATATGCAAAACGCCAACCTCGTTACATACGTGGCTGGCGATAGAAAGATACGCAGGCACGCTACCAACCAGCAGTGTCTTTGAAACACCTCACCCTAGGATTTATGATGGGGCGCTTAGAATCGGTGGGCAAATGGAACCTTGATTTCGATGTGCGCAAGCACCTCAAAACCAAAGAATGGGTTGAATTTTATAAACTTAGGCGCAAATATCTTAGTGAGCTAGACGAGATTTCGTTGAGCAAACTTTAAGGATTTGTTGCCATTTAATCATTAACAGTCAATAGATTATGCACATAGAACTAATGGATTTCGAACAGCGCGTGTCGAGTAAGATACGTGTCGAGAGCGGATTTCCTGGGTTTCCACAACCCGAACAATACAATCTCACGAAGACTGAAATAGACGATTACCTGCTAGACAAGCAGGCCATACTAGACAGTGCTGGCTCGCAACGCACGCAATACACCATTATGCGGGTGTAATGAGTTGTTTGCCCGTTGTAGTATTCTCGGCTTTTTCCGCAGAAGGACATGCCTGGCGGAAATTGGGCCATCTTTGTTGCCTTAGCCATTGGGCTTTGTCTGGCAGGACTAGTAAAGCTACTCACGAAGTTGCGCATTAAACATCGGTTGAAAAAGCATGGCCGACGAGCGCATTGAACGTTACATTGAAGATGTGTTGAACTTTTAAAAAGCTGACCGAAGGCGGCGAAGTGCTTGCCAAGGAAGCAAACATGATATCCTAACTATAAATCAAAAAAACAATCGACAACATGGAAAAACAAAGACAGACTTACCCGACTTTATGTCGTACAAAGATAAGTTTACGCAAAGCGGGTTTATCGAGAAAAATATCGAAAATAGCAAAAGCGTGCAGGTGCAAAGCTGGTGTATGCCGCCCTTATTTTTGTACTATACGCTGCAAAGCGACACCGTTTCGCTGAAAGACAAGACGATGATTGTGGCCGCACTTGGCTACCTTATCAGTCCGTTAGACGTTATCCCCGACGCCATTCCCATTGCCGGCTTGGGCGACGACCTCGGCGTTTTGCTCTACGTACTGCGCAAAGTTTGGACCGACATTCCCGAAGACGTGAAGACAAAGGCTCACGACAAACTATCGAAATGGTTTGACGAAGAAGAGGTTAAAAGGCAGACAGCATTAATCTCTAACTTCATAAGTTGGTAAGTTTCTGTGTTTATGGGAGCTTTCGTATGAAATCTCGAACCAATAGCTAACGAACGTATCGTAAGGAAACGTTCGAACACTCAAAACTCAGGAACTTACCAACTCACTAAGCCAATCGCTCTTTGATTAGCAACGTTACAAGGAGAGGTATAACTTTGAAAGAAGAGGTGCGTGAACAGCACATTTTTCACTTCTACTTACCTGCTAAAATCGCAACCACACTTCTACTTCCCTATTGCAAATATATAAACTTAATCTCCACTGCCCACCAAACTTTTTGATGAAAAATAGCGTAAGACACAATAGCAATAAGTTTATAAATCAAATACATTTGCTCTCTTTCTTCTTTTGCTATTCATATCATAATCTGTAACACTCCATATGAGCCATCATATCCCTTTGAGCATTTTCCACTCTTCCAGTCCCCATATATGGTCCTCATAGTATCTATTCCATAAATCTATTATAAAAAGGAATATTATGCTTTTGATAAAGAGTTTCAATTGCTTTTTCCTCTGAATAATCAATATACGCAAACCCTTTCGAGTGTCTATTATCTAAATAAAAACTATACATAAGTCAATTCTCTAACTACCATAAATCACATTAAACGCCAACAAACGAACTTCGCCATCACTCATACCACACGTATTGAATCCACCACTAATGTACATTTACTCAAAGACAATTCCCTATTCCTCTATCACATATACCATCTTACCCTTTAAAGTATATATCCATTATGCAGCATACTGGCACACCCCCAGTCCAAAGCCAACCTTGAAACACAGCCTTTCCCCAGTTATAACTCTCGTCAATAACCTCAAACTCACTATCCTTATACTTACTTTGGTATGTTTCTAAATCGATACATTCGCCTTGAAAATCATCTAACCACCTATCGTTGAACACAAGTACACGAACATCATCAATGTCTGTCTGCTCAAAAATGATTTGTGCCTTTATGAGTTTGCTCTGCACCCTCATCATACGAAAAAATATAATTAAAATGCAATACCATATTTCCTCGCCTATACTCAATTTTTATTTATGCGTGCATCGTGAAGCGAATACTTGAAATATTCACCAAAAATCTCTGACAACTTTCATCTTTATGTTTTCTATTTAAGTCGGAAAACAAACAGTTCCATCAAATCTATTTTATGCATGTTGTATCAACATAAATGGCTTTCTTTATTCTACAACAAATCTAAGACTTCTCTCTCATTCATACAGGCATATCGCATGTATTAGCAACAATCCCAATTATACAAGCAATTCGCAAAGTCAAGGTTCTTCAGCTGCTCTTTCGTCACAAAGAAGTTTCCTACTCCACAGTCGCCCCACATAATCTCACAGTCTTCATCGCCACTATACGAATCCAGTTGAAATATCATCTCGGTATAATCAGCCAAAGACTCGTACATACGTGGGTCGCTTTGTGTAAAATGCCCATAGCCACCAATCTGAGTATGCTCTTCGATATCCAGCATTTCACAAACAAGTTCAGCAATGTCGTCATCTAGTTGCCAAAGCTCTTCTATCCGTTTTTCAGGGAAACAAGCATTCCACTTTTTCCATAAAGGCTTTCTCAAAGCGATAGTCGGATGGCAATCGCCATTGTTTTTCAAGTTTGAACGACATGGATAAAGGCTTGTCTGTACAGATTGGAGTAATCAGTTCACCATCCTCGTCATCCTGAGGGATTATAAATGGCAGCCAACTCTTCCGCACCATAATGATCTTCTATCGCAGGATAATAAATAACACGTTTATTTTCATCAGAGCATGGATTGTCATAGTCGTTCCCCATGTCATAATCGCCACCAAAAATCCAAAAACTGCATAATCCCTTTCTTTGGATAGATGGAGTTGTCTGGCAACTCTTCGCAGTTTATCTGCGCCAAAAACATCAGTTGTTCACCTTTGCTGTTGGTTGGAACTTCTGTCGATTTGGGCAAATAGAACAGTCCCCGACCTTACTCTGTGTAATACCAGAGCTGGATTGGACGATAATTTAATCTGAATTGCATCGAGCACGGCTTCGCTTAAATTCTGCCAAAAAGGCATCTAGTTTTTCCTTCATAACGTTATTTAATTTAGGGAGATTCAGTAAATATCTAACTAATTGTTTGTCAGTGTAATATATTATTTGTACCTTTACATAAAACCCCCGAACGACCCATCACGGGCAGAATCGGGGGAAATTTATAAAATTAACTGCTGTGAAGTTACGAAAAATTTCTGACATAACACCAACTTTGCCCTTTACAGAGTTCGATTTTTTGCAACATTATCGCGATAGCTTTGTAAAGAGCGAACTTGGGCGCATCCGTGCCCAACTCCCACTTGAGGAACTGGCAGCGGAGTTGGCGAGCCGCACCCATGAGCGTAGGCGTGGGAAAACCTCTTTTTCGGCAGAAGGAAATCGCCCTTATGTTCCTCAAGCCATACACGGGCCTGTCGGACGACGGCCTGATAGAGCTGCTCAACGGAAGCATCCACATGCAGATGTTCTGCGGTGTGCTGATAGACCCTGCCAATCCCATCAAGGACGGGAAGATTGTAAGTGCCATACGCAACCGCCTTGCCAGGCGCCTCAACATAGACGGCCTTCAACGCATATTGTACGCCCGGTGGGAAGGCGACCTCAAGGACAAGGACCTGTGCCTGACGGATGCGACCTGCTGCATGAGCCACCTGCGTTTCCCGACAGACGTCAAACTGCTTTGGGAGTGTTGCCGATGGCTTCACGACCTGCTCGTCTGCCAGAGCAAGCGGCTGTCGGAACGCGTCCCAAGAAACAAGTACAATGATGTTGCCAAGGCCACGCTTGCATACGCCAAGCAGCGCAGGCACACCGGCTCGGCCACGCGCAGGCTCAGGAGAAGGCTCCTGAAACTTCTTGCCAAGCTCCGCTCCCAATGGAACAGCCTCCGCAAGTTGTACAGCCCCTGCATCAGCCTGTCGGCAGAACAAGAAAAAGCGGCTGTCCGCCGTGCGTGAGGTGTGCCTCAACAGTCGGACCTGTTCGCAGGCAAGGAGGTCAAGCACCGCATCGTCAGCATCGACCGCCCGTACCTCCGTCCCATCGTCAGGGGCAAGGAAAACAAGCGCGTGGAGTTTGGGGCAAAGGTCAACAACATACAGATTGACGGCATATCATTCGATAGAACACCACTCCTTCGAGGGCCTTCAACGAGGGGCATTCGCCTTAGGCAGTGCATTGAATATCAGGAATCGCTGACGGGGTCAAAGTCAAACGTGTCGGCGCCGACTCCATATACGCTAACAATGCCAACCGCACCATGTGTACGGAAAAAGGCATAACGACCTGTTTTCGTCAGAAAAGGCCCAAAGCCCAAAAGAAGAAGCGGATGCCTCAAGAGGGCGAGAAGGATTATCAGGACCCTCAGGGCCACGGTAATGGAGGGCAGCTTCGGAAACCAGAAACAGCACTATGCCGTTGGGCGCATCAAGGCACGCAACATGTTCAGCGAAACATTGCTGCTCTTCTTCGGGATCCATACGGCAAAATGCCGCCGTCCTTGCCGCAAGGCGGGTGGCGAGGGACATGAAGAAGGCGGCTGATAAAAATGAGGTGATTTTATATCCATCCGTAGACAGGTATGGAAGGGACAGGTGTGCCCATACGGCTCGACATTTGGGAGTTTTTGCGCGCAAAGCACATCAAGCACTCTTCCAAAGACGCTTTTTCAAGAAAAAGAATCTGGCATTTGACAGTCTCCAGAAATTCCTAAGAGGGATTAACTGAATTACCCTAATTTATTCGCTCAATGGTTATTTAATTCAACTTCAATTTCGATAATATGTTCTTCTGCTTTATGTTCCACACAACTTGCCATTGCATCAAGTAAAAATGTCCAAGTCTTGATAAACAAAGCGTATTTACTTTTTATACAACCCAAATATATCAACGAGCAAGCACATCATTTATTGCCCCCTTGATTTGAAAAATCATGCCGTATGCAGTCAATTTAAAGCAAGAGAACTTAGACATCTGATGGAAGACGAGATTTTACGTAGGGATTAGCCCCAACAGTTCAGTTTTCTCTCAAAATATCATCTATTGCTTACATAATTCCAAGTTTTCCTTGATAATCTAAGTTGCAAAAAGCCGAGGTAACGCCCTTTTTCATGTACGAGGTTCTGGACAAATTTACATAAAAATCGCGATTTACAAGCCCATGTTGACAAAATACTTTTTCGGTTGTTATAGAGAAAAAGACATTATAAAAACCGAAATTCTGCCCCCATTTGTCTGTCTCAAAACATAGTTTTTCTAAGAAAGAGCAACTAGGCAAAGTCATTCCATGCGTTCTCTACAAGTTGAAAACTGGCTGTCGATGGTAAAATTACTTCTGCGTTTTTATGATACCGCCTCCGTTGGCTGTAAGCAACATGCCCTGCAACCCGCTCGCACTGGCAGTGGTAGGCGTAAATCGCTTTTCCATACCTTTGCTCGAATGCGTGCATGCGACGATTGTCTTTGTCTAGTTTTTCAGCAAGATTTAACATTATGAGTGCCCTTTTCGTCCACCAATCGCCCACCTTGCCCCAAAACGCGATTCTCGCGAAGGTTGGCGTTGATGCAAAAATGGGGTTAGCATGCGAATGATGGCAAATGAATATTTATTTAAACAAACCGCCATTTGCACCCATTTTTAGGGCTATTTGCAGCAAGATGTAGTGCGTTTTGGTGCTAAATGACAGTACGTTTTGCTGCAAAAACACAAAGGTGTTTTGGTGCTAAACGCAAGGTATTTTGCCGCTAAACGCAGTGCTAAAATGCTGGCGAAATGCAAGACAAAAAGCATAAATATCCACTGTAATGGTATAAACAAAACCTTGTAGAACCATGAAACACATGGTTCAAAAAGGCAAAATACCCGTTAAAAAGTGGGGTTTTAGGGGCTAAAAGTGCGTAATTGGACTTCAAAAATCATGGGTTGGCAACCAAACTAGAAAGGCAAAAATGGTGCAAAATGCAGGTTTTTGTTCTACAAAAACAGACAAAACAAAAAGGCGTGAAAGGCAAGAAATAGTGACAATTTAGCTACTTTTTAGCCTATATTTTCGCTAGAACGGAGTGAAAATTAAAACGATATTGTAAAACAAAAAGCAGCAATTTAAGTTTTTGAGTTGGTGAACTTTTGAGTTGTTAACGTACCCATCCACAAACGCCCCAACAGTATAAAACCATTGGGGCGTTATAGGTTACGAATTATTTAAATCGAAATTAATAAGCCTTCGTCATCTTGTTCTATATCGTTTCATGGCGCAAACATGCACCCAACACAGGGTTTAGACCTGTAAGGAATGCCAACTGATGCCGGCTGGAAACAATGCGCAACAGAGTTCTTTGGCTTATTTCTTGGTCGTTCGGCAGCCTTACGGGCTTGTAGGCCTTGTTCAGACCTGCAACAACATCGTTGGTGATGTCGAAAGCCTTATCAGCATATAGCAAGTTGTCGCCTGCCTTGCTCAATATCAAGCTGTACTTCTTATCCTTATTATATTCGTTAAGGAAGTGGCGAAGGCTATCGCGAGGGCAGCATTATACTTTTCGGTTTCCACTTGGAACTCGTTGCTCAATCGTTGGTTCAGCCCTTGCAGGTCTGCGCTCTGCTTTTGCAGTCCAGCCTGAATAGCTTCGGCCTGCTCGCGCGTATAAGCGTTTTGTTGTACCTTCTGTTGGAAGTTGGCTGCTGCGGCCTGCAATGCCTGTTGTTTAGAGGCCAATGTGCTTTGAATGTTTTTGGCCCTTCTTTTGCAAAATGAGCGAATAATCCTTACAGAATTTGTATTGGCTCATGATAGAATCAACTTCCACGTAAGCAATTTTCATGCTGGTGGGAGCAGCTTTAGTGTTTGATTCGCTCTTGTTTTCGGCCTGCGAGTTCTGTTTGTTACAGGCCGTAAAAGCCAACGTGGTCATTGCGGCCAGTGCCAACGTACCAAAAATGTTCTTCTTGTTCATTTAATTATATTTTTGTTGTTTCTTTTACAAGCTTACTCTTGTGTCCCCAATGATAAAAAGCGTGTGTCAAACGTTACTTGCTGAGTTGCTGCCGTGTTCGTTTACGGCAGTCGACACCGTTCTTCTAGCCTCCTTATCTTGGTCTATCACGCAATGTATGCCCTGCTTTCTTAGGCCAGGGTTGTCGTGAATATGTTGTGAAGAGAACTGTACCGTTCTTTCTGAAAATCATCTTTACACATAATAATGCCACTGCAATAGCAATTATTAACAGGGATAAAGCCAAAGTTTCTGCCATTTTGTTTATTTTTGCAATCGATAAATGCCGTGTTCAAACGCTGCAAAGATAATTAATAATTTACGAAATCACTCAAAAAGAAACCAAAATATGAATAAAAGTAATTTATCTCCGAGCTGTGTCTTCGACCAGTTCAAGCAAATCAATCAAATACCACGCCCCTCTAAACACGAGGAGAGAATGGTTGAATACCTTAAAGAGTTCGCTAAAAAACACGGATTAGACGTAAAAGTTGATGCTGTGAACAACGTAATTATACGTAAACCTGCCACACCCGGCTACGAAAACAGAAAGGTGGTTATACTGCAAAAGCCATACTGATATGGTGTGCGACAAGCTGGTTGACGTAGAGTTCGACTTTAACACGGATGCCATCCAGACTTATGTAGACGGCGAATGGATGAAAGCTAAGGGTACGACGCTTGGTGCCGACGACGGCATTGGCGTAGCAATGCAATTGGCCGTACTCGAAAGCAACGATATACAACACGGACCATTGGAATGCGTTTTTCACCAGCGACGAAGAAACACAAATGACTGGCGCATCGGGAATGGAACCCGGTTTATGACAGGCGACTGGCTCATCAACCTCGATTCAGAAGACGAAGGGGAGATTTTTCGTGTCGTGTGCAGGCGGTCGCAGCACGCATGCCGTATTCCATTTCGAAAAGGAAGAGGCCCCAAAGACTATTTCTTCTTGCAGATTTCGGTTAAAGGACTTACGGGCGGACACTCTGGCGACGATGTAACAAGAAACGCGCCAACGCCATTAAGTTGCTTACGCGATTTGTTTACCGGAACAAGAAAAATACGATGTACGCTTGGCTAGTTTCAATTCGGGCACAGTGCACAACGCCATACCACGCGACGGACGCGTTGTAATGGCTGTTCCTAACGATGTAAAGGAGAACGTGCGCGCCGATTGGAATGTGTTCGCACATGAAGTGGCCGACGAATTCTACGTTACCGATACCACTATGGATTTGCTATGGAAAGCGCCAATGCAGAAAAGGTGATACCTGCTGACGTTAGCCGCCGCATTATCATGGCCTTGCAGGGTATAACCAATGGCGTGTTTGCCATTTGCCAAGACCCGGCATTGGGTGGAATGGTAGAAACTTCGAGTAACATCGCCGTTGTGAAAACCACCGAAAACACCGTAGACCTGCTTGCCTCGCAACGCAGCAACGTGATGAGCAACCTCACCAACCAATGCAATGCCGTTGGTGCCGTGCTGAAAATTGGCTGGTGCCGAAGTGGAACAAACCGACGGTTACCCTGCTTGGCAGATGAACCCAAATAGCGAATTAACCAAGGTGGCCATCGAATCGTACAAGCGCTTGTTTAATAAAGAACCCATTGTGCGTGGTATTCACGCCGGATTGGAGTGCGGACAGTTTGCCACGAGCTATCCTGGTATGGACATGGTTTCGTTTGGACCAACGTTGCGCGATGTGCATACGCCCGACGAACGCCTGCTTATCCCCACCGTACAAATGGTTTGGGACCACTTGCTAGATATTCTCAAAAACGTTCCAGCTAAATAATAATGAAGAATAAACACGTCTTTTTGTTTCTTGCCGCGGGCTTTTTGGCCCTCGCCAGCGTTAGTTGCGGCAAACGTCATTCGGCCAAAAAGCTGGTTGAAAGCTTTATCGACGAGCATGCACAGCTGTCGTCGGTGTCGATTACTGATGTTGGTAAACTGGATTCTACCGACCGTGTGGACAACTCCACCATAAATGCGTTGCAAGCCGACGTAAAGAATGGTGGCTTGTATAAGCCCGATACCAAGTTTGGGCAACGTCCTACCAACACCAAGACTTTGCTTATGATTCGCGTAACTCTCGAAACAAAAGACGAGAAGGGCGAGAAAAAGCCGTATAAACAAACCTTTTATCTCGACCCCGAACTAACAAGCGTGGTGGCTGTTAAGACAAACTAGCCCTACGCGCACAACAACTACGCCCCCACAAGCGTCTTATCGGCACTTGTGGGGGCGAGGTTATGGCGATTACTGAAAACCGCTTGTAGCAACCGCTTACATGAAAAACAAACCTTAAACTGAAACTGAATGTGCTTATCAAGCTTGAAAAACACGAGTCCAAGCCTGCTCCCCTTATTATTCCACGCACTTAGAAAGCTGTTTCATCCCATCTAAGCGCATACCAGAAACAGCGGAATCAGATGCAGAGCTTGCATAACAATCAAACAAGAATAAGCTTGGAGGGTGAGCCCTAACCCCATTAAGGAGGTGCCTATTCAGCCTTGCATGCCCAACAAGAATGAATTAGGGCTGCCTACCCCACTCCATCAAAAAAGGGAGAACGCCAAAACGTTCTCCCTTTTTATATGATGCGATACTTTCAACAGTATGCCGAAAGCGGTTTAATTCTTGAAAAAGTCCTTTACTGCTTCGTTAGGAACCATCTTCTCATCGAAGATGTATGCGCCGGTTTTCGGGCTCTTAACCATTTTGATAACCTTGGTATAAGCACGTCCGTCCTTTGAACCGTCACGAAGGGTTGCAACTACTTTCTTTGCCATTGTCTTCTATAATTAAGCGTTATTTAATCTCCTTATGAAGCGTCATCTTCTTCATGATTGGATTATACTTCATTAGTTCCATACGTTCAGGCGTGTTCTTCCTGTTCTTAGTGGTAACGTAACGGCTCGTTCAGGCAAGCCGCTGTTCTTCATTTCCGTGCATTCCAGAACAACCTGTACTCTATTACCCTTAGCTTTCTTTGCCATGATAATTATTCTCCCATAACTTTAATGTCTTTCCAATCACAGAAGCCCTTAGAAACAGCTTGCTTAAGCGCTGCGTCAAGACCCACTTTATTGATAAGGCGCAAACCTGCGGCACTGATTTTCAAGCTAATCCAGCAACCTTCTTCCACATAGTAGAACTTCGCTGAACAAGTTCACGTCGAAACTGCGCTTTGTGCGATGCTTCGAGTGAGACACGTTGTTGCCAACCATTGCCTTTTTACCTGTAATCTGACAAATCTTCGACATTGCTATCTGTTTTTCTTTTTGATACTTACTCCAAACAGGTTGCAAAATTACGAATTTTTCTTCTAAATACCTAACTAAATCAATTAATTATCAAAGATTTTTATGTTTTTGTGGTATTATACCGCCATTCGCACGTACTTTTTATCAAATATGGGCATCATTTTCGCATTCATTGATGTGGTTATGACGAGGCACTACTCCCCTTTCTACATAATAAACAAAAACAAGGCGAACGCCCCATATGTGCCTCAGCCATAGGCCAAAGTGTGCATTTTGGGATGTTCGCCTTGTTTATATTGTGGCCGAAAAAGCATGCTTTGAGCCGCTCTTATCTAAGAGTCAGCCACCCCTGCTAACGTTGAACGGCCAATGCCATTTTGCGGTTTTACTCTTCTGTTGTGCCCTTCTCCTGTTTCCAAGAAATCGAGCATTAAGCGCAGAGCACGGTTCGTTGCAATGGCTAGTTGATGTCGCGACCGAAGTCTTCGTCTAGTTTGAGGGTCAAAGTTTTTTCTTTCGTGCCGCAAGCAACCCATATCGTGCCAACGGGTACGCCGTCGTTATCGCCTGCAACAGGCCCGGCATAACCCGTAACGGCCATCGCATAGTCGGTTTTAAGCGTTTCGCATGCGCCCTTAACCATCTGTACGGCCACTTCTTCGCTCAGGGCCGACTTCTCGGCTAGCACCTGCGCACTTACGCCCAAGAGGTTTTCTTTCACCTCGTTGCTATAACATATCACGCCACCCTTGAAATATTTCGATGCTCCTGGCGTGGCAATAACAGCCTCGGCCACCCTACCGCCCGTGCAACTTTCGGCTGTTCCGATGGTCAAACCATTGTCATACATGCGTTGTTGCAGTTCTCTACTAAGCACTTTTGTTTCTAGTTCCATTCCATTATATGTTTATGCTTACTCGAAAGTAACCTTCGAGAAAGCGGGTTTGTCTATCGAACAAAACACCTTATCTAGGTAGTTGAAATATCCCGTTATGCCAATCATGGCGGCATTGTCGGTGGTATAGCTGAATTTGGGTATGTAAATGGTCCACCCCTCTTTCTCTGCCGCCTCGTGGAAGGCGTTTCGCAGTCCGCTGTTTGCCGACACGCCGCCCGCAACGGCCACGTGCGTGATGCCCGTTTGTTTCACGGCCAGCCGCAATTTCTTCATCAAGATGTCTACAATGGTAAACTCCAAGCTTGCCGCAAGGTCTTCCTTGTGGTTCTCGATGAAGTTCGGGTCGTCTTTAACCCATTTCTGCAAGCTGTACAGGAACGAGGTTTTTAACCCTGAGAAACTATAATCCAACCCAGGGATATGAGGTTCGGCAAACATAAACGCTGCGGGATTGCCCTGCCTAGCCAACTTGTCGATGATGGGTCCACCAGATAACCCAGTCCCATTGCTTTCGAACACTTGTCGATAGCCTCGCCAGCCGCGTCGTCGATTGTTTGTCCCAACACCTCAATATCGTTGTAGGCGTTCACCTTTACGATTTGCGAATTGCCGCCACTAACCAGCAAACAGAGGAAGGGAAATGGCGGTATGGCGTTTTGCATGTCGGGTTCTTGAATGAAATGGGCCAGCACATGCCCCTGCAAATGGTTCACATCTACCAAGGGAATACCCAAGGCGCGCAGAAACCTTTGGCGAAACTAACGCCAACAAGCAACGAACCCATCAGCCCTGGCCCACGAGTGAAGGCCACTGCCGATAGCTGGTCTTTTTCTCGATACCAGCCTTTTTCAAAGCTTGGTCTACAACTGGTACGATATTTGCTGATGCGCACGCGATGCTAATTCGGGCACAACGCCGCCATAACTTTGGTGAACGGCCTGCGAAGAGGTGACGTTGCTCAGCAACACCTCGTTGCGAAGAACAGCCGCCGACGTGTCGTCGCAACTGCTCTCTATACCTAATATATATATCCTTGTTGTTATCCATCCTTTATCACTATCTTGTCAATATCTCTACGCCATGTTCGGTCATCAAGAAAGTATGCTCCCACTGCGCGCTAGGCAGCTCGTCGCCCGTTATTACTTCCCATCCGTACTCGTCATCGGCATCTATAAACACCTTCCATGTACCCATATTAATCATGGGTTCGATGGTAAACACCATGCCGGGAACGAGCAACATGCCCTGTCCTCTACGTCCAAAGTGCGCAACCTCTGGCTCTTCGTGGAACTTCAAGCCCACTCCATGCCCGCACAAGTCGCGAACCACACCGTAATGATACTTGTCCGCGTGCTTAGAGATGGCGTGTCCGATGTCGCCAACAAAGCCATAGGGCTTGGCCGCCTCTGCTCCAATCTCCAAACATTCCTTTGCAACGCGCACCAGCTGTTCTTTTTCGGGTGTTGTTTTGCCGATGATGAACATGCGCGAGGCGTCTGCATAGTAGCCGTCGAGTATGGTTGTAAAGTCTACATTAATGATGTCGCCCTCCTTCAGCACGTCTTCTTTCTTGGGTATGCCGTGACAAACCACCTCGTTGATGCTTGTACAAACGCTTTTAGGAAAGCCCTCGTAATTTAGACAAGCAGGTACGGCACCATGACGAGTGCAATAGTCGTAGCATATCTTGTCTATTTCCAAGGTGTTCATGCCTGCATGTATGTGCTTAGCCACCTCGTCTAGCACGCCCGTGTTGACTACGCCGCTGTCTGATGCCTTCTATTTGTTCAGGTGTTTTTATCAGTTCGCGAGCTGGCACCAGCTTTCCCTTGTTTTCTCTCAATACATCACTTGCTTGTCCAAGTCGGTTGGTTCTTGTCCAGACAGGCAATGCCATCTCCTTTTTTCTTATTTAAAACCACTGTCTATTTATATTTAAATCTTGCATTTAAGGGCGTGCATACAGGCACGGCGGGCCGTGTTCGTATTAACAACATACACACTTAGACTTGCAAAGTTACTTCAAATTATAGGTACGCACAAGGAAAACAATCACTTTTTGTTTCAACACGCAAAAGGCTTGACAAACAACGCCATGCGCTTGCACAACATACGGGCTAATGCGCAAATGTGTAAATACAACGCCAAAGAAGAAAGAACGAGAAAGCACCTTTGCGCCCTACCATTAAAGCCTCATTTAGTACGGCCAATAAAAAAGATTGATTGTCTCACGACAATCAATCTTTATAACCTTAATAATCTAATACCATGAAAAACACGTTACAAAGTTACGATAAATATTTTAAAAATGCAAGCCCTTGCTGGTAAAACTATTAGGTATATAACATTAATTAATCGTTTATTTTCCGTTTTCGCGACATTATTATTCTTTATGTGATGTCATTAAACCAATGTTTTTCGTTAGTCAAATGAACAATGTCGAGCTTACTCGGACATTGTCATGGTATGAGAATTGGAAATCGCCAACACAGAGCTTTGGGCGAAGCGGAAAGGCAAAACGCACTTTTGCGGGAACGAGAAAGAACGTTTTCGTTAAACTAAACGAACAACACCGAGCTTGCTCGAACATTGCCATGACGAGAATTGGAAATCGCCAACACGGAGCTTAGGGCGAAGTGGAAAGGCAAAACGCACTTTTCGAGGAACGAAAAAGAACAATTAACAGCCGTCACTTTGGGCGATACAAGTGGGCTTGTAGTGGCACTACAAAAGGTTTGTACCTAAGCACTATAAGCATCTTGTAGCGTGACTACAAAACGGCTTGTAGCCCCACTACAAACGGCATTGTACAGACAAGTTGCCAACTGTTTGCTGGCAAACGAGTAGGTAAAACCGATTTTTAACCTCACTAAAAGGCGATTTTTAACCTTTACGAAAATATAACCAAATGGTTGTAGATGCACACCCTCGAAGCCATAAACACATGCTTGCGAGTGGATAGCGGCTCAACACTGCGAATATCCCTTCGCATGGAGCTTGTTTACTGGAAACAGATACCCTCCAAACACCTTATTATAATAAACGACAATGCCTTTCTTGCCATTGCGTTTACATGGTCTTAACAAGCATATTGCATCATTGAAATACCAGTATATGCCATTCTTTTCGCCGCATTTACACAAAAACCAACAAGCTAGTGGGCACTCGAGTGTGCAAGCCTGCTAACACCATATATAAACAAACAAGAGAAAACAGGGGTGTGGCCTCATGGTCGACTTTTGGCCTTAGGCACGGACTAATATGAAAAATTGATTGTCTCACGACAACCAATCTTTCTTAACCTTAATAATCTAATACCATGAAAACACGTTACAAAGTTACGATATTATTTTCATCTTGCAAGTGTTTGATGGTAAAAGTATTCTTTTGGTAACATTAATTAAACGTTTTTCCGTTCCAATTAAGTTTATTTTGCAGTTTTAGCAATTTTACATTCGCTTTTTCCTCTTCGCTGATAACTGCGGGCGACAAGACTACAACTAGTTCTGCGGTAGATGGCGAAAGCGAGAACGAAAATCCAGTTTAGGGTCGAAACAAAGCTTGCAATTTGTTAAAATCACCTTCCGACATCGTATCGGGGCGTTGCAAAATCTACATCCAAGTGCATTTGGGGAGCATAGACAAAGCTTTCCAATCGGGCGAATAAAACGCAATACGACTCTCTGGCTGCGGCCCTGCGTATGTTTGCACCAAGCAAAGCAAAGAGTCGCCCGACGATGTGGGCAACATTTTCATTTGCAACGTATACACATCGTTCATACGTACCGAAAGGAAGTCGGCCGTAAGCGTGTCGATGCTACATTTCTCGCCAAGCGGACCAGCAATTGTGGCCGTTTTCTTCATTTGTTTCAAATCGAGAAGTTCTTGTCTTCCGCTCTTTTTCAAGCGCACCGCCACGAAGCAGGCATACTCACCCACATCTTGCACACTTGCTGTGCCATCATCGTTATGGGCATGGCAGCAAGGCACAGCCCGAATAGTAGTTTTCTCATTGTGTTGTATATTATTTTTCAGGATAAGTTAGGAACCAAAACACACGTTTCTGCACATAAGCGCAGGCCTTCACCCCGCATTTGCCTATGCACATGAGCAGAAAAACGCTCATTGGCGCGGCTATTCATACACCTCGTCGATACCATATTCGTTCATTCCGCCATCGTCTCTGGCGCATGGGTCAAAGCCTTCGGGAAGGTCGAACGTGGCCTTGGGTATAACCCAATCGAGGGTCGGCAAACACTTTCTGCATGAAATAAGCCCAAATGGGCAATGCCATCGTGGCTCCCTGTCCCATACTCATCGAGTCGAAGTGTATGTCGCGGTCTTCTCCGCCCACCCAACAGCCGCTCACCAGTTCGGGCGTAAAGCCCGCAAACCATGCGTCGGCGTTGCGGTTGGTCGTTCCTGTCTTGCCGCCAATCTCGCCTTTCAGGTTATATTTAAAGCGTAGTCGCCGCGCCGTACCTTCGTTCACCACGGCTTGTAGTTCCACGAGCATCTTATTGGCACTGGTTTCGCTTATCACCTCGTTCATACGGGGTTGGAAAGTGGCAATTACATTTCCCTCGTTGTCTTCTATCTTCGTAACGAACAAGGGTGCACACCTAATTCCGCGGTTGGCAAATGCCGTGTAGGCACTAAACCATTTCGCACACGCTAGCCTCGCAAGGACCAAGTGCCAAGGCCATTGATGGGTGTATGTCGGGGTTGTTTAGTCCATAACTGCGCAGCAACCCAACAAGCTGTTGTGGGTTAAGCTTGCTCATCAGGTAGGCCGAAATCCAGTTGTTGGATTGCGCCAAGCCCCACTTCAAGGTCACCATCTGGCCATATCTACTACGACTAGCGTTTCGTGGCGTCCAACTTTGCCCCGCCACAACGTATGTTTGTTGCACGTTGGGTGCCTCATCGCAAGGCGAAAAACCATTTTCCACAGCCAACGAATAGAGAAAGGCTTTGATAGTAGAGCCCACTTGTCGGCGTCCCTCGGTAGCCATGTCGTATTGGAAGTGCGTAAAATTCATACCTCCAACATAAGCCTTTACCATTCCGTTCTTTGGATCCATGCTTACGAAACCTGCCCGCAAGAACGACTTATAATATCGGATACTGTCTAAGGGCGTCATCACCGTATCTATATCGCCATGATAAGTAAATACGGCCATGTCGGTGGGCGTTCTGAAAGCCTTGCGTATCTCTTCTTCCGAATAACCTGCCGACTTCATGTTTCGATAGCGTTCGCTTTGCGTAATCGACCGGTTTAGGATTGAACGCACCTGCTCTGCGGTAAGCTTGTTGGTGAAAGGAGCATTGGGCTTGTGCCTATTTTCCTTAGAGAAGGCAGGCTGCAAAAAGCGGGCAAGATGCTTGTACACGGCATCTTCGGCATATTGCTGCATGCGACTGTCGATAGAAGTAAACACTTTCAACCCATCAGTATAGATGTTGTAGGGTTCGCCGTTCTTCTTCAAGTTTTTGTTACACCATCCGTAAAGGGGGTCGTTGGCCCATGCAATGGAGTCGTAAACATACTGCGACTTGTTCCATTCGGGGTAGCTGCTCTTGTCGGGACGCTTGGCCATGAGATATTGGCGAAGGAACTCGCGGAAGTAAGTGGCCGGTCCGTCCTGTGGTCGGTGCGGTGGAAGTTCAGCGCGAGCGGTTCTTCGGCGTATTGCCTGTACTCCGTATCCGACAAGTAGCCGGCCTTTACCATTTGCGCCAACACAACGTCTCGCCGCTCCGTGCTTCTTTCGGGATAGCGCACGGGGTTGAAGTACGACGGGTTCTTGCACAATCCGATAAGCGTGGCCGCCTCGGTTATGGTCAAGTCTTTGGGTTCCTTATTAAAATAGGTGTTGGCCGCGGTCTTTATTCCCACGGCATTGTGCAAGAAGTCGAAGTAATTAAGGTAAAGGGCGATAATCTCTTCTTTGGTGTAATGCCGTTCCAGTTTCACGGCAATAACCCATTCGATGGGCTTTTGCAGCACACGTTCTATTGTTGAGTGCGCTTTCTCCGAATAAAGTTGCTTGGCCAGCTGTTGCGTGATGGTACTTCCACCGCCTGCACTGGCGTGTCCCATCAGTCCACGTTTCACAAAGGCGCGCCCAAGGGCGATGAAGTCGATGCCCGAATGGTCGTAGAAACGAACGTCCTCCGTGGCCACCAAAGCATGAACAAGGTGCGGCGAAAGGGTGCTATAGGGTATGCAAACGCGGTTTTCGCGGTTTTCGTTCCATGTGCCTATCACCTTTCCGTCAGCCGAATACACCTGCGTGGCAAATCGGTTGATGGGGTTTTGCAATTCGGATATGGGCGGCATGTAGCCTATCCAACCAAACCAAATGGCCACGAAAGCCAATACGGCAGACAGTATGCCAAGCACTAACATGCCCCATAAGATATGGTATGAACCTCTTTCTCATTGACGTCTGAATTCTAAAATTACTGCAAAAATACAATTTTTCTCCCTATTACACATTCAAATAAGAAAAATTATACTTATCTTAGCATCCCAAATAGAAGTACGTTCTAATGTCAATGCAGATGAAACAACGTGATTTTGTGACAATTGCCGACCTCTCGAAGGAGAAAATACAGTACACCATCGACCTGTCGCAAGAGTTTGAGAGACATCCTAACCGCAGAGTTGCTCAAAGGAAAAGTCATCGCAAGCCTTTTCTCGAGCCCTCTACACGCACCAGGCTGAGCTTTGAAACGGCAGCCAACAGGGCTCAGTGCGCGCATCATTGGTTTCTCGGATGCCAGGCCACCAGCGTGTCTAAGCGGCGAAACGCTCAAAGACACCATTCTGATGGTGGCCAGGTGCCGATGTCATCGTGATGCGCCATTACATAGAAGGGGCCGCGCAGTATGCCAGCGAGGTGTCGCCAGTGCCTATCATCAACGCCGGCGACGGCGCATACATGCACCCCTCGCAGTGTATGCTCGACCTTTACTCCATATATAAGACACAAGGAACGCTCGAAAACCTCAACATCTACCTCGTGGGCGACCTGAAATACGGCTGAACGGTGCACTCGCTCATCATGGCCGTGCGCCATTTCAACCCCACGTTCCATTTCATCGCGCCCAAAGAGTTGGCCATGCCCAACGAGTATAAGCTCTATTGCAAGAATCACGGCATCAAGTTTCAAGAGCATACGGCCTTTAACGATAAGGTGATTGCCGATGCCGACATTATATATATGACGCGTGTGCAAAAGGAAAGGTTCTCGGACCTCATGGAATACGAACGCGTAAAAGACGTGTATATATTGCGAAACGACATGTTGGCCAACGTAAAAGACAACATGCGCGTTCTGCATCCGCTGCCAAGAGTGAACGAAATTGCCTACGATGTAGACGACAACCCGCACGCCTACTACATTCAGCAGGCCCAAAACGGCGCTCTACGCACGCCAAGCGCTGTTTTTGCGACGTGCTGGGCATCACGCTAGAAGAGGTGAGAAACGATAAAAACCATCATCAAATGAGTGCAAATAAGAAAGAACGGCTAGTAGCGCCATCAAAAAACGGAACCGTTATCGACCACATTCCTGCCGACAAAACCTTTCAGGTTGTCAAACTTGCTCGAACTGCAAACGCTTAACGAACCCATAACCATCGGCAACAACTATGCCTCGAAGATGATGGGAAAGAAAGGCATCATCAAGGTTACAGACAGGTATTTCACCGACGAAGAGATTTCGCGCCTCTCGGTGGTAGCACCCAACGTGGTGCTTAACATCATCAAAAGACTACGAGGTTATCGAGAAGAAGAAGGTGGAAACGCCTGCCGAACTTAAAGGCATCAGTGCGGTGCAACAATCCCAAATGTATCACCAACAACGAGCCCATGCAAACGGTTTTCAACGTGGTAGACAAGGTTAGCCGAACGCTGAAAGTGCCATTACTGCGACATGGAGCAGGCCATAGACAAGGCACAACTGGTGTAATGCGCATGCCATATACGCCTGCACACATAGGCCAACAACTATAGGCAGGTTCTAAAAATTACCTTTGCTGTATTTTTAGCTTTTAGCTGAGCAGGTTTTGCTTACTCCTTGAAGGAGCATAGTGAACTATGCGACTGAAAGAGAAAGCAAAAGATGCCAGATAAAAAGCAAAAAGACAGTGAAGAGCAATACAAGGGCAACAATTGAAGACCTTGCGGGGAATTTTTAGAACATGCCTAATAATAAACGACATTTATCATCGGCGTGGTGCTGAAACCACGCCCTAATCAATAACTAACACAAACAATTTCAACTATGAAAAGAGACCTAGAAATTTTCAAACTCATTGAAGATGAGCATCAACGCCAACTCAAAGGCATCGAACTAATTGCCTCTGAGAACTTCGTTAGCGAACAGGTGATGCAAGCTATGGGTTCGTATCTAACCAACAAGTATGCCGAAGGCCCTACCCAGGAAAACGCTATTACGGCGGTTGCGAGGTGGTTGACAAGGTGGAAAACCTGGCCATCGAGCGAATTAAAAAGTTGTTCGGTGCCGAGTTTGCCAACGTGCAACCCCACTCTGGCGCACAAGCTAACGAGGCCGTACTGCTTACTTGCCTCAACCCTGGCGACACTTTCATGGGCTTGAACCTTGCACACGGTGGACACCTTAGCCACGGTAGCCTCGTAAACACGTCGGGTGATTTTGTACAACCCCGTGGTCTACAACCTCAACAAGGAAACTGGGCGCGTTGATTACGACGAAATGGAACGCCTTGCGCTGGAACATAAGCCAAAGCTTATCATCGGTGGCGGCTCGGCTTATAGCCGCGAATGGGACTACAAGCGCATGCGCGACATCGCCGACAAGGTGGGATGCCATCTTCATGGTTGACATGGCTCACCCGCTGTGACTAATTGCCGCTGGCTTGTTGGAGAACCGTTGAAATACGCACATCGTTACTTCTACCACGCACAAAACACTTCGCGGACCGCGTGGAGGTATCATCCTTATGGGTAAAGAGACTTTGAAAATCCGTGGGAAAGAAAACGCCAAAGGGCGAAGTAAAGATGATGAGCCAACTGCTCAACTCGGCTGTGTTCCCAGGAATTCAAGGTGGACCGCTAGAACACGTCATCGCAGCTAAGGCTGTTGCTTTTGAAGAGGCACTTCAACCAGAGTTTAAGGGTGGGCATTGCAAGTTAAGAAGAATGCGAGTGTTGGCCGAAGAGCTTGTTAAGCGTGGCTTCACCATCGTTAGCGGTGGAACAGACAACCACTCTATGCTGGTAGACCTGCGCGACAAGTATCCCGAACTGAGCACAGGTTGCCGAAAACGCTCTTGTTGCCGCAGATATCACTGTTAATAAGAACATGGTTCCCTTCGATACGCGCAGTGCTTTTCCAAACAAGCGGCATCCGCTTGGGAACGGCTGCCATCACTACTCGCGGAGCCAAAGAAGACCTCATGGGCTTTATTGCCGAACTGATTGAGGAAGTTCTGAACAACCCAACCGACGAAACGACTATCGCTAACGTACGCCAACGCGTAAACGAAAAAGATGAAAGACTCATCCACTCTTCGCTTACTAAACGCGTACACAATTCGCGCTGATACAAACGGGATGCACCTTTTGGGCTGCATCCGTTTATTGTAAAAGTGGGCAAGTTGGTGAGCGGACGAGGCTGTTTTCCGTGAGCAACATATCTCTGCAACCGCTCGCACTGGCAGTCGAAAGCGCACATGCTTGCCATGCCATTGCCCACACGCGCGTGTTCGGCACAACCGATTTTGTTAAATTTTCAGCGAGAAATTTAACATTATGAGTGCCCTTTCTGCTCACCAACCGCCAACCTTGCCGCAAATAATCGATTCTCGCGAAGGTTCGTTATAATGCAAAAAGGGGGTTAGCATGCGAATGGGCAAAATGAATATTTATTTAAAGATACCGCCATTTGCACTCGTTTTGGGGCGATTTGCCGCCAAAATGCGGTGCGTTTTGCCGCTAAATGCGGTGCGTTTTGCAGTGCTAAACACAGTGCGTTTTGCCGCTAAATGCAGTGCATTTTGTGCTAAACGCACAAGGCATTTTGGTGCTAAACGCAGTGCAAAAATGCTGCTAAATGCAAGACCAAAAAGCATAAATATCCACTGCAATTGTATAAACAAAACCTCTTCGAACCATGAAAAACATGGCTAAAAAGTGCAAAATGGTCGTTAAAAAGTGGGTTTTTAGGGGCTAAAAGTGGGAAATTGGAGTTGAAAAAATACGAGTTGGCTCACCAAACCAGAAAGGCAAAATGGTGCAAAATGCAGGTTCTAGGCTTAAAATCGACAAACGCCAAGGCGTGACGAGGCTAGAAAAAGTGGCTTTTTACCTACTTTGTCAACCCAACATTTTCGCTAGAACGGAGCGAAAAATAGAGCGGCATGTGTAAAATAAAAGATAGTAATTTAAGTTTCTGAGTTGGTGAGTTTGTGAGTTGATGTATTCGGGAGTTGTTGGGTTTTCGTGAGTTTATAAGGTAGTGAGTTGACTTGTCTTGCCCCCTCTCAATTTATAGAGATACTAAAAGTCAAGACGGCTCCGAGTTAACAACTCAACTTATCAATTCATACCCCCATCGCTTTTACCCGCCACATAGCCCGTTGTCCACGCCGCTTGCAAGTTAAATCCGCCCGTAATGGCATCCACATCCAGCACCTCGCCTGCGAAGAAAAGGTTTTACACACCTATTTCCATCGTATTGAGGTTGATATTCGTGAGCGAAACACCTGCCGCAAGTAACAAATTCCTCGCGAAACGCCCCTTTGCCCGTAACGCTATACAAGTCGTTAGTGAGCGTTTCAACCAGCTTGTTCAAGCCCTTCTTACCCAATTCTTCCCATCGTTTCTCTGCTCCAAGTCCTGCCTTGTCTAATATATACAGCCACATGCGCGAGGGCAAAACCAAAGGATGCACAGCCCGACAACTGCTTTCGCCGTTGCTTTTCCACAATACCTGTAGATGTTCGCGCAATGCGCCGTTGGTTAGCGCAATCCAGTTCACTGCAATGGAGAAACGATATCGCGATCGTGCACAAAACGCGCACCATGTGATGAGGTTTGAGTATATGCAGACCACTTGCACCCCAGTACGTAACGAGCAATGGCCCCGATGCCTTATGCTTTGTGCCAACAATAGACACCGTAACATCCTCTACCACCGTGCATCAAGGCCTTAAAAGCGGCATCGGCATACTAAAGACGTAAAGAGCGAAGGCACTCGCTGCATAATATCATGCCCCAAACGAGCTAAATATTGCAAAGCCTTCGGCACGTGGAGAACGCCCGTTGGTGATAGCCACCGATTGAACGTAAGCGGCTTTGCGCCTTTAAACTCAACCGCAAGTCGCCATTGGGGCAAAGGTTCGTCCTCTACGCATGGCCATGATGCGCCACTTCCACCCACTGAGCTCCTTCGTCCAAAGGCGTCCACACACTCTGTGACGCTGATTGCGACAGCGGGAAACACGCATTCGTCTTCCTGCGTAAAGCAATTTTCACGCCAAAGCGTTCTTCAAACCATCGCCATGTGTCGTCGTGGCTCGAACACGTTAAGACCGTTTCATCATCTTGTCGCCACGTGGATAAGCCTCGTTTCAGAGTCGCCCATCCGTGCAAACGAATTGGTATAGGTTGCGGCGGCCGCCACCCGTTACAAAGCACCTTTGGCCAGCAGCTGCTTTGTCGCATGTTCAAAGATAGTTACTCGCGCCTTGGGTTCCGTTTGTTTGGCTGCAATGGCGGCGAAAAAGCCAGCCGCACCACCGCCATGCACTGCTATATTTAATTGATTCGTCATTGTGACCTTCCTTGTTTTTAGCAAACGAGAGATACGAATAAAAAGCCGTTCGCACAAGGCTTGCGATGACACAATGGAGTTTGATGAGTTAGTAGGTTGTGAGTTATTGAGTTTGTAAACTCAACAACATCATCCTCAGCAACTAATAATCTGCTTTTCATGCCATGACAGCATTTTTATGTAAGTTTGCACTATCATAGTGGCAAGCATCATGAACATCGAGCAGCCATTAAAGACAATATAAACAAGCTGCCCAACCTGTCTACGGCATTGGGCATGGAATCGAGCCCACGAGCGACACATGTATGGCGCGAATGAAGGTAGACGAGCGCAATAGGCAACCTTTCGGGTTTCTTAGCGCGGTGCATCGCTGGCCTTGGCCGAGAATTTAGCCGGCGCGTTGGTTCGCTGAAGCACTATGCGGCAAGATAAGCGTGGGCATCAACGTTGGCGGGAGCCACCTCATCGCCGTTGAAGAAGGCGATACGCGTAACCGCAACGGCATCTCATCTTGCTGCAAGGGACGGACGCTACACCCAATGGCTGGTAGAAATCAGAAAGCACAGCAGGCGAACTGGTTTGCCCGGCACGGTACCAACTACCTTGCTTAACGCCCGCAAAGATGACTGACTTTGCGCTGTTTTCGCGAACCGCATGCCACGCATGCGCACACGTTATGTTCAGCTTCGTGAGAGGCACGTCGCTGCAATCTATGCAGCCTTGAACCACGTTGAGGGCTTTTGTCTTCGCTCTCTCGCCATTGGAGACGTGATTGTCCGTCATCGTCATCGCCCCCGACAAGGTGGAACAACTTGATGTTGAAAACGCGCGTGTCGACACTTGCACGTACGCCAACAGCCGTTGAAACAACAGTCAATCGCAACGCAGCCAACAGCAGGTGGGCCAATCGTACCAAGAAAGTTTTCCATCGCTTTCTGCAACAGCTTGTACAAAGGGCTGTTGCCAAAATCGTGCTTGGAAGCAGGAACGAAGAGGTTACGCTTAAACATGCTCCCAATGCCGAAGAATTGTTTTGGAGAGCCTGCCAACGTTATCCCGTTTACGTATCGCGCTGGTTAACACACGCAGTGCAGGCACTTGGCTTATACTTTCGCCTCGAAGTTCTGGTGCGAAACGACATGCACCGCTGGCATGCATGGCGTACTTGCAGGGCACACCGCCGCGCCTTACTGCTGAGCGACAGAAATGTGGCCTGCAAACGTTGAACAGCTCCACCCCACCGCGGAATGAGCAAGCAAGAACAAGGAAGAACAGCGACTGGTGGCGCGTTACATCACGATGTCTCGCGCACATTTGGCCGACAACACTCGAAGAAACACCGCCTTATACCCAAAGGGCAGGGCTTGGTTCACCTTAGAAGCGACTTCGCCTTTACCCTAAAACCCGCCTACGGACGGCGACCTCATTGCAAATGCTGCATCCCACGCCTGCTATCTGCGGCTTTACCCAAAGCCGAGGCATGGTCTGTTTTATCAGTGCCAATGAACCCATCGCCGGGCTGTATTACAGCGGTTTTGCGGTCGCAGACGGCCTAACGGCGGCACATTGTGTGCTGCTATGTTTCACTTCGTTGCATGCAGCTGTGGCCCAGCACAGCGTGCGCCTTTTATGCAGGTGTGGCGGACTGCTTAGGAGACAGCACCGAAAGAACAAGAATGGGAAGAAACGAGGGCGAAAGTATGGAAACGATGCTGGACGACGCAGCCGCCAATTTTAGCTTTTGACTTATGAGCTAATATAAGTTTATGAGTTTTAATGCAAACTCGAGGCTCATGCAGCCTGAGTTTTCGGCGGCGAATAGCTTATAAGTATCAAACGCTTATGAACAAAAGCCAACCGCCTAACGCATGAACCTACAAACGCATGAACTGATAAACTTACAAGCCCAAACGATGAAACCAAACAGCAAAACATGTATTCGAATAAAGAAAACATCAACATCCTCACCTCCTTACTCGTGGCTCACGGCGCAAGGCGAGCTCGTGGTTTGCCCCTGGTTCGCGCAATGCGCCCATCGTGCACAACCTGGTAAAGTCGGGTGCATTAGCTGTTATCCTGTAACCGACGAACGCTCGGCAGGTTTCTATGCCTTGCGGTATGGCCTTGCTTGATGGCGATGCCGTGGCCGTCTGCGTTACGTCGGGGTCGGCCTTGCTCAATGTTCTGCCAGCCGTGGCCGAGGCCTATTACCAGCATGTTCCCTTGATAGTTATCTCTGCCGACCGCCCTTTGGCCTGGATAGACCAACAAGACGGTCAGACCATTCGCCAGCAAAAACGCCTCGCTGACTTTGTGAAGAAAGGCCGTAACCTCAAAACGAACCTACCGACGAAACCCAACGCTGGCACTCGCAACCGCTTTCGGCAAACGAGGTTCTTTTACCACCAATCATCGCGGCGTGGGCCCTGTTCATATCAACGTTCCCTTATCCGAACCGCTTTTTAAATACGATGTTACGACCCTACCCAGCGAGCGAACGATAAGCCGTTGCACGCCCAGCAATCTTGCAGCAACAGCACTTAACAACCTAATGGCCGACTTCCGCAAAGCCGAAAAAGCCCATGATTGTGTTGGGACAAATCGCTCCTGGCTCTGTCAACGCATCGCTTGTCAAGGCCTTAGAGGGGCAAGCCGTAGTGGTTTCAGAAGTGTTGAGCCATCTCGGTGGACTGCAAAATGCCGACGAATTGTTAGCCACTTGCGCAGAAACAGCACCCTATACGCCCGATTTCGTATTGTATATGGGCGGACATCTCATAGGGAAAAACCTCAAATCGCTATTGCGACAGATGCACAACGCGCCCCAATGGCTGGTTAACGAGGACGGAGAAGTGGTGGATACCTTTATGAATCTCACGGCTATTGTTGAGGGGAAACCCAACGAAGTGCTGTCGTTGATGGTGCAGATGATGCAACAAACGGACGCCAAACAACACGAAGAGCGCACCAAAGCCTTTCGCCAGCTATGGCAAACGGCCCACAACGCCTATCGCGAACAGCTCAATCAAGTGGCTCCCACCTTTTCCGAAGGCTACGCCGTGCAGTGTTTCGAACAACTATTACAACAAGCCAACCAGCCGTTCGAGGTGCATTATGCCAACAGTCTCAGCGTTCGCTTGGCCAATAAGCATGCTCAACACCATGTTTGGTGCAACCGTGGCGTAAACGGAATCGAGGGTTCGCTGTCTACTGCGGCAGGAATGTCCTTGTCTCACACAAGCTAATGTGTATTGTGTAATTGGCGATTTGAGTTTCTTTTACGACCAAAACGCCCTGTGGAACACCCGTCTGCGCGGCAACCTACGCATAATGTTGCTGAACAACGGCGGTGGAAAGATATTCCAACACGTTAGAGGAATGCCCGCCGACGACATACGAGCCACCTTCTGTTTCGGCTGAGCACAACACTTCGGCGCAAGGCATCTGCCGTCAAAACGGTGCGAAACATCTACTTGTCGACAACGTTGAAGCGTTGCAAAAGGGCATCGCCGAACTTATTAACTACGACGGAAAACGCCTCATCGTATTGGAAGTGAACTTAACATAATAGGGCGTTACAACTGCCAAATGTGCAACAACCCTTGCCAATAGAAACATCCCTTACCCAAAAACAAATATTATTGTATGAAAAGAGAATGGAAACCCATTGAAGTTTTCGACTTCAAAGAGATATTATTCGAGGAATATCAGGGCATTGCCAAGATAACAATCAACCGTCCGCGCTACCGAAACGCCTTCACTCCACGCACAACTTGGGAGATGAGTCAGGCCTTCGCCTACTGTCGCGAGGCCCAAGACATCGGCGTGGTGCTGCTCACTGGCGCAGGCGACATGGCTTTTTGCGCTGGTGGCGACATGAACGTAAAGGGTCGTGGCGGCTATGTGGGCGAAGACGGAGTGCCTGAGACCGAACGTGCTTGATGTGCAAATGCAGATTAGACGACTACCAAAGCCCGTGGTGGCAATGGTTAACGGCTATGCCATTGGCGGTGGACACGTGCTGCATCTTGTGTGCGACCTCTCCATTGCCAGTGAAAACGCCATCTTCGGACAGACTGGACCGAAGGTAGGCTCATTCGATGCAGGCTTCGGCGCATCTTATTTGCGCGCATTGTAGGACAGAAAAGAAGGCACGCGAGATTTGGTTTCTCTGTCGCCAATACAACGCAGAGGAGGCCGAACGCATGGGCTTGGTCAACAAGGTAGTTCCACAAGACAAGCTGGAAGACGAATGCGTGGCTTGGGCCGAAACAATGATGCAGCACAGTCCGCTGGCCTTACGCATGATAAAGGCAGGCCTTAATGCCGAATTAGACGGACAGGCTGGCATTCAGGAACCAGCAGGCGATGCCACCATCGCTTTACTATTTTCCTAGACGAGGCGCAGGAAGGTGGCAAGGCTTTCCTTGAGGAAACCTGACTTTAAGAAATACCCCAAACTTCCATAGTTTTCGGATGATGTTCCACATCGACATAGCCCCCACATACCTTGCATTTCAAGCAGCCGGCAGGCACTTCGCGCGGGTGTATCGCACCCGAAAGACGTGGTTTCGTTACGCCTTCGCCGCAAAAGCCCGGCGTTGTGGGGTATGAGAGTGCGCCCCACTGCCCAATCTCAGCTGCGACGACCCGCCAAACTACGAACAATGCCTGCGCTAAGCATGCCAACAGTTCTGCGAAACGGGCGTAATCAACCACGATGAGCTAAGCCCCTACCCTTCCATTCGCTTGATTGGAAACCGCCTTATGGCAATGGCAACGCGATGGCCATGCAAACCTCTCGCAAACACCTTTGCACGGGGCGAAATGGGCATCCCCTATCAACGGCTTTAGTGTGGATGGGAACGTTCGAAGAAATGGCTATGCGCATTGAAGAAAAGCTGAAACTCAAGGGTTCAGATGTGTGAAATTGAAAATTGGCGCGATAGACTTCGACCGCGAATTGCAATTGCTTCAAAGACATACGCACCACGTTTTCGCCCCGCCAGTGGAACTTCGGTAGATGCAAATGGGGCTTTTTGGTGCCTGCCGAGGCTTTGTCGAAACTCGAAAAAGTTGGCCGCACTCGACCTCCATTCCATCGAACAACCCATCGCCAGAAGGTCTGTGGAACGAGATGGCTGATCTTGTGCAAAGCGGTCGCCCTTTGCCCATTGCACTCGACGAAGAACTTATCGGAACCACACGCTTGCCGACAAAGAAGAGTCTGCTCGACACCATCGCACCACAATATTTGGTGCTGAAACCACGCTACATGGCGGTATCTTTCGTGGCACGAGCGAATGGATCTCGCTAGCCAAAGACCGCAAAAATTGGGCTCGTGGATAACCAGTGCGTTGGAAAGCAATGTAGGCCTAAAACGCCATCGCCCACTTAGCGGCCGAAGTCTATGGTCCACTAAATCGCCATGCCACAGCAAGGGCTTCGGCACGGGTCAATGTGTTTACCGATAACATCGACATGCCCTCACAAATAAAAAGGAGATTGCCTATGGTTCTTGCCGAGTCTTAGAACCTATGGAACGACGATAAGCAAGCACCGCATGCTGGTTCACACTAGTGGTTCAACGGAAAACCCAAAACCGCTGTGGGTGGAAAAAGCACCGAATGGAGGCCAGCGCAAAGGCTACTTGCCAATACTTGGGGCTGAAAGCGGGCAACACGGCCTTACTGTGCATGCCGTTAGATTATATCGCTGGGAAAGATGATGGTGGTGCGTTCGCTCGTGACTAACCTACAAACTCTGTTGTGGTTGGAACCCGACGGTCACCCTCTGAAAAGACCTTGAAAACCGACATCGACTTTGCAGCAATGGTGCCCTGCGTACAACAGCTACGTAAGTACCAGCCGAACGCCAACGGCTATTGCGCATAAGCACCTCATTATTGGTGGAAGTGCCATCGACGAGGCCTGGCAAACAGAGCGAGGCCCTTTCCCCAATGCCGTATGGAGCACCTACGGCATGACCGAAACGCTATGCACATCGCCCTACGTCGGCTTAAGTGGGCAAGCAGCCAGCGAATGGTACACACCTCTTCCAGGGGTTAAAGTGAGCCTGAACGATAAAGGTTGCCTGGTGATAGATGCCCCACATCGCTATGCGAAGGATTGTTGGAGACCAACGACATTGCCACCATTAAGCAGACGAAAAATGGCTAAGCAGGAAGACGCTGCAACATGCAGCGATGACCCAAAACGAGCTTTTCGCATTCTGGGCAGACTAGACAACGTGCTTAGTTGGCGGTATTAAAATACAAATAGAAGAAGTTGAGCGCGCACTTCAGCGCATTTGTCCGTGCCCCTACCGCATAGTGAAAGTGCCACGACGAAAAGTTTGGCGAGGTGGTTGGCCTGCAATTCCGTACCATTTTCGGCTGAAAACGTAGAAAGCGAAACGGCTGGGGTAAAACAAATCTGCCAAAAAGTGCTGCCCAAATACTGGCAACCCAAAGCCTATTTCCCGTGAAAGAAAGTAGAACGAACGGCAACGGGCAAAATAAAGGGGATGAAAGGCGCAGCCCTCATCCCCTTTATGAGTAGCTCATGCGTTTAGCCTGATGCTTAAACCCGCTACAGCAAGCAGAAACGTTGCGTAGACTTTTTCAAAAAGCCAGCCTTTAACGCCCAATATCGTTGAACGTGCCCAGTGGTCATCCGCGTGGCATAGCCGGTCCCCAAACCCGTTTCAACCGAGCACCCGCACGCTGAAAGAAGGTTGAAGTTGTGCTGACGGCTGCGCCAACCCTATCGCCCAAGCGCTTGCATATCGTACAACGGATAGGCATAGCCTCATTGCTAACCAAGTTTTCTGTCCATAGGTAGGCCTCCCAATGCTCGTTTAAACGATAACCCACAATGGCTTGCAAGCCAGCATTGCGATAATTGTCGCGCCCCCAGAACACATTGTTAAGATAACCGCCAGCGGCCACCGTGAACTTTTTGCCCAATGGTTGGGCATACATGGCCGAAATGTTTTGCATAAAGCCTGCCCCGTGGCGTGCATGCTTGCCAAACTGCGCGAATACGGATGCACCAAGACTTAGGTTTAGCCCCGGATGCAAGTCCCATCGCTGCCATCCAGCCCAAAACCAAGGGCGATAACCCAGCGGTTCTATTTGTCCGTTGAGGGTTAAAGACGGCAAAGCCATCGCCCCGTCGATGGTTGGCTCTACAGCCACAACGGGCGTTACCAGCTTATGCAGCGTGTCTACAACGATGCTATCAGACAACTTTGGTTGCTCTACAACAGCATTTTCGGCTGTACGCCGCACGTTTTGTTTCCACTCCTTTTGAGCGAAAGCCGTACCAGCAACAGCACAACATATTATCGTTACAAGCAAATGTTTCTTCATCATCATGCAACAAAGATAAACGATAAACGTCGAAAAACAAAACAATAAACATTTTTTAAGGCAGGTTCTAAAAATCACCTTTGCTGTATTTTTAGCTTTTAGCTGAGCAAGGGTTGCTTACGACTTGAAGGAGCATAGTGAACTATGCTTTCTGAAAGAGTAAGCGAAAGATGCCAGATAAAAGCAAAAAGACAGTGAAGAGCAATACAAGGAACAACAATTGAACCTTTGCAGGGAATTTATAGAACATGCCTTAATAATGATTGCTAACACGCCTTTATGCAAGATGTTATTAACCAATATCACACCACTTACGGCCTGTTTTTATATTATTTACCACTATTTGTTTTGCAAAATAGCCTATTTGCCTTATTTTTGCAGTAACTAAAAGAGGAATAAAGATGAAGAAAACAGTAATTTGTGCGCTCGTGGCAATGTTCTTTTCGGCATCGCCAACGTGGGCGCAAAGCAACAACGGCCATCAAGACGAGCCTAGCCGATAGGGTTTCTACTATTGTAAAGAAGGCCAAATCGTCTATGCAACGCGCTGGAAAGCGGGTGGAGAAGGCTATTGGCATTAACGACAAGAACAGAGACGGCGACGAAGTGAAGATAGACGGCACCTACTACATGCCCATATACTCGCTAAACATCTACAACGGCAAAGATGCGATAAGTTTAAGAACACTTTGCGAAAAAAGGCGTTTACCAAGAAGTATCCGCGCACAAACGTTCTCAGCGTTACCATTCCCCAAGAGGGATGGGTGAGCAAAGCGGTGAAAGACGGCGGAAAGGTTATTGGCTACCTGCAATACATGTATTGCTACGTTCTGGCACAAGACGGCGACGACGGCTATATAAACGCCCGATTCAGCTTTCAACGCTACAAGGATGTGGGCAAAGAGTATGGTTCGGTTAACGGACGGTGGCCACAATGGGACCACACCGACGTGCTTACACGCTCTGTTTACGATGAATTGAAAAACTATTAAGCGAAGGTGGGTGGGCGAAAGCCACCGTATTTGCCCCACCTACCCCACCTAAAACATCATATAACAACACTAAATACTAAACGCAAACAAAGCCATGAACATTCTAAAAGCCTTGTTCGGTGGGAAAACCGAAGACCCTGAAGAAAGAAAGAAAGACGAAGAAACCAAGAATTTCGACATCCTTAAATTTGATGGCGTAAAGGCATTGCACCTTGGACAAGCCGATCACGCCATCAATTGCTTTACCAAAGCATTAAAGTTATAAAGACGATTTGGAAACACGCGACTATCTTTCGCAAGCTTTTCTTGATGACTAACGAACCGCTGAAAGCCTACGAACAACTGCAAAAGTTGGCCGAGGCTCAGCCCGATAACCCAAAGATTTACGTGCGAATGGCAGATGTTGCCTACCGGATGGACGACTATGGCGCAATGGCCGATGCCTGCGAAAAGGCCTTACTCATAGATAAAGCCAGTCCTACGGTGCATTATCTCTATGCGCGAGCCTGCATCGGGCAAGGCGATAACGTGAATGCCGTGGCCATGCTAACCAAAGCTATACTTACCACCCCCGACTATTTAGACGCTTACCTGCTGCGCGGCGAAACGCTATTGGCTATGGAAAGCTTGGAGAGGCGGAAGAAGATGCCAACTTCTGGTTGAACATGTGGCAGTAACGAAGACGTTGCTGCTGAAAGCGCGTGCTGAGAAGGCCAAAGGCTACAATGCGGCCGCACAAGAATACTACGATAAGGTGATAGAGGCCAATCCCTTCCACGCCGATGCTTTTAAAGAAAGGGCCGAAGTGCGCGAGGCGTTGGGAGATTTGCAGGGAGCGGAAGAAGACCGAAACGTGAATTTCTAACCCATAAGCCTCCATTTTTAATGCTTTCAAAGCGCAGAACATACAATCGGGAGACTTCTTAACGTGAAGTTTCCCGATTGATTTTAGGATATTACCAACGTTTTCGTTAAGCCAAATGAACAATGTCGAGTTTGCTCGGACATATTGTCATGGCGAGAAAACGCACTTTTCGAGGGATGAAAAAGAACAGTTTTCGTTAAGCCAAATGAACAACGTCGAGCTTGTTCAAACATTGTCATGGCGAGAAAACGCACTTTTCGAGGAACGAAAAAGAACAGCTTTCGTTAAGCCAAATGAACAATGTCGAGCTTGTTCAGACATTGTCATGGCGAGAAAACGCACTTTTCGAGGAACGGAAAAGAACAGTTTTCGTTAAGCCAAATGAACAATGTGGAGCTTGTTCAAACATTGTCATGGCAAGAAAACGCACTTTTCGAGGAACGAAAAAGAACAGTTTGTAGATGCTTAAAGCCAAATCGTACATTAGCTCCAATCGGTTCATTATGCCGCTTGGGGCTTTATATTTCTAAAATTGAGCAGAGTTTGTTGTCTTTGTGATGCCTGCACAAGATAATCATCCCGCTAATAAAACGAAGTGCAGAACAATCAACTCACGGCCCATAATCTCACGAAAAGAACAACAGCTCCCCACTACTTCAACTCCATCATCAACTCAAAGATCACAAGCTCATCAACCCGTCAACTACAAAACCCACAAACTCAAATAACTCATCAACTCAAGAAAATCACAAGCTACAACCCATCAACTTACAAACCACAAACTCAAATAACCTCATCTACTGAAATCTTAAATTATTATTCTTTATTTTACAATTCCACTTTAATTTTCTCTCCGTTCTAGTTGATAGGCTAGCAGGTAACAAGCTGCCTATTTCTATCGTCTTTTATTTTGTCTATTTTCAAGAACTGAACCTGCATTTTGCACCATTTTGCCTTTCTAGTTTGGTTTGCCTTCTCGTAATTTTTCATGCCCAATTACTAGCTTTTAGACCCTAAAACCCCCATCTTTATGGCTATTTTACCTTTTTTAGCCTTGATTTTTGATGGTTCGGAAAGGTTATATTTATACCATTGGTGCAATTTTTATGCTTTTCGTCTCGCATTTTGCAACGATTTTGCACTGTATTTAGCACTGAAAATACCTGCGTTTTGCAGCAAAACACATGCATTTAGCACCAAAACATCTTTACGTTTAGCATCAAACACTCATATTTAGCACCAAAACGCACTACATTTTGCTGCAAATCACGCAAAAACTGGTGTAATGACTGTTTGTTTAAAATAAATATTCATTTTGCTACATTCACAAGCTAACCCCATTTCGTACCAAAACAAACCTTCGTGAGAATCGTTTTTGCGGGCAAGGTGGGCGATTGTTGACAAAGGGCACTCATAGTGTTAAATTTCTTGCTGAAAACTAGACAAAAGGGAAGATTGCCTGTACACACCGCATTGACAATAGCACGGAAGCATGCACGCCATTACCACTAGCGCGAACGGTAGTAAGCGTGTTGCTCTGGGCAATGGGGGACAAGTTGGTGGAAACGCAGAAGCAGTCTGCACTGACAGCCAATTTTCAGCTTGTAGAGAAGGCATTGAACGACCTACGCCAGATAACCTTTTAGGCATATCCACATATTTTGCCTCAGCCAAAAGAGAGGATTCTTCGATTTTATTGTATTTTGTCTCATCACTCCGCGTACAAGAGTGAGGTGTTTATCTGGGTTTACAGCAAAAACAATAAACCCACTCAACTCGTAAATATCAAAGGAAGAGACGGTTTCAATGTTGTAATATTAGACAACAATATTGCCACAAAAGCGTATCTTTGCAAATAGAAAACTAAGAAAAGAAAAATGGAAATGAAAGAAGTGACATTAAACAATGGCGTTAAGATGCCCCAATTGGGCTATGGTGTATATCAAGTTGAGCCTGCCGAGGCTAAACGATGTGTTAGCGATGCCTTGGCTGTTGGGTACAGAATGGTTGACACGGCACAAGTCTATGGCAACGAAGAAGGCGTGGGACAGGGCGTGAAAGACAGCGGATAGCACGCAACGAGGTTTTATCGTTAGCAAAATATGGATTAGCAACTATGGTTATGAACGTGCTAAGCTGAGCATTGACGAAAGTTTGAAAAAGGCTGCAAAGCGATTATATAGACCTCATGCTGCTACATCAACCCTTTTGCGACTATTACGGAGCTTATCGCGCCTTAGAAGAGGCATACCGCGAGGGCAAAGTTAGGGCCATAGGCGTTAGCAATTTCCAACCAAACCACTTTATAGACTTGGCCAACAACGTTGAGATTGTACCGGCAGTAAACCAAATTGAAACCCATGTGTTTTTGCCAACAACGTCGCGCACAGCAGTATATGAACGAGTTTGGAACGCTAACCATGTCGTGGGGGCCGTTTGCCGAGGGGCGAAATGGTTTCTTTACCAATGCCGAACTCGTGGCCATTGGACAGGCACACAACAAAACGGCCGCACAAGTGGCACTGAGATACCTAATACAACGCGACATCATCATTATACCAAAGTCGACACATCGCAACAGGATGGAACAGAACTTCAACATCTTCGACTTTGAACTCACACCCGAAGAGATGGCTCGCATTGAGGCATTAGACCTTGGAAAAAGCCTGTTTTTCGACCATAACGACCCCGAAACGGTGAAGATGTTCATGGGATGGAGGTAAGTTGTGAAAGCGGTAACAGCTTTTAAAGGCAACATTGGTGCCACGCCTCTGAAAACCATTAACGCAGAGAAGGAGAAACAAGCAAACAAATTGCCCGTATTTTTCATACAACTTGCCAGATAAAAACAGATGGGCAGAAAAACGAAATAAGGTGTGCCACGCGGCACACCTTATTATATATGGGCTTGACGAGCCACCCATGGTGGACGAAAATTACTTGGCAAAGGCCACAGAACGCGTTTCGCGTATAACGGTAATCTTCACTTGTCCGGGGTAAGTCATCTCGTTTTGTATCTTCGTTGCAATCTCGCCGCTTAGTTTCTCGCTCTCAGCATCGTCCATCTTGTCGGCACCAACGATAACACGCAGCTCTCTACCCGCCTGTATGGCGTAGGTTTTGGTAACTCCAGGATAGCTCATGGCGATGGCCTCCAAGTCGTTCAGACGCTTGATGTAGGCCTCAACAATCTCACGACGTGCACCTGGACGTGCACCCGAAATGGCATCGCACACTTGTACAATGGGAGCCAACAAGGTGTTCATTTCTATTTCGTCGTGGTGTGCGCCAATGGCGTTGCAGATGTCGGCTTTCTCTTTATACTTCTCGGCAATCTTTGCTCCGTAAAGGGCGTGGGGCAATTCGCTTTCCTCATCGGGCACTTTTCCAATGTCGTGCAACAGACCTGCGCGCTTTGCCTTTTTGGGATTTAGTCCCAATTCTGAGGCCATAACTGCACAAAGGTTGGCTGTTTTCGCGTGCATGTTGCAAGAGGTTCTGTCCGTAAGACGAACGGTACTTCATCTTTCCTACAATGCGAATAAGTTCTGGGTGCAAGCCATGAATACCCAAATCGATGGCTGTGCGCTTACCCGTCTCGATGATTTCGTTTTCCAATTGTTTCTTCACCTTGGCCACAACTTCCTCTATTCGGGCAGGGTGAATACGGCCATCGGCAACGAGTTGGTGAAGGGCAAGACGGCAAACCTCGCGGCGAACGGGGTCGAAAGCCGAGATTACGATGGCTTCTGGCGTGTCGTCGACAACGATTTCAACACCCGTGGCAGCTCCAAAGCACGTATGTTACGGCCTTTCGCGACCGATGATGCGGCCTTTAACCTCATCGTTGTCGATGTGGAAGACGCTCACCGAGTTTTCTATTGCCGTTTCGGTGGCCACACGTTGAATGGTTTGTATAACAATCTTCTTGGCCTGCTGGTTGGCATTGAGTTTCGCCTCGTCGATTATCTCGTTGATATAGCTGGCTGCATCGGTCTTGGCCTCGTCTTTTTAGGCTCTCGATAAGTCGTTCTTTGGCCCTCTTCTGCGCTAAGTCCCGACAGTTCTTCGAGCTTCAAAACGCTCCCTGACTTTGCATCTTTTTCGAGTTCCTCTTGCTTGATGTTCAGCAGTTTTTCTCGTTATCCACGCGCTGTTGGCTTTGTTCCACCTCTTGTTTGCGGCGTGCCAACTCGTCTTGACGTTGGTTAAGCGAAATCTCGCGCTGTTTAAGTTTGTTCTCGTTTTGCTGAATACGTTGGTTGCGGATTTGCACTTCCTTTTCCAACTCGCTTTTCTTATTGAGGATTCTCTTTAACTTCGAGCAATCTCTTTCAGCACTTCCGCCTCTTTGTTAGCGTTTTCTAGCATCTCGTTATACTGTCCTTTAATGACGTATCTAAAAAGGAGATAGCCAACAAAGCACCCTATAACAAGTGCTACGGCGGCAGCGATTATCGTTTCTATCATACAGATTAATATTGATTATGTAATGTTTTTGTTCTGTTCCCTTTTGGTGTTTATGGGGGCGAACACCTTGGCGAAAGGTGCCATAAGGCAATAAAACTCGGAAAAGAAAACAGCCTAAACAGAGGTTGGCTCGATGCCCAAAGCCTCTTCTATCTCTGCGGCAAGCACTTTAAGGGCTATCCATCAACGGCTCCACGTCGTTGTGTTCGTCCGCATTATGGTAACGCATAGCAACGTCTATGAGTACCATATAGAGAATGTCAATATCGCTTTTCTTGCCTGCATACCTCGCCGAGTAGAAGTTCACAAGGTCGGTAATGAGCTTTGCACTCTTGCGATACTTCTCTTCGTCTTCTCGTGAGCAGTTAACAGGTATCGACCTGTCGTAAACATTGAGCGTTATCTTGAAGAAGTCTTTTTGTTATCAGCCATTGTCAATGCTATTTTCGCTTAGAAGTGTGATACATCTGTTCACATCCCTAATGAGTTTGGAGAGCCTTTTTCTGAGCCGACTCCATGTCGCCGTCGGTGATTTCAACCATCTTTGCCATTTTCAGGCTGTCATAGCTTTTTGTAAAGCAGATTGCAAACTGTCGTCCACGCTCCTTTTATTCGGGCATCGCGCTCATCAATCGTCGCCTGGAGTTCAGCATTCTCTTCTCTCAATTCCCTTATATTGAGAAGAGCTGGCTAGCAGGCATGTAGTGAAACTGCGACAATGGAATTCGTTTGCATCCATATATGTAACACCAATTTGACTACAAATTTAACTTATTTATTTTGGATGACGCAAATTTTTCAACCTGTTACATCCTGTAAAAATGTAATTAGGTGGCATCAATGGGCTATATGCCACATGAATATCCCGTTATGCGAGCGTTAAAAGCCAAAATATGGCAGCGAAAAACGTCGTTCCTCGAAAAGTGCGTTTTCGCCATGCCATCGTCCGAGACAAGCTCGACTCTGTTCATTTGGCTTAACGAAAACGTTCTTTTTCGTTCCTCGAAAAGTGCGTTTTCTCGCCATGCAATGTCCGGAGCAAGCTTTGGCATTGTTCATTGGCTTAACGAAAAACGTTCTTCATCGTGGCTTACTTGGCTTTCGTCGGACGTGGCTCTTACCAGCATCACCACTTGGAAAAACGAAGTCTGTTACCCATTTTTGGCTAAATCAAGCCTTTTTATTATACTGTCTCGATCGAGGCTACGGTTTTCCAACACACCAGCATCCGAGAAATCGTTCTGTTGAAAAATGTCGTTGATGGTGCGCGTGCGTCATGGTGTAAATGGCCTTCTTGAAGAACGAGGGCAAACGCAACTTAAACTTCATGAGATTGCCCATGAGCATCATGAGATCTTGTGTGAAGTTCTGGAATTGTATTAAGTACACCTGCACGTCTTGCAGCTTGTGGCAGTTTTTCCTAATGCTGGCATCTATTTCCCTAAAAGAAACCCTCGTCGGTTTTATACAGTTCTTTCAACATCTTACGGCAATGCGCCTTCACCAAGACCCAACTTGTTGTTTTGTGTTGTATGCGTAAAGGTTGTTTTGTGATGTTCTCAACTCGAAGCATGGCCAAATTGGTTATACCTAAGTTACTGTAAGGGTTGCTTGAAGTAACCACGCACAGAGTCATGTAGTCTTCCATGCCACCCGCCTTCGATTTGTCGGCTTGTCTTTTGAATATTGAGGAAAATAATCCCATAATTGTTTTGTTTCGAATAATGTAAATAGATGTTTTCTCCTCTATCTCTACGCCTTGGGCGCGAGATGAGTGCCACGAGTGGAGCGAATACTAGCTGCAAAAGCACGAGGGAAACGCAATTTATGGTCTTAATTTCCCGCGATTAGAAGGTAGTTTTGGGCATTGTTAAGAAGTCAATGAGTGTCAAAGCACGATAAGTCGGTTGACGTGCGCCAGCGCATAAACAAAGGTCGCAAATTGCGCACACGGCATGCCGGAGAGGTTTACATGGTTCGTTATGCTTATTTTCATCTTTCCTTGTAACGAAAGAAAGCAAGACTAGCATATGCATCGAAAACGCCGCTTTCGCTTCTCAGCAGCGTACACCCAAAAGAGGTAACAGGCCGCAGAGGAGGAAAGCGGCGCTTTGAGTAACCTACTTCCTGAGATCGGGAAACGGGTAATTAGATGTGTGCTACTCTTTGCTATGAACAAGTTCTCAAAACCTTGTTTGTGCTATTTACTCATGTCGTACACCACCTGCATCAGCTGCGATTGTCGAGCATTCTTCCATCGTCGCAGCCTCGCTGTAAACGCGGATGATAGGCTCGCATTGCTCTCGGCGCAAGTGCACCCATTTGTCGGCAAAGTCTATCTTTACGCGCCATCGATATCGTTCCCTTGCTCGTCTTTATACGGTTCTTTACACGCTCCAAAATAGCATCTACATCGGTAGACGGCGTGAGTTCGATGTCGGTGGCGATGAAATAGTTGGGATAAGTGGCGCGATAGCCTCGCCTCACCTTGCAGCCCTCGTGGACCGAAATGCTAAGGAAAAGGGCGATTACCAGCAAAGCATCCGCGCCCATAATGGCTCTCTCTAGGATAGATTACTCCACCATTACCTTCACCGCCGATAACTGCATTAACGGCCTTTCACCCGCCGTGGTTACGTTCACCTCGCCAACAGCCGCAGCCGTGTGACTGACCGCCGTGTTTGAGGGTATACATCGCGCAGGGCACAACGCGTGGAACTGAGGTTGAGACACGGTGTTGCCTGCGTTTGCGACAATACATGAGTCGGCCACTAACCGACGCGTATACTCTTCGCCGAACATCTTCCCGCCTTCACAGACAAATAAACACCAAACGGTCCCACATCGGGGTCTACTACGATACCCATATCGTAGTTTCCATTCTACCTCGGTCATAATCCCGGCTGGATCTCAAAGGTTTCGAAGGGTTAGGCGAAAATCTCCCGTTGAGTTGGTCGTTGAGCATGGTGTATTTCACACCAATTGGTCGAGCAGTTTGGCGAGGACGCCTCCCACGCGATGTACCATATCGACTACGACTTTAGAAGCCCAGCCTTACGAGATGGCATCCGGCATCAGCCAACTGCTAACGCCAACACACTATCAATGTGACGCTGGTCGAAACTTCTTATCGTCCTCGGCGGTATATGGCCTAAGTGGTCTACATCCGCATAAATGAAAAGTCGCATATCGGCTATTTTCAAAGCTCTGCATCCTCAATAAAACTCACCTTTATTGTTGTGGTTTCAATGCGTTCCATTGACGTGGATTATGACTTGCTGTGATAATTATTTATCAACCACCATAGTAACGTAACTCGGTAGTAGGCGTTGTGGGCCCAGCCGATGTTCAACAATCAAAGCCATTTCCGCGGGCGTACCGCGCACAATGTTCTTAACCGGCTTCTCGCCGAAATGCTGCGCGCATCGCGGCCAACGATGGTGTTGTTGCCCTTAGGCATGTTTTGACGAATAGAAATTGGCGTATGCCGAAGTAAACTAACGATGTCTAACGGGTTTGAGTGTCACCAACCCCTCCGCCGAATGACCGCGGATGCCAGAAATAGATTTAGTGGTGTCATTGCAAATTATGTTTTTTATCGTGCCTTGCTCCAATTCTAACGCTCGCAAAATAAAGGTATCCGCCATTCACAGCCCCCATGACCTGCAGTCGTAGGAATTTTTTACGATTAAACGAACGCGAGCACCTGCCTCTTCGGAAGAAGAAAGCCTCGTCGAGGCAATATATAGGAGAAAGGCGTGAGCCAACCAGGTGAGACTGCCGTCCCATTGGTGCGTTGGCGCGCCACGTACATCAGCCCACCCGACCGTTACAAGCTTGCGGTGAACGTGCCAGAAGTGTTTGTAGCGTCCATTCTATGACGAGCCAAGCGCTAAAACGCGGATGGAAACTAGCAGTTCAAGGCTGCTCGCAAGCAAGTTTCTTTCGTCTGAACCTGCACGTCACATGCACGCGTCGACCCTTTTCAGTCTTCTTCTTTACCTACACACTTTATGGCACGATTTGGCATGTACACGCCCGAACTCTCAAAGAGCACATATTCGTTCTTAGCCGTGTCGGTAGTCTCACCGTTTGCAAACAAATTCGTTTTCGCTAATAACTTTGATGTTTCTTCTTCGTGATGTAATTGCTGAGTGGCGTTTCAGCCCTGATTCCACTTGGTCGGCAGAGTTTTCGTACCTGCTACGCGATTGCCACGAGAGCGCGCACTGCCGCCAAGAGGAAAGAGAGAAAAGAACAATTTCTTCATTCGCATCGTTTAAGTTTTATGCTGATGAGGTTGTGCGACTGGGTTACAGCCATCTCGTTCCACCACGAACATAGGCTTCACTTCGTCCACAATGCTGCAAAAGATAATATATATTAGCCCGTTTCGGGATGAACGACCTCCTCGTATTTTTGGATACACATCTGTTGGTCGTCCAAATCCCACATGTCGCAAAAGCGGTGCTGCGGAACACAACCTTAATGCCACACGCAAGCGCGCGAAAACGATGTTGGTCAAGCCCTGCAAACGCCCCGAATAGGCCATGCGATGGCATCGCGAACAACGCGTCGCGGCGCACCCATCGAGGCAGAAAAAGCTACCTCCACTGGCATTGAGTGCGCCGCCGCCGTTGGAAGAAACGCCCGCCATCTCGTTGCAAGGAAAGGTCGATCTACCGAACGCAGGCTCACTTCAAAAGTGAGGTTGTCTTTGTCCGCATCTTCAGCGCAACGAAATAACCACTCTGCCCTTTTATGCGCAAAGGCCTCGTTAACAAGTCCTTCGGCACGTCGCCCTGAATCGTGAGAATGAGAAATTCTTCATGCGTCTTGGCGCGTAATGCAAAAGTACGAGGCGTTAAGTTCGTTCAGCACATTGAGTTTCTGGCTCATCAGGTAGCCGCGGGAAACGGATGGGCCCTGAGCTTATAATTGTTGTAAACGTTCACGATATACCTTGTCTTTATCAAATCCTTTGGTCGGCAAATGTCCGATAATGACATATATTTCGCAGTGGAGTTATAAGTAGCCACGTGTCGGTCATCGTATCACGCACAATACACGGCAATGGCAGGCCTGCCTACTGACATGTTCTGAAACCTCGGAGCTGCCAAACGATGCGGAACGCACGATTTCGCAGGTGCTGCCTCATCTGCGGCAACGACACCATCAGGCGAGCATCCATCTGCGGGTTGAGGTGATGATCGAACACACACTCGCTGGGCTGTGGTGGTTTCCAAGGCTTGCTGCATGTCGTCAACACGGTTCGTTGCGTTAAAGTCTAGGCAGAAAATAAGGTCTCGCTCTCGGCATTACGAAGTCGTTGCCACAAACAGCGGTGTGTTTGTCGTAACGCATCACCTTTTCTACGGCCTGGCGGCCATCTAAGGATACGGGAGCGTCGGGAACGATGATGAGCGGCTCCTCACCCACTCTGCCGCAGGTATTTCGGCCCACGCCAATGAAAGAGCCAATAGCATCTCCATCGGGCGACTGGCGGCAGCAAATCCACGATGTTGTTGCCGCTTGTATCAATCCGTTCTAGCTATTAGAATCGGACTGTGAGAGTAGTTTCGAGTTGCATAATGGTGCAAGAGTTACAAAAAGTGACCCAAAGCCACGCTTTAAACACCTTATAATTTAGGGCTAATCCTATAAAATTCGCTTACAGAACACTCTTTGTTCGTGTAGCGTTTTATAGCCAGCCAATTTCGTTCTTTCGTTCGCTTGAAAAGTGCGTGCCTTCGCCATGACACTCACGAGCAAGCTCGACATCGTTCGCGCTTGGCTTAATCGAAAAACGTTCTTTCTCTCGTTCCTCAGCGCGACGCGCGTTTCTCCGCCATGACGATGTTCGAGCAAGCCGGCTCTGTTCACTTGGCTTAACGAAAAACGTTCTTTCCTCGATTCGCTCGAGAGTGTGTTTTCGCGCGCGACGATGCTCGAGCAAGCTCCGGCATCGTTCATTTGGCTTAACAAAACGTTCGTCTGCCGGTTTAGTTACTTCCGCCTCTTCTTCCGTATAACACCTTCCACATAGATGCGTGTCATACTCAGTAACGCCGTTGATTTTGCGGATGGTGATGGTCTTAAGTGGCCCGAAACATGTTCTTGCCATTGCCAACAACTTTCTTCGCCCTTCTCGCCTGGTTACTAATGGGCGTTTTGGGATGCAGGGGACAGTGCAAACCACAGCTGTATGGCCGGATTTCGTTGACGACAAGTCTTTTCCTACATTGGTAAAGGTGAAGGTGCATTCCTGAACGAGGGTTCTTTTCCACTGAAAGTACCAAAGTTGTGGTAATCTTATCAAATTTACTTTCTGCCTGTTGCTGTGCCACAGCAAATCCCAACAAATGCAAAAAGCATCATTGACAGCAATACCAATTTCTTCATATCCCTTATCTTTTAATAATAATGAGCGTCGCGCGCAGTACCGCCGCCCTTACCCTGCCCTCGTTGTACACTGAGGCACAACCAAACTGGCAAAATTAGATGGCGTTTTCTTCCTAACGACTTTGCAAAGTTAACGCTATATGCGGAGAAAAACAAATTTTACTGCACTAGAGATAATGTCCAACTACGCGGATTTGTAAGCATCATGCCCAAAGACGTATTGGCACCTCTGGCCCGTTGTGACAGCACTTATCCAAGGGAGTTTGTGGTGTTTAAACAGGGAGTTTCTTCACCAACAAACGCATACCTTCTTTTCTCGTTCCTCGAAAAGTGCGTTTTCTCGCCATGACAATGTTCTGGCAAGCTCGACATCGTTCATTTGGCTTAGCGAAAACGCTCTTATCATATAATCATGTGGAAAACGATGATGAATGGTAAAAACACATTCGCTACATACACATTTCGCGCACATCTATCCACCATCCGTTCTGGCAATAGTTATTAGAAAACAGTTAGTTACATGCCGAAGTAGTTTTGTGCGTTAATCTTTTCTACAAATGGAGAAAACGTGCTAGCACAAGTCAACCCACGGCCATATAAACTCACTAAGACCCAACAATTCCCGAAGACTTCAACTGGCCAGCTCACCAACTAATTAACTCGCAAACTCACAAAATCATCAACTCACAAACTCATCAACGCAAAAGCTCACCAACCCAAAAGACCATCAACTTACAACCTCATCAACTCAAAAGTTCATCAACTCTAAAACTTAAATTGCTATCTTTATTTTTACAATACCACTCTAATTTTCGCTCCGTTCTAGCATATTGGTTATAAAGTCGGTAAAAGCCACTATTTCTACCCTTTCATGCCTTGGGGTTGTCTATAAAGCCCAGGAACCTGCATTTTGCACCATTTTGCCTTTCTAGTTTGGTTGCCAACTCCATGATTTTTGAAGCCCGATTACCCACTTTGCCCCTAAAACCTCATCTCCTTTTAATGGCCATTTTGCCCTTTTCAGCCATGTGTTTCCTATGGCATTAAAAGGTTTTGTTTATACAGTACTGTGGATGTTTATGCTTTCGTCTCGCATTTAGCGGCAAATCGTCACTGCATTTAGCACTACTTTGCCTTGCGTTTAGTACCAAAACGCACTGCATTTAGCACGTAAACGCACCGCTGCATTTAGCATCAAGAAGCGCACTGCATTTTAGCGCAAAACGCACTTAATTTTGCACAAACAGCCCCGAAACTGGTGCGTGACGTTTTCTTTGAATAAAAATTCGCTGCCGCATGCACAACCTTACCCAATTTGGCACCGAAACAAACCTTCGCGAGAATCGATTTTTGCGGTAAGGTGAGCAGTTGCGGATAAAAAGGGCACTCGCAGTGTTAAATTTCTTACCGAAAAGCTGACAATATTTGGCAGAGTGGACGAGAGTTGAGGGAGTGACAAGTTGGCGAGTGGGATAAGTGAGCGGGTTAATCGTTCTCTTTCTCGTTCATCGAAAAGTGCGTTTTCTTGCCATGACAATGTTTGAGCAAGCTCGACATTGTTCGTTTTGGCTCAGCGAAAACGTTCATCTTTGCGTATTGTGACCTAAATACGTCCATTTTGACATAAGAACACAAGAAACATAAAGAAGTGCGCTTTATTTCTTTTCCTCATTATGTGCCACTGGAAAGATGCTTTCAACTTGTAAAGAATGTATTGAAAACTTCCGCCAGGCTACCTTTTTGAGGCATGGCCATGTTTTGCCGCAGACGAATGGGAGGAATTTCAGATTTCCTCGTACCCTTGTGTGGCACTTCGCATTACATGGGTGGGGAGCTTATCTTGGTATTACAGCACAGCCATAGGTTTCTCTCAATTTGTAGAAAGACTAAAAGCTAGGACGACTTCGATGTCGAAAAAGGTCTTTCAGCTATTGCATCGTAAACGAAATAGGCGTAACTTTGCCAGTAAATAATGAACCGAAAGCATGTCATAGGCATCAAACCTACAAGAAAGGAAACAAGATGAAAACGATTCACGGAAGAGCAAATAACAACACTCGCCCCAAACGAGATATTTGTTTGGCAGCAACATTCAAAGGTTATCATGGCGGGAGGTGCTGCACGCGTGGCACTCAACAAGTTTGGTGCGGTAGGGGGAAAAGGAGACGGACTGCAAGGTCAAAGCTACGCCATCCCAACAATGGAAGGCGGAGTAGAAACAATACGCCCGTTTGTAGACAAGTTCATCAGCTTTGCAAGCAAGCACCCCGAGTACATTCTTAGTTACAGGATTGGTGCGGCATTGCAGGCTTTTACAGACGGGAGATTGCTCCATTGTTTTCAAAACGCCATTTGCCAATCAAACATATTCTACCCAAAACATTTGCTGATGTGTGAACAAACGAAATGAAATAGCCAACAGTTAGGAGGCCATTAACGTTGTTAAAAACACACAAAGTTGCTTGTACCGCAACAGCAAGCCATCATGGTGCCCCACCACAAAACCCTCAGGCGTGCCCGCGCAAAAGGCTTTGTAGCATATAATTGCTGGCTAACAAATGCGGTAAAATACGTTCTACGTCGCCAAGCTTTATTCTTCTGTGCAGTCGTGGCACTGTTTTTTCTTGATGATGTTGTAGGCCGAATAAAGGCCTAGTTCGCCTGCCTTGCTAAGGTCTTTAACGCCTTGCGGGCGTTCGCCGCGGGCAACATAGGGCCAGTCCATGATTGAAATAGGCCTCGGCAAACCGACTGTCTAGCTTGATGGCTGCCGTATAATCGGCAATGGCTTTATCGTTGTTGCCTTGGTTGTAGTACAAATCTCGCCCCTACAATAATATAGGTGTAAGCACTTTGAGGTTGTAGGGTTATGGCCCTGTTTAAGTCGGATAAAGCTCCTGCTTCCAGCAATTTAGCATCTGCTCCATTGGATGCCTTGAAACCGCTCATGGCCATTTGACACACGGCCCGATGCCAATAGGCCAGGACGAAGTGCTGTCGAGCGAGAGCAACGTTGTGAGGTCGGCTATCGCTGCATCGAAATTTTGCAGTGTTCCGTAGGTCACCGCACGCTGTAAGAGCAGGCACGCAACTCAGCATTGCTGGCATTGGCACTCTATCTCTGCGTCAACGACTCGGCAAGAACAAAGAAATCTTTCGAGTGACGTTCGTCTAACTGTTCGTTTCCACAGGCAACGTATAAGGGGCGGCCAAGTTTTGCCACGCGGTTAAACTGTTCTACGTCGCGGTCGAAAGCCTGATAAGAACGTATTCCGTTGGCGTATGGCACGAGCGAAAGGTGGAACATGGGCATGATCGATGTGTTGGTGGCGTTGTTCTTGCACACGTCCGCGGTAACGACTTTCGTATTCGTGGGCCACTTCATTCTCGTCGCTCACCACCATTTGGCTGTGACTTGTCCATATTTATCTCGCCACGCTTGCGCACTTCTTTCAGCTTGGCACGTGTCCAACGCGCCTGAACGCCCAACCGTTTGTCCATCTGTGCTTTGAAAATCTTAAACTCGTCGAGTTCGGCCTTGACCACCATGCCCAGTCGGCGATAGCAACGAGCACGATAAGAAAGCCCTATCCAGAAGTTGGGAAACTGCTTGATGACCCTAGAATAGTCGTCGATGGCGGCGCGTATGTTACCCGTTTTCTAGTGAAGTATGCCGCGATTGAACACGGCCATGAAGTTGTTTGGTTCCATCGTGATGATGAAATCGAAGTCGGCGATGGCCCTATTGTCGTCGCCCAGCTGCAAACGAAGTAGTCCGCGGTTGTAATGTCCAAGAAAATTGTTGGGGTCCAGTTCCAGTGCAAGGTCGTAATCGGCCATTGCTCCACGCAAATTATTTAGGTTAACGCGAGCAATGGCGCGGTTGAGATAGTTGTCCACGCTCTTGGATTTCAGGTGAATGGCCTTTCCCAAGAACTCATCAGCCTCACGCCATTGCTTTCGCGACAGGCTTATATAGGCTCTCATGGTCCATACATTGGCGTCGTATGGGTTCTAGTTTCGAGCCTTGTCCAGCCATTCGGCCGCTTTCAGCGTGTCTTTTTCGTGCAAATACACCTCCGCATTTTAGGGGTATAGGCATTGGCATAGTCGGCCCAACGCGACACAATCGTGTCAATATCGTGGTGCGCACCTGCATAATCCTTGCCGTTCATGCGGCAGGCAGCGCGATTATACCAATAGTTTCGGTTGCTCGGATTGAGCTTGATGGCGTGGTTGCAATCGGTTATTGCCTCTTGATACTTGCTTTGCCTGATGCGCGAGATGGCTCGAAGGTCGTAAATGTCCTCGATGTAGGGGTTCAGACTGATGGCCTCGCCTGCATCTTCTTCGGCTCCCACGTAGTCGTCTAGGTAATACTTGGCGATGGCGCGGTATTGCCACGGCTGGTAAAGGTAAGGCCGAAGTGAGATTATCTGGTTGAAATATTGCATCGAAAGCACGTAGTCCTCGTAATGGAGGGCTATCTGTCCACTAGTCATCAGCCTGTCTACGCTGAACGCGCACGGCACTGAACGCGACTAGTGTGAAACGAGTGCAATCTTCTTCTCATGCAACAATGGCAATAAATTCTGATGTAATACTGTTGGCGCTGTCAAGGCGCAAAGGCTGTTTCGCTTTTTCTCATTGCGATGAAAACGGTTTAACGTTCCCTGCAAAGGACAAACAAGTTTGGCTTTGCACGCTCGGATTAACGAAGAGGTGCTTAGCGCGTTGCTTGCTTCGTGGTATCCGCAGCGGAATTTGCCTTTGCAGCAGTGCCTTTCACTTATTTTTAATGAGCTGCTTGCGGAAAGGCGAAAGGTGGTCGGTGAAGAGGATGCCGTCAAGGTGGTCTACCTCGTGTTGCAGCACGCGAGTGAGATAACCTTCAAACCATTCGTCGTGCGGCTTTAAGTCTTCGTCAACATATTGCATACGGATGCGCGTGTGTCTCGTTACCTTTTCGTGTATGCCTGGCAGCGAAAGGCAGCCTTCCTCTAAGCTCTCGGTAGGCGATTGCTCGTCAATCTCAACGATATGGGGATTGATAAACGCCTTTCTATACCCCTTTATCGGGATAAGTCTCGGCTAACACGTCAAGGTCTACCACCAACAAAACGGATGATCTCAAAACCAATTTGCGGTGCGACAGTCCGATGCCGTCGCTGGCTTCCATTGTCGAACATGCTTTGGATTAGTTCTCTGTTGGGATAGTCCAACGGAAATGTCTTGTGCCACTTTTCGCAGCACCCGTTGTCCATATGTATACTGGTAATATCATTTTCTTTTTGATTCTAAAGAACTTTGCAGAATGATTGTTGCGCTATCTGTCGACCAACGCCTTATCTTGCTCTGGCTCTTTAAGCCCGTCAATGCATAGCTCGATGAGCCAGCACCGACGTGAAATCTCTCGTCGTAATACACACGACGTGTATTGTAGCATGTTTTTCCATCGCTCCACGAACTGCCTCACGCGTTCGAGGTTTTCGCCAGGTTGCCCATTAGTTTGTTTTGGTTCGCCCACAACGATCAGCCCCACCTCCTCCCGTTTGCGTGTAGTCGAGCAGGAAGTCGACCAGTGTAGACGAAGAACCGCGACCAAACCCGTTGCAGATAATTTGCAGCGGGTCGGTAACAGCGATACCCGTTCTTTTCTTTCCGTAACTCACGGATAATATCCCGCCACGTTGGTTTTGACTTTCATATAGCAACCAAGCGTCGGGATAAGTAGCACGGAATTCATTTCTTGAGCTCACTGCATCGGCTTTCGATGTGAACGAGGCAGCCACAACGCGATACATGTTGCGGTCGGCATTGTATGCCAAACGTGCATCGTGGCCTTCGCTCTTCAACTTATTATAAAGCCCTTCGGCATTTGTTTTTAACGAGAACGAGCCAACAACAACGCTGTAATCGTTCAGTCCTGAGCCACTCACTACGGTGACATTCTCTTGCCTTACGCTGGCGTTTTCAACACTCTCTTCCACTGTAACTTGTGTTGCGGGCGACTCCTCTACGGGTGTCACGATGGGCGCAGCGCTATCATCAGCGGTCTGTTCCTGCGACTTTGCCTTTTCGTAAGCCCTCTTGTAGGCACTTTCCTTGCTCGATCCACAGCTCTGACAACATAATGCAGCACACAAGCTAGCGCATAAAATCATACTTTTCTTCATCTTCTATCCTATTTAGAATTAAACTTACAATCACTTTTAAGTGATGGGCGAAATTACAAAATATATAACTAAAACACGAGATATGCTCTGCACAAAGTTTGTTAATTGAGCACTCTACACGCTTTTTAACATAAATAATGACATAAAGATTTTGAGCTTTGTTATACCTTTTACCACATTTGCTTTTACATTGAATGCCATGAGGCTTATTTGCCTTACGATGACGATCAATACTTATTTTAATACAACAATGGCAAACAACTAAAAAGATTAAGAAGTATGAAAGATTAGTCACATTGGCGCATTTCTAGGTGGCGCTATCGCTGGTGCGGCCCTAGGGCCGCTTTTGTTGCTCCCTGAAAAGGGCGAAGATACACGCCAAAATATCAGATGCCGTTGACGATTTCGTGCAAGAAACACAAACCCTCGCTGAGCCGCAGTCAGTGCTTGACGACCTTTGGTTGACGACATCAAGGACGCTGTTCCGAGTCGATTGTAGAATAACATGGCCATGTTCTCTACAGACAACAACGTGGAAACCATTGGGCAACTGTGGTAGGTAAACAAAGATTACATCGGGCTTCAAAAGGAATTTGTGAAGCTCGATGTAACCGAAAAGGTGGTCTCATCACCGTTGCCACCTTGTTGGGCATCCACGGCCTCGGATACCGATGACTGTCATCTTCGGTTCGTGTCTGCCGCGGCTCACGCAATGGCTCCAAAACTGGGCATGGCTGCCAGTTTCTGCATCGTGGCCGCCTTCTACTTGGCTCTTTCTGCTCTCATCTTCGCTTTCCGCAAGCAATGGATAGAGAAACCTGTGGTTAGAATTCCTCAAGCATCTTAATGGATTAACATGATGGAAAAACGAAACGATACAAACACTGTCGTATAAGTCTGCTAACGCAGATTAGGCGCGAAAAGAGGCTTTGAGAAAACAAATAGAGGAAGAGGACGCTAAAATCAAGGTGCTGTGGGACAAATTGTTCCGCCCCAATGAACAGGCTGAAACTTCGCCCGCTAAACGTTTTACCGACATGGTAAACACGGGAGCAGGCGTATTAGACGCCCTTATATTAGGGTGGAAACTATATCGAAAGTTCAGCGGAAAGCCGCTCTTCAGACTAAAATGGTAAATGTGGGTCGGGTTTTTAAAGCTCGACCTGCATTCCATCATACCCAAATTCTACGCCGCGGGCAGCTTTTGCTGGCCGCTTCGTGCAAACCTATCTGATGAGTAAGGTGCGTTAGTATTGTTCGCCTTACGCCTAACTGCCGTGAAAAGTCGACAGCCTCGCTCACCAATTGGTGAGAATGGTGCGCTTTTTCAAATCGCAAGGCATTTATTATCAGCACTTCTACATCTTTAAGGTATTGCAACTCATCGTTGCCAATGGCTTTCATGTCCGTGATATAGGCCAATTTGCCAAATCGGCTAGGCCATGATGGGCATCTGTCCGCGCAGCACTTCAAACGGCATCACGTTGATGTCGCCGAACATTAAAGGCTGATGGGGGGCGATGGCATGCAGTTTCAGCAGCGGAACACCTGGATAAAGATCGTCTGAAAAGCAATAAGGCATGTTGTGTTTCAATCCTTTTACGGTGTCGATGTTGCCATAGCGTGGATGTCGCCAAAGCCTACACAAGGTCGAAGGTCGTCACACACCACCCACATGGTCGTAATGTATGTGGGTAAGTAGCACGGCATCGATGGGCCGAAAGACCTGCGGCATCAGCTGTACGCGAGTCGGGACCGCAATCACCAGTACGCGGTGCTCATTACTTTCAACAAGCAGTGCACAACGCATGCGCTTGTCCTGGGATTGTCGTTGGCAAAACCTCACAACCACAACCCAACACGGGTACACCATTAGAAGTGCCCGTTCCAACAACGTGATTTTCATTGTATGTTAACCCCGGATAGATGCTCTCGCCAAACTTTGCTTTCACATCACCTCTGCATTCGATGGCAAAGAGCCAGCACGTCGCGCCCCTCGGCACCGCCCTTGTTCACCACCAAAAACCAATGCTTGTTTGTGATGAACGCCGTTCTACCCAACGCTTTTCCTTTCCATCCGCATTGCTCTATCATCCAACCTGCGGGTATTTTCACCCTTCGGCATCTATTATATAACGTGGCATGTCGGGACAAAGGGCCTGTAAAGCCTCGAATTTACTTCGTTGCATCGATGGGATTCATAAAACTGCTGCGTTACCCTCCACTTTGGGGTCGGGCAACCCCGCATTTCGCCAATGATGGCTTGTCGCAACTCAATGGGCGTGGGCATGGTGATACCTTTCGGCCAATGCTGCCTTTAATGTTGCCATAATCAAGATGCGGAACAAAGGTTCGACAGAGCCGATAGGTAACATGGGTGATGAAAAAGCGATTTTTCCAATCGCGTTTAAAACGACTTTGGCGATAAGCATACTCGCATTGGGCATTGGTATAGTGCACAATGCGCCCTGTTTCCACCTCAACAGCCTCCACAGTGGTTATCACCTTTCACCTCCGCGCCGTATGCACCGATGTTTTGCACAGCACTAGCCCCCACTTCGCCAGGAATAAGCGACAAGTTTTCGGCACCATACAAGCCTTCGGCCACACATTGAGCCACCACTTCATCCCAAACCAGACCCGAACCGTAACGCAACAGCACGTGTTCTTCGCCGTCATCGTGCCGTTCCATGCCCATAATGTGCGAATGTACTACCGTTCCGTCGAAGTCATCCGTTAGCAACACAGGTTGCTACCACCGCCCAAAAATCAGCAGTCGTTCGTTGTCACCGCCAGCTTTTGGCAAAGCTTTTTGCGCCTCAGCCACGGTGTCGAAGGCCATGTATCGCTTACATCTCGCCTTTATTCCAAAGCGTGTATGCTGCGTAAGATCGTAATCGTAATGCTCTGTCATGCACAAAAATAAAAAGCTTCAGCTGTTAAACTTAACGAGTTTCCCATTTGCCTTTCAACTTCTTGAAGTACATCTCTGTTTCCATACCATTACCACGCCACGGATAACAAACAGCTTGCGGTTGCTCTCCGTGTACTTCTGGCCATAGATAATGTTGTAAATCTCGCCCTTCGGAATAAGCCCCGGCTTGAACGATGGCCATTGTTCGGGCGAGATAGATCCGGTGATGGAACCAAAATCGTCGTCGGGGTCGGGAGCAGTGAACTCAACCAAGTCGTTCAGGCTTTGAACCTGAAACGCACTGTTCTGATGCAAAGCGTTGATAGAACTGCAAGAACGAGGCATTAGTTGTTTCGTACTATGGCTTTTTAGGTTCATCGACGTAAGCATCCACTGTCCGTTAACGCGGTTGAATAGGAATTGCTTCACCGATTTGTTGTTAAACGCTATCTTCTCGATAACAACATGGCCTATCGTTGTGTCTTTCACCAAGTTCATTTGTTTGGCATTATCGAAGATTAGCGTATAATAACCCTGCTTCATAAAGAAGTGTTCCATGCGCCAATCTTTCTTTTCCATACGTTTAATAACCTTCGTTTTGGTAAACCTCCAATGGGAACTTTATTCGCGCAAACTGCAACTTGCGGTTTGCGGCGAAGTTGAACACAAAGTCGTCGAACAACTCGTCTGCCGCTTTGGGCATGGGTTGTTCTTCGATAATACTTTCGCGTATCGCGCGTTGCAGTGTCGCCCTCACAATTGTATCAGCGCGCAGTGTCGTTGGTTGTCGGTTTCTTGTCCGTACAACCAGTGGTTGTGCGCCCCATCGCTATCAGTAGCACAAACCATTATAGCAAAGAAAAATAAGCTTTTTCATCCTCTTTCTTTTCGTTTCCTATACCTTTTGTTAGTCTCTCAAATTATTCTTACGTAAAGTGGACAATTCGGCATGCGTTTTTCTGCACTGCCAAAATGTGTCCTAGTTGATGCAAAAAGTACAACTTTATTTCCACACCCATGTTTATTTCAATATAAAAATATTAACTTTGCATCCAAATTGTAATAACACAATAAAAAGATGATACTCGATAAAATAGACCAACTGTTGAACGAAGTGAACAACTTCGGCACAAAACGCCGAAGAAATTGAACAACTGCGCCTGAAATATCTCAGCAAAAAAGGTGAGATTACCGCCCTTATGGCCGACTTCCGCAATGTGTCTGCCGACCAAAAGAAAGCGGTGGGCATGAAAATCAACGAGGCTGGAAACAGCTTGCACAAGACAAGCTGAACGAACTGAAAGCGTGTGGGTACGCAAAAGGTGGCCGAAGATGCACCCGACCTTACCCGCACGCCCTACCCCATCAAGCTTGGAACACGCCATCCGCTAACTATCGTGCGCAACCAAATCATCGATATTTTCCAACGAATGGGCTTTACGCTTGCCGAAGCGACCAGAAATCGACGACGATCTGCACGTGTTTACCAAGCTGAACTGCGCCCGACCATCCCGCACGCGACATGCAGGACACCTTTTTATCGAGACAAACCCCAACGAGGTAACGAAAAACGTTATCTTGCGCTCGCATACGTCTAACGACCAAAGCCGAGTGATGGAACGCCAACAGCCACCCATCCGCGTGATTTGCCCCGGACGCGTGTTCCGCAACGAGGCTATCTCGGCACGCGCGCACCGTTTCTTCCACTCAACCAGAAGGCCTGTACATCGACAAGAACGTGTCGTTTACCGACCCTAAAACAGGTGTTGCTCACCTTGCACGCGAACCTTTTCGGTCCCGACACCGACATCCGCCTGCGCCCAAGCTATTTCCCTTCACCGAGCCAAGTGCAGAAATGGACATCTCTTGCCACATCTGCGGCGGCGAGGGCTGTCGATTCTGCAAGCACACGGGTTGGGTTGAAATCCTTGGTTGTGGCATGGTAGACCCCAATGTGCTTGAAGCCTGCGGCATAGACAGCACTGTTTATTCGTTACGCCTTTGGTTTGGGCATCGAACGCATCACCAACTTGAAATATCACGTGGTCGACTTGCGTATGTTCTCTGGAGAACGACGTGCGTTTTTGCAAGAGTTCCAATCGGCTAATTAAAACTGCATGCAATGTGCTAGCCTTACTAAGGCACAAGCAAACAATAACAGTTATAAACCGTCGGCAATGTTGTCGGCGGTTTTTATTCAATCTTGTATTTGAGTGATGGATTTATCTAGTCTCTTATCCTCTCTGTTAAGAACTAGCACCACAAAAATAAGTTCAGAATATTTGGGAGTACGATGAAACCCATCTGCTTAACTACTCAATAGGACAACAACTTTATAACAAAACAAACATCATAACTCATACGCTCAACTACTTACAAAAATCATCAACTTACAAAATCATCAACTCAAAAACTCACAAACTCATCAACTTACAAGACCACAAACCTACCAACTCATCAACCCTACAAACTCAAAAACTCAAACAAACATCAACTTACAAAACCCATCAACTCATCAACTTGTAAGGCTACAAATTTACACACTCATCAACTTACAAACTCAAAAACTCAAAAACATCAACTCACAAACTTACAAATTGCATAGTTAAATTCTATTTTTATTTTTACAAAACCACTCAAAATTTTCGATTCGTTCTAGAGCGAAAATATTGTTAAAAAGGAGGCAGATTTTACACTATTTCTAACCTTTCACGCCTTTTTGCATTGTTCTATTTTTAAGCATAGAACCTGCATTTTTGCACCTATTTTTGCCTTTTCTAGTTGCTTGCCAATCCCTGTGATCAAGCCCACTTTCCCACTTTTTAGCCCCTAAAAACCCACTTTTTAACGACCATTTCGCCCTTTTTCAGCCATGTTTTTCATGGTTCGAAGAGGTTTTGTTTATACAACTGCAGTGGATATTTATGCTTTGTCTCTGCATTTAGCAGCATTTTGCCTGCGTTTAGCAATCAAAATGCACTGTATTTAGCACTCGAAAATGCCCTTTGCGTTTAGCACTCAAAAACGCACTGGATGTAGTGGGAGACTGTGCACCCTTTTAGCAGCAAATAGCTCCCAAAACGGGTGCAAATGACGGTTCTTATACATAAAAATTCATCTTGCCTCCATGCACAGACTAACCCTTTTTGCATCAAAACCAACCTCCGCGAGAATCGATTATTTGCGGCAAGATGGGAGCTTGATGGCTGAAAGGGCACTCAGAATGTTAAAATCCATGCCGAAAAGAGGACAAATTTAATTGACGAGTTAACAAGTGGGATGAGAAGACATGTTAATAAGTAGACAAGAAATTTTTTATCTTAACTTTCTCCTCAGAACAAGTCTACATCAAAATAATGTACGCTACTTGTATTAGCCCCCTTATCAGCGAGGTTATATGCAATCCGTTTGTCCTAAACAGCTTGCATCAATAAACACCAAGCCGTCTTTGCTTGATACATTTAGCCCTTTGCAGACTTAATTCAATGTCTGCAAAGGGCCATTATCTGTTTATTTAGCAAAAGGGAAACTGTTCCAAGGACTCTTCGGGTTCTCTATCAGTTTCTTCACAACATCTGCCTGCATCTTCAATTGATACCACTACCGCCAAAGGGCGTACCCAATGAGGTAACTCCTTTGCCATAATCTTCCCAAGAAGTGAGCGACCGATGGGCAAACTCGTCGGCAGCATCTACATATTGCCACATTTCTTCCTCGCTGATATACTTACACTCGGCACACAAACGAGCGAGATATACTAGGATAGAAACGTAACAACCATCTGCCCCAATACGCACAAAGTCTGTTTCGTCCTTAACTATTCCTAGTTTCACGAGTTTAGGCATCATCTTAAAAAGCATTCTCTATCTGTTTGGCACAAGCCCGCGCGTCTTTATCCAACACAAAGGTGTCGTTGAGATACTTATCGATAGGTTGCTGCTCTTTAAGTTTGAAAGCTTCGCCGATATGTGGTATAAAGTTTTTTGTACAAGCGACCTTAAAGTCGTTTAATAAGTTGATAGCCGAGTCGTGCCCGTCAACGTCCCAATGCTCCTTTGAGCAATCCTCACGCTCTGTTCGGGCCATACCTGTCTTGAGGCTGTTCAATATCACTTTATCGTATGCTGCACTTACACTGCTCAAAAAGCATCTACGCTGTTGGTCTTTGGTTAATGTGGTTTTCTCATCCATACGTAGGCCACCAAATATTTTAAGCACAAGGCTTTTTAATTCGGTCATGTAAATATACAATCCGCCCAAAATGGCAATGGCAACAACGCCATAAATAATCCAAGTTAACGGACCGCTTTCGACATCATCCGAACCTCCACCACGTACCCTTATGCGAAATCTAGCAGCAGCGGCAACTTGTTGTGCGACGAGACAACATGAACATCAAACTACAATGGTTTTTCTTTTTCATAGAATTACTCTTCACGATATTAATTCATTGATTATATCTTGTCCGCCGAAAAAGCACGGCGGACAAGAACTTATATTAGGTTCTATTAGCTTAACAATTGCTTATTATGCAAAAGGAACTCCTTTCCAAGGACTCTTCGCACTGGAATACATATCCTTTGCATGGCCGGCCATCACTTCAAAGTAGTTGGCTGTTCCACACCACAAGCAACGCCCAATGATGTAGCTCTTGCCGAAATCTTCCCAAGAAGTAAGCGTTTGGTGGGCTATTTCGTCGGCTGCATCAATGTATTGCCACATTTGTTCGTCAGTGATATACTCGTGTTCACGGCACAATCTGGCCATGAACACCAACCTACCAGCGTCCCAAGCGTCAGCCTGATACGTACGAAGTCGGCTTGGTCTTTAATAAGTTGTGCATTTATTAGAGAGTCCATAGACCCAAAAGCGAACTGAACCTGTTCCCAACAGTCGCGCATATCCTCTTCGTCTTCAAGATTTTCAGTGATATACCGCTGAATAGCGCGCTTGTTTTGAAGTTTCAGAGCCTCTACAACAAGGGGGAAAAAACGGCGTGTACCTGCATGTTGTAGATAGTCGAGGGTATCAATTGCCGATTCTTTATCGGTAATTCCCCAGCCCTGACCAAACATTTTTCTGCTCTCCGCCATACGACATCTCTCGTCTTGACCATATTCATAAACGTGCCTTCTGTGCAGAAAAAGACACCACTCAAAAAGCAGTTTTCGCTGCTGTCTAGTTTAACGTGGTGGTTTCATCTATACGAAACCCACCAAATATGGCATAATAGAAAGATGAAAAAAATGAAAAACATACTTAGTTTAGTGTAATGAACGTTATTTCTTCTTACCCTTTACAACCTTCTGTGCAGCTGTTTTCTCAGGCATCTTGTTCTCAGGACGTGTAAAGCCGTCTTTTTGTGCGCGCTCGCTCATGGTCTTAATGCGCTTGTCGAGATCGGGGTGAGAAGAGAACATACGTTTCACTTGCTGTCTTTCTGGTAGCCTGCATCTTCTTCAAGTTTCTTCAATTTCTCGAACGACAAAGCCATGGCCCAAGGGTTCTTGTTGTTCTTCTTCAAGAACTCGTAGCCGTAAGCGTCGGCATTGCTTTCTTGCTTTTGCGAGTAAGTAGCGTTCAGTAGAGCCTCGCCGAGGTCGCCAGGTTGCGAGTCGGTAAGTGCAGCAGCCTTGCCATTGGTTGAAGACACACCATCTTTTAATGCCGAAGTAGCAGGGCTGTGCGGAATGCGTCTTTGAATCCTTGTGGGCAACGTGTCCAATTTCGTGTCCGATAACGCCAAGCAGTTCTTCGTCGGTCATGATGTCCATCAAAGAAGAGAATACGCGCACGCTACCGTCTGCACATGCAAAGGCGTTCACGTCTACAACATAGTACACTTTAAAAGTTCAAAGGAATGCCTTCTACTCGGTCAGTCCTGCGGTAAGTTTCTTCAAGCGGATGGCGTAAAGGGGTTGTCGTCGGGACAAACTGATTGTGTTTGTCCATCCAATCAATGTATTCCTTAACGTAATTCACCACATCGGCATCAGTCAGTTACAGCTTTGGCAGCTTTTGCCGCTCCGCCAACTGCCTTTTTAAGGTTAAACTCAGCCATTGCTGGCATTGTGCTCAACATACAGAAAGCAACAACGAACAAAAGAGATAATGTTTTTCATAAAAATGTCTTTTAAAAAGGTAAATTATATCGCAAAGGTATATAAAAGTGTTAGCTGCGCACCTCGTTTCCGGATAACGCAATTTATTCAATGGAATTTATGTCTCAGTCCCATATCTAAGGGCAATCAAGCAGCTCTCATCAGGGTTCTTTACTCCACGGTCAAACGACACTCTTTTCACTCTTTAAAACACATCTTTTATAACTTACTAATAATCAAACAAAAGCTCATTGCAAACCTTTCATATTTACGTCTATCTTTTATATCTAAAAATACGCGTAAGTATTGAACCTGACATAGTAGTGTGTTAAAGCCGAAATGCTAAATTCTGTAACCTTCCATAAGCATCCCAAGCGTTGCAGGTAGTTTCTTAGAAGTGCCTTTAACTAGGTTACGGACATAAGAAGAACGCAGATGAGCAGGAAAATGAAGTGTCCCGGAATTAGAACCCGACACAACAGACACGCTCACATACTAAGTATTGCCTGCTTTAAGGTGATGTCCCCTTGCGTTTTAATCTTAATGTGTGTGTTTTGCTTTGCGGGGGTCAATGCTAGATAAAGGGGTTTTGACTGAACAGGCTCGAACTTTTCGCCATGAACCTCGTACACAATAAGGCGAACAACACATTGCTGATATGTACATTCCTCCACTTTCATGTCGAAACTCGCCACCACATAGTCTCTTTTCACACTAAACAATGGTCCCATTTCCATCTTTCCCTGCTGTTCTTTCCCAAATGCGGCATCGCCAGGGAGTTTCATTCCACGTCCTACAATTGTTTCCAGCTTTGTTTGCTTAGCAACAATGTTCACGCCACCAAATTATACGCTCTGTTCTTCTAAGGGTTACGTTCACATTTCTTGTTGGAAACATGCTGCGCGGAACTAGTTTTGTTTTAAAGCTTATGTGATAACGCTCATGTCGGCAGTAACGCTGTGGGGCAGTTGCAAATTAAAGTACCCATCGGCATCCGAAATGCAAAACAAGCTGTCCACACAGACCGTTGCGTACTCTATACCGTGACCATTAGTGTCGACAACTCCGTCTCTGTTACTTTCGTCTGACCCTTAGACGGCAACACGAAAAAGCGACACATAATACGACAAAAAGAAACAAGAACCTTTTCATACGCTGCTGGAATTAAATGACGAAGACTACAAGTACTCACCCATATACAAAAATACAAAATTAAAACGAAACACCGACGGCAGCAAAACCACAAATAAACTTCAAATAATGCCTGTTAACACATCTCTCGCACTCAACATCACGCACCAGCAACCAACAGCAAAAATGCGTGTTGACTTTCAAACACTCTTTTGTTCGCAAGCCCAAACGCCTCGTCGAACACACACTACTAACCGCTAGCTAAAAGCACGTTATATGCCATAACCACACGCCATATACAAGTCGAGAAAACAAGGTGGTGGGGTTTCATGTGGCCATT
>BNJS01002350.1_pt1 | contig 209680 bp, 405 predicted proteins | sample 8540461 | NCBI WGS metagenome assembly BNJS01 (sample SAMD00202454, study PRJDB9452) | human saliva metagenome | isolation source: human saliva | place: Japan
AATAATGAAATTAAGATAAAAATAACACCAGAAACCATACTCGCAAATCCAAAGAATCGTTGAGTTTTACGAAAAGCTTCATCTTTATTCATAATCCATGGAACACGGAACCCAAAGTGTTTATTCGTTTCTTTTAATTTTTAGGACTAACATTTCCAATGAATATCATAAACATCCCAATTAGAAATGCCATCAAACGTCCCATTTGAGAACCCATACTAACGCCTGTCAAAAATCAAGACAAATTGGAAAATGGCAATAGCGTTAAACAATAGTAAAGTGAGTCTAAAAATATAACGGCTAATTTCCTTATTTTTGACTTCCGACCAAATCTTTATCATCTATCCATTTGATTAAGCCAGATAATAATAGAATGAGGATTGGTAATATTAGAATCGTCCAACGTGAACCTGTTGCGACAACATTTCCTTCTAAGTCAAAACGAGTGGCAATTGTCTCAGGTGCAAACCAAACAACACATAAAAGCAAGTAATATAGGTAAAAAAAGTCAAAATGACATCTAATAAATAAATTTTTTTCTTTGTTCAACTAACATATTATTTTTCCTCCAATAATTGAATTCATCCAAACAATTGCCTCTTCTAAAACCGTTAAATTTAATTCATAATAAATAAAGTTTTTTTCCTTTGTTTCATAAATTAAATCCGCCTGTTTTAACTTTTTTTAAATGATACGACAATGCTTGTGGTGTGATTTGTAAGCTCTGTGCTAAGTCTCCAGTATTCGTTCGTCCCTGTCGTAAAATTTCTAAAATCTTCCGACGGTTTTCATCCGATAATGCAGACAAAAATATCATTTACAGACATATAATCATCTCTTTCTATTTAAAATTTTCTTTTAAATAGATAATACTCCTTCTGAAATCAAAATGCAAGAGTTATTTAAAAATATTTTTTAAATAGATATTCTAATTTTATGCAAAAAAAAACACCGGCGTTTTTCAGTCCAGTGTTTTTAGATAAGTTCCGAAAAACTTTATCGCTATTAGTGTAATGATTCTATCATTCATGAATTCTAAGATCACGATTGGATAACGGATGATTCTCATTCAACAATAAATTTTTAAGAAATAACTCTAGATACTCTGTCGTTTCATGAATTCCTTTTTGGTAAATTCGTATAATTCGCACGAACAAGTGCATTTCTAAAATACCAGGAATGTTCTGCAAAACTCTCATTTGTAACAGTAAATCCAAGAGTTCTTAAATATTTAATAAAGAATACAGCAGTCGTTCTTGTATTTCCTTCTCCAAAAATATGGATTTGCCATAATCTGGAAATAAACACTGCTAAATGATGAATGATTTCCTCTATTGTCAATCCCTTTATAACTAAACTCTCTTTCTCTAGAAAAAAATCATACTCAAGGGTTGCCTTTTAATTCAGATGCACTTCCATACAAAATGGTATCTCCATCTAGTACCCATTCTTTTTAGTAATATTATACTCTCTTATCTTACCTGCATGCGGATAAATTCCTTGAAATAATTTTCGATGAATTGAAATATACTCCTGTGGCGTGAAGGAAAATGCTGTTTCAGAAAGAAGTTGGGCAATTCGAGAAGCTACTTTATCTGCTTCTTCTGTACGTTCACTTTCAGGAGAGTGTACTTCTTTTTCTTCATAATAAGAGTCAATTCGGTCTAATGCTTCTTCAATCGTAATATACCCTTCAATATTCTGGGTAGCAGTTTTGATTAAATACTGAGATGGTTTTTAATCCATCAACATCTTGTAAACCAATAGCTGTGCGCCATGCATAAACTTTTTTTCTGTTTTATCTGGCTCTGATTCTTTTTAAGTATTCTTTTAAATGGATCTATTTCCATCCCATCAAACTCCTTCCCTAGAACAATTTACAGTCTTAGTATAACATCAACGTTTATCATCTGTAGGAACGTTAATGAATGATGACACAACAAAAAAATGACTTTTTACCGTAGTATTAGTAATATAAGCCTTTCAGGCTTATATTACAGGAAAAACTTGAGACCTTAGGCTCAAGTTTTTAGCAATGAGACAGCTTTTAACTGGCTGCTTGCGTCCTTTTACTACAGTAAAAAGTCATTTAAATACTATTTCTCTTCTTCGTTAAGGTTAAGTACTGACATGAACGCTTCTTGTGGTACTTCAACTGATCCCACTTGTTTCATACGTTTCTTACCTTCTTTTTTGTTTCTCTAACAACTTACGTTTACGAGAAACGTCCCCACTCATAACATTTCGCCAATACGTTTTTACGTAATGCTTTAATGTTTGTACGAGATAAAAATTTTGTTTCCAATTGCTGCTTGAATTGGCACTTCAAATTGTTGACGAGGAATTAATGTTCTTAATTTTTCCGTAATAGCTTTACCACGATTATAAGCAAAATCTTTATGAACGATAATACTTAAAGCATCGACTACTTCACCATTTAACATAATATCCATCTTCACTAGTTTGCTTTCACGATAGCCGATTAAATCATAATCTAATGATGCATATCCCTTTGTACTTGATTTCAATGAATCGAAGAAATCAAAAATAATTTCAGATAGAGGCATTTCGTAAATTACATTAACACGATATTCATCTAAGTAATCCATTGTTACAAAAGTCCCACGTTTACGTTGACAAATATCCATTACACTTCCAACATATTCATTCGGTACCATAATAGATGCTTTTACATATGGTTCTTGAATCGATTGAACACTTGATTGATCTGGCATTTCAGCAGGGTTTGACACCACTACTTCTGTTCCATCAGTTTTTTGAACATGGTAAATTACTGATGGAGCGGTTGTAATTAAGTCTAAATCAAATTCACGTTCTAAAGCGTTCTTGAATAACATCCATATGTAGTAATCCTAAGAAACCACAACGGAAACCAAATCCTAATGCTTGAGAAGTTTCAGCTTCGAATTGTAACGCAGCATCATTTAATTGTAATTTTTTTCTAAAGCATCACGTAAATCATTGTATTTAGAAGAATCAATTGGGTACAAACCACAGTAAACCATTGGATTCATTTTACGATAACCTGATAAAGGCTCGCTTGCTGGATTGTTCGCTAATGTAACAGTATCCCCTACACGAGTATCTTGGATGGTTTTGATAGAAGCTGTAATATACCCTACATCACCCAACCATTAAGTAATCACGACTAATTGGTTTTTGGAGAGAAAATACCAACATCCACAACATCAAATGTCTTTCCCGTTACTCATTAATTGAATTTTATCTCCAGGTCTAACAATCCCATTTTGAATTCGAACATTTAAGACTACCCCACGGTAAGCATCATACACTGAGTCGAAAATCAAAGCTTGTAAAGGTGCTTCTAAGTCTCCAGTAGGTGCTGGAATCTTATGAACAATTTGTTCTAAAATTTCTGGAATCCCGATTCCCCACTTTAGCACTAGCAAGAACGGCTTCACTTGCATCAATCCCAATTACATCTTCAATTTCAGTACGAACACGTTCAGGATCTGCAGCAGGTAAGTCAATTTTATTAATAACTGGAACAATTTCTAAGTCATTATCAATGGCTAAATATACATTTGCTAATGTTTGAGCTTCAATCCCTTGAGCAGCATCCACTACAAGAATTGCTCCTTCACAGGCTGCCAAGCTGCGGCTCACTTCATAGGTAAAGTCCACGTGCCCTGGAGTATCAATTAAGTGGAAAATGTACTCTGTTCCATCATTAGCATCATACGTTAATTCAACCGCATTTAACTTAATCGTAATACCACGTTCACGTTCTAAATCCATAGAGTCTAATAATTGATCTTGCATTTCACGGTCAGCTACAGTATCTGTTGCTTGTAAAAATACGGTCGGCTAACGTTGACTTTCCATGGTCAATATGCGCAATAATCGAGAAGTTTCTGATGCGCTCTTGTCGTTTTCTCATTTCTTCTAAATTCATTCATAATCTCCCTCATGTCTAAATTAATAACGGTAAAAAGACTTGTGCAATTCCTAGGAAAAAGAAGAATCCTAGAACGTCTGTTGCCGTTGTTACAAAAATGGTTGATGAAATGGCTGGGTCTAATTTCATAGCTTTTTAAAAACTAAAAGGTACAAAGAACCCAAAAAAATCGCTCCCACCATTAAATTCATTGCCATCGCTAAAACTACAATAATTGATAAATAAAAGTTTTGATAAGGAATATATAGCGCAATCGCAGCTACAACTCCAGTAATAAGTCCATTCATACAGCCTAGAACAATTTCATTCCAAACATACTTTTTTATCTTTTTCTAATGATAATTGTCCTAATGCAATTTCTTGAATTGCTAGAGCTAGAGTTTGAGAAGCTGAATTTCCTCCCATTCCCGTAATAATCGGCATGGCAACCGCAAGAACAACCACTTGTTCAATCGTTGATTGGAACATCCCAACAACTGCTGAAGCCATAAAAGGCTGTAATCAAATTAATTAATAACCAAGGTGTCCGTTTCTTAATCGATTCAATAAATGGACCACCAATTCTCTCTGTTCCTTCAACCCCGCTAATTAAAAAGCATATCTTCATGATGCTCTTCTTGAAGAACGTGGACGATATCATCAATAGTAATAATCCCAATTAAAACGCCCTTTGTACTCACTACGGGAACAACTGATAAGTCATATTTTGAAGATAAACGAGCTACTTCCTCTTGGTCTTCTTCAGGAACTACAGAAATAATATTTGTATGCATTAAATCGTGTAAACTAACATCTAACTCATTTGTAAATAAGTCACGAATATCAATCCAACCAATTAATTGATTTTTGGAATGTTGTGACAAAAAAATCGTATGAATGACTTCTGTATTTGGAGAAATTTCTCTTAACTTCGTCAATGTTTCTTCAACGGTTAAATGTTCCTTCACAGAAATAAATTCTGTCGTCATAATCCCTCCGGCAGAATCTTGGGGATATTTTAACATCGTTTGAATTTCATCTTGAGAAGAACCCTTCATCATATTCAAATATTTTTTTACGAATTCCAATTGGCAGATTTCCTAAAATATCCACGACATCGTCATTAGACATTTGTTGGAATAATAATCCTACACGGCGGAAAGGTAATTTTTCTAACATTCGAATTTGAAGTTCGGGGTCACTAACTTCCAAAATGGAAGCTAATCGAGTATTGGAAATGGTATACATGAAGTTTTTAAGCACTTCATCAGTAACTTCTTCCAATCCTAGAGCAATATCGATTGGATAATTCTGGTTGAATAATTCCCTAATTCTTTTGACATCTTTAGATTCCACCATTTGTTCAATAATTTTGGACATATCCATCGTTTATCACTCCATTCTGTAAACATACTATTAGTAGTATACCATATTTTTAGTAATATAAAAAGAGATACCCTTAAGATATCTCTTTTTGTTTGGAAGATTATTTTTGCTTGAAAAAGGACATGATGAATAAAATTTATGTCACTATTTTTTTATTTTTTTCCTGTATAAACACTGATTGTTACTTTCACTCCATCATCTTCATTTTTTAATTTCTAATGTTCCATGATGTAATTCTGACACTCTTTTTAACAAAAAGCTAGTCCTATTCCAAAATGGGCATCATTCAGATTGCGATTTTTTTATCTTTTCGGTAAAATAATGAATCTGCATGTTGTAATGTTTCATCAGTTAAATGCGCACCATTATTCCAAACACTAATTACTAACTGCTGATGAGCGTATTGTAGATTAACCTTTATTGCTTTTTTTATCAGCTTTGCAATACTCCAATGCATTTTTGCATCATATTCATCACTGCTCTTAATACATAATTCAAAATGAAGATATACTGTAGAATTTTTTTATCTAGCTTTTCATCATATTGAAAGTAACAATTGTTTTTGTCTTTTAGCAAATAATGGATTTCTTGTTCAATAGATTCGATAACATCTTGTAAGGAATACTCTTTCCATTCATTTTTCGTTCTCATAAAAAGTTTTTCGAATACAATAGTAATCGGTTAATATATTCAATCATACGGCTGCTTGCTATATTGATATCTTGAATATAGGGAAGATATTTTTCTTCAATAGCTAAATGAGATAATAGTTCAGCATTTCCTTGAATAACTGTTAATGGTGTTTTTTTAAATCGTGGGAAGCTGCTGATACTTTAAACACTAATGCTTCCTTTTTGTTGGCGTTCTTTTTCAAGCATCCCTTCGATTTTTTTGTTGCATTTGATTAATTTTTGATTCGTTTCGATAAATTCTGTAATTATTAAAGGATTCTGTTAAATCACTAGATTCTAACCACATGGATTGATGGTAAACAATATTCATCTCTTTATGTATTTTTCAATAGTAATTGTCCTATATTAAAACTAACAATCACTAATAAAAGCGATACATATATATATCCAAGAAAAAAATATTCAATAATACAGGATGAGCTGTTTCTTCACCAGCAACTTTAATAGAAATCGACAATAATGGAAGTAGGTACAATACTAAAATAGCAATTACAAACTCAACTATAATAGTAAGACATGTCTTTTGAACAAGTTGTTTAAAGCTTATTTTATTTTTCCATTTATAGCCGCCTCCCCTCATTGTTTCAATCGGATTTTAAGTGGTAAGGTTTAAATTTTTGAACGTATTTGATACATATATTCAGAGATGGATCTAAATTGAGTATTAGAACTATTAGGATAGACAACAGTATAAATTTCTTCAATGGTAAATATTCTTGAGGTTTGACTAGCTAGTAACTGTATAATCATAAATTCCCGGTTCGTTAATTTGATTTCATTTTCTTCAACAAAAAAACTGTTTTTTTAAATTCATATCTATCAAAATCGAGACCAAATTCTAATCGTTTACCATTTTGTCTATTTCGTTCTTCACGTCTAAGATGCATTTTTAATTCTTGCTAAAAACTCTTTTTACTGAGAATGGTTTAGTAATATAATCATCTGCTCCTGCTAACAATCCATTCACTAAATCTTCCTCCATATCTTTAGCCGTAATAAAAAGAATTGGCGCTTTAATCTGTTCTCTAATTTCATTACAAATCGCTATGCCATCTAGTGGCATCATAATATCTAATAATATTAAATCAAAGTCGACAAAGTCACAGATATTTACATCCTCAATGCCATTTCTAGTAGTAACATCATAATCATTTTAACTGTAATATATTTTTGATTAATCTTAAAAATAGTTTCGTCATCATCAATGACTAAAATTTTATATGACATACCCCAACACTCCTATCTTGCTTTCATTTTTACACTTTTTTTAGATGCAAATGGTAATAGGCTAATCCAATAAAAACTATTGTCCATAATGATTGAAGGAAAAAGTCCTTCTGCAACACTTGGATAGATAGAAATTTCTTTGATAGAAAAAAACTATTCATAGTCACTAATACCGGAAGTACATTCATCATAGAAGAATATTGTAATAATAACTGCCCTAGTCCTAATATCATGGATAATACAATTGTTAAAGAAGAAACCATTGATTCCATAAGTATCGTTAAGCAGAATGTAATCATACTAATTTGAATCGTAGCAATTATAGTTGGAATAAGTTTTAACAATAGTGTACTTAGAAATTCTGGACTTAATTGAAATTTAAAATAAAACGATACTAATCCAATCCCTACTCCAATGGCTATACAAAAACAGCATAAAATCGATGACAAAGTTACGATTACCTTGATACAAAAAAAATTTTCACACGACTAGGGGTCGATAATAAACTTGTCCTTAAAGAACTTTTTAAGAAACTCTCTTCCCCAAAAATACCGAAGAAAAAAACTGCAAAAACTGTTTGAGCTAAATAGATACTTTGCAAAAACTGCGTCACTATAAAATCTCCATTAATCATTAGAGCAGATGGATTTAATGCCAGTAACATTGCTAATAGAAATAAAATAGAAAAATACTAACGTTACCGATAATCCTTTGTAATACAACATTTTTCAAATATTCACTTTTTATCTGATTTCCTAGCATTAAAATTTCCCTCCTACATCCCTTTTTCAAATTGACAATAAGCAATTAGCCCAAAAATGAGCACCCAAAGAAATAATAAAGTAGCCGTCCAAAAATGGATGAGGTGAGAATCTAGTTTCCGATGATGCAATGAAGCTATTTCCTAAAGCAACCGGAAGAACCTTTTCCCCATTCAAAATGAGTAGAGAGAAACTCCCCAACATTATAAATTTGAGGAATTAAAAATAATAAGCTAGCAATGGCTGTTCGAAATAGAAAAGCTATAAAGTAAGATAAAATCGTGAGACTTACCCATGCTAGTGTCGCCAATAAAATAAAAGTACCAAACTTTAAAACTTAATAAAACACCTAGTCCTAAATTTTCTAATGTAAAATGAGCCACTTCAATGGTAACTATAATCGATAGAAATGAAAGGATAGCTGATAAAAGTGTTAACGTCATTAATTTAAAAAAAGTATAAACTCTTCTTATTACTATTAGCTAGTAGAGTAGTTCGTAGTTGATGGTTTTTAAATTCATTTCCACCATAAACAGCACCCAAAATAATCATTGGCATCACTCCTAACATAACTGTATCAAATCCTAAATATTCAATCGGAGGAATCGCTTCTGCCAAAATAGCTGTATTCTCAGGAGTAGCCTGTAACCCTATTTCTAAAACTGCTTTTTATACCAAGATAAGCAAAAAAATGGTTGTACGATAAAAAGGATTAGCAAAACAATTTTTGAAAAGTTTGGAATAAGTAATCTTTAATAATTCACTATAAAATAACTTCATCTTCTTTTCCTCCTTCTTGAATAAGGTTGAAAAAAAGACTTCTTCTAGACTTACCGTATCCTTCATAATTTTCTTTAATTCTCCGTTTGCTATAATTTTTCCTTTATGAATGAATACTACATCATCCGTAACAGCTTCCACCTCTGACAAAATATGAGAAGATAATAAGATAGTCTTCCCTTTTTCAGATTGTTCTTTTAAAAAAATTTCTTAACCAACGAATACCGCTAGGATCTAATCCATTTGTCGGTTCATCCAATATCAAAAATTGTGGATTTCCTAGTAATGCAGTTGCAAGACTAACCCTTTGTGTCTCACCGAGAGATAAATGTCCAATGGATTCATACTTTTTATGGGCAATATCCGTTACTGCTAATACTTCATCAATTCTACTTTTTTTAATTCCATTAGAGGCTGCCACAATTCTTAAATGTTGATAAACCGTTCGATCACTAGGTGATCCTAGTCCATCAAAAAGTTGCTCCTACAACAAATAAAGGATTACGGATATCTTTATAATTTATTCCTGAAATTGTTGCACTACCCGAAGTTGCTTGATCTAATCCTAATAATATTCTTAAGGTAGAACTTTTTACCTGCTCCATTTGGACCTAAGAATGCAGTCACTCTCCCTTCCTTTGCTACAAAATTTATATCGTCTAATATGGTAATATTTCCATATACTTTACACAAATTCTTAATTTCAATATTTTTTTCCATAAAATCACTCCTCATACTCTTTATAACTGCATTGTAGAGTACCCTCTTCAGAATAATTTCAGAAAAAGAATGAAAAAGAAAATTTATGCAAAAAGAAGACTTCCTATAGTAGTATGAGACTCGCTTCACGAGACTGCTACCGTCCTAATACTACTATACAAGGAAGTCATTCAATATATATACGTTCTCTCATTAGGTCACGTAAAACAAGAAGACTTCCTATAGTAGTAAGCGTAACAGTAGCCAATTGGCTACTGTTACTAGGAAAAACTTGAGACCTAGGCTCAAGTTTTAGGCATGAGACCGAAGGGCTGCTGCCGTCCTTTACTACTATGTTAGGAAGTCATTCGAAAATATCTCAGAATTCTGTTGGATCAAAAGTATAAACTACCTTATTCAAATTTCCATATTCCTTTGTTGAATCATACTTCACAGATTCAATATGAAATCCATTATCACTCGATGTAAAACGATAGCACCCATGTTTCATCGGAAATCTCTTCGGAAAATATTTCGCTTGCGTAAATGATGTAGCAAACTTATCATCATTATCATCGTATTTACTCAAACCAATATAAGCATAAGGTTCATCCTCTACATAAACCGTAAATTCAAAAATTTTTCTACTCCCTATATCCTCTGACTTATAAAAGAGAATATGGCTCACGTATCGTTATCGTCTTACCAACTAATTGTTCTTTTTTTCATCTTTTTGGATAGTCTACTAAAAAAATACTTGCTTAGCTCTTTCTAAATAAGCTGTATCTATTTCTCCATCACGTTCAAGTAATAATTCATCACTCTCATCATTTTCAGAGTCAACTTTTAGATCTACTTCAGGAGGTAAAGAATATTTTTTTCCCTATTGGATGACTGTTGAAACAACTTGATAACAGAGCAACCGAACAGATAAGTAATGCTAATATAATAAATTTTAAAATTTTTACACCATTTCATTGTTAACTCCCCTAATCATCTTCTTGTTTCGTAATTCTCAAAATAAAACTTAAAAACGCTACCCTACTTCTAGTTATAATTATATGGATTTTTTTAGGGAAATACAATAACTTTGTAAAAAAATCATTAAAGCGAACAAAAAAAGACTCCCTATAATAGTATGCTCTGGCATGAGACTCGCATTTGCGAGGCTGCTACCGTCCAAACACTACTATAACAGGAAGTCATTCAACTTATATACGTTCTCTCATTAGTTCACATAAAACCAAGAAGACTTCCTATAGTAGTATGGGTAAGATAAGCCTGTTCGGCTTATCTTACAGGAAACTTTGAGACCTTAGGCTCAAAGTTTAGGCATGAGACTCGTTCCACGAGGCTGCTGCCGTCCTAATACTACTATGACAAGAAGTCATTCGACTTTATATACGGACTCTCATTAGGTCACGTAAAACAAGAAGACTTCCTATAGTAGTATGAGTAAGATAAGCCTATTCGGCTTATCTTACAGGAAACTTTTGAGAACTTAGGCACAAAGTTTAGGGCATGAGACTCGTTCCACGAGGCTGCTGCCGTCCTAATACTACTATGTTAGGAAGTCATTCGAAAAATTTATTGTATTATTTAAAACTGTCCTTAAACGCATCTTTCATTTTTATCGAAGAAATTGCCTTCTGCTTCAACATGAGTACCCGCTTCTTTAGCGAAAATCTGCATCGCCTCACGCTGTTTATCCGTTAAATGCTTAGGTGTTACAACACGTACCGTTACATGTTGATCACCCATTCCGCCACCACGAAGTCTAGGCGCACCTTTTTCCTCTTAAACGAAGAACCGTACCAGATTGAGTTCCCGCAGGAACTTTTAATTTTACCTTGCCGTGAACAGTTGGAACATCCACTTCATCTCCTAATGCAGCTTGAGCAAAGTTTATTGGAAGTTCATAGAAAATATCTGCCCCTTCACGTTCAAACGTATCGCTCTTACCAACACGGAAAATCACATATAAGTCACCATAAGGGCCGCCATTTTCTCCAGCTTCCCTTGTCCACGTAATGGCATTTGATTTCCATTTTCTACACCGGCTGGGACTTTTTACTTTCACTTTATGCGTTTCTTCTACATGTTTGTGACCATGACAAGTCTCACATTTTTTCTTTGATTTCTTGTCCAGTACCACCACAGACATCACACGTTGTCTGAGACATCATTCTACCAAATGGTGTTGCTCTTTCAACATTGATCACACCTGCACCATGACATTTAGAACATGTTACAGGATCTGTACCAGGTTTTGCACCAGTACCATGACAAGTTTCACATTCTGCATTACGATGGTAATGAATCACTTCTTCTTTACCAAAAATCGCTTCTTCAAATGTTAAGTCCATGACATATTGTAAATCTGCCCCTTGGCGTGGCATATTGGCACGATTTCCACGACGACCACCGCCGCCACCAAAGAATGTATCGAAAATATCTTCGAATCCACCTGTATAACTTCCAGAGAATCCTTGACCTCCGAAACCACCAAAGCCACCAAAACCGCCACCAGAAAATCCTGAGTTTGGATCGTATGAAGCATGACCATATTGATCATACGCAGCACGTTTTTTTGACTATCACTTAAAAATTTCATAAGCTTCTGCTATTTCTTTAAATTTCTCTTCCGCTCCAGCTTCTTTATTAATATCTGGATGGTATTGTTTGGATAATTTACGATAAGCTCGTTTAATATCTGCATCGGAGGCATCTTTGGAGACTCCGAGTACTTCATATAAATCACGTTTTGCCACCATTATCCCTCCTTATCATATCATTCTACAAAAGAGCGAGTGGAAGAAGTTCTCCCACTCTTACTTGCTCTATATTAGTCTTGTACTTCTTCGAAGTCAGCATCTACTACACCATCTTGTGGTTGAGAGCTTGCTTGTTCAGCTCCTGCTGCTCCTTGAGCTGCTTGGCTAGCTGCTGCTGCTTGTTCGTATAATTTTACAGATAAGTTTTTGAACAACTTCATTTTAAAAGCATCACGTTTAGCTTTCATTGCTTCTAAGTCATTTTGCTTCTACAGCTGCTTTTTAATTCATCACGAGCTGTTTCAGCTTTCTTAACATCTTCAGCATCTACTTTTGCCTTCTAAGTCTTTCAATGTTTTTATCTACAGTGAAGATTAATTGATCCACTTCATTACGTAAATCTACTTCTTCTTTACGTTTTTTTATCTGCTTCAGCATTCGCTTCTGCATCTTTTTACCATGCGTTCGATTTCTTCGTCTGATAAACCTGATGAAGATTTAATTGTGATTGTTTGTTCTTTACCAGTACCTAAGTCTTTTTGCACGAACATTTACAATACCGTTTTTTTATCGATATCAAATGTTACTTCGATTTGAGGTACACCACGAGGTGCAGCTGGGATATCTGTTAATTGGAAGCGACCTAAAGTTTTGTTGTCTGCTGCCATTGGACGTTCCCCTTGTAATACGTGAACATCTACTGCTGGTTGGTTATCTGCAGCTGTTGAGAACACTTGTGATTTACTTGTTGGGATTGTTGTATTACGATCAATTAATTTAGTAAATACACCACCCATTGTTTCAATCCCTAATGATAATGGAGTTACGTCTAATAATACGATATCTTTTACATCACCTGAGATAACTCCACCTTGGATTGCAGCACCCATTGCTACTACTTCGTCAGGGTTTACTGATTTGTTTGGTTCTTTACCAGTTTCTTTACGAACAGCTTCTACAACTGCTGGAATACGAGTTGATCCACCAACTAAGATAACTTGGTCGATTTCACTTGCTGATAATCCTGCATCGCTTAATGCACGACGAACTGGTTCTTTTGTACGTTCTACTAAATCTAATGTTAATTGATCAAATTTAGCACGAGTTAATGTTACTTCTAAGTGTAATGGTCCAGCTTCACCAGCAGTAATGAATGGTAAGCTAATTTGTGTTGAAGTTACACCTGATAAATCTTTTTTAGCTTTTTCAGCAGCATCTTTCAAACGTTGCATTGCCATTTTATCTTGTGATAAATCAATTCCGTTGTCACGTTTAAATTCAGCAACTAAGAATTCAATAATTTTTGTTATCGAAGTCATCCCCACCTAAGTGGTTGTCTCCTGCTGTTGATAATACGTCGAATACGCCATCTCCTAATTCTAAGATAGATACGTCGAGATGTACCACCACCTAAGTCGAATACTAAGATTTTTTTCTTCGTGGTCTACTTTATCTAAACCGTATGCTAAAGCTGCTGCAGTTGGTTCGTTCACGATACGTTCTACTTCTAAACCTGCGATACGTCCTGCATCTTTAGTTGCTTGACGTTGAGCATCGTTGAAGTAAGCTGGTACAGTAATAACAGCTTTTTCAACTTTTTTTCTCCTAAATATTCTTCAGCATATCCTTTTTAAGTATTGTAAAATCATAGCTGAAATTTCTTGTGGTGTATATTGTTTGCCTTCGATTTCAACTTTATATGATGCATCACCCATATGACGTTTAATAGATGAAATAGTGTTTTAAGTTTGTTACAGCTTGACGTTTTTGCAACTTCACCTACTTGAATTTCACCATTTTTGAACGCTACAACAGAAGGTGTTGTACGGTTTCCTTCTGGGTTTGGAATAATTTTAGATTCATTTCCTTCTAATACAGCAACTGCTGAGTTTGTAGTTCCTAAGTCAATACCAATAATTTTTACTCATAATTCATACACTCCTATAATTTTAATATTTTTTTATTTGGCTTATTGAGAGACGATAACCATTGCTGGTCTTAAAACACGGTCTTTCAACATATAGCCTTTTTGAAATACTTGAACAACAACATCACTTTCTTGTCCTTCTTCAGCTGGAATTGCTTGAACAGCGTGATGTTTATTTGGATCGAATGGTTGATTTAATGCTTCAATTTCTTCAATACCTTCTTCTTTTAAGGCATATAAGAAACCTTCATATACCATTTCAATCCCTTTTTTTAAGATTTTTTTCGCTTCTTCTGATTCACTAGGTGAGGCAATCGCTCTTTCTAGATTATCAATGACATTCAATAAGTTTTGTGCTAGAGATTGACTACGATACTTCGCTGCATCTTGTCTTTCTTTTGCATTTCTTTTTTTGAATATTCGCAATTTCTGCAGATAAGCGATATACTTGGTCATTTAATTGAGAAACTTCTTGTTGTAATTTTTTTCTTCAACAGAAGGTTCAACTTCTTCGGTTTCTTCGACAGTTTCTTCAAACTCTTCAGTTTCAGGAGATTTCTCTTCTTCTACTTCTTGAGTTTGTTGAACGTCTTTTTCTTCATTTGTTTCCAAGCTTCCATCTCCTTTTATAAATTTTCTATAATATTGCTCCATTGTTGTTGTGAGCTCTTCTTGTAATCCTTTGACAATCGATAGGACATTCGAATACGGCATATTTTTAGGGTCCTAATAAAGCAATGATTCCTTTATCGTTTTTTTGGAGTTTCATAGCTTGCTGTAATAATACTAAATTCTCCTAATAATGGATCGTTCATTTCAGACCCTAAACGAATTTGGATATCTCGGTTAGAAGGCATCACTAATTCGTGCATCTTCGATTGGTCATCCATTAATCGATATATTTCTTTTAAATGATGGACATTGGCATGTGAGTCGAAGTAGTTTAATAAATATCTTCTTCCTGCAACATGCAGTCTATCTTGTTCAAACTGGTTCATCATATCTTGAATCACTTTAACAATTTGAATTTGAGAATTCATATATCGATTCATTAAAGCTGGTAAATCAGACTTCAAACGTTGGAGAACTGTTTCTAGTGGCAAGCCAATCAATTCCTCATTAATGATTCGAACAACTTTATCTAAGTCGGAATCATCAATCGCACTTGGAATCGAGTAAACTTTATTTTCAACTAAAACCATTGCTCATGACTAAAAATCGCCATCACTTGGTTTTGCCCTAGTCGAACAAGTCGAAATCCGGATAATGTAGCACTCCTTACTTCTGGGTCCAATGGAAATTGTTGTGTAATTCGTCAGTGTCGACAAAATATCTGCCGAAACTTTAAAGACATCTTGAATTTCCATGGTCGATTGTTGGAAAGTTTCACGGATTTGATTTCGAATACTTAATGAAACTGGACTGTTCTGAACGGGTAAAAATATTATCTAAATAATAGCGATACCCTTGATTCGATGGAACTCGTCCTGAAGAGGAATGGTTTTTCAAGATATCCCATCTCTTCTAGTTTCATCATTTCATTTCGAATGGTTGCAGAGCTAACTGCTAAACCCGTTTGCTGCATCAACTTTTTTTGATCCAACTGGTTCTAATGTTTCCGTATATAGTTGAATAATCGATTGTAAGATTAGCAATTGTCTATCGGTTAACATTTTGGTCACCTCTCTTTAGCACTTGACTAAGACGAGTGCTAACCACATGTATAATTTATCATATTGGTCAAAAGTAAGTCAATAATAAAAACACTCGGACTTTAGTCTGATTTTTTTAAAAATATTTTTATATATTAAAAAAGGCTATGTATCAGGGATTTTATCCTTTTACATAACCTTATATAATCTAATAATATATAGACTGTACTATGTAGTAACAAGGTCGTAAAGCAGCCAGCTAACGCTGTCTCATTGCTAAAAAAATTAAGACAGTAGTCTTAATTTTTTTCCCTATAGTTTGCTACTACATATCAGTCTAATATTTTTTTACCTTTATTATAGTTTCTCTTTTTAAGGTGCGAACCATGTATTCTCCAACGTCAATAATTGGGAGTTTGGTCAAACTTTCTAATTCTTCTTTGATATATGGAAAATGAGTACATCCTAAAATAACAGCTTCCACATTGCTTCCATTAAAAAAACGAAAAATAAACTGCTAAAGTCAAATTTTGTCGCAATTTCTTTTGGTGAGAGATTTGCTTCAATTGATTTTACTAATTCAAGCAACGTAATTCCAATGACTTGTAAACTAGGATTAGCTTTATATAAATTATTCTCCACTCCCATTAATCCATGAGAGTTTGCTGCCATTACAGCCACTTGCTGATAATCCATTGCTAATTGACGATACATTTGCATTGGCGTAATCATAGGCATCTCATACTCATAAGATAATTGATCAAAATCTACTACCGAGCTAAGAGAATTACAATAAACAAAAATGGCATCATATTCCGCTCGTAGTTCTTCAACCTTTTTCTCATAAAAGCCATTCGATATTCACTAGATGAAGATTGAAAAAGTTGTTTGTTCAATCGGATTATTCGAAATAGGAACTGGCAAAATATCGACAAAGCTATACTTTTCTAATAATTCCTTTCCTAATCTTGAATCAACAGGAGTTCCTCCCATTACTGCAATTTTCATCTCTATCACCTCTTGTTCACTTTTTGCTAGTGTAACATAGGATAGTAGAAATGGAAACAGAAGCGTATTTCTTTTAATCTTTAAGAAACTATTTTTTTATTATTTATGTTTCCTTTTCTCTTTGTTTAATCTATACAGCTCAAAACCTGTATAAAAAAATTTGAAAAATAAATTTGACTGAGGAATTCGATTCTTAAAGTATTCAGTAAAAATACGCTAAGAAAACGATAATGATATTTGTAACTGTTATAAGTAAGAACCTTTTTAGAATGTAACAATAATGATGCATATTCTTTAATATATTTTCATCAAAATAACTCTTCTTTCTCATAAAGATTATATTTACAATTAAATATTATCAGTAATTCCGAAAAAGATTATAATGTAATCAAATTTATGGATAAAGAACTTAAAGCATTCTCTTCCGTAAACTTTCTTTCAACACTTTCTGATGTTCAATAGCTTTTTGAAATATCATTCATGAAATAGAAAAATTCGATAGCACTTCTTGCATAATTTTTTTCACCTTCGTCTTTATTTTTTGTGTACCAATTAAATAGAGTCCTTTGAAAAAAATTTACATTGATTTATTTTCATAATATAATTCTGTATGATTTAAATGCTTTTTCAATAATGTCTATTACTTCTATTGCAGAATTAAAAATTTTTATCCATCAAATCTGCATAACAAACATTCAATAAAATTCGAGAAAAAAATCTCTGTATAATTTTTTTATCTGAATAAAATAATTGACTCTTTCGATGAATCATTTTTCACTAATTTGTGTCTCATATCTGGTGACATAAATCCTACAAAATTACCAAATAAACTTATTTCATATCGTCCGCATTCGTCAACAGTTAGAATATACTGTATAATTTCTTGAATATCATGATGATTAAATGGAGTGTTAGAAAAATTTATCAATATAAGCCTTCAATAGAATGACATTATGTTTTATGTCGAATATTATTTGATTTACTTTTTTAATTCAATTTCCCGAGTTAATAATTCATTTAATAAGTACAAATCATTATTTACTACTGCAATAGATAAGTCTTTTAAAAAAAGTAGATTGGTTATTCTGAGTCTTATCTAAGAGTAATTCAAATTCAAAAAGTGAAATATTCAATCTATCTAATAGTTTTCAATAAAGTTTGAAAAGAGATATCATTTTCACCACGTTCAATTTTTTTGATAAATGATTTTTGGATAAAATTCCATCTGATAAATCAGATTGAGAAACTCCTTTTTCTTTTTCTTAAAGTTTTTTTAGTAAATAACCGTATTGATTCATAACTTCACATCCACTACTCATATTTGATTACATTTTTCATCATTTTTATCACAAACATAGGGAAATTCTACACCTATTTCGATAAAAAAATAACAGCTCGCAAATGCAAACTGTTATTCTTCATTTCATTATTTAGTTGCACGACGTACGTATGTACCTTCTGAAGTGTTTACTTCTAAGTACTCGCCAGCTTCGATGAAGTCTGGAACGTTTACGACTAATCCTGTTTCCATTGTTGCTGGTTTACCAGAACCTGTAACAGTAGCACCTTTAATAGATGGTTGAGTTTCAGTTACTTGTAATACAACTGTTGAAGGTAATGAAACCCCAATTACTTCTGTTCCGTAGAATTGGATTTTTAACCTCCATGTTTTTCCAAAAATGTATTTCAATTCGTTTTCGATTGTTTCTTCTGGAATTTCATATTGTTCATAGCTTTCTAAGTCCATGAATACACCAACGTTATCTTGGCTGTATAAGTATTGAACGTCTTTTGTATCAATGTGAGCACGTTCTACTTTTTTTCATCAGGTCTCATAGTAGTATCAACTGTTGATCCGTTACGTACGTCACGGATTTTTCATACGCATTACAGTATTTTCCTTTACCTGGTTTGTGGTGGCTGATTTCCAACACTTTAATTAATTTTCCATCAAGAATGAAAGTCATTCCTGCTTTTTAAATCACTTACGTTAATCATGTTAACTCTCCTTCATATTTTTGTTTTACTATACGTTTATACCATATTTTTTTAGAAAAAAATGCACTAGTCAAGTCCAACTCTGTGGAAAAATTTCATCAACTTGTCGAATATGATAGTGATAATCAAAGGCATCATTCAACTCTTCAGCTGTTAAATGTGACATAATTTCTTCGTTGTTTTCAATAATTTCTCTGAATGAACGTTGTTCATCCCAAGCTAATGCTGTACATGGTTGTACTAAGTCATAAGCTTTTTCACGGCTTAATCCTTTATCAATTAATTTTTAATAGAACACGTTGGCTATAAATTAATCCAAATGTTGCATCCATATTTTTTTAAGCATACGGTCAGGAAATACCGTTAAGTTTTTTACAATATTACCAAAACGATTTAACATATAATTTAGTAAAATCGTGCTATCTGGAATAATAATACGTTCTGCTGAAGAATGAGAAATATCTCTTTCATGCCATAAGTTGACATTTTCATACGCTGTTACCATGTGTCCACGTATCACTCTTGATAAGCCAGCCATATTTTTCTGAACCAATCGGGTTTCTCTTATGTGGCATTGCAGAAGAACCTTTTTGACCTTTTTGCAAAAAAATTCTTCGACTTCACGTGTTTCTGATTTTTGCAAACCACGAATTTCAGTGGCAAATTTTTTTCAATACTAGTCGCAATTAAAGCAATCGTTGAAATATAATCCGCATGTAAATCTCTCGATAAAATTTGTGTTGAAATTTCTTGAGGGCGAATTTGTAACTGACCACATACATAGGCTTCTACAGAAGTTGGAATATTGGCAAAAGTTCCAACGGCTCCACTAATTTTTCCAGCTTCGACACCTTGAGCAGCACGTTCAAATCGTTCGATATTACGTTTCATTTCTGAATACCATAATGCAAGCTTCAATCCAAAAGTCGTTGGCTCTGCATGTACCCCATGCGTTCTTCCCATACAAACAGTATATTTATGTTCAAGTGCTTTTTTTGTTGGATAATCTCTAAGAAACGTCTTAAATCTTTACGTAAAATATCATTCGCTTGTTTTTAATTGATAGCCATAGGCAGTATCCACTACGTCTGTACTTGTTAGACCATAATGAACCCACTTTACGTTCTTCCCCTAATGTTTCACTCACTGCACGAGTAAAAGCTACAACGTCGTGTCTTGTTTCTTCTTCAATTTCTAAAATTCTTTCCACTGAAAAAAACTAGCATTGTCACGAATTTTTTTGGACATCTTCTTTTGGAATTTCTCCCAACTCTGCCCAAGCTTCGCAAGCTAAAAATCTCAACTTCTAACCAACAACGATAACGATTTTCATCTGACCAAATATTGGCCATTTCCGGTCTTGTGTAACGAGTAATCATACAAATGCCTCCTATTTTAAAATCATATCTACATGTTCAATTCCAACTAGCTGATAAGGTTGTGACCAAACTTCAAAGCCTAATGATTCATAGAAGTGTTGTAAATACGTTTGTGCATGAATCATAATCGGCTGATCGACATACCATTCTTGACAAATTTCTATCGCTCTTTTCCATCAGTGCAGTTCCTTTTCCTTGTCTACGATAAGCTTCATCAACAATGACACGTCCAATATGAGCTCCATCTACTTCTTGGAAAATTCGTAAATAAGCAATCACTTTACCATTTTCATCTGTTTCAAATAAATGCCACGATCTTTTATCAATCTCATCAATTTCTTGATAATTTAATTGTTGTTCAACAATAAAGGTTTGAATTCTTGCTTTGTAAATTTCAATGACTTCTTTTTTAGATAATTCGTCAAAATTTTTTTCAAATACCACATATTTTTTTCACCATTATTTTTTTCAAAAATATTTTTTTAGTATTTACTTCATCTTCTTTTAATTGAGCAATCAGTGCTTCTACTCCATCGAATTTTTAATTCGTCTCGTAAATAATGCAACCATTTTTACTCTTACTGGGAATTCATAAATATCTCTTTGGAAATCTAAAATATAGACTTCAATCGTAATTTTTCGTTACATCATTAAACGTTGGATTCACTCCAATCGAAGCCATCGCAGGATACCACTTGTCTTCTACTTGAATTTCTACAATGTAAACTCCCTTTTTCAATAAATAAGTGTCCGTTGAAACATCAATATTCGCTGTTGGAAATCCTAATAAGGCACTTCCACGTCCAAAACCATGAACAACTTTTTCCAATCATTGTATATTCATAGCCTAATAAGGCATTTGCTTCTTCAATTTGACCCTGTTTCTAAATAATTTCGAATCGCTGTTGAACCAATTTTTTTGTTTTTCTGTCTGCTGTTCAGAAATCGTAACAATTGAAAATCTTTCTTTTGCATAAGTAGGTAATAATTCCATATTGGCAATCTCTTTTTTTCCCATAAGTGTAATCAAATCCCGCTACAACAGTTACAGCATTTAGCCCAACCATGTATTGATCAACAAATTCTTGCGGACTTAATGAAGCAAATTCTTTTTGTAAAATCAATAACGTAAAAAAATATCTATGCCAAATTCTTCTAATAACTCTACCTTTCTTTCAAAAAGGAGAAAGATATTGTAATTCGTCTGGATCTGCTCCTTGGAAAATAATGGAAGGATGATGATCAAATGACATTAACGCTAATTTCACGCCTAATTCTTGAGCTTTTTTCCTTTGCTTGTTGAATCACTTCCTGATGCCCTAAATGAATCCCATCAAAAATCCAAGTGCTAACACAATCGCCTCTTGAACAATTTGAGAAGGATCATAAGGATGGGCTGATTTTTATAATTTGCATGTTATCTCTCTTTCCTTAAAACATTTTTAATCGGTTTTAATAGTCCTTTTTTTCTCAGGATGAGGTCCGTATAAGGCTATTAATTCACCTTCAATATAAAAAGTTGAAGATTCTATCACTTGAGGTAATTCTGCTAGTAGTTAAAATGGCACCATTTTTTTACTTTTTGTCATGAATTCCTCACTAATATCCACTCTAGGGTATGATACGAAACACTTCTTCTAAAGGTCGAAGGATCGATTCTGCTTGCTGTTGTTCCACTATAGCTTCTAATTGTGATAAGGTCACACATTGTTCTGACATAAATGGTCCACTTTTTAATACGAGTTAACTGAGACATATGAGAAGGTACTCTAGTTTTTCTCCTAAATCAACGGCTAATGTTCGAACATAAGTCCCTTTACTGCAACTAACTTCAAATGTCCATTTTTGTGTTTTTAGAATCTTCATCATAAATAGGAGTCGAAGTTCGTTTAAACTCGTAGACATTTACTTTTTCTTTCTGGACGTTCTACAAATTCTCCTTTTCGAGCATATTCGTACAGTCTTTTACCATTAACTTTTACAGCAGAATACATTGGAGGAATTTGAGTAATTTCTCCAATGAAAGTTTCCATCATGGCATCAATTTCTTCTGTTGTAAATGGAGAAATAATCTCTTCTTGCTTTCACGATTTCTCCATGTGCGTCTTCTGTTTCAGTTGCGATTCCTAAACAGATTTCTCCATGATAAACTTTATTAGATTCTAATAAATACTCTACCACCTTTTGTTGCTTTTTCCAACACAAATTGGTAAAACGCCATCTACTTCTGGATCTAATGTACCTGAATGCCCTACTTTTTCGTTTGTAATAAGCGTCTAACTTTAAAGACACAGTCGAATGAAGTCATTCCTTTTTCTTTCCATAGTGGTAAAATTCCGTCCATTAATTTCTTCCTTTTTTTCAATAAATTTAACTTAATAACTTATCATATTTTATCACAGATTTTCTTAAAAAACAAATCCTATGCTAGAACCATACACTATACTTAGGAAAAAAATATTAATGCTAGGTGTTTTGTAAATAAATGTGATATGATAGAAATACATTAAGTTAAAAGGAGTGACAACATGTCTCGTATAATCATAGTGACAGATTCAACTGCTGATTTAACCGAACAAGAAATCCAAGATTTCAATATTCATGTAGTTCCATTAAATATTACAATTCAAGAGGAACATTATTTAGACGGTGAAACAATTACAAAAAGAAGAATTCAAAAAAATAAAATGATTGCAAGTTCTGAATTACCAATGACTGCTCAACCTTCTATTGGTCGTTTTGTAGAACTGTATGATGAATTAGGAAAAGACGGTTCTGAAATTATTTCAATCCACTTAATGAATTCAATTAGTGGAACTGTGAATGCTGCAAGACAAGCAGCAGATATTACGGAATCAACTGTAACAGTTGTTGATTCAGACTTCACTTCTCGTTCAATGGGGAATTATTGTTCGTGAAGCTGCGAATGCTGCCAAAGAAGGCAAAAAGTGCTGAAGAAGTTTTAGAAGTTATTGAAAGTACTCGTCAACGTACGAAATTATATTTAACCGTTTTAAACTTTAGATAATTTAATTAAGGGAGGCCGTATTAGTCGTGTCATGGGAGCTTTCTCGAATTTATTAAATATCAAACTATTCTTAGAAGTCATCAATGGTAAAATTGAGATTGTTCAAAAAGGGAGAGGTTTAAAATCTCTTCAGAAGAAATATGATGAAGTTTTTGAGGAAATGAAAGCTTGCCCTAATGGGATTCAAGAAATTGGGATTATGCATGCTGGATTGAATGAGTTTAACCAATCTCAAATCGATACTTTACGTGAGTTATTCCTCGAGGCTAAAACTTTACAATTGTAATGACTTCACCAATTATTATGAGTCATACAGGCGTAGATGCAATGGCGGTTACTTACCTAACAAAATAATTTCTTTTAATAGACTTCCCTGTGATAGTAGTATTAGGGACGGCAGCAGACCTGCTGGTCTCATGCCTAAATTTTTGAGCCTTGGGTCTCAAAATTTCCTGAACGATAAGCCAGAGGCTTATCGTTCCCATACTACTATAGGAAGTCTTTTGTCCAATAAATAAGACAAACATCTTCTTAGTTTTTTTCTAAGTTGATGTTTGTCTTTTTTTATATGAGTAAGTTTCCTACTAATATTCCGATATAGGTTCCTAATATATATCCCTAATGTTCCTACTAACATGGTTGGTGCTACGAAGCGGTACCAGCCTTTTGAGACTGCCATGGCTGCTGCTGTTGTTGGGCCTCCAATGTTTGCATTTGATGCTAAAATAGCTTCTTCAATTGTAAATCCAAACACTTTTTGCCCCTCAAAGAATGTCACAAACATATTTACAAAGACCATAATGGCACAGAACACTAAAAGTAATGGAGATTTCTCAATAATCGCCTCAATTGAAGCAGGAATCCCAATTACGACAAAAGAATAAATAAATTAAGAAAGTTCCAATTTCATTTGCTCCATAGATTTTTCTTGAAAAATGAAGAAAAAAATTGTTGAAGCTGCAACTGTTAAAGTAGTTAGAATCAAATATTTATTAGAAATAAATTGAATCACACTGTTTTGTCCAAGAGTGGCAATTCCTTTTGATAAGACTAAAACTTACCGTTACAATTACTACTGCAATCGCAAATACAAAGGCAATATCTTGTAAAGTCACTACTGTTTTTAGAATGATACTCTTTAGAATCTTCTAATTCTTTATTTAAATAAGCTGATTTAAAATGTTTTTTTGAAAATGCCATAGATGGAATCATTAATAAAATTAAGAAATAAAATACCATTAATAAATTATCCGCTACAGTAGCTGCAGAAATTAATTCTTTTGGAATATCAAATGCAGAAGCAACTGCCACAAAGTTAACTCCACCACCGATATAACTTCCAACCATCATTCCGGCAATATGATTCAATACGGGAATCAATTTTTCCTAAGAAGGCATATCCTACTAAAAGCTCTAATATAGTTCCTACAGAACTAATTAAGAAAATTATTAATAAACGTCCACTTTCTTTCCAAATTTGTTTTTAAATCACATGTAAATAACAACATCGGAATCGCTAATGGAACTACAATATCCCATACTTGATCATAAACAGGAGATTCAACAGGGATGATACCAACATTACTTAAAAGTTGCTGCTGCTAATAAACCAATAATAGGACCACTAATTTTCGATGCCCACTCATAATGATTTTCTAAATAAATACTTGCTGTTGCAATGACGATAATAATGGACCAAAAGAATCCAAGTCTCATTTTGCAGAAATCATAACACACCTCTTTTATTCATAGTGTATTTTATTATACCACAGTTAGAAAAATTTTTCACGAAGTAATTGTAATAAATAAAAGCAGGAAAAATATTTTTCTATAGTACTATAGGACGCCAGTAGCCCCCTTATGGGGTCTCTTGGCTAAAAATTTGAGCCACGGTCTCAGTTCCTAGTAAAAAGTAGCCAAATGGCTACTTTACGCATATTACTATAGAATTTTTATTTCTTTTTATCTTAAGAACTAATACTTTTAGTACAAAACGTAAAATAATTATAATAAAAAATGACTGCCTCACAGTAGTAAGCGTAAAAGTAGCCAATTGGCTACTTTTTACTAGGAAAGATTCGAGACCTAGGCTCGAACTTTAGGCATGAGATTCGCTTTACGAAGCTGCTGCCGTCCTTTACTACTGTTTTAGCAGTCATATTTTTATTTGTATTTAACGTTGTTCGTCTTCTTGTTGGATACTCTTCAACAATTCTTCGATATGGTTTCCATAATCAACAGACTCATCACGTTTAAAAATTAATTCAGGCGTTTTATGAGAGATAAACGTTTCCCTAATTCACGACGAATTAAACCTTTAGATTTTTCCAATCCATGCTCAATTGCTTGGCGCTCACTCGCTAAAGTTTGCAAAGTTGTATAATAAACCGTCGCAATTTGTAAATCGCCCGTTAAATCTACCTCAGTAATCGTAATTTCTTGCACACGAGGATCACGAACTTTGACAAAATATCATTCACTTCTCTTAAAAATCTCTTGAGAAACACGACCAACACGGAAATTCGCCATTTGATACTCTCTCTCTTTATTCCATCATTTAACGACTATTTTCTTTTAATTTCAACCATTTCAAATGCTTCGATAATATCATCTACTTTAATATCATTGTAGCCTTCAATCATAATTCCACATTCAAATCCTAATTTCACTTCTTTAGCATCATCTTTGAAACGTTTCAAAGCTTTGCTAATTCACCTTCATAAATAACAATGTTATCACGGATTAAACGAACTTGACTAGAACGTTTAACAACCCCTTCAGTAATATATGAACCAGCAATTGTACCTAATTTAGATACTGTATAAGTTTCACGAACGATTGCAGAACCAGTAATTTTTCTCTTCAAATTCAGGATCTAACATCCCTTTCATCGCTGTTTCAATTTCATCAATAACATTATAAATAATACGGTGTAAACGAATATCTACTTGATCAGATTCAGCTTGAATCTTCGCTTGAGGTGTAGGTCTTACGTTGAAACCAATAATAATCGCATTACTTGCTGTTGCCAAAGTAATATCACTTTCATTAATTGCCCCAACAGCTGTATGGATAATTTTTCACGTACGCCTTCAACTTCAATTTTTTTGTAAACTTGAAGCTAATGCTTCTACAGAACCTTGTACGTCTGCTTTAATAATGACGTTAACTTCTTTCATTTCTCCATCTTTTTAATGTTGAGAATAAGTTATCTAAAGTAATACGGCTTGATGCGTTACGTTGTTCAATTAAAAGCACGTTTTGCACGTTCTTCACCGGCTGCACGAGCTGATTTTTCATCTTCAAATACTACGAAGCGGTCTCCGCTTGTGGAGATGCATTTAACCCTGTAATTTCAACTGGAGTTGCTGGAACAGCTGTTTTTCACACGACGTCCTTGGTCATTCACCATTACACGAACACGTCCGAATGTATTTCCGACAACGATAGGGTCTCCAACTTTAAGCGTTCCTTCTTGAACTAATAATGTTGCGATAGGTCCTTTTGTTTTATCTAAACGAGCTTCAATAACTGTACCTAAAGCTAAACGATTCGCATTTGCACTTAATTCTTGCATTTCAGCTACTAATAAAATCATTTCTAATAATTCTTCGATATTTTGATTAAATTTAGCAGAAATTTCAACGAAAGATTGTATCTCCACCCCATGCTTCAGGAACTAAACCTAAATCAGATAATTCTTGCATTACACGACCTGGATTAGCAGCTGGTTTATCAATTTTTGTTTTACAGCAACAATAATTGGAACATCTGCCGCTTTTTGCGTGGTTAATTGCTTCGATTGTTTGTGGCATTACACCGTCGTCAGCAGCAACTACAATAATTGTAATATCTGTGATATCCGCACCACGAGCACGCATTGTTGTAAATGCCGCGTGACCTGGTGTATCTAAGAATGTAATTGGTTTGCCATCAATTTTAATTTGGTAAGCACCAATATGTTGTGTAATTCCTCCAGCTTCTCCAGCTACTACAGAAGAATTTCTTAATTGGTCAAGTAAAGTTGTTTTTACCATGGTCAACGTGTCCCATGATTGTAACAACTGGAGGACGAACTGCGTGTGAGTCGCTCTCAGCAGCTGCTTCTTCAAAGTATACATCTAAATCAGAAATATCTTTTTCGATTTTTTTCTTCAGCATCCATACCATAGTCTGCTGCTAATAATTCAATCGCATCTTTTCGATAATCCTTGGTTTAATGTTGCCATTACTCCTAATAAGAATAATTTTTAATAATTTCTGCTGGTTCACGTTTAATCTTTTTAGCTAATTCAGCAACTGTCATTCCATCTGTATATACTAATACATCTGGTAATTCATGGAATTTACGTGCTGGAACTGCTGGTTTTTGTTCAGCATTCTTTTGTTGTTTACGATTATTTTTGATGACGATTTTTCTTATTAAAAGTTTTCTTGTTGATTACGTTCACACCACGTTTTTTTGATTTCCACGTTTGAAATCATTATTCTTTTTAGATTCACGATGATTTGAATATGATTCTTCATCACGTGACTGATGTTTTTGGTCCTTTGTTTGCTACTGTTTCTTGTTTTTGCATAGATTCCTTCTTATGTCCATGTTTATTTTTGATTTTTGGTTTGGTTGATGATTTTTATCCTGTTGTTTTTGGTGAATGTGCTGGTTTTTGTTCAGCTTTTTCACTGCTTCTTTTTAGCAGTTTCTTTTTAGGTTGTGCTGCTTCTTTTTCGCCTCTACTTTTTTTAGGCGCAGGAGTTTCTTTCTTTTTCAACAACTTTTTGGAGCTTCTTTCTTTGTTGAAATTGAAGCTTTAATTGTTGCGATTTCTCCATCTTCCATTGTTGACATATGGCTGTTATAACTAATGCCCTAATTGTTTTGCTTTTTTTCGATAATGTCCTTACTAGGTAGTTTTAACTCTTTTGCAAGTTCATATACACGTGTTTTTTTGACATACGTTCACCTTTCCTATTCGTTCATATCGTTAAATCCTTTCATCTTCATCAGACTTTTTGTAAAACCTTGATCAGCAATGGCGATAATCGAACGTTGTTTTTCCAATCGCCTGCGAAACTTCTTCCGTTGTAAATTGCTGAATAAAAGGGATTTCATAATATTCACATTTGTTTTTGATTTTTCTTTTACGGTATTCTCACTACTATTTGTTGTACAAATAACGAGATTCACTTTTCTTTTTTTGAATACTTTTGCAGTACTTGCTCTTCTCAGATATTAGTTTACGAGCGCGTGTCGCCATACCTAATAAATTAAGAGCTTTTCTTTTATCAATGCTTTCCATCACTAAATAACTCTTTTTCTAGCTTTTTGGTGATCCACATATTGCAATAGTTCTTCATAGAAACTATCTAGATTTCGATTTCTAATTGACGTTCAAATAAATGATTCTTCCACGCTTTTTTTCAACAAGATTCGGTTCTAATGTAATATAAAGCTCCTCCATTGACTTTTTCCAGTAGGATCAATTTGAGCGACACCTTCACTGTTACGAACAATCCGTACCAATTCTTTCTTAGGCATCATTTCTCAGAAGCTATACAACGACGCATTGGAACTTTTCTTTTTCATAAGATGCCTCCTTCTTTGATTATTCTTCAACTGTAGGTAATTCTGAATCTAATTGGTCTAAATATTCTTGATAAGCTGATTCCGATTTAATATCAATACGGAAACCTGTTAATTTAGCTGCTAAACGAGCATTTTGTCCACGTTTCCCAATCGCTAATGATAATTGATGATCTGGAACTACAACAATGCAGCTATTACGATCAGAGTCAAAATCTACTTTCACGACTTGTGCAGGATTTAATGCATTCGCAATGTATACAGATGGATCTTCATTCCATTCAACGATATCCATATTTTTCGCCATTTAATTCATTTACGATATTTTGTACACGTTGTCCACGAGGTCCCTAGCAAGTACCAACTGGATCTAAGTTCGTATCTCTAGAACGCACTGCTACTTTCGCACGATCTCCTGCTTCACGAGCAATCGAAACGATTTCTACAACTCCTTCATAAATTTCAGGAACTTCTTGTTCAAATAAACGTTTTAATAAATCTGGATGTGTACGACTTACGAAAATTAATGGACCTTTAGTTGTGTTATCAACTTTAGATACTAATACTTTAATACGTTGATCTGGTAAATATTCTTCAGTAGGAATTTGATCTTGTTTTTGTCATTCCTGCAACAATTTTACCTAAATTCACATATACATAACGGAAATCTTGACGATCAACTACACCTGTCATAATTTCATTTTCATATTCAATAAATTCATTATAAATATTTGTACGTTCAGCATCTCTTAAACGTTGCATAATAACTTGTTTCGCTGTTTGCGCAGCAATACGTCCAAAGTCTTTTGAGTTACTTCAAAACGAATTTTATCTCCGACTTCATAAGCTTTTATGTAATTCATGAGCTTCGTCAATACTCACTTCAAGTGTTGAATCAAATACATATTCCACAACTTCTTTCACTGCGTATACATGCATTTTTTTCCTTTTTAGCATCAAATTCAACTTCAACATTTTTGTGCTTGTCCATAGTTTTTCTTATAAGCAGAAACAAGAGCAGCTTCTAAAGCTGTAATTACAACTTCTTTTAGAAATCCCTTTTTCTTCTTCAAGAATATTTAATGCTTTAATCATTTCTTTACTCATAATGTGACTCCTTTGTCAAAAAATGTTTCATTGATTCCTAGAATTGAATCGCTAATCGAGCTTTTTGCAATATTTTTCACGCACAATCGTAACTGATTTTTTTACGCGTTTTAATTTTCACTTCTAAAAGTCACTGACTCATCAGTTACTTCTGTTAAAAATCCTTCTAAAAACTTTTTCACCTTCAACTTGTTGATAGAAAGATAAATGAACATATTGTCCAATCGCTTCTTTTCAAATCTTTCTCAGTTTTCAGAGGACGTTCAGCACCAGGAGAAGATACTTCAAGGAAATACGCTTGAGGAATCGGATCTGGATCTTGTGCATCTAATAATTCACTAAATTTTTTTCACTCATAAACGCACAATCATCTAAATCAATTCCACCTGGTTTGTCAAGGTAAAAACGTAAAACCAATTTTTTTCCCTTCTTTTTACAAACTCTAAATCGACTAATTCAAACCCTTCTGCTTCAATAACTGGCAAAGCGAGTGTTGAAACTAATTCTGCTACTTTACTCATAGATAACCTCCCTTTACATAATGCAGTAAAAAGAGTGAGCATTCCTGCTCACTCTCCCTTCCACGTCATCTTAATTCATAAATAGTATAGCACAGATAAAAAAATATCAATCAAATAAAACGCTCATAACTAATAAGAGCCACAACACTAGGGCTAACAACTAACTCAAAAATAGCACCCCCATCAAGCAAACAGCGAAGCGCATTTGCTACACGACAGAACGTTAATGAGATTTCCTACACCACATCCTAAACGTACTCTAATGATATGACCGAAACACATGGGATTAGGGCGCTGTTGTGAAATAAAAGCTTCCTGATTCCAGGAAGCTTTTTAAGGCAATTTTTGAGACCCTAGGCTCAAAAATTAGCCATGAGACTTGCTAACGCAAGGCTGCTGGCGGCCTCACAACCCCAGCCCAATCCCTATAAACTATAATCTCGTTTGGTACATAAGTATCCCACTCGCCATAGCAACATTCAACGATTCCGCTTTTACCAAACATAGGAATCTGAATGATACAATCAGCAGATTCAATCAATTCATCACGAACGCCATTTCCTTCATTCCCAACAACAATTGCAAACAGAATCTCTACCATTTAACCATTTAAAAATCTTTTCGCATCACGATGAAGTGCTGTTACTGCAATAGGAATATCATTTTCTTTTAACTTCCCATACACATCCATTAAATTCTCATGATAAATCGCTACGTGAAATTGGCTTCCTTGCATGGAGCGAACAACTTTATCATTGTATAAATCCACACAGCCTTCTCCTAAAACAACTGCATCAAATCCTGCAGCATCGGCAGTACGAATAATCGTTCCTAAATTACCTGGATCTTGAACCGCATCTGCTAAAAGATAACGCCCCTGAGGAACTTCGACCAAAGGTTTTCTTTTTCTAATGGTACAATCGCTAAAAATACCTTGATTCGTTTGAGTCATCGATAACTTTTCAAACACCTCTTTTGAAACAAACATTGTTGGATAGCTCTTTGTCCAATTTTTCATAAAGATGAACCATGTCCTCACTAACTACTAAGCGTTGAATGGAAATATTTGATTGAATGGCTTCTTCAACTAAATGTTCCCCTTCAATCATATACGCTTCTGCTTTTTTTCTACCTTTGGAAGTTTGTAACTTTTTGATAATTTTTAACCATTGCATTTTTGGTGCGAACGAATAATTTCCATGTCCGTCTCCTTTATTGTTCCATCATTACTCGGAACAGTTTTAATTGTTCTTTTTGATTTGAAAAATATTTAGAACGATGAGGAATTTCAAATTGAAACTTTTCTCCTTCAACTTCAAAAACTGAATTCATCATTTGATAAAAATTTCTTTTGATACTGTACTTTCTCTACTCGTTCAACTGGAAATAGTAGAGGTCTTGTATCAGTAAAAAGTGACATCATCTTTTTAATTCAAAAATACACATCCATTTGAAGACCAATAGCAAATCGCATTTTCTTCATGAATGAGTCTTTTTAACTTGAATGAACACAGCTTTGTCTTCATACGGTAAATGATATTCTTCTAAATGATTTTTCAAAAACTCCAATGTAAGCATTTAAGAGACTCTTTTACTTTTTTTCTTTCCTGATGATTTTTAGTTTTTAAAGGATTTTTTTATCTTTTTGATGGATAAGCTTTTTTTAGCAGTTCCTTTTTCTCTTTTGGTTTATAAGGATTTCTTTTCCACCACTTTTTTTCTTCTGTGCAACTTGTAGTTGGCTTGAATAAACTTGGAACGCTTCTAGTGTTGCATCAGCTGGGATCAATTTTTCAAGTCTCTTACTTCTTTTTCTGTAACAAAACTAATAACTAATCCATCTTTTTCCCATTCTTCCAGTTCTACCTGAACGGTGAGTATATACCTCTTTATTTTCAGGTAAATCATAATGAATGACGACTGGTAAATCTTCAATATCTAATCCACGTGCTGCCACATCCGTTGTTAATAAAATTGGAACTTCTCCTTTTTAAATGCTTGAATCGCAGCTTTACGATTAATTTGATTTTTCTTGGCTCGTTAATAAGGCACAGAGGAATATTATGATATTGTAATTTTTTTCTGCTAAAATCCCTGCATTTGCCAGTGAATTGACAAATACTAATGCTTGATATTCCTTCATATTTGCAAACTTTCTTAACAATTCATCTTTTTTACGAACAGGAGATTCAATATACACATGTTTTACATTCCCATTCCCGGCCATTTTCTGTTCCTGTTCAACCCATTTTGGTGTCATATTAATCCATTGATGAATAGATTCTAATATTTCATTTTTAGTGGCTGAAAAAAGCAAATCATTTGTCGTTGTGATGGACATTTTTTTAATAAAAGAACGAGTTTGTTCTAAATGTTCTTGCGCTAATAAATAATCTGCTTCGTCTAAAACAAGTGTTTGAACTTGATGAAGTTTTAATTTTCTTTTGATTCGCTAATTCTGTTAATCGTCCTGGTGTTCCAACGACTAATTCTGGTTTTTCTTTAAGTTTTCAATTTGACGCTTTACATTAGCTCCTCCTGCTAAAACTAACATGGTTAATTCTGGCAATTTCCATTCACGAATGACTTCACCAATTTGTTGTGCTAATTCTTGACTAGGTACTAAAAATGATTGCTTGTAGTTCATGATTGATTTCAATTTTTTTCTAATAAGGGTAACAAGTAAGCTAATGTTTTTCCTGTTCCAGTTGGAGAGACTGCTACCACATCTTCCCCATTTTGAATCAATTCCTTTGTTGCTTTTTTTGAATCGGCGTTAAGTCTTTAAAACCTTTTTCATTCCATTTGTTTTGAATATATTCTTTTCATGATTTCTCCTTAATTAAATGTAATTCCTGCTGAATTTCTTAATGCTTCAATCACTTCTAAAACATTACGACTTATTTTTTACTTTGTTTATATTGTTTTAGGGATTCTGGTGTATGTTCTAATATTTTTGCAAAACCAATGGCTTCCCCATTCTAATGGATTTTTACGAAGTTCATATTCCTTTGTTTCCACAACTTCACTCATATATAGTGTTTTTAACTTCTTTAATTTCTTGGCAGTCATTAATTTGCACTGTTTCTTTTCCAAAGTAAATTTCTTGAGGAAGACATACGTTTAACACTTTTCCCAACAAAAATTGTTACATCAAATGTTGGATACTCCAATGTTACAATTCCTTGTCCATCTGCTTGATTTTGTAATTTACGTGCTTGATAATGAGCTTTTTCTGGCATTCCAAAACCAACTAATCGCATTGTAAATAGGGATAAACTCCTAAATCCATTAAGGCTCCACCACCAGAGGATAATGAAAATGAATTCGCAATTTCACCTCTTAAAAATGCATCATATTTTGAAGAATACTTTGCATACGATAAAACTGCTCCTTTTTACTTCATCAATTCTATAATCAATCATTTTACCAATTTCTTGAAAGGCTGGTTCATAATAATGGCGAATAGCCTCAATCACGAATAAGTCTGTCGCTAATTGATGAACTTCATCCCACTCTTCAACCGATAAAAAAGATGGCTTTTCAACAATAATATTTTTGCTGCTCCAATAATTGTTTTGAATAGTAACCATGTGTATGGTTTGGTGATCCGATATAGACAACATCCAAATTATTTTCTAATAAAAAAATTCACTCCATTGATTTGTCCAAGAAGGAATCTGGTGTTTTTAGCAAATTCTTCTGCTTTTTCTAGTGTTCTACTGTATACAGATACGACTTCAAAACTATTTGTTTGTTGAGCCGCTTCTACAAAAAGAAGAAGATATCCACCCTGTGCCTATAATTGCTAATTTTTCATGATCACCACTCCTTTTCTTCCTGGATAGTCTACCATATTTTTCCTTAAAATCTCTAGCAATCCTCGTTAGCATACAAAAGAGGCTGGAATTCCAACCTCTTCTTTCTTAATATAATGATAATCGTTTTTTTCTAAGATTTTTCTGACCTTGTTCAAAAGACTAAGCAAATGCACCAGTAGATGAACGCTACTAAAAATATACATCGTCATATAATCGAATTCTCGACCTCCAACAATTTTAGCATTTTTGAAAAATATCAGGTACCGTAATCATTGCTGCCAACGAAGTTCCTTTTATCATATCTAATAACACATTACTTAAAGGTGGTACTGAAATTCTAAATGCTTGAGGAACAATCACTCTTCTTAATGTTTGAAAAATAATTCAATCCTAAAGGAAGTAGAAGCTTCCCATTGTCCATAATCCACGGCATCAATTGAAGATCGTAATACTTCACAAATATAAGCACTACTCACAATACTGAAAACAGATAATGGAACAAATAATAGCCGGAAGTTGAATTTTTAAAAATAAGGCAATCCAAAAATATAATAAGAATAAAAAAATACTAATGTAGGAGTTCCTCTCATAAAAGAAACATGAAAATTAGCTATTAATCTTAATACTAGAAATGGTGAGCGTTTCATTAATACAAATAAGAAACCAAGAATTGTTCCTAATATGAAACTAACTGCAGCAATTCCTAATGTATATTGTAATCCACTTAACACAAAAAGATAGACTATGAATCGCTAACTTAAGATTAAACAATCGACATCGCCTCTTATTCTACATCAGAAAAATCAATTTTTTTCTAATTTTCAAGTCTTTTTGGTTGAGTTACATCTTCACCAGCAAAGAATGTTTTAGAAATTTCTGTTAAAGTTCCATCTTCTTTCATTGATTTTTAATGCTTCATTGAATTTTTGTTGGATTACTTCATTTCCTAATTTAATAGAGAAGCTTGCACTATATGGGTTTGCGTAAACACCTTCGTTAATTTTTAATTGGGAAAGTATCTTTTACAAATGCTACAGCAATTTTTTGTAAATAGTAGTCATTGATAATAACGTCAGTACGTCCATTTACTAAGTCAGATACGTATACATCATTTGTTACATTATCATAAACAACTAATTCTGCACCTAATTTTTTTAGCAATTTTCATGTAGTTAGTACTTGCAGCACCTGCAGCTTTTTACCTTTTACATCAGCCCATGAATAAATTCCAGAATTATCACTTTCACGAACTACCATTGATGTAAATGAATATTTATGAGGTTCAGTACGTAAATATTTATCAACATATTTTTGAACCTTCTTCAATTGAGTAGTTCGCAATATCCACTTGACCACTATCTAAAGCTGTTAACATACCGTCAACACCCATTTCAGTGAAGTCTACTTCTAATTTTAAGCGTTTAGCTACTTCTTTCATAATTTCAACATCATAACCTGTTAAAGAATTATCTTTATCATTATGGAATGATTGTGGATATAAAGTACCCGCTGTTGCAACTTTAATCTTTCCTGATTTCTCAATAGCATCCCAATTCTTTTTGCGCTTGTGATACAGTCTCCTTATTTGTTGTAGTACTTGTTGAAGTAGAACAAGCTCCTAAAAAAATAATGTTGCAGCAACTGCACCAAGTTTAAACCATTTATTCATGATTTTTACCTTCCTTTTTTTCAAATTTTTGACTCCTAAAAATAGCATAAGAAAAGAAAGAAATCAATCTTTTTTATTATTTTAGTAGAAAAATATAACAGATAAAAACATCTGTTATACAAACACTTAAATGATTTTTAAAACTTTTTATAACAATTAAAGGTACAGAAGTGTTCCTGAATTTACACAATTCTCCCAAAAACACAGCCTCACACCCCAAGAGGAATCACCACCCAAGTACATCCAATAGGCAAACAGCGCAAAGCGCGCCTTTTGCCACACGCCAGTACATCATTGAGTTTCACGTAAAGAACATCCTAAACGTATCCAAAGTTAATGAATGAAACACATGGGATTTATCGCAGTTGTGAAATAAAAGCTTCCTGACATCAGGAAGCTTTTTAAGGCAACATTTGGTTGTTCGACAAATCCTGTTGGTGAGAAATCACTGACAGGATTTTTTACATGCAAAAAAGAGAAATCCAGGTTATGATTAAGTCGACCAAAACCAATCAAAGGAGGATTTCTCTCATGGACTATTGTATACGAAAATTACTAGGATTAACAGATAAAAATTTTTATTCCAGATGAAATTTGGTTAGAAACAATAACAGAAAACAATGAAACTGTACATCATATTAAAGGAACTTGGACAAATACTTGTACTTCTTGTTTATATTGTTCTAGTGAAAATGTTATTAAACATTCTCCTATGGAACATAAAAATTAGAATTCCACATCTATATGGGAATAAAACTATTTTAGATTTGAAGGTACAACGATTCATCTGTAAAGATTGTCGTAAAACTTGGGTTGCAGATTGCCCTCTTGTTCCTAAAAAAATAGTAATATTTCTTACGATTTAGAGTGCCAAATCATATTATATTTAAAAGAAAATTTTTTTCTAGAAAAACTATTGCGAAGCTTCTTTCTGTTTCAGATAAAAACGGTAGAAAGAGTAATGAAGAAGTTTAAAATAAAAACAATGCAACAATATAACTATTTACCCTAAAGTACTTTGTTTAGATGAATTTAGAGGCGTTAAAACACAACAAGGGAAAATGAATTTCATTTGTTTTAGATGGAGAAAAATCGCCAATTAATTGATATTTTACCTGGTAGAACACTTCACGAATTAATTTCTTTCTTTATGAAATTCTCCCGAAACAACGTTTAAAAAGTGAAATATTTAGTGATGGATATGAATGCTTCTTATCAAAACCTTATTAAAAACTGTATTTCCAAACGCTGTTATTGTAGTAGATCGATTCCATATCGTTCAACATATGAATCGCAATTTTAATCAACTTCGAGTTGTGATTATGAAACAATTCTCTGCTAAATCAACACAACAAAAGACATTAAAACGTTACTGGAAAGTACTTTTTAAAAACCTAGTGATGAATTAGATGAAGAAAAACTAAGGTATAATTATCACTTCAAAAACCTATCTTACTCAAGCACAATTAGTAGATAAATTATTGAGTTTTTGATGAAGTATTATCAGATGCATACGATTTTTATTCAAGAACTTAGAAAAAGCTTACAAGAAGAAAGATTATGAGGCATTTATGATATGTATAAAAGAGATACCAAAACAATTACCTTATGAATTTAAGAAGAAGTTTGAAGTGTTCAAACGTTTTTAAAAATGGGATTTATCAAGCGTTTACGACAGGATATTCCAATGGAGCTATTGAAGGAACGAATAATTTAATTAAAGTAATTAAACGTGTGGCATATGGGTATCGAAATTTTGAGAATATGAAATTAAGAATTAAGATTATCAAAGGGTGTTTCTTTACCCCGGTCAATAGAAAGTCATTATGATTTAAGAAAGGTTAGATAGAGTCGTTTTAACTTGACAATGAGCCTCTATGGGCATGTTGAATTGGGGGAAGCGAAAAATAAGATTAAATTTCACAGCTCTCAAAACCGCTAATCGCGGATAACATGCCCCCTACTCATTATAAAGTTAAAACTAGATTTCGTTTATATTTATGTTTGTGGTAGGTTATTAAATAGACTAAACATTTAATTTTCTCCCACCTTGTTCAGTTAAGATTAAAGACTTAATTTGGTGTTAAATTTTTATCCACCAACAGAATTTGTCGATGAGCCCAACATTTTGAGACCCTAGGCTCAAATGTTAGCCATGAGACTCGCTTTGCGAGGCTGCTGGCGGCCCTCACAACTTTCAGAAAAATCCCAATAACACTATCTAACTGACTCTTTGATTCGCTTCGCCACTTTCTCAGAAATTCCCAATTTTTGAATATCCTCAACTGTTGCCTCCTGGATTCCCTTCATCGTTTTTAAAAATACTGTAATAATTTCGTACGAGTCTTTGGTCCAACTCCTTCAATCTCATCAAGAATGGAAGAAAAAGCATTTTTACTTCGTACTTGACGATGAAACGTTATTGCATATCGATGAACTTCCTCTTGAATTCGTTGTAATAAATGGAAAGCTTGGCTCTTTGGATCTAGTTCGATTTGTTCATACTCTTCCCCATATAGCAAATGAGCGGTTTTATGTTTCTCATCCTTTACCATTCCAGCAATTGGAATAGATAATCCGAGTTCATCTTCTAAAACTTCCATAGCAGCTCTCATCTGAACTTTTTCCGCCATCCATCAAAAATTAAATCCGGTAAAGGTTTCTGTTCTTTTAATAATCTTGAATATCGTCTTCTAACAACTTCTTGAGTCGTTAAAAATTCATGACTCCCTTTGTACGGTTTTAATATTGAATTTTTCGGTAACTCTTCTTCTCTGGTTTTCCATCTCGATAAACGACCATTGCTGATACAGGATTTGTCCCTTTGAATATTCGAGTGGTCAAATGACTCAATGACACTTAAACGGCTTAAATCAAGTGTCTTGTCGTAATTGTTCCACCGCACCTAAAAGTTTTTTTGCTGACTATTTTCATCAATCTTGAATTTTTTTCAAGTAAAAGTTACTTCACTATTTTTGTGTCGCTAAATCAAGCATTCGCTTCTTCGGTCCTCTTTGAGGGGTTAATACTTTCACTTCTAATACTTCAGCCAATAATTCCTTATCAATTTCTGCTGGAACTAATATTTCTTTTTGGTAAAATGTGATTTTGTTCTTGATAAAATTGTACAATAAATGATATTAATTCCTCTTCTGCTGAATTATAAATCGGGAATAATGCTGCTTCTCTCTTGATAATTGTGGACTGTCTAAGTAAAAAGACTTGAATAGAAATCCAACCTCTATCCATATAGAATGAGAATACATCCCGATTTGTAAAGTCTTGAGACATAATATGCTGTTTTTCCACGGTTGTTTCGATATATTGAATTTGATTTCGATAATCAATGGCTCGTTCAAATTCTAATTGTTCTGAAGCTTCATCCATTTTTCTTTTGCAAATCTTGCTTAATTTCTTTTTACATCGCCTTCAAGAAACCGTTGAATCTTTTTGTTGTTGGTAAACTTCTGGTGAAACTTCATGATCACAACAACCGATACATTGCCCTAAATGATAATAGAAACAAGCGCGTGTTTCATTTTTCCACATTTTCTTAATGGATAAATTTTTGAATGAGTTGTTGCGTTTCTGTTGCAGCATAAACATTCGGATAAGGTCCAAAAATACATGCCCCCATCTTTTTCTACATTACTTGTTATCACTAGTTGAGGATCTCGCTCATTTGTAATTTTTAAATAAGGATACATGGTTCCTTGTTTTAATTTAATATTGTAATAAGGTTGATATTTCTTAATTAAATTAATCTCTAATAATAATGATTCTTTATTAGTTTTTTTGTAACAATAAATTCAAAATGATGAATTTCACTCACTAATTTTTTTCAGTTTTAGTATTATGTGCTCCACGGAAATAGGAGCGAACTCGATTTTTTTAAGTTTTTTTGCTTTTACCAATATAAATAATTTCATCTTCTTGATTTTTTTCATCAAGTAACATCCTGGTAAATCAGGCAATTGTTTTTAACTTTTTCTTCAATTAATTCACTTGCCATTTTTCGCTCCTTTCCCCTACTATAATGCAGTTTGATAAATGATTCTTGCATCTTCTAATTCTAAAATTATAATGCTCAGATAAAATGAATTTTTCTCGTGACGTCCTAATCCTTCCACTAATGCTTCAATAACTGATTCATCTAATGAAATATCTTTTAAATCGAATTGGTGCACCTAATGATGCAAAGAATTCTTCTGTTTTTCAATCGCTCCATTGACAATTTCTTCTGGTGTTCCAGATAAATCCCACACTCGTTTTCCATATTGAATGAGTTTATCCCATTTTTGTTCTTTCCGTACTTTCATCATCGCTGGCAACACAATCGATAATGTACGTCCATGATCGATTCCATGATTTAATGTAATTTCATGTCCTAATGCATGAGTTGCCCAGTCTGTCGGCACACCTGCAGAAATTGTTCCATTTAATGCATTTGTTGCACACCACATAAAAGTTTGCTCTTGCAGCAAAGTCGTGATTATCCTCATCAATGACTATTGGTGCAATTTCAATTAATGTTTGTAAAATTCCTTCTGCATAACGATCTTGTAATTTTGCATCTACAGGGTAGGTTAAATAATTTTCCATTGTATGAATAAAGGTATCTAATACACCATTCACTAATTGGCGTTTTGGTAATGTATACGTTAATTCAGGTTCTAGTACTGAAAAACTGAGGGAATGTTACATCTCGGTCTAAAACTTACTTTTTGCTTTTAATGCTACAAAAGGTAATCACCGCACCACTATTCATTTTCAGAAGCAGTTGCAGGTAATGTTAAAATCGTTCCAAATGGAACAGCTTTTTGTAACAGGAAGACCTTTTCCAAATCCTCCTCTAAACATATCTAATGGATTGCCATCAAAAAAACGCTAGCTGCAGCTACAAACTTTGTTCCATCAATGACAGAACCACCACCAATTGCTAGTAAATAAGTAAAAACCTTCTTCTTTTACACGTGCAACAGCTTTGATTAATGTTTCGTAAGTTGGGTTCGCTTCGATTCCTCCAAACTCATCCCATTCACGATTCCCTAATGCTTGAACAGCACGGTCAAAGGCTCCATTCCGTTTAACAGAACCTCCTCCATATAGAATTAATACTTTTGCATCTTTTTGGAATTTCTCCACCAATATCCTTAATACGATCTTTTTCCAAATAAAAATTTTTTTGTTGGGTTTCTAAATGTAAAATTACGAATTCCTAATTCCATAGTATCTCCTACCTTTCTATTGGATAGTACCAAACTCTAAGTTTTGAGGCAAATTCCACGTCTCCATAAAGAAAAACTCCTGAAGGAATTCCAACAGGAGCTGATATAGATTATACTTTCATCCATTTCTCAAAAATATCTTATTTAAAAATAAATTTCTAAATATTTATCCAATCTCTCGGCTGAAATTTCTTTTTCTAACTTTTGATATTTTCAGTTGGACTTAAACTAATCTCGCCATGACAAGTACCAGCTTCATCATACGCAACAATTACTTCGCCAATGTCTTCCCTGTTGTTCTCTTTGAACTTTTGCAAAGTGCTGTAATAAAGTTTGTTCTACTTCTGTCGCACAATGCTCACGTAATAGGCAAAAATGTTCTGCAATTGCTGTTGGGATGTAATAACAATCCACCAATGTCATTGCTTCTTTTGAATTTTTAGATGCTTTTACCTTTTAGGTTTATTTTTGACGCTTCATGAATAACCTCTCTTGATTTCTCTGTATCTAGTATACAAAAAAATCCCTCATAAGGCAAAAAGTTATCTTTGAATTTTATCAAGGTTTTTCTTTTTAGGTATATTCTGACAATTTTAAGGCATTCTCTAACTGCATTTTTATAAATACTTGTTTCACCTTTTTCCCAATCATTCACTGTAGTATAGCTTAATTAGTAAAGTTATTCGAAAGTTTAGTATAATATCCATAGAAAAACGCGCCAAAAATTTTGGCGCGAATCAAAAATGGGTCACTTCAGACTTCATTCACGATAGAGTGTTCTTATTTTTTTGACTGCTCTTTTTATCCCACATATATAAAAGTGTAAAGACAACTATTGCTCCAATTGAAGAAACAAAAACTAAACATGAAATTAGTACTTTTTGTAATAAGAAAATGTACGATAAATACAAGGTTATAAACAATAAGCAATGCAATAAATGATAATATTTTTCTTAACCTTCATAAAAATCCTTCTTTCTATTTATGTTAACATTTTAATTCCATTAAAAATTCTATTGTGTACATTGGTATCATCCCTTTTATATTCTTTATATTCCATATTTCATCTAAAGCATAGCATATCATACCCCAAAAAACAAGTCTTGTTTTTACAAAAATTATTTGCAGTATAATTAAATAGTTATAGCGCTTTCATTTATCTATAAAATCAAAAATATTGTCTATTTTTAATCCTCCCTTTTTATCACCAGATTTTTTCTGTATATTTTTTTGTACCCGGAGTAATTCTATTTTTGAATAGTCTCTTTTAATATTTACCGCTGTATTTGGTGTTGTCATTCTTTTTGTAATTCTTCGAACTCTTTTTTTATTCGTTATTTGTACACTAGTATTCATCAAAATCCCTACCATTTTAACCCCTCCTTATTCCATTTTTATTAAACACTTTTCTTTAACTATAGTTAACATGAAAAGTGTCACCAATAAAATAATTATCTTATTTAAATACTATTTTTTTCGATTATTTTTCAAATCTTTCTTAAGATTATACTAGCTATTTTCCAAATGCTTCATTTCATGGTAGAATAGTAAACGAAATTGTTTCTTAAAGGAGTCAATATGTTAACGATCAATATGCTTACACGAGCAGATAGTGTAAAAGGACAAGGTGTTCTATCTGCTACAGAAGAACAAATTAATCTCGTAACAGAAGGTTTAAAAAGACTATCAAGTCGTTGTGAATCAATTAAAAACATACAATATTACTCATATTCATACGATTAATCCAGATTTTTAATTAAATCTGTTATCACAAGACAAAAACCGTCCAATGATTGCTTCTGTTCACTTTTTACCGGAAACTTTAGAAAAAAAGTATTTCCCTACCTCGTCCCATTAAAGAATTATTTTATAAGTATGTTCTTCAATTTTATAAACAAGCAGATTATTTAGTAAACCGTTAATCCACGTTTTTATTGAAGATCTAGAACATTATGGAATTTCCAAAAGAAAGAATCACGTACATTCCAAACTTTGTATCACGTGATACTTTTTATAAAATTACGGATCGTTCAAAAAGCAACTCTTCGGGAATCTTTTGGATTAGATCCAGATAAATTTACCGTTGTATCTGCAGGACAATTACAAATGAGAAAAAGGTGTTTTTAGAATTTATTGATTTAGCTAAAAATGCCTGATATCCAATTTGTATGGGCAGGTGATTTTTGCTTTTTAAAGGGATTTCTGAAGGTCGTAAAGAAATTATGGAACATATGGATGAATTACCAAGTAATGTTCATTTTTTTAGGGCTTGTAGAAAGAGAACGGATGAATGAATTCTTTAATATGGGAGATGTGATGTTACAACTTTCGTTTGAAGAGCTGTTCCCAATGACAATATTGGAATCTATGAATGCAAATATTCCCTTTATTATTAAGAGATTTAAGAGAATATCGCCCTATTTTTATTTGATTATTACTTAAAAAGGAAATTCTCAAGTACAATTCCAAGAAATTTTTACGTCAATTACAACAAGATGAGGCTTTCTATCAAGAAGCTTTATGAAAAATCTAAAAAGGAGAACAATTTTACTCTAAAGAAAAATGTACTCCAACAATGGCAAGCCTTTTATGATAAAGTAGCTGTTGAAAATCATTTGAAATAAAGGAGAATTTATGACTGAAACACATATTAAAACAAGGTAGCCTCTGTCTCCCTTTGCACAAAGAATGATGCATGCTGCTTCTATTGCAGGAGCAATTGCTACAGTCATCTTTTGTATTTGGGCGTATCAAAAAGGATTATTTACTTCCCAAGAAGCACTTAGTGAATATATGCAACGTGCGGGGATATGGGGACCACCTGTTTTTTATCTTATTACAAATTTTGCAAACTGTTATTCCAATTATACCGGGTGCCTTAACAAGTATTGCAGGAGTCTATATTTACGGCATGTTTATTGGAAATGTCTACAACTATATCGGTATTATCATTGGTTCCATTATCGCTTTTTCATTTAGCAAGAATTTATGGACAGCTATTTGTAAAATCAATGGTCAATGATAGTACGTATCATCGTTATATCGGATGGTTAAATCGTGGAAATAAATTTGATTACTTCTTTACTTTCATGATGGCATTTCCTGTTTCGCCAGATGATTTCCTATGTATGCTAGCAGGCTTAACAAAAATGAGTTATAAAAATTCATACTGATTATTTTTAATTTGTAAGCCAATCACTTTTAGCGGCATATACTTATGGATTAACAGCCATTATTGATTATATTTGGGCTTTTTCAAATAATGGAAGAAATATTGATATTTATCAAACTATTTTTTTAGTTTTTTGCTAAAAATGGTTTGTTTTTATACTTTCCTTTTATAATAAAACATATATTAAAAGCAGTTACATTCCAATGGGAAAAAGAATGTTATCGATTGCATTTTATAAAAAGAAGCATTCATCTTTGTAGATGATTTAGGAGGAAACGGAATATGTATCATAGTATTACAAACTTTATTGAAAAAGCAAAACTCGAAAAAAATTATTAAATCCACTAGACGAAATTTATACAACCAATCAATTACTTCATTTATTACAATTAGATGATTATAAGCCATCTGAAATTTCTAATGATAATATCCCATCATTAGAGGATTCCGTGGACGAAATCATTCAATTAGCGATAGAATTAGGAGTAATTGAAGATATTTTTACCAGAAAAAGAAGCATTTGAAGCAGCTGTTATGAATTTATTAACGCCTCTTCCATCTGTTGTAAATGCAAAACTTTGGAATAATTACAAAAGAAAATCCTGAAAAAGCAACTGACTATTTTTATGCATTAAGTCAAAAATCATTACATTCAAACAAGAGCCATTGCTAAAAAAATATACAATTTCCATACTCTGGAAAATACGGTGCTTTAGAAATTACAATTAACTTATCAAAACCTGAAAAAGATCCAAAAAAGCAATTGCTCAAGCAAAATTAGTCAAACAATCTAGTTACCCTGCTTCTCAATTAACGATGACAAATGAAGAGGTATTATGGACGTTTTCAATCATCCTGCTAGAAGCAATCATAGAATTATTCGTTTAGAAATTAATCATGAAGATTGGGGTTTTCAATATTCTCCTTACTCTTATTTCAATGAACATTCAATTTTTCTTAACTCAAGTACCACGTCCAATGCAAATTACAGAACGTTCATTTGAGAATTTAATGGATATTTTACGTCAATTCCCTCACTATTTTTTGTTGGATCTAATGCTGATTTACCAATTGTAGGTGGCTCTATTTTAGTCCATGATCACTATCAATCTGGTCGACATGTCTTTCCGATGGATGTTGCACCAATTTTAGAAAACTACTCTTTTGAAGGTTTTGACGGAACGGTCTCTCGTTTACATTGGCCTTTATCCGTAATTCGACTAGCAAGTAAAGATACAAAACAAATTGTTCAATTAGCGACTCATATTTTTAAATAGTTGGAGAAATTATTCTGATGAAAGTGCGGATATTTTTGGCATTTACAAAAAGACACTCCTCATAATACGATTACACCAATTGCTCGTGTACGTGATGGTATCTATGAATTAGATTTAGTGCTTAGAAATAATCGTACGACTGAAGAATATCCAGATGGTATTTTTCCATCCTCATGTGGATGTACATCCAATTAAGAAAAGAAAATATTGGATTAATTGAAGTGATGGGGTTAGCAATTCTTCCTCCTCGTTTAAAAAAACAGAACTAAAAGAAGTTGAGAACTACTTTACTAGGTCAAGCTCATCAAATGCCTGAAATGCATAAAAGCTTGGGCTAACGAAATTAAAGACAATGAAAATATTACTCCAGACAATGTTGAAGCTCTGATTCGTCAAAAAGTTGGTGAAATTTTTTTGAACGTGGTTTAGAAGATGCCGGTGTCTTTAAACAAACTGTTGAAGGACAAGAAGCATTTGGAAGGTTTATCGACTCCTTACAATAAAATATTTTTTAAAATACTTTATTGTTGCAGCAAGGACGCCAGCAAACCCTTCGGGTTTTCATGGCTAAAAATTGAGCCTTGGTCTCAATTTTTCCTATATCTAGCCATATTAGCTTCTGATATTTCTGCTACTGCAAAAAGTATTTTGATTTCTTGTCATATACTCTTTTATGTATTTTTACGTATAATAGTAGCCTCGCTACAGCGAGTCTCTCTTGCCTAAAAAGTCGAGCCTGTAGTCTCGACTTTTTTCCTGTACTAGAAACCGATTGGTTTCTAGTACTCATGCTTACTATAAAAAGGCTTATTTTTGGTTACATAACATTAATACGTCTTTTATGACTAAAAAGCTTAAAAATCATCTTTGTCGATGATTTTTAAGCTTTCTTTTATTTTTAATATAAATACAATTGTTACGATAATGATACTAATTATGGAAGCTAGTCCAATAATAATTGTTCCTAATAAAATTGGTTTATCCGTTAAACTTAATAAAAATTCTTCCAGTTGAAAAACTCATTTTAGTTTTAACATCAGTAGTTGTAGTTTCTTCTGGTTCTTCAACTTCTTGTGGAATAATTGTTACAGGATAAGTTAATGGTTGTATTTTTGAAGTAATACGAGGAAGATCTGTTTCAATAACAATTTTATCCTCCTTCAAATGATATTTAGGAGTTTCTCCAATTCGAACTAATGTCTTAATATCTTTTTCTAGTTGAACTTTCACTCCATCAATTGTATGCTCTCCTGCTTTTAAGAACTGTTTGAGTCTCATATTCAGAAAAAGCTTTTCTCAGTAATCCATTTCCAATTTGGCTCTTGAAGAAAGAACTATTATCCTTATCTTCCCAAGCTCCAACTCCTAAAATAACTTGTATAAATCGAGTATCTTCTTGTTTAGCAGTTAATAAATGGTTAAATGCCGCACTAGGACTTGAACCTGTTTTTAAATCCATCTACTCCTGGAAAATCCTTGAATCATTCCTGGGATAGAACTGTTATAAGTATAAAATGATTCTTCATAAGGTGTTCCCACCATAACTGTAATTAAAAGGATTTTTTTCGTAAAATTTGTTATTTCTGGAAAATCTTTTAAGAAATGATACGCCAAAATGGCTAAATCTCTTGCAGTTGTCTGGTTATATCGATTATTATTGTATCCTTCAGGTGTATAATATCCTCTAAATGCAGAAGCTACTGCTCCACTAGCATTATTAAATTTTGTATTTTTCCATACCCCATTCTTTAAATTTAGCATTCATTTTTATCTAAAAACTCAGTATCTGATAACCCAGTCGCTCTTGCTACCATTAATGTAGCAACATTCGAAGACGGATAAAACATCATATATAATAATTCTTCAATTGGATAATCTACTCCAGCAACAATAATATTATTACTAATTTCTCCAATCGTTGAAATCGCACGATCTTCTTCTGTCGCAGTGACGATTGTATTTAACGATAATTTTCCTTCTTTCATCGCTTCAAACAACATATAAGCTGTCATCATTTTTGAAATACTTGCTGGATCCCATGGTTGGTCAATATTACTACCAAAAACAATCTCCCTGTATCAGCATCCACCATTATGGTACTTTTCTGGTCTATAATATTCATCTACACCATAACCTTGTTCTGCTATAGCATCCATTACATCTTCTCTATATGGAATTGCTACAGTAGTTTGTTCAATTTTTTCAGGTTCTTGAGTTGTTTCAGATTCTACAGTAGTTTCTTGCGTAGCTTCTTTTGTAGTAGAATCATTTTCTTCCGCTAAAATAGCACTTGTACAAAATAATGAAGCCATAAGGAAACTTAATCCCAAAATATGTTTAATTTTCACGAATGACCCTCCTCTATCAACTCTATTATTTTACTCTTTTTGCGGAAATTAGCAAAAATTCTTACTAAAAATAAAAATTGCCGATTCAATTTTACTCGAACCGGCATTGAATCTTTTTAAATTTAAATAGAATCTCCATTGAAAAATTGAATTTTTTTAACAATAACGTAATCTACTTTTACGAATCGATTCTAAGTCTGAACCACCCGCATAAGAAATAGAAGATTGTAAATCTTGTTGCATTTCTACTAAAGTATCTTTTTAATGAACCTTTATAAGGAACAATAATTTTTTTACCTTCAACATTTTTGCGTTCACCTTTTTGGAATTCTGATGCACTACCGAAATATTCTTTTGAAACGTTCTCCATTAATTTCAACTGTTTTTACCTGGTGATTCTTCATGACCAGCAAATAATGAACCAATCATTACCATTGTAGCACCAAAAGCGAATTGATTTTGCAATATCACCGTGAGTACGAATTCCGCCATCCGCAATAATTGGTTTACGGGCAGCTTTTTGAACACCAACGAAGGGCTGCTAGTTGCCAACCACCTGTACCGAATCCTGTTTTAATTTTTTTGTAATACATACTTTACCAGGTCCAATTCCAACTTTTTGTTGCATCAGCTCCCGCATTTTCTAATTCACGAACCGCTTCTGGTGTACCAACATTTCCAGCAATCACGAATGTTTCTGGTAAATGCTTTTTAATATGTCCAATCATATCAATAACTGAATTCGCATGTCCATGGGCAATATCAATGGTAATATAATCCGAATTAAATTTTTCGCTTTTAATTCTTCAATAAATTCATATTCATGAGGTTTTACACCCACACTGATTGAAGCAATAAGATTTTTCATGCATTTTTAATAAATGGAATTCTTCCTTCTTCATCAAAACGGTGCATAATATAAAAATATCCATTTTTCTGCTAAAAAAATTCTGCAACTGATTCATCAATAATCGTTTGCATATTCGCAGGTACTACAGGGATTTTTAAACGTATGTTTCCCTAATTGAACAGTTGTATCGCATTCTGAACGGCTATTTACAATACATTTTATTCGGTACTAATTGAATATCTTCATAATCAAAAACTTTCATTTCAAACATGAGGTAACCTCCTTAAATAAGCATTTGTTTCATATCTGTTACCACGAAATATTTTTAACTTATTTTTGACTAAAATGTAAACAAAGAATTGTGTTTTTATGAACATTAATTCCTATAACATTTTCATTATTTAGTAAAACACGAACAAAAAGATTGAAAAAGTAAAAAGTAATTTTTCTATTTCAACGAATCTTTTCACTAATCCGAAAATAAATTGTGTTGAGTCGAATGGTTGTAAATCGTCCATTTTCCCCTAATCCAATAAATTTAACAGGGATATTCATTTCGTGACGAATCGATAAAATCACGCCACCTTTTTGCAGTTCCATCTAATTTCGTTAAAATTAAACCTGTCACATCAATTGTTTCTTTTAAATTGTTTTGCTTGAACTAAAAGCATTTTGTCCTGTAGTTGCATCTAACACTAATAAAGTTTCATCTGCTCCGGTTTCAATTTCTCTAGAAATAATACGGTTCATTTTTTTCTAATTCTTTCATTAGATTCACTTTATTTTGCAAGCGACCGGCTGTATCAATTAATAAATAATCGATATTTTTCTGCTTTCGCTTTTTTTAATGGCATCATACACAACAGAAGAAGGATCTCCACCTTCTTTACCACTAACAACTGGAACACCCTACACGTTCGCCCCAAATTTCTAATTGTTGGATAGCTCCAGCACGGAATGTATCTCCTGCAGCTAATAATACAGAATGCCCTTCTTGTTTTTAATCTCCAAGCAATTTTACCAATTGTAGTTGTTTTACCAACACCATTAACCCCAACAAATAGTAATACAGTTGGTCTACCTTCAGCTTTTTGCTAAAGTTGCTAAATTGTCTTCACCTTTTTCATAAATGTCTACCATTTTTTCAATAATCACTTGTTTGACATCATGAGCATTTTTAGCATTTTTCAAACGAACTTCATCTCTTAAAGCATCCGTAATCGCTAACGTCATTTCAAAAACCTACATCTGAAGAAATAAATGTTTCTTCTAAATCATCGAAGAAATCTTCATCAATCGTTCTAAAAATCTGCTAAAAATTCGTTTTAAATGATCCGAAAAACTTTTTACGAGTTTTTGCATTCCTTAGTCATATTTATCAATAATAATCGAAGTTTCTTGTTCTTGCTGTTTTAATGACAGCATCTTCACCAGTAAAGGCACGTTTAATACGATCAAATAATCCCATTATTTCACTCCTTCTCTTTCACGTTTATTTTTGTTCTAAAATGTGATAAATAGCATGAGCTACCCCAGATTCTTCATTTGTCTTCGTAATGAATTTCGCTACTTCTTTTACTTCTGGAGAACCATTTCCCATTGCTACTGGGAAACCAACTGTTGTAAGCATTGATAAATCATTTTTCTTCGTCTCCACAAGCTGCAATTTCCTCTACTGTAATTCCTAAAATTTCAGCTAAATGCGTTAATCCTGTTCCTTTAGAAACTTCTTTTGGAACTACTTCTAATAAGAAAGTACGAGACTTCATACAATTGAATTTTTTTCAAAAAAGCTTCTGGTAATTGACGAATTCCTTCATCTAATAGTGATTCTTCAATACATAGCACTGCCTTATAAAATACGTGGCTTTCTTCAAATTCTGATGGATTTTTTTGTAATAAACTCAATTGGATGAGGGTAATCCTGGATAAATAGAAGGTCTTCCTTCCGGATAAGTTGTTTTCATAAGCTCTTTCTAAATCAATCATAACAAGAGGTAAGCCAACTTTATACGCTTCTTCATAGCAGTATTGCATATCATCTCTTGAATGGCCTTGTTTAAATAAAATTTCTTGTGATTTTGTTTTTTTGAATAATTCCACCATTGTAATTGATAGAAAAAAATCATCATCACCTAATAATTCTAATTCTTCTAATAAATGATAAATACTCATTAAAGGACGACCTGTACAAAGAACAATTTTTACTCCTTGTTCTTTTTGCAAGTTGAATAGCTTTTTATTTTTCAGGTGTTACTTTTTTTATCATCGGTTAGTAATGTTCCATCTAAGTCTAGTGCAATGACTTTTATCATACAATCTCTCCTTTTTACTCTAGGGGGTGCAAACGGTGTTTAGGGGGTGCATTTCCTAGAGCCCGTCATTACTTTGTTTCCATTCTTGTATTATACCAAATTTTTTTAGGTTTGTGACTATTCCTAAAGAAAAAGCCATATCACAGGGATATAGCTTCTTTGTTTATATTGAGGATTTGTCAAACAACCTAAAAAGAAGATGAATGATGTACTGCACCCCAAAAGTTAGACATGAAAAAAATCTAACTTTTGGGGTGTTTTTATGAAATTAACTTATGAAGATAAAATAGAAATCTATCAATTAAGAAAACAAGGTGAAAGCTTAAAGAATCTTTCAAAGAAATACGATATCAACGTCGCTCATATTGAATATTTAGTACGATTGATTGATCGATATGGAATAGAAATTGTTAAAAAAAAGAAAAATCGTTACTATTCGCTAGAATTAAAGCAGGAAATAATTGATAAAGTTCTTTTAGAAGGGCGTTCACAATTAAGTGTATCTATTGATTATGCACTTCGAATCGTGGCTTACTTTCGAATTGGCTAGCACAATATAAGAAAAAAATGGGTATACTATTGTTGAGAAAACAAGAGGAGATCAAATTCAATGGGACGCAAGCCAAAGAAAAATTAGAAGAAATGACAGATTTAGAACGTCTTCAACTAGAGAATGAATACTTAAGAGCGGAGAATGCAATTCTAAAAAGTTAAGAGAACTCCGATTGAAGGAGGAAAAAGAGAAAGAAGAAAGGCTGAAATTGTTCAAGAATTAATCAATGAATTTGCATTGGATATTCTTCTTAAAGTCATTAAATTAGCTCGTTCAACGTACTATTACCATTTTAAAAACAAATGAACCAACCAGATAAAGATCAACAAATTAAAGATGAAATACAAGAAATTTTTACCGAACATAAGAAACTATGGTTACCGTAGAATTTATTTAGAATTGAGAAATCGTGGATTTAACGTGAATCATAAGAAGGTACAACGCTTAATGAAAAGTTCTTGGTTTAATTGCTCGTATTCGTCGTAAACTCAAGTATTATTCGCACAAAGGAGATGTTGGCAAGAGATCAGATAATCTGATTCAACGTGATTTTGAAGGGACTAAACCAATGGAAAAAAATGTTACACAGATGTAACTGAGTTTGCCATTCCGAATAGCGAACAGAAACTATATTTATCACCAGTTTTTAGATGGATTTAACAGTGAAATTATTGCGTACAATCTTTCACGCTCACCTAACTTACTACAAGTAAAGACAATGTTAAATGAGGCATTTACAGATGAGAAGTACGAGAACACAATTCTCCATAGTGACCAAGGTTGGCAATACCAACATGATTCTTATCATCAATTTTTTTAGAGTAAAAGGTATACTACCATCTATGTCACGTAAGAAACAGTGCAGATAATGGTATGATGGAATCTTTCTTCGGTATATTGAAATCAGAAATGTTTTTATGGATTTGAAAAAGGAATTTAAGTCTCTTGATGAATTAGAAAGCTATTATCGATTATATTGATTATTACAACAACAAACGTATAAAAATTAAATTGGATGGGCTAAGTCCTGTAAATTACAGAATAACTCATTCAAACTCTGCTCGTATTGCTTAACTAGTAAATCTATTTGAGCTAAGAAAAAATGCGCCAAAAAATTTGGCGCGAACCCCTAGGGGTTATTCATACATTTTATGAATCAAAAGAGACGACTTATGTCGTCTCAAAAAATCTAACTTTTTGGGGTCACTTCATGATTCACCCTCTTCATAATTTTTCACATTTAACTCTTCAATAGTTTTTGGGGTTAGAGTCTCCCATACCGACCACTGAAAGTGAGTTTATCGACTTCACTTCGACTATACATCCCTGCTTATCCATCACTTCAAAATCTGATGTTGAATAAACGATTGATAGCGAGCATGTGTCTCCATTAAATCGTGATGCGTACCTTCGCCTGTTACTGCACCATTTTCAATAAAATAGATATAATCAGAATCAACAATGGTAGACAAAGCGATGCGCAACCACTAATATAAGACGGTCTACGAAGTGCTCTTTTTAAATATTGAATGATATTGCCCTCTGACTCCGCATCTAAATTCAGGTCGCTTCATCCAAAATAATCAATGACGCATCCTTCAACACTGCTCTAATTAACTGAACTTTTTTTGTTTTGACCACCCGATAACAACTTGCCTTTTTCGCCAATCTCAGTATCCAATAGACTCGCACCATTATCACCCATTAACGTCAAATCAAACTGATCTGCTAATGCCAATAACGTAGTATCATCCACTTCATGCTTCACACCAAATAGTAAATTATCACGCAGCGTTCCACTTAAGACACCACCACTTTTGCGACACATAGGCAATATGATCACGATAGTTGACTCGATCAATTTCAGAAAAAGGAATATCATTCACTAAAATTTGCCACCATAATCGTCATACAATTTAGTTAACAGATTAATGATTGTTGTTTTTCCGCTACCGGAAGGTCCTACCATTGCGATACGTTTACCATTAGGAATCAGCATATCGACACCCTTTAGTACCTGCTTATCTCGATTAGCATATTGAAAGTTAACAGATTCTAGCTTTATCATTTTGAAAAAGCATCCAATTGTGTGCCATCAGAATACTCAGATTTTTAATTGTAAAATTTCCTTAATCCGTTGACTTGACGCTTTATACTTGCCAAATTCGGTAAAGAAACTCCCCACCGCACTAAATGGATTCAACAAATTCAACATATAGACCAAAAATGCTACTAATGTTCCGATTGTTAATGTGCCATCTGCTACGACTACCGCCAAAATAGAACACAAAACGAAATGGACATAAAAATAATCATGAGCGCTAACGGCGTGGTTAAAACGTTTACGATTCCATTTTTAAACGAATTCTTTTTCAATTCAGCCACTTCAACTGAAAATTCATCAAAGCATACTATTCTCCATATTATTGACCTTAATATGTGCTAACTCACCTAATACATCTGATAATTTGGCAGAAAATATAATTTGCCCATTTAAATACCGTTCAGTATACTTGTGGCTAACATTCACTAATGGCTGAACACATAGCACCATTAACGGTAATACAACAAACACCACTAATGCTAATTGATAATCGAGAAAGAATAAAACACCCAGTACACCCCAAAATTGTCATCACACTTCCCACAAAATTTGGCAGTGCAGCAACGATGAAATCTTTAATAATCGTGACATGATTTGAAATCATAGCAATAAATTCACCAGAATTTGTTTCATTAAAATTTTTCGATTTTAGCACTAATTACAGAAGAGGTAATTAAATTCCTCAAGTTTTTGAATGTAATTTTCACCAATTCGTAACACAAAAACTGATCCAATGATGGATACCACATATTGAACCAGATACAATCCGAATATTTTTCAGTAAAAACGAGGTTCGTTGTAACGAATCTACTGCATCAACTGCTTCTTTTAAAGAAAAAAATGGCACTAGCAATCCCATCACCGAGGCGATTCCAATAACAATAAATGAATATAGATATTTCTTATTTAATTTTTGGCATTCAAAATGTCCTCCCTCATCAGGAAATTAGTAACTTCACGAAATTGTTTTGCTTTCAGTATCAGCATCATTTACGTTTAATCTCCTGTATCTTTTTTTAATATTTCATTCAGGTACAATGCATATTCAAAATCTTAATAATAGCTTCTGTCAATTAAAAGAACAACTATTAAACTACGATATTCGAAAAATTCTTTCCATCTTATTTTCATCGGTTGACAGCTCAACAAATAGTTCTTTAGAATTATATCTCAAAAATATCTTTTAAAAATACGAAAAATTTGATCACTTTCAGTGCAGTCTTCACCTACAGTTTCCATTGCTAAATTTTTGATAAATCATACCACACACAAGTGTTGTATGGTAGACATGTTCTTTTTTTGATTTTTTTATATCCTGATTATCCTCCTTGTATTATACCAAACTTTTTAGGTTTGTGACTATTCCTACAGAAAAAGCCATATCACAGGGATATAGCTTCTCCATTTTTTTATTGAATGAATCATTTAATTAAACACTAATAAATTTTTATACAACATTATTGGGCATTTATTTTTGCGTATAATAGACATGATAGAAAGTTACAAATTAGATTCACCAACAGGATTTGTCAAACAACCTATATTTCTTTGTTTTTGAATCGAATACTTTGTAAAAATAAAAGTTAAAATAGCTATATAGGATAAGTTAGTACTTGTTGCACTTGACTTGACAATTCACGATAAATATTATTAATAATTTATACCAATTTACTTCTTTGTTATCAACTATTTTTGAACTACCTCAGAAATAAGAAAGGGAAAACGTAGACATTACGTTTAATAATAGTCCAAGAATTAAATATATCTTCTTTATGGTAACATCTAGAAAAAGTAACTTATTCATAAATTAATAAAAAAATCAGAATTTATTTTTTTCTAGAGCATATACACAATAAAAAGGATCTTAATATCCGTTCATTTTTCACTAACTGAAGTGATACCAAAAGGGTTTTCGTATCCGAAATATCCCTCAATTGTCTGGGTATACTCAATAAATTCACGGCATTCTCAAAAAAATTCACTATTAAAGTATTCCTTCAAATTTAAAGGCAATTATCATAGATAATGAAAATTCTCTAAGTTGATACTTTCTCGCAAAATAAAATACTTGCTCCACCAATAAAATCAGAAATTTCTTGTTTCTTTTTGAGAGACTTTGAATTTTGTGACTAGTAATAATATTCTGTACAAAAGATCAATATCTAAATCATAGTTATCTATCATTTTTGAAAAGTTAAACCTAAATCCAATTGATTTAATAAGTTTTTAATCTCAATCTCTGAAAACAACCCTAATTTATATTTGATGTAATGAAATCTAAAATCAAAATTTTTGAGGATCTGCTTGTCTTACTTCATCACAAAGTAACAATTTAAATTCATCTACCTCTTTCACTTGAATTTCAACAAGTATTTCAGGCATTATTTTTGCGCTATCCTCCAAATTAAAACTAATTTCAGTTTGATTAAGATAAAGTAACACCAATTCAGCATTCACATTACTTCTTACAGAATTTAGATATCTTATCAACATAGTTTTTATTGTATGACATTTATTACTTCCTCCTTAATAAAGCCAAAAAGTTCATAGAAAATATGATTCTTATGAAAATCTATAAGAGTAATATTTCAGATAATTTTCAATATTATTAATTATATATTCCCTGTCCTCAATTTTTAAATTATTCATTAACTTTTTTAATTTCTCTAGTATCTAAAACATAAGGACTACCTGATCTTAAAAATTATATTGCTTTATTACAATAATCAAAAATTTTCTTCCCACTCATTATTTTTGAATAATATTATTTTGAAAATATCGATTGAAGTCTATTTCTAAGTCAAATTGCTTTTTACAAAAAAATATTAAAGTGTATGTGTTCCATTAAATAAACTGGATACATCTGTAATAATGCGTTCACATCAATTCTAACAAGTAAAGTATTTGCTATATCTCGAACTATACTACTGGATACAAGTGTTTTTACTTCAACTAAAAATAACATTCCAAATCATTGTATACTTTTTAATAACTCACAAAACTCTTTATAGAATCTAAAATTCAACTTACATTTATTCAAAATTTTTTTACTATATATTTTTTCTTCTTTACCATATTAATGCTCTAAACAAACAATTGTAGTGTGGTAAATATTTCTAAACTCTGAATAATTAGTTATATAGTGATTTTCAACTGGAGCAGGAAGCCTCCGTTTTTCTTTTGATTGGCTATTATAAATTTTTTCGCAATTCTAAGTAACTCCAGCATATCATCGGATAAATCTAGAAAAATAACACACAATACCAGTTCTCCTAATACATCAAGATCTTTCTCTAAAATTCTATTAACTATTAAATATCGTAGAAGCGGTATAATCCATTCAGGTTTTTTGAGCAGCTAATTTCCAACCTCTACCCATATCAGTTATATAAAAGATGGTATGAGTTATACTATACATGGAACTTTCAGAATAATAAAATGGCGATAGCTTTTTCCCAAGAACTGTTTTTAAATAATTCATCAAAAACTTGGAAGATTATCCTGTATACCTACCCTATTCAATGAATATTTATTATCCATATATCGAAATGGCATTCTAACTATTTTTCAAATCAAGTCTTTTTCTAGTAATTATCTCTTTTTAAATAACTACTAAAAATATTTCTGATTACGTGTTAAAAAAATATTCTTCAATCACAGCTAATCCAGATATAGCATACATGTTCTCTTCAAATGCATCAATAATTGAAACACTTCTTACCCTATCTAGAATAAACATATCAATAAAATCAAAGGTTCCAGATTCTTTAATTGATTCAGGTAACAAGTTATAAAAATATTAATTCTACAAAAGATTTTTAATTGATTGTTCTTATCAGTTAATAGTAATTCTTTCCTCATAAAAATTCTCTATATTTTTCTTCCAAATAATTTATGCTTTTCATAATAGCTTTATTCATAGTTCCCCATATTTCCGATAAAATTTTTTAATATGAACACTGTTACCAATTAATTATTTTTTAAGACCAAATAATATTAATATAGAAATAATCGTTACTATTAAATTCATAATCAAAGAATGTTCCACTAAAATTTGATATCTTTGGACATCTACAAACAACGTTAGCGGTATTATATTATTGTATACATTTTTAATTTCATTAACTGATGATACCCCTATCATCACTCTATCTTGATTATTTGACATAAACATATAATAGAAACACCATACTTGAAAGATTAATACTGAAACAAGTGAAAAAAATAAATAAATTTAAACGAACAGACTTCTTTGTCAATGTTCTACATAGATACAACAACATACTGACAATACTAAAAACTTAATATTGAAATGACTTTTTGAAAAAAAGTTGCCAAATGTCAAAATTTGAAATTATCAAGTAGTATATGATATTAAAAATGCAAAGATAAAGGAATATATAATAAGAATTTGCATTTTACTGTATTTTTAGAGTGTAATAAAAATATCTCTTTCTAGTGTACAACAGTTCATATAGAAAATAAGTAGATATACCTATTAAAAACGTAGCAGAAATCATAACCCCAATACCATTAAGCATACAGAATCCACTCAATATCCCCCGACATAAATGTGATTATTCTCATTACTATACTTATACCGTATACATACAAATATACATTCTTATAGTCACGTATAATCTTCTTAATTAAAAAGGCACATTTCTATTCACTTCCTTATAAATGTCATCTAGTGATAATCCAGGATACTTTTTCAAAAAGTTGAGGTACTGAATTATGCAATAATATTTTTGCCATTGCTCATAAATATAACTTCATCGAACAATTTATCCATATCTTGTATGAGATGTGTACTAATAATTGTAACTCCAGAATTTGTTTTAAATTTCATGATTAAGTCAATCAATATATCTCGAGTAAGCGGATCGACTGCTGCAAGAGGTTCGTCCAATAAGTAAGTATCTACATCATGACAAAGTAGAAAAGCTAAATGTAATTGCTCTTTTCATTTCCCTTAGAATACGAAGAAATCAACTGATCCTGATTAAGATTTAAGTAACTAAATATTTGTAGTGCCTTTTCGATATTAAATGTATCATAAACTTGCCCAAATAAATTAAAACACTCCCTAATTGTTAAGTCTTCTGGTATGTACGCATAATCAGGAAGCAATTGTACTTTACCTACATCATGAACATTCCCTCATACTTTTTGATACAAATCGGCTAAAACATTCATAAGCGTTGTTTTGCCTGAACCATTAGGCCCAAGCAATGCAATAATTTGCCCTTTAGGTTCAATAGACAATGTTATATCATTTTAAAATTATTTTTGTAATCTAAAAGATAAATTTTTTTAACACAAACCATATGTATCTCCTTTCAAATAAAAAGGTTCTGTATAAAAACAACACAGAACCCTACATAAACTAAAAGACCCCATTTAATTTTACTAAATCTTTATTTCCTAATTTTTATACTGGAATAAGTTTGAAGTTTGTACACATTTTTTCAAAACAGAATCTTGATCTAGAGTTGATCTCCAGACAAAAACCCATCCATCCCAAGCTACGAAAACCACCAGCTTGAATATGTACTGAATCATTATGCGGTGCGAAAAGAAATCACAATATTTTTTTCGTTTTCTTAATATTATTCAACATAGTAATTCTCCTTTGTTTTTGACATGAGTAGTTGTACCGTTCTAAAATAAAAAAATTAAATGAGCAGGTCTTTAAGCTTATATTCTAATTTTAACAAAATATCTCTATTTTTAAAGTATTTTTTTCATGAATAATTTACGTTAATTTACATAGTATCTATATAATTTCGTTTTTAACTTACCTGCTTCCTTGTCTTTCCCCAGCTCTTTATAGCATCGATACATGTTATTTAGTTCATCCTTATTTAAGTACCATAAGAAGTCTTCATAAAATTCAATTGCTTCATCAAATTTTTCTGAGTATATAAAAATAGTTGCATATTCTTTATATAATTCTATTGGAAATAATTTTTGATTTTGAATTTCAAGAATATTTTTAGATTTCTTTTCTTCATCATTTAAATTAATTTCCTCTTTAGAATTAATATTTATGATGTATAAATAAAACTCCACAAACTGTCTATATTCTTCAAATTCTTTTTCTAGTATAGAGTTCACATAATTGATTTAATTCATTTTAAAAAAATAATTTATCTCTTAAAAAATTTGTTTCATCAGTTCATGTTCATCTATTTCAAAAAGAATTTATAAACTTCATCTCTAAGTACTCATCCTTTATATCTTTAACAGATAAAAATTCATTCTCATAATAATATCTCAAGCTATACTTTTTTTATAATATCTTGGATATCTTTTTCCTAGAGAAACCACTCTATCAAAAGAAAAAAATATACAGTTATTACTAATAATAAATTTTTCTAACTCACTTGGAACTATCCTATTGGCATAAAGTGATATAGCTACAAATATCACAAAAAAATAATCACTTTTTGAATACTGTTAGTATTTTTATCCTTCGTTTCTTTTATATAAGTAAAAAAATACAAGTTAAAGAGCTAATAATAATTATCATGAAAATAAATGATATTTCCATATAACAACTCAACAGTACTGCTATTAAAACTATCAACACTACTATTAATAAAAATTTTCCTATTAATTTTTTTATAAAACTTTTTATTTGAAAACTCTTGATTTTTTTATGAAGATAATTTTTCTTATTTCTTCTAGATACTTAGCATTATTAATTAAATTAAAATACTTTCTTTCTCCTAAAGGAATAATATACACGATTAATAAAAACACTAAAAAAATATAATCGAGCAACCTAAATAATCTCTACTGAAGAATACCAATACAGAAATTGAGATTACCATCACTATAAAGTCACTCAGAAACTTAGCTTTCTTAAAAATGATTCTAGAAATTACAGGTATTAGTCCTATTAAAAGAAATTCTTAAAAATCCATATAATTTTTCGGTATCAAAAGTAATAATAAATATATTTATCGGGAAATTTCCTCCATCCATAATATAGTGATAAACACTCGACGTTTGATAAATCACATATTTGATAAACGGTCCTAAAATAACAATCAATAGCGGCACTATAATCACACAAAAATATAATATTAACGAAATAATATATGCTAAAGATAATATATCTTTTTCCTTATCATTTCTACACACTAGATTTATTCTAGCTATCAATTCATTAATCACCATGTTCACTCCTTTTCTTTTTGCGATTAAACAACTATTTAACGATAACTTACCTTTTAACGATTACTATACTTATTAACGTTTTTAAATTTAAAAGAATAACCTACCAACTACATCCTACTTCTTTTGAACTAAAAATTTTATACGTATAAATCAAAAAGCCCCTAAACAAAGGGCTGCGAGTTCATAATATTGTATGAGATTATAAATAGCAACATCTAGTGCAATGACTTTTTATCATACAATCTCTCCTTTTTACTCTAGCAGGTGAATTTTTCTAGAGCTCATCATTCCTTTGATTTCATTCTTGTATTATACCAAATTTTTAGGTTTGTGACTATTCCTAAAAGAAAAAGCCATATCACAGGGATATAGCTTCTCCGTTTTTGTTGTTAGATAACTCCTAATTGTAGTCACTTAGATTTACAAACAGGCTTTGTCGAGATTCCCTATATAAAAATTCAATAATAAAGCTTATCTTCTACTTCAATGCAAAAAAATTCATCTCGTAAAATTCCATATTTTATAGAATCGTAGTAAGTTCCTTCATAATAACGAACTTTTCTAATCCTAGCTTCTTGAGTCATCCCTAATTTTTCTGACAGTCTCATCATGCCAGGATTACCACTCCAAGTTGTTAGTCCCAACTCGTTTCAATTTCTGGGAAATCTTTAAAACAAATCCCAATCCATTCTTGTAAGGCAGATGTTCCAATACCGTGAGACCATAATGAATCATCATAAATAACAATTCCTATTTCTAACCAACGAGTTCTAATGTCTTCCCAATAGCGTGTAACAACTCCAATAATTCTTTCTTCATAAACAATTCCGAGGACATTTTCACTCAGAAAAAAGATGATTTTCTGACTGTAAAAAAATGTTTCTAAATTTATTTGTTTATATTCGTCAAAATAAGGGGCATTATAAAAGTGTCCATCGAGGGTTTTTTCAGATGAATATATTAGTGTATGAAGTATTGGTAAGTCTGATTTCTCTTAATTTTTAAAGCAAATTAACTTTCTCCTTATATAATGTATTTAGGTTATTAATGGCGACCTATACGCCTAAATAATTGTATCATATAGTTATTAGATAGAGGACGTCGTTCTCTCCTTGAGTTCTAAAACTCGTACTCGAAAGAGTGATGGTTCTGGAAATTTTTTTCTTAGTGGTTTTTGATTTTTTTGAAGAATTTTTTTATTCGTTATTGACTTTTCATAGTTACTCTTTTTCTCTAAGGGAGTGCATTTCCTAGAGCTTATCATTCCTTTGATTTCATTCTTGTATTATACCAAATTTTTTTAGGTTTGTGACTATTCCTAAAGAAAAAGCCATATCACAGGATATAGCTTCTTTGTTTCATATTGAGGATTTGTCGAAACAACCAAAAAAACTCAGTTCTTCCAATCACAAAAATTATCTAATTACACTATTTTTACTTATTAATTACTCTACTCACATCTTATTTATAACTAAATGATTGTCCTTGATAGTAATGATCTTATCATATCCCACCATCATTTCCTCTGAAATGTGATGTTCTATATCAATAACTGCTCCAGAATAAGTTTTGATCAAATCATTCAAAAATTTTTTTGAACTCTCATTATCCAGCCCTGATAAAAGCTTCGTCAACAAGTAAGCATGGTTTTTTTCAAATAATAATGCTCTTGCTAACTCTAATCGTTTTAATTCTCCACCAGACAGAGAATGTAATTGTTTATCCATTTTAGTATATAGCATCTCTTTTTGTTGCTAAGTGTTTCATTCCTACTCTTCTTAAAATTTCAATGACTCTACTTTCATCTATTGGACTATCAAACGTCAGATTAAACAGCAATGTTTCGTCAAATATAAATGGGTGTTGAGAAACAACAGAAAAAGTTCAATTCCTTGTTCTTGTCCCATAATTGATAGTACCAGATAATACCTTTGTTTCCCCTAAAATAGTTTTTTTAAAAAGTACTCTTTCCTGAACCTGAAGGTGCTTTGAATAATATCTTATCATGACTTCCAAGTGAAAAAAATCAATATTTTTTAATCAATTCATTATCTTGATATCCTACTGTAGCTTGTTTAAATTCTAAGATAACTTCTCTACTTGTTGGTAATTCTAGCAGTTGCTCATATTCTTCGGCTTTACTATTAAGAGTTAGCACTTTATTCAATACTGGATCAATTGATTGAATCACATTATATGTAGAAGCAGCAGTTATTAATGGAGATACAACTCTATCAGCTGCCATATAAATAGTAAAGTAAACTCCCTACTGTCATATATCCATTTTGAACAGAACTTATTCCCAACATTAACGCTATCAATAATGAGCACACATATAGTAAACCAATAATTGTATTAGCGATATTCTGATTAAAAATCCATCTTAAAAATAATTTTTCAGATACTCCTAACTTCTCATTCAACTTTTTTAGTACATTATTTACCACACCAAATCTTTTTCATCAATGGGCGTGCCTCTAAAAATCTGTTAAAAATCCTATATATTGATCATTGGCTTCTTGCCAACGTGTCGTTCCTTTCTTTAACCATTTTTGAGTTAACTTAGGAATTAGAGCAGGTATAGCTCCCAAAACCAACAAAAAGTAAGCCTACTAACACATTGATATTCATCAAAAATATAAATGTAACAACACCTTGAAGTGTACACAAAATCATAGTAAATACATTATTGATAAATTTATTTTTCAATTTGCTGAACTTCACTAGTAATACTAGTGATGTAAGAACTTGGTGATTGCTGTAAATTCTCTTTTGCTAACAGAATTTACTGCATGTATATTTTTAACTTATAATTTACATTTTTGAATAAACTTTCCTTTAAAGAAAATAAATAGAAATTTTGATAAAACAATTAACAGTAAAAATCAGCCATAAAAAAATACTGTATGCATACTGCTATCAAAAATCACTTTTATTCATATAATCTGTAAATTTCCCTAAAAATACGGTGCACCAATTCCATCAAGAGACATTAAAGCTAAAAAAATAACACAGCACATATAAATATTCGTTTATTACCTACTAGTATAAATCTTAAGAATCGAAACATTCTGATTTCCCTCCACTCTAATTTAGAAAAATTTAAATTCAACAATGCGAGTTACATTATTCACAAAAAAATAATAAAACTAATCAAGTTTTTAATTTAATTCTAATCCAATCCAATAATTTTGTCAAAATATATTTTTACAAAATGAGATAATTAAAATACACAATTAGTCTACAATCATTAGTAATTTCCATAAATACTATGATTAAAAATACTCTGTAACGATTATCTACCTTTTTAATGGTTTATTTTTTTAGCTAATACGAACCAAATTGAGTCTGTCCATCCCAGCTAACAATCCCTTTATTTCAAAGCAATTTTAGAGCTTTTTATTGTATTATTCAATTAATTCCTATTTCTAGTGCAATGACTTTTTATCATACAATCTCTCCTTTTTCTCAAGGTAGTACATTTCCTAGAGCTCATCGTTCCTTTGATTTCATTCTTGTATTAAACCAAATTTTTTTAGGTTTGCGACTATTCCTAAAAAGCCATATCACATTGATATAGCTTCTTTGTTTTTACTTTTTGATTGATCATACAAAATTATTGGATCTTTTATTTAGCCTATAATCGATATGATAGAATCTTACAAATTAGATTCACCAACAGGATTTGTCGAACAACCAAAAGATTTTTAATTGATCATTCTTATCAGTTACCAATTAATATTTTTAAGACTAAATAATATTAATATAGAAATAATCGTTACTATTAAATTCATAATCAAAGACTGTTCCGCTAAAATTTGATATCTTTCAACATCTACAAACAACGTTAACGGTATTATATTATTGTATACATTTTTAATTTCATTAACTGATGATACCCCTATCATCACTCTATCTTGATTATTTGACATAAACATATAATAGAAACACCATACTTGAAAGATTAACACTGAAACAAGTGAAAAAAATAAATACATTCAAACGAACAGACTTCTTTGTCAATGTTCTATATAGATACAACAACATACTAACAATACTAAAAACTTAATATTGAAATGACTTTTTTGAAAAAGTTGCCAAATATCAAAATTTGAAATTATCAAGTAGTATATGATATTAAAAAAACGCAAAGATAAAGGAATATATAATAAGAATTTGCATTTTACTGTATTTTAGGGTGTAATAAAAAAATATCTCTTTCTAGTGTACAACAGTTCATATAGAAAATAAGTAGATATACCTATTAAAAACGTAGCGAAATCATAACCCCAATACCATTAAGCATACGAATCCACTCAATATCCCCCGACATAAATGTGATCATTCTCATTACTATACTTATACCGTATACATACAAATATACATTCTTATAGTCACGTATAATCTTCTTAATTAAAAGGCACATTTCTATTCACTTCCTTATAAATGTCATCTAGTGATAATCCAGGATACTTTTTCAAAAAGTTGAGGTACTGAATTATGCAATAATATTTTGCCATTGCTCATAAATATAACTTCATCGAACAATTTATCCATATCTTGTATGAGATGTGTACTAATAATTGTAACTCCAGAATTCGTTTTTAAATTTCATGATTAAGTCAATTAATATATCTCGAGTAAGCGGATCGACTGCTGCAAGAGGTTCGTCCAATAAGTAAGTATCTACATCATGGCAAAGTAGAAAAGCTAAATGTAATTGTTCTTTCATTCCCTTAGAATACGAAGAAATCAACTGATTCTGATCAAGATTTAAGTAACTAAATATTTGTATTGCCTTTTTCAATATTAAATGTGTCATAAACTTGCCCAAATAAATTAAAACACTCCTAATTGTCAAGTCTTCCGGTATGTACGCATAATCAGGAAGCATTTGTACTTACCAACATCATGAACATTCCCTCATACTTTTTGATACAAATCGGCTAAAACATTCATAAACGTTGTCTTACCTGAACCATTAGGGCCAAGCAATGCAATAATTTGCCCTTTAGGTTCAATAGACAATATTATATCATTTAAAATTATTTTTGTAATCTAAAAGATAAATTTTTTAACACAAACCATATTTGTCTCCTTTTTTTACTCTAGATGGTACATTTTTCTAGAGCTCATCATTCCTTTGATTTCATACTTGAATTATACCAAATTTTTTTAGGTTTGTGACTATTCCTAAAAGAAAAAAAGCCATATCACAGGGATATAGCTTCTTTGTTTTTATTGAGATTTGTCGAACAACTATTAATTCATCTATGCTAATAAGTTGGTAAGTCAATATGAAACACTTCTTATTTTTTTGTTGTGATTAATTTGGTTTTTAGTGTATAGGCTTTTTCTTATGCATTTATTTTTCTTTTTTTAGCGCCGATTGTAAAAAGCTCTCGTATTCTCCTTCAAATACAAACTTTTTCAGGGTGAGATTTGATGTAGTTTAGTTCGTTTTTCTTCACCTTCATAATCATAAATGAAATCATCGGCTTCATCTAAAATCTTAAAAAATTCCTCTCCGTATTTTTCTTCCAATATTTCTAGCATATGGCATCTTTCTTCTCTACCAAAAGATATTGTCCCACCACAATAGTCTACAACTTTTTGAAAATTACCTGCATATTCGTTCATTCCAAAATGTTTTGAAACCTTTTAATGCATCTTCCCAAACTATCCCTGTAGGATTATATAAAAACTGATGATGACCTCCATTATTTACTTCTACAAAATACCAAGTAATGGCTAATAAATATCTTTGCTCTAAAGTGAAAGTCTGCGCTGATTGAATATACTCATCATATCCATCATAAATATTAATTGTTTCCCACATTGGATCAACAACATCATAATAAGAGTTTTTCATCTAAACTTTTAATATTTTCTATGGTAATCTTTGCGTATGTTAATTTCTTTTCTGTTTCACCCATTTCAGTTGTCTCCTCTATATTTGAATACATTTCAACTTGTCTTCATTACTTAATTTTCTAAATTCTTCTTTCGTTGGTTTCATATTTTACCTATCGTAATTAATAAAATTATGCAAGTTCTAACTCACAGATAACTCTTTTTTATATCTAGTTCGTCTATAGCAGTAATTTTTTTATAATCAAATCCATTTCTCTTCACTTCTTCAAAAGAAATTTTTTTCTCCGTTAATAGTTTCTATAAAGTCACCTTCATCAAATTCAAAATCTTCTTTCTCTTCATCAAAATCAATGCTATAGACAAAATCTATTTCAATTTTTAGAGTTTGGAATTTCTAATTTAGAAAGTGGACGTTTTTTTGATATCTTCTAAATTTATCTCATCACAGAAGATAGGGTTATATCCATATTTAGCTTCATCATAGAGTAAAATTTCTTTTTCCTGTATGTATACATTTTGCTACTATCATGCAAGGATTGCTAATCTCATTTTTCATCATACATACCACAAATCATACGTTCTTCAAAAAGTGAACCATAAAAATAAATTTCATACAGTTCGTTGGTATCTCCACTTTCTAAGTTGTTGCAAATACTAATACTTGTAAATGTATCATCTATATTTATTATATTGTAATTTTTCTTCTTTAATATAAGTTGGTACTCTCATTTTGTTTTCTCCCTTAATTATTATATCATTTCATTAAAAATTGAACATTCAAAACCTATTAATATCATCTTGTTTTTCTTTACTTTCTTTTTTTCAAAAATAAGACTCACACCACTTTTTAGTATCATAATTTTATTATTTCTTTCTCTCCATACTTCTTTACATACTGAATTACATCCTGTTTCCTTTTTGATTGATTCAAGCAATGATATATCTAGTATATTTACGAATTCTTTAAACTGAACCTGTCCGATGCTTCTTATCTCTTTAAGTTGCTCGGCATCTCTTATCTTTCTCTCTGCCTCACTTTTAGGGTATCCTTGCCCAAATGGCTCTGAGAAAAGAGCTTCTATTGTTTTTCAAGATTTTTCAGTACCTGACCATGTATAATCTTCACCTAATGGTAATGATATCGCATTTCCATTATTTATCTGAGCAAATAAATAGGCATCCTTCAGTGTAGGTGCATACCCGCAGATGACGTCTGGCATACTATTACAAGCAAGCATCATTCCCTGTCCGGAAGAACAGCCCGTAACAACGAAATCAACTGTCCTACTTGCCAACAAGATACCTACAGAATAGAAATTTCTATATACGAGTATTTTTCATTTTCTTCCATCGTACAACCAAAATTTATAACTTCAGCTTTCTTTGGAGCATACTTTAATACAGCATCATAGATTATTTTGATTTTTTTAGTCGCTTGAGAACTTGCTTGAATAACTCCGATTCTCATGCTTTCCTCCTACAACTTCTAATGTGATTATTTCTTTTTCTTTTGGTTTAGGTACAGGTAATTCATCATACATTGAATTAAATAAACCTGTTAAAAAAATCTTTGTTGTCAACATCATCTACCGACAGATATACAAAAGATCATATTTAAAGACTAATTCATAGCTAACCACACCTCATATTTATAGTCGGATATTTTTAGAGTATCACAACAAACTATTCTATTAAATGGAACAATTACCCTTTTAACTTCTAATTCACAATTTTTCATTATCTATACCCAAAAATAATAAAACATTTTTCAATATCATCATATTCATAAGGAATACTAAATCTATTAAGCATGCGCTCTATTTCTGATTTTTTTATCAGTAACACATGTCTTTAGCTCAATTAAACGCCCTTGACCAATAACTTTCTCAAATTTACTTCTAATTTTAAACCATTCAACAATTCTCATATTCATATGAAAAAAATGTTCATCAGCATCAATCGTCCAATATATGCTAGGCTCTTTTTCATCAAAAACGTCTTATATTGTATCAGGATGTCTCTCATATTCTCCATGGTGAAATCTATTATTTCTTTCCATTTTGTATTGTTCATAAAAGAGGTTAGATTTCTTTCTTCAAGAACCTGTTTAATTTTTCTTTTTCAGTTTTTTTGTTGTTATATTTCCCATTTTCAATTTCGTCTATAATGTGTTGCATTACAGATAACGCTCTATCATCTATTCTTTTGATAAACATAAGATGGCGATATACATTGTTCATCTCTTTGTACATAATACCACCCGTAATGCACCCAACCAGTAACTATAAAATGAAATCTCCCTTCCAACTTATATCAGAAATAAATTCTATCTTCATCATTAGAACTACTTATTTTGATAACTCCACTTCTCAGATTTAGTTTTTCACATAAAAATATCATTTATTAGTTTCATCTATCACTATTTTTTTCCTTACAACTTCAAATTTACCAGTCTGTTTCTAATACAAATATTTTATTCTTCAAACTTTTTCCTCAACATTAAAAAAATCACTTCACAATCACAACCAGCACCATTTTCTCGCAAAAATTCAATAACCTTTTTCAATATCCGCATTTTTTTATCTTTCAAAAACTCATTTGTTAAAGAAAAAAATCGTGATTACACTCTACCGTTTCTGATTTATCATTTAGATAATCAAATAATTCATAAAATAATTTCTTTTTCCATCGGTAAGTTCTCTTCAAATTCTTCCATTTGTTTGACTTGATATTCTTGTAACAATTTTTCTCTTCTCAAATTTGTTCATGAGCTTTTTCTCCTTTATTAAATTATTGTTTTTAAATCGTTTATTTTTACGTTATACACCATATCTCAACTATTCCAAATATACATAATTGCCGTCACTGGTCTTTTTCCATCTTCCCGAAGCCATCCTGTATATGTAGTTGTGTTACCATAATAGCCTTCAATAATGATTTCAAATTCGGATTCTGTATATTCATCCATAAATTATTTGTAAACCAATAGACTTTCCATTGAAATGTCCTTCACCTAAGGTTTTGTTAAATATCAATACATCGCTCAGGTCGATATCACATTTTTTAAAACATATTTCACCTGGGTATGATTTTTCTTTCACCTTCCACAAATTCATATTTTTATTAACTTTTTAACGTCAAAGTTTCGTTGTGATATTTGATTTTTTTCACCCTGCTATCGTGAAGGCTGAAAAATGTTGCTACTTCTATCATGTATAAACTTCATACTGTTCCTCATAATTTCACCTTAAAAATCTAGTTACTTAGCTACTTTTTTTACATAAAAGGTCGCTCTTCCTTTACCATGTCTTTCAATGTACGCTTCCTCAGTCAATTGCTTAAGCATATTTTTCGATTGTAGCCTTTTCCTACACTTGGAACTAATTCCATCATATCGCTTTTAGTAAATTTACCTAATTTCCTATCAATTGCATTTCTAACAAGTTCAATTGTAGCTACTTTTTTTCGTCTACATAATCAACCCTTTCTTCAAAATCAATATAAAGCAGCTAATATCGTTCTAAGAATATATTTTTATAAACGGCATGGGATCTTCTTTGTTTTCATGCCAACCTATCCCACTTTTTTCTAAAAGCTATATAATAACTGTCTTTATTTTTCTATTTTTACTTTCCTAAACTGATATATTTCCCAATTACATATCCTTGTCTGTATAGCATAGAGAGTTGTTAATAAACGACTCATCCTTCCATTCCCATCATTGAAAGGATGAATACAAAGAAAATCATGAATAAAAATTGGAATTAAAAAGCAACGAATCCACATCTTTTTGTCAAAAGCTATATTCAATTCATTACAAATTTGCTCAATTGCGTCTGGTGTTTCATATGGAGATAATGGCTTAAACCTTTCAATAGTATTACCCTCTTTATCTTTTTTTCCACAATAGAATTCTGCGTATTTTTATATCTACCACCAATTCCTTTTTCACTATACTTAAATAGTTCTTTATGAAGTTGCAAAAAATATAGTTACTGTTGATTGGAATATATTCATAACTTTTCATGAATTGTATTTAGTACATCTCTATATCAAGAATTTCTTCTTCATCCCTATTTCTAGGAGTTGTTTTTTTGATTCATTAACTCTTTTTATTCTGACTGCTGTAGTAACAATCCCCTCTATTTTATTAGAATCCTCTACACTCTGAATTTTTAGCAATCTCTACTAATTTATCTAAAACAGCAGGTTTACGTGTCAAAAATAATTCTTGTTTTCCTTTGTGTTCATGAATTTGTGAAAGAAGATTTATAATTTCACTATCCCACTTACTTCTTGCTAGATTTTCATAACTAAAAATCTCATTCACCTACCTCCTTTTCCTTCGCCCTAATTATACCATATTTTTGAGGTGATTGCTAACAACTTAGGCGATTATTTATACTTACCCAAGTTATAAAACAAAGTGAGACAACATAACATCGGTAATTTCTGTTAGATTGTTTCATCAATCCTATTTGACAAAAGCTCTTGTTGAAATCTATATTTTTTTAAGAACGTTTTTCGTCTCCTTCTTCTCTTTAAAGTGCTATTTCACGCTACTTTACAATATGGCATGCCCAGCCATCATATTCCCCGTCAAATTCTTCTGCTAGATCCATAAGATACCAGACAGTTTCATCGATATTTTCAAAAGCATCTTCCCTGCCTATGACAAGTTCATATAGATATTCCTTATCTATATCTTCATTATTGCTCAGATCTTCTGATGAAAGTTTTATAAAACCGTCTTCCATTACTTTGGTAAAAAATGCTTCCCCATTTTCTTCTGTTGTAAAGCACAGGCAATGTTCGAGTACTCTCGGCACCATACTATCACCATGACTTTCAATATTCTCAATAAGCCTCATATTCATAATGCTTTGATGTTCATATCTATCAGGATACAGTCCATTAAAATACAGTTCCCAGTCCTTATCTTCAAATACTGCCAATGTATAAGCATAATTAGGGAAGTTTTCTGACATCATCTCAGAAATTTCATCGTAGTACCCCAACTCATTCTTAACATACGCAAAAATATGTGCCCGCTCATCGCATTTCACAACGCCTGCTAACATGTCTCCATGTTGTTCAATAATCTCTACTACAGCGTCTTCTACAGGATATACATACTCCCCTTCTTCTCTTGTAGGAAAACCGTTGTCATCAGCATTCTTATATAATATTTGTAAATGTAATCTTTTTGGGTAGTTTGCAGTGAATTGAAAAATCTGTAAGAACTAAATTGGTTCGAACCACAGCCGGTAAGTCACAAGCAAATGCATTGCATAAATAAATGCACCAGTCTTCATCAATTTCGGCAGTTTCTTGATAGATTACTTTCTCAGTAGCCACATTGGCTCTTAAAGCTCTTTTTTCTATTTCTTCTTTACACTCTTTTACTACTTCCAACGCATTCTGTTCCTCAGGATCTAACTCCGCCCAACGCAAAGGCATAAGGAATAGCTCTTTCTTCCTCATGAGTTAAATATTGATAGCCATATGCCATGCGCATATTCCATTCAGCCTTATCTTTTCCCTCTTCTCTAACTGAATTCAAAATATCTATAGATTTTAATAAAAATTTATCGCCAATAAAACTAGGTGTTCCTTTATCGTCATTGCCGACAATTGCAAAGTTTTGATAGGCACGAGCAAGCTGATACCATACTTGATAATCCCGTTCTTTCATAGGGATACTTTTCCAACGCTGTCATACATTCCGTATATTTATCTTCATCTGTAAGCTTTTTCAATATACGTAAAAATTCTTTGCGATTTTCTGAGTTCCATTTCATGTTATATTACCTCCACTTTTTATCGCTTATCCAACATTAAAAATACAACACCACAAATTACAAGTAACAGTACACATATTCCTATAATAACTCTATATCCTTTCTCACCCCACACTTCAAAAATAAATGCGTGTCTTGCTTTATCTCCGATTGTAGCTTGATATACCCATTTCCAATCTCTTATCGCACCGATTAAAAAAATAGTAATCCACCTGCTATCAGCACATACTGATAATATGCTTTTAACCATTCAAATACTTCATCCATATCGTTTGTCTATTTCCTCCATCAAGCATTTCTCTAATTATTTCTCTTTTTCACATAGGATAAAACCTCTGCTTAATGCGCTTTCATTATAATTTAAAATTATATAGATATCAATATGATAAAAAAACAGCATACGTAAAATTGTTGTTGTAACTTACTGACAATTCAAAAGAAAAAGCCATATCACATTGATATAGCTTCTTTATTTTTATTGAATGAATTATTTAATTAATCACTAATGAAGTTTATACAAAATTAATGGTAGTTTTTATATTACCTATAGTCGATATGATAAAAAAACTTACAAATTAGATTCAGCAATAAGATTTGTCGAACAACTCAAATTTATTCGGACTATTATTTATTTAAAAATCATATCGTAAATACGCAATTTTATTAAATCATACGATGCAATTTCTATAAATCCAGTACTGTTTCATCCAAGAAAAATCCTCTACTCCAATATATAAAATTCCATCATCATCAAATCTAGGTACTATGTTGTTTCTAACAATAACAACTTTCTTAAATGAATCTCCTGTTCTTCTCAAAGATTCCGTCTCTTGTACTTGTTTTTTTCTTTTTGTATCAACATTAAGTGCCGATTGAATATAATATCTATTACTTCCTCTATTGATAATAAAGTCTACTTCTAAATTTTTTTCTAATCATTTTTTTATTCTCATCTTTATAGTTGTATTCCACAACACCAACGTCTACATTTAGTCCCCTCATACGAAGTTCATTATATATTACATTTTCCATAATATGTGACTGTTCAATCTGTCTGAAATTTAGCCTTGCATTTCTAAGCCCAATATCTGAAAAATAGTATTTATACGGAGAAGATATATATTTCCTTCCTTTCACATCATATCTTCTGGCTTTCTCAATTAAAAAGCATCAATAAAAGTATTCAAGTAATTACTTACTGTGAACTGAGATATCTTTATATTTTTCTGACATAAAAAGTATTCGCCAGCTTAGTTGGATTAGATAGAGAACCAATAGACGAAGATATAATATCCAACAAATCATCCATTATAGATGCATCTTTAAGAACTTTATTACGCTCCATTACATCTTTTAATATAGGTGCTTGTAAAAACATTTTTCAAATACTCACTCTTTTTCATGATTACTAATCTGTACAGTCATTGGCATGCCACCGTACAGACAATATTCATCAAAAAGCCTTTCTCTTGTCTCCTTTATAACATGAATAAAATTCTGCAAATGAAAATGGATATACTCTTATTTCATCACCACGATCTCTAAACTGCGTGAGCACTATCTGATGAAAAGCATCTTTGAATTACTACCTGTTATATATACATCTACATTTGGAATTTTTCATAAGTCCAAGTACCAAATCAACAAAGTTTACCTTTGATTCAGTGCCTTCCAAATATGGATTAGAAATTTCTTCTACAAATTGAATTTCATCTATAAAAAAATATAATATTTAAGTCCATTATCTTGTATTTTTATCTCTTAAATAATTATCTAGCTCTATTGGATTTCTATATTTGATATTCTTCAGACTATCAAGTGCAATCATTATAATTTGATTTTCGCTCACTTCACTGGAAAGTAAATACTTTCTATATAGTTCAAATAAAAGATAAGATTTTTCCACATCTTCTAATACCTGTAATAATCTTCACTCTTCCATTGTCTTTTTATCGATAAGTTGATTCAAATATCTTGGTCTTTGTACTTCCATCCTCACACCTCATTTAATAATATATTGTAAATACGCATTTTTATTAAATCTATTTATTATATTATAGCATTCTTAATCATCAATTCCAATTAGCACTTTTTAAAAATTAATGCGTATTTACTACTTTTATTTAAATTAACATAAAAAGCCATATCACAGGGATATAGCTTCTTTTATTTTATAGGATTATAGTAACTAATTTTTTTGATGGAACAGTGGATATCTATAGTATATCGTGAGTGGAAGCTTTATTATTTAATGTAAAAAGCTGTTTCCTCACCAGATTTAAGATACCCCATTTTGACATCAGAAGGAATACCATTTTAACTAAAAAATTTTTTTATTAGCATACTATAAGAAGATTATTCTAACTAAATTTTATTATTTATATCTTTTCAATGATTTATTTTTCAATATTATAAATTTCGTCTGCACAATTTTTTTACAAATTCCATATCATGAGAAACAAAAATCACTAGCCCTGGATAATTTTTTTATCAATACCTCTAGCGCTCTTATACTAATCATATCCAGTGAATTTGTAGGTTCATCTAATATTACAACATTGGCATCTTTAATGAATACTTTTTAATAATTCTATTCTAGTTCTCTGCCCACCACTTAATTTATTGATTGGTACATTCAATAATGATGCGTCTATCCCAATATCCCTCAATAAATTTATAATATCTTGTCTTGAAAAAAATTAGAATCTTCTTGTAAATAATTTATAAGATTTTTTTGTACTTGCAACATCAAAAATGAAATTGTTTAAAAACTGAAAAATTTAATCATTTTAGAAAGTATAATATTTGGATGGTTAGCTAGTATATTCTTTATTAATGTAGACTTACCAGAACCATTTTTCCCAGTAATTGCAATTTTTAATTTATTTGCAAATTGAAAACTAACATTTTTCAATAATTGTTTATCTTCATAATAAAGATTTAGTAATTCAGCTCTTATAGGATATTTATTATGTAATTCTCTAAAATTGCCTTCAGGAAAAATGGATTGTTTGTACAATAGGTATATCATTGATTTCACCCAAACTATCTAATCGCTTTTCAACATTTTTTTATTGTCCGATCAATTCGCTTTACAGCTGTACTTTTATCTTTAGTTGCAGATAATCGACTAGGTTTTTCAAACGACTTTTGTATTTTTTTATTTTTTTCTAGGCTCAATCTTTTGCTCTTTATTATTTAGAATAATCGTTTCTAAATGTTTTTTTCTCTAATATATTCTTCTTTTTCATATTGTTGTTTTAAAAGATGAAGTTCTTTTTTTGCTTTTCATAATCTTCATAGGTACCAATATACTCTCTGATTTCTTTATTCTCAATATCCCATATTTTTAGTCACAACATTTTTTTAAAAAAATAGCGATCATGACTAGCTATAATAATAATCCCATTTTTTATAAGATTTAATCGTTTTAATTAAGTTCTCCCTCGTCTGAATATCCATAAAATTAGTTGGTTCATCTAATAATAAACAGCCTTGTTTTTGTACAAAGCATTTTATACAGGAAATCTCTTTGCTGTTCACCAGCACTATGATTTAAATTTGTATAATCATTATTTGAAAACCAATTTTGATCAAACTTTTTTACATAACACATCACAGATTATTCTACCCTTAGTAGATTTTTGTATTACCACAAATAATATTTAATAATGTTGTTTTTACCTACTCCATTATTACCTACAATTCCAATAACTTCTCCAATATGACCAATTAATTTATCAGCATGAAACAAGGTTTTATCTGCAAAAGACATCTCAATATCAATTAATTTAATAACTTCTTTAGCCATAAAGTTACCCACTCCTTTAACTTTTCAACTGTTCCAAGTCAATTCTAGATATTAAATAAAAATACAATAAACATCATTCTATAAATTAGATGCAGAAATACTCAATCATTAGATTAATAACTTCTATCAATCCCTGCTTTCTTACTAGATTGGTAAATTTTCTTAAATAAGACATAACCAATTACCAAGAAAAATACTGACTGACCGGCTAATAATAAGTACTCCATCAAAGTGGCACTTCCTCCTTGAATCAGAGATTGTGTCATTTCAATTCCTAGAGAAATAGGAAGAAATCGCCCAATCGTAACGGCCCACTCAGGCATCATCTCATGAGGTAAAAATAGCTCCAGTGAAAAATAATAGTGCATAAGAAATAATCGAATCAAATGATGCTGTCTTAGTATATTTTCAACGTTAAAGCCACTAATACCAATGTAAAACCAAAAAACTCCAACAGTGGTTAATAAGAAGATAATAATATACCACCCACTGAATGAAAATTTGAATTGATAGAATGGCACTCAAAATAATTGATACAACAGCCACTTTTATGAGATTGACAATCAACCATACTAGTGTCCTTACTATAATCAGCTGTTCAAAAAGGAAATGGCTTTAATAATCAGTTGATCTAAAATTCCCATTTGCTTCTCCGAAGACACGGAGACTGCTGCTTCACTAATAACCGAACTCAACAAATACCAATAAACAAATCCTACATAACTTTGATTCATTTGTTGATGTTGAACTAATAGAAACATATAGAACACAATTGTAGTAACCACAATACTCACGATATGATCGGGATAATAGGTACGCACTTCATGTAAATATTTCCATAATTCTGCCTTAAATAACTTCATGATGAGCTCCTCCTTGACTATAGAAATAATCGAGTGTTTCTTCAACTGTAGGACTTAATTTCTCAATCTTGATTAAAGTGGGACATCAAGTTATACTTTGCTAAAAGTGCAGTTAACTCGTCAATAGAATTCCGTTTCACGTAAGATTTTCCTTTTTCAATGCGACATTGTAGCTCTTGATGAATCACTTCTCCCTCAATAACAGCTTCAAATTCTTGTGAATGTGGGACTTGTTGCAAGAAGTTCTGATAATCTCCCTTATAGACAACCTCTCCTTCATCAATCACAATAACATAATCAGCTAGTAATTCTATAATCTCTGCTTGGTGCGAGGTTAAAATAATCGTTTTATGCTGTTCTGTTGATAATTGTTTAATTTTTTTGACAAAGTTGCTTTTGAACTTTGAAAATCTAATCTAAAGTTGGCTCATCTAAAAATAACACTTCTGCATTTGTCATTAATGAAATAATTAATGAGAGCTTCTGTAACATTCCCTTGAATACCCACCAACTGGTTCATCAATAGCATCTCTGAGGTCAAACTCATCAATTAGCGCTTGAATACCATCGTTCATATAGCTTATAGATTGTTTTGATAACCCAATAAAGTATTCAATATTTTGTTTACCTGTTAAAAATGGATAAACATTATCGACAGACTCTAATACAGCACTTACGTTTTGATAATATGAATGTCCAATATTTAAAAGATTTTCTCCCTTATACAAAAATGTCTCCCTTATCTGCACTGATCATTCCTAACATCAGTTTAATTAATGTCGTTTTTCCAGCACCATTTTTACCAAGAATTACTGTAATGTTACTTTCTGGAATTTCAAAGGATATATTATGTAAAAATTGTCTTTTTTATTATATTGTTTATGGATATCCTTTACTTCAAACACCATCTTCACATCTCCTTAAAATAGTAATCAAAAAAACTCTCTATCATTTTTTTGTTCAAATTATTTTTGAACATATTAACCTCTATTATTTTTCCCATAATTTGAAGTTTTTATATTATACCATTTTTTTAGAATTGTAACTATTTCTAAAGAAAAATTTTACATGAGTGTACATTTTCTTTGTAAACTCAAAAAGCACGAAAACTAAATTTCTAGTTCCATGCTTTCTACTAGTCTTTCATTCCAACAATCTCTCGCTGTCTACGATTCGCTTCTTGTGCGATGTAACTCATCACAAACTTGAATTCTTTTGCAGTAGCTTTTTTCAGAGAGTTCTGCGATACTTTGATTATATTTATCAATAATTTGTTGTACTTTTTCCTCATCAGTCATCTAACATTTCCTCAATTGTTGTTTCGTATATTGCTGTGGAAGTACCAGCTGAATATTCTCAGCATCAAAATGTACTTCGGATATATTATTTTGATAATCTTTTTATAATAATATGTAATGTTACTTCTGGATGTCTTTTTTTACTTTTTCAATATTTTTCTCTAGCTTGGAAGAAAGAATTGATAAATGTATCTTTTAGGAACAACACGTCCTTCTACTAATTCACGTTCTTTCGTAAAACTCCATGCTACTTGTGGATCTTGATAAACATAAAACTAACGTCACACGATACCCATTTTTTTAATATTCGAATAATATTCTTCTCTGCACTCAAAACTGCGAATGTTGCATCAATATAAATGAATATTCGTTATCCACTACAAATTTAAAAGACTGATCTACTAACAATGCTGATGCTTTTTGATATTGACTAGAATTACTACCGTCATAACCCGGAAATTGAATTCGAAATGCATCTGCATCAATTACAATATGATTTTTATATCTATTTGCTAATCCAAGAGCAACTTCTGTTTTGCCTGCTCCTGGACTGCCAGCCATAAATACTGCATCTGGCTCTTCACTAGGAACACTATCGTGAATCAATTCAGAAATAAACTCTTCTACTCTATTTTTGTGCATATTCTAGATTCTGATCCATGGTATTCCTCCTTCAATTCTTTGTCTAAGTATACCATTTTTCCAAGATTTTTATCAGCTATATTATAACATCCTTATTCTTTTATTTTCGCTTCAACTAATCTTGAACAAAATATCCTTATTCAAAAACCTCACTGACTACATCTGTAATCTGGTTAAAATGATTAAAGTCCATTATTGGATCTCCTAAAGTATCGTCTCCATTAATCCAATAATTTCTATTTTTACTCTTAGAGTGATTTTTTTCTCAATTAATTCTTCCACTAAAGTTTTAATGCTCAGAACTTTTCCAATCGTTAATGTATAGACTCCTGAATTTAGAACATGATGATAAAAAAATCATCCCACCCTAGAATAAAATCTTCTTTTTCTTGTGGCTAGCTTTGTAATTCTCTCATCGGTTAAAGGAAGAGGTTTATTTTTCTTTTGAGAGTTTATCAAACACATGATAGACTGAACCATTACTTTCAATCACAAATGAAATCGTAACGATTGAATGATATAGTCTTGATACTGATCATTTAAATTGTATCAAAATATTGTTCTACTTCTAGTTTTTGTTTTCCAAACTGATTATGCGGTTTATAAGCTTCATCACTAGAGATAAATATAACTCTTTCCTTTACAAAAAGGTAATACGGACTCTAGAAATATTTTTTTGTTTGCAAAACATTTTTTTGAATAATAATACTTAGTAAAAGTCTTCACAAAAATTTGTCATTTTTAATGATGCTGCATGAATGAAAAATATCTGGTTGAATTGCTTCAATATATTTCAAACAATCTGGTGAGTAAAATCCATTGGTACTGGATAAAAATACTGATGAATCTAGCCTTCTATTCATAATAGCTAACTGTGTCTCTTGATAATCAACACCGTACACTATTGCATCATTTATCTATAAAAGTAATTTACTAATGCTTCCCCAATTGTTCCACAAACACCTGTAATTAACACTTTTTTTCTTCATAATTCACTCTCCATGTAATGCTTTTTATCCAATTTTTTTCGTTGGCATATCAATAACTTTATTTAACGGATTCATCGGGATATTGTCATCCTTATTTTTCTAGCTTTTCCATTTCGAATTCTTTTAATTAATTTTAATGGAATACCATAACGTTCTTTTTAAAATTATTTCGTCTTCCAAGTTGAATGATTCTATAGAAATTTTCAACATCCCTTTTTCTAATAATTCTATATAACCTTTCGGTTTCTTTAGTAATTATTTCTAGAAAAAAACTGATTTGAATAATTAATAGTATTTACATTTTGTAAATCCAATAAACCTGACAAAAGTAATATCAGTCATCAATTCAACAATTTCTGAACGAGTAATTTCTTTATCCAAAAATAATAAAAAAAGTTCCAAAACAATTATTCTATGCAATTTCCTAACAATATACTCTTGATTTTTATTTTCCAAATACGATTCCCTCATTCATAAGAACTAAAAATGACTCTCATTAAATTAATACATTTTTAACCCTACTGATAGATTAGATTCAGGAATTTTTTCACTAATCTTCTTAAAGGAATTTTTTTGAAATCGTTCAATTCATAAATACTATTTTTCCAAAATACTCAACTTCAATGACTTCCTTCAAAAAGAACTATCAATAACATAGCTTTCTCCATTAAAAATAACATTAAGACTGCCAACCGGTACTAATCCATTTTTATTTCTACGATAGAATTTAATATACTCTCCCTTAAATCTATCCTCACCTAAAGTAGTCGATAATTTATCACTATTAATCAAGCAAATATCAAATAATTCTTTTTGTTTTGTCATTTATTAACGATAACATCTTTTGAGATAAAAACCATTGTAGTTTTTCCATCTAAAAATTTAATTTCCTAAAAATCAGTTGTGATTTTTCAATGCATTTTCAAGATTTTTCTTGCTTTAACAAAAAGAAACTTAACATATGATTATAGGAGATGCTACTCCTTCATACCCTGTTATTTCAAGAATTTTATCTGTAACTCTAAAACATCTTTTGATTTGTGTATAAAATAACTATCAATCTTAAAAAAATCTTCAAAATCTATCTTCAATATTTAAAAACAGAAGAAAAATTTAAGTGTTTTTATGATACTAACTCTCAGAATCAGGAATATAATCCATTCCTGCTTTTTCCATAATCTCCCTAAAATACAAACTAACTTCATTTTCCAATTCCTATTAACCTCAATAATTATACACACTCCTAATTAGTGAAAAGCTTATCACACCCTTATGTTATTTTTCAACACCATTTTATTCAATTTTGTATTTTTATAAAAATATACTTAAATGAATATTAATTTTGGCATATCATAAAAAAACATTATGGAAATCTGATTACTGATTCCCATAATGTTTTACTTTTATTTTAAAAAGAGATTAAAAACAGCTACTTAAATATTCTTGTATTCTTAAATACATTTTTTTCATTTCCTAATAATTTATACAAAAACTTAGCTTGTTCATAATACATAGAATATCTTCGTCTGACAGAAAAATTATCTCCAATGTTCGCTAATAAACAATATAAGTCGGCTAATAAATACATACTACTATTTTTCTTTACAGATATCAATTGTTTCTAAAATCTCTTCCAAAAGCTTCTTTTGTAACTTTATTTCTTACTAAAATTCGAGCATAGTTATATCTTATTTTTGATTACCTTATGTAAATTATCCTGCTTTTGATATATCTACTTTATAAATCTCTTCCATTAGAACTTTATAAAAGCTGTTTATATTTTTCAATTTCATCACATTCAAAAATAAAAAATAGTGCTAAAAAGTATTCAAAAATCTAAATAGTATTCATCATTCGTTTTTAGTTTTTACATAAGTGTTCCATCATTTCTATTGCTTTGACAATATCTTTATGTACATTAAACGCAACAATTGCCTTTATCCATTCTAGGTAAATAAGATCCTCTTCTAACGTAATTTTTTTGCTTCTTATTCAGCTCTAATGATAAACAATATTCTAATTTACTAAAAAATCTCTTTGATTTAAAAGCATCATCAGCTATTTTTTTGAATGATTTTTAATACAGAATCAGTTCCCTCTAGCTTCGAATTAAAAATAGTCCATAGTTACATTTAAACGAACAGACAATTCTTTTTAAAAATTAAAGCACTAGGATCATAATTTTGATTTTCTATTCTACTAATTTGGCTTTGTTTACAAATTCCTTCTGATAATTCCTTTTTGTGTTAAATTTAATTCTAATCTTCTATGTTTAAGACGTTCTCCTAACAAGTGACTTCTCCTTTCCAATGCAGACTAATCAAATACATTTTTCCATATCTTGTGACCCATTATTTTTTTAACTTGTTGCATTCCTTTATTCATCATTGTGTGAAATTCTTCTTCAATCATTGTATCATGAATAGAAACTTACTGCTTAGGAACAGTTAAAAGAAAATGGAATGCTATTATTCATAATAATTTGTCGATAAAAATAAATCAATGGCTATCGCTCGAGAAACCTATCTGCGATAAAATTTTTCTGCTTCTTCTTTAATATTTTCTTGAATTCTAACATTTACACTAGCTGTTTTTCATACATATTTCCCCTCTTACATGATTAGAACTAATATACCATTTGTATCGCGTTATGCAATACATTTAGCAGAATATTCATATTAACACATTTATCATCAATCAAATTATCGACTCTTATACAAAAAGAAAAAAAGCCTTTATTCAGGCTTTTTCCATTTTACTACTAAAAAAATATTCTACTCCAACCCATCAAAAGTCTTCGAATTTTTACTGAAGCTAGTTTTGAAACTCCAGATTCTTGCATTGTTACTCCATATAATACATCTGCTTCTTCCATTGTTCCTCTTCTATGAGTAATAACAATAAACTGTGTATTTTTAGTAAATTCTTTCAAGTAACGACCATATCTTGCGACATTTGCCTCATCTAAAGGGCTGCTTCTACTTCGTCTAGTAAGCAGAATGGCACTGGCTTCACTTCTAAAATTGCAAATAATAATGCAATCGCTGTAAAGGCACGTTCTCCCCAGATAATAGACTTAAGGATTGTAGTTTCTTACCAGGTGGCTGAGCAATAATCTCAATTCCTGTTTCTAATAAATTCGTAGGGATCTGTTAACTCTAGAGAAGCACGTCCTCCTCCAAACAATCGTGGGAATGTTTGTTGGAATTGACTTGAAATAGCATCGAAAGTTTGTTTGAAATCGACTCGTCACTTCCGTATCCATTTCTGTAATCGTGTCTTCTAGATTTTTTTCTTCGCATCTAGTAAGTCTTGTTGTTGAATCGTTAAAAATTCAAATCTTTCTTGAACTTTATCATATTCTTCAATCGCCATTAAGTTTACCGCACCCATTTGTTCGATTTGTTGTTTTAACATGCGAACTGTTTTAGATGCATCTTCGATGGACATTGTTAATTCTGTTTTTTTCGATTGCTGCTTCAAATGTTAATTCATATTCTTCACTTAAATATTGAAGTTTTTGATCAATTGCCAATTCAAATCGATTGGCTTTTGTTTCAACTTTTTGATTGTTGTTTCAAATACTCTTGTAATTGATGTTGCGCTTGATTTCGACTAACTTCTGTTTGTTTTATTCAATACTTCTAATTGAATTCTTTCTTCTTTTAGTCTATCTAAATCTATTTCTAATGCTGTAACAGTTTCTTTAATCGCTTCGTAATCTTTTAACAGTTTGGTTTGTAATCTGCTTCATTTTTCTCTTTTAAGTCCTTCTGTTCATCTTTTTCGATTCCAGTAAATGAACTTGTTCTTCTAAACGTTTTAATGACAGTTTTTTTCTTGTTTGAATTCTTTCTTTTGATGTTGGACTTGCTCTTGAATACGAGCTTTTTGTGTCCCCACTTCTTGTAATTCTTGTTGTTTTTCTTGAAGCTGTTGCGTACAGTCTTCTTGAGATAATTGTAAATAATCCAATTCTTTTTTTAACCCTTGATTCTCTTTTTGTAATCCTTCTTAACGCTTCATGAGTTTCCACATATTGCTGTTCTAATTGTTCATACTGTTGAATCGATTCATCTAATTCATATTGTTGACTTAATGTTTGACGACTGATTTTATTAAATTCATCTTTTTGAGAATTGTAATTCTAAGCGTACTTCTTGTAATTGTTGTTTTAAGATTGTTTCTTCTTCTTGAATCGCTGTTCCTTTTTGAACAATTTCGTTCCATTTCGTTTCCAACTGATTCCATTTTTCTGAAACTTGCTTCTCATACTCTTTCAACTGATTCAATTGTTGTTCTAACGTTTCTAATTGACTATTCCGTTTTACAAGAGATTGTTGTTGATGGTTTTTAGAAGCTCCACCAGTCATCGAACCACCAGCATTCACAACATCTCCCTCTAAAAGAAACAATTCGATAACGATATTGCAAGACTTTAGTAATTTTCATAGCATCATCCAACGTTTTAGCTACGACTGTTGTTCCTAAAAATATTTCGAACAATGGATTGATACGTTTTTTTCCACATGTACTAAGTCACTATGCAATTCCAACATAGCCTTGTAAAGAGAATAATTGTTGTTGAACCGCATCTGGCATTCTTTTCTCTTTAATAATTGTTAGTGGTAAGAAAGTTGCTCGTCCTAAACGGTTCATTTTTAAATAATCAATTGCTTTTTGCAGCAGCTTGTTCGTGCTCTACCACAACATGTTGACTACTTGCACCTAAAAGCAATATCGATGGCTAATGTAACCTCATCATCTACTCGAATTAATTCAGCAACTGAACCAATGACACCTGCGATTTGTTTCTTTTTGTTTTTAAGATTTCACGAACCCCTTGATAGTAACCAGCATAATCTTCCGAAACTTGTTTCAAACTATGATAGTTGGCTTGTGTTTTGTTGTAATTGTCGTTCAATCTTTTTGTTTTTTTGTTCTTGCAGCGTTTGACGTTCTTGACGTAAACTGTCTGCTTGTTGACGATAATTATTTAAGTCTTCTTGTTTAGCATTAGTCTGTTGAGCTAGACTTTTCTTCTTTTTCCACTAACTGTGCAATCTTTTTGATCTAATTGTTTCGACTGTTCTTCAAATATTTCTTGTTTTTTCTAGTAATTTATCGTGTTGATTTTTGATTTTTGTTCCATCGAACGTTCCAAGTGTTTTTCTTGGTTCGTTAATTTTGAAATTTCTTGTAATTGTTCGATATAGTCACTTTGTAATTGCTTTTTGTCGCTCTTCATTGCCTTGACTTAATTGTTCTAATTCTTCTACTAATTTAGACCATTGAGCCTCGATTTCATTCAGTTCCACTTCTTTAATGGCAACTGCTCGCTCTAATTCAGCCACAGTTTGTTCTGTTGATTCTAATTGACGAATGACTTCCACTAAAGCTAATTGATTTTTCTTCATTGGTACGATTCGCAAATTCTTGTCTTTGTTGATAAACTTTACGTTCACCATCTAATTGTTCCATTTTTTTGAATCGCATCAACATATAACACTTGTTTATCATCTAACTCAGTATTTTTACAGCAAGTAATTCTTGTTGATCGAACACTTTCTGCTCTAGCTCTACTAATCTTTGTTCTGTTTTTCGTCACAGTTTCTTGTAATTGAGCTACTTCTCGTTTAGCGACCGTCCATTGTGTATTTAGCGTCTCAATTTCAACCGCTAATAAGGCTGTTTCAATACCTTGTAATTCTTCTTTCTTCGATAAATAAACAATCGCCTTTTTCCTTTTGTTCTAATAAAGGCGTTAATTGACTTTTTAATTTCATGTAAAAATATCTTCTACACGATTTAAATGTTCTTGTGTTTGGTCTAATTTTTCTTTTGCGCTTGAGTTTTACGGTCTTTATATTTTTAATACCCCTGCAGCTTCTTCAATAATCATACGACGATCTTCAGGTTTTATCATTGAAAATTTGTTCAACTTTCCCTTGAGAAATTAACGCAAATGAATCCTTCCCTAGACCAGAATCCATCATCAAACTAGTAATATCTTTTTAGTCGACAAGCTTTCTTATTAATAAAAAGTCACTATCCCCATTACGGTTTAAACGACGAGTTAATACAACTTGAGAATGCTCAATTGCTAATTTTCCATCTTCATTGTTAATATGCAAATTTACTTCTGCAATATTCACGGGTTTACGAGTTTGAGAACCCTGCAAAAAAATAACATCATCCATTTTTTTACCACGTAAACTTTTGGCAGATTGTTCACCTAAAACCCATTTAATTGCTTCTGACAAATTAGATTTTTCCACTTCCGTTTGGACCTACAACAGCTGTAACACCTTTATCAAATTCGATAACGGTTTTATCCGCAAATGACTTAAATCGAGACATTTCAATTTTTTTCTAACTGCATCCTTGACTCCTTACTTTAAGAAATAACGTTTAATTTTTCTAATGTTCTTCTAGCAGATAATTGTTCTGCTGCTTTCTTCGTCTTGCCTTCACCAATTTCATAGCCTTTATCATTCACATGAACTTGTACGGTATAATAACGTGCATGAGAAGGGCCTTCTTCTTTTAGTAATTCATAACGAATATTCACATTCCCATTTCTTTGGAAATATTCTTGTAATTCTGTTTTAAAATCACCAACTAAAGTAAATCTTCCATCTTTTATTTTCGAGATAATAACTTGTGTTAGAAATTGACTAGCACCTTCAAAACCTTGGTCTAAATAAATAGCCCCCACAAAAGCTTCAAATACGTCGCAGAGAACTGCTGGATTTTCATGTCCTTTTGAAGCACGTTCTCCCTTTCCTAATAAAAGATATTTATCTAACTGACACTCTTTTGCAAGTGTCGACAAACTTTCTTCGCAAACGATTTGCGCTCTTAATTTTGTTAACTCGCCTTCTTTTTTCGTTGGCATTTGTCGGTATAACCAATTAGAAATAAATAATTCTAAAACGGCATCACCTAAAAACTCGATACGCTCATTATAAATTCCTTTGCACTCTTTATGTTCATTTGCATAGGATGAATGAGTTAAGGCTTCTTTTAAATAGTTTTTCATTTTTAAATTGTATTTGAAATTCTTTTGCTATTTTTTTCTTTTAAATTGTTCGATTGAATACATGCCCTTCGGCTCCTTATCATTTCTCTATCTCCCCTATTATAAAAGGTTTGATAAAACATTACAAACGATTTTTATAATAGGAGCGTATTCTGACACGTAAAGCAATAGAAAAGACTTTTACATATTGTAGCAAGGTCGACAGCAGCCTCGCTTTGCGAGTCTCATGTCTAAACTATGAGCCTCGGTCTCAAAAGTTTCCCTGTAATATTAGCAAAAATGGCTAATATTACTATTGCTACAATAACAAGTCTTTTCTATTGCTTTTACTCTTTATCCTACAAGAATAATGAAATCGTATCTAAGCAACCGTACAAATGTATTATCCTTAAAAATATTTATATTTTATTTACGAAAAGTTTTAAAAGTAACTTCAAGTTAAAGTATCAAAAAAATAGAAGTTAATCTGGGACTAAAATTTATGTTAGAATTAAGTATGGGACAAATGATGGTATGGAACGATGAAACATTAACATTTAACGTTATCTGATCATATTGAAATTGAATTAGGTATTACAAAAGATTCGAGACTATTTTCCAAAAAGGAACTTATTTTTATGAATATACACAGGAAAATATTTACCACTTTTTCAAACTGTCTTTAAAACCTTTCTAAAGGACAAAGAGAAAATCCTAACGCCCTTCAACTACCCTATTCCAATGAAAATTAGAAGCAACGAATAATCTCATCAAAGCTTATCAAAACGAAATACCTTTGTATTTCGGAACTTTGAAAAACTTCAAAAAAAGGATTTTTTTATCACTTTGAATATCAAAAAGAAAGGACGAAATTTGTCCTTTCTCGATTTTAACTTTTCTTCAACCCACTACAGTTAACTATATTATGTGTTTTTGTCTCACCTTTATTATATTTTTTTCAAGCAATTCTTGTATCATTCTATTTAGTTCATCTATCTTCTCAGATTGTTTCTCTAGTAATAATCTTTGACTAGATAATTCGTCTTGGAGTTTATCAAGTTTTATCTGTTCATCTGGATTATCTTTTACAAAAAAGTTTGTCAAAGCACTTGTTAACATTCCTATTGTACCAATCCCTACCAACATTAATAAAACAGCTATCCATTTCCCAAAAAGGGAAACTGGAACAATATCACCATAACCAACAGTGGTTACTGTCACAAGAGCCCACCAAAGACTATCTGAAAAGGATTTTTCTTCAACTACAGATAAAATTGAACTTCCTACTAGTACGATAAAAGATATTAACATACAAGATATAAATCAAGCCATTTGTCCGTAAGAATCTACTAATTTTTCTTTCTAATTTACCTGTAAGTCCAATTATTCTAAGTAAACGAGTCAGTTTTCAGTAATTTTTGTCAGCCTTGCTAAGCGGAAGATACGCCCTAACCGAAAATACTGTAAAAATAGCATTTAAAAGGGAGAATAGCCAATAAATCAAAAAAATATTTTTCTAGAATAAAACGCCATTTTCTTTTAGTCGTAAAAAGCGCCAACTATAATCAATTACAAAAAAACAGCCCCAGATTACTAAATCAATAATACTATAAGGCGGATTGTCCAAATCAATTATATCAGCAAATCCAAGTAATACCAGAATAACAGAGATTAAAGCTAGTAAAATAATTGTTGTGTCATAATAATCTGCAAAAAACCATTTTTTTCTTCAAATTTTTTTACTCTCCTTACTTTCTATCCTATTATTACTCAGCTTTTAATTCAATAATTATCTCTCCGATGACCAACTTCTAGAGTAGCAACGACTAATTCATTGTCTACAATTTGTACGATAACTCGATAATTACCAATTCTATAGCCCCATTGACCAACGCGATTCCCAACCAAAGCCTTTCCATGTCGTCTTGGGTCTTCCAAAACATTGGTTTGTAAATAGTTTGTAATTAGCTTTCTGCGTATAACGGTCCAATTTTTTTCAATTGCTTGATGAAACGTCTTGTTGGAACTAATTTATACAAATTATTCTTCCTCCAAGCCTAAATCATGCATCATTTCTTCCCAAGTAATAGGGTTCAACTCCTTTTTCCAAGTCGTCTAAATACTCTTGATAGGCTAAATCTACCCACACGAGCGTCGTATTCGCCTTCTAAAAGCTTCAAGAGTTTTTGGTGCGGATAAGTTCCGATAAGGAAACTCCTTCAAACTTAGCCATTGCTTTCATAAATCTTTTATCAGCTTCAGAAACTTTTAATGTAATAGTAGTCATCTTTTTATACTCCCTTTTTCTAACGGTAACACCATTGTATTACTTTTTTTAGGTATTCAGTCAATTTAAAAAGAACATCTTCTCTTGTTTGTTTTTTTATATTGAATGATTAACTTCCATTTTTTTCGTAACAAATTTAAAGTAAAAAGAACTTTTTCTCCGTAGCCAAAGTAAAATTAGCTTCTCAAGATATTTTTACAGGAAATTTTGAGACCAAGGCTCAAAAATTTAGGCATGAGACCACATGTAGTGACCCCAAAAGTTAGACTTTTTGAGACGACTTAAGTCGTCTCTTTTTGATTAATAAAACAAAATGTATAAATAACCCCTAGGGGGTTTTGCCTAAAATTTTTGGCGCTTTTCTTATCTTACATCTATATCAGATTATTAGATAATATATCTAGTTTAAATTATAGACATTGATTCCGAATGATGTATTCTATATTGTACAGGACTCATCCATCCCAATTTCTCTTTAATGCGATCTTCATTGTAGTATTTAATAAATCGTTCAATTTCAGTTTTTAATTCTTCATAACTATAAAATATCCTGCCATAATATATTTCTTGCTTAAGTATACTAAAGAAATTTTTCCATTATTGAATTATCTAAACAGGTTCCTTTTCTGGACATACTTTGAAAAATTTTTTTCCATCCTTTAATCTAGAAGCATAGTCTGCTAATTGATAAGCCCATCCTTGATCAGAGTGAAAAGTTCTTCTATACATACAATCCGATGTTATCTTTATTGTTCTGTCTAATACATCAAGAATATTTTTTTACAGAAGGATGTTTAGTGATATTAAAAGCATAAAATCTCATTGTTAAACATATCCATAAATGGATCTAAATACAATTTATGTAGTGTTCTATTTCCTTTATCATCCACTTCATAATACTTGAATTCTGTTGTATCTGTCGTGATTTTTTTGATGTGGAATAGATGTATGAAATCTTCTTTTAATTCTATTTGGTGCAATGACTCCAACTGTACCCTGATAAGAATTAAATTTTCTACTTTTACGTGTAAATGATGTTACTTGTAGTTTTAGTTTTTGAATGATACGCTGAACTTTCTTTTTATTAATAGAATATCCTTGGTTACGAAGTTCTGCATGAATTCTTCTATAACCATAATCTTTATGAACGCTACGAATTTCGAGAATTTTTTCTTCCATATCTTTATCTGGATTGTCTCTATTAAAACGTTTTTGCCAGTACATAAAAGTTGATTTAGCCATACCAGCATACTCTAATAAATCTTTTAATTTGTATTTTTCTCGGAGACTGTCAATGACTCTAGCCGTTCTTTCGTTTTTGCTTCGTCCTCTAAATTCAGTCTCCGCACTGCTTTTAAAAAGTCGTTTTCCATCCTTAGGTGATAATTTTCTTCTTCTAATTTTTTGAATGCTTCTTCACTTATATTCTTTTGTTTTTTTGGTTTTGATGGACGTTTTTGTTGATATTCCACTGTATATTCTCTACCTTCCTGAGGATTTCTTAAAGCTTCAGGACCATCTTTTTATATTTTTTAACCCAAGAACCGATGACCCTATGATTTTAAAAATTCCATATTTTTAAGCCTAATTTACTATAAGAACCATTTCCCTTCAAGTAGGATTCTACCACTAATAGTTTTAATTCAAAAAGGGTATACACGTCCATTCTCCAAAACTTTTAATCCTTCATCGCCAAAATTTTTTTGTAGGCTTTTACCCAATAAACCAATTTGCCTAGTAGATTTTTAAACCAAATTTTTTTACTTAAAATTTGATAGCCACCTTCTCCCCGAAGATATGCTTCCACAACTTTCTTCTTAAATTCAAAGTCATATTTAGCTATAAAAATACCGACCTCCAAAAGTTAGATTTTTTTGGTCTAACTTTTGGGGTCGGAACAGCAGGGCTGCTGCCGTCCTGGCTACTTTTTAGAAAAGTTTCTTTTTACTTTAAATGCCATTAATGATATCTTAAGAATTCTACATTAAAGTCTTTTATATTGCTTTAATTTTTTTATATTCCCATAATAATAAAATCGTATCTAAACAACCGTACAAATGTATTATCCACCAGAAATAATTATGATTTAATTCATTCAAGAATATCTATCGAATCATACTCAAGATCTTCTAATTCTTGCTTACGATGTGTTATCATAATAACCATTGTATTTTTCTAATTTAGATAAACTATTTAAAAATCATTTTCGAACTGGCAATATCGATATTTGAAAAACTTTCATCTAACAAAATGATAGGATTTGGATTAACTAATAATCTTGCAATCGCAACTTTTTGCTTTTCTCCACCTGACAAATCATTTATATTTTTTTAGTTAAATCAATATTTAATTGCTCAATAATCTCCTTAAAATTATCTGACTCTTCTTTTTCCTAATAAAATATTCTCCTTGATACTTGTATCAAACATATAACCTTGTTGTCTTAAGTAACTAAATAAGTTATCTGTATTGTATTGTTTAATATTATCCCCATCAATCAAAATAGTACCTTTTTGGTTCTAATTGCTGTAATAATAACTTGAATAGTGTGGACTTTCCTTTACCAGAAGCCCCATTCAATACATACCATTTTCCTTTATCTAATTGTAAATTAACATTTCTAAGTAATACATGATCTGTTGTATAACCAAATTCTAAATCTGAAATAGTAATATTATCCCAGGATAATATAAGTGGTTTTTTCAATAGTTTTATCATCACTTGCTTCAACTTTATCAATTTTATCTAGCAGTTGAACTGAAGAATGGATAATAGTCATATATTGATTAATCGCAGAAATTGAATCAAATAATTTCATTGCTAAATCAGTTGTAGTAAGAATTGCACCAACTAAAATTATCTGATTGATTATCAACAATCCTGTTACAAATATGACTGATAATTGACTGATTACATTCAATAGAAAAAAATAATAAATGTAACTTTACTCGTTTCTTTAGCAAGTAATACTCTACTATTCTTAATTTTTAAATAACTCTTGACTAAAGGAATCTGATAAAAAAATTTAATGCACCAAATTCTTTTAGAACATCAATTCCTGTTATCATATTATTAATTTTTATTCAAGTAACTTTTTATTTGCCTCAGCAACATGATTTCCAGCATTAGACACCATTTTTTTGGTCATTATCGGGATAAAATATAATACAATTGATAATGCAAGACTGACAATAAATAATAAATAATGGACATAAAATAAAGCAATTAAAAGATAAAACAGCACGCAACATAAATTTTATCATACCAAAAAAATACTTCTTAGTACTTTATTTTTCAATCATATTTACATCATTTTGAAGAAATGACTCAATTTCCTTTTTGTTCTTGACCGTCAATATAATTAGTTTTAATATTCCAAGAAGCATCTGACATATCACTACGCATCTTATTACATATGTTTTTGAATAACAATTTCTTGATAAATTGTCTGATAGTAAGAAATGATTAAACTAATAATCCACAATCCCAAAATAATGAATACTTCAATCATAAATACCTTTACATTTTGTTGGATAAGATATTCGGCTACCTTTGTCATTCGTAAGGCAGCATAAACTTGTAAGCCAGATACAGTAAATAAACCTGCTATATTTAACAGAAATCCTAACATCTCTCTTCTTAAATATTTAATCATTTCTATCCTCCTTAAAAAAATGGGTCGTATTCTAACACGTAAAGCAATAAATAAGACTTTTTACAGATTGTAGCAGAGGTCGACAGCAGCCCTGCCTTAGCGAGTCTCATATCTAATACAATAAAAGTCTTTCCTATTGCTTTTACTTTTTTATCTTCCAGTGATTTTTTTAAATCAACCTTTAGAATTTTCTTTCATAAATTTTCCAGATAAAAATTTCTTACGTAACAAATTTAAAGCAAAAAGAACTTTTCTCCGTAGCCAAAGTAAAAATTAGCTTCTCAAGATAATTTTACAGGAAATTTGAGACCAAGGCTCAAAATTTGGGCATGAGACTCGAAAAGCGAGGCTGCTGCCGTCCTGGCTACTTTTTAGAAAAGTTCGTTTTACTAAATGCCATTAATGATACCTAAAAGATATTCTACATTCCTTTTTACGATAGCCTTTTTACATAGTATTGGTTTTTCTCTTCATTAAATTCCAAAATTTCTACTAATGTATTTTTGTTGGAGTTGTGAAAGTTTTTGCGCTTCGTAAAACTTCTACCCATTCTTCATAATAGTCCATTTCTGCTTTCATTTGAGCTTCAAGAAATTCTCTTAATCGCTCAATATCTGTTGCATTTTCAGCAGACATCACTATCGAAGGATAAGCATTCGGTTGAAATTCTCCAACAATTAAATCTGATTTATTATAAATCGTCACCATTGGAATAGTTTCCATTTCTAAACTCCTCAACTAAATCATGAACCGTTTTTCATGCATTAAAAATTCGGAGATGATGCATCTACTACATGCACTAATAAATCAACATCCGCACTCTCTTCTAAAGTTGACTCAAATGCGTGAATTAAAGTCGTTGGTAAATCTTGAATAAATCCAACTGTATCCGTTAATGTCACATCATAGTGATCAGCTAAATCAACTTTTCTTGTTAATGGATCTAAAGTTGCAAATAATTGATCCATCTGATACGTTCCTGCATCTGTTAATTGATTTAGGATTGTTGATTTTCCGGCATTTGTATAGCCAATTAATCCCATTCTAAAACCATTCGAACGATTTCTCTTCATTCTTGAACGTTGACGATGTAGTTTTGTCTGTTCTAATTGTGCTTCAATATCTGAAATTTGTTTACGAATGTGTCGTTTATCCGTTTCTAATTGCGTTTCCCCTGGTCCTCTTGTTCCGATTCCCCCACCTTGTCTCGATAAGGCTGTACCTTGTCCTGACAAACGTGGTAATAAATAATTTAATTGAGCCAGTTGTACTTGAAGTTTTCCTTCTTTTGAACGAGCACGCATCGCAAAAATATCTAAAATTAATTGAACACGGTCAATAATTCGTGCATTAATCGTTTCATTTAGATTTTTCGTTTGGGACCCTGTTAGAGATTGATAGAAAACAATTAAATCAATTTCTAATTCATCCACTAAATGACTAATTTCTTCTACTTTCCCTTTTTCCAATCATAGTACGACCACTATAAGTTTCTCTTTTTTTGAGTCACTGTTACGACAACTTCTCCTTGAGCTGTATCCACTAATTGCTTCATTTCTTCTAAAGCATATTGAAATTGCTCATCTGATTGTGTTGTTTGAACCGCAACAATCATAACTCTTTCTTTTTATGTTTTCCATTTTATTCACTTCCCAGTAAAAACTGCTGACAATCTAAAACAACTTGAGCAATTGTATTAGGATTTTCTACTAAATCATACCAATGTACAGCTTCGAATCGGTTTCTAAACCAGGTTAATTGTCTTTGGCATATCGTCTAGAGTTTTTGTTGAATTTTTTTGAATGGTAGCTTCTTTTTGATAATTGACCCTTCAAAATAATCCACCCATTCTTTATACCCAATTCCTCGAATCGATTGAACATCTAATCCTTTTTACAGCATCATATAATTGTCTAGCTTCTTCTTCTAAACCATTTTGCATCATCATTTCTACTCTTGTATCAATTCTTTCATAAAGGACTGCTCTATCCGTTGATAATCCAATAATATAGGCATCAAAAATAGCTTCTTTTTGTTGTTGGTCATTAGCTGAAAATGGTTTCCCACTAGCATGAGTGACCTCTAACGCTCGAATGACCCTTCTTGTATTATTTGGATGAATAATTTCAGAACTGACCGGATCAACTGCTTTTTAATTGTTCCCATAGCCTGAGGTCCAATTTCTTCTAATTCTTTTTCCTTTTCTAGTCGATAAATTGGATCGTTAGAATCTTCACCACTAAAATGAAAATCAAATAATAAGCCTTCAATATAAAGTCCAGTTCCTCCAACAATCATTGGAATTTTCCCACGACTTGCAATGTCTTGAATCGCTTCTCTTGCCATTTGTTTGAAATCACTAGCAGTATACTCTTCTTTCACATCACAGATATCTAATAAGTAGTGAGGAATCCCAAGAGCTTCTTCAGGAGTCACTTTAGCTGTTCCGATATCTAAAGTTTTATAAACTTGCATCGAGTCCCCATTAATGATTTCTCCATTTAATTGTTGTGCTAATTCGATACTAAGAGCGGTTTTCCCAACACCAGTTGGACCAACAATAACAATGATTTTTTTGTTTTTCTACCATATTACTCCTTTATTTCACCTCGAAGCTCTAGTGCTTTTTGTGGATAATCTGTAAAAATTGCTTCTACATGAAGCTCAAAACAATGGTTCATCTCTTCTTCTTGATTGACTGTCCATACACGTTTTGGATACTGTGAATGAATCTCAAAAGCTTCTTTTAATAAGCGATAGTCCGGATGAACAGCTTCAAACTTCACTTCTTCAAATACAAAATTTGCCATTTCTACCGATTCATATAAAAAGGCAATTTCTTGATTTGGTCGTAATTGTTTCATTTGAATAATGCTTCTCGGATTAAAAACTAGAATAAATAATCGCAAAAATTTGGTTGCATTTTTCTTGTAATGACACATTTTTCAACAATTCCTGCATATTCAATTTTGATCCGTTTTTTTAATTCAATATTTAATTCACCTTTGAAATTCAATTCCTTTAACAACTGGAAAACTTCTTCCAATGTCGGAATTTTTTTCTCCAGTAAATGATTCATGAAACCAACTTCCCGCATCTAATGCTTGAATTTCTTCTACTGTTAAATCTTGAATTAAACCACTACCATTCGTCGTACGATCCACTGTTTCGTCATGAATCACGACTAATGCTCCATCTTTTGAAACATGAACATCTAATTCAATCCCATCACTATGAACACGTACTGCCTCTTGAAAAGCAGCTAATGTATTTTTCTGGATGAGTTCCTCTACTTCCTCTATGTGCAAAAATTTTAGTCATTTGCAATCACCTGTTTCTTTTTGAACTTTATTTTGTTGACGAATTTTTTGAGATAATGCTATCAGTTCTGCTGCATGTTGCTTTCGTTAATGCTGTCATTTCTTCTCCTGACAACATACGACCAATTTCTTCGATACGTTTGTCTTCTTCTAATGTTGTAAGAGTTGTGAGTGTACGCTCATCTTTTCCATTTTTTCAATAAAAATATGTACTCCCGCAATACTTGCTACCTGTGGTAAAATGAGTAATACATAATACTTGGGCAAATTCAGAAATATAATGCATTTTTATTCGCAATTTGCTTGAGCTACTCGTCCACTAACTCCTGTATCTACCTCATCAAATACAATCGTTCCAACACCATGTTTACGTACAAAAAAATGGTTTTCATAGCAAGAGTTATTCTAGATAATTCCCCACCAGATACAATTTTTTGTAATGGTTTAACTGGTTCACCTTTATTCGTTGAAATATAGAAGTAGACTTCATCCATTCCCGTTTCAAGTAATTGTTCACTTGGTAGAACACGAATTTCAAAAATGGCTTGTTCCATATATAATTCATGTAACTTTGTTTCTATTTTTCCTGCTAATTCAGGGCGATTTCTTGTCTTTGCTGCGTTAATTCATGTGCCACTTGTTTTTGCTTTTTGTTCGATTTGTGCTTTTTCTTGAATTAAAGTTTCAATAATACTTTCTTTATTTTTCAATTTGATTTAATTGAGCTTGTGCTTGTGCTTGGAATTCTAATATTTCCTCTGCATTATCTCCATATTTACGTTTTAACTGATAATAAACATCTAAACGTTCTTCTATATAGGCTAATCGTTCTTCATCATATTCTGCATGATCTAATTCATGACTCATATGAGAAACGGCATCTTGTAATTGATAATAAGATTCTTGTAATTGTTGATACAATTGTTGGTAATTTTCTCCAATTCCTTGTAAAAATCCTATTTCTTGAGAAGCTTGACTAATGGCATCTACTGCAGAATATTCTTCCGTTTGTAAAACCGATAAAGCAGACATTAAGTGTTCTTGAATTTTTGGAAATGAGTAAAATATTCCTTTTTCTTGGACTAATTCTTCTTCTTCTCCAATGTAAATATTTGATAATTCAATTTCTTCTACTTGGAATTTTTAATAAATCAATTTTTTTGTGCATCTTCTTTTTCAGCAGTTTGTAACTTTCTTAATTGGTCTTGAATACTACAAAAATTTTCATAGTACTTACTATATTCGTCTTTTTAGCGGTTGTAATTTCTGACCTGCATAGGCATCTAAAAGACTTAAATGATGTTCTTCATTTAATAATAAGAAATGTTCATTTTGCCCATGAATATCAATCAAATAGGGTCCAACTTGTTTTTAATAATGAAACGGTAACCATTTGTCCATTAATTCGACATGTAGATTTACCTGTTTGATATAATTCACGTTGAATCATGATTTCATCATTTTCAATTTCAATACCTAATGCTTCGATTTTTCTTTTGTCTCTTCTGAATCAATGGTAAAAACTGCTTGAATTGTCGCTTTTTCACTGCCATATCGAATCATTTCTAAACTAGCACGTTCTCCAGCGAGTAATCCGACTGCATCAATTATAATTGATTTACCTGCACCTGTTTCCCCAGTTAATACCGTCATGCCTTTTTCAAATTGGCAGCGAACTTCTTCAATAATTGCAAAATTTTTAATAAACAATTCTTGAATCATCGTTCCACCTCTATTTTAGATTTTTTTAATTGTTGATGTGCTTCTTTCACAACTGCTTGAATACCAGTCTTCCAATCATATGAAGAAGTAACTGTTTCATGTAATTGCAGATGTGCTAAAAAAACTCGATATTGCCACTTCCTCCCGTAATTGGAGAAAGTAAGTTGATGAACAGAAAAACCTATTTGTTCGCAATATTCTAAAATTTCTTCTAATACATCTTGATGAACTTTTGGATCACTAACGATCCCTTTTTCCAATCCGTTCTCTTCCAGCTTCAAACTGTGGTTTTAATAAGTACAAGAACGTCACCATCCATCTCTAAAATATCTTTTAATGGTGGTAAAATTAATTTTAACGAAATAAATGAAACATCAATCGATGCCACTTGGGGTTTTTCCTTTTTGTAAAATCTTCAGGCTTACTAAAGCGGAAATTCACTCTTTCCATGACTTCTACTCGTTCATCTTGTCTTAATTTATAATCTAATTGATTATACCCAACATCTAATGCATAGCTTAATACAGCACCATGTTGTGAGAGCTGCATCTGTGAAACCTCCTGTTGAAGCGCCAATATCTAATAAGATTTTGCCTTCTACACAAACATCAAAAAGTTGCGAGTGCTTTTTCTAATTTCAATCCACCTCTTGAAACGTAGCGAAGTGTTTCTCCTTTTAATATAAAGTTCAGTTGTAATCGAATTTTTTTCGCCAGGTTTATCATAGCGAATATGTTTCACAGCATCGACAATTTGCCCTGCCATGACAAGTCTTTTCGCTTTTTTCCCTAGAATCTGTCAATCCTTGTTGTACGACTAGAAGGTCTACTCGTTCTTTTTCCATTCTTTTCTCCTTTAAATCTCTACATATGAGAGAATTTTTATTAATATTTCTTGTACTTGTCTTTGAAGCGTTGTTTTCATTTTGGAATAGATAGAATCGCTTGTTTTGCCTGGTTGATTTCTTGTTCTAAGGCAAGTTTCGCTCCATCAATTCCTAAAATGCTAGGATACGTATTTTTCTAAAGCTGCATCTTGTCCAGTAATTTTACCTGTTTTTCAGAATCCCAGCAAACATCTTGTAAGTCATTTTGAATTTGAAAAGCTAAGCCAAAATGCACGCCAAATTTTAAAAGAGCTTCTTCATAAGGTGTCGCATCCTCTAATACGAGTAATCCTAAACGAATCGCAGCTAATAATAATTGTCCTGTTTTATCTGCATGAATTTGTTTAAGTTGCTCTAATGTAATTTCTTGATGTTCACTTGCAATATCTCTCATTTGACCGGTAATCATACCACTAGCTCCAGATGCTGAGCCTAATACTTGAATGGCACGAACTTTTTGTATCCAATAATTGACATTGAGCTAATTCTTCAAATGCAAGTGTTAGTAAAGCATCTCCTGCTAAAATGGCAGTTGCTTCATCAAATTGCTTGTGAAGTGTTAACTTGCCACGACGATAATCGTCATTATCCATTCCTGGTAAGTCATCATGAATTAATGAATACGTATGAATCATTTCTAAAGAAGCTGCTATCGGTAACACTTTTTGAAGTTCTACTTCTTCTAAATGACTTATTAACAGTACTAATAATGGACGAATTCTCTTTCCTCCACTACTACAAGCATATAGCATAGCTTCTTTCAATCTTGTTGAAATATTTGGAATTTCATCTATTCGAGTTAATAAGTAGTTTTCTATTTCTTGTTGCCAATATGAAATCATTTCACTCATAAGTTACTCCACTAATCTTCTTTTACAACAATCATTTTGCTGACTGTTTCTTCTGCTTTTTGTTAATGTTTCATTGCAATATTGACTTAAAGCCATTCCTTCTTGAAATTTAGCAATGGCTTCGTCCAAAAGGAACATCTCCTCTTTCCAATTGCTGTACAATTTGCTCTAATTCACTCATTGCTTCTTCAAATTTTTTTCTCTTTCTTTACCATAATTGATTTCCTTTCTCTACAGAAGTCACTTTAGAACGAACTGTTCCATCGACTAATTGAATCGTTAATTCTTGATTTACTTCTAACTGGTCAACACTTTTTAATAATCGTTTCTTCTTGTTGCAAAAATCCATAACCACGATTCATAATTTTTTTAATGGACTTAGTAAGTCTAATTGCTGAATCACTCTTTGGAATTGTTGTTTTTATCCTTCATCAATTGACCTTGTGCTTGTTCTAATCGTTTTGCTAAATATTGGAGTGCCTGTTTTTCCGTTTCCACTCTTCTACTTGGCGAACCTAATTCTAAACGATGTTGATGTTTTACTAATTGTTGACGTTTGTGCTGAACACTTTGTTGCATCATTTGCTGCAATCGCATTTCTAATTGATCCACTCGCTGTTGATAGACTTGATAAATCCGTTTCTGGATTTTTGGAAAATACTTGCATTCGCTAATGCTTGCATTCTTTCTCGTTTAATTTGTAATTGTCGAGATAATGCTTGTTCCAGACGTGTTTGTAAATTTCTCAATTGTTGATGAATTTCCATTAAAACAGGCGTTGCAATTTCTGCAGCAGCCGTCGGAGTGGCAGCTCTCATATCCGATACAAAATCAATCAAAGTCGTATCTGTTTCATGCCCTACACTTGAAATTACTGGAATCGACAGCTGAGCGACTCTTCTTACTACTGGTTCTTCATTAAATGCCCATAAGTCCTCAATTGATCCACCACCACGTCCAATAATGACAACATCATAATCTTCTTGTTCTACTAAGTCTAAATTTTTCAAAATACTATTGACTGCATGAACTCCTTGTACAACTGTTGGATATAAGACTAATTGAACAATAGGAAATCTTCGAGCCACTGTTGTTTGAATATCTTGAATAACCGCACCTGATTCACTCGTTAAAATCGCAATTTTTTTAGGGAATTGAGGGATTGGCTTTTTGGAAGAGAAAATAAACCTTCAGCTTCTAATTTTTTTCTTCAATTGTTCATAGGCTAAATAAAGAGCTCCAACTCCATCCGGTTCCATATGTTCAATATTAATTTGGTACTGTCCTGATTTTTCAAAAACCGAAACTTTACCAATCACTAATACTTTCATTCCTTCTTCAGGACGGAATTGAATTTTTTTAAAGGCAGATTGGAACATTGTTGCAGAAATAATGGCATTTTCATCTTTTAAACTAAAAATACTGGTGAGTCGGACGTAAACGGAAATTTGAAATTTCTCCAGTTAGATGAGACTCTTCCTAGATGAGGATCTTTATCAAATTTATATTTTTTATATTTTTGTTAATGCCGAGACTGTTACATATTCTTCACTCATAAATGTTTTCCCTCTTAGATGCATTAAGATACGTCTGCTCTAATAACATCGCAATGGTCATTGGACCAACTCCACCTGGTACTGGAGTAATGGCACTTACTTGATCTTTAACGCTATCAAAATCCACATCTCCAACGATTTTTCCAGATTCTAATCGATTAATACCTACATCAATGATGACAGCACCTTTTTACATGTTCTCTCAAAACTAAATTTGGTTTTCCAACCGCACTAATAATAATATCGGCACGAGCGATTTGTTTCTCTAAATCTTTTTGTTCGACTATGACAAACAGTTACCGTTGCTCCACGATTTAAGCCTAATAAAGCCATTGGACGACCAACAATCGTACTTTGTCCAATGACAACCATTTCTTTTCCAGTAAGATCAATTTCATACTCTTCTAATAATCGAATAATTCCTTTTGGGGTACACGGGACAATACTTTCATCTTTTTGAAGTAATTTTTCCTAAATTCACAGGATGGAATCCGTCCACATCTTTTTCTGGGAACAATGGCTTCTAATACTGCCTGGCTATTAATCTGTTTTGGTAACGGTAATTGGACTAAAATTCCATGAATAGCATCATCTTCATTTAATGTTTTAATTTTTCTAATAACTCTTCTTGAGTAGTAGTCTCAGGTAATCTTTCAACAACCGAATGAAATCCCACTTCATTTGCAGCACGTTCTTTATTTTCGTACATAAATTTGACTAGCAGGATCTTCTCCTACTAATAATACGACTAAACCGGGTTTTACTTCCTGTTCTTCTACTTTTTGTTTCAATTCTTGACGAATTTTTTTAAGGCTAAACTTTTTACCATCTAATACAATCGCCATTTACTCACTCCTTTAAATAAAAAATTGAACAAAAAGTGTTCCTGGAAGCAAATCATTGCTTCAGGGCGCCTTCTTGCTCAACCTCCTATACTGACTTACCCTTCAACAAAGTTTGATAAGACACCATTAATAAATTTCGCTGATTTTTTTCATCACTATATAATTTTGCAATTTCAATTGCTTCATTCAATCGCAACTGTTTGAGGAACTTCCAATTCAGGTGAACGCATTTCGCAAACTGCTACACGCATAATCATTAAATCTAAGCGAACGATTCGATTTAATTCCCAACCTTTTAAATGTGAGGAAATTAAAGCATCAATCTCTTCTAACTGGTTTTGAACCCCTTGGATTAAATCTAATGAATAATGAATTTCTGGAAACTCATCTAATAACGCTTCATTAGAATATACTTCTTCATCAAATGATTGTTCATCATGCAATACATCTAACGCTAAGCGAACAGCATCAAATTCTGATAAATCTTTACAAATATCCATTTGATACAAAGCTTGAATAGCAATAATACGTAGTGCACGTCTTTTTAATGGGTTACGACTCACTCTTCATCCCCCAATTCGAAAAATTCTGAATCAACATTTTTTTGCTGGAATAATTGTTTTGAACATGAATATTTACTTGAGAAATTTCTAATTCACAACTAAATAATAATTGTTCTTTAATTTTTATTTTTGTAATAATAATGCTAATTTTGGAATAGATACTCCATAATCAACATTACCGTACACATCAAGAATAAATTCACCTTGTTCTTGGGTTAAATAAGCACCTTTAGCTAGTTCTTCACGGCCAAAAAGTGTATTCACACTTGTCTTAATAATTCCTGATAAAGGATGGAATCCTTCCACTTTAGAAAGCAACAATTCCTGCAATGCTCTCAATCACTTCAGGGGCAATTTCAATAGCACCTAAAACGGCTGTTTGATTTGAATATTTTTTCCATAATGAACCTCCTTTTTACAAAGATTCTGAATCGCTATCTAACTCAATGAGCATCACGAATCATGATCTTCACTCTCTTCTACAGTTTACCATGATTTTTGTTCTATCACAACTCACAAGGTAGTATCTTATAAAATAATCAATTCGCGTGGAACTTGTTGAATCACTTCTCCACCAGTTGGTGTAATAATAATATCATCTTCAATACGAACACCACCAACACCTGGAATATAAATTCCTGGTTCATTTTGTAATCACATTCCCTGGAACAAATGCTTGAGTTGCTAAACGACTTACATTTGGTGCTTCATGAATTTCTAAACCAATTCCATGACCAGTTGAGTGCGTGAAGTATTCGCCATATCCTTTACTTGCAATATAATCACGAGCAATTTTATCTAATTCTACTCCAGTTTTACCTGGTCCTGCTGCTGCACTTACTAATAATTGAGCTTGTAACACAACATCGTGAATTTCTTTTTAATTGATCTATTGGTTTCCCCTACAGCAATTGTACGAGTCATATCAGAAACATACCCTTGATAGTAACATCCAAAGTCTAATGTTACTAAATCACCCGTTTCGATTAATTTTTTTCACTAGCAACACCATGTGGCATTGAAGAACGCACACCACTAGCAATAATCGTATCAAATGAAACGCCAGATGCGCCTTGTTTTTCTCATGAAGAAATCTAATTCATTGGCCACTTCAATTTCACTCATACCTGCTTTTAGTACATTTAAAAATATGTAAAAAGGCTGCATCAGAAATCGAACAAGCTTTTACGAATTGTTTGAATTTCTACTTCATCTTTAATTTCACGAATTTTTCTACTAATCCTTGAGTTGGAACTAAATCTGTATCAAATTCATCTTCAAAAACTTCTAGCATAGAAACAGATAAGTGGTCTGCTTCAAACCCAACATGTTTTTAATCCATGTTTTTTTCAATTAATTCACGGAATACACCTAACCAACCTGTTTTTATGTTCAATCACTGTAAATCCTTGTGCTTGTTTTTTTGAGCTTGTTGAGTATATCGAGCATCTGTTACAAAAATATGCTTCATTTAATGTAATTAATGAAAAAAACCTGTTGTACCTGTAAAATTCACTAGGTAACGTAAATTATATGGACTATAAACAATCAATCCATCAATTTCTAAATCCTTCATCGCATTTCTTACTTTTTCAACTCTAATCATATAATCACCTTCCAAAATCTTTTTGTGTAACCTAGTATAACAAAAACTCAATAATATATATGATTTTTAAGAAAAATAAACTTTTTAGGGGTAACCTAAAAGTTTATTTTTCTTCTACTATTACTTCAGTTAATGTTTGAGAAAAAAATTTAATCCTAATTCTCTTCCCTAACTTATCAGCCCATCTTGGTATCGTTAATGTTTTTTACTGGTTCTTGATTTTCCCTAAATATTTGTTTACATCCACACAAACCATAGATACAAAAGATTTTTTTGTATCAAATTTTAATTCAATATCTTTATCATCTTTGAAAGGATTATGCTCAACTAAAGATAAAGAATTTATATCTGATGGTTTAGGTAAATCTATATCATTTTCAATACAATCCGCAGCATTCATACCTAACCATTCACTTGCCATTTCCAATGCATCACTAATATCTTTTCCTTGAGTACCAGACATATCTGAAAAAAATCTGGAAAATGTACAAAAGTAAAGGTGCACTTGTATCATCTGAATCATCATAATAAAATAACGCTGGATAAGTCACTAACATTTTTCATACCTCCAATTAGAAAAGCAGAGGCTGAGTATTATAACCCAGCTTGCTTTCTTATCCCTTTTTCAGTGAATTTATTTAACTCACCATGGGGAATAATGATAGGTCTTTCTCCTTGTTTCTCCATTTTTACATGAGAACCTTTACCACCTTTTTGTTTTTAACCAACCATGAGCGATAAGAAGTTTGACCATCTCATTTTTGTGTCATCGGCATAGCGCTCTACCTCCTGACTTACAGATATTATAGCACGTATTACACGTGTAATTCAATTATTTGGATGTACGTATTAATATAAAAACAACTATAACAAAATGTCATAGTTGTCCTGTATTATTTTTAAAATTTTTCTAAATTTTTTTCTAAGCGTTGGCTTACTAATTCTTCTTTTTGATTTTTGTCCGCCATTCTTTTTAAAGATTCCAATAAAGATGTTTGAAGATCTGTCGCAATTTTTTTAAACGAACGGTTTTTTCTCTAAAAATAATTTTTATCGACAATTCCCTCTTCGAGTAATTCCTTACTTGTAAACTTCATTAATTCACTTGCTTGTTCAGCTTTTTGTACTATCTTTCCACAAAAATAGAAGCAAATCCTTCTGGAGATAAGATTGAATAAATAGCATATTCCATCATCCAAACTTCATTAGCAACAGCCAATGCAATGGCTCCTCCACTTCCACCTTCACCCATTAAAATGGCAATAACTGGAACAGTTAAATGACTCATCTCTTGAAGATTTTTAGCAATGGCTTCCCCAATCCCTCTATCTTCAGCACTTTTTTACCACAAAAAGCTCCAGCTGTATTAATCATGGTAATAATTGGTCGATTAAATTTTTTCAGCCTGTTTCATCAGTCTTAAACTTTTTCGATAGCCTTCTGGATGAACTTGTCCAAAATTACGCTCAATATTTTCTTTTAATGTATGACCTTTTTGCATTCCTATAACTGTAACTGGAATTTCTTTTAAACGAGCAATTCCTCCAATAATAGCAGCATCATCTGCAAAAAAACGATCTCCTTTTAATTCAATAAAGTCCTCAAAAATTTCGTCAATCCATTCTTTAGTAGTTGCACGGTTAATATCACGTGCTTTTTTTGGACGATTTTTCATTGGTTTCATCTGAATTCCTCCTCTAAAGAATGTAGACTTAGAATAGTTTTTAATGTTTCCTTTAACTGAGTACGATGAATAATGGCATCAATAAATCCATTTGCCTGTACAGTTTCTGCTTGTTGGAAATCGTCCGGTAATTTTTCTTTCATCGTTTGCTCAATCACACGTTTACCGGCAAATCCAACAATTGCTTTCGGTTCACTAATAATAATATCCCCTTGCATCGCAAAAACTTGCTGTGACACCACCAGTTGTAGGATCTGTTAATACCGTGATGTATAATAATCCTGCTAAGTGATGTGCTTGAACTGCTGCACTAATTTTTTTGCCATTTGCATTAAAGAAATAAATTCCTTCTTGCATTCTAGCGCCACCAGAAGCTGTGCAAACAATAATTGGAAGCTTTCTCTTTGTTGCTTCTTCAAAGGCTAAAGTCAGTTTCTCACCAACTACTTGTCCCATTGAACCCATCATAAAATAAGGATTCATAATCGCTAAAACAAAGGGAAACTGACTAATTTTTTTGCAAGTCCAACCGTTACAGCTTCTTGTTCTCCTGTTGTTTGTCTAGCTTTTTCTGTTTCAAATCATACCCCGGAAAGTCAACGGGTACTTTTTACCTTTGTATCAACAAACCATTCTTCAAACTCATCTGTCATAAAATCAATTCTTTGTTTTTGGTGTTAATCTAAAATGATAATCACAATTTGGACAAATTTGAAATTCCCCAATATCATCCAAATAAACTGTTTTTTTGACATTGAGGGCATTGAATCCATTTTCCATCGGGAATCATTGGAGCTTTTTCAGATTCTACTACATCAACAGGATTCTGTTTTTAATGAAATATAAGGACGTTTTTTAAATAAACCCATCTAATCACCCCTTTATGGACGAGACTCATGAAACCACTCTGGTAAGAATTTTTCTTCTACAACATTTGTCGTATAATCTCCTCTTTCAAAGAAAGGTGTTACTAATAAATCTTGTAAAAATTCTTTATTTGTCTCTACGCCTTCAACTACTAATTCTTGAAGAACTCGTTGCATTTTTTTGAAATAGCTTGAGCTCTACTTGGTGCATGTACAATTAATTTTGATAACATGGAATCATAAAATGGTGGAATTTTTATATCCAGAATATAAAGGCAGATTCAATTCTTACACCTAAACCTCCATTTGGTTGATGTAAGACTTCAATCTTACCTGGAGAAGGTCTAAAAGTTTTCTCTTGGGCATTCTGCATTTAAACGACATTCGATTGAGTGTCCTTTAATATGAATGTCATCTTGAGTAAAGCTTAATTTTTCCCCATAAGCTACTTTTAATTGCCATTCTACTAAATCAATTCCTGTAATCATTTCTGTAATAGGATGTTTCCACTTGGATACGAGTATTCATTTCCATAAAGTAGAAATTTTTATCCTCATCTACTAAAAAAATTCAATCGTACCCGCATTTTTCATAACCTACTGATGTTGCAGCTAACACGGCTGCTTGCCCCATTTTTTCACGTAATTCGTCATCTAAATAAGGACTTGGTGCTTCTTCAATGATTTTTTTGATTTTTTTCGTTGTAAAGAACAATCACGTTCTCCTAAATGAACAACATTGCCATGAGAATCTGCTAAAATTTGAAACTCAATATGTTTTGGCAGGATAAATGATTCGCTCAATATACACTTCTTCATTTCCAAATCCTTGAAGCGCTTCTTGTTGAGCAGCGAGAAATTGTTTTTCAAATTCATCAATCGTTTGAACTTTACGAATTCCTTTTCCGCCACCACCTGCGACAGCTTTAATTAAAAGAGGAAATCAATCTTTTCTGCAATTTTCAAGCCTTCTTCAACTGTAGGAACAACCCCATCACTACCTGGTATAACAGGAACTCCTGCTTTCATCATTTGTTTACGAGCTTGTGCCTTATCCCCCATCATTTTGAATAACATGTGCGCTAGGTCCAATAAATTTTAACCTGACATTCCTCACACATTTTTGCAAATTTAGGGATTTTTCTGATAAAAAAACCAAATCCCTGGATAGATCGCTTGTGATCCAGTTAATACAGCTGCACTTAAAATATTTTTCAACATTCAAATACGATTCTTTACTAATATTTTTTTACCAATACATACTGCATAATCTGCTAATTGTACATGTAATGCTTCAGAATCAGCCTGAGAATATACTGCTACTGTTTCAATTTGAAGTTCTCTACATGCACGAATCAATCGACAAACAATTTCTCCTCGATTCGCAATTAAAAATTCTTTTTAAACATATCCTACCTACCAATAATAAAGGTTAACTCCGCTTCACAAACAACTTTACCATCTACAAAGGCTTTTGCTTTTACCAATTCCTGCATATTCTTTTTAATTTAAGAATATCCACTTGAAGCGTTAAAAACATCACCAGGTGTTACTTTTTTTCTAAATTTTACGTGATTTAATCCACCTAAATAAACTGTTTTTCCTTTAAAACTTTCTAATGATAATAATGGAATTGAGCCAGCTTGCGCTAAAGCTTCTACAATTAAAACTCCTGGCAATACTGGTTCTCCAGGAAATGTCCTTGGAAAACATGCTCATTATACGTTACATTTTTAGTAGCAACCACGTGCTCCCCGGTATTAATTCTTCAACACGGTCAATATATAAAATCGGAAAACGATTTGGAATTAATTTCATTACATCTGTTACTGTCATTACACTCATGATGAACCTCCTAAATTTTTCTTTTAAAAAGCAAATAATTCTTGCCCATAATCTACCATTTGTCCATTTTTCAACAAGTACTTCTACCACTTCACCTGAAAAAAATCTGCAGTAATTTCATTCATAATTTTTCATAGCTTCGATAATACATACTGGTTGTCCAACTTGAACTTTATCTTGTACTTGTACAAAAGTAGGATCATCTGGAGAAGGTGCTAAATACACAATCCCCACAATTGGACTTTTTAATATACTGTAAATCTTCTTTTGCAACTGTTTCTTGAACTTCCGGTGCTTTTCGCAACTACCGTTTCAGAAACAACCTCTTTTATAGGTACTACTAGTGACGGCTTCTCTTCGATAGCTTCAGTAACTTTTTTTAGAACCACTTACTGGATAATTTTCACGTTTAGAAAGTTGAAGATCTACTCCCTCTTGTTGTAAATGTAATTCCATTAAACTTGAACTATCGAATAATGAAACAATGGCTTTTAAATCCTCTATATTCATACATTACCCTTTCCACTTTTTAAAGCATAATACTGCATTATGTCCACCAAATCCTAGTGAATTACTAATGGCAACATTTACTTCCTTTGCTACCCCCGTTTGAGCTGTAACATTTACAGAACATGCTTCATCTTGTTCTTTTACATTAATAGTTGGCGGAATAAAGTCTTCTCCAACTGCTTTTGATACAAGCAATCGCTTCAATAGCTCCTGCTGCACCTAATAAATGTCCTGTCATTGATTTTGTACTTGAAACATGTACATGGTCTGCTGCATCTTTTAAAGCATAGCGAATTGCTGTTACTTCAGAAGAATCATTTGCAGGAGTACTTGTTCCATGAGCATTAATATAATCTACATCACTTGGAGATAATTGAGCTTCATCCAAAAGCATGTAAAAATAGCTTTTTCCTGCACCACTACCATCTGGTGTAGGTGCTGTCATATGATAAGCATCAGCTGTTGCTCCATAACCAACGATTTCAGCATAAATCGTTGCGCCTCTCTTTGAGCATGTTCTAAACTTTCTAATACAACAACTCCTGCTCCTTCTCCCCATTACAAAAACCATTACGGTTTTTTATCAAATGGGATTGAAGCTGCATTTGGATCTTGACTATTACTTAATGCTGTTAAAAGCAGCAAATCCAGCAATACCAATCTCACAAATCGTTGCTTCTGAACCACCAGCTAAAAATCACATCAGAATATCCATGTTTAATATTTCTGAATGCTTCTCCAATCGCATGACTTCCACTTGCACATGCTGTAACAATTGAAGAACAAATTCCTCTAGCTCCAGTTTTCATTGAAATATTTCCAGCAACCATATTTCCAATTGTCATTGGTACAAATAACGGTGCAACTCTTGTAGGACCTTTTTTTCATGCATTTTAATAATTTGTTGTTCCATCGTTGGAAGACCTCCAATACCAGAACCAACAATTACTCCAAAACGATCAAAGTCTGTATTTTTCTGTTGTAATCCCACTATTTTTCAACGGCTTGTAACGCTGCAGCAATTCCATATTGGCAAAATAAATCCATACGTTTTGCTTCTTTACGGTCCATATATAAAGTAGGATCAAACCCTTTTACTTCTGCTGCTACATGAACATCAATATCTTTCGTATCAAATTTTGTAATGAAATCTATCCCATTCTTACCATTTTTCAATCCATCCCAGTAACTGGCAACATCATTTCCTAATGGCGTAATAGCCCCCATTCCTGTAATGACAACTCGATTCATGATTTTTCCTCCTTTACATGTATAAACCACCGTTAATTTGTAGTACTTGTCCTGTCATATATTTTTGTTCTGCTAAATACAAAACAAGCTTCAGCAATATCTTCTACTGTTCCAAATTTACGCATTGGAATTTGTTTTTTTCCCATTCCTTACGAATTTTTTTCTGGAAGTGCTTGTGTCATTTCAGTATCAATATAGCCAGGTGCAATTGCATTGACCGTAATACCTCTTGATCCAATTTCTTTTAGCTACTGATTTTTTGTTAGGCCAATAATCCCTGCTTTACTTGCAGCATAATTAACTTGACCAGCATTACCAGAAACACCAACAATACTTGTCATATTAATAATACTTCCTGATTTTTTTGACGTACCATGTATGGACTAGCAAAACGAATGAGATTAAAAACATCCTTTTAAATTAATATCAATGACATCATCAAAATCTTCCTCTTTCATTTTTAACACTAATCCATCACGTGTAATCCCAGCATTATTGACTAATACATCAATTTTTGAAAACTTTTTCAATTGTTTTTTCGATTAAATTTTCTGCAACTTCAAATTTTTGAAATATCACCAACAACAGTTAGTACTTCTCCAGGATATGGAGAAAATAAATCTAATATTTCTTGGCTAATTTCTGAAGTTGCATTAAAGTACAATATTAGCTCCTTCTTTTGCAAAAAGCTAATGCAATGCCTAATCCAATTCCTCTTCTACTTCCAGTTACGACGACTGTCTTATCGATAAATTTCATATACTCTCCTCTTTCATTCTACGTAATTCTTGTACTGTTTGATTCAATTGTTTGATTGATTCCGTTTGAAGTACAGTTACTTCGATTGAATGACTTTTGGCAATTTGTTTAATCATTTGAGATAAACTTTTTCCAGGTCCAATTTCTACAAACACTCGTACACCTTGTTCTAACATCCATTCAACATTTTGTTTCCATTTAACTGAATGAGTGATTTGTTGTGTTAATATCTCTACTTCAATTGGAATAGAATGTGGTACTCAGTCACATTACTTAATACTGGAATACTTGGTGTTTTGAAACGGAATTGTTTGTACAAAGTCACTAAATTTTTTTCTGCTGCTGGAGCCATTAATTCAGTATGAAAAGCTCCACTTACTGGAAGAACGATGGCACGTTTTACTCCTTGTTCTTTTAATTTTTTCTACTGCGATTTCAACAGCATCCTTTTTTCCACCGATTACTAGTTGCCCTGGTGTATTATAATTTGCAGGCGATACTAATAATCCTTGTTGTTGTAATTCTTTACATACCTTTTCAATGACTTCATCTTCTAATCCCAAAATAGCAGCCATTGTACCAGCATTTTGATTAGCTGCCTCTTGCATCCATTCTCCTCGTTTTTGAAACAAGCTTCAATACTGATTCATAACTTAATGCACCACTTGCCATTAATGCACTATATTCCCCAAGAGATAGACCGGCAACTATATCTGGATGAAATCCTTCTTCTTCAAGAAATTGTAAAAATAAAGCTTTAGAAACAAATAATAATAATGGCTGTGTATACTTTGTTTCATGAAGTTTTTTGTAGAATGTTCATCTTCTAATAGTTCTAATACTGAAAAAAATCTAATACCTTTTGTGTTTGTTCTAATAAATTCTGACCCTTAGGATTTTTCTAGAAATTCTAACCCCATTTGAGGTTTTTGACTTCCTTGTCCCGGGAAAATAAAAAGCCGTTTTTCATAAAGCACTCCTTATATTTTTGAAGTTCAAAATAAAATTTCCTTAAAAAATTAGAATCCAAAACGTTTCATTTGTTCTTGAATCGTTTTTTTGAGATTCAACCATTAATTCATCAATAATTTCTTTACAAGTTTCTTCTTTTTGAATTAAACCAGCAATTTGACCTGCCATCATCGAGTCCCATTTGAGTGTCACCTTCGACAACAATTCGTCTTAAAAGCTCCTTTTTCCGATTTCTTCTAATCGCTCAAAATCAGGATTTTCTTTACTAGTTTCTTCTTTTTTTCTGCCTGTAAATAAATTTTTGTTAATTTGTTTCGCAATACACGAACTGGATGTCCTGTGATTTGACCTGTAATAACAGTATCAATATCTTTTGCTTTAATCACTGCTTGTTTAAAAATTATCATGTGCAGTAGATTCTTTTTGCAACTAAGAATCTAGTTCCTAATTGTACTGCTTCAGCCCCTAACATAAAGGCAGCTGCCATTCCACGTCCATCTCCAATACCACCAGCAGCGATAACTGGAATAGTTACAGCATCGACAACTTGAGGTAATAATGCGATAGTTGTTGTTTTACCAATATGACCTCCAGCTTCCATCCCTTCAATAACAACAGCATCAGCTCCAGCTTTTTCCATACGTTTTGCTAAAGCAACAGAAGCCACTACTGGAATTACAGTAATACCTGCCGCTTTAAATTTATCCATATATTTTCCAGGATTTCCAGCTCCAGTACAAACAACTTTTACACCTGCTTTGCAGACTACGTCGACAACTTCATCAACAAACGGACTTAATAACATAATATTCACACCATATGGTTTATCCGTTAATTGCTTCATTTCATCAATGAATCCTTGTACAACTGGACCAGGAGCATGACCACATGCAATAATTCCTAGTCCACCTGCATTGGATACTGCACTTGCAAGTGACGGATTAGCAACCCATGCCATTCCGCCTTGAATGATAGGATATTGGATACCAAGTAATTGACAAATTTTTTTGATTCCATATAACTCATTCCCTTATTATTTTTTTCTGCTAATTGACTATCAACGTATTTTTACTAAATCTTCTACTGTTTCTAATCCATCTTCTGTATCAATTTTTACATCAAATTCATCTTCAATATCATTAATGATTTGGAATAAATCTAAGCTATCAGCGTCTAATTCATCTTTTAAGCTAGTTGATAATTGTACTTCTTCTTTTTCTTTTCCTAATTGCTCTGTAATAATTTCTTGAATTTTTTTCGAATGTCATGTTTGTTTCCTCCAAATAGTTAAATTGTTGTGATGATACTTCCCCAAGATAAACCACCACCAAAGCCACTTAAAAAGTAGCTTTTTGTCCACTACCAATTGTAATCGATTGATTTTGAACTAATTCATCAAGAAGAATCGGAACACTTGCTGCTGAAGTATTACCAACTCTTTCTAAATTTGTTGGGAATTTTATCAATTGGTTGTTTTAATTTTTTTGCAACTTGTTCGATTAAACGAATATTTGCTTGATGAAGAATATACAAATCTACTTCATCAGCGCTCATATGAGCTTTTTCTAGAGTTTCTGAAATATTTTTAGGAACTTCCCTTGAAACGAGTTCAAAAACTCCCCTACCGTCCATTTTCATTGTGGAGAGTGTATGTTGCTCCATTCTTTCACCACAAACTAAAGCGTCTCCTTTTAAACCGTCAGAAAGTAAACTTTCAACGAATACATGTGTTTGATCAGTTTTTTTCTAATAAAACTGCACCTGCTCCATCCCCAAATAGAATGGCAGTTGATCGATCCTTCCAGTCTAAAACAGATAACATTGTTTCAGCACCAATCACAATACCATATTTTTGATTTCCGGCTGAGAGCATCTTTATTCCTGTAGATAAAGCAAATACAAATCCTGCACAAGCAGCACTTATATCAAATGCAAATGCATGATTCGCTCCAATTGCTCCTTGAACTTTTGCTGCACAAGAAGGACTCATAGTGTCAGGAGTCATTGTAGCTACGATGACAAATTCAATTTCAGCTGGATGTATCTTAGACTCTTCTAAAAGCTTCTGAGCAGCTTTTATCGCTAAATCACTTGTTGTTAATTCTTTAGCGTAGCGTCTAGTTTGAATTCCAGTTCTTTTTTGAATCCATTCATCTGTAGTATCTAATTGCAGTTCCCAATCAGCATTTTTATTTCATGAATTGGTAGGTAAGAACTTGTATGAATCACTTTTACAGTGGACATCAAATCTCCTTTTTGAACTTCAGCTTTAGCTTCATGTAAAAAGTTATATAAATTATGAAGACCTTTTACTAAGATAGCCATTTCTTCCTCGTTCATTCCTTGAATCGTTCCTTCACTAGTTTTTCATGAAACTTGCGATGTAATCGATACAAAAAGACGTCCTTTACTTGTTAAACCTAATCTAACAATACGTCGATCTTTTGCATCTTTTAAACGTTCGACATACCCTTTTTTCACTAATGCATTAACTGCTACTGTTAGCGTCCCAACCGTTACATTTAATGAATTGGCAACTTCAGTGGTCGTAAGTTCATGGTACATGCCAATGGCTTCAATGGCATGCATTTCTTTAATGGATAAATCTTTAAAATTGACTTTTGCGCCAATGAAGATTCTTCAATATCCAGCATTTGGTTAAAGACGTCTACCAAATACTCGTTAATTTTTCTCTAGAGGTGTTTCCATTACTTTCTCCTAATTAGTTTGAATATCAAATCATTTGATATTCAAACTATACTAAATAATACTTTGATTGTCAAACATTTTTTGCAATTTCTCTTTCAACCTTCATTTTTTAAGAATTTGAAGAAATACTTTCATTTATTCAATTGGTGTAAAAAAATTAACCTTAATGCATGTAATAACTACTACTGTACTTCCTTCGTGAAGAATAACTCCAAGCGTTAAATCACTCCAACCAAGAAAATTTAATAGCACTAATATAATCACAATCAATAAAGAAAAAAATTAAATTTTGCTTTGTAACAGTCATCATTAATTTTGGAAACCTGATGCAATGTTTTTTTAAAGAATCTAATTGACTATTCATCAATACAATATCACTTGATTCCATTGCAACATCCGTTCCTTTTTCCCATTGCAATTCCAACTTCTGCATTCACTAATGCTGGAGCATCATTAATACCGTCTCCTACCATTGCAATAGTCGGATATTTCATAGACCACTCTTTTTAAGATGTTTGTTTTTTTCTTCAGGTAATACATTAGCTCTTACTTCCTCCACTTCTAGTTCTTTTTGCAATCGCCTCAGCTGTTTGGATAGAATCTCCTGTTAAAAGCATCGTTTGAATATTTTTCTTGTTTAAAAATAATCAATCACTTGTTTTTGCTTCTTCTTTTGGTGTATCTAATAACGCTACTGCTCCGACTACTAAATAGTCCTCACTTAATACGACAACTGTTTTTCCTTCATTCATCCACTGCTCAACAATTTGCTTCATATTTTTCCTAATGTAGCAAAACTAGAAGGTTTTCCAACGCGATACGTATGATTTCTGTGAGTTGCTTCTAATCCAATCCCTACTTTTTGGTATTACAGATAATGAGTAAGTACGATAAGCTAATCCAGATTCCACGATTGCAAAGGCTAATGGATGATTTACTTTTTCTCCATAGATACTAGAATGAGAATATAATTCTAAATTCACGATTCTTCTCCATCACTTTATCCACAACTTTTGGTGTACCATTTGTGAGTGTTCCCGTTTTTATCAAAAGCAATTGCTTCAACTTCAGATATTTTTCTCTAAAGAAGCTCCAGATTTAATAAAGATCCCTTTTCTAGATAAAGTTGAAATAGCTGCTACCGTTACTGGTGTAGCACTAGCGGCTAGTGCACATGGAGATACAGCTATTAAATAAACCATTCCACGATAAAAAGCTGTTAAGAAATCCCATTTTAACAATAGAATTCCAATTGCTAACACAACTGGGAATAAAGCCAATACAATTGTGACATAGACTGGTTCCCATTTCTTTAAAAAACTCCCCGTACGAGTCAATGATTGACCAGCTTCTTGTACTAAAGTAATAATCTTTCCAAGTACACTATCTTGTTGTTTTTTAGTAACCTTAACAATCAGTGTTTTGGGTTAAATTTAAAGTTCAGCAAACACTTCACTTCCTACTGCTTTTTTTCAACTGGAATTGATTCTCCCAGTTACAGAAGCTTGATTAATAGAGGACATTCCTTCAATAATGATTCCATCTGCTGAAATTTGACTTCCATTCAATACTTGGATAATATCTCCAATTTCTAAAGAAGAAGCATCTACTTCTTCAAAGTGTCCGTTATTCATTTTTTTCAACGCTACTTTTGGCTGTAATTGTAATAAGTGAGTCATATCTTTACGACTTTTCTTTTCTACATATTCCTCAAGGGAATGGGCAAGCGTAAAAATAACAATTAGCATTGCTGCTTCTTCAAATTTCCCAATAAAAATTGCACCTAGTGCAGCAAGTGTCATTAGTAAGTGAACATTAGGACGAAACTTTTTAAATTGTTTTGTTTCCTCTATTGTGTCCATAATACCTTCAACAATGACTTCTTTCCCAATACAAGCAATGGATAAAAAGAAATAAAGCATTTGCATACCCATCCTACACTACTTTCTAACATCAATGCTAATACAAACATACCAATCGCAAGAACCCAGCGTTGCAAAGAAATTTCATGATGATGGTGACCGGAACAATGACCACAATGATCATGATGGTGGTGAGTGGTCACCATGTTCATGCAAATGATGATGAGAATCATGATCGTGACTATGATGTTCACTATGTTCATGAGAATGATGGTGAGAATTATGATTGTGACTATGATGTTCACTATGTTCATGATGATGTGTTTCTTCATTTATTCTTTGATTCAATAATTGATTCCATTTTAGTTTTGAAAAGCTTCCATAAATTCTTCTAAAAGCTTTAAATTGATGTTTCATACCCCACACCCTTTCTTACTGAATCTATTATACATGAACATTCATGTTTCAACAAAAAAAAATGACTTTTTCTAGCATCCTTTACTACTTAAAAAGGTCACATTTTTAAACGTTTATACATATCCATGGGAATAAAAATGACTTATCATAATAGCAATAACTCATATTTATAAGTATATTTCTAACCCACCCTACAAAAAAATGACTTTTTTAGTAGTAGAAGCAATATAAGCCAGTTTGAGCTTATATTGCAGAAACTCGAGACCAAGGCTCGAAGTTTAGCCATGAATTCGCATAGCGGAGCTGCTGGCGTCCTTTACTATAAAAAGTCAATTTCGACAAATTTTCTAGTCTAACAAATCGCTCAAATCAATGGTGTCTAATGTCATTTCCGTTGAAGTTTGAGCCATAATCGATTCATAATCAAAATAATCATTAATCGTTAATTGATTCAACTGATAAATTTGCTCAAACAAATTATCAGGCTTCTGCTTCTTCCAGCGATACGTCACAAAATAAGTGGCAATATCATAACTAGAAATCGATTCATATCCCTGAGTTATAAATTCAATAATTTTTATAACTTAACCAAGGACGAAAACTGTTCCAATAATTCCTCTTGCTTATTCATCATACCAACACAAAAACACTATTCCGCATCAGCAACAGCTAAACCACTATCGCCTACAGTTGGAACAACATGATGAATCGCACGACGTTCAAAACGTTAAATAAACACCATCACAATCGATTTCAACAGTTTGTGCATCCGTATCAATATAATGAACAATTCCATGTAAACCACCAATCGTAACAATGTGATCTCCTGCTTTTCAAAGCATTCATTTGCTCTTGTAATTTTTATTACGCTCACGATTTTTACGACCAATAAACCACCAAAGGGCTCCTAAACCTACAATATAAAGTAACAATAATGCTAAACTCATTTTCAACACTCCTTCATTTAATGTATTACTACTGTATCAAATTTTTTTCCTAAGAATACTAGAAATTACGAGCATTTTCTTTATTAAATCCATATTCTTCGAAAAATGCTTCTCTAAATTCTAGTAAATTATCATCCATAATAGCTTGACGAACTTGTTTTCATTAAGTTTAATAAAAAGTATAAATTATGATAACTTGTTAAACGTAAGCCAAATGTTTCATCTGCTTTAAATAAATGACGAATATACGCACGAGAATAATTACGACATGTGTAGCAATTACATTTTTCATCAATTGGACGGAAATCACGTTCATATTTCGCATTTTTAACAACAAGACGACCTGCGCTCGTCATACAAGTCCCATTTCTTGCAATACGTGTTGGAAGTACACAGTCAAACATATCGACTCCACGGATTACTCCGTCAATTAATGAGTCAGGAGAACCTACTCCCATTAAGTAACGTGGTTTATGAGACGGAATCAGTGGCGTTACATAGTCTAATACTTCATTCATTTCTTGTTTTGTTTCCCCTACAGATAATCCACCAATAGAATACCCAGGGAAATCAAGAGAAATCATATCTTTAGCATGATCCATTCGTAAATCTTTGTATCCTGCCCCTTGTAAAAATTCCAAACAAGGCTTGAGTTTCTGGAGATTTATGAGCTTTCAATCCACGTTCTGCCCATCTTGTTGTACGAGCAATAGAGTTTTTCACATAATCATGAGTATGATGGAAATCTGGACACTCATCAAAACTCATAATAATATCTGCCCCTAATTTATTTTTGTACGTCAATTGAAATTTCTGGAGATAAAAATAATTTTGATCCATTTTAAATGGTTTCTAAAATGTACGCCCTCTTCTTCAATTCTTCTCATATCACTTAAAGAGAATACTTGGAAACCTCCTGAATCTGTTAAGATTCCTTTTTCCAATTCATAAAATTATGTAATTTTTCCTGCTTCATCTACAATATCCGCACCTGGACGTAACCATAAGTGATATGTGTTACTTAAAATAATATTTGCTCCCATTTCATCTAATTCTTCTGGAGACATTGATTTTACAGTTGCAAGTGTTCCTACAGGCATAAACATTGGAGTTGGAAAAAGTTCCATGTGGTGTAATAATTTCTCCAAGACGAGCACCTGTATGTTTTTTTCTGTTTTAATTAAGCGATAAGTTACAGCTGGTTGTGTCATTTCTACATTCCTTTCTTTATACAGTCAACTATATAACTGTATCTTACTATGTTCTATTTGTCCAATATTTTTATAAGATTTTTAAGTAAATAAACAAAAAAACTTCAAAAGTTAGATTCTATTTCTAACTTTTTGAAGTTCAATTCTCTATTGATAGATTATGCAGTTTGAATGGCACGATAGCTATAGGATGGTTCTTTTAGTTTTTTTCATCAAACACAATATCTAAATCGTGACCTTGGAAAAACCATTCATCACCTATTTCAACAAAATAAGTAATCCCATTTTTTTCCACACTAACAAATGGATTATTTGGTGAATCAACTTCTACTGCAAAGAAAAACCTTCATGAATTGGACTGCATCCATAAACTTTTCCTAAAAAGCGAACACCACGTTCTTTAGAAACTCCCATTTCTTCTTCAAACCATGCTTGTGATTTTTTTCATCAATTGTTAATTTCATATGCCCCCATCCTTTAACTTCATTTCTTGATAATAGTTTACCATAATTTCTAAAAATCTTGCTTTTTACTTTTGCTTGCAATAATGGGTTAGCCATAAAAGAGTACATCCATATTTAGACAGAGCGGTAAATCCATTTGCTTCATAAAATGCAATTGTTTTTACTTCACTATCCGTTGTTAAAATGATTTGATACACTTCATTAAAATACTCCAGTGTTTGACTAAGTAATTGTGTACCGATTCCCTGCCTTTGATATTCAGGGAAGTACAATAATATCTTGAATATAGAGAATAGAATACCCATCTCCTACTGCTCTTAAAAAAATCCAATTAACTTTTCCTTCTTCATCTCTTGCTGTTAGTATAAACAAACTATGTTCTAATGCATTTTTTAACATCGTAGGATTTGTCGTATAATTCGTCCATCCTACTGCTTCATATAATGGAAATATTTCTTCAAAAGAAACTACATCATTTATCTTATACCCAATCAACCTATTCACTCCTCATCTAATACGATTGATTCAATCCATTCCCAAGCTTTTTCTACCCCTTCTCCTGTTTCAGAAGAAAATGTTAAAAATAACTCTTCCGGTGGTTTTCCAAAAGCTTTTCGAATTTGACTGACATGTTTATTCCATTTACCACGAGGGATTTTGTCACACTTCGTCATAATAATTCGATAAGGAATTTCGTAATACTCTAAAAAAACTCACGCATTTGAACATCTTCTGTACTAGGTTCATGACGGAAATCAACAAGGATTAAAACGAGTTCAAGATTTTCACGAGTTGTAATGTACTCTTCAATCATTTTCCCCCATTTTTCGCGTTCTTTTTTTGAGACTTTTGCGTATCCATAACCCGGAACATCAACAAAGTAAAACAAATCATTAATATGATAAAAGTTTAATGTCTGAGTTTTACCTGGTTTACTAGAAGTTCTTGCTAAACTTTTTTTCGTTGAATTAAACGATTAATAAAAGATGATTTTTCCCACATTCGAACGACCCGATAAAAGCAATTTCCACTTTTTGATCCGTTGGATATTGATTAGGACCCACCGCACTAATCGTAAATTCAGCATTTGTCACTTTCATGATTATGCTCCTTTCTCAGTTGTTTGAGGATTTATTTTTAACAAAGAATAATAATCCTCCTCCAATTAAGAATAGAACAATTAGAGAAAAAGACTCCATCTAATGAATTACCAGTCATTTGCGCTGTAATTCCTAATAATGTTGTTCCAAGAATCGATGAGAATTTTCCCAAAAATATTATAAAATCCGAAAAAAATTCATTGGCACGATTTGCCGGAATAATTTGTCCAAAAAAATAGAACGACTTAAAGATTGAACTCCACCTTGAGCAGTACCAATACAAATAGCTAATAATAAGAAGTCCGTATAAGTTTTTAACCCTGTTGCTAAAATACAGATAATAATATAAGTCGCAATTCCTAAAAAAATACTGTATTTTTTTGCACCAATTTTTTTGGCAAGATATCCATAGAAGATACTAAATGGAAATGCAACAATTTGAACGATTAACAAAATCATAATCAAACTATTTCCATCTAATCCCTACATCGCTTCCTACAGCTGTTGCCATTTTTTTATAATTGTCCCAATTCCATCAATATAGAAGAAATAAGCAATTAAAAAAATAAAAAAATACTTGTTTATGTTCACGAATATGTTTTAATCGTTTCAAATAAACGTGCAAAACTGTCAAATACCGGATGCTTATCATGTTCGATAAAATGTTTTTTGTTTTACATACTTCCAAAATGGAATCGTAAATACAAACCACCAAACAGCAGTAATCAGAAACCAATTTTTACAATGACATCTCCAGCAAATGAAGAAAAATTGCATAATCATCATAAATAAAACAAATGGAATGACACTTCCAATATAACCATATCCATAACCTGCAGCAGAAATTCGATCCATTCGATCATACGTTGTAACATCCATAATTGAACTATCATAAAAAAATATTTGAAGCAGAAAATCCAATGGCAGAAATCGTATATAAGATTAATAAGAACATCCATTGATCACTTCCTGAAAAAAAATCATACCAAGAACTGAGAGTACACCGACCATTGTTGAAATGGTAAACATTGGGTTTCGATATCCTCTATAATCCGCTAAGGCCCCTAATACAGGTGCCATCACAGAAACAACAAAAGTTGCAATTGAATTGGCATAGCCTAAATAAGCTGTTGAGTTAGCTGCAGATACTCCCTGCATTTGTAGTAACTGTTTTTAAAGAAAAATTGGGAATATAGCTGTAGTAATCATTAATGAATACACTGAATTAGCCCAATCTTGTAAAATCCACGAAAATTCTTCTTTTTGTGTAACGCTTTGCAAAAAAATTTACGAATTGCAGACATAAAAATCCCCCTAATTCATAGGAATCTCGTAAGAGATAAAACTTAGATATTTGATTGTTTCATCTTTTAATGAATTACGAAATCCTATTGTTGTCATATACTATTATACTTTTAATAATTTGCCTTTTTTTATTATATAATTCAGGTTGTCCTTCATTATCCACAACCGCTTTTTGTCACAATGACTTTCAGCAACTTCTTCTCTACTTGGAATTTCAAACATTAAATCCATCATCACAGATTCAATAATTGAACGAAGTCCACGAGCTCCTGTTTTTCGTTCAATGGCCTTTTGCTGCAATTGCCTCTAAAGCATCTTGTTCAAATTCTAATTGAACTTCATCCATCAAGAATAATTTTTTTGATATTGTTTTACTAAAGGCATTTTTAGGCTCTGTTAAAAATCGAAACTAAATCTTTTTGTTCTAATTTTTCTAATGCTGCAATAATCGGTAAACGTCCAATAAATTCTGGAATCAATCCAAATTTTTTGTAAATCTTCTGGAATTATCATTTGCATTAAACTATCATGCTCACTAAGATTTTTTTATTAGAAGAACCGAATCCAATCACTTTAGCTCCAAGTCTTTCCTTCACAATTATTTCAATTCCGTCAAAAGCTCCACCAACAATAAATAAAATATCCGTTGTATCGATTTGGATTAATTCTTGTTGTGGATGCTTTACGTCCACCTTGATGGCGGAACAGAAGCAGTCGTTCCTTCTAAAATTTTTTTAATAACGCTTGTTGTACACCTTCACCACTTACATCTCGAGTAATCGATACATTTTCACTTTTACGTGCAATTTTATCAATTTCATCAATATAAATAATACCTTTTTTTGTGCACGTTCAACATCATAATCTGTTGCTTGAAGTAGTTTTTAGTAAAATATTTTTCCACATCTTCCCCAACATATCCAGCTTCTGTTAATGTTGTTGCATCGGCAATGGCAAATGGTACATTTAATAGTCGAGCTAATGATTGAGCTAAATACGTTTTTCCCTGAACCTGTTGGTCCAATTAAACAAATATTACTCTTTTTGTAATTCTACTTCATCTTCCTCTACTAAATGATTAATGCGTTTATAATGATTATATACAGCAACTGCTAATGCTTTTTTTAGCATTTTCTTGTCCAATGACATATTCATTTAAAAATCTCACGAATTTCTTGTGGTTTTTGGTACTGTTAATTCCCCTTCAAAAAAATTGTGTTAATAATTCTTCATCAATAATTTCTTTACACAAATCTACACATTCATTACAAATAAATACATCTGGTCCAGCGATAATTTTTTCACTTGATCTTGTGACTTTCCCACAAAAAGAACAACAGACATGGTTTTTGTTTATCTTTATACAACTATGTAACCTCCATTCAATTTTTGACACTATAATAGTAGATTAGCATATCTAAAGACTTAGAACAAGGAAAGTCCATTCTATTTTTCAATATTTTTCCATAAAAAAAGAACAACCTTGTTTCCAAGATTGTTCTTAATGACTATTATCATTATGCTTCTACTGCAGATTCAGTAATTAAAGCTAATGCTTTTCTTCATTGAAATATCGTTTTTCAACATTTCAACTGAAACAGCTGCACGAACAGCTCCTTCTTCCATACCATATTGAGCAGCTAATTCTTTCACTTCTGCATCAACATCAGCATCAGTAACTTCAATGTTTTTCATCTTTAACGATTTGTTCTAATACTAAGTTAGTTTTTGTACGAACGTCAGCATCTTTTTCCATCATTTTATGTAAGTCTGCTTCAGTTGTACCTGTAATTTGATAGTACATTTCTGGTGTAATACCATTACGACGCATATCGTTTAAGTAGTGTTGCATTTGACGGTGTACTTCTTCGTGAACCATTTCAGCTGGTAATTCAACGATTTCAGCATTTTTCAACTGCTTGACGTAATGCTAAGTCAGCAACAGCTTCGTCAGCTGCTTCAGCTTTTAGCTTCTTCTAATTCTTTACGGAATTTTTTTCTTTTAATTCAGCTAATGTTTCTACTGAATCATCAATATCTTTAGCAAATTCATCTGTTAATTCAGGTAATTCTTTTGTTTTAACTTCGTGAACTGTTACTTTGAATACCGCATCTTGACCTTTTTAAGTTTTTCTGCATGATATTCTTCTGGGAATGTAACTTTTACTTCAACGTTGTCGCCTTCTTTAGCGCCTACTAATTGATCTTCAAATCCAGGAATGAATGAACCTGAACCTAATTCTAATGAGTAGTTTTTCACCTTTTTCCACCTTCAGATAGCTTCTTCACCTAAGAAACCTTCAAAGTCAATAATAACTGTATCTGCTAATTCAGCAGCACCTTCTTTAACAACTAACTCAGCTGATTTAGCTTGTTCTTGTAATAAACGGTCTTCTACATCTTGTTCAGAAACTGTACGATCTTGTTTTTTTCAACAGTTAATCCTTTATATTCACCTAATTTAACTTCAGGTTTAACAATTACAGTTGCTTTAATAACCCATGGTTGACCTTTTTCTAATGATTCGATATCAATTTTTGGTTGAGTTACTGGGAAAATACCAGTTTCTTCTACTGCATTGTCATATGCATCTGGTAATAAGTAGTTTAATGCATCTTGATATAATGCTTCTTCACCATACATTTTGTTGAAAACTTGGCGACTTACTTTACCTTTACGGAAACCAGGAACGTTTAAGTTCTTTTTCACACGGTTAAAAGCAACTTCTAAACCTTGTTTAATTGATTCTTCTGAAATTTCAAATGTTAACACAACTTCATTTGTGTTGATTTTTTTCAAATTTTGCTGTCATAGCTTTCCTCCAAAAATTCTTACTTCATCAAATGAATTGATGAGCTATTTACATACTCATTTATTTTACAACACCTTTGTAAAATTGTAAAATATTTCTGTTTATTTTTTAATAAATCATTAAAATTTCTATCTCGAAACCAAATTGTAATCTAGTTGTTGTGAATCTTAACAATAATTTTAGCTTTTACACTGAAAATCAATGGTATAATAGATTAAGATTAGGGTGATATTATGATTCAATACCCAAAAGGACATGGAAAAAGTTTTCTCCTCAAACTTCTACTGTTACATATGGTAGTCGAGGAATGTTCTTAGAAACTTTATTGAATCAAACAAACGATTATTATCGATTAAGAAAAATAGCCGTTATCCATAAAAAAACCAACTCCCATACAAGTAGTTAAAGTGGGATTATCCAAAACGAAGTGCAGCAGTGATTAAAAAAGCTTATTACCGACATGCTTCTACTACTGACTACAACGGAGTTTATCGTGGATGCTATATTGATTTCGAAGCAAAAGAAACGAAAAATAAAACTTCGTTTCCTTTTATAAATATACATGAACATCAATTACAACATATGGAAGAATGTATTTTTCAAGGTGGCATTGTATTTGTAATCTTTTATTTTTTTCTTCTTTGAATGAATACTATTTATTAGAAAGTCAGTATTTAATATCGTTTATAAAAGAAAATAAAGAAAATAAAAAATCTATTCCATTAGATTACATAAAAATATGGAGAACCTATTCCATTAACCGTACAGTCTATTTTTAGATTATATTCCAGTAGTTGATAAATTGATTGATAAAATTTAGGGAGGTTGTTTTATGCCAGAAACACGACGAACTAGACGTACAAAAACAAAAATCAAACAAAAGAAAACTAAAAGTAATAAGAAAGGTCGTATTTGGAAAAAAATAGGATTAACTCTATTTTTTTATCATTGTTTTAATTTCCATTACACTTTCTGGTTTATTTTTCTACTATGCTTCTACAACACCAAAGATTTCAGCTGCGGATCTTCAAGGAGCTACAGAAACTCAAATTTTTGATATGAATCAGGAACTCATTACTAAATTAGGTGGTGAAAATCGTGATTTAATTGAACCAGAAGAAGTCCCTCAAGGATTAAAAGACGCCATTACTTCTATTGAAGATAAGCGTTATTATTCTCATATGAGGGATTGATCCAATTCGTATTGTTGGTTCCTTTTGTTCGAAATCTTCGTGCAGGTCATATTACTCAAGGTGGTAGTACCATTACCCAACAATTGATTAAACTATCTGTCTTCTCTACTAAAAAGAAGACCAAACTTACTAAACGTAAAATTCAAGAAATTTTTACTAGCGTTACAAATTGAGCGTGAATTTTTCAAAAGAACAAATTTTAACCTATTATTTAAATAAAGTTTATATGGCGAACAACACTTATGGATTCGGAACTGCTGCTAATTATTATTTTTGGAAAAGACTTGAAAGAATTATCCATTCCTCAATTAGCACTACTTGCTGGAATGCCACAAGCACCAAGTTCATACGATCCATATGCTCATCCTGAAGCAGCAAAAGAACGACGTGACTTAGTCTTACAATCCATGAAAGATAATGGAAAATTAACAGATGCTCAACTGCAAGACGCAAAAGCTACTCCAATTGCAGAAGGATTAGTTGAGGAGCACGAGCAAGTTTCAACAGATGACAATCGTCTGATTTTTGATTCATTTTTAACAATGGTAGCCGATGAAGTCAAAAGATAAAAACAGGCTTAGATGTCTATTCTGACGGTTTAACAATTGAAACTACGGTTAATTCACAGGCACAAAATCATTTTATATGAAATTCTCAAATACAAATCGTTACGTTCAATACGTAGATGACAACGTACAAAAATGCGGTTGTTATGTTAGACTCTACTACTGGTGCGGTAAGAGCTATTAATGGTGGACGTAAACAAACTAATTTATTAGCTTATAATCGCGCCATTCAAAATGACAGAAGTACGGGTTCAGCCATTAAACCAATTATGGATTACGGCCCCTGCTATTGAATATTTAAATTATTCGACTGGTCAAACAATGGTTGATAAACCGACAAAATATTCTAGCGGTTTTTGAATTAAATAACTGGGATAATCAATATATGGGAACAATGACAATGCGTAGAGCTTTAGTATTGTCTCGTAATACTCCTGCCTATCAAACATTTTAAAGCAGTAGGTAACGATAATGTTCAAGCTTTCCTTAAAAAAATTAGATTTATCAGTTATGAATGACGGAAAAAGAATCATTAGTAGAAAGTAATGCAATTGGTGCAAACTTATCACCATTGAAAAATGGCTGCAGCTTACACTGCTTTCGCTAACTATGGTACTTATTCGAAAACCTTATACTGTTACAAAAAAATCACAACACGAGATGGTCAAGTTTTACAGTTTTAAACCTGAACAACATCAAGCAATGAAAGACTCTACAGCATATATGATTACAAATATGCTAAAAAGATACTTTCACTTATGGATTTGCAAATGATTTACAAAATGGGAAATCTTCCTCATGCTGCTAAAACTGGTTCAAAGCAACTATACACCTGAACAAAAACGTGCAATGGGAGCTAGTGAACAAGATAATATTATTCCTGATTCATGGTTCATTGGATACTCTCCTGCTTACACAATTTCAATATGGACTGGTTATGACAATCCTTATACAGCAGGAAGTGGCTTAACATTAACAGAACAAGCTTATTCTAAATGGATTTATGGTCACTTAATGAATTATGCCATGAAGCAAACTCCTGTTAAAGATTGGGAACAACCTTCTAGTGTTGTATCTTCACCAATTATTGTTGGTTCAAATCCATTAGCATTAGCTGGACCAAATACTCCTGCTGATAAAGTAAGTACAGAATTATTTGTAAAAGGTGCTGTACCAACTCAACAATATGTAGAGGAAAAAATTACTCCACCATCAGGATTAAATGTTAGTTATGATGCTACTAAAAAAGAAGTTACCGTTACATGGAATGCTGTTAAATCTGACGAAGAAAAACCTAAATATACTATTAGCGTTGGAGGACAAACTCAAACCGTTGATAAAACTACTGCTACTTTCAAAAATATTACAGGTGAATCTGCAACCATTAGTTTAACCGTTACAATAAAAGATAAAACATCGGATCCAGTAACACATGAACTAAAATTAGGAACTAAACCTGAAGAAAAAGAAAAAAACTAGCACAACAACGAATCAACAAAATCCTCAACAACCCGCTCAACAAAATGGGCAAACAACTCAAGCTCCTGTAAGAAATGAAGTAACAACACAGACGACGGGACAAAATAACTAGTAAAAAAAACACGCTAGAAAATCTAGCGTGTTTTTTAATATTTAACATATTCTACAGCTCTTGTTTCACGAATAACTGTAACCTTAATATGTCCTGGATATTGTAGTTCTTCTTCAATTTGTTTACGAATTTCACGTGCTAATAAAATCGAACTTGCATCATCAATTTTTCTCTGGATGAACCATCACGCGAATTTCACGACCCGCTTGAATTGCAAAGCTACGTTCTACACCTTCGTGTTCATTTGCAATAGCTTCTAATCGTTCTAAACGACGAATGTAGTTTTCAAGGATTCACTACGTGCTCCTGGTCTTGCAGCTGATAAAGGCATCTGCTGCAGCTACTAATATCGCAATTGTCGAGGTTGCTTCAACATCTCCATGGTGAGATGCAATAGCATTAACCACAATTTTGTTTTCTTTGTATTTTTGAGCAATTTCCGCACCGATTTCAACGTGTGAACCTTCAATTTCATGGTCTAATGCTTTTTCCTAAATCATGAAGTAAACCAGCTCTTTTTAGCAATATTTACATCTTCTCCAAGCTCACCAGCCATAATTCCTGCTAGTTTTGCAACTTCGATACTATGATTTAAAAACATTTTTGTCCATAACTTGTACGGAAATATAATCGACCTAAAATTTTAATTAAGTCTGGATGTAATGAATGAATTCCAACTTCAAATGTTGCTTGTTCCCTCAATCGAACGAATTCTTTCATCCATTTCTTTACGAGATTTTTTTCAACCATTTCTTCAATTCTTGCAGGATGAATACGTCCATCTGCAATTAATTTTTTTCTAGAGTCATTTTTAGCAATTTCTCTACGAATTGGATCAAATCCACTTAGTACTACAGCTTCTGGTGTTTTCATCGATAATTAAATCAATCCCTGTTAATGATTCTAAAGTACGAATATTTCTTCCTTCACGTCCGATAATTCGTCCTTTCATTTCATCATTTGGTAATGTCATCACAGTAACTGTGTTTTTCTGCTACTAAATCTGCAGCAGAACGTTGAATGGCTTGTAAGATAATATCTTTAGCCGCTCTATCTGCTTCATCCTTAGCACGTTGTTCAGATTCTTTTTATCAAGACAGCACGTTCGTGACTTAATTCATCACGTGTTTCCTGCATGATAATTTGTTGTGCTTCTTCGACTAATCGTTGAAATGCGTTCTAATTCTGCTCTTTTGTTCCAGATAGCACATTGTCAATCTCTTCTTCTTTTTCCGTCATGACTTGTACTCTCTCTTGAAGTTTTGTTTTCTTTATCTTCAATAGATTGTTCACGTTTTTTTCAAGAACTTCATCTTTACGATCAAGATTTTTGTTCCTTTGAATCATCCTTTTTCTTGCAGTAAAACTTCATTTCGTCTTTCTTTTAACTCATTTTTCAACTTCAGTACGATACTTTATGATTTTTCTTCCTTAGCTTCTAATAATACTTCCTTTTTAATCGGTCAGCATCTTTTTAGCATCTTCTAAAAATCATTTCAGCCGATTCACGAGCAGCTACAACTTTTTTTCTCATAATTGGATTTGAAAACAAAATATCCAGCAACAATTCCGATTACTAAAGTTAAGATCGCGAGGCCTCCAGTTAATAGTCCTGAGTTCATTGAGTCACCTCCGTCTCATTTTTTTAATTTTTCAAAATTAATTGCATAAACAATCGTTGGATAGAATAATCCAACTCAATAACCATTGTATTATTCTATCCAACTAAAAGTCAACTATAACTCGTCATTATATTCAGTGAAGAGATAAATTTTTAGAAGATTCATTCAATTCTTCAGCCATTTGGTGTACTTCTTCTAATGTTTTTCACAACTGCACCAGAAGCAAGCGGATGTCCTCCGCCTCCATGATTCGCAGCAATTTCATTTACGATTGGTCCTTTTGAACGTAAATTACAACGATAAGTACCATCTGGTTGCTCTACAAATAAGCACCAGCAATGAACTCCTTCAACTGTACTTGGTAATGAAATAACTCCATGAGTTTGATGTTCTTCTACTCCCAAACTCTTTTAATTGTTTCTGGCTTAAAATCGTAATCGCTACACCATTTTCAGAAATCTCCATATTTTTGGTAAATATACCCTGCTAAACGACTCACTGAAACAGGATTTCGTAATCATATGATAAAGCAATTTCAGAAATTTTTCACTGGGAATTCTAATAATTTAGATACCATTTCAAAAGTCACTGTTGTAGTGGCTGGGTATAAGAAAGCGTCCTGTATCCCCTACAATTCCCTGCATATAAGGCATTTGCAACTTCTTCATTGACTTTCCAAGGAGAGTTTTCATGAAATACAAATTGACATAAAATTTCACTTGTACTACTAGCAGTTGTATCAACGTATGAAATTTTTTTCCATAAACATCTCTATCAGGATGGTGATCAATCTTAATCACTTCTGATGGATGAACTTCGTATGGAGAATCAATACGTGGAGTATTTGCTGTATCATTCACAATAATTAATGAAGCATCAAATACTTCTTGAGAAATGTCATCCATTGTACCAATATATGCTAAATCTTCATTCATTTCTCCTAAAGCATATACTGTTTTTATTTGGGTACGTTGCTTCAATAATTTTTTTCAAAGCAATTTGAGAACCCAATAGCATCTGGATCAGGTAACTCATGTCGTAAAATTACGATAGAGTCCGCCTTTTTGAATTTCTTGATCAATCGCTAATAAGTATTCTTGTTTATTCATTCTAACTATTAATTCCTTTCCATCAATTGACTAGACATCACTGCTTTTTAGCAACAATACTATTTTTCTAAAGTAAACAGAAATATCTAATTTTTGTAATTTTTCTTCCATTATCAAGTGACTGAATTTGTAAAAATAATATCACTATCAATTGGAATCATTTTTAAATAATGTAAATCTAACTGTTCAATAACAGCATTTCTTCGTTGACTACGAGAAATAAACTCTTTAGAAGCTACACTCACTACTTCACAAAGAACCCCGAATGATAACATTCCTAAATTATTGGTCATTTGTGGCGTCACTTTGAAATTGGAACTTAGATAGTTGAGTATCCATTTCTACAACATTCAAACTTTCCGCTACATCATCTTCAAAAGTGTTTCCCACTTGCGGTTGTCTTTGAGCTAATTGCATAGCTTTCATCACATCTTGACGGGAAATAATTCCAATTAATTCCATATTATCTTGAACTACTGGAAGCATCTCTAATCCATTCCAAATCATAGAATGTGCTACACTCGCTACACTTGCATGCAATTTCGTAATGCTTGGGTTTCTTGTCATCACTCGTTCAATGACTATATGATCATTTTTTACCAATAACATCTTTTGCCGTAACAATTCCACTAATCGATTAGAATGATTAATGACTGGGAATCTTGAATTTTCCAGTTTTATGATTCATTTTCGATAATCTTCGACTGTATCATCTAACATTAAAGTAATTTGTTTGAGAAAATTCAGTATAGATGTCTGCTACAATCATAATTTTTCTTAATTAATTGGTCACTCATTGCACGATTAATTAAAAGATGCTACAGTAAATGTATCATAAGTTGTTCCAATTACAGGAATTTCCAATTCTTCCGCCCTACGGATTAATTCAATAGAAGCAGAAAAATCCACCCGTAATTAACACAGCAGCACCCTGCTCTAAGGCTGATAATTGAGCAGCATCTCGATTCCCAATAATTAATAATGATTCTGGTTGAATATAGCGTGTCATCGCTTCTTCCGTCATTGCTCCAATGACGAAAACGATTTAAAATTTTATCTAATCCTTTAGAACCGCCATATACTTCTCCTTCAATAATTTTTAACAACTTCACCCAAAAGAAAGTTTTTCAAAATTATCTTTAGATTTTCTTTCAATACGAATAGTTCCAACACGTTCAATCGTTGAAACAATTCCTAAGTTTTCTGCCGCTTTGATGGCTCGATATGCCGTTCCTTCACTTAACTGCATATTTTTGGCAATTGTTCGTACAGAAATCTTTTCGCCAACAGGCAATGATTCAATATATTCAATAATTCGTTGGTGCTTGGTTGACATATTTTCTCCTCCAAATCGCATTTATTTCATGCATTGGTATTACTCATGAAGTGTTGGAATAATTTCTCCATGAGGGACAATGAGTTGGATCATCTAAAAAAATTCTACTAAGCGTTCAATTAATTCAGGTGAAGAGGCATGTTCTAATACTTCAGCTTGAGCATGTACTTCTTCTGGCGAAAAAGCCTAAAGACTTCACTAAAAAACTTCCCAGATTTTTATGTGTGCGAATTAAACGTTCGGCAAACATGATTCCCTTTTTCTGTCAGTCTCGCACCCTTTATATCGTTCATAAGTTACATATTCCTCTGCTACTAATTTATTCAGCATTTCAGTAGTAGATGCTGCTGAAATTTGAAGCATATTCGTGATTGACTTATTAGAAACTAGTTCATGATTACCACCTAATTTATAAATTGCCTTAATATAGTCTTCTTTATTAGGGTGTCATATTGTTTCCCCCTTTGAACTTCCCTGACAACTGTATAAAAGATTTGCATGAAACCCTTTATTTGTAAAATAGTATACCATAAACCTGTATTAAAAATAAACAAAAGCATCTGTACTACTTTTTGGGAAAAAAATATAATTTTTATATAAAATTACAGTGTATTTTTCCTCTGAAATAAATTTTTCTTGTAAATACAAAAAAAGCGTAATAGTTCGAAAAACTACTACGCTTTAAAAAAATATCTATGAATTATTTTTAAACGTCCTGGGCGAGCTGCGTAACCATAGTATGCATCAGCAAGAATTTCTTCCATGTGAGCAACCATTGGTAAACGAGGGTTCGCTGGTGAACATTGATCTTCATAAGCTAATAATGCAATTTCATGGATTGTTTCTTTCCATTCTTTTTCATCTACACCTTGAGCTTTGAAGTTCATTTCAATTCCTACACGTTCTCCTAATTCATATACAGCTTTTTGCTAATGCATCTACTGCTTCTTCAGGAGTTGATGAAGGTAATCCCTAACATTCTAGCAATGTCTTGGAATTTTTTTCATCTGCACGGTAGTAGTTGTATTTAGGCCATGTAGAAGTTTTAGCTGGGCGTGTACCATTGTAACGGATAACATATGGAAGTAAGATTGCATTTGTACGTCCATGAACTGTATGGAAGAATCCACCAACTTTATGGGCCATTGAGTGAGACATTCCAAGGAATGCATTGGCAAATGCCATACCAGCCATTGTAGAAGCATTATGCATTTTTTCTCTTGAAACAAAGTCTCCGTTTTTTAACTGAACTTTCTAAGTTTTCAAATACTAACTTGATTGCTTGTAATGCTAAACCATCAGTATAGTCATTTGCTAATGTTGAAGTATATGCTTCAACTGCGTGAGTTAACACGTCCATACCTGTATCTGCAGTAACAAATCCTGGAACTGTCATTACTAAAGCAGGGTCAACAATTGCAATTGTTGGCGTTAATGAGTAGTCTGCTAAAGGATATTTACGGTTATTTGCTTTATCAGAAATAACGGCAAATGGTGTTACTTCAGAACCTGTACCTGAAGTTGTTGGGATACCAACATATTTAGCTTTTTCACCTAATTCAGGGAATTTGAATGCACGTTTACGAATATCCATGAATTTTTGTACTAAATCACGGAAGTCAATTTGAGGTTGTTCGTAGAACATCCACATTACTTTAGCAGCATCCATTACAGAACCACCACCAAGAGCTACGATTGTATCTGGTTCAAATGATTTCATAATTTCAGCACCACGGTTAACAGTTGTAATATCTGGATCTGGTTCAACATCTGAGAATACTTCGTAAATTACTTTGTTAGGACGTAATTCTAATTGTTCAATCACACGTTGTAAGAATCCTAAGTTAACCATTTGTTGGTCTGTTACAATCATTACACGTTCTACATTTTTCATTTTTTGTAAGTATTGAATTGAATCACGTTCGAAATAGATTTTCGAAGGAACTTTAAACCATTGCATATTATTTCTACGTCTCCCTACTTTTTTGATATTTAATAGATTCACAACGCTTACGTTATCACCAACTGAGTTACGTCCATAAGAACCACAACCTAAAGTTAGAGATGGAATGAAGGCATTGTAAACATCCCCGATACCACCAAATGTAGATGGAGCGTTCCAAATAACACGAATTGCACGAACAATACGTCCAAATTCTTTCGCTAAATCAGCATCTTCTGTATGAATAGCTGCAGAGTGTCCTAAACCATTAAATTCAACCATTTGTCTTGCTTTCTCAACACCATCTTCACGAGATTCAGATTTTTAAGATTGCAATCACTGGAGATAATTTTTCATGAGTTAAAGGTTCTTTTTCCCCTACTTCACTACATTCAGCTGCTAAAATATTTGTTCCTTCTGGAACTGAGAATCCTGCTTGTTCTGCAATCCATGCAGCTGGTTTACCTACGATATTAGCGTTTAATTTAGCACCTGCACAGTTTTTTTACTGTTTGCTTTTTACGCCGAAAGCAAAACTCTTCAAGTAATGCTTTTTTTCTTTTTTTAGATACAAAATAAGTATGGTAGCTCTTTAATTCTGCTACAAATTCATCATAAATTTCTTTTATCAATAATAGCTGCTTGTTCTGAAGCACAAACCATTCCGTTATCGAATGATTTACTCATTACGATATCGTGAGCAGCTTGACGAATGTTTGCAGATTTTTTTCAACATATGCAGGTACGTTACCAGCACCTACCCCTAAAAGCTGGTTTTTCCGCAAGAATAAGCGGCTTTAACCATTGCATTACCACCTGTTGCAAGGATAGTTGCAATGCCATCATGATTCATTAAAGCATTTGTTGCTTCGATTGATGGATGTTCAATCCATTGAATACAGTCTTCTGGAGCTCCAGCTGCAATCGCTGCATCACGAACGATTTGAGCTGCATGAGCTGAACTCTTTTGAGCTGATGGATGGAATGCAAATACGATTGGATTACGTGTTTTTCAAAGCAATTAATGATTTGAAAATTGCTGTTGAAGTTGGGTTTGTTGTTGGTGTAATACCACAAACAACCCCTACTGGTTCTGCAATTAATGTTAAACCTGTTACTTCGTCATCTTCAATAACTCCAACGGTTTTCGTATGACGCATATTGTGAACCACGTGTTCACATGCAAATAAATTTTTTTAGTCGCTTTATCTTCAAAAACTCCACGACCAGTTTCTTCTACAGCGTGTAATGCTAACACACCATGTTGATCAAGAGCTGCTACTGATGCTTTCGCTACAATATAGTCCACTTGTTCTTGATTGAGCAATCTGAACTTTTCTAGTGCAACTAGCCCTTTCTCCACTAATTCATTCACTTCTTTTTTGAGAGTCTACTACTTTTTTTCTCTTCACTCACTGGGAATTCCTCCGTTGCTTTGTTATTTTTATCACATGTTTATCATACAATATTTTTTCTGTTTTTGTAAATAGTGAAAACGAATTTTTTTAAAGAAAATATTTTCATTTAGTTTCAATTATCATTTTTCATAAATAGTTTTTATATTCTTACAAGCTAGATATAAAAGGGAGAATTTCCTCCCCTTTATTCATCTTTTTATAAATAGATTGCTACTCCATTTTCTTCAATCGTATATTCTTTTTGAAGCTAAGTTTACAATTAAACGAGCTTTTTGTTTGTTGATCAGCACTTGTACGAACAATTTCAATCGTTGATTCATCTGGAGTTGAAAATTTCAATTTCTCCTTCCAAATCAAATGCTTTTGAAGTATTTCTAAAACGTAATAATGATAATAATTGTTTAACAACTGGTCGTTCAACTTCTTTTTCAATTTCTTCTAATGTATAGTAATGACGATTAATATTCCGTCCTTCTTTTGTTGCTTCAAGAAGTTCAATATCATTTTCCCCAGCTAATAATCCTACATAATAAATCTGAGGAATCCCTGGAGCAAAACATTGTAAAATTCTTGATAGTAAGTAACTTGCATCATCATTTCCTAATGCACTATAGTACGTACTATTAATTTGATAAATATCCAAGTTATTATATTTTTCACTTGAATAGACTCTCTTAACATTTGCCCCAACTTTATACAATTGTTCTGAAGTATAGTCTAATTCTTCATCTGTTAATAAATCTCTTGCATCTACAACACCAATTCCATCATGTGTATCTAATGTTGTAAATTGTTTCATTGGACTCATTTTTAACCAATTAGCTAGTTGATTAGACTTGCCACTATAAAGCGAATACAACACAACCATTGGTAATGCAAAATCATATACAAAATAATCATGATCTGCAATTTTCATTTGAATTGAATAATGTTCATGAATTTCAGGCAATAATTCTACTTGATATTTTGCTGCTTCTGCTCGTACTTCATCTAATAAATCCCAAATTTCAGGCTCTACAAAGAAATCATTTGTATCTAATTTTTTCACAGCATAGGCAAAAGCATCTAAACGAATTAAGGAACATCCGTGACTTGCCATATCTTTAATGGTTTCACGGATAAATTCTTTTTACAATTTCTTTTTAACATCTAAGTCAATTTGTTCCTCACCAAATGTATTCCACACTTCTTCTGTTGTACCATTTTCAAAATGAACTGTTTGGAAAGGTGCCTTATCTTTTCGTTTATAAATCAAATCGATATCCTCTTGTGTTGGACGCCCTGGTGGGAAAAAAATTCATGCACACGAATAAACATATCTTTATAAGGAGAATTTTTCATGATTCTTTTTTTAAAATCTTGGAAAAAAATTTTTGATTCACGAGAAATATGATTAATCATAAAATCAAACATTAAAGTAATATTGCTCTCCTAATGCATCAACATCTTCCCAGCTACCTAAGTCTGGATCAACTGTCGTATAATCACTTGGTGCAAATCCTCTATCACCTGTTGAAGGGAAAAAAATGGAAGTAAGTGTACTCCTCCAATTGATTCTTTAAAGTAGGTTTCTAAAACAAATTTTAGATCCTTCATGTTTTTTTCCTAAGCTATCTGAATAAGTAATCAGCATCGCTTCGTTTTTTAATTTGCACATTTATCAACTCCTATTTCTACCAGTATTAAACCGGTTTGCATAGGTGTATTTTACCAAATAATAAAACGTTTGCATACACCTATATGAAAAAATTTTTTTGCATGTTATTTTTCTACTCTTGTATACTAGATGAAGATTATTTTCGAAAGGATGTTACTATGTCTACCATTTATGATCACGAACCTTTACAGTTATAAAAAAATTATGAGAAAAGCTTGCTCTGATTTCCCAAATACAAAAAAATTTATTTCGATAAAGTTTTTATCAGCCTTTTCCTGAATTTGGATTAGAAACAACTTACCTAGAAAGTTTAACCATCATTCAAAAACGTGCCTTTCAATTAGCAAATTTAGGCATTCAAAAAAAGAGAAAAAAAGTGATAGTATATAAATCTTCTGCTGTCGATACTTATTTATTAGCATGCGCCATTTCTTATTTAGGAGCTATTCCAGTGATGACTTCTGGTCACTTACCTACTTCCATCATTGATACATTTTTTGAGCGATTAGAAGATGCTTGGTTAATTTACGATGATGAAACAGCAGAAAAAGTGATGCTTTTACAAGAAAAAAATAAAGCGAAAGCTCTTTCGATACAAGAAATTCAAGAACAAATTGAAACCATTACCCCTTTCATTTCCCTTGATCCAAATGAAATTAGTTATATGACACACACTTCTGGTACAACCGGTATTCCTAAACTCATTGCACACTCTGCTAATAGTATGGGATGGCGAACTGCTTTCCAAAAGAGTATTTTCTCAAAAATGGAAGAAAAAGGCTTATTAGCATTTCATATTTCTCCGGTACACTCTCGTTTTAATATTGGAATCTCTTCGTTAATGAGTTTAGGATATCCTTATTTAGCGATTAAAGATCCTAGTATTCAAAAATATCGAGTATTTACTGCAACAATACCAACCAATTGGAATTGAAACGCATCCGAATAATTTTGTTCAATGGGCTACACTAGCTAAAAAATGTCCAGAATTATTTGAACATACTCGCTATTATCACTCGACATTTGATGCGATTAACAAAGAAACAATGGCTACTTTCTTAAAAACAAATCGCAAGAAAAAAATGGTATTTATTTACAAATTTATGGACAAAGTGAATGCGGACCTGCCATCATTCGTAAACACACTTTAGAATCATTACCAGGAATGAATATCCGTAATATGGGGATTGGATTTGAACATTTTACAAAGGCAAGAATTGCAACAAATGACGGAACACTTCTACCAACGAATACACCAGGAAATATTCAATTATATTCTAAAGGACGTGCTTTAACTTACTTTAAAGAAGATGAGCGATTCCAAGAAAATGTTTACGATGAATGGTGGGATACTGGTGATTACGGGCTTATCAATGATAATGGTGAATTACTCCTTCATGACCGTCAAGTAGACTTAGTAGAAACCGTAGAAAGCACACTAGCAATAGAAGATTATTTACTAGACCATCTACCTTTCCTTGAAGAAGTCGTCATTATTCGTGATAATCATGGCTATCCACAACCAATCGTAGCTATTGCCGATGGAGAACTCTTCCAAGAGGAATTATGGTTTAAAGCTATTGAAAACTTACCTCATCTAAATAAGCCAATTATGATGGAATACGAAAAAATTCCAAGAACAGCAACCATGAAAGTACAACGACGTGAACTCGAACAATTGTTATTTGGTAGTAATTAATATGAATGGTAGTGAAAAAGGCTCTCCGTGTAGCGTAAGCGTCCAATCACCAATCGTATCAAAAACGAGTTCCCCGAAATAATCGGAGAACTCGTTTTCACTCTATTGATTTAGGTTGTTACTCCTCATCAACTGATAAGGTGTAACAACATTTTATTTTTACTGTATATACGAAGTCAATTCTAATTCTGAAATGTTTAACTGTTGAGCTCCATTTTTCGATTGTAAGAATTCCGTCTTTAATTAATCCGATAATAGTTGTGATAGCACCTTCTGCTCTGCCTTCTACTCTACCTTTTTCTATTCCTTCTTCGATTCCTTCCATCTTTGCTAGTTGTTTTTCTTCTGCCACATACTCTAAATGCGCATAGTAGCCATCTAATTTTCTTGTTCGATCATCATATATCGTTTGTTCCTCCTACAATAAGTATGCAGTCAATTCCGACTCTGACATATTTAATCTCTTTTGCCCCACTTTCGATTGTGAGGATTCCATCTTTTGATTAAGCCGACAATGGTTGTGATTGCTCCTTCTGCTCTACCTTTTTCTATTCCTTCTTCTCTACCTTCCATTCTTGCTAGTTGTTTTTCTTCTGCAACATACTCTAAATGTGCATAGTAGCCATCTAGTTTTCTTGTTCGATCATCATACATCGTTCGTTCCTCCTCCGTCCAGCCAGTTCGATTCATAATCATGTCAGCTGTTTCTAAAATTGTCTCAGGATTTTTGTGTATAAAGGTTTATTTCCAAAAGAACTCAATCCATCGAACTTTTTTTATACTGTTTTTATTTTTAGTTGGATCATATTTATCTAATTCTAAAAATGCCATACGCATTAAGTTACGCTTTTTCTTTGATTCCTTTAAAATATACTTTTTAATTCTTCGTAGGATTCATCATCTCGTAAGCTAAATGAATGATACATACGATCATCTTCAAAAATATCGTTCCTGCGTAATTGCTATAGCGTATACTGGTATCATTTCCTTCGCAAGATGATAGGTTTGCGTACCATCTTTTTTATGCATATTCATATTTTTTTAGAAACTTGTTCACATAAATATAAGCATAAACGTTTGATAAAAGTCAATCTGTAAGGCTACTTGTATTTCAATAATAATTTGTGTGTGATCATCTAGTTCAGCCAACACGTCAATATGTGTTGAATAAGGAAATTCATCCAAATAAAATTCATGTATTTGAGTACTTTCTAAAATTTTTTTACACTTTCAACTGGCAAATCAAATATGTCTCGTATAAACTGCGCAGTAACTGCTGTATTGCTAAAAATCTTCTTTGCCATTAAGTCCATCATGGGTCTTGCCCCTTCAATTCGTTCTATCATATTCTTTCGTCCTCCCTATTATTTTTGAAAGTATCTTCTAGTGACTTCTCATTAGAAATTACACTTCACTTATATATACGCAAAAAAAAGACGAAAAAAATATTTTTTTATTTTTGAAAAATTTCTATTAGATAAAAAAAGCACCTGTGTATCATAAAGGATATATTCTAACTTTCCTTTTCTAAGTTTTAGGATAAGCGTATGTTTCTTTTCCTTTTTCATGGAGATTGAATTAACGTTTAGTGGTACCATTTATTTTTGTCATTTTATTTCCTCCATTTCTACTTCTTATTCGTAGTATAGAAGAAGTTCATATCGGATAACAGACACCTCGTTATTGGACGCTTACGAAGCATAGTGAAAAAGCTCTCCGTGTAGTACACAGGGGAGCTTTAGTTTATTATAAAGATATTACTGCATGAAAGAATTAAGAGAAAAAGAATCCATTTCCTCTAATTTTTCTATTAAATATCTCACTCAAATTCATAATAACTTATCCATTTCAAATTGATTCAAGGCTATTCTGTTAATCGTAGCTAATACTTTAAAAATCTTAAACAGTCAATTTATTTTTCTCGAAATGATACGATACACTTTTTGTTCATCTTGTTCTCCAAACAAAAGGGAAGGAACTGTACAACAAAACAATGCAGATAATTTTTCAATAACATCTATAGAAATATTTCTTTCAACCATTTCTATTTCTGCAACTATATTTTTAATCTAACGAAAAAAATATTCAGTAATCATATCTTGAGTAAGATATGATGTTTTTCCTAAGATTTTTAATTCTTTTTCCAACTTCACCAACATTTATCATAATACCTCACTACTTATAGTTATAATATTAAATATCCGTCATAAAATTGAAGTAATATCACTACTTATAAATGATACTATAAGAATGCACACTTTCGGGAATTTAAAAATGTACAAAATTGATTCGTCTGTCATAATGATATTGAGGTGAAAACCATTATGACAAAAATAGATGAATCAATTATTTTTAAAAACAATTCCAAGTAAATGAATTATCTGATTTACCTAAATTACGCATGATTATGGAGCACAACAAATGAAAAAGTTTTAAAGTAGTTTCTATCGAATTAGAAATCCTTAATTATCAATTATTTAATAACGTTAAATATACTAACAAGTCAATACTTATTAAATTAAGGCATAAGATTACTATTTTTAATTTTTCAAAAATTTTTTCAGCTTCATAATCAAAAATTTTTTTAAATCTAATTGTGAATTATCTTTATCAGCTGTAATTACTTTTTAATTTATGCTTTGTAATATTCTTTATTTCCCTTTTGCACATTTCACAAGGAACTTTTGTTGTAGAAAGATGAATTTTTTTGATTTTTCCTCAATTGTATTCAATTCTTTATTAATAACTTTACGCATTTCTGCGAATAACTTTCTTTCACAACATGTGAACATTCTATTAAAACATTTTACATAATTTTTGCATTTTTAAAATCTTTATACTCAATATAATCAGAAGATTCATTTTAAATAGTACCTTACATCATCTGAAATATCTACAATTTTAACATCTATCCCTTAATTTTTCTGTAAACTTTCCTTAAAGAAATTTAAAACTTCTTCTCTTCCTTTTAGAGTTATTTAGTCCATTAACAGTGATAAATTTTTTTGTTATCATATTCAATAGTTGCATAACAAGATATATCTTTGTTTTCAAATGCTAATTTATAAAAATTCTATACTTTCTAAACTGTTTGAAAAAAATATCTCTTAACTAATGTAAATAAATCTTTATCAATTAGTTTTATATCCCTTAAAGTAGCATAGTTAAAAATCTCATTCTGATATAAAATACCTTTTTGAATTTCATCTATATATTCATTATAGGATTTTTTAATATATCCTCAGTAAATTTAGTAAAACTCTCAAATATATTTTTCGAAAAAAATCATCACTTTCCCAACTATCAAAAATGCATAACTAGTGTATCAGTTACACTAAAAAAATTTACTATAGTGATGTAATAATAAATCAGATATTATAAAAAAATCAAAAGAAAAAGTCAATCCACTTACTAATTTTTATAATTAATATCAGGAAAATCTAAAATTCGTTTTAATTTATAGAAATAAAAATATTCCATCTCAACAAAAAAATAATGTAATTCAGAAATTTGTTTTATATTCTCTCTCTTTCTTTCACTTAAATCCTCGAAAAGGATTATCATTATTTTTTTATTTTTCCAATGAAATAATTGCCTCATTTAAATAAAAATTCATTTACTATATTTAACATATCAGTCATTTCATCAAAATTTTTCATAATAATTCAAATCCATATCTTTGTTAAAAATATCTTTTTGAAATGCCAATTTTTTCCAGTAAATTTCTATTAAAATCTTGTAGCTTTTTCATCAAGTTCATGTATATTCATAAAATTTACCTTTCATTAAACAATTGTAAATCATCCAAAAACATCACCTTTAAATTTCATAAAAAAATACTCTATTCTATAACTCTTCAAAAATTTACAATAATATAATTTTCTTTCATTTCTACCTATTTAATTTAACCGTTTACATACAATCTTAAAGAAGTCGGATAAAAAGGTTTTCTTTGGTCTTTCTATCCGTTTCTTCCTTCAAGAGTTACTTGCACTTATTCATTCATATACTGAATAGATTATTTCATTAATAGATACTTTAATAGATTCAAAGTTAAAAGAATCACAACCTAATGTAAACTGTTAAACAACATACAATTAAAAACATAGCCTATTTTTATTAATAACATAGCCAAAATAAACTCACTAAACTTCTAGTTTTTTTCTGTGCTGATAATTTAATTTTTTATATATACCTTGTAATATGAACAACAAGTAACCTTTATTATAGATATCCACATTATTAATAGACTCTATCTATTTTTGTATAGAAATTTCATTCAATAACTCAGCAAAGTAAAAATTAAATTTCACACAATCCTTTTAGTTGAGCATTCTTATATACAGTGTATGCATTTTTCTATTTTTTTCTTCTAATAATTTCTTAAACTGTTTTTTTAGTAAAGAATAATATATGAAAATCCTTATCTTTTTCAGTTACAAATGCATAACCAGATTGAATATTATCTATAGATTTTATAGTCAATTCATTCTTGACATCAAGTACAGGTAAATCTATCGAATGCCAACTTTGCCATTTAACTTTTTCCATTTAATTCAGGTTTATCAGAATAATCTTTTACTATATCTAATTGAAATATCTTTATTATCTATTCTTTTTATCTGCTAACTTATCTTTTTATCTGGCTATTTAATTCATGTTTAACTATTTTTTCCATTAGAATAATTTTTCATGATCTATTTCTATTGAAAAATAAATATCTTCATTTAATGAATTTAAAGCGATATTAGATCTATTATCTACAAATCTGACAATACTATCTCCACTTTTTTTCTTTTTCGGTTCTTAGCTTCTTTTTGAACCATAAAGCATACTCTCCTCAATATTTTTTCCTTAACTTCAAAACTTACTAACTTTAGCTTCAGTGTATTCTAATAATTCTTCAATTTCATCTACACGCTCTTCATTATTTTCAATTGATTCTTCCTCTTTAGCATCTTCCTTTTTATCTTTTTAAAAGTAATATTATAGTTTTTGTTCTAAGTATTCCTTATTACAATAACGTGTAATCTCTTTATTACCTTTATAAAATCTACAATCAAAAATTCTAATTCTATATTATTCTTAATAAATCCAGAAAAAAATTATTTAAATCTATCTTACAATATTTAAAAACTAAAAGTAGGGTTCCCTTCAAAATCAAACTTTGTTAAATCACCTAAATTTCGAAAAATCAATATAACTAAAAAGTGCCTTCTTCTGTTAGAAGATATACTTTTTCCATTAAACTATCTTCTGAACAATTCGTTAAGGTATACTTCATAATCCTACCTTTAATCTTACCAATTTTTTATCTACATCTTTATTTTCAACATTGTTGTTAAACACATTTAATACTTTAAAGAAATAGAATAAATCTATTTGATAAAAAAACTTGATTTTATTTTTTGTTTCTTCTTTAAAAATATTCTAAATCATCAATAAATTTTTTTCAATTTTATCTAACTGATTTAAATTTATTCGAATATCTTTTTTAAGTCTTCTTTTTCTAAAAACTCTTTTACTTCATCTTTTTAATTTTGTATATTTTTCCTCTAAAAGAATTTTGTATATCAAAAATACATATTGAAATTTTTCACTTTTTATTCTCAATATTCTTATTATTAATATCAACTGACCATATTAACAAAGTTGGTAATGCTACAACTATAACTGCCAATACTTCTTGTGTTTTCAAAATAGATTTTTATATCACTATTTAAAAAAATTACTTAGCAATGTCAACCAAATGTATCCAAGTATTAAAAGTAAAAATTAACCAAAACACTAAATGTAGCAATATACAATTTTTCTATCTTTCTAGATAGTATTTTTATTAATTTCATAATTACCTCCAATAAAAATTTATATATTTCTATATATCAAACGCTTACATTTTTTTCTTGAAGAAAGCCGGATAGAAAGGCTTTCTTTGGTCTTTCTATCCATTACTTCCTTCAAAGGTTCACACATATAATTATTTATTCAATCTACCAAATTGATTAATTACTTTTGTGTTTCTTCCTCATCTTCATCTTCTTTTTTTCACAGGAAGGAATAATCCTAAACCTGCAAGAATTGAAGCTACTGCTTTAGAGAAGATTCCTAATCCATTTGCCGTACCAGTATTTGGCAAGATATTTTTGAGAAGCTTTTTGGCTTCACTGTAGGACTCTCTGTTTCAGTTGTTTGTTCATTTGGAGTTATTGTTTCAGGTTTATGTTCTGTATTATCAGTTGATACTTCAGGTGTAGATTGTGGTTTGTCTTTAACTGGAACTTTTTCATCTGGTTTCACTGGTTCGAAGTCTTGGTTCACTAAGTCTGTTCCTGGAATTGTATGACTGATTCCTGTTGTTGGATCTGTCACTGTTGCTGTGCCGTCGTCTCCTACTGTTACTTCCTTACCTGGGTTCTTGTCTTTGACTTTGTCTGCCACTTGTTTTTCTCTTCTGGAGTTAAGTGGGCTTTTGTCTTTGACTGGAACTTTTTCATCTGGTTTCACTGGTTCGAAGTCTTGGTTCACTAAGTCTGTTCCTGGAATTGTATGACTGATTCCTGTTGTTGGATCTGTCACTGTTGCTGTGCCGTCGTCTCCTACCGTTACTTCCTTACCTGGGTTCTTGTCTTTGACTTTTGTCTGCCACTTGTTTTTCTCTTCTGGAGTTAAGTGGGCTTTGTCTTTGACTGGAACTTTTTCAGTTGGTTTCACTGGTTCGAAGTCTTGGTTCACTAGGTCTGTTCCTGGAATTGTATGACTGATTCCTGTTGTTGGATCTGTCACTGTTGCTGTGCCGTCGTCTCCTACTGTTACTTCCTTATCTGGGTTCTTAGCTTTGACTTTATCTGCCACTTGTTTTTCTCTTCTGGAGTTAAGTGGGCTTTGTCTTTGACTGGAACTTTTTCAGTTGGTTTCACTGGTTCGAAGTCTTGGTTCACTAGGTCTGTTCCTGGAATTGTATGACTGATTCCTGTTGTTGGATCTGTCACTGTTGCTGTGCCGTCGTCTCCTACTGTTACTTCCTTACCTGGGTTCTTAGCTTTGACTTTATCTGCCACTTGTTTCTTCTCTTCTGGAGTTAAGTGGGATTTGTCTTTGACTGGAACTTTTTCAGTTGGTTTCACTGGTTCGAAGTCTTTAACAGTTAAATCTTTCACTGGGATTAGTACTGAGTCACCAGTTGTCTTATCTGTTACAGTAACATTACCCTTATCATCCGCTGTAACAATCGTATTTGGATTAGATTCTTTAACTTTATCCACCAATTTTTTCTATTTCTTGCGGTGTTAAATGTTCTGGATCTGGAACTACAATCGGTAGTGGAATTTTTACTTCAAACTCTCTTGCTGGCTCACCTTTAGCGCTAGTTAGTTTACCTGGAATTGTAATATCACTTGTTCCTTCTTTTTGGAAGTTTACCGTCTTCTTGGGCAATTCCTTTTCCTGTTGTTGGATTTTTCAGGTAACTCGTTATTAGTTAATTCTACTTTTCCTCCAGTTACAACTTTTTTTCGCTAGCAATACCAGGTAATTTAACTTTAGTTCCTTCAGGAACCCCATCAACTGTTACTTCAACATTTCCTGATTGTGGATTTTTGTGTTCCTACCGTAAATGTTGGAGTTGCTGTAGCTGGTTTTTCAACGTATTCTACGTCTACTGTTTGTGGAATATCTTTTTAAGGTAACGGTCTTGCTACCTGCGTCTTTTGGTACATACACTTTTCCATCGTTGCCTGTGATCTCTGGCTGTGGTGTGTAGCTTACGCTTTCTCCTTGGCGGTGGTTTTCTCCATCCACTGGAATCACTTTCGCGTCTCCTAATGGTGTTTCTCCCACTTTCGGTTGGTATTTCACGACTGTTGATGCTGGTTTTTCAACATATTCTACATCAACTGTTTGTGGAATATCTTTTAAAAGTAACGGTCTTGCTACCTGCGTCTTTTTGGTACATACACTTTTCCATCGTTGCCTGTGATCTCTGGCTGTGGTGTGTAGCTTACGCTTTCTCCTTGGCGGTGGTTTTCTCCATCCACTGGAATCACTTTCGCGTCTCCTAATGGTGTTTCTCCCACTTTCGGTTGGTATTTCACGACTGTTGATGCTGGTTTTTCAACATATTCTACATCAACTGTTTGTGGAATATCTTTTAAAGGTAACGGTCTTGCTACCTGCGTCTTTTTGGTACATACACTTTTCCATCGTTGCCTGTGATCTCTGGCTGTGGTGTGTAGCTTACGCTTTCTCCTTGGCGGTGGTTTTCTCCATCCACTGGAATCACTTTCGCGTCTCCTAATGGTGTTTCTCCCACTTTCGGTTGGTATTTCACGACTGTTGATGCTGGTTTTTCAACATATTCTACATCAACTGTTTGTGGAATATCTTTTAAAGGTAACAGTCTTGCTACCTGCGTCTTTTGGTACATACACTTTTCCATCGTTGCCTGTGATCTCTGGCTGTGGTGTGTAGCTTACGCTTTCTCCTTGGCGGTGGTTTTCTCCATCCACTGGAATCACTTTCGCGTCTCCTAATGGTGTTTCTCCCACTTTCGGTTGGTATTTCACGACTGTTGATGCTGGTTTTTCAACATATTCTACATCAACTGTTTGTGGAATATCTTTTAAAAGTAACGGTCTTGCTACCTGCGTCTTTTTGGTACATACACTTTTCCATCGTTGCCTGTGATCTCTGGCTGTGGTGTGTAGCTTACGCTTTCTCCTTGGCGGTGGTTTTCTCCATCCACTGGAATCACTTTCGCGTCTCCTAATGGTGTTTCTCCCACTTTCGGTTGGTATTTCACGACTGTTGATGCTGGTTTTTCAACATATTCTACATCAACTGTTTGTGGAATATCTTTTAAAAGTAACAGTCTTGCTACCTGCGTCTTTTTGGTACATACACTTTTCCATCGTTGCCTGTGATCTCTGGCTGTGGTGTGTAGCTTACGCTTTCTCCTTGGCGGTGGTTTTTCTCCATCCACTGGAATCACTTTCGCGTCTCCTAATGGTGTTTCTCCCACTTTCGGTTGGTATTTCACGACTGTTGATGCTGGTTTTTCAACATATTCTACATCAACTGTTTGTGGAATATCTTTTAAAATAACAGTCTTGCTACCTGCGTCTTTTTGGTACATACACTTTTCCATCGTTGCCTGTGATCTCTGGCTGTGGTGTGTAGCTTACGCTTTCTCCTTGGCGGTGGTTTTCTCCATCCACTGGAATCACTTTCGCGTCTCCTAATGGTGTTTCTCCCACTTTCGGTTGGTATTTCACGACTGTTGATGCTGGTTTTTCAACATATTCTACATCAACTGTTTGTGGAATATCTTTTAAAGGTAACGGTCTTGCTACCTGCGTCTTTTTGGTACATACACTTTTCCATCGTTGCCTGTGATCTCTGGCTGTGGTGTGTAGCTTACGCTTTCTCCTTGGCGGTGGTTTTTCTCCATCCACTGGAATCACTTTCGCGTCTCCTAATGGTGTTTCTCCCACTTTCGGTTGGTATTTCACGACTGTTGATGCTGGTTTTTCAACATATTCTACATCAACTGTTTGTGGAATATCTTTTAAAATAACGGTCTTGCTACCTGCGTCTTTTTGGTACATACACTTTTCCATCGTTGCCTGTGATCTCTGGCTGTGGTGTGTAGCTTACGCTTTCTCCTTGGCGGTGGTTTTCTCCATCCACTGGAATCACTTTCGCGTCTCCTAATGGTGTTTCTCCCACTTTCGGTTGGTATTTCACGACTGTTGATGCTGGTTTTTCAACATATTCTACATCAACTGTTTGTGGAATATCTTTTAAAAGTAACAGTCTTGCTACCTGCGTCTTTTGGTACATACACTTTTTCCATCGTTGCCTGTGATCTCTGGCTGTGGTGTGTAGCTTACGCTTTCTCCTTGGCGGTGGTTTTTCTCCATCCACTGGAATCACTTTCGCGTCTCCTAATGGTGTTTCTCCCACTTTCGGTTGGTATTTCACGACTGTTGATGCTGGTTTTTCAACATATTCTACATCAACTGTTTGTGGAATATCTTTTAAAAGTAACAGTCTTGCTACCTGCGTCTTTTGGTACATACACTTTTCCATCGTTGCCTGTGATCTCTGGCTGTGGTGTGTAGCTTACGCTTTCTCCTTGGCGGTGGTTTTCTCCATCCACTGGAATCACTTTCGCGTCTCCTAATGGTGTTTCTCCCACTTTCGGTTGGTATTTCACGACTGTTGATGCTGGTTTTTCAACATATTCTACATCAACTGTTTGTGGAATATCTTTTAAAATAACAGTCTTGCTACCTGCGTCTTTTTGGTACATACACTTTTCCATCGTTGCCTGTGATCTCTGGCTGTGGTGTGTAGCTTACGCTTTCTCCTTGGCGGTGGTTTTCTCCATCCACTGGAATCACTTTCGCGTCTCCTAATGGTGTTTCTCCCACTTTCGGTTGGTATTTCACGACTGTTGATGCTGGTTTTTCAACATATTCTACATCAACTGTTTGTGGAATATCTTTTAAAATAACAGTCTTGCTACCTGCGTCTTTTGGTACATACACTTTTCCATCGTTGCCTGTGATCTCTGGCTGTGGTGTGTAGCTTACGCTTTCTCCTTGGCGGTGGTTTTCTCCATCCACTGGAATCACTTTCGCGTCTCCTAATGGTGTTTCTCCCACTTTCGGTTGGTATTTCACGACTGTTGATGCTGGTTTTTCAACATATTCTACATCAACTGTTTGTGGAATATCTTTTTAAAGTAACAGTCTTGCTACCTGCGTCTTTTGGTACATACACTTTTTCCATCGTTGCCTGTGATCTCTGGCTGTGGTGTGTAGCTTACGCTTTCTCCTTGGCGGTGGTTTTCTCCATCCACTGGAATCACTTTCGCGTCTCCTAATGGTGTTTCTCCCACTTTCGGTTGGTATTTCACGACTGTTGATGCTGGTTTTTCAACATATTCTACATCAACTGTTTGTGGAATATCTTTTAAAGGTAACAGTCTTGCTACCTGCGTCTTTTGGTACATACACTTTTCCATCGTTGCCTGTGATCTCTGGCTGTGGTGTGTAGCTTACGCTTTCTCCTTGGCGGTGGTTTTCTCCATCCACTGGAATCACTTTCGCGTCTCCTAATGGTGTTTCTCCCACTTTCGGTTGGTATTTCACGACTGTTGATGCTGGTTTTTCAACATATTCTACATCAACTGTTTGTGGAATATCTTTTAAAAGTAACAGTCTTGCTACCTGCGTCTTTTGGTACATACACTTTTCCATCGTTGCCTGTGATCTCTGGCTGTGGTGTGTAGCTTACGCTTTCTCCTTGGCGGTGGTTTTTCTCCATCCACTGGAATCACTTTCGCGTCTCCTAATGGTGTTTCTCCCACTTTCGGTTGGTATTTCACGACTGTTGATGCTGGTTTTTCAACATATTCTACATCAACTGTTTGTGGAATATCTTTTAAAAGTAACGAGTCTTGCTACCTGCGTCTTTTGGTACATACACTTTTCCATCGTTGCCTGTGATCTCTGGCTGTGGTGTGTAGCTTACGCTTTCTCCTTGGCGGTGGTTTTCTCCATCCACTGGAATCACTTTCGCGTCTCCTAATGGTGTTTCTCCCACTTTCGGTTGGTATTTCACGACTGTTGATGCTGGTTTTTCAACATATTCTACATCAACTGTTTTGTGGAATATCTTTTAAAAGTAACGGTCTTGCTACCTGCGTCTTTTGGTACATACACTTTTCCATCGTTGCCTGTGATCTCTGGCTGTGGTGTGTAGCTTACGCTTTCTCCTTGGCGGTGGTTTTCTCCATCCACTGGAATCACTTTCGCGTCTCCTAATGGTGTTTCTCCCACTTTCGGTTGGTATTTCACGACTGTTGATGCTGGTTTTTTTCAACATATTCTACATCAACTGTTTGTGGAATATCTTTTAAGATAACAGTCTTGCTACCTGCGTCTTTTGGTACATACACTTTTCCATCGTTGCCTGTGATCTCTGGCTGTGGTGTGTAGCTTACGCTTTCTCCTTGGCGGTGGTTTTCTCCATCCACTGGAATCACTTTCGCGTCTCCTAATGGTGTTTCTCCCACTTTCGGTTGGTATTTCACGACTGTTGATGCTGGTTTTTCAACATATTCTACATCAACTGTTTGTGGAATATCTTTTAAAAGTAACAGTCTTGCTACCTGCGTCTTTTTGGTACATACACTTTTCCATCGTTGCCTGTGATCTCTGGCTGTGGTGTGTAGCTTACGCTTTCTCCTTGGCGGTGGTTTTCTCCATCCACTGGAATCACTTTCGCGTCTCCTAATGGTGTTTCTCCCACTTTCGGTTGGTATTTCACGACTGTTGATGCTGGTTTTTCAACATATTCTACATCAACTGTTTGTGGAATATCTTTTTAAAAGTAACGGTCTTGCTACCTGCGTCTTTTTGGTACATACACTTTTCCATCGTTGCCTGTGATCTCTGGCTGTGGTGTGTAGCTTACGCTTTCTCCTTGGCGGTGGTTTTCTCCATCCACTGGAATCACTTTCGCGTCTCCTAATGGTGTTTCTCCCACTTTCGGTTGGTATTTCACGACTGTTGATGCTGGTTTTTTTCAACATATTCTACATCAACTGTTTGTGGAATATCTTTTAAGGTAACAGTCTTGCTACCTGCGTCTTTTTGGTACATACACTTTTCCATCGTTGCCTGTGATCTCTGGCTGTGGTGTGTAGCTTACGCTTTCTCCTTGGCGGTGGTTTTCTCCATCCACTGGAATCACTTTCGCGTCTCCTAATGGTGTTTCTCCCACTTTCGGTTGGTATTTCACGACTGTTGATGCTGGTTTTTCAACATATTCTACATCAACTGTTTGTGGAATATCTTTTAAGGTAACAGTCTTGCTACCTGCGTCTTTTTGGTACATACACTTTTCCATCGTTGCCTGTGATCTCTGGCTGTGGTGTGTAGCTTACGCTTTCTCCTTGGCGGTGGTTTTCTCCATCCACTGGAATCACTTTCGCGTCTCCTAATGGTGTTTCTCCCACTTTCGGTTGGTATTTCACGACTGTTGATGCTGGTTTTTCAACATATTCTACATCAACTGTTTGTGGAATATCTTTTAAAAGTAACGGTCTTGCTACCTGCGTCTTTTTGGTACATACACTTTTCCATCGTTGCCTGTGATCTCTGGCTGTGGTGTGTAGCTTACGCTTTCTCCTTGGCGGTGGTTTTCTCCATCCACTGGAATCACTTTCGCGTCTCCTAATGGTGTTTCTCCCACTTTCGGTTGGTATTTCGACTGTTGATGCTGGTTTTTCAACATATTCTACATCAACTGTTTGTGGAATATCTTTTAAAAGTAACAGTCTTACTACCTGCGTCTTTTGGTACATACACTTTTCCATCGTTGCCTGTGATCTCTGGCTGTGGTGTGTAGCTTACGCTTTCTCCTTGGCGGTGGTTTTTCTCCATCCACTGGAATCACTTTCGCGTCTCCTAATGGTGTTTCTCCCACTTTCGGTTGGTATTTCACGACTGTTGATGCTGGTTTTTCAACATATTCTACATCAACTGTTTGTGGAATATCTTTTTAAAAGTAACGGTCTTGCTACCTGCGTCTTTTTGGTACATACACTTTTCCATCGTTGCCTGTGATCTCTGGCTGTGGTGTGTAGCTTACGCTTTCTCCTTGGCGGTGGTTTTCTCCATCCACTGGAATCACTTTCGCGTCTCCTAATGGTGTTTCTCCCACTTTCGGTTGGTATTTCACGACTGTTGACACCACTCCCACATACACAGTCAATGGATCACTTTCTTTTCCTTGACTGTCAACAGCTTTAAGTACTACTGCATAGCTTCCTGATGCTGTTGCTTTTCCTGGTGTTTCTGTTAATCCTGAAACAATTTTTATAGTAGGTGTACCGTATGGTTTGTCAGCTTCATTTGTAACTTTATCTTCTCTATCTCCAACAGTTACTAGATCTTCTAGCATAGCTTTAGTGATACTTGTTCCTGATGGGAAGACTTTTACGTGCATCTACACTACTTGCTTCTGTACCTTTATAAGCTAACGTAGGTTTGTTATTTGTTACAGAAACTACTTTCCAATTTCCTACTGATGTAACTGCTTGTCTTGGTTCTGGTTTGTAATCTACTCGTAATCCTAAACCAGTTCTGTAAGTAGCTGTATTATCTCCTAAAGCATTTTCTTCTTTAATACGAAGTTTAGCATTATTATGTGATTCTTTTAGTGTAATCGTCACTAGATTTTCTGCTTTATTCGATGCATTCACAGTATTAGTAACATTTTTGTACAAAGTTATTTGCATTCGTTACTCCAGCTGGTATTGTTGTAGAATCTACTTGCCAGTTTCCACCATTTTGGCTACGTACAAGAACGATACTTTTTGGTGTATTACTTGTTTCTGTGCTGTTGTGGAATCGTAATTCCATACGTTTCGCATCATGTGGTACTTTAACATCAATATGTTTGCTACCTGCAACTGTTGTATTTACTGAGTAATCACCCATTTCAACAGCTTTAACATCACTAACTACGCTAATATCGTCTGCAGTAGTAGAACCTTTAATTTTTCGTTGTAACTGTTAAACCATTTGGTTGAGTTGTTTCACCATTTTTAGTAACCGATGTACGAAGTTTTACATCATCTGGAAGCGTTGCTGTCCATGTGTTACCATTAATTCTTACTCCACCATTATTTTTCACTTGTCAATACTCGGTTAGTTCCATCATTCAATGCAACAGACACTACTGTATTACTGCTATTCGCATTTAATCCACCTAATGTACCTGTAATCGTACGTGAAGTTGAAGTCACTTTATTACTATCAAATGTTGGTTTTTGGTGGCGTTACATTCACCGTTACAGTGATTGTCTTACTTGGTGTCACTTGAGTTGCAGCTGGTAAATTATCCCCTGTTTGTGATGCTGGTAATGTAACCTTCACTTGGAATGTTTGTTTACCTGAGGTACTAGCTACATTATTTCCTACCCATTCATAAGTTGTTCCAGTAGGTAAAGTATCAGAGCCAGTAGCATTCTTCACAGCAGCTTTTGCCTGTTCAACACTTAATGTAGTTCCTTGGCTAACAGAAACATTTTTTTACTATCTGCAATATCAAACACTTTATGCACTAATGTTTCTTTTGTGTAGTAATTTTTCAGCTTCACTCGGTCTGTTTGTAAATCTACCATAGTTATACTTACCAATAAATTCATAAGAAGTTGTTCCTACAGGATCTGATGCAAGAGTTCCTGGAAAGCTCGTTCCGCCTTGTTCAGCTCCTCCACTACGTTTATAAAGCCAATTCATTCCACTAGGAATATTATTTCCTGTATTAATATAATAATCTGAATGTCCATTGCTTCTAGTTACATCTTTAAAGTCATAAATAGTATTAGCAATTGGGAATGTATTAAGAACTTTATAAGTTAAACGAACTTTTTCGTTCTATTATCTCCAAAATTAACGGTTGCTTCTACAGTTTTTTTGTTTCTTCACTTCCACTAGTAATCGTATTTGTTTCAAGTACTGCTGTTACAGTTGCTCCCTGAGGTAAATCAACTTTTTCATTTCCTTCTTGTACTTGAATAAATCTCTTCAACTCGTCTGCTGATATTGTTTCTCCACGTTTAACATTGATAATATCACGAGCTACTAGATTATAACCAACTTTGAAATAACCTAAACTTGCTCCCTCTGCTGTATCTGCATGACTCTTATTGCCAGAAGCATCTGATGTTTTAGCAATTACTTCATATGTGGCTGGGTCAATTTCTTTTTCAAGTTATTAATAACATCTGTTTTTTTCAACACCATTTTCTACAATTTGTACTTTAGTGTTACCTTTCTTAACCCACATATTTAATTTATTACGAACAGTATTGCTTGAAGGATTTGTTACATCATCCTTATCGTAGTTATCTGTCAATTTGGCTAAGCTAGCAAAAAGAAGTATTATCTGCTAGACGGCTTTGCTTGAGCACTTGTAGCCGCTAAAGTATTAGAAGTTGAACGTTCAACTTGAGGAGCTGTTGGATCTACTGGCACAAAGTATACATTAATCACATTTGTGTTATTAGCATTTGTATTTCCACGATCTTGTAATAACTGATCATTTGTATATTTTGGCATTAGATATAATTGTTTTCTTACAACTAATGAATTACCATTTTTCCCTTTAACAACATTAGTTAAAGGAATTGCGTTCGCACTATTTGCAGCTGAAATATTATCGTTTCCTAGAGTAGTACCAACAATATTACTATTATTGATATCTGTACGATTATTCTCAACAAGTTTATTCGTAGTATTATCGATGTTTCCTCCGCCACCATATGATGTTGGATTTACTAAATCTAATACGTTAACTCCTGCTCCATTTTTTACTAAAGTATCCAGTAGTTGTATTTCTACTGAAACCATTAGAATTAGCTTCTCCTAATGCTTTATCATTTCCTGTAACAGTTGTTAAGGATGGTTGATTTTGAGCATTTTTGGAGTAGCAGTAATAGTTTTTAAAACTTCATTTGTTTGTAAACCTACACCACTTGTTGCATCAAATTTATAAATTAATGTTTTTTTCTATCCTGACTCCATTCAAAACCTGGATCTGTTGAACGGTTTGCAGGTTTTTCCATTATTCGTAAACGTAATATTGTAATCATCACGAATATGCGCAAATCGAGTAACGACATTAGTTTTTCGGATCAATTTGTAATTCTGCAATCTTATTATCTTTGTCTAATGCGGTAATTAATCCAGTATCAGAAATATTAATATCGGAAACTTGTTTTTCCTTTTTAATACTCCATTTTTTTATTTGCTTCAAAAATGGCTTGCTTAATCGCTTGTTTTTTCTCTCAGAAAGAGTTCCTCCACGATTATTCGTCAAATCTTGAACTTGTACGACTAATTTATCAGTTGCTAAGTTTAAAAGTCTGCTTCTTCCTGTAACATTTCTATTTTCACTATTATCAGAATTTACAGAATAAGCTGCTAGCACTTGTCCTCCACTAACTTTTTACGACTGCATGAACTGGTTGTCCTTCTGTTAAGTTAGTTGTAAAGTTCTCTGCTGATAAAGTTGTCGTACTATTTCCATCTGTTACAGTCTTAGTAGCGACTTTTATTATTTCCTTGATAGAGTTCAACAGTCACAGTTGATCCATTTAATAATTGAGCATTTGTTGGAAGATTTTCTACAGTTACTGTAGGTTTTGAACTAGCTGTACCATAGAATTGAGGTTGAGATATTGTTGGCGCATTTGGCTTCACATTAAACTCAATTGTTTTTTTCCAAGTACCCTCTGCCGGCTGTAGCAGCAGTATCCCCTATTAATCCTGACGAATTTGTTGGTAACCCTTGTGTAGAAGTTTTATTAGTAGGAAATAAGCTCTTGCCTTAACTGAATGTTTTTCCAATCTTATCAAAAGAAACATGTTCTCTAATTTCATTATTTTTCTTTTTAGATAGCGGAATACCATTCCACTACCCCAGTTATTAGTAACATTTCTTCCATCAGTAATGGCTAAATAATGATTTGGATCCACACTGTTTTCATTAAGTCTTAAAACATCTGAACGAGTGTTGTCGTTAACTGGGGTACCTTTTCTCTTCAAAGGCTAAATCATATGTTTTAACTTTTGAATTTAAGTGTAGCTTGATTTCCTTTATTTACATCACCTGTTGCATCATCTGAAACTTTTAAGGTAACAACATTTGTTCCTAATGTAGCATTAGGAGCCACTGTACCCGTAATAGTAGCAGTCGCTGGATTTGTTTCGGAACCACTATTTTTTTGAAAGAGTATTTCCATTATTTATAACAGTATTTCCGTCTTTTTAAGGTAACCCCCAGCAGGCAATCCACTAATTTGCTTAATATTAATTTTTTCCATGCACATTATTATCATGCATTTTTAATGGAATATTTAAAGTTGCTCCTCTAAATACCTCTACCTCTGGAGCTCCATTTTCAGAATCTCCCAGTGTAGAATCAGTATTATTCGGATTTGTCATTTTAACAGTTGGTGCAACATTATCTGTCACATTAAATCTGACTGGAACTGTTTTTGGAGATGGAGTATAAATAGTATAATTTACATGATCAATCTCTTTTTCAACTGGTCTATTATTTGGGAAGATGACTTGTGCATTATAATCCCCTATATTCCTGGTCTATCCAAGACTGTGTTCTCATTTGCCAATGTTGCTCGATTTGTTACCCAACCGAATCTCATTCCAGAAGGGAAGTATTGATCGCCTTCACCACCATTAACAACAGCCTTAACATAGCTATGAGGATCCCCCAAAGTATCTCCAACACGTTTATCTCTTGAAGCATTACTTGGTTGAACGTCCGCTATAATATACTTAAATTTATAGACTACTTCTCTATTATTATGATTACGAACAGTTACACTTGCCTCTCCATCTCTAGCAGAATTTTTCTACCGTATTATCAGCCAATGTATGTGTCGAACCAGAAGCCATATTTACTTTTTCTTTGTCACTTCCGTTAACGTTATTAAACCATACACCTCTTGGAATATTCGTAACTTTTTAAGTAGTTTACCTGATTTCCTTCATTTTCTACTTGGAACGTTGGATTGAAGTTTGCTCCTTTATAAATAATAAATTGATTATCAGCTGCATTCGTCGTTAATTTATGACCATTAATCTTCACAACAGGAGGTTCTACAATCACATTTTTTGATTTTTCTGTTACTGGATCAGACTCTACAGTTGAATGTTTTTTTACCATTGTAATCTAGATATGAATCCGTTACTATTTTTGAATGAACATAATATTTTCCTTTTTCCAAGGTAATATCTTTAAATGTAACAGTCCCACTATTATTCTCAACAACTTTTTGTATCTACTTCTTGAGTTTGTTTGTGACCACTTTCATCTATATATTCACGCCATAATGTTACAGGACTTCCTTTAGTGCTTCCACTAGCCGTAAAAAGTATGATTTTCACCTACATATTTTGTCGTTGGAGCTAAAACTGGATTTTTTAGCTTCACAATAAATCTGAATTTCCCACTATCAGATGAACCATCACTCGTGAAATAACGTTTATAATAATAAGTATGAACACCAGGAGAGCCACCTGCTTTCAGCCCCTAAATCTTTTTGTGAAATAGGAGTACCATCTTCTCTATAGAACGTAAATGTCTGACCATGGTCGTGATTGGCTTCATATTTGATTCTTTCAAAATCTTTTCCTCTTTGCGCTTTATAGTTTATATAAGAAAAGAAGTCAATACTTGTAAAGTTCTGTTGATCTCCAAAAGTAATAATTCCGTCCACTTTTTTTATGTCAGGATTTAAGTTTTTAGTTCCATACCATTTACCAATTCCTAAATAATCACTATCTGGCCAACCTCTATTGTAGTATTTGTTTTGTTCGACAAAGAATGTTCCTCCATTTTTCAGAGTCATTCTATAACGGTCAATATTACTTATCTCGGTATCTGTTTGAGCATGCCATTGGTTTTACAAGTACACGATAAACTTTATCCGCACGAGTAATTCCTTTAAATCCAGCAGCATAAACTAAATCATCTGGGTCATTTCTATTTGGATCACTAGCATCCCCTACTGTTTCAAATGTAATCGTATATTTAAAAACATTACTAGGTTGTTCAAAATAATACAAGTCTCCGCCTGTTTTTGTAATTTTTCTTGAATTTCTCATTTGAAAGTTTTTTTGTTCCTCTCCCTGTTCAAGAACACGATTATATAACCCTTTATCTGTTGGTGCATCAACATTTTCACGAGCTAACGCTTCAAAATTATCTGTTTTATAAGCATTAGCCCCTACCTTACCGTAACGAAATACCCCTTTAAGATTAGCTCCTTTATTTACTTGTAAAAGTCCTGCTTGTCTCATTGCTCCTTCAAGAGAACCATCCCCTTGATACGAATTAGTACCTTGTAGATTTTGAACATCTACATTAGCTGAACCTTGTTTGTAGTTTTGACCTTTTGGAATAGTAAACCAATAACTATCATTCGTCGTATTACTAAAACGACCAGCATTTACAGAAACTGTCCATAAAAATCCTGTATCCGTTGGATCCACACGAACATGGATATATTTTTTTCAGCATTACTAACTGGCTGATGGTCAAATCTAGGCGCATTGGTTGCACGATAATTGTGAAACACATACGTATATTTACTATATGGAGAAATACCTCTTTTTCCATCTTCATAATAATATTCTCGAGAATCTTGGAAATTCAATCCATATTCACGTGTTTGACGATTATGAAGTGTTACTTCTGTACGCTCTGTACCAGGAATATTAGTATTTCGATTTAAAAATTCTTCAATTTTTGTTACGAGCTCCTGTTAAGTTTGCAGCAGCTCGTTTTAAATTCTTCTTCTGGTAATACGCCATCTTCATGTGCACCTAACACCATATTTAATTGATCATAATTTGCCTTAATAGCAGCTATTTCATTAGTATCTGCTCCATTTTTTTCTTCATATAATCAATAATATTTCGCATCTCTTCTGCAATTTTATAAGAACCTGATCCATTTTCATAAACAGGAAGATCCTGTTCTTCTTTCTCAGTTGTACGCTCTTTAAGCTCTGCTTTTTCTTCCTCTTGATCTCGTAGAAACTTCTTCTGTATTAGAGTCTTTGGATATTTCGGCTAATGGTTTATTCTCGGAATCTAAATTCGTAACATCTTTACCATTTTCCGTTTTTTTAACTTTCTTAGCATCGGAATTTTTTTCAACTTCTTTTTTTATCAGATACATTCTTTTACTTGATTATCTGAGCTATTTGTTTCTTTTAATTTATTCAAGGAATTTACTGCTACTTAAACTAATGCTACTTGATCATTTATCATTTCTTGCGTAACATCTTCGGATTCAAGTAATTGATTCGCTTTTTGAAGGACTCGTTCTTGATTTTTCAATTTTTGATGAATCACTTGAAAATTCTGCTAATAATGCTCTTAATTCTTGGACTAATTCACTGAGTTTTTTTCCTTTGATACAATCGGCTTTCTTGCTTCTTTTAAATGACCCTCTTCAACAGAAAGCACTTTCTCTTTTTGTGAATTCTCAATACTTGAACTAATAGACTGATTAGATAACTCTTTATTACTTGTCTTATCTCTCTCAACTATCGTTTGATTTTTGAGATTGTTCTGCTGCTTGAATCAGCGGACTACCCATTAAAAAAATAATGTTGTCCCAATTAATACACTCGCTGCACCAAAATGATATTTTTCGAATTGAAAAAAACGTTGTTTCATTCCGTACCAATCGAATGATTTTTCTATGATGTTTTTCTTTTCATAGTTTTCTCCTTCCGCTTTCGAAATTAGTATCTAAATGATTATTTCAGAAAGTGTTATTTTTCTCACAATATAATTAATTCTCCACAAAATACCCTAACCAAGGCATACCCCCTTCAATTTCTATCAAAAGATTTTTAATAATGCAACTAACTACTCAAATACTTATTCTCCTTTTTCATTATTGTATGACTATAATTTCTATCATACATAAACATTCAAAAAGGAAATTTCAAATTCTGTCATTATCCCCATATTCTAATGAGAAAACTAGTATTTTCTAAGTGATTAATTGTAATAATAAAAATTGTATAGTACTTGTAATTTTTGGAATAGAATATTTTCTAACTTCTTACTAATATCTCTTTCAGTAAGTTGATTTTATACACTAAATATTCTCTTATCAAAATTTGTATACACACCTTCAATTTTACCCCCGAAAAACTTTGTCAAATTTTTTTATGCGTTAATTTGTATAAAAATCAAACAAAAAGTGATAATGTCTCCAATGATTTGGTATTGCCTTATTTTTTTAATTAGAAATTTTTTTAAAATAAAAAAATATTTTTTCGTCTTTTTCGTATATATAAGTGAAGTGTAATTTCTAGTGAATACCGCTGAAATTTACTTTCAAAATAATAGAGAGGACGAAAGAATATGAAAGAACGAATTGAAGGTGCAAGACCCATGATGGATTTGATGGCGAAGAAGATTTTTTTAGCAATACATTAGTTACTGCGCAGTTTATACGAGATATATTTGATTTGCCAGTTGAAAGTGTAAAAATTTTAGAAAGTACTCAAATACATGAATTTTTATTTGGATGAATTCCCTTATTCGACGCATATTGATGTGTTGGCAGAGCTAGATGACCACACACAAATTATTATTGAAATTCAAGTAGCTTTACAAATTGACTTTATTAAGCGTTTATGTTTATATTTATGTGAACAGATTTCTAAAAAAATATGAATATGCATAAAATAGATGGCACTCAAACCTATCATCTCGCAAAAAGAAATGATTCCAGTATACGCTATTGCAATTACACAGGAACGGTATTTTTGAAGATGATCGTATGTATCATTCGTTTAGCTTAAGAGATGATGAATCCTACGAAGAATTAAAAGTATATTTTTAAAGGAATAAAAAGAAAAGCGTAACTTAATGCGTATGGCATTTTTAGAACTAGATAAATATGATCCAACTAAAATAAAACAATATAAAAAGTTCGATGGATTGAGTTTTTTTGGGAACAAACCTTATACACAAAATCCTGAGACAATATTAGAAACAGCAGACATGATTATGAATCGAACTGGCTGGACGGAGGAGGAACGAACGATGTATGATGATCGAACAAGAAAAACTGGATGGCTACTATGCACATTTGGAGTATGTGGCAGAAGAAAAAAACAACTAGCAAGAATGGAAGGAATCGAAGAAGGAATAGAAAAAGGAATAGAAAAAAAGGCAGAGCAGAAGGTGCTATCACAACCATTGTCGGATTAATAAAGAAAGGTCTTTTTGTCTATTGAAAATGGAGCTCAACAATTAGATATTTCAGAATCAGAATTAACTGCGTATATGAAGTAAAAAAATGTTGCACCTTATCAGCTGATGAGGAGTAACAACCTAAATCAATAAAAGTGAAAACGAGTTCTCCGATTATTTCGGTGAGCTCGTTTTTTTGATAGAATTGGTGATTAGCGCTTATATTTCTTCTAATATTATGGAAGAGTATCTAAACATGAATGAAATTTAGGATATGAAGTCATAAAAAAATTATAGAAAAAAATAAAGGATTCCCCTTCTGACGAAGGAATCCTTACTCAATGTGGATATATGTGTAAAACTCTAGGTGTTTCCTTAGATACCACCTCTGTTCCTAAAAGCAAAAAAAGACGGGTTGAACGTTTCTTTGGCATCTTACAAAGCCACCCCGCAAAGCGAATTGCAACTTTACAACATCCAAACTTTTTGAAGAAGCAAATCTTTATCTCTTTGATGAAAAATTTTTAACAAACAATTTTTCTTTGCCTCTTAAGAATACACAAAATGCTTTCGAAAAGCTAGATAAAATTTATCGATTATTCAATAGTCTTGAATTTATCAACAGATATCTTGAACTTCAGGCTTTTTATTTCTTTCCATCTTCTATTAACGTGATTCCAATATTTCTAGACACGATAAATGAACCACTAACTTATTCAAACTCCCTTGTAAATCTCATTAATTCTTTTTACTGTTGATGGTTCCATTTGCGCATGTCCCTGCCGCAGTAGAAAAGACTAATTCGGCATGTGGTAATTTTTTGATGTAAGTCATATGCTCCACTCGGACGACAATCAACATCATATCTACCATGAACAATCTTAATTGGAATATCTTTTAATTTATCAGCATGATTAAGAATGTAATTATTATCTTCTACAAAACAATGATAATAGAAATAATGACATTCCATAATAGAAATCGCAAGCATATCTTCGTCTGATTCCTCACCAATAGTTTCCCTAGGTAATAAGGTCACAATGCCGCCTTCCCATTTAGCCCATTGACGAGCAGCTTCTAAACGTATTGATGCATCGTCACTTGTCAATCGCTTATAATAAGCAGTAACTAAATCATCTTGTTCTTCAACTGGAATATGATTCAAATAAGGCTCAAATTGATCTGGGAAGAAATCACTAGCTCCTTTTTGGTATAGCCAATCAGTATCTTCTTGTCTTCCTAAGAAAAATTCCTCGTAAAATCAATCCTATAACTCTTTGTGGATATTGAATCGCATAATGAAGGGATAAAGTCGTCCCCCAACTACCACCGAAAACAACCCATTTTTCAATTCCTAACTTTTCACGGATTTTTTCCATATCCGAAACTAAATGTTGAGTTGTATTCTCCTCTAATGAAAGAAAAAGGTAAACTTTTCCCACAACCACGTTGGTCAAATTGAATCATTCGATAAACATCTGGATTAAATAATTGACGGGTAACCGGACTCGAGCCTCCGCCTGGTCCACCATGAACAATCACCACCGGCTTTCCATTTGGATTTCCTGATTCCATTACATATATTTGATGTGTGGAAGAAACTTCTAAGTAAAACTCATTATACGCTTCAATCGGTGGAAATAAACTAACGTTTTTCCATTATTTCTCTCCCCTTTTATAAGTGATTTAATGCTACTCGAATAGCTTCATCATAATTCGGTTCATCTGTCATTTCTTGAACAATTTCTTGATACACAATGGTTCCATTTTGATCCAACACAAAAATCGAACGTTGGTCTACGCTTAATTCAGGCACATAAATGCCATACGCTTCTCCAAATGTAAAATCAACATCGCATAACATTTCCATCGCAACATCATTTGCCGAACACCAATTTTTTTAAATTCATCTTTATTATTTTTTTACTAATCGTTACTAATTGAATACTTGGATGTTCTTTCATTTTTTTATGGAATGCTTTTGTTTGAATATCGCAAACTCGAGTATTAATATCTGGAACAACACTGATTAAGGCTACTCGTCCAGCAAACGATTCTGGAGTTTTTATTTCTCCATGAATGCATTCTAATGAAAAGTGAGGAGCTTTTTCTCCTACTGTTGGTAATTCTCCTTTTAATTCATATGGGTTATTATGTCGTGTAATAAACATCATTCATTCTCCTTTTTATACAATTTTTTTACAATCATTTTTAATTCTGGTAATACTTCTTCTTCAAACCATGGATTTTTCTTCATCCACATGATATTTAAAGGAGAAGGATGTACCAATGGAAAAATACTTTGGTAAGTATTCAGTATAACTTCTAACCGTTTCAGTTAAAGTCTCTTTTTTTCGTTTCTTTTTAAATAATAATTTTTGTGCATATGAGCCAACTAATAAAATACACTCAACCTGTTTCAATAATGGTAAAAACTAATGGATGCCATTTAGGGGCAAATCCTTTTTCTAGGTGGTTTTATCTCCACTTTTTACCTTTTTCCAGGATAGTAAAAGTCCATTGGAACGACTGCAAATAATCCTGATTCGTAAAATAACGTTTCATCAATTCCCAGCCATTCTCTTAAACGATTTCCACTTTTATCCCAGAAAAATTTACGGCTTTCTTGAGCTTTCAATCCTGGTGCTTGACCAATAATTAAAATTTTAGCTGTTTCCGGAATCCAAAAATAATGGTTCAATTCCTTGTTCTGTAAACACATGATTTTCTTCATCCTGCATAATTTGTTCTTTTAACTGTTCAAAAGACAATTTTCTCATCTCCATTTTTCATCATCCATTTAACGATGGACAAACATAGCATCTCCAAAACTAAAGAAGCGATAACGTTCATGAATGGCATGATGATAAGCTTCTAATGTAAAGTCTCGCCCTAAATAAGCACTCACTAACATCACTAATGTAGATTTTTGGAAGGTGGAAATTTGTAATAAAGGCATCCACTACTTTAAATTCATATCCTGGGGAAATGAAAATATCTGTCCATCCACTACTTGGAACAATTTCTCCATTATTAGCAGAACCTACTGTTTCTAATGTACGAATGGAAGTAGTTCCTACCGCAATAACTCGTTTTCCATTTTTCTTTGTTTCTGTAATAACTTCTGCTGTTTCTTTTTGAAATATGATAATATTCCAAATGCATTTTATGGTCTTCTAAATGATCTACGGAAACAGGTCTAAAGGTACCTAATCCAACATGTAATGTAATCGGAACAATTTGAATCCCTTTTTGTTGAATTTTTTTCCATTAATTCTTTTTGTAAAATGTAATCCCGCTGTTGGAGCCGCTGCAGAACCATTTTCCTTTGCATAAACCGTTTGATAACGTTCTTGGTCTTCTAATCTTTCTTTGATATACGGTGGTAATGGCATTTCACCTAATGATTCTAAAATTTCTAAAAAAATACTCCATCGTATTGAAATTCAATGATTCTTCCACCTTGCTCTAATTCTTCTGTCACAGTGGCCTTTAATCGTCCATCACCAAAGGATACTACTGTTCCAACTTTCATTCTTTTAGCTGGCTTTACAAGGGTTTCCCAGCAATCTCCATGCGTATTGTGCAGTAACAACACTTCAATATGAGCACCTGTTCCGTCTTTTTCACCATATAATCTCGCTGGCAATACTCGTGTATTATTGACAACTAATGTATCTCCTTCTTCTAAATAATCAATAATTTCAGAAAAATGTTTATCTGCTACACTATGTTCTGTTTTATTAACGACTAGTAATCTTGAAGAAGTACGATCTTTCAACGGTGTTTGAGCAATCAGTTCTTCTGGTAAATCAAAATCAAAAATCTTGAGTTGTATAATTCATTCTTATTCCATCTTTCTATTCTAATATCTTCTGTTCAAATGAACATAAGCTTCTGGAGTCACCATTCTTCCTCTTGAAGTTCGCTTAATAAATCCAATTTGTAATAAATACGGTTCATACATATCTTCGATTGTTTCAGCATCTTCAGAAATATTTGCAGCAATTGCTCCTAATCCAACTGGTCCACCATTATATAAATCAATCATGGCATTTAATAATTTACGATCAATTGCATCTAATCCCTTTTCATCTACTTGAAGGACTTTGAGCGCTTTTTGCGTAATTTCTTTTGAAATAGCACCCTCTTCATAAACTTGTGAGAAATCTCTTACTCGTTTTTAATAAACGATTGGCAATACGAGGCGTTCCTCTTGAACGAAGGGCTACCTCTCTAGCTGCTTCTTCATGAATTTCACTTTCAAATACACTAGCTGTTCGCTTCACAATTTCTGTTAAAGATTGTTCATCATAATATTCCATATGAGACACAATTCCAAAACGATCCCTTAATGGAGCGGATAAAGCCCCCGCACGAGTTGTCGCTCCCACTAAAGTGAAAGGAGGTAATGGAAAATGAACGGGATGTGCTGTTGGTCCTTGACCTACTACAATATCCACAAAGAAATCTTCCATTGCAGAATAGAGCATTTCTTCTACTACACGAGGTAAGCGATGAATTTCATCAATAAACAATACATCTCCAGCATTTAAATCATTTAATAAAGCAACCAAATCTCCAGGTCGTTCAATAGCTGGACCACTCGTTGTTTTAATTCCTACTTCTAATTCATTTGCAATGACCATTGCTAGAGTCGTTTTCCCTAATCCAGGAGGTCCATATAATAAGACATGATCCAAAGCTTCTTGCCTGCTGCGAGCAGCTTGAATATAAATGGATAACTCTTCCTTTACTTTTTTGCTGACCAATATATTGTTGTAAATTTTGCGGTCGTAATGATAATTCCGTTGAAACTTCTTGTTCATCTAAGGGACTACCATCTACAAATCGATGTTCTTCCACACAATTCTTCCTTTCTATTTCATCAATAATTTAAAGGCAATGGATAATGCTTCTTGTGTTGTTTGAGAGCAGCTGCTTCTAGCTCTTTCCAAACTTTTGTAATTTCTTTTGCAGAATATCCTAATCCTATTAATGCTTCTCTTGCTTCTTCTAACTGTTTAATTCCAGTTGCAGTTTCTACTACTGGAGTGGCTACTTCTTCCACTACAATATTCGTGAATTTTTCCCTTTAAATCTAACACAATTTGTTGAGCAGTTTTCTTACCCACTCCTGGGAATTTTTGTTAAGTATGTAATATTGCCGCATTCTACTGCTTGAATAAAACCATTCACATCATCATTTGCTAAAATCGATACTGCACTTTTTTTGGTCCAATTCCAGAGACACTAATTAATTTTTGAAATAATTCTTTTTCCTCATCACTTAAAAACCATACAATGTAATCGAATCTTCTCGAACAATTTGTTGAAGTTCTACTCGAATCACTTCATTCAACTTTGATTGGATACGATAAGGATTGGCAAACATAATTTGATACCCAATCCCATGATTTTCTACGACAATATAGGTTGGCTGAATAGCCACTAATTCTCCTTTAAGATACTCGTACATCTCATACCTCCGTTTTATTTCATCCTATTAAGTGTATCACGAAAACAGGGTTAAATTCTAATAATCTACTGGAAAAACTCTTCCCGTTCATTAACAATTTTTTTAAGAAAAATATTTATGAGATTACCCATCATAAAAAAATTTCGGAATTCATTGTAAGTGAAAAAAACAACTACAATGATTAATCGTAGTTGTTCTTTTTTTCTATCGCTATTATACTGATACTATAGTTTTTCTTGTTTCTATATTTACTTTTCAAAATCAGACGGGCTTTCAACATTTAATTTAGCTTCTATTGATAATTTTCTAATAGACCACATTAAATCATCCCAAGTGTACGATCTAGCATATCTAAATTTTTTTCTGATAAGTAGTCCACATTTTTTTCATATCATCACTAGAATTCACTGCTTTTTAATACATTTTCTGCATTTTTCTAAAAGGAGTAAGCTTTCTCGTTTTTTGCAGTTCTTTCTAATGCTAACGCGAATATATCATAATCTATCTTATGTAATTGTAAAAAGTACATGAATATCATAGAAATCTCTCATTCTAGTATTGGTAATAGATCTTGAAATTACAGTTTCTAATTTTTTTCAGCTAATATAGTTTCAACAGGATAAGTCATAATTGGAATTGTTCTATCTTCAAACATCAATTTATAGGAATATGATATTTCTCCTGGGGTAATTACATCTCCCGTAGAAATATCAATCTTTAAAGGAATAACCGCTCCATCCATAATAGCTTCCATACTAAATCGGATTCCTGTATATTCCATTTCATCCATAATCTCCGATAATTTCTTGATTCTAAATTTCACATTATCCTCTAAATATATGTCTGAAATTTCTGTAATCATACGCGTCATTTCAGTTATTGTTACTGGAATACCTTTTAATGGTTGTATCAATATCCATTGTAGCTCTCGACTCTATTCCAACAAAAAGCTGATACTAACATTCCACCTTTTTAGAATAAAACTGCCATTATATTTGGATTTAGATACTCTCTCTAGAAAACGTTCCATCATATACTTTCTAATCAACACATAAGGCTCAATTTCTACTTCTTTTTGATAAATTTCGGATTAAATCTTTTAATTGCCTTGATAAATAAATCATTATAGTAACACCTCCAAATACTTGCTTAACACATTGTTAACTCGAAGTTTTTTCGCATAATCCATTAGAAGATGTAAATTCTTATTTTTTTACGCTTGACGTATTGTTTCAATGCATCCTGAAAAACTTGAATTTCAATTTGCGAACGATTACGAATCATATCACAAATAGTACGTTCGGGATTGTATATTAAAAACTTCATTTCCAAAAAGGGGTTTTCACTTTTTCAGTTCCAAGTTCAAAAGAAATCTTTTTTTGATAGCATATACTTTGATTCCCTCTTCTCGTAAATGAGTAGCATTATATCCACTTTTTACCGTAACGGTAATTTGTAATGGCTCTTGATCTGTCATATCAAGTAAAAAAATAAAGCTGTATCATGAGAAAAGATAACTTTTTGGACAACGAAGCTGCAACAAATACATTTCGTCTTTCCATCCATCTGAGAACAATAAACTCCCTTTGAAACACGCTCATAATTATATTTCTCAACAAATTTGGCTAAAGTAGTCTTAGAAATACCTTTACTAACAACTTCTGATGTTCTTATAATTCCATTATTTACAGTTGAAATTTCAATAATTTGTTCAAATTGCTTCATTTAAGCACTTCCTTCCACGCTCTTATTATACATTAAATAAGCGTGAAAGTAAAAATATTACATCTATCTTATACAAAATTCTAAAATTAAACTCCAGTATTAACTTTTTGTAGAAAAAAATAAAACCACCTAATGATCATTAAGTGATTTTTACAGTTGTTATTTAATATTCTTTACAATCAAGAATACAGCTAAACACTAAAAAAATATTTTTTTCTTAAAAAAATTGAGATTTACAACAGTACCTTTACTCAATCATGAAACAATATTTCTTATAATATTAGCTCCTCTTTATTGATTGTTTTCTGTCTTATTTCGACAAATTTGTAATTGAGTCTGCCAATCTTCCATTTGATCAATAAACTTTTTACCTTTTAATCGAATTCCTACATATTCATCCATTAATGAGTCACAAAGTCTTTTTAAATCTGCTTTTTGTTTCTGAAGATAGACTCAATGATTGAATTTGCAAAAGGTGATTTCATCGCAACAAGGATCCTTGCAATATGCACTGCTTTTTGGACTTAATTGCAATCTCTTCTCATCTTTATTATAGTGTTTTGAACACAACAATCCATGATGTTTCAACGAAATAGCAAACGGTCCGACAGACTCTTCGCAAAAACAACACTGTTGCCATTGAAAAAGCCACTCCAAAAATATTTTTAACATTTTTTAATTCAAAATAATGCATTAAAATAAATGGATCTAAGTCATTTTCCACCGCACGAATACAATTTTCTAATAAATCATACAACTCAGTATTCACGATTCGATCTTCCATTACAGCATCGACTAATTGCATCATATACGTCATAACTGCTTGAACTTCAATTTGTTCATAAATCCGTCGATGATTTTGTACTTCAAGACATTCCCTAATAAAGCTAAAACCATTTTTGGTGAATGGTTCCGATAAAAACAGCTCTCGTAAAGGGTAACGTTGCTGCAGATAAAGGATGGCTCAAGCGTTGTAAATTTCTTACAAAAAAACATTTGCTTGCCAAATTCTCGAGAAAAATCTTAACAATCATATCGTGTTCTTTATATTCTTGTCGGAATAAAACAATGCCGGTAAACTTTTGAAAGTATTCCATAAAGTCACCTTAATCTTTATAGTCTGTTGTACGATAGCCAAAGTCTTGTAAATGGCTCTTTTTCTTACGCCAATCTTTTTCTACTTTAACCCATAATTCTAAATATACTTTATTTCAAGTAATTGTTCGATATCTTTTTCTTGCTCTGACACCAATTTCTTTCAGCAATTTACCACCTTTACCGATGATAATTCCTTTTTGAGTTGGTCGCTCAACAATAATATTGGCATAAACATGTACTTTGTCAAATTCATCTTTTTGCATTTTATCTACGGTAACTGCAACTGAATGCGGAATTTCTTCTTTTGTTAAATGCAAGATTTTTCTCACGAATTAACTCAGACACAACGAAATATTCTGGATGGTCTGTAATTTGATCACTTGGATAATATTGAGGTCCCTCTGGTAAATGATTCGTTAAAGTTGTCATTAATTCTTGAACATTGTTTCCTTGTAAAACTGAAATTGGAATAATTCCTGCAAATGGAATCGTTTCTTGATAAGATTCAACTCGATCTAATAATTCATCTGGAGAAATTAAATCAATTTTATTCAACACTAGAAATACAGGTGTTTTTAATTTTTCTTTAATTTCTCAATAATGAAGTCATCACCAGGACCTCTTTTTCTGCAGCATTCACCATAAATAATACAGCGTCCACTTCTTTTTAATGCAGAATAAGCACTTTCTACCATGAAGTTCCCTAATTCATGCTTCGGTTTATGAATTCCTGGAGTATCTAAAAAGACAATTTGACAATCTTGATTCGTATATACCCCTTGAATTTTTATTACGTGTTGTTTGAGCTTTATCCGACATAATGGCAATTTTTTTGTCCTAGAACATAATTCATAAAGGTAGATTTTCCTACATTCGGTCTACCTACAATAGCTACAAAACCTGATTTAAATTGTTTTTGACATATTTCTCTCCTTATAAAAAAATATTTGTAAAATCTTTGGAATAAAAATTCCTGAAGCCATCAAAAGAACAAAGATTGCTCCCATTAATACGACGCCCGCTGCTACATCTTTTGCTTTTTTTAGCGGCTAAATGATAATTATGTTCTACCATTAAATCCACTAATTGTTCTACAACGGTATTTAACATTTCTAAAATAAACATTAAAAAGATACAAAATACAATCCAATACCATTCTGTTCTTTCGATTTTTTTAAGAAAAACCAAGGATAACGACTACTATTGCAGCAATAACATCGAATCTAAAATTTCTCTCATCTTGAAATACCGTTTGAATTCCATTTACAGCATGCTGCATGGATTGTTTGAAATGATGATTTTTTTCTCAACTTGTTTATGCATTTCTTGTTAAACCATAGGCTGTTAAAATTTCTGTTTGTAAGCCTGTCATTTCTTTTTCTTCTTCTTCTGTTTGATGATCATAACCATTTAAATGCAAGAAACCATGAAGTGCTAAGAATCCTAATTCACGTTCTAAACTATGTCCGTATTCTTCTGCTTGTTCTTTTGCACGATCCACTGAGATAATAATATCTCCGATGGAAGTCACAAAATTTTCATCTGAAGCCATAAAAGTTTTTTTAATGGGATCCATATCTTCGTCTTCATCATCTAAAAGCAAAACTAATGACATCTGTTACTTTATCAATATTTCTAAAAATCTCGATTAATCTCACGAATTCTTTCACTTGAAACAAATGAAATACAGCATTCACGATTTTTCTGGATAATGTAAATAGTCACTCGCAAATGATACAACATCTTCTACTAATTTTTGATATTCTTCTTTTACTACTTCTGTTTCGTCTATTAATTCAATAAACATAATATTTCCTTTCTACTTTACATCTTGTTTTTATCGTTGGGTATTCAATTCTTGAATGGAAAGTTCCATTTAAAGGAAGTCACAATCATTTTTTTCAACAATTGCAATTTCTTTCATCGTAATATCACATTCTACAAACTGTTCATCTTCTAGTCGATTCATAATAATAGAATGGACTAATGCTTCAACTTTTTCTAATGACGGTTCTTTCATCGCACGAGTGGCTGCTTCTGCACTATCCACGATATTAATAATGGCTGCCTCTTTTGTTTGAGGTTTTGGTCCTGGATAACGGAAATCTTCTTCTTTTACATCCGGATTATTTTTTAACGCTTCCGCATAAAAATATTTCATCAATGTTGTGCCATGATGTTGTGCACAAATATCAATAACTCCTTGAGGCAATTGGTGTTGTTTTAAAATTTCTACCCCTTTTGTCACATGGTTAAAAATAATATGAACCGATTCTTCAGCGCTTAACATTTTATGAGGCGATTCCATATTTCCAGGTAAGTTTTCAATAAAGAATAATGGATGTTCTAATTTTCCAATATCATGATAATAGCAGGCTACTCTAGCTAATTGAGAGTCACCACCAATTGCTTCTACACAGTTTGCAGAAATATTTGCCACCATTAAACTATGGTGATACGTTCCAGGTGCTTGTGTAATCAAATCTTTTAACAATGGTTGATTCGGATTGGATAATTCCGCCCATAACAATACTGAACTATCTTCAAACACATAGGATAAATAAGGCATTAATATTACCGGTAATAAAAACGATAAAAATCCACTTAATAGTAAAAATAAAAAGATAAACATGGTTTTGTTGTGTTTTGAAATTCATAATTACTATAGAAAACAAATGGAAAACCTAATAAAACAGGATAAAATAAATGCTTCATAAATCGTTTTTATCCATAATTGATTTTTCCAAATTTCCTCATGAACAATTCCGATCCATGCAATAATGGAAAGAAAAACGGTTATTAATATTAAGTGCAAAATATTCGTTGTCTGAGAAAAAAATAATACCATGAAAAAAATTGGCATTAATACTATGGACACAATCGTTAATCTTAAACTCTTTGTTAAACGATATAAGAGATAAACAAATCCTGAGATTGGAAAAAAACTAATCAATATGTTCTACACCTTTCTGTTGTACTAGTGCTAAAATTTTTTAACACGAATACTCCAGAAACAAAAAAACCAATGCAAATACTGACATTACAGTTACTGTATCACTCGACAGTGCAATTGTTTGGCGATAATAAACCGCTAGAAAAAAACTACTATTGCAAAAAGAAATACAATATAACTCAATAACTCATGGTAATTAGGGCTTACTATTACTTAATCCAAAACAATTCCAACAAACGAATATCTTGATTCGAAATGACATGTCCTTCTTGAACAAGAACTTGACCTTGCAAAATTTTCACAGGATTAACGGCTGCCTTAGCTACTTCTTTTTGCTTTTTGAGTTGCTTCCTTATCTACAACATTATTAACAATAACTGAAACCGTAACTAATTGTCCTAATAAATCTCTTTCTGTATCAGAGTAATCACTATAAAACAATGTCTTCTTCGCTTCTTCTTGAGCTTTTTGTAACAGTACTTTCGCTGATAGCATTTTTTTCATTTTGAGTTTCGACAACTGATTTTAACGTCTTCTCATAAGAAGCCAACTGTTCACTATTTGCTTGTAATAATTGCGAAATATATTTATCCGGAATAAAAATCGCAAACTCTCTGATAGACTGATTCTCTTTTTCAAGTGATTTCTTAAAATATTGAACTCTTTCTTGAGTCGTTGCTACTCTTGTCACAGATTCTTCAGAGGAATTACTTTGATCCGTTTTAATAATTTCTGCGGATGCTTTGGATGCAACAGACTTAATTGCTTGGAAAAATTGCTGAATATTTGTCAATTGCTTTGTCAATCGTTCTTGATCAAAGACTAATACATCACTAACCGCATCCATTGCTATTTGTTGATTCTTTTCTGTTTTGTGTTTTTGTCTTCCAATGTTCTTGGCGCTCAATTGTTTCTTTAGCAACTGATTTAATTCAACAGTGTATGTTGTTGGTTTAACACTACTATACCCAATCGCTAATAATGCGATGAATGTTAAAAAAAGAAGCAAGGGCAAATAGAAAATGCCCAAAACTTCCTGAAATTTTCGCAGTTTCTGTCTCATTTTTCATTTACTCCTTACTTATTCACCTTGTTCTGAATAGGCATCAATAATACTTGACACTAATGGATGACGAACGACATCAAATGCATCAAATTCCACAAAGAAATGCCACTAATGCCTTTTTAGTTTATTTTTCAGCATCTACTAAACCACTCATATGACTTCCCTTTGGTAAGTCTACTTGTGTCTTATCTCCATTAATAATCATTTTTGAACCAAATCCTAAACGAGTTAGGAACATTTTCATTTGAGCTCTTGTTGTATTTTGTGCTTCATCTAAAATAATAAATGCTTCTTCTAATGTACGACCACGCATATAAGCAAGTGGAGCAACTTCAATAACTCCTCTTTCCAATAAACGATTCGTATGTTCTACTCCATAAATGGCATATAATGCATCATAAATCGGACGTAAATATGGATCAACCTTTTCTTTTAAATCCCCTGGTAAAAATCCTAAGTTTTCCCCTGCTTCAACAGCTGGTCGTGTTAAAATAATTTTCTTGACTTGACCTTTTTTCAAAGCTTGAACCGCCATCACAACTGCTACAAAAGTTTTCCCAGTTCCTGCAGGTCCAATTCCAAACACCATATCTGTTTTCTTAATCGCATGAATATATTGTTGTTGTCCAAATGTTTTTTTGCACGAATCGGTTTACCAGAAAAATGTTCGACCAATTTCCTCATTATATAAATTTAGAAATAATCTAATGTGCCTCTTTTTGCCATTTTTATAGCTGTTACAATATCCGTTTGAGAAATTGAAATTCCACGTGCAATTAATTCTTGTAGTTGTTCTAATAATAGGATCGTTTGCTTTACAGACTCTTCTTCACCGGAAATTAACAATTGTTCTTCACGATGAGTAATGAGTGTTTCAAACGTTTCTTCCAACAATCTCAAATGTTGATCCTGTAGACCAAACAATTGAACGAGTTGTGGATGATCTTGGATTTCTAACGCTTGTTTATAGATTTCTTCTGCACACACTGTTAACCTCCATTTACTGTATGTAGCACTATTATAGCATATTTTTGCAGTTCTTTCTATGAATTTAGTGTGATTTAATGATTACCTTATAGAACACAAAAGAGCCACAAATAAATTTGTGACTCCACGCCGGCTGAACCTCAGCCCTTCATTTTAAGATTACTGTAATCCTAGCATTATACATTTTTTTGCGCATGAATCATGCTTAGTAAAAAACGTCCCAACAATTTGGGACGTTCTCTAGTCAGTTTATTTTGGTGTCTGCCACCCGCTTGACCCTTATGTTCAAGTTTAATTTCGGATTTTTTGTGTCCGCCACCCGCTTGACTCTTATGTTCAAGTTTAATATCAGATTGACCATGAGCCGACCACTCATCTTTGGTTCAATTTTAGCTTTCAAATCGTTATTTTTCAAGCATATTATCTTGGACTCATTTACACTATGACCTTTTTAGACAAAAATTTATTCCGAAAAATGAAATCTTCTTCTCGTTCATTCTGAAGTTAATAGATGACAGTTTGAATCATCATTACCCTAAATGAGCTTTTACTTGTTCTTTAATCACATTGCCGTCTGCTTTTCCTTTTTAATTCTTGCATAACAGCTCCCATTAATTTACCAAATTCTTTTTGAGTTGTTGCACCAATTTTTTTCAGCTACTGTTGCAATGACTTCTTTTTACTTCTTCTACTGATAATTGTTTTGGTAAGTAACGTTCTACAATTTCAATTTCAGCTTCTGTTTAGCTACTAATTCATCCGTCCTGCCTTCACAAATTCTGCTAATGATTCACGACGTTGTTTTTGCTTCACGTGCTAAAATAGTTAATTCTTCTTCAGCATTTTAATTCTTCTTTTTATCGATTTCTGCTGCTTGAACAGCAGTTTTTAATCATTCTTAATACTGCTAAAGTTTCTTTATCTTTTGTTTTCATTGCTGATTTAATATCATTATTTAATGTTTCTTTTAAACTCATGATTTTTCACTCCTTAAAAAAATACGAAAAAGACTGAGACGTAAAATCCCAGCCTTTACTTAGTCATATGATACACAGAGTTGACTAGAACTTACGTTTACGAGCTGCCTCTGATTTTTTTCTTACGTCTTACACTTGGTTTTTCATAAAACTCACGTTTACGAGCCTCTTGTAAAAGTACCAGTTTTTGAAACAGTACGTTTGAAGCGACGAAGAGCATCATCAAGTGATTCGTTTTTTTACGAACAACTGTTTTTGACATATCCTATTCCCTCCCTCCGAGCATTAAAAGTAACTGTTTTTCTTTTTGAATAGAATAACCAAACAAACGAAATGTCCTTTTTTTATTATAGAAAAGGTTTGCTTAATTGTCAATTAGATACACCAAAATTTTACCGAAAAAAATTCAATTTTTGACTCTAGTTTAGAAGCTGTATGGGTACATTTTTCACATAATCCAAATACTTCAAATCGATGCGAATGTACTTCACAACCCTCTAATTGTGTCTCAAAATAAGTCATCGGACAAAACTCAATTTCTTTAGTACGCCCACATTTTTTCACAAATAAAATGATGATGATGTCCCTCATGACTACAAACCAAAACGGAATAATTTTTCACCATTCCATTCAGTCGTTTTCTAAAATGCCTAAATCTGTAAAAATCATATAAGTTACGATAAATGGTATCATAACTCATATTTGGAAAAATCTGCTTCTAATAATTGTTGTACTTGCTTAGCAGATAAATAACGATCTTCGTGGCTAAAAAATTTCAATGATTTTCTCACGTTTACTCGTATACTTAAATCCTGCTTGCTTTAATAACTGAATCGCCTGCTTAATTTGTCCATGATGACAATGGCAGTGATGATGTTGTTTTTCATTTTTATTTGAATGGTGATGTGCTTCATCATGGTGATGACAACATTCATGCTTATGATGCGTATGTTCTTCTCCATGATGATGACAACATTCTTTTTATGATTATCGTTATGGTGACAACATTCGTGTTCGTGATTGTGTTGCATAAAACTTCCTCCTATTACTGACTAATAATTTTTTTGAAAAGTAAATCTGGGTCAAATTGATTTTTGACGAATCATTTTGAATTTCATATAAATATGGGGCTTTTTGATTTTTCTTATCTTCCCCAACATAAGGAGTTTCTAAAATTTTTAGGAATATTTTTAAATTTTTCTTCTGATACTACTTGCATTAGAGCATCAAAACCAATTTCACCAAATCCAAAGTTTGCATGTCGGTCTTTTTGAGCTCCGCAGATTTTTTTAGAATCATTGATATGCAATACTTTTTAAAGCGATCTAATCAATTACTTTATCAAATTCCGTCATTACACCAGAAAAAAATCTTCTTTTAAGTTGTACCCTGCATCATGAATATGACAAGTATCTAATGTCACAGATAAACGGTCATTATGAGTAACACCGTCAATCATGCGTGCAATTTCTTCAAAACTACGACCTAATTCAGTCCCTTCCCTGCCATTGTTTCAAGTGCAATTTGAACTTTTTGATTTTTTATCAAGGACTTCATTTAATCCTTTTTACAATTTGTGCAATACCTACATCGACTCCTGCTCCTACATGAGAACCTGGATGAAGGACCACTTGTTTTAGCATCCAATAGCTTCTGCACGACGAATTTCTTCTCTTAAAAATTCAATCGCAAAATCTAAATACCCTTCTTTTGTTGTATTGGCTAAATTAATAATATAAGGTGCATGCACCACTACTTCTTCAATTCCATTTGCTTGCATAAATGCTTGTCCTTGAGAAATCATTAATTCTTCAATTGGTTTTCTTCGTGTATTTTTGTGGTGCTCCTGTATACACCATCATCGTATTTGCTGATAACTTGCTGCTTCTTTTGCAGATAATAACATCATTTCTTTTCCACTCATGGAAACATGAGATCCTAATAACATCTATCTTCCTCCTTGTTAAAATCACTTTTTATTTTACGTGACAAATCCAGATTCAGCAAGCATTAACCCTTTTATAAAATTTACATCAAATCCTGTACATTAAAGCCTTATCTTTTGCTTTTTCAAACACTTTCATAATTGGTATAATAAGAAATATATAAGATTAAAATAGGATTATAAAAAGGGCGCCTATGAAAAAAACGTTAACTCTATTATTCGAAATAAAAACGTTCAATATTTCATCACTTTTTGAGTGCTTTTCCTTCTTGCCTTTGGTTTTTCGATTATTCCAATATTAGATGCGAGGTCCTTCTCCAATTTCATCGCAACTTCAGTCAACGGTTGCTTCGAGACGATACTCATGAAGATGAAGCTCAAAAATAATGAAAAACTTGACAAGTCTCTAGTGGCTCAAGTAGCTGCTGTGAAAGTGACACTTCTGTCAAATTATACCAAGAACCAAATACTCAACAATTTCCAATTGCGGAAGTTAAAAAGGAGAATTTGTTCTTGTACTAAAAAGTGAATGATGAATGGTTTCAAGTTCAATTCCATCAACAAGTTGCTTGGATGCCTACAAAAGATGTCCTCTTAACACATTTTAATGATTGGACACTCAAGCGGTGCTGTCTCTTTGTATAAAGAAGCAAATAATCAATCACAAGTGATTACTTCCATTCCATATGGGCAATTATTTTTATTTATTAGATGATCAACAATCAAACTTTTCTAAAAGTATCCTATAATGGACAAGAAGGTTATGTTGACAATAATCAATTAAACTATGCGGTCGACCATATGAATGAATTGTATAAATTACAAGCAGGATTACCTCAGACATTAGATGCTAAAAAGATGATTTCAACAAAATTAAAAGAAACACCTTTATATGAATCAGCTGATACATTTTCAAAACGTGTTAGTACAGTAAATGCTGGAACAATCTTTAATTATGAAGATCGAGAAAGTGATTTTTATAAAGTAACTATTGGAAATGGTAAAAAGCGTATATCCCTTATTGGTTAGTAAATGCAAACTTTTGCTACGATAGAGTCAGATTCTCAACTTCCACAAGGAATTGAGCATGCAAAGTGTCATTGACCCAGGTCATGGTGGAGATGATCCAGGTGCTGTTGTTACTTTTTAGTGAGAAACATGAAGCTGATCATACCTTAACGACTGCCCTATTATTGAAAAAAGAATTAGAAAATTTAGGGGCAACTGTTATTCTAACTCGCGAATCCGATAAGAGTGTTAGCTTAGAAAATCGTGCTCAATTGAGTAATCGAGAAAAAGCCAATGCCTTCATTAGTTTACACTTTGATTCCGGTCCAAATTCAAATGCATCCGGAACAACGGGATATTACTTTGCATCAACAAGTGAAAACTTAGGACAAACCGTTAATAAATATATTGCACGTAATTTAACATTGAAGAGCCAAGGAACAAAAATTCCAAAAACTTCTTAGTATTACGTGAAAATAAACAGCCTTCAATTCTTTTTAGAATTAGGGTTATTTAAATAATCCGGATGACAATAAATTAATTGAGTCAACGGAATATCAAGAAAATATTGCAAAAAAAGTATTGCAAAGTGCTTTGAAAGAATATTTCCAACAATAACAACAATATAAATAAAAAGACTTTTTCTTTTAAATAGCAAGGACGGCAGCAGCTTCAAAAAGCGAGATCTCATGCCTAAAATTCGAGCCTGGGTCTCGAATTTTCCTATCATCAAAAACCAACTTGTGGTTTTGATGATTCTACTATGGGAAAAAGTCTTTTGTTTTCTAATTAACTAAAAAGAGACAGGCTTAAAACGCCTGTCTCTTCTTCTCTTAAAACAAATCATCCATCCGGGCAGTGTTTTTCTACTTCTTCTGCTACATAGTTTGGGTGATTTCTTCTACTACTGTATTTTCTACTGCTCGATTTACTAATTCTTCTATGTTCAATCTTGCTTCGTATTCTCTTGCTTTTTCTAATTTTGGTTTTGTTTTTGGACTTGGTGGTGCAAAAACAGTACAGCAATCTTCAAATGGTTGAATCGATAATTCAAATGTATCGATTTCTTGTGCAATAGCAATAATATCTAATTTGTCCATTGTGGCAACTGGTCGAATGATTGGTGTATTCGTTACATCATTAATCGCAATCATGCTTTCTAATGTTTGAAAAGCTACTTGTCCTACTGATTCACCATTTGCAATGGCTAATCCATAGTTTTTCTCACGTAATTGATCGGTAATTCGTAGCATCATTCTACGCATGACCGTCATTAAGTAATTTTCTGGGACAGCCTTTTTAATTTCTTCTTGAATCTCTGTAAATGGAACAGTGAAGAATTGTAAACTTCCTCCATAGATTGCTACTTTTTGCAGCTAATTGTTTCGTTTTCACTAATGCTTGAGGACTTGTATATGGCGGACTTGCAAAATGCACACATTGTACTTCCATACCTCTCTTCATTTGCAAGATAAGCTGCAACTGGAGAATCAATTCCTCCTGATAACATTAAGGAGACTCTACCACTCGTTCCAACTGGTAAACCACCCGCTCCTTGAATTGTTTGTAAACTCACCATAATATGTTGACGACGAACATCTACACGAACCGTAATATCTGGTTGTTTTAATTGAACACGAATCTCTGGATAAGCTTCTAATACTGCATCTCCTAAAAATAAATTAATTTCATTCGTATCCATTACAAATTCATGGTCACTACGTTTTGTGGCAATCTTAAATGTTTTACCATTTGGATTTTTCTTTTTCCAACTAAGTCCAATACTACTTCTTTCACTTTCTCCATCTCTTTTTCTAAAAATATAAACAGGAGAAAATGATTGAATACCAAAGATTGGTTTTAATAATGGAATAATTTCTTCTTGAGGAACTCCATTTAAGTCTAAGTACATAAAAATCATAATCTGGGAACACTCGAACTTGAGGGTAATTCATTAATGCTTTTTTTGATATTATTGGCTAATTTTTGCGTAAACATTTTTTTATTACGACCCTTAGTGGATAATTCACCATATCTTACTAATAATCTAACTTTCACTTTTTCCTCCTTTATTTTTAAAAATTCAAATTTTTTTCATTAATTTTTCTAACACTTCTACAAATTGTTTTGCTTCATCCATTGTATTCAAATATGAAAAAAACTAGCTACGAACAGCACTTGTTGCCCAATAATCTGGAACATTCATCGCAGCTAAAGTACTCGAACTATCAGATTTTTTTACTTGAACAAGCAGAAGTTGTTGAAATATAAATATCTTCCTCTTCAAATGCATGGACAAGTACTTCTCCACGAACCCCTTTTTAAAAGCAAAGCATAGAATATGATCTACTCCCTCTTTAGGAGAGAAAATTTTTAATTTGAGGTTGTTTTTCTAAAAAAATTCCATAAATAGTCTCTAATTTCCTTCATAGGATGGGGAGCTTCTAAATACATACGCATTGCTTTAGCAGTAGCCACAATTCCTGGTAAATTTTCAGTTGTACTACGTTCGGTCTTTTCCTGACCTCCACCTGTTAATAACGACTGAATTTTTTTCTTCCTGCTTTTTTATAAAGTATTCCAACACCGCGTGGCCCATGGAACTTATGAGCAGATAAACTAATAGGTCAATTCGTCTAAGCGCTAATAAATGTGGAACTTGTTCTAAAGCTTGAACAGCATCAACATGAAAAATGAACCCATGGATAATGTTCCAGAATACGGGAAATTTCCTCAATATTTTTGACTCACACCTATTTCATTATTAACCGCCATTATAGAAACTAAAATGGTTTCCTTTTAAAGCATGGATTCTAATTGCTCCAGTGAAATTTCACCTTTGTCATTGACATCTAAATAACTGATTTCAAATCCTAATTGAGCTAATTGTTTCACTGTATTTAGAACAGAGGGATGTTCAATTTTTAGTCGTAATAATATGATTCCCAAAAACTCTTTTTCCAGTGCAGTACCTTTAATAGCCCAGTTATTGCTTTCAGTTCCACCAAGTAATATAAATCTCTTCTGTTTTAGCACCTAACAGTGTTGCTATATGTTCTCTTGCTTTTTCTAATACTTGAAAGACTTGTCCTCCAAGTCGATGTAAAGCTTGAAGGATTCCCCAAAAACGCTCGCTTGTTTGAACATACGATTGTAATGCTTCTGGAGCAATTTTTGTTGTTGCTGAATTATCAAAATAAATCATGATTTCTCCTTTTCTACATCTCATAACGGCAAAAGGACGAGTTCTTTTTAAAGAACCCCTCCCACCATCATTTTTATATGAACAATCTAATTAGTTGGCTACAATGTTTACCAATTTCCCTGGAACTGCAATAACTTTTACAGAACTGTTTTTTCCTTCAATAGCTGATTTTACAGATTCATGATTTCTTGCAATTTCTTCCATTGTGGCTGCATCACTATTTGCTGGAACCATTACACGAGCTTTAATTTTTCCATTTACTTGGAAGATCACTTCTACTTCATCTTCTACTAAGAATGAATCATCATAAGTTGGCCATGCAACATAACTAATCGATTCAGTTGCACCTAGTTTAGACCATAATTCCTCTCCTAAGTGTGGAGCAATTGGTGCTAATAATTGAACTAAGCCTTTCATATACTGAACTGGAAGTGCTTCTGTTTTTATACGCTTCATTTACAAAAATCATCATTTGAGAAATCGCTGTATTAAAACGTAATGCTTCGTAATCTTCTGTAACTTTCTTAACTGTTTTGGTGATAAATTTTTATCTAATGAACCATCATTGAAAGTTGTGATACGGTCACGTAATTTACCTTCTTCATCCACTAATAATCTCCAAACACGTTCTAAGAATTTACGGCTTCCTTCAAGACCTTTTTCACTCCAAGCAATGGAAGCATCCAATGGTCCCATAAACATTTCATATAAACGTAATGTATCTGCACCATATTGGCGAACAACGTCATCGGATTGACTACATTTCCTTTTTGATTTAGACATTTTTTTCATTACCTTCACCAAGAATCATTCCTGGTTAAATAATTTTTGGAATGGTTCTTTATTAGGAACAACTCCTAAATCATATAACACTTTATACCAGAAACGAGCATATAATAAGTGTAATACCGCATGTTCTGCTCCACCGATATATAAATCAACTGGTAACCATTCTTTTTAATTTTTTCAGGATCTGCAATTTGTTCTTGATTATGTGGATCAATATAACGAACAAAAATACCATGAACTTCCTGCCCATTGTGGCATTGTATTTGTTTACGACGTCCTTTTTAATCCTGTCTTTTCATCTGTGACATATAACCATTCTTCAATAGCTGCTAATGGTGATTCACCTGTACCACTTAGTTTAATTTTTATCTGTTTTTGGTAAGACTAATGGTAACTCTTCTTCAGGAACAGTAGTCATTGTACCATCTTCCCAATGAATCACAGGAATTGGTTCACCCCAATAACGTTGACGAGGAATAACCAGTCACGTGAGACGATAACTTACTTTTTGCTTCTCCAACGCCTTGTTCTTTCAACCATTCATTCATTTTTCAATTGCATCTGCTTTATTTAAGCCATCTAAAAATTCAGAATGAATATGCACCCATCTCCAGTATAAACTTCTTGAGTAACATCTCCACCTTCAATAACTGGAATAATGTCTAATCCAAATACTTTTGCAAATTCATAGTCACGTTCATCATGAGCAGGCACTGCCATAATGGCTCCTGTTCCATAACTAACTAATACATAGTCTGCAATCCAAATTGGAATTTCTTTTTCCGTTAACAGGGTTAATCGCATAAGCTCCTGTAAATACCCTAGTCTTTTTGCTAATTCTGTACGTTCTAAATCTGATTTAGTAGCAACAGAAGCAATATAAGCATCCACTGCCTCTTTTTGTTCTGGAGTGACAATTTTTTGAACAAGTTCATGTTCAGGCGCTAACACATTATAAGTTGCTCCAAATAATGTATCGGGACGAGTTGTAAATACTTCAAAAACTTTCTTCTGAACCTTTTTACTTTAAAAGGTTACTTGTGCTTCTAGAACGACCAATCCAGTTTCTTTTGCATATCTTTGATGCTTTTTCTGGCCAATCTAAGTCATCTAAATCTTCTAATAAACGATCCGCATAAGCAGTAATTTTTAACATCCATTGTTTTCATTGGTTTGACGATAAACAGGATGTCCACCACGTTCTGATTTTTCCATCAATGACTTCTTCATTAGCTAATACCGTTCCTAATACGGGACACCAGTTAACCGGTACTTCTGCTTCATATGCTAAGCCCTTTTTCTACTAATTTTTGTAAAAATCCATTGAGTCCATTTATAGTAATTTGGATCTGTTGTATTAATTTCTCTGTCCCAGTCATAACTAAATCCTAGTTCTTGAATTTGACGTTTGAAAGTAGCAATATTTTTCAATGTAAATTCAGCAGGGTCATTACCTGTATCTAAAGCATATTGTTCTGCTGGTAACCCAAACGCATCCCATCCCATTGGATGTAATACATTATACCCTTGAGCACGTTTCATACGTGAAACAACATCAGTAGCTGTATATCCTTCTGGATGCCCTACGTGCAATCCTTGTCCTGATGGATATGGGAACATATCTAGTGCATAGAAATTTTTCTTTCCTTTATCTTCTGTAGTTTTAAATGTATGATTATCTAACCAAAACTTTTGCCATTTTGGTTCGATTTCATGATGATTAAATGACATAATTTTACCCTCTTTTCCGGAAATACCTAAAAAAACGCCCTAATGTCTCTAAAGACAATAGGACGTTTCCACGTAGTACCACCTAATTTTATACTTAACATACTCTTAACGCGAGTGAAACAGAATTTCTTACTTCATTTCGAAATTCAGCTAAAAAGGCGAGTTCAAAATTTTTCATGATGCATTTTCACCAACCATGCACACTCTACTACAATCCAAACTTCTACTATTCCTTTGTCTGCTAATATTTACTAGCATTATATCAATTTATTTTGAAACAATCAAGACTTGTCCTGGTTGGATAATATTAGAGTTAATTGATTGATTGATTTTAATTCATCTAATGTTAACCCATGATTTTTGCAATTCGCCATAAGCCGTCCACCTAGATTTGAACGGTATAAGTAGTTGCAGAACTTGAACTTTGTTTCTTCTGACACTTCTGCAGTTGGTGCTGCTTCTTCAGATGAACTACTTGATCCATCAGAAACAATTAACCCTTGACCAGGAGTGAATGATACTATCGACATAAGTGATTCCATTCTAATAAAGTTGTTAAAAGAAATTCCGTGATTATATGCTATACGGTATAATGAATCTCCACTATGAACATAATAAATTTTTGCATTTGTTGAAGGAGTCGTTTCTTCTGATGTAGTTGCCTCTTCTTGAGTCTCCTCAGTAGTTGATTCTGCTACTTTCTTCAGCTGTAGCAGCTTCTCTATTCGCTGATAATTTTAGGACTTGTCCTGGATAAATGGTTGAGTTTAAACTTAATCCATTTAAACTTAATAAATCTTCAATACTTGTCCCTGTTTTTCGAGTAATAGCATATAAACCATCTCCACTTACGACTGTATACGTTCCGCCTGTTGCAGCTTGTTCTGAACTTGCCCTTTTCTTCACTTGGTGTTTCTTGTGTTGAACTTGAACTTTCTTCTGCTGAAGTAGTTTCTTCATTTTGCAGATGATTCACTACTGCTGATAAGGTTAAGACTTGTCCTGGGTAAAATAGTTGAATTTAAACTTAATCCATTTAAGCTTAATAAATCTTCAATAGCAGTCCCTGTTTTTCGAGCGATGGCGTATAAACCATCTCCACCCTACAACTGTATACGTTCCACCTGTTGAATTTTGTTTTAGCCTTTTCTGCACTTGCCTTTTTCTTCTTTAGGAGTACTTTCTTCTTGTTTTGTTTCAGTAGATACAGATTTTTGAAGATAATGCTAAAAACTTGTCCTGGATGAATAATTGAGTTTAAATTCAATCCATTTTAAAGCTTAGTAGATCTTGAATACTTGTTCCTGTTTTACGAGCAATTGCATATAAACTATCCCCACTGACAACTGTATAACTATTTCCACTTGTTGTAGATGTTTCATTACTTGCAATTTCTTCAGCCATATTGACAGCAGTTTCTGTATCATATTTTTGTTAAGCCAAATTGTTCAATAATACGATTTAATTTTTGCACCATATGCAGTATCCGTTGCATAACGACCTGTTAAATAAGCTGTAGCATCTTGATAACTATTCGTCTTACTCTTCCAAGCACCAGAATAAAATAATGGAGCTCCAGAAATTCCATTCACAATTTTATCAGCATAATCTTCTAATGATTCTTGATAAGATGGATACTTTCTAAAATCAGCTTGAATACTGTAATAGTTTTGTCCTCCACTATCTTCTAATGTTTGCATATTAACAGATTGTCCATTATAACTTCCTTTACACCAAATAAATTGTGGTTTGGTGCTTTCGATCAGCACTTGTTCCCCAACCTAGATTCAAGCGCAGCTTGAGCAATCATAACTGAAGCGTAAATATCCTTTCCTCTTGCAACATTTTGTGCCGCAGGAATAATATTTCGTAAAAATTGAGTAGCAGCAGTTGAAGCTTCTACTACAGTAAAATTTGCAGATAATAATTGATCAACAGGAGACATATAACCCCTACACAGGCTGTTGTCCCCATTACGATGAATGATCTTTTTAACGATTGATTCATCATTTGTACTTTTGTGATTGTTTTTCTTTTTTGATTCTTAACAGTCTTGCATTTCTACTCTCTAACATTTCTCGATTCCTCCTACTTCATTCATTATCCATTATAGGAGAAACTTTTTTGATTCATAGGGGAACGTTGCACGAACACTGCATTCGTTGTATACTCTTAACAACCGTAAAGTTATTGTAATAAATGTTAAAGATTTGGTAAAGGAGTTCTACAAATGATTCAAAAATGCCCAAAAATTCAGTCATTCCATGTTACAAGAATGTATCAGACCAGGAGATTGTGTAGTAGATGCAACAATGGGAAATGGAAATGACACGATTTTCCTTTCAACACTTGTTCAAAATAAAGGTAAAGTCTTTGCATTTGATATTCAAGAAGCAGCTCTCGTGAAAACAACTGAAAAGATTCAAACATTAGAAACAAAAGAAAATATTCAACTCATTTGTGACTCCCATGCAAATTTAGCAAATTATATCCAAGAACCCATTCGAGCAGCTATCTTTAATTTAGGGTATTTACCTGGAAGTGATAAGTCGATTATTACGACTCCCGACTCCACTATTCGTGCGATTGAATCTATAATGGAACAATTAACAATTGGTGGTCGCATCGTATTAGTATGTTATTAGGGGACATGAAGGTGGAGATACAGAATTATCTCAATTACTAGATTTTTCTTCCGACATTAGACCAACATGAATGGACTGTGTTGCAATATCAATTTTATCAATCAACAAAAACCAACCACCTATTTGCTTTGTCATTGAAAGAAAAACGTTAAAAAGACTTTTGCGGATGCAAAAAGTCTTCTTCAATTATACTCTATACTTTTAACTGATTTTTGTAATGCTTGTGTAAGAACTTACAGGTAATTGATACTTTGTCGGTCTGCAAGTCTCACTAGCCACTCAGGTACTGTAACATTCTTTCGAATTGCCTTATTATTTCTTATAAAGGGAGTTGGATCAGCAAGAATCATGCTAACAAATCCATTTTCTACTGTTAAAGTATTAATATCTGTTGGAGTTGGTAACTCCTTTCCCTCATCGATGTACAATGCCAACACACTCTCTAACATTTCTTTCGCATTTTTCATAGATTCTTCAAGCGAATCCCCCTGTGTTCCACCATGAAATTCAGGAAATTCTACCCAAAAACTACCATCATCTTCCTTATGAAATATTGCAGGATATGATTTTAACATCCTTTCACCTCCATATCTCCTTATGCTTACTATCATACGCATCACACGTATTATGTCAAATAATTCCAATGCAACACAATAAAAAGTCTAGTGCAGTTGTAATAACATCACCATTTGCACTAGACTTATATATACTTACTATTGATGAATCATTTGTTTTTACAAATTCTTGATAGTGAGGATGTGATTCCAATAATTCAGAGTGAGTTCCTACTCCAGTAATCTTTCCGTCTTCTAAGAAATAAATTTGAGTAGCATCTTGAACAGTTGATAGACGATGAGCAATCATCACTTTTGTTAGATGACGATATTCCTGCTCTAGTGTTTGAATAATCTTATGTTCTAAAAATACTATCCAATGAAGAAGTTGCTTCATCTAAGAAAAATTAATTTTTGGATTTCTTAATAAAAATACGAGCAAATGCCAACCGTTGCTGTTGTCCCCCTGAAAAATTATCCCCTAATTCTGAAACGTTTGTATGAATGCCTTGTGGTAATGCCATTACAAAATCATAGATTTCACATCTTTCAAAGCTTGTTCGATAGCATCTTGGCTAACCGTTTCCTTCAATCCCCACGTTAAATTATCTAAAAATCGTTCCTGCTAATAATGTTTCATTTTGTGCAAGATAGTAATTTGATTTCTATATTCTTGAAGATTTACTCTGTTTAAGTCGTAAGAATCAATAGAAACTTGTCCATTAGTTGGTTGTATCATTCCTAATAAAAGACTTAACAATGTACTCTTACCAGCTCCTGATGGCCCCAACAATCGCTACGGTTGAGACCAGAATGAATTTCCATTGAAATATGATTTAATACTTCTGTTTCCTCATAACTAAATGAAATATCTGATAATTGAATGGTTGCATTTGATAAATCAACCACATCTCCAGTATTTTCCTGAACTGAAATTGGTTTGCGAATCAATTCTAATAAATCACTCATTGATCCTTGTAATTTAGATAATTCTCTAAAAACTACCGACAGAACTTGCAGGTGTTAATAACATAAAAATGTAAATTAAGAATGAAATAAATGTTCCAATCGTCATTTCACCACTAGAAAGTAATAAGCCACCAAATAAGAAATGAAACTTAATACAATCGTTATAAAAATAATGAAAAGGCTACATTAACGCTTCAAAAGAATCCCTAATTTTACAGATTGTTGATACAATTCTAAATATGACTCTTTCATCTATTTACTTTGTTCTGTAGCATTATTGCTACTAAAAAGAATGTACGATTTCTAAAATACTCTCCTAATTGTCCAATCACTTTGATAGTTACTTTTTGTTCAGACTGACTAATATTAGAAACTAATTTACTCATTGGATTTAAGATTAAAAAGATTGAAGGAATTCCTAATAAAATGACGACAGATAATTTCCAATTTAAAATAAATAAGAAAATCAAAATACCTACAATCGTCACAATACTTTGAATAAAAAGTTGGTAATTGGAAAACGATAAAGTTTTTAATTTTTACTTACTTCAATAATTTCACTAGCAGATTCTCCACTTCTTTTTGATTCTTGTTCATTTTGAAGAACACTCTCATAAGCTTTCTATGAAAATCAAGTACAATATTTTCCCACATTTTTAATAACCCATAATGAGCACTGAATGATAATACTAACTGAATAAATAGAAGTCAACAATGAGCATAACATTTTTGAAAAATATTTTTCCCCATCTCCATTATCTAATATGACTGTACTAAATAAAGAATTCCTAATGTTAGTAAGCTCCCAAAATACCAATCAACAACCATGGAATCATCTTTAATTTAACTTCTTTTGTTATCAAATTTTTGCATAGAATTACCTCCACTTTTTCTTGTATATCGTTAGATATTGACTATAGAATATCATCTTTTTAATGTTGTCAACCGCTTTTTTTATTTTTACGTTAATTTTTCTAATGTTTTTAATTCAAAGGTATTTTAATATATAAAAAGACTTTTGCCATCGTCAAAAGTCTTCATTTCTTCATTAATCATGAATCTTTTTATTCTTCTCCATATTCGCCAGCATCAATTTTCGATACAGATGAATATTGATTTTTTAATGCTAAAGCAGCAATTCTTCTTCCCTTTTGGAAAAATATTTCTCGCAATTTCAAAGGCATGTTGTTTCAAGTAGTGACGCACTCTTGGATAATCTGTTAAAAAGTTTTCAAAATCATCTTCCACTAGCATCTTATCTAAAATATAAAAATGTGCGTACGATAATCGAAAGATGCTTCTTCTTCCAAGTTTGGAAATTGCTGTTTTACTAAATCATAGAATTGTTGATAAATCGTAATATACACTAAATCACGTTCACGATAAAGTTTGTCGTAATACTTTGTTGTCGATGATAATAGTAATAATACGGTTTTGTATTAACGACATATTTCTCAGCAATTTGCACTAATTGATAATGATAAAAATGCATCTTCATAAATTTTTCCAACTGGAAATTCTATCTTGTCAGCAATTTCTTTTTCGAGATTAATTTTATTACAAATCGTTCCGGGAACTTTTTGTCCAATTAAATATTCTCTTAAAAACTCTTCTCTATTCAATACTAAATACAAATCTTCTCGATCACATTGAGGAGTTTGTTTTGTAGATATAAACATTCATGACATTACAACTTGAAACATCTGCATTTTCAGTAATGAGTTGCTGATAAAGGGAATCTATCATTTCTTCATGAATGTAATCATCAGAATCTACGAATAATACATACTTTCCCTTGAGCCACTTTTTGTCCTTCATTTCTTGCTGAAGATAAGCCACCATTTTTCTTTATGAATGACTCTTATTCGCTCATCTTGACTTGCTAATTCATCACAGAGATGTCCACTTGGATCAGTTTGCACCATCATCCACTAATAAAATTTCTAAATTTAAATAAGTTTTGTGTTTTGAATCGATTGAACACATTTTAAATATTGTTCGACATTGTATACAGGTACAATGACACTAATTAATTCACTCATAGCTATCCTCTCTTCAACACTTTATTTTTACAGCATTAATGACATCATAGAAAATTTCATCTTTGACGAAGTACTAATACAACTACATAATAAAATGACACAACTAACAATTGTTACAAAAATATTGATCAGCAATGCCCCATTTACGACCATTTCAATTGGACGAATCAAGAAATTAACCCATAAATGATGAAAAATCCTGATGAATAGAGAACATATTTACCCGCATGAATAAACAGCCTTCTTAAATCGATTAACTGATTTTTATTAATTAATAAGATGTCTAATGCGATTACTAATAATTCAGCAATAATCGTTGTTAAAATATACCATCTGGTTTTGTAATACCTAAAACCGCTAGAGTAGAATTCAATACTAAGTTTAGTCCACCACCAATAAAGTAGAACATCGTTAATTTATTTTCATAACCTTGGACAAAAATAATTTGATTTTTCTAAAAATTAATGCCATTGCCCATGGAATGGAACGAAAGAGCAAATAGGAACACACTAAAAGCTAGCATCTAAATATTGCTCCCCTGCATATAATACAGTCGCATGACTTGCTAAAATGGCTAATCCAAAATTTAACGGCGTAATACAGAACATAAAAATTCTTCCGTCCCTTATTAACTAAATCATCATAAGCTTTCTTATCATTAATTTCCTAAATAATACCCAAGTCTTGGAATACTAACACTTACCGCCCCCACTAATGACTCCAGAAATAGAAAATACTAATGTTTGAGCAATCGTGTAATATGATATATTCTGGTAAAGCAATGGAAGACAAGAACATTCGATCTAAATAGGTATAAAGCATCCCTGCATTTGCTAATAAAAGGATAGCAATTAACGGTTGAATAACGGCTTTAACATCTTTCCATTGAACGCCAACAAAATAGACTTCTTTTTAATCCAGAAGAAACTTGCTAAATAATTTAACAGTGTCGCAATGGACATTAAAAAGGCATACGGCACAATATCATGCTCTGTTTTTACAAATGTAAAAATAGAAACAAGCATAAAGATTCGAATAAATAAAGTCTTATACAAAATAAACGTGTAATTTTTCAAATGCTTCATTCATCCATTCAATATTTAAAAACTGTGCAAACACTTGTATCGCCATAATGTAATACAATGTTTTTTAATACGGGAGCACCTTCCATTTGGAAAGTAATTAAAATACACAATCGTTGTTATAACTGTACAAAATAAGGAAATATAAAAAGAGTAACGAAAAGATTCGATTAATCTCTTGCTTATTTTCCCTTCGCCTTACTAATCGCTCGAATTCCATAATTATAAATTCCTAACGTTGCAAAAGGGATAAATAATCCGATGAAAGTATTCGTAATATTAAAAATACCCATACTCTGTTTTTATTTTAAAATTCTGGCAATATAGGGACCCTGTAATTAGTGGAAAAACAATATTTAATACTCGCATTAATAGGTTTGCGATAGCATTTGACTTTTAATATTTTTTTCATAATTCACCTCATTATACTGGAGATAGTATAGCAAATTCATACAAAGATAGAAACAAATATCCTAGATATTAAAACAATTTATAAGAATTAAGAAAGATTTTTGTCCTACTATCCTCTTCCACTATACTTTCATAGACATAAAAAGAAGGCTGGATAAACGTCCAACCTCTTCTTAGACTTAACTCCATTATTGTTCATCTTTACGATAAAGCTTGTAATAAATGACTCTTATAATCAATTTCTTCTTGAGAAGGAACTGTCATATAGTCCCCATAAAAATTGAGAAAGAAATACATCATATTCTTTTTGGTGCAGGAACCATCATATCTTCAAATGGTAATTCAATTAATTCTTCAAAAAGTTCCTCGAGGGAATACTTCTTTTCTCCCATCTTTACCGCAACCAACAAGCCCTTCATATTGTCCATCTTCTCTACGATACTTTTTAATTAAGGCATCGATACGATTTCCAAACCAACGTGGATTTACAATTCGTAGCACATACCACATGATTTTTACAGCAAATATCTTTTAACTGACTATCGCCATATTGAACATATTGTAATTTAATATATGCAATCATACGTAACGTTGCCATTAAATGTGCTTTATCGATTAATGTCACATCATCATAACGTTCGATTGGGAAAAACATCTACGAAGACACTTGTATCATGACGATCCACTTTAATATGATCTTCTACAACCGTACGGTCATCTGTCACTACTAGGAAATTTTTGGAAATACCAATCGAAGTTTCCTTACTTAAAATTTTGTAATATGGATGTTGATCTTTTTCAACGGCTTGAATAAATTTATCATATTCAGATCGATACATAGAAATATCAATATCATCATCCCATGGAATAAATCCTTTTATGACGAACAGCCCCTAATAATGTTCCATAACTGACAAAATAGCGAATATCATTTTTCCTTACAAATACGGTCAATGTATTTTTAAAATATCTAGTTGCGTTTGCTTTTAATTCTTCTTTTGTTAAATACTTTGGCATCATGCTACTCCTCTTCTTTTAAATATACTTCCAATTCATGCGGATTAGTTTGTTTTTCAATTGGAGGTACTGTTAAATAATCTCCATAATATTGTGTTAATAATCGGTTATATTCTTTCGGAATCGGGAAGATATGTCCTTCAAATTCTCCATCCATCACTTCATCGAAAATCCCTGCTTCAAATACTTCTTTTCTTTTAATTTAGAAGCTAATAAGCATTCATATTTTTCCATTCGGTCTTGTATATTGTTGAATCACTTCTTCAATTTTATACGCAAATCTTCTTGGAGACACAGGCAATAATACGGTCCAGAAAAATGTACGAATGATATCTTTTATCAAACTATCTTTTGTACACAATATTTTTTATGCTTACTGAATGATAATAATTTGAAACTTTCTAATTGATAAGTTTTATCTACTGCTTTTTAAATCATCTATTCGATCATAAGGGAAAATATCGATAAAAATTCCACTCTTATAAGTTTTACGATTTCTAGTATCTGTAATAACCGTTTGGTTATCAACTACTTTGATAAAGTTATTAAAAATACTCTTGGTTTGTCTCTAAAGATAAAATGTCATATTGGTTTGAATGAAATTCACGTTTAAAAACGTTCATAATCATTTCTTGGCATCATAATATCAATATCATCATCCCAAAGGAATAAATCCTTTATGACGAGTCGCACCAATTAATGTTCCATAATTAAGAAAATAATGAAGTTTTTCCTTTTTACAAAACTCATCCACTGCTAAAAGAATCGCTAATTCTCTTTGTTTAACTTCTTCTGTCGTTAATCTTTTTCATTTAAAAATCCTCTTTTATTCAGATATTCCTTGATGATTATAGCACACCAGCGCAAAACAATAAATATACAAGGGATTATTTAAAAAGTTAGATTAAAAATTAATTTTAGAAAATTTTTTTCGTATATAATAAGTAAGGAGTAAATAAGCAATTTCAAGGAGGTGAGAAAAATGCAACATACAACTCACGGGTTTAAAAGCAGCAGCTGAAATGTTAAACAATTTAACGGAAGAAGAAATTAGACTTGCAGAAGAAATTGAAAGAAGACAAAACGAATTTAATCAAGTATTAGAATTTTATTATGAAAAATGGTCGTGAAGAAGGAATTGAAATCGGTGAAAAAAACAAGGGATAACAAAGGACAACTCCTATTGTGCTTCAAATTAAACTTACCAATGGAAGAAATTCAAAAGCATACAGGATTATCGATTGAAGAAATTGAGGCCTTTAGAAAAAGAAATGGAATAGTAGCAACATAAAAAGAGCCTTTCGTTTTTCTCTTCGAAAGGCTCTTTCACTTCATTTATTTTTCCTTTTTACAATCGTTACATCTGTATAAGCATCTACTTTAATGACACTTGCACTTGTTTCTTTTTGTTTCAGGTTTTTCTGTTATTTTAGCTCCATTATTCAACATGATGTCATATTTTTCCATCAAATGTTTGTGGAACATTCACTTTTACTTCTCCACTAACGGTATCTAAAAACACTTCATATGGGTCAGCATTTTTCGCTAATTCAACTGTAACTTTTTAATGTATCTTTTTCCAAATTGAGAAGTATATAATCTAAATCCATGTTTTGAAATTGGAATATATAATCCTTCCTCGTTTGATTTTGTGTCTTTTAATCGTATTTACTGAAGTTTTAGAAATTTTTTCCAGATACAGTTACTTTTTTGTTTGAGGATTAGAAGTTTCTATAATCGATAATTCCACATTTTGCTCTGTTCCATAAATTTCTACTTTTTGTTTCGCATTTTCTTGTAATTCCCAAGTCTGTAAAATCAAAATCTGTTTTTGCATTGCTATAAGTCATATAAAAATCCAAAAGCTACAATGACTAGGAAAAACGATAAATGGTAAAAATTTTTCTTCATAAGCTTTCTCCTTATTTAAATTCTCGTTCATTAAATAAATAATAACTAAAAATAATGTATAAAAACACTAAAAATAATTGCAATTATAACAGATGGCGTTAAAAAGTCTCCGCTACCTGTAATAGCCTTTAATTGGTTAAAAAGTAAAAAGTGTTCCAACAATTCAGGGTCGATAACATTTGCCATTGAAAAACTCATTAAATTATCAAATAAAATGACAATCACTACATATATTAATTGCGCATAACTGACCTTATCTACATAGTTGAAAATGAAAATAGACAGGAACATAATGCATAAAAAAATAAGGATATTGGTACACTGCTATATTCCACACTGTCGATACAGAAGCACTATCTGCAAAAATCCTCTAAATACAGCTACAGATAAATAACCTACAAATAAATGGATGGTTGAATATAAAACTGTCGTCACAACTTTATAAATGAATAAAGACAAACGATTTTTTTAGATTTAATAATCTGTGTATTAATCGTTCTAGATACAAAATCTTCTCCCCAAACGAATAAATCTACTGCGATGAAAAATAATGGGAGAAAAAGCTGTTGAAGTCGATAAAGTCATAATAACACCAATGTCACCACTCTTTTCTCTCATTACAAATGTAAACAAGAACTCTAATAAGACACATAGTAAAATTGAAATCGAAAAGATTCTTTCTTTTCTAATTTTATAAATATCCGCTTTAAAATTTGACATCATTGCTCTTACCTTCCTTCAACCAAATTAAAAATAATATTCTTCAAAAGAAACTTGTTCTTTATAAATTTCAAAAATTTCAATCTGATTTTTTTCTTAATACATCAATCATCTGATTAATCGTCAGTGTTGTATTTGTCACTTCAATTTTGTCAGGTAAAAGAGTACAGTCACAATCATTTGCTGTTAAAATTTCAATCGCTGTATCATTTGTTGCTGTTGAAACGATAACTTTTTGCTAATGAAGATAAGATTGTTGATTTTTGAGTCTTCCTGAATAACTTTTCCTTTACTCATAATGACATAATCATCAGCAATAAGATCCAATTCAGATAAAATATGACTGGAAATTAAAATCGTAATATTAAAATCATTTTTTTAACGTTGCTAAAATATCACGAATATCTTTAATTCCTTTTGGATCTAATCCATTAATTGGTTCATCTAAAATTAATAATTTTGGTGAATCAATAATAGCTAACCCTATCGCTAATCGTTGTCTCATACCTAGAGAAAAAAATCTTTGGCTCTTTTTCTTTGAATCCACATTGGCTAAGCCTACTAAATTTAATACTTCCTCAATTTTTCATGGGAAAGGATTTTCTCCACATAATAATAATTGATAGTGTAAGTTATCATAAGCGGAAAGATTCAAATGAAGAGCTGGTGCTTCCACAATCGAACTTAGTTTACATCCCTTTTAATCCAACAATTTCTCCAGAATCTTGTTTTTATTAGCCCAGAAATAATACGAATTAATGTCGTTTTCCCTGCTCCATTTTCACCAATCAAGCCACAAATTCTACCTTCATAAATATTGAACGATACATTATCTAAGGCATGATATTTTGCATATCGTTTATGAATATTTTTCACTTCGATTAAAGGTTGACTCATGTATTCACCTCGTTATATTAGAAATTTAATACTATAAATGTAATAATATCATATTTTTATGAAAGTTACAAGAAAAATACCCTCCGAAGTAGCATGCTAGCTATATTCGAAAAGTCTATATTTATGCATTAGACAGCAAGAACAATATTATTAGAAATATCAATGCCCATCTCATAACATACATCTCTACTTCTTCGACTTATCCTCTAAGTTTTTGATTCCTATATTGTTCAACTTTTCAATTGACATCAGCTGATTTCTTGCAAGCTTTTCTAAGTTCTATCATTCTTTCTTTTTGTTCCATACCTTTACCGATAAGAACCGCATTATAGCTTTCCATATTTGCAAGTACCAATAATTCATTCAGACTTGCATAGTCTCTCATATTGCCCTTTAAGTCAGGATTTTCTTTACGCCACTGTTTTTGCTCTTTTTGTTAAATAAAAGCAACATTGAGCATATCTGCTTCACTTGCGTACTTAAAGGATAACTGCTCGTTGGTAAGATCCTTTAACAAATATTCTTTAAGTGCGTCTGTATGAATTTTGTAGTTAATCTTGAAATTTCTCGATTAAGATTCCATCCTAACGATAGCTTTGAATTTTCATCTCCTTTTAGTCTCTTGTAATCTTGGATTAAATAGAGCTTAAACTCTGCTGAAATCCATGAAGCAAATTCCATAGCTATATCAGGATGAGCAAATGTTCCTCCTCCTCTTCCAGATTTAGAAACAATGCCAATCGCATTTGTATTTTCAATCCATCTTTGAGGGATAATGTGAATGCATTTGTTCTGCTTCATTTTTAAAGGAGTCGAATTCGACCCTTTAAAATTAGGATTGTGAATAGTCTCCCAGAGACCAAGAAATTCAATTGTATCTCTTACTCTTAGCAGTTTTTAACTACATCTTTAGGTTCATGTACATTTTTATATCTTGCGATATCCGTTAGACTTATATAGTCGTTTTTAAAGTTTTCAGTATAAATTTGAATAGCAAAACCTTTTTGCTTCAATCGTGTCTTTTTAACCTTAGACATATGAGTTCCTCCTTTATGCTAATGTACTGTTTACAACATTTATTTTTCGTAATAACTGCTCTAAAACAGCACACCAGCGTTATTATACCATATAAAATTTTTCTACTAGTCATCCTACGGTTACCATGACTTTTTACTCCCTTAATCATAACTCCGGATTTCTCTTTTATGCATGCAAAAATCCTGTCAGTGATTTCTCACCAACAGGATTTATTGAACAACCATATTTATTCGTCTAAATAGAAATTGACTTTAGGAAACTAGCGTCCTTTTGCTACATCAGAAAAGTCATATTTCTATTATTCTTTTTCAGCATGATTCTTCCCTTGTGCTTTTGCTTGGGATTCACTCATTTCAACTACTTTTAGCTTGATTTGTTTTTGCTGGCATTCTCTTTTTGTCATACCAATATACCGTTGCTTTTCCTTCATTTGCTACATATACTGTACGATCATTTTTTCCTTTTTGCTGTACTTTTAGTTGTTACTTGAGGTTCGCTCTGAGTTGTTTCTTGAGCCTCACTTGTAATAGTTGGTTCGAGCTAAACCGGTTTGATAATCAAGTGTTCCATTCGGTGCATCATTATTTAAAATGACTCTAGTAGTTCCATCTTCATTCACTTCTTCAAGTGAACTATTGAATTGAATTGGTATTAATCTTCCATTTGCAGAAATTCCTGCATATTGTAAATTCTACTGGCGTGGAATTAATTCTGAATCCGTATAAAGTGGCGTTACTCGATAATCAAGCCATGCATTTTTATTTTTGTTTCAACCATGCCGCTAATTTTTCTTCATAAAATAACATTGCTGCAGGATTTTTCATCCGTACCTGTCATACTTCCTGTATTTAAATACGCTGTCATAGGTGTTAAATTTCTAAGTTCATCATTTAATCCACTAAATTGATAACCTACTAAATGACCACGATTCATGAACCAAGCTTCTTTCCCTGTATAATCTACTGAAACTTAAAGTTATGCCATCCTACTGGATCTACATTAATTCTACTGTCTCTTTCTTCTGTTGGTTTATCATCATATCGTAATTGGATATGCGCTTGAGTTGAACAGCTTATAAATATCTAATTCCCCTAATACCATTTGTTTTTCTCTTTTAAAAAGGTAAAAGAGATTCTGGTAAATCATGAGATTTATCAATCTGAACGGTTGTAGTGGTTGTTTCTTCTTGGACTCCTTTTTGAGTATTCGATGAACAAGCAACAAATGTTAGAGCCGTCATCCATAAAAAGAAAAAGTTTTAAAAACGATTTTTCATATTATTCTCCTTTTATTTTTATTCCTTCCAACAAATTGGAGTTTGTCCTTGCTGGATTAAGATGTCATTTACTCTACTAAATGGTTTACTTCCAAAGAATCCTCGATAAGCAGATAAAGGACTTGGATGCGGAGCTTTTAAAATAATATGATTCGAATTTGTAATCAGTTTTTCCTTATCCTGAGCTGGTTTACCCCAAAGAATAAAAATAACTGGATGTTTCAATTCATTTAAAGACTCAATCAATCGATTCGTTAATCTTTCCCAGCCTTTTCCTTTATGACTATTCGCATTTCCTTCTTCTACTGTTAAAACGGTATTTAACAATAATACTCCTTGTTTTGCCCAATGAGATAAATCTCCTTCTGTTGGAAGTTCTCCTCCAATATCTTCTTGTAATTCTTTATAAATATTTTTTAGGGATGGAGAAGTGGAATTCCTTTTGAACAGAAAAGCTTAATCCATGCGCTTGACCAAATCCATGATAAGGATCTTGTCCTAAAATAACGACTTTCACCGATTCAAATGGCGTAAGTTCTAGAGCATTAAAACATTCTTTTCTTCAGGAAATACTCTGACTTCTGCTCTTCTTTTTACAAAAAGCTTGTAACTCCTGATAATAGTCTTTTGCATTTCTTCTGCTAAAATTTCATTCCAAGTCGTCATCATTCATCCTCAATTTTTGATAAATTTCAAAGGTATGTGGATAAATATTTTTTTCATCCACTGTTCCATCCATACTTTTTGACTTTTTACAAATTTTTTCCCATGGAAAAATCTTGTGGAAAATAAGTATCTCCGTCAAATTGTTCATGAATTTTTGTACAATAGAGTGTATTCACGTGATATTTTTAAAGAATCAAATAATACAGCTCCACCAATAATGTAAATATCTTCATGTTTGGCATCTTCGATTAACGTTTCAACATCTGTAATCACTTCTGCTCCATTAGCATCATAATCCTCAACATTGAAACAACAATGGTATGTCTTCTTGGTAATAATCTCTTTCCCATACCTTCAAATGTATTACGCCCCATTACAATCGTTTGATCTAATGTTACTTCTTTGAAAAATTTCCAATCATTTGGTAAATACCATGGTAAAACTCTTTTTACCAATCACGCCATTTTCATCTTGTGCCCAAATATAAATTAACATGCAATTTCCTCCTTTAGATTAAACAGCAATCAGGTGCTTTAATCGTTGGATGACATTCATATCCTTCTAATACAACGTCTGCAACTTCTAAATCATATAATGATTTTTCAGGATGTTTTAACACTAATTGTGGTAACTCATACGTTTCACGACTTAATTGAAGATCCACTTGTTCTAAGTGATTCAAATACAAATGCGCATCTCCTAATGTATGAACAAACTCTCAACTTCTAATCCTACTTCATTTGCAATTAAATGCGTCAATAATGCATAACTCGCAATATTAAATGGCACACCTAAAAGACATCTGCACTACGTTGATATAATTGACAGCTCAACTTACCATCTGCAACATAAAATTGAAACATTGTGTGACATGGCGGTAATGCCATACTTGGAACATCTTCTGGATTCCATGCTGATACTAATAATCTTCTTGAATCAGGAGTTGTCTTCAACATTTCAATCACTTGCGCTAATTGGTCAATTGTTTCTCCTTGAGTCGTTTTCCAATGTCTCCATTGTAGAACCATAAATATTTCCTAATTCTCCATATTTTGCAGCAAAATCATCCTCATTTAAAAATTCTTTGCAAAATGTTTCTAATTCTTTTTCATATACTTCTTTTAAAAACTGGATCTTGTAAACTTCTACGACCAAAATCTGTCATATCTTCTCCCGTATAATCAAGAGACTCTACATAACGTTTAAAAGCCCACTCATCCCAAATATGATTATTATGTTGTAATAAATAACGGATATTTGTATCTCCTTTAATAAACCATAATAACTCACTTTTAATGAGTCCAAATGGAACTCTTTTTCGTTGTTAAAAGTGGGAATCCTTTGATAAATCAAATCGCATTTGATACCCAAAAATACTTTTTGTTCCTGTACCTGTACGGTCTGATTTTTTCGATTCCTTCTTGTTTAATTTTTTTCTAATAATTCTAAATATTGTTTCATCTGATGAGCTCCTACTATTAAACGAATTCAGCTAAATATTCCCATCGTCTCGTAGGAATTAGCTAATTCTTGTTCTAATGTTTCTAATTGTATTTGTAATTCTTGTAATTTGGCAAAAATCTTGTGCTTGTTGATTCATTGCTTCTTGAATTTCTTCAATGGATGCTTCTAATCCAGCGATTTTTCCTTCAATTTCTTCCCATTCTTTTTCTCATGATATGTCATCTTTTTTAGCTTTTTCTAGTGTGGAAGTTTTTGGGGTTCTGTCACTCTTTTGGAACTTCTACTGTTTTAGTTTCTTCACTGTTAAATCCCCTTGTTTTTCTAAGAAATCACTCATAGAACCATAATACAATTCTGTATTTCCTTGTCCTTTTATGACAAATAATTGATCCATTGTTTTTATCTAAAAAAATAACGGTCGTGAGAAACTACGATAACGGCGCCATTAAATTCTTCTAAATAATCTTCTAAAACGGTTAATGTATCAATATCTAAATCATTCGTCGGTTCGTCAAGTAATAGACATTTGACTTCGTCATTAATAGGCGTAATAAATATAATCTTCTTCTTTTCTCCACACTGATAGCGTCCCAATCAACGCCCCATGCATATAGCGTGGGAATAAAAATGTTTCAGTAATTCTGTAATCGAAGCTACTTCACCATTTTGTCCACTTCTTCTGCATATTCTCTTAAATATTGCACTAATTGCTTATCCATTGGAATGTCTTCATCTTGTTGTTTATAGTAAGCTAAGCGAACCGTATCTCCAACAGTCATTTTCTCCTCACTAAATGGATATAGACCAGCAAGAGCATTTAGGAATGTAGATTTTCCGACCTATTTTTCCCCAACAATTCCAATTCTGAGCTTGGCTTTGAATAATCCACTCTAATGATTGAACAATTGACTTATCTCCAATTTGTAAGCTGACATCTTTTAATTGAAATACTCGTTTTCCGATTCTTGTTTGATCAAAACAGAATGGCTAACGATTCTTTAGAATCTGTTTGTTTCACTTCTTTTTCTAATTGTTCAAAAACGATTTGAATTCTTGCTTGTTGCTTTGTTGTTCTTGCCTTAGCGCCTTGTCTCATCCATTGTAATTCTTGTTGATATAAACGTTGCTGTTTATGAGACATCTTTTGCGCAATTTGTTCTCGTTGAGATTTTTGTTCTAAATAGGATTGATAATTCCCCATCTTACGCTTCAATTCTCCTTGAGTTAATTCAAACATATAGTCTACAACACGCTCTAAGAAATAACGATCATGGGTTACTAATAATAAGGAACCTTTGTATGAAGCTAAATATTGTTCTAACCATTGAATCGCTTGCATATCTAAATGGTTTGTCGGCTCATCTAATAATAATAAATCCGGCTCTTCCATTAAAACTTTGGCAAGACCTACTCTGTTTCTTTTGTCCACCAGATAAAGTAGAAATTTGTTGATGAGATATCTTCAATTCCACGTGCTGTAAAATGGATTTAATTTTTACCTCATATTGCCATCCATCCACTTGATTCATTTTTGTTCCAATACTTCAAATTGTTTTTAAATATTTTTCATCTTGTGGATGCTGTTGTAATTGTTCGACACTCCATTCATAATCATGGACTAGTCTTAATAGTGGATTGTCTGATTGATAAATGGCTTCAAATACCGTATGTTCAGGATTTAAAGAGGGATTTTGTGAAAGATACCCAATTCTAAAATCATTTGAACAAGTAATCGTACCACTTTCTGCTTCATCTATTCCAGCTAAAATATTTAATAGGGAGCTTTTTCCTGTACCATTTTGACCAATTAAGCCAACATGTTCTCCTTCATTAATAATGAGCAGAACATCTGCTAATAATGTTTTAGCACCATATGTTTTTCAAATGATCTGCACGAAAATCTTTCATATTACTCTCCTTTTATCATTAAAATAAACCAGTCACTCTACCGTCTTCTAATACATCCATCTCTAATGCAGCTGGTTTTTGGCAGTCCTGGCATTGTTAAAATATTACCCGTTAAAAGCTACAACAAATCCTGCTCCTAATTTAGGAACGAGAGAGCGAACTGTTAATTCAAATCCCTTTGGACTTCCTAATAAAGTCGCATCATCTGAGAAGGAATATTGCGTCTTCGCAATAAAACTGTGCAAATGATTCCAACCATTTTCTCTAACTGTTTTTAATTGTACTTTCGCTTCTTTTGTATATTGAGACAGAACTTGCTCCATAAATTTTTGAGTTGCAATAGCTTCGATTTGTTCTTCAATCGTACTATTTTCTTCACAGACTGAATAGAATTGAGGTGTTGAATGTTCTAATAAGTGTAACACTTCTTTCGCTAATGCTACTCCACCATTTCCACCATTTTCCCCATACAAGTAAAAATACAAGAAATCCCTTTTCTCTGACAAAGAGTTTGCACTAATTCTTTTTCTTGTAGAATTATCTGTTACAAATTCATTTAATGCAACTACTGCTGAAGTCCATAATGTTGTGTCATATTTTTCAATATATTTTTCTAAATTAACGAAAAGCCTTTTTCTAAAAGCTTCTAAATTTTCTCCTTCTGTTAATCCAGAAAGGGAAACTCCTCCATGCATTTTTAGCAACGAATCGTAGTCACAATGACAACTACATCAGGTGCTTTTTGTAATTGAGGAACTTTTAATATCTCAAAAATTTCTGAGCCCCTAAATCAGCTCCAAATCCAGCCTGTTACAACAATTTCTCCAAGTGCTAAAGCTGCATTAGTTGCAATGACACTATTACATCCATGTGCAATATTAGCAAACGGGCCACCATGTACAATGGCAGGCGTATGTTCTAAGGTTTGAACTAAATTTGGTTTTATCGCATCTTTTAGTAATAATGTTTCAAAAGCCCCTTGAACATTTAAATCTTTGACCGTAACTGGATTTTTCAAAAGTATAGCCAATCACAATATTTTCTAATCGTTGTTTCAGATTATTCAAGTCAGTAGCTAAACATAAAAATCGCCATCATTTTCACTCGCAACCGTAATATCAAATCCATCTTCACGTGGAACTCCTTGAATCGGACCTCCTAATCCTACAATGACTTGTCGCAAGATCGATCATTTAAGTCCACTGCTCTTTTCCAAATAATTCTTCTACTATCAATTTGTAATTCATTTCCTGATAAATATGATTATCGATGAATGCTGCTAGTGCATTAGTACGCTACGTTAATGCATGCATATCTCCGGTAAATGTAAATTAATTTCTTCCATTGGAACAACTTGCGCATATCCTCCACCGCAAGCTCCTCCTTTAATGCCCATTACAGGTCCTAATGAAGGCTCCCAGAGCGCAATAATAGATTTTTACCTAATTTTGTAAAAAGCATCCGCTAATCCTATCGTAACGGTTGATTTTCCTTCTCCAGCAGGAGTTGGACTCATAGCTGTCACTAATACTAATTTGCCTTTTTCTCTTTAGAAATTCGATTAACATCAATTTTTGCTTTATATTTCCCATAAAACTCGATTTGTTCATCATTTGAGCCAATGCTTGAAGCAATTTCACGAATTGGTTTCATAACAGCTTCTTGAGCAATTTGAATATCTGATTTCATTCATACCCCTCCTTGAACTAACTATAACGTTGATATTTTTCTTTTAAATGCATAATAAGTAATGGCTAATGGAACTAAAGGACCAAACCACTGCTAAAGGATTAGCAGTTGTTAATCCAATATAGCAAAAATCTTTATTAACACTAATGCAGCAAAAACTGCATCATTAACTCCATAATTCCTGCAATTGTTGGAATCACAGTTTTTCCTACACCTTTGTAATGTATAACGATAAATAAATAATAATGACAAAATACCATAGGATGAAGAATTCGCTTCAAAATATAAAGTCTGCCATATTCACTACCGATTCCTTTCACACCTACAACATTCTCATAAAATGTGGACTAAAGTAGAATTAATATGAAACCTACACAAAAACTAAATGTAAGTGAAAGTTTAATACAATCTTTAACACCTTTCCAAATACGATTATATAATTTTGCTCCATAATTTTTGAGCGGAATAAGTCGCCATTGTAATTCCAAATGACTTATCATTGGTAATATTCCTAATTGATCAATTTTTGTGCAGCAGTATAGCCAGCTACAGCTTTCATGTCCTAAACGATTTAATATAATTTGAACCGTGATTGTTCCAATCGCAATAATAGAAAGATTGAAATCCCATTAGGAATGAAATATTTATATGATGCATAAGAAATCTTTTTGTAAATTGTATGACTCTCTCGATATATAAAATTGAATTTTTCTTTTTGATATAAATATAACAAAAAATAGCAGAAAATAATTGACTTACTACCGTTGCAAAGCCAGAACCTCCAACGCCCATATTAAAATGAACAATAAACAAGTAATCTAACAATATATTTAAAAATACAAGATAAAAACTAAAAATATAACAGTGTATTCAGCATCACCAATTGCTCGAATAATATTCGATAATAAGTTAAAAAGCAATTTGAGCAAAAATCCCTCAAAAAATTACCATTAAATATTCATAAGCATAGTCAATAATTTCTGGAGGAGTTTGCATCATTTCTAATATTTGACGACAAAATAGCATACTGAGATGTCGTCAATCAATATCGTTACTCCTATGAAATTAAAAGTAGAAACATAGAAACTTCTTTTTACTCCTTGCATATCTTTTGCTAAATTTTTGGGCAAGAGGAATTGCTAATCCAGCAGTCATACTAATGGCAAAACCAATAATAGAAAAACAATACTTCCTGTTGAACCAACGGCTGCAAGTGCTTGTACTCTCAATGTATCTACCAACAAAAATAAGTATCTGCCATATTATAAAAATTGTTGAAAAACATTCCCAATTAATAGGGTAACGTAAACCGAGAAATTAATTTCATCAGATTTCCAGATGTCATATCCTTCGCCATTGTACTCCTCTTTTCTATATACATACTCAATTTAGTATACTAAAATATACAACAATATAACAGTAATACCATCAGAAAATTTATAAACTCTCTAAAAATAGCGGTAACATTTCTCTTTTTAGCCCTACAAATTATATTTACAATACAAACGAAAAGAGGCGAAGATTTATGGTTGAATTTGATAAAGAAAAATTGCAAAAATGCAACAATATTTAGCAGAAATAATAGATCCAAACTTCCAAGGAAGTGCTACTGACAAAAAGAATGGCTAGTTGCAGAACTATTTAATTATTATCATTCAGATTGGCAGCAAGATGCCCTTCATTTTGTTGATAAAATTTAGAACTATTTTGATGATCAACGGATGCAAGAAATTTTTAAATCGTATAACTCTGGAAGAAAAAGTCCTCAAACGGTGATTCGTCAAGAAGCAAAAAGTAAATATAAACGACCAATGCGACCGGGTGAAGATTAACAGAACTCATTACTATACTATAAAAAGGCTTAAAAATCTACTCATGATTTTAAGCCTTCTTTTCTATTTCATTATCGAATTCCTAATGCAATTCTCGCATAACGAGACATTTTTCTGGAGACCAAGCTGGATACCATACTAATTTAACATCGATTGTTTTTGATTTCTTCAATTCCCTTTAATGCACGATGAATTTCATCTGTAATAATATCTGCTAATGGACATCCCATTGTTGTTAGAGTCAGATTCACTTTGGCAGTGCCCTTCTTCATTTAACTCTACTCCATAAATTAATCCTAAGTTTACAATATCAATTCCTAGATTCAGGATCAATCACTGTTTCTAACGCTTCTAAAATCCTTCATTGCTTCTGCTGTTTCACTCATACAATTACTCCTCTACTAATGATTGTTTTAAAAATTCTACAGATGCTTCAATGGCTTTAAACGTAACAAAGTGTGGCACTTCTGGTGTTTCAATCCATTTCACGACTATACATATGGTTCGTCTTTATCTTTTCGTAAAATGCAGTTTAATGCATTGGTACTTTTTATCTTCTAGTCCATGCCAAATTAAAAACAGGACGACCTGCAATTGTTTCAGGATTATCTGCTAATGATAAACTTTTGTAACATTGGAATACATTTTATCCATTAAATCAGGAGTTAATTCTACTGCTGGTTTATCTTTCATCTAAGTAAAGTAAGCGACCATTTTTGCAAATTCAACTGGATCTGCATTCCCCATTAAACTAACTGAGATATAAAAATGGAAAATGTTTTAATAATGTATAAGTTGTCATTTCCACCCATACTGAAACCAATTGCTCAATTTTTATCATCGACTAAATTTTCTTTTTGATAAACTCCGACTAATGTTGGAAATTCTTTCACATTTTGTCCAATAATTTCCCATAATTCAAATCCATTTAATTCAGATGTTTTCGCTCACCATGATATAGCTGATCAGGTAAAATCGCACGTAGCCATTTTTGCAAAGATTGCTCCATAGTGAATCACAATTTTCCTTACTTCCAGTCCAACCGTGATAACAAACAACTGTCGGAATCATTTTATCTTTATTTTCTTCTTGCAGACAATTTCTAAAAATTGGAATATTTTCAATAACTTTTTCTTGAATAATAATCATAACTAACCTCTTTCTTCATATTTTTATAAAAATATGGTACACTCATAAGGATATTGTAACTCAAATTGACAAGTTGCCGTCAATTAAAATCGATTAGATAAATCACTTTTAGGAGAAAAATGAAAACCAAAATTAATTGCACTAGATTTAGATGGAACAACATTAAATGGCCCAATCTGAATTTAATCCCATTACGATTCAAACCTTACATCGCTTAACAGAACTTGGGCATAAAATCGCCATTGTAACCAGGCGTCCTTATCGAAGCTCAAAACATTTATATGAAAGAATTAGGATTAGGTGGACCCACTAGTAAACTTCAATGGTGCTCCTATGTCATATTCAAATGACGAAAACTGGCAGGAGAATTTCACGTAACATTAGATGAAGTATCGTTTTTGATATGTGGAATTTCATAAAGAATTAGAGATGTAAATTATTTCATGGTCGAAGGAAGCATCATTTATATGCTACCATTGAAAATATTCCTGATTCACCCTACTATCCAAAAAGAACAACACTATCTTATTACAAAAAGATACGCAATTACTAGAAAAGCCAACAGCTATACCGTTTTTCTAGTATTGAAAAGCAACCTTTCATTAAAGAAAAATTAAGCAACGTTGTAGGTCATACGATTGATGTTCGTAGTACTGGGGAGGCGATGCCTATGCCCTAGAAATCGTCACTTATGGTATCGATAAGTCTACTGGAGATCCAACATTTATCTCGTTATTATGGAATTCCAGCAGAAGATGTTTTAGCTTTTTGGTGATGAAGATAATGATTTAGGAAATGATAGAATTTGCTGGGCACGGTGTTACGATGAATCATGCCATTGATAGCCAGAAATTGCTGATGATATTACTCCACTTCGCATGATCAAGATGGATTAGCTCACTGCTTGATTAACTATTTTAATTTAGAAGCTTACTGAGATCATCTCTTACAAAATTCAAGAGGAAAAATTCCCTTTGTAAGCTAGGCCGCCAGCAGCCACCTTTGGTGTCTCATAGCTAAAAATTCGAGTCTAGGTCTCGAATTTTGCCTGTATCCATCATAAAAACGATGGATACTTTGTCTAAAGAAAAATTTTTCTTTTTTGAATTTTTAATTGCACCATAAAGAAATTTCGAGCCTCAAACTGATTCTCCGATGAGAATTAGTCAAACTAAAAGTAAAAGATGCAGATAGAATTATTTGCATATTTTTATATTC